>Ga0209102_1000012_pt1 | contig 137696 bp, 126 predicted proteins | sample ConPoolayeHmetaG_FD_185483 | JGI IMG/M metagenome (GOLD analysis project Ga0209102, IMG submission 185483) | Hot spring microbial mat communities from California, USA to study Microbial Dark Matter (Phase II) - Cone Pool mat layer H metaG... ... | reverse complement strand
GGCACGGGCCTGGTGGGGGTATGGGGGGTGCTGTCCACTTCCACGGAGGACAACGCCTGCGCAGCGCCCTCGATGCTGGAGATGAGGACGAGATACTGGGTAAGGTCTACGACAGACGGGTTATCGGGCGCCTACCCCCTTACCTGGCATGGGTCAAATCGCATCTAGCGCTGGCGGCGACCGGCACGGCGATTCGTACTGTAACTAACCTGGCTACGCCATATTTGGTGGCGGTAGCGGTAAACAACATGGTAAAAGGCAACTTCAATGGTCTCACCATCGCCGCCTTAGCCTATCTTGGTGCGTCATTGTTGATGTGGGGTGGTCAATATCTGGAAACCATGCAACTGGCCTACGGAGGACAGAAGATCCTGTTGAGAATGCGTAACCAGTTGTTCGACCACCTCCATCAGCTGTCGTTAAGTTTCTTTGACCAGAACAAAGTGGGCAAAATCATGTCCCGCGTGCAAAATGATGTAGACCAGCTACAGACACTGGTCACCCAGGACATCATTAACCTTGCCGCTGACGCTGTCACTCTGGTAGTGATAGCCGTTATCATGATTACGATGAACGCCCGGTTAGCCCTCCTCACGTTAACCGTAGTTCCAGCTCTGCTCATAGTGCTTGTCATATGGCAGAAGTATGCACGCCGTGCCTTCATCAGGGTGCGCCAGGCTATTGCTATGGTTAACGACAATCTTCAGGAAAGCATATCAGGGATCCGAGTGACCCAGAGCCTGTCCCGTGAGGCAGTCAATATACGACAATTTGATGCGGTCAACAAGGCACACCTGGATGCCAATATCGAAGCCGCCAGGCTGCAAGGGTTCATGATGCCAACCACCCAGATACTGACCGATGGTGCCTATGTTCTAGTTCTTATCTTCGGTGGCTTTCAGGTTTTAGCTGGAACAATGACCCCCGGTGTTCTGCTGGCCTTTTTGCTCTATATCCAGCGCTTCTTCGCCCCGGTGATGGAACTAACGATGCTATATACTGAGCTCCAGCGGTCTATGGCTTCTGGAGCCCGCATCTTCGAACTGCTTGATGTCGAACCTGAAATCAAGGATGGTCCCGATGCCATTGAGCTGCCCCCGGTAAAAGGGGAGATCAAGTTTCGGCACGTTAGCTTTGCCTATGAGCCCGGTGAGGAGATACTCCACGATATAGACCTGACAGTCAACCCGGGAGAGACAGTGGCTGTAGCCGGGCGAACCGGGGCTGGTAAAAGCAGCCTGGTGAGTCTCATCGCCCGCTTTTATGAGGTAAGCAAGGGTGAGGTGCTGGTGGATGGTTACAATGTAGCCTCAGTCACCCAGCAGTCATTAAGACGCCAGATAGGTATTGTGCCTCAGGACCCCTACCTTTTCTCCGGCACCATAGAGGATAATATTCGGTATGGCAACATGGAGGCCACTCATGAAGAAGTCGTTGAGGCAGCTAAAGCAGCCGGTGCCCATGACTTCATTACCCGCTTGGAGCATGGCTACGACACGCCAGTGGGGGAAAGGGGTAGCAACCTCAGTGCCGGACAGCGCCAGCTTGTCTGCCTTGCCCGTGCCATCGTGGCTAATCCTGCTATTCTGATACTGGATGAAGCCACCTCCAATGTAGATACCAACACCGAGCGCATTATGCAGGAATCACTTCGCCGCCTGTCACAGGGGCGCACCTGCCTCATCATTGCTCATCGGCTTTCTACCGTGACCAATGCTGACCGCATTGTCGTTCTCGACCATGGCAAAATCGTCGAGACAGGCTCCCATCAGGAACTCATAGCTAAACAAGGGCTCTATTACCAGATGTTCCAGACCCTCAGCAGTGCCCCGGGCCTGCAGCAGCCGGGCGCCCTACCCGTCAGCCAGTAGATTTTAGAGATAGAGTAACCTCACTCCCCCTAAACCCCCTCTCCTTTGGTAAAGGAGAGGGGGAATTTTTAGAAGAGGGGCTAATATGCCCCCCAAGACACTAATTCCCCTTCCCCTTGCCAAGAGGAAGGGGACAAAAAGGGGGATGAGATTTCTAAACGACCCGCTTTGAGCTTCTCCAGCTATATAGTATAATTGATATTGTACGGCAACTTCAGCATCGGAGCGTGGTTAGAAGACCCATGGGTGACATCAAGACTGCTCATGAAATAGCTATGGAAAAGGTGGCAAAGCTGGGCGAGCCTACCGAGGAGGAGCGCCTGAGGTGGAAGTACGTCCCGGAAGGAGAAGCACTGGCCGTCAGATATCTTAAGGAAAACGTTAACCTGGTAGCTGAGCTGAGCCAGTACGAGGAAAAGGTGAGCAAGTATGTTATTGAAGGCGCAGCGGAGATACTAACCAGAAATATCAGCCTGCCAAAGAATGACATAGTCAAGAAAAATAATAGGAAAGCAATGGAGGGCTTAAAACTCCTCAAGAGTGATAAGGTAAGCGTGGAGAACGTCTACAGCAAGATAAGGTATCTCTTTAACCACTATATAGAGCAGGGTGAGCAGCAGAGACGAGAGGCTTACCAGTCACTAAAGACTGAAATGGAAGCCAAGATACAACAGGCATTGCAACAGCAGTTGGGTACATTGATAGGGGTGAAAATAGACGTGGAAAAACAGCCGCTGTTCCAGCAGGAATGGCGAAAGCTCCAGACTCAACTGGACTCACAATACCTTATCCACTTAAATGAATACAAGCGGCAGCTATCAGACATAGAGTAAAAAAATAGTGAGAAAAAGATAGTGATGCCGGTAAATATTTCCAGGCTAAAGAGAAGGCTTGCCAAGACAGTCAACCTCGTACCACTTATCAGGGGGAGGGTTGGAGAGGAAGGACATGGATATTGATAAGCGAATTGAAGATGCCGTTAGGCATACGCAGATATTGAGAGCTCCGAAGCAGAGCCTGTATACCTTCGGCACTACCAATATATACTATTACCTGGTCACTGAACCCGCTTACTCGGAGCTGATAAAAGGCGTCGCTGAGACTGTGGTTAGAGAGGGCAGGGTAATTGCTGAAAGACCAAGAATTGTCACCCCCTATTACCTGTCCCGGCTTGAGGGGTTCGGCCCGGAAGCCAGAAGGTACTTTGAAGCGTTAGTGGAGGAATACGGAGAAAGAGGTATTCATGGTTTGTTTTATACTTATAAGAATGAGCCTAGGGAGCTTAATATTGTCTCGGACAATCTACCCTCGGTGGTGGACAAACTGAATGCCGAGATTGACAAGCGTGATGACCCGCTAACAGCAATCATCAGGGGTGAAGACGAGCTCTGGGATGTATCGCTGATGAAGTTTATTTTCGAAATCACCAGAAGCTCGGTGCCATATAATCTCAGACAACTAGAAAGACGGGGGCTCTTGAGTATAGATGCCAGTGGTACTCCGGTAGACGCCAGAGTAAGAATTGACGAGCTTTTCGATAAGGTTGCCAGGGGTGAGTGTGAGCCTGGCGAACTAAAAGACGAGCTTGAACGCTGGGGCCTATTTGAGGAGTATGAGGACAGGTTTTTTGATATTTTCCGGAAACGGCGATAGAGGGGATTTTATAGGGTGAAGATTTTTCTAGTTGATGCCAGAGACCTCTCCGAGGCATGGTTTCTTTGTCTGGGTAAAACCCTCACTGAAGGGCATGAGTATAAAGTTGAGCGGGGAAGCTACGCCGGTCAGTACCGTAAAGAGCTTGATTATGTGGTGGTCCAGGTAAGACATCCTGGAGCAAGACCTTTAGTACCCGATGTGCCACCGGGTGTGCCACCACCTACCTCTATGGAGTATATAGAGAGCTACCTACCTTACCTGATGACAGCTCATAAAGCCGAGGGGGAGCAGTATACCTACGGACAGTATTTGGAGAAGCAGATTGCCGAGGTAATCAGGATGTATAAGGAGGACGGTTATAATACCAATCAGGCGTTTATGTCGGTAGGTAATGAAGAGTCTATCTATCTCCCCGACCCTCCGTGCCTGAGGGGGATAGATACCAGAATCCGTGATGGCAGGCTACACTTTTTCCTCTATTTCCGGTCCTGGGACCTGTGGGCGGGCTTCCCCTCAAATCTGGCGGCTATTCAACTGTTAAAGGAATATATGGCCAGTGAAATCGGGGTTGAAGACGGTGAACTGATTGCCTCCAGCAAGGGACTGCACCTCTACCAGTATGCCTGGGATTTGGCTCGAGCTACGGCAAGACTAGAGCAGGACCTGCTAGGTGGTAAGGGTCCTCGCCCCGGTATTCAATGACTAATCGTCCCTTCAAGCTAATTACTGGCCTTCTCGTCCGTAGTTCCTTTAGTCTTGACTAATGTGCTAAAATATAAAATGGTCTCCTGGTGGTTAGAGCGGGGTGGCACCACCCGTTCCCATCCCGAACACGGAAGTGAAACGCCCCAGCGCGGAAGATACTGAGGGGGCAACCCCTTGTGGAAAATAAGCCACTGCCAGGAGACTTAATGAGTAGTTTGTCAGGTTGACAAACACTCTTTGCCTCAGCCTTTGACCTTTGGTTATCAGTTGCTTTATAATAATGGGTGACGGTAGTGGAGGGAAGCGGTTCTAAGGAGAAAAGATGCCTAGCCGATTTGAGAAATTTTCCGAGCGGGCTCGCCGAGTCCTCACCTTAGCCCAAGAAGAAGCACAAAGACTTAACCACAACTATATTGGTACCGAGCACATTTTGCTCGGCTTAATCGGTGAAGAGGAAGGGGTGGCGGCTAGGGTTCTCGTCAACCTGGGTATCAGCCTGGCCAAGGTGCGCTCGGCAGTGGAATTTATTATCGGACGTGGTGAGAAAGCTAGTATCGGCGAAATCGGGCTTACCCCTAGAGCTAAGAGGGTCATTGAGCTGGCGATAGACGAAGCACGTCACCTTGGCCATAATTACATCGGTACTGAGCATCTCCTGCTGGGATTGTTGCATGAGGGGGAAGGGGTCGCCGCTGGGGTATTGGACAGTTTTGGTATCACCCTTGAGCAAGTGCGCGCCGAGGTAGTCCGTGTCCTCAGTCAAGGTGCCACCAAGAACAGGCTTGCCCACCCTGCAAACCGTACCCCGCTTCTTGACCAGTTGAGTGTTGACTTGACGGCCGCCGCGGCAGCCGGGAAACTCGACCCGGTTATCGGACGGCATAAGGAGATCGAGCGGGTGATTCAAATCCTCAGCCGTCGAACCAAGAATAATCCCGCCCTCATCGGCGAACCGGGAGTGGGCAAGACGGCGATTGTTGAGGGCCTGGCTCACCGTATTGCTGCCGGCGATGTTCCCGAGACGCTGGAGGGTAAACGGCTGGTAACGCTGGATATCGCCGCTGTGGTCGCCGGGACGAAATACCGGGGCGAATTTGAAGAACGGCTGAAGAAGATCATCAATGAAATAAAAACTGCAGGGAATTGCGTGCTCTTCATTGATGAATTCCACACCATTGTCGGTGCTGGGGCTGCCGAGGGGGCAGTTGACGCGGCTAGTATCCTCAAACCATCGCTGGCCAGAGGAGAATTGCAGTGCATCGGGGCAACTACCCTTGATGATTACCGTAAATATGTGGAGCGAGACCCGGCTCTGGAACGCCGCTTCCAGCCAATCTTGGTGGAGGAGCCTTCTGTAGACCAAACGCTGGAGATTTTGCGCGGGATTAAGGAGCGCTACGAGGCACACCACAAGCTGATAATAAGCGACGAAGCATTGAGTTCCGCCGCCACGTTATCCGCCAGATATATACCGGACCGCTTTCTGCCCGATAAGGCGATTGACGTCATTGACGAGGCGGCGTCACGGGTACGGATAAGACACCACACGATGCCCGACGCCTTAAAAGAAGAGAAACAGGCTGAAGACGGAGTGCGTAAGGAAAAGGAAGCGGCTCTGGCTAGCCAGCGATATGATTATGCAGCAGAATTGCGCCAGCAAGAACTTCAGATTGAGGAGAAAATAAAGCGGCTGAAAGAGGCGTGGCGCGCTGAAATGGAGCAGGCGAAGCCGGTGGTTACTGCTGAAGACATCGCTGAAGTGATTAGCATGTGGACCGGTATTCCAGTAGTGCAACTGGCGGAGAAGGAAACGGAGCGGCTACTTCATATGGAGGAGGCTCTACACAAGCGAATTATTGGTCAGGATGAAGCGATTGACACCGTTGCCAGGGCAGTGAGACGAGCCCGGGCCGGGCTCAAAGACCCCAGGCGTCCTATTGGCAACTTTATCTTTCTTGGCCCGACCGGTGTTGGTAAGACCGAGCTAGTTAGAGCTCTGGCTGAGTTTATGTTTGGCAGTGAGGATACCCTCATCAGGCTCGATATGTCAGAGTACCAGGAGAGGCACACTGTATCCCGAATGGTTGGAGCCCCACCGGGATATATTGGCTACGATGAAGGCGGGCAATTGACCGAGCAAGTGAGACGCAAGTCATATTGTTGCATCCTCCTGGATGAGATTGAAAAAGCCCACCCGGACGTCTTTAATATCCTGTTACAGATATTTGATGATGGTCACCTGACTGATGCCAGGGGACGCCGGGTCGATTTTCGTAACAGCATTATTGTTATGACCAGCAACATTGGTGCTGAGCTTATCAGGAAGAGAAGCACCCTTGGCTTTGCTCCGCAGGGTGATGAAGCCAAGACCGAACAGATGGAATACGAGAAGATGAAGGAAAAGCTGCTCGATGAGGTAAAGAAGGTCTTCAAGCCCGAGTTTCTTAACCGTATTGATGCTATAGTGGTATTCCATGCCCTGACCAAAGAGCATATCCGACAGATAGTTGACCTGATGCTGTCCAACGTCGCCAAGCAACTGGCGGAGAAGGGAATAAAGCTTGAGGTGACCGATGCTGCCAAAGACCTTCTGGGTGAGAAGGGCTACAATGTGGAGTTCGGAGCCCGACCTTTGCGCCGGGTAATTCAAGACAAGGTGGAAGACAGACTTTCTGATAGTTTGCTCCGTGGTCAAATCCGGTCTGGGGATACAGCCGTAGTTGACCGGGAGGGCGATGAGATTGTCGTGAGGGCAGCCGCCGTTGAGGCGTTAGTGGGGGATGATAAATCCTAAGCTATCTATTAAACGGCTCTAAGATTTTGAAATTGTGAGAAGGGCGGGGAAACTAAACTAGGTAGTTCATCCCGCCCTTTTTATGTGATAGAATACACGCTGACGGAAAATATGAAAATATGCTCGAAGCTCAGGGCGACAGGAGGAAAGGAGCTTAGAATTGGCGCAGGAAATTATTGAAGTCCCGATAACTGGTAGGATTATTAGTGTTGAAGTTAAAGTGGGGGATAAGGTTAAGGAGGGGGATGTTATCTGCTATATCGAGTCAATGAAGATGGAGAACCCGATATTAACGCCGGTGACTGGCACCGTTGTTAAGATAGAAGTTTCAGTGGGGCAGGTGGTTGAGACCGGCAAACCGATAGCTATCATTGAATATTAATTACTCATATTTCAGGGCGGACAGAGAGACGTTGATATGGCAGTCTGGCATTCGATAGAGCCAGCACAGGTCATGAAGGAACTGAATACCGACCTCGAGCGCGGTCTAACCCAGGACGAAGTCAGCCGACGACTTGAAAGGTACGGTTACAACGAGCTTAAGAAAGAAGAGAAGGTCTCACCCCTTGCCCTCTTCATCGGTCAGTTCAAAGACATCCTCATCATAATTCTTCTTATCGCTATTGTGCTTTCCGCAGTTATTGGTGAGCTTCTGGACGCCGGCATTATTGCCGCCATAGTTATTTTCTGTGCTATTTTAGGATTTACCCAAGAATACCGAGCTGAGCGAGCCCTTGAAGCACTAAAGAAGATTCTCTCTCCCACCATAACCGTGTTACGAGGAGGCAGGGAAGAAGAAATCCCCTCAAGGCAGCTCGTCCCCGGGGATATATTACTCCTTGAAGCCGGGGATAAAATTCCAGCCGATGCCCGATTAGTCGAAGCTCACTCCTTAATGTGTGATGAGGCACCCCTTACCGGAGAGTCAGTTCCCGTCAGCAAAGAGATAAAGCCACTACCCGAGGATGTGCGTGTCAGCGATCGAAAAAATATGGTCTTCACCGGCACCACGGTTACTTATGGCAGGGGTAAAGCGGTGGTGACGTCAACCGGGATGAATACCGAGTTTGGCAAGATTGCCAGAGAGGTGACGGCGGTAGAGGCTGAGAAGACCCCCCTTGAGAAAAGGACGGAAGAGATCGGCAAGTGGATTGGTATTATAGCCCTATCTCTCTGTGGTCTTATTCTGGTGGTTAGTATTGTCAGGCAGGTCTTTCTAGGGGGCAAGATAGACCTGCCCTTCATAATAACAATGGTGATGTTTGCTGTATCTCTGGCTGTGGCGGCCGTCCCCGAGGCGTTAGCCGCCATTGTCACCGGTGCCCTAGCTATAGGTATGCATCAGATGGCGAAGAAAAACGCTCTGATAAGGAGAATGCCGGCAGTTGAGACTCTCGGCTGTACCACGGTAATATGCTCCGATAAGACAGGTACCCTGACCAAGGGAGAGATGACGGTAAAGAAACTCTTTAACGGGGACAGACTGATAGAGGTTACCGGAGTCGGCTATGCCCCGGTAGGAGAGCTTAAAGGCCCTGAGATAATCAAGCCCACTAATGATTCACCCTTGCGGTTGTTCCTTCTTGGGGGACTCTTATGCAGTGACGCCATTCTACAAGAAAACCAAGGTCAGTGGTCAATTAAGGGTGACCCTACCGAAGGGGCTCTGGTGGTGGTAGCGGCCAAAGCCGGCTTGCATCAAACCGAGGTGAAACTGGAAAACCCGAGGGTAGAGGAGCTTCCCTTCAGTTCCGAGAGAAAGAGAATGACCACCATTCATCAAATGAAGGACGGCAGAAGGATGGCATTTATGAAAGGGGCCCCGGAGGTAGTCTTAGAGAGGTGCTCCCGTATTGCTGAAGACGACGGGGTGAAGGAGCTGGGAGAGATAGAAAAAGCCCGGATTTTAGAGGTCAACCAGGAAATGGCTCAGAAGGCATTGAGGGTGCTTGCCGTCGCCTATAGAGAACTACAAGATGGGATTGCCTGTACTGAAGAAGCTATCGAGAGGGATATGACCTTCCTCGGTCTGGCTGGTATGATAGACCCACCGAGGGAGGAAGCCATTGAAGCTACGAAGGTGTGTCAACAGATACATATCAGACCAATCATGGTTACGGGAGACCATAAACTCACCGCCGTGGCTATAGCCAGGGAGATTGGCATCTATAAAGATGGTGATATGGTCCTTACCGGTGAAGAGCTGGAAAAGATGAGTGATGAGGAATACGAGAATGTTGTAGATAAAGTAACTGTCTATGCCAGGGTATCACCTACGGATAAACTAAGGATAGTCAGGGCATGGAAGAAAAGGGGTGAGGTAGTGGCAATGACTGGCGACGGTGTGAATGATGCCCCGGCACTAAAACAGGCTGATATTGGCGTGGCGATGGGTATAACCGGCACCGATGTTACTAAAGAAGCGGCGGCTATGGTTCTGAGTGATGACAATTTTGCCACCATTGTCAAAGCCATTGAGAGTGGCCGATGGATATACGACAACATTAAGAAATACCTCGCTTACCTCCTTCAGTGCAATATAACCGAGGTGATTGTTATCGGAGGAATAGTTTTAGCGCTGGGGCCCAAATTTTTGCCCCTTCTGCCCGCCGCCATCTTATACATGAACCTGGCCACTGATGGACTCCCTGCTCTTGCCTTAGGCGTTGCGCCGCCTGACCCCGGCATTATGCAGAGACCACCGAGGAACCCGAAGGAAAGTATCTTCGGCTGGGATGTGAAGTCGTTTATATTGCGGGCAGTATTAATTGAAGTTCCCTTCTTCTACATTATCTGGTTTCACGGACTTGGCGACATAGTCCATGACCGGACACAGGTATTCTTCCTGTTTATCATCATTGAGCTTGTTGTTGCCCTTAACTGCCGTTCTCTAATATACAGCGTTTTTAAGGCACCGCCGCATAAATGGCTGCTTTTAGCTATTGGCTGGGAGCTTTTATTGATTACGGTATTAGTCCAGATTCCGGCAGTTCGCGACGCCTTCGGCATTCACAAGCCCTCACTCTCTGACCTAGGCATAATTGTCGCTTTTGGTTTGGCTGTCTTCGCCATAATCGAAGCCACGAAGGTCATCTTGAGAAGAAGTGCCCTAGGAAGAAGGCTGACAGGATACAGTGAGTCCACTAGAGGTGATACTTGATGGATTGGGGCTTTGGTTTAACAATGACCGTTATGGGAATGGCGGTAACCTTTGCCACACTCTATCTGTTGGGCTGGGTTATCCGCCTTCTCGTTAAGCTATTCCCCTTCAAAGAAGAAAAAGAGAGCAAAGGTTAGCCCAGATCGGTGCGCCAATAGGTAAAGAAAGGAGTTACCGATGGACGTTTGGCTTGATGCCCTGAAGAGCTTGGCGCAGGGCTTCGCTAACCTCGGCTGGCAAAACATCGTTATGATTGTGCTGGGCTGCGTCCTTCTCTACCTTGGTGCGGGCAGAAAGATTGAGCCTCTTCTACTGATACCAATCGGTTTTGGAGTCGTCCTGGGGAACCTCCCCCTGGCTAGCTTATCCGCATATGACAGAGGCGGCATAATAAACTGGCTCTTCACTGCTGGCATCCTTACCGAGCTATTTCCCTGCCTTCTTTTCATCGGACTTGGTGCCATGATAGACTTTGGTCCGATGCTGGCCAACCCGACGGTGCTTATCTTTGGCGCCGCCGGCCAGTTTGGCATATTTCTGACCCTGCTTGTCGCCCTCGGACTGGGCTTCACCAGGCAGGAAGCAGTCTCCGTCGCCATCATTGGTGCCTGTGATGGTCCCACTGCCATCTACGTAACCTCCAAATATGCCCGTGAATTACTGCCGGCGGTATCAATTGCTGCCTATTCCTATATGTCTCTGGTACCAATTATTCAGCCACCTATTATGAGAGCCCTGACCACCAAAAAAGAACGGGCGATAGTAATGGCTTACGGTGAGAAAAAGGTCTCACAGAGAGTTAAAGTTCTGTTCCCCGTAGTGGCTGGAATAATCACCATACTTATTGCCCCGATGGGTGCCCCGCTGATGGGAATGCTCATGCTCGGGAATTTCATGAAGGAGTCAGGGGTAATCGGCAGGCTGGTGGACGTTTCTCAAGGAACCTTGGTTAACATGGTGACCCTTTTTCTGGGGCTTTCTATTGGTGCCTCTATGCTGGGGGGTAATTTCCTGCCGGGTGGTTTTACCCTTGAGGAGTGGCGTCCCATACTGGTGTTTGTCCTGGGTTTAATCGCCATTTCACTTGATACCGTGACCGGAGTCCTGCTGGGAAAGCTGATGCGCGTGATAACCAGGGGGAAAATTAATCCTTTAATTGGCGCGGCTGGTACCTCGGCTTTTCCAATGTCAGCCAGAGTAGTGCAAAGAGAGGGGCAAAAGGCAAACCCCAGAAGCTTCTTGCTGTGGCACGCTATTGGGGCTAACACCGGGGGGCAGATAGGTTCGGTGATGGCGGCCGCCGTAATGCTGGCAATTATGTCAGGCATGGGCATACCCCCGCTTTCATAGATTTTTATCAACCTCCCTCTTTTTACAAATTTCCCCTTTCCCTTCATGAGGGAAGGGGAATGGGTTACTAAACAATATCAATGTTGCGATACTCCCAAAAATAAGGTAAAGTTAACCTGTGGCTAGAGCGGACAAATCGGAGAGGAAGACTGTTTTCGTCTGCCAGCAGTGCGGGAGGGAGGAGCTAAAATGGCTGGGACGCTGTCCCACCTGCCAGGAGTGGAATAGTTTTATAGAAAAGACCGTAACTCCGCCGACCACTTCCTTTAAGCCTGCCTCCCTCCTCCACCCACCCCAGGAGCTATCCCAGGTTGCCATTGAAACCGCCGACCGGTTTTCGCTCCCCCTGACTGAGTTGAACCGGGTGCTGGGTGGTGGACTGGTACCTGGCTCCCTGATGCTCATTGGTGGCGACCCTGGTATTGGCAAATCGACCCTCCTGCTTCAGGTCTCAGCCTTGGTGGCCAAAGCTCGGGGCAGGGTGGTCTATGTTTCCGGTGAGGAAACACTGCCCCAGATTAAGCTCAGAGCAGAGCGTCTGGGAATAAAGGGCGAGAATCTTTACCTTCTGGCAGAAACCGACCTGGAGACTACCCTGAGCCAGATTGAAGAACTATCACCCAGACTGGTGGTTGTTGACTCGATTCAGTCAGTCTACCTTCCCGAACTGGGTACAGCGCCGGGTAGCATCGCTCAGGTACGGGAGTGTACCATGAGGCTGATGCATTGGGCAAAGCTCAGTGCCGTGCCGGTTTTCGTTGTCGGACATGTCACTAAAGATGGCGCTATTGCCGGTCCCCGGATTCTGGAACACATTGTTGATGTGGTGCTCTACTTTGAGGGTGAGCCTTTTAGCACCTACCGAGTGCTGCGTTGTGTGAAAAACCGCTTCGGCTCCACTAACGAGATAGGTGTCTTTGAGATGAAGGAGCAGGGCCTGATTGAGGTGGATAACCCGTCGCAGGCCTTTCTATCTCAGCGCCCCAGTGAAGCGGTTGGGTCAGCGGTAGTGTCCGTCCTTGAGGGTAGCCGACCCCTGCTGGTGGAGATTCAAGCGCTGACCAATCCTACCAGTTTTGGCCTGCCCCGGCGCACTGCCAATGGCATTGATTTCAACCGTTTGCTGCTGATTACCGCTGTGCTGACCAAGCGAATCGGTCTGAAACTCGGTAATCAAGATATTATGGTCAATGTAACTGGCGGACTTAAGATTGAGGAGCCGGCGGCCGATTTGGGCATTGCCCTGTCCATTGCCTCTAGCTTTCGTGATATGGCTGTTGACCCGGCACTGGTAGCCGTGGGTGAGGTAGGATTGAGCGGCGAGCTAAGAGCTGTCCCTCAGCTAGACAGAAGGGTGAACGAAGCTGCCAGGCTGGGTTTCAAGCGCTGCCTCGTGCCCAAAGCCGGTGCTGGAGTCAGTCCAGCTTCCAGAGACATCCAGCTTATCGCCGTCAGCACCCTGAGGGAAGCGGTGGGGGTGGGGCTGGGAGGAGGGAAGACAAAAGGCGAAGCAGCGCAGAATCTTTGAGGTAATCTAAGACTGCTCCCGCTCATACCTCGCCACTGCCGTGGTCTTTATCCCGCCTCTTTCTTTATATTCTGCCTCAACTGTCATTGATACAGGCTTGAGCAGCGCCACCAAATCTTTCAGGATGCGGTTGACGGCGTGTTCCTGCAGTATGCCTACATTCCGGTAGGAGGTCAGGTAATATTTCAGGGATTTAAGCTCTACCAGAGACCTGTCTGGAATATAGCGGATGGTCAATTGAGCAAAATCAGGTAAGCCCGTCCATGGGCAGACGGCAGTGAACTCCTCGGTCTCATAGACCACCTCGCTAGCCGAGCCGGGATATTCAAAGGGAATGGCTTCCAGCACTGCCACATCTATGGCATCCTCTTTTTGAATATCAAACCGCCTTGAGGCATACTTATCCGTTTCCATTTTGTCTTACCTCCACGCCATCTTCTCACTACGCCCCTAGCTTAGACATTTTAGCATTATTTAAAATTCAAGGCGAATAGCTATGTACCATAAAAATCTAAAGGGGTGAGGTAGATAAAAAGATACCCTCCTTGCCAGTCAGGAGTATTATTGCTATACTAAATGGACTCTAGCGATATAGATTATGAACTACGAGACCATTATAGGCCTTGAGGTACATGCCCACCTTGTTACCAGAAGCAAGCTGTTCTGCCGCTGCAGTGCTGACTATGCCAATGCCCCACCCAATACTCATGTCTGCCCGGTATGCTTGGGCATGCCCGGCGTTCTGCCTGTCATCAACCAGCGGGCGGTGGAGTATACCGTAATGACCGCCCTGGCATTAAACTGCACCATCTCGGAATACACCAGGTTTGACCGTAAGAATTACCCCTACCCTGACCTGATGAAGGGCTACCAGATTTCACAGTCTTACGCTCCTATTGGCTACAATGGTTTTCTCATTATCGACATCGATGGTCAAAAGAAAGAAGTCGGCATAGACAATGTACACCTTGAGGAAGACGTCGCCAAGCTATTACACCGTACTTCCCCGGATGGAGAAGCTTATAGCCTGGTGGATGTCAACCGCTCCGGCATACCGATGATGGAGATTGTATGTAAGCCTGACCTTCGTTCTCCGGAGGAAGCCAGACAATACCTCATCAAGCTGCGCAACATACTCCGCTATCTGGGGGTATCTACAGCCAATATGGAGGAGGGCAGCTTCAGGTGTGATGCCAATATCAGCATCCGCCCTGAAGGTAGCTCAGAATTTTTGGCTAAGGTTGAGGTTAAAAATATGAATAGCTTCAAGGCGGTCTACAGAGCTATGGAGTATGAGGTCAAGCGACAGACAAAAGCTGTCCGGGAAGGTAAGAAGCTTGTTCAGGAGACGAGGGGCTGGGTGGAGGAGAAAGGAATAACTGTTAGCCAGCGTAGTAAAGAATACGCCCAGGACTACCGTTACTTCCCAGAACCTGACCTGCCTCCCTTAATTTTAAGTCGGGAGTGGGTGGAGAAAATAAGGTCAAGACTACCTGAATTGCCCGAGGCCAGGCTCAAACGGTTCATGGATGAATATAGTCTGTCACCCTACGAGGCTAATCTGCTGACGAGTTCTAAAGAAATGGCTGACTATGAGGAAGAATTTGTGAAAAGTTTAGAGCTTAGCCATCTTTCAAAAGCCGAGAAAGCCAGGCTGGGAAGCAACTGGCTTTTAGGCGAGGTTAGTCACATAATGAATGCTAACGACATAGACATCGTTAAATTCAGAGAGCGGGTCGGTCCGGAAAAGCTTGTCAGATTAACTGTCTTGACCACGCAAGGGGTTATCAATACAGCCACGGCAAAATCTATGTTGGTGGAGATGTTTAATACCGGGAAAGACGCTGATACTCTCCTCAGGGAAGGGGAACGCCGTCAAATCAGCAATGCTCAGGAGATTGAACAGGCGGTCAGCCAGGTGCTCACTACCAATACTCAAGCGGTGGCTGATTATAAGGCAGGCAAAGAGCAGGCGCTTAAATTCCTTGTCGGTCAGGTAATGAGGACTACCAAAGGTCGTGCTAATCCAAAGCTGGCCAGCGAAGTAATAAAGAAAAAGCTAGAGGAAATGATATGAAAACATACCTCTTTGTTGCCCAGATTGTGCTGTCGGTAGCCCTGATTCTGGCTATTTTACTGCAGGTTAGGGGTGGGGGGTTAGGGGGCATCTTTGGTCAGGCTGATAGCGTCTATCGGACCAGGCGGGGAGTAGAAAAGACTCTATTTCAACTTACCATCGTCCTGGCGGTTTTATTCATTATTATCGCCTTAATTACCCTCAGAGTTAGTTAGTTCCGGCTTCTCCAGAGGAATACCGAACAGACGAGTGCTGTCACCAACATAAAAGCGGCGGCAATGGTAAAACTGGTGTAGAAGCCAAACCGGTCGATGAGAGAACCCAGTACCGGGGCAAGCACAGCCCCCATTTCCATATTCGAGAAGTAGAAAATACCAAGTATCGAGGAACGGGTGCGCTCTGACGTTCTGCCAATGATATAAGCTTCTGCTGCCGGCGCCCGGATATACATAATCATACCAAGAAAAAGTAGCAGAGCACCGATACCAATACCGTAGGGACCGTAGGGGACATGATTCAAAAGGTAGAGTGCCGGAGCGGTAATAAAGCTGGCTACCAGCACTACCGGTACTCTCCCCAAACGGTCTGAGAGATAGCCACCGAGGGGGCTTGCCCAGAGGCCGGCGGAGTAGATAACGGCCAAAAAGGCGGCGGCGGTCTCCTCGCCTACTTTGAAGTGGTCAACGATGAATAGCGTAATAAAGGATATCACGGAGAAGTTAACCGCCTGGGTAAATACGCTTAGAACCAGAAAAGCAATTAGTTGGCGCCAACGTCCTGGAGAAGAAGGCTTCTCTTCGGGCTGGTCAGTTTTCCTCGGCTGGACTTTTGCCCTGCCTGCCCGCCGGCCCAGAAGGAGATAAAATATTATGCCGAGTACCATCGTGGGAACAGCCAGACCAATGAACGAACCGCGCCATCCCCAGGTTGCAGCGATAGTCGCCGCAACGATTGGTGCCAGGAAGAAACTGGCACTGCCGCCAATCAGGTGGATGCCCAATGCCCGTCCCTGGTTCTCTGGCTCTACCGATGCTGAAATTAGCGGTGAGGCTGCCGGATGGTAGCCACCCCCGGCTAACCCCATCACAGCCAGAGAGATGAGCACCATAGTATAGGCTTGTGAAAGCCCGACCAGTATTCCCGCCACCGCTACACCACAGATGCCGATGGTAATCACCCGGCGGGCGCCGATGCGGTCGGCAACCACCCCTGCCGGTATCTGACCAAAGCCATAGGCTAGGGTAAATGCGGAGACCACCAGCCCCGATTGGGTGTAGTCCAGAGTGAACTCATTACGGATAAACGGCAAAAGCGGTGTTGGTAGCGCAGTCAGCAGGTGATGGGCAAGATGGGCTAACACAAAGAGAGGGAGCAATCCCAGAGAAAGTGAACGACCCCTTAATTTGTTAATAGCAATATCCTTTCAAAATTGTCTCTTTCAAACAAGCATTGCTTGAAATTATAATTGTTTCTCTTTTGAATTACAAACTTCTAAGGTGGAAACTTTTATGGTAGAATTGACTCTAGGAGGATGAACGGCATAAGGAGGTAGACAATGAAGTGCCCGGTTTGCAGAAAGGATGCCAGAGCCCATATCTACCGCTGTGCTAAGTGTGCTGTTTATGTCCACGAAAAATGCTGGCAGAAGCACCTTTCAACGGCTCACAAGGAGAAATGAGTGAAAAAATGGTTAATGGTCATCAGGGCGCCATTCCTACCCCTCTCGGTGGTGCTGGCATTCTTGGGTGCCAGTATTGCCTGGTACGAAGCTAAGAAATTTGGCAGCCCGTTTAGTATCGGCTATGCATTACTCGCTGGCTTCGGGATATTGCTAGCCCATATCAGTGTCGATGTGCTTAATGAGTACGCTGACTACAGGAGCGGGGTGGACCTGGAGACTATCAAAACTCCCTTCAGTGGGGGTAGTGGTGCCCTTCCCTCCGGTCTCATTTCACTAAGGCAGGCATTGTGGCTCGGCCTGGCTTCTTTCATAATAATCATACCTATCGGTGTTTATTTTGTCTTGGCGAAGGGCTGGCTCCTGTTGCCCCTGCTGGTGGCAGCGTCATTGTGCATCTTTCTTTATACCCCTTTCATACTCAAAACGAAATGGCCTGAGTGGGCTCCAGGACTGGGGATGGGGGCACTGCCTGTTATTGGAGCTTATTTTGTCCAGACCGGCAAATATACCTGGCCTCTGGTGATAGCCTCCGTACCCTCCTTCATCCTGGTACACAACCTCCTCCTCTTAAACGAATTTCCCGATGTCGAAGCTGACAGGAAAGCCGGCAGAAAGACCACCCCCATCACGATAGGAAAGTCAAAGGCAAGTATATTCTACTCAGTCCTGACGGGGGTAGTTTATCTGTGGATAATCGGTAGCGTAGTGATAGGGCAGATGCCCAGATTCTCCCTAATCGCCCTGCTAACCATCCCCTTTGCTGTAAAGGCAATTGGGGGTGCCCTTAAGTCCGAAGACATGCGTAAACTTATGCCGGCGATGGCTAGCAATGTTGTGGTCGTTCTCTTAACTCAACTGCTCCTGGGCATTGGCTATATTCTGGCGGGGGTCTTTGAAGCAGGGTAGATAATGGCAGTCGACCTGATTTTACTGCATCCGCCCAGTGTGTATGATTTCCGCCAGAAAACCATTCTTTATGGTCCGGTTAGCGACCTGATTCCTTCATCTCCTGTTTTCGAGATGTATCCCATCGGCTTCACCAGTATTGCAGAGTATCTGGAGCAGGCTGGATATAAGGTGCGTATTGTTAACCTAGCGGTGCGTATGATGAGGGAGAGGAGCTTCAAAGCTGAGGAAATGATAAAGCGCCTCAGGGCACCCGTCTTCGGCATTGATTTACACTGGATGGTACACTGCCACGGGGGAATTGAGATAGCCAAAGTGGTGAAAAAATACCATCCTGACTCAAAATTGGTCCTTGGTGGATTTTCCTCCTCCTATTATTACCAGGAACTACTTGAGTACCCTGAGATAGATTATGTGCTGAGGGGCGACTCAACTGAAGAGCCCCTGCGCCAGCTAATGGACTGCATCAGGGCAAGAAGGGAGCCTGAAACGGTGCCCAACCTTGTCTGGCGAGATAGGCAGGGCAGAAGGCAAGAAAACCCTTTCTCCCACATCCCCTCAGACCTCAGTAATGTTATGGTTCATCACTACGATAACCTTATCCGCTCCGTCATTAGGCACCGTGACCTTGCCAGCTACATCCCCTTTAAGGACTGGCTTCGCTACCCAATCACGGCGGTGCTTCTCTGCCGCGGCTGCACTCGCAACTGTATCATCTGCGGCGGTTCGGCAGCCGCCTTCAAGCACATCCTCCACCGGGAAAGAACCGCCTTTCGGTCTCCAGAATTGGTCGTCAAAAACATCAAGCAGATTGAGCGTTTTAGCCGGGGACCTATTTTCCTTCTGGGCGACCTTTGTGACCCGGGAGGCGACTATGCCTACGAGGTCTTGCACCTGCTCAAGAAGGCTGGAGTGAAAAATCAGCTCATTCTTGAACTATTTTCTCCGGTGTCAGGAGACCTTCTGCGCCAGATGGGCCTCTCCTGCCCCAACTTCTGCCTTGAGATTTCACCCGAATCCCACGACCCCGAAATAAGAAAGATTCTGGGCAGAAACTATTCCAGCGAGGCGCTTGAGCAGACGCTGGGTGATGCTCTTGATGCCGGCTGCGGGCGACTGGATGTCTTCTTCATGATCGGGCTACCGAGGCAGACCCCACAGTCGGTAATGGATACCATTGACTACTGTGGAGAATTGTTAGAGAAATTCAGGGGAGATAAACGGCTTTCCCTCTTCATTGCGCCGCTTTCGCCTTTCCTGGACCCTGGCAGTCTTGCCTTTGAACATCCGGAGCGCTACGGCTACCGCGTCCTGTTTCGGAAACTGGAGGAGCACCGTCAGGCTCTGCTAGCACCAAGCTGGAAATACTCCCTGAACTACGAGACAGAGTGGATGACACGCCACCAGATTGCTGAGACTGCCTATGAAGCCATCCTCCGACTTGTCCGCCTGAAGGCAAAATACGGGGTTATCTCTAAAGAGATGGCAGCGATAGGGGAAAAGCGTATCGAAGCCGCCCGGGAGATGATGCACCGCCTTGATGACATACTGGCTAAGGGCAACCATGAAGAGCTATCTCGATTAAAGGCTGAAATAGACAGGATAAATGCCTTTCCCGTGAGCGAGAAGATACAGCTAGAGTTACCAATCGGGCTGGTTAAGCTCAAGTTCTGGCGTTACCTCTGGCCATGGGTGAAGGGGAAATAGGTCATTCTATCTGGACCCTGCCCACATCACAATCTATTTCCAGATATATCCGGTTCTGGGTGGTCTCAAATTCCTTAGAAATGTAGTAACCGCCTTGCTTCGGGAAGCGACTCCCGTTGATGTCAAAGGCGCTCAAGTCGGTATCTGCCTGAATTCTGGCTGCTACTCCATCGGGAATAGCCACCTTCAAGTTAGCTACATCAGCTTTGATAAAGGCACGAACAGTCTCGGTTGAGGAGGGCATCATCACTTTACAATTGCCCGCATCTATATCCAGTCGAAGCTCGGTTACCTTAAGCTGGGAGAGGTCTAGTTCGTTATCGCTCACTGAGGACTTGATATTAAGGGTCAAAGGTATATTTCTGGTAAGCCTGACCTGCCACCTATTATCCTCCTCATCCCGGAATGGCGAGGCAACCCCCTCTTTGGTCAGGTAAAGTCTGCCCTCACTGTCCTGGCGGTGGAAGTCTACCCTCATGCCTGCATTCCTCACCGGAGAGTCTGCTTCTACGAAGTTTGGCGAGCCGGACGGAAGACTGCTCACCGTCAGGCTTCCCAGGCTGAAATCTATCTCAATTTGAGCCTGTGCCAGACCGTCTAACGGCTCTGAATGGATTCTGGTGCCTGACCCTACCGGTGAAGACAGTCCATATTGCCAGATGGCGATACCGAGGCAGGCAAAGAGCAGTGCCAGAATCAACCCGCTCACCAGCCAGACATTAAAGCGGGCGAGCAGGAAACCGAGTCCGATAATAATGAGCAAAACTGGCCAGAAGTGCCACAGAATTCCCCAGAGAGCCCAAGGGATGACATCCAAGCTCTGGAGGAGAAATACCACTCCCAGAAACAGCAGAAAGATACCCCATATCGGGGCGTAGTATTCTCTTGACTGCTTTTTCTCAGGCATAGCTACTTTCTCCGAGCACCGAATATTAACAGCAGTCCGATAGCGATAAGAATAATAGGCCAGAGGCGCCCCCAATTAAGCCATGAAAAAAGACTATTTAACAAGAGAAGGACACCGAGAACAATGAGGACAATGCCAAGAATATTGAGACTGTGCTCTCTGGTCTTATTCTTTTCTGCTGGAGCACCTTCTTTTTTCTCCAGGGTGGAACATAGCTCCTCGCCAAGCTGGGTGGTAGTTCGCTTGTATTCCTCCACATTTTCCTTAACGACATCCTTGGGTTCCCTAGCCTGTGAACTCTCCAGAGGAACCACGATTGCCATAATGATGTAAGCCAGGATAGCTACCCCGGTGACGAGTACTAATAATAGGGCAATTATCCTGACAATGACGGGGTCTATGTCAAAGTACTTTGCCAGACCGCCGCACACCCCGCATATCAGCCGGTCATCCCGACTTCGATAGAGTCTTCTCTCCATACCACCCTCCAATTTCTAGTAGCGTTGAGCAATTATATCGCCATCCCGTTAAGAATTCAATCGTCTGGCATTTGAGATTGTTTATCAACCCTTCGGGCTTGAGCCCTCTAGGGCGAAGCCTCACCCCCTTTAAACACCCAGAAAAATCTTTGATTTTTCTGGGAACCCCCTTAATCCCTCCTTTCCTTGAGAAGGAGATGGGGAGATATAGAAGAGGGGCTAGCGCCCCTCTTAAACGCCCAAAAAGTAAAGAGAGTGTAAAAACTAGTGTTTATACCTCCACACCGTGCCCTTTGGGGTATCTTCAAGGGCTATACCCAGTTCACGCAGTTTATCTCTTATTTCGTCGGCGAGCTGGAACTGCCTGGCTTCACGGAGACGTTTACGGGTGGAAACCAGAAGCTCAATAAAAGGCTCGGCATCAAGGGCTGGCTTCTCCGGCAATTTGAGAGTCAAGCCCAGGACACCGGCAAGCTCAGATAACGCCTCTTTTGCCCGTTCAACATTAAAACCTTCATCACTCGCTCGGTTAATATCTCTGGCTAAATCAAACAGGGTCGCCATTGCCTGAGCCGTATTGAAATCATCATCCATAGCTTCGATAAATTTGTTCCGGTAGGACTCCAAATCTATTTGGGCGTCTTTTTCTCCTCTGACTTCACTCCGAAACACCTGCCGCAGTCGGTCAGCACCATTTTCCGCCGCCTCAAGCGCTTCTTCAGAATACGTGAGCGGACTGCGGTAGTGGGAGTTGAGGACAAAGATACGGATGGCATCGGCACTATACTTTTGTAGTGCTTCTCTGATTGTTATCAGGTTGCCCAGGGACTTGCTCATCTTCTCCCCACCCAACTGGACCAGCCCGTTGTGCAGCCAGTACTTGACAAACGGTTTCACCCCGGTAAAGCTCTCCGACTGAGCTATCTCGTTCTCGTGGTGAGGGAAGACTAAGTCCTGCCCGCCACCGTGGATGTCAAGAGTATTACCCAGGTACTTCAAAGACATGGCGCTGCACTCAATGTGCCAGCCGGGTCTTCCCTTTCCCCAGGGGCTTTCCCACGATGGTTCGCCCGGCTTGGCTACCTTCCAGAGAAGAAAGTCCATCGGGTGTTCCTTGTCTTCTCCAGGCTCGATGCGGGCGCCAGCTTTCATCTGCTCCAGCGTGCGGTGGGAGAGTTTGCCATAGTCCGAACAGCGCCTGACCCGGAAATAAACGCTTCCCCTCGCTACATAGGCGAAACCTTTATCAATCAACCCCTGTGTGATACTGATGATTTCGGGGATGGTTTCCGTTGCTCTGGGGATATGGTGTGGTCTAAGAATATTCAGGGCGTCCATATCTTCAAAATACCTAATTGTATACTTCTCGGTGAGTTCCTTGACTGAGATGCCAAGCCTGTTGGCGGTAGCAATAATGTTATCTTCAATGTCAGTCACATTCTGCACATGCTTAACCCGGTAGCCACGGAACTCCAGATAGCGCCGGACAACATCGAAGACGACATAGCTCATGGCGTGACCGATGTGGCAATCAGCGTAGGGGTTAATCCCGCAGACATACATCTTTACTTCATCGCCCTGCGGCGAAAACTCTTCTTTTTGTCCAGAAAGGGTGTTATATACTTTCATTACCTATCTCCTGTGAGCAAAGCGACCGCATAGGCAGCTATTCCCTCTCCTCGTCCGATGGAACCTACCCGATTTGACGTGCTGGCTTTCACACTCACCTGGCTAGGAGCAATACCTAGCGTCTGGCTCAGCTTCTCTCGCATCGAGCCAATATAGTCTCCAAGCCTGGGCTTTTCCGCCACAATAGTAGTGTCAATATTTTCGATTAGCCAGCCCTCTTCAGCAAGTTTGTCCTTAACTCTCTTCAGCAGCACCAGGCTGGAAATATCCTTATATTCTGCCTCACCGCTTGGGAAATGGCTACCGATGTCTCCCAGAATGGCGGCACCAAGCAGGGCGTCAATGATAGCGTGGGTCAAGACATCGGCATCACTCCAACCGTCAAGCCCCTTATCAAACGGTATATCTATCCCGCCCAGCACCAGCCGCCGCCCTTCAGTCAGGGGATGAACATCATAGCCAATACCAATGCGCATCTTTTTCACATTTTTTTTCTGCCAAAGAACCTCAGCCAGAGCCAGGTCATCGGGGGTGGTTATTTTAATGTTATCATAAGAACCCATATAGAGCTTGACCTTATAGCCCAAACGCTCCACGGCTTGGGCATCATCGGTCACCTCATACTTCAACCGATGGTAAGCCTCAGCTATTATATCAAATCGAAACACCTGCGGCGTCTGCACCAACCACAGGTTCCGCCGCGGTGGTGTCCCCTGAACGACCTGGTCGTCCCCAACCACCTTGATAGTATCAGTAACCGGGACGGCAGCAATAGCGGCGCCAGTTTCTCTAGCCACCTTAAGCCCCTGTTCTATTAAGTCCTCGGTTAACAAAGGTCGGGCACCATCGTGTATGACCACCCAGCTACAACTACTGAGCCTGTTGAGTCCAGCAACCACTGAATCCTGGCGGCGCTCACCACCGGGGCAGACATCGGTTACCTTAGACCACCCCTCCTGAGCTACCAGTTGCTGCCCCCGCTTCAGGTTTTGCTCACTGACGACAACAACAATCTGGTCAATAGAATTACACAATTGAAAGACATCAACCACCCTGACTAAAACGGGTTTTCCACCAAGCAGGGCGAACATCTTGTCCACCCCACCCATCCGCCGGCTCAGGCCCGCAGCGACAATCACAGCGCCCACCTTTTGCTGTTTGTCCATTTCTTAGGTCCAAACTTACTATTTAGATTAGATTGAGTTTACACGTATTTTGGTCGTTTAGCAACCTTGCCCTCTTTTTGTTCCTTCTCCTTTTAGGTAAAGAAGGACAGGTTACTAAATGACCATACATATGTTATAATTTATGCTGTGAGTGTGGGGATATAGCTCAGTTGGGAGAGCGCTGCGTTCGCATCGCAGAGGTTGGGGGTTCGAATCCCCCTATCTCCACTTGTGGGCATTAACAGGCACAGATACTGCAGTGATCCATGGGGTGGGTGAGATGCGTTAGAACGAGGCTAGGAAATGAATGTTATTTGGATTGTATCGGACACTTTAAGGCGTAACGATATAGGTGCCTACGGCAACCGCCAGATTCACACCCCGTCAATAGATGCTCTGGCGGCGAAATCGGTACGCTTTAACCGTCATTACGCTGCCTCATTCCCCACGATGCCCACCCGGGCCGACTTTATGACCGGCCGCTGGACGCTGTCATTCATGCAGTGGACGCCAATCCCGCCCGGAGAAGTGCTGCTTGCCGAACTGCTTAGAGGTGCCGGTATCAATACCGCCGCGGTAGTCGATACGCCATTCTTTCTGCGCGACGGTATGAACTACGACCGCGGTTTTGTTTCATTCAATGAAATTCCCGGGCATTACTTTGTGGCCAAAAGTGGCGACCCGCTTTACATACCCAACCGGAAATTGCTGGAGAGGCGCCCTCAACACCCGCTGGAGTCCGATTGTTTTGCTCCTCAGACATTCCGCAAGGCAATGGAGTGGTTGGAGCTCAACTACAAAGACAATTTCTTCCTCTACATAGATACCTGGGACCCTCACGAGCCCTGGAATGCCCCCACCTATTACACGGAACTATACTGGCCTGGCTATGATGGTGAGCTGGTGATGCCTTTCTACCAGTACTTGAAAGACGTGCCCGGTTTTACTGAAGATAGACTCAGGAAAGCCCACGCCACCTACTGCGGCGAGATTACGATGGTTGATACCTGGATTGGTAACCTCCTCCGGCAGGTGGAGTATATGGGCTTGATGGAGAATACCGCCATTATCTTGTCCACCGACCACGGTTTCTATTTCGGTGAGCACGGTATCTTCGGTAAAATGGTCTTCGCCAGGGAGGCAGGAGATGAGAGTTCACCACCCCCCGGCATGTACCCGCGCACGCCCGGAGCCTGGGCACGCTCACCATTGTACGAGGAAGTTGCGGCTATCCCCTTGCTTATTTATGTGCCCGGTATTCCTCCTGGAACTTATGATGGTCTGACATCAGCGGTGGACCTGATGCCAACGGTTCTCGAAATCATGGGGCAGGAAATACCCTCCCGGGTCGAAGGCAAATCGCTACTGCCGATGATAAAAGACCCGACCCTACCTGGCCGTGAGCATGTGTTCACTGCCTGTCCATTCATTAACGCCGGTGATACGGACCAGTTGGTTGACCATATCCGGCGAAAGTGTATCACGCCTTCTATGGCGACTGTCACCACTGACGAGTGGTCACTACTCTATGACGTCGAACCAGGCGGGTCAGAATTATACAACCTATCACAAGACCCCAAGCAGGAGAAAAACGTGATATCTCAGCACCGGGACATAGCCCGTGAGCTCCATCAATTACTGGTCAAGTTTATGCGTGAGACCAACGTCCCCAAGCGGTTACTCGAGCCCCGTCTGGAGTTGCGGCTCTAATAAGCATTCACACAAACTTAGAACATGAAACAATGATTGTCAGGTCTTTGAGAACCGCTTCATGCATTGGTGCAGTATACCCTTAATAAAGTCCCAAGCTAGACTTACAAAGCAAGGAGGTCAAGTGCGATGGCTAGTGTGCATGGAATTTCGTGGGGCTGGTTAGCCAAGCAACTGAGAAACAAGTTCTTCCTCGGTATCCTCGTTGTTGTGCCACTAAGTGCCACTGTATGGCTGTTAATCTGGGTTTTCAATAGCCTAGACAAGATCCTTCAGCCCATAATTAAGTCTGTATGGGAACATCCGGTTCCTGGTGTTGGCTTCGGCATTATCATACTACTGGTTTTTCTGGCTGGAATCATAGCCAGCAATATCATCGGGAAGAGGATTATCGCCTTTGGAGAAACACTGTTGGATAAAGTGCCACTAGTCCGGGGGCTTTACCACGGCATCAAACAGGTTCTTGAAGGTTTTGTGTCGCCCGGTGAGTCCGGTTTTATGCAGGTAGTATTCGTGGAGTTTCCCAGAAAAGGCATTCGGTCTATCGGTTTTGTTACCAATAAGCTTGATACCAACTCAGGAGACCGACTTATTACTGTCTTCATACCCACATCGCCTAATCCAACCACGGGCTTTTTAGAAATAGTCAAGGAGGATGAGATTGTCCCCACCAGTCTCACCGTCGAAGATGCCCTGAGGCTGGTGGTATCTGCCGGTACCGTGTCACCGGGAAAGAAGGTATCGCTGAGTAACAGCTAGGGAGCTATTCCCACCGGAAGAATCTTTACAGTGATGATGTTGCCTACAACGAGCCAGCCCGCCATTATTCCAGACTGCCAGGGCTCATCCAGAGGCATCCCATACACTATATTCCTCAACCGTAAAACTGACATCATTGACGGCAACCAAGCTACCGTAGCTTTTGGTGAGATGCTCACATTCAACGATGGCGCTCATATTCAATTTCTACCGCCGGGCAACGCCGATAAGGTCGGTCAGATTATCTATCCTCTCTTTCTTCATAAATTGCTCTATCCCCTCCAGGACGTCAAGCGGAGCCCGGGGGTTGGCAAACCCAGCCGTCCCTACCTGAACGGCGCTGGCGCCAGCCATAATGAACTCTATAGCATCACTGGCGCTCATGATGCCACCACAGCCAATGATAGGTATGTCTACGGCACCAGCCACCTCATAGACCATATATAGCGCCACCGGTTTTATGGCTGGTCCGGATAGCCCTCCGGTGATGTTACCCAGCAGGGGTTTACGCCTAGCAATGTCAATAGCCATACCCTTCAGAGTATTGATTAAGGTTAGGGCATCGGCTCCAGCCCCGGCAACGGCCAGAGCTACCTTGGCTATATCTGAAGTGTTCGGAGTCAATTTGACCAGTATGGGTAAAGAAGTGGCGTTCCTGACGGCGGTGGTCACCTCAGCCGCCGAATCGGGATAAGCGCCAAACTCGGCACCGCCAGCTTTGATGTTAGGGCAGCCGATATTCACTTCCAGTCCACTCACCCCGGCTACGCCTTCAAGCCGACCCGCTAGTCTGGCGTAATCGTTAACGGTTTCACCGGCAATATTAACGATGACCGGTATTTGCCAGCTTGCCCAGACCGGCGCTTTTTCCTTAATCAGGGCATCGACGCCGATATTCTCCAGCCCGATTGAGTTGAGCAAGCCCCAGGCGGTCTCGACCAGCCTCGGCTGAGGGTTACCCTCCCTGGGCTCAAGGGTAGTCCCCTTGCATACCATTGCCCCTAGCTTCTGAATATCAAAAAGGTAGCTGTGCTCGGTGCCGTAGCCAGAGGTGCCAGAAGCAGTCATTACCGGGTTGGCCAGCAACAATCCCCGCGGGTGTTTAGGGGCTAATTGGACTGAAAGATTCACTTCCCTTCCTTGGGCGATGACTTTGTTAAAGGAGCTTTGCCTCTTTCTATGGGAAGATTATAGGCCATATACTCTGGGGTGGCAAGCGAAATCAGTGGATATACTTGACGGCTAGCATGATTCCTAAACCAGCCACAAAAGCACAGAAATGGATTGCTGACCTTCCAAGGTTTGTCGTATGTTTAATTTCGGGGATTAAATCCGCCGCGGCGATATAGATGAAGTTGCCGGCGGCAAAAGGAAGAAGATAAACGATAGAATCCTGCATTGGAGAAGAGAGGAAATAGCCAGTAACACCCCCAACGATTGCGGTAATTGCGGAAATGTAGTTAAAAACCAGGGCTCGCCTTCCGGTGAAGCCACCATACACTAAAACCCCGAAATCACCAAGCTCTTGAGGTATCTCATGGAGCGCTACTGCCAGGGTGGTAACAATGCCTATTGGATAGCTGACAATAAAGCTGGCAGCGATAACCAAACCGTCAACAAAATTGTGCACGCTATCGCTGATTAAAATCAGGTAAGAGAAAGGCTGCACCCGATGAACTGTACCGTGTTCATGTCGCCACCGTAGGAATTGCTCCAGGACGAAGAAAAGGCAGAAACCGAGGAGTAAAAACAAGAAAATGCCCAGGCTGGCTCCCGCCTTCTCAATAGCTTCAGGTATTAGATGCAGAAAAGCGCCACCGACTAAACCTCCGGCAGAAAGTGCTACCAGAAGAAGCAGGGCTTTGTTCAATAATTCCTGTCTCAAGAAGAAGGTCAGGATACCAACAAAGGCAATAATACTGACGATAAAAGTAGCTACCAGTATCTGTATCAAAGTTACCAAACTGGAATCATCCCCCCAACTCACTACACCTGAATGACATTTATCTTGCTTTCTGACACGCCCGGCAGAGGCCAACGAACTCAAGCAGGTGGCTGTCTATTCTGAACCCGCTCTGCCTGGAAAGACTGCGCTCCAGTCTACCAAGATGGTGACTGGTGAAGTCAACAACTATACCACAGTTAGAACAAATCAAGTGGTGGTGGTGCCGCGGGTTGCTAATTGTATAGCTTCGGCAACTACCTCCGGCATGCACCTCACAGATGAGCCCCAGTTCAGCAAGTATGCCGAGGGTGCGGTAAACAGTTACCAGCCCGATATCAGGGTAAACCTGGCGCATCTTCTCATATATAGTGGCTGGAGTAAGATGGTCCTGAGTGGAAACGATGGTGCGGATTATCGCCCGCCGCTGTGGAGTAAGTTTATAGCTATGTTGCCTCAATGCCGCTACCACTTTTCTCTCTGTAAACCTCATTTCAAGCTCTAAATGAAAAATTTTTTCATCTACATCTTACTTAAACCATTCATTACTGTCAAGTGGCGGGGAAGCCCGATAACAAACCCTTGTCTCTACTGTCTTAGATATGTGGCTAGTGAACGAGTCCTGCCAACTCTCTATGCGGCTGGGCTCGGAGTTTGTCTTCTACCGCCTTAACCTTGCTCTCCATGGTAATTTGTTTATCGCGTCGGTCATCAATGCTGATGCTGGTAACCACTCGCTTAACTCCCATGGTGAAGGGTAATTCGTGCATTTCCTGCACTAGCTCCAGTATCCTCTCCAGGGGACCTTCAACCATCGTTGCCATAGGTGTTATCTGGTATTTTATATCCGGAGCCTGTTTCAGCACGTTAACACAGGCGGCAACATAGTGGCTCAAGCTGGCGGTCTCCGTGCCAAAAGGTAGGACCCTTATATCGGCGATAACTGACTCTCTCATATTCTTCACCCCTGCTCTATAATTTATTTTCCTTATCATAGCCCAAAAAGAGGGTTTTGACTATACCAGACAGAGAAGGGCAGAGAGACGGAGCCCCTCTCATAATATTCATCCCCGTCTCCCTCTTAAGGAGAGTGAATAAAGTTGATAAAATAGCATAGATAGGCTACATTGAATATATAGAGGGAATATGATATACTTAGGTACTTCCGGCTTTAGCTATGATGATTGGGTGGGGAACTTCTACCCGATAGGTATGCCCAAGCGGGAGTGGCTTGCCTATTACGCGCGTGAATTTAATACCTGTGAGGTAAATTCAACCTATTATTCTTTCCTCCAATTGTCCAGTATGAAGGCCATGGTCAAAAAAACAAATGAAAATTTCCTGTTTTCTATTAAGGCGCATCAAGAAATGACTCACCAACGGGAAAATAACGAAGCCATTTTTGAGGCTTTCTGCCAGATGTTAGAGCCTGTCATCTCGGCGGGCAAGCTGGGCTGTATCCTGGCTCAGTTCCCGTATAGTTTCCGGCCGAATCGAACCAACTGGGAATACCTCAAAATATTCAGGGAACGGCTCGGCAAGTTACCGGTGGTTGTTGAATTCCGTAATGCTCAGTGGCTGAGGGATGAAGTATTTGACTGGCTTCGGCACCTGAACTTAGGCTTCTGCTGTGTTGATGAGCCGCAACTGCCCAATCTTTTACCACCCCTGGCTGAGGTAACGGGTGAGATAGGTTATGTCCGCTTTCATGGGCGTAATAGTGAAAAGTGGTGGCAACACGAGCACGCTTATGAGCGGTACGATTATAGCTACACACCTCAAGAACTTAGCGAGTGGCTGCCCAGAATTCGGAAGCTGGACAGTGTGGCGGAAAAGACCTTCGTCTTCGCCAACAATCACTGGCGTGGGCAATCAGTCAGTACCATTCGCCAACTTCGCGTGATGCTGGACTAATCACCCGTTCATTTATTGTTCTCTATTTAACAATTTAAGTATAATAGCTTACCTGTCAATATCTAAAACGGAAACGACGCCCACTTAAGCTGGCAGGTGAGCGGGAGGAAGAAGAAGTGGCTACCACCTTTGAACAACTTCGCTCTCGTTTAGAGAGTGAGAAAAAGCGCTTACTTGAGGAATTAACGCAATTAGAAGCTAGTGCCCGTCCTACAGAGGTGAGGCGTGAGGGCAGTCCGTTTGGCAAAAGGGAGGAGGAAGCTACCGAGAGCCTTGAACTGGAGAAGCGGCTAGCCCTAGAGAAGCAGGTGAAAAGTCATCTGGCCGAGATAGAGCATGCTTTACGCAAATTTGACGAAGGAACCTATGGCCTGTGCGATAGTTGTGGTCAACCGATAGGGCAGAACCGATTGGAGGCGCTTCCTCAGGCAAGCTTATGCGTCACGTGTAAGGCAAGGAATGCGAAGGGCAGATTCACGCCAGGCTAATTGGTGGTACGCAGTCTTTTCCCTGACTGCCTTGTTGGTGGTAGCGGTTGACCAGCTCAGCAAGAGATGGATAAGGCTCTATACTGACGGGCAGCCTATTTTTGAGGCAGGATTTTTCCGTATCACCCATATTCAAAATACTGGAGCTGCCTTCGGCTTACTTCAGGGACATTCCTTTTTCCTGAGTATAGTGGACTTTATCGGTATTGTCCTTGTTCTGCTTTTTGTTTTCCTTGTTCCTCGTCGCTTTCCCCTCTTAGATACCAAGCTAGCTAAACTGGCCCTTGGCCTGATTCTTGGTGGCACCGTCGGTAATTTAATCGACCGGCTTCGCTTTGGCTATGTTACTGATTTTATCAGTATCGGTATCTGGCCAGCCTTTAACGTTGCCGATTCTGCCTTAACGGTCGGCGTTATTTTGCTTGCTTGCTCCCTCTTCTGCTCAACCAGAGCGAAAAAACCTTTTCCACCGTCATCCTAGCGTTACTTCTTACTTTTTGCCTTGACCTGCTCAATTATTCGGGGCAAAACCGCCCCTATCTTTTCATTAATAACCACATCGGCATACTGGTCGTGAGGCGTTGGCGTAAGGTTAATGATAACCAGTTTGGCTCCATTTTCTTTGGCGATTAGCGGCATCTGGGCTGCCGGATAGACTACCAGTGACGAACCACACGCTAGCAGTAAATCACAACTGGCGGCTCTCCTTTGGGCTTCATGGGTTTCTTTCTCCGGCATTGGCTGACCAAACTGAATAACGTCTGGCTTCATAATGCCGCCGCACTCCTTACAGGTAGGTACCTTCTCTCCTGCCTCAAGCCTGACCTGGACTTCTTCACTGGGATATTTCCTGCCACAGCCAAGGCAGACAGCCCTTGTCCAGGTGCCGTGTAGTTCGATGACCATTTCCTCAGGAACCCCAGATTTCTGATGCAAACTATCGCCGTCCTGAGTGATGACACAGTCCAGCTTACCCATTTTATAAAGCTCGGCGATGGCAAGATGTCCGGCGTTAGGTTTGGCGGCAGCGATTACCGGCCAGAGCAACCGCTGTCGCTCCCAGTATTTCTCCCGGCTTGCCTGGCTTGTCAGGAATTTCTGATAGGTAAGCTCATTCGGGTCATATCTCTCCCAGATACCCCCGGGACTGCGAAAATCAGGGATGCCTGATTCGGTACTGATGCCCGCACCGGTAAAGACGACAATCCTTTTCGATTGCACAATAATATCCGAAACAGCGTCAATTTTATCCATCCGTCACCTCTATATAAACTATAGCATATTGATTAAATAACCCATAATTGACAGGACCGGTTTACTGCGGTATGCTTTGAGACGCTTACTATAGTCTGTAAATCTCTATTACGGTAGAAAAGAAAGGAGAAGCGTCAGGATGCAAGGTAGAACTGCCATAGCGAAGATTCTGAAGATGGAAGGGGTTGACTTTATCAGCGGTTTCCCCCAGAACCCCGTAATCGAAGCCGGTGCCGAGGAAGGCATCAGACCGATAATGGCGAGGAATGAACGGGTGGGGGTGGGCATAGCCGATGGTTTCACCCGGGCTTCGTTCGGTCAGCGTATCGGTGTCTGCGCCATGCAGTCCGGACCTGGAATTGAAAACGCTTTCTCGGGTGTAGCGCAGGCTTTTAGCGAATCGGTGCCGATTCTAGTCCTGCCCGGTGGACAGCCACGCCGCCGGTTAGTACCGCCGCATTTCATTGCGGTGAAAAACTACCGGGAAATCACCAAGTGGACAGATATGATCTACTTCGCTGACCAGGTGCCTGAGATGATGAGACGCGCCTTTACTTACCTCCGAACGGGGCGCCCAGGTCCGGTATTGCTCGAGGTACCAGGGGATGTAGCCATGGAGGAGTTTGATGATGCTAGGTTCCAGTATAGACCGGTAAAAGGCGTCAAGGCTGAGGGAGACCCTGCCGATGTAAGGGCAGTAGCTAAAGCCCTGATTGCCGCCAAGAATCCAATCATCCGCTCGGGTCAGGGAACCCTCTTTGCCGGTGCCTGGGATGAACTGCGCGAGCTTGCCGAGTTACTACAGATCCCGGTGTTCACCACGATGTGCGGGAAGAGCGCCTTCCCGGAGAATCATCCTCTATCCCTCGGGACCGGCGGACGGACACGACCCAAAATGGTGATGCACTTTCTAAAGAAAGCCGACCTGGTGTTTGCCATCGGCTCCAGCTGTACCAAAGAGGGTTTTACCACTCCTATCCCCGATGACAAGCGTGTCATACAGTCTACCATAGATGAACGGGACATAAACAAAGACTATTCCCTGGAGCACGCCATCATTGGGGATGCCAAGCTAGTGCTGCGACAGCTCATCGAGGAAGTTAAAGCACAGATTGGTCCTGAAGGTAGAAAAGGGGAAAAAGCTGTTGCTAAAGAGATTAAGGCGGTCAAGGATGAGTGGCTGAAAGAGTGGATGCCGAAGCTTACCTCCGATGAGGTCCCCATTAATCCCTACCGGGTCATCTGGGACATGATGCAGGTGTTAGACAGGAGGGAAACAATCATCACCCACGACTCCGGCTATCCGCGAGACCACCTCGTTCCTTTCTGGGAGTGTCTTATACCGGGGGGCTATATCGGTTGGGGAAAGACGACCACGCTGGGTGGTTCCCTGGGCTTTGCCATGGGGGCAAAGCTAGCCAGACCGGATAAGACCGCCGTTGCTTTTATGGGTAACGCCGCCTTTGGTATGGTGGGTATGGACTTCGAGACGGCAGTGAGGGAGAAGATCCCCATCCTGGTCATCGTGGTAAATAATTCGGTACTTTCGGGATATACGAGGTTTCATCCGGTAGCTTCCGAGCGCTATAATCTCAATCGGCAATCGGGAGATTATGCTAAAGTCGCTGAAGGACTGGGGGGCTATGCGGAAAAGGTAGAACAGCCGGGTGATATTATTCCCGCAATAAAAAGGGCAAAGAAAGCCGTGGACTCAGGGCGGGCAGCCCTCATTGAAATTATCACCCGGGAGGAGCTTGCCTGTTCATTATATCAGTAGGTTCATAACTCTCTTACCGGACTTATGGTTTTTATTAACCCCATCCCCCTTTATCCCCCTCCCCTTTTTAAGGGGAAGGGGGAAGTTTTTAAAAGAGGGGGGCGCTTTAGCGCCCCCCTCTAAACACCCGTTGCCCACTTTTCAGGTATTTAGCTAGAGCAAGCTGGATTCGAACTGGAGGGGGAGTCTAAGAGGGGCTAACGCCCCTCTTTTAATTTAACTCCCCCTCTCCTTTTAAGGAGAGGGGGCTAGGGGGGTGAGGTTGATAAATTTCTATGTCGAGCTGACTCATTTTAAGACATACACGATAACATCGCCAACATTGGTGCCGGTGTTGCCGGTTACGATGAGAGATGTGCCAATTTCCCTTAGTAGTGTGTGGCTGTCGTACCGGTCAAGGTATGATTTCACATCTATTCCTTTGCTTTTTGCAGTATCCAGGGAGTTATTATCGACAATGGCGCCAGCCACGTCGGGCAGGAAATCCGAGCCGTCTGTGCCAACACTGGCTAAAGCCCATTCCCCATTATATTCTTTCATCGCCACCATAGATACGGCGGCGTAGTGTTGATTCCGACCTCCCTTGCCCGCTTTATCGGGCAATTTTGGTGTGGTCTCACCGCCGATAAGGACTATGTCATAGCCGGTATATCTTGCGCCCAATATCTCCCCGGCTCTGAGCCGGGCTATCGTAGCGGTGTCGCCTTTCTGCTCGGCAGTAACGATACAAGGAGCGAGCCCCTTTTCCTTCGCCTTTTCTGCCATGGCTTCTAGAGCCAGTCTGTTATCGCCAATGATGTAGTTACGGCAGTTATCCAGAGTTTTGGGAGTCTCTTCTACCTCGCCCCGGCAACCCCTCTTTAAGAGGGTGATGACTCTTTCGGGCACCCTCGATAATAAGTCGTATTTTGCTAACACATTATAGGCATCGGAAAAAGTGGAAGAATCCGGGCATGTTGGACCGGAGGCAATGACACCTAGGTCGTTGCCAATTACATCAGATAGTATCAGAGAGACAACAGTCGCTGGTGAATAGAAACTACCTAACCTTCCGCCCTTCGTCTTAGAGAGGTGTTTTCTTACTGAATTGATTTCATCTATCGGAGCGCCACAGCCTAACAATAGTTCGGTTAATCTCTGCTTGTCTTTTAGGGTTATTCCGTCAGCCGGACAGGGCATCAGGGCGGAACCTCCACCTGAAATTAGACATATCACCAAATCATCTTCATTTATCCAGTAGCGGTCTTTGAGAGCCAGCATCTGTTTTACGCCGTTAAGTCCTCTCTGGTCTGGCACCGGGTGACCGGCCTCTACTATTCTTATTTTGCTTGTCCGGTAACCGCTGCTCCTAGAATTACACGTGACAACACCGGCTGATATATTCTCGGGCGTCAGGATGCTTTCCAGGGTCTCTGCCATAAGGGCTGATGCTTTCCCCCCTCCGATAACAAAGAGCCTGCCCCTGGAGATATCATAAGTATCATCATTTACGGTCAGGGTTTTCCCCGCCGGGTCATAGCTGATGGCGGATTTCATAACCGCTGGAGGGAGCACCCGGGCAATACCGGCTTCAATAATATCCAGAGCTTGCCTTCTTAATTCGGTGGTAGAAAGCTCATGCTTATTTTTAATAATCATTTTCTCCTGAGTTTGCGAACATTTTATCACAATCATACACGACAGACATTTGACAGAGTGTTTGGGGAGAAGACATAATCTATTACTTGAAACATTGGGATAGAAAGGGAAAGTTAATGGTGGCAAGAAGCGGTACCGTTGATGCCGAAAAGCTGACCAATTTTACCATCAGGGCGCTACAGAAGGTGGGCGTCCCGGAAGAGGATGCACGGATAACAGCCAGTATACTGGTAACTACAGACCTCAGGGGCATAGACTCCCACGGCGTTGCCCATCTAGCCTCAATGTACATCAGGGGCATAAGGGAAGGGCGGACTAATCCGAAGCCCAAGACGAAGATTTTCAGCCAGGCTCCAGCTACGGCAATTATGGACGGTGACCAGGGTCTGGGCTTCGTCGTCGGCTACCGGGCAATGATGGAGGCGATGCGCCGGGCGGAGACAACGGGCGCCGGTTTTGTGTCCGTTCGCAACAGTACCCACTTCGGCGCTGGTGGTAACTACGCCATGATGGCTCTATCCCGCGATATGATTGGGATATCTATGACAGTAGGTGGCAAGGGCATGGTCGCCCCGGGGAGCGTCGGTCGGGGGGTCACGATTAACGTGATAAGTATTGCTGCTCCCGCCAAGGAAGAAGCCCCATTCGTCCTTGATATGGCGACAACGGTAGTAGCGGCGGGCAAGATAGAGATAGCCATGCGGGAAGGCAGGACCCTGCCGGAGGGCTGGGCAGTGGACAAGGAAGGGAAGCCAGTAACCGACCCGCGCCGGTACTACCAGGAGGGAAGTGCCTTACTGCCCCTGGGTGGAACGCCGCAGACGGGGGCGTATAAGGGCTTTGGTTTAGCCATCGCGGTGGATATCCTTTGTAGAATCCTTTCCGGCTCGCTGGCCACTACTCAAATGGCAGGCAGTCATTTCTTCGGCGCCCTCCGCATCGATGGTTTTATGCCCGCCGACGAATTCAAGAAAAGAATGGATGAGATGATAAGGGAGTACCGGGCTTTGCCCAGGGCAGCAGGCGTGGACAGAATCTACCTGCCTGGCGAGGTTGAGTATGAAATAGAAAAGCAAAGGCGGAGGGATGGTATTCCACTACATCCTACCATAATCACTTCGCTTAGGGATTTAGCCAAGGAATTGGGCATTGAATACGACCTTTAAGATAAACCAGACAGGAGGGTAAAGCCGATGGCAAGTAAATATAAAGTTGTGGGGTTCGCCAAATTGAAAGGTGGCTCCATGGAAATAGAGCGCCGGGAGCTGGCTCGGTTTAATGTTGACGCTGAAGTAGTGGAAGCTAGATGCCGAACTGAGGACGAGCTAATTGCCGTGGCTAAGGATGCCGATGCCATACTGGGGGGACACCTGCTCACCCGCCGGGTTATCGAGGCGTTACCCAAATGCAAGGTAATCGTCACTTATTCCGTTGGTTTTGATGGAATTGATGTTGATGCTGCCACTGATAATGGCATCATTGTGGTCAATAACCCTGCCTCATACTGGTGCGTTGAGGAGGTCTCCAACCACGCCATCGCCCTGCTTCTTGCCTGTGCTAAGAAGCTGACTTTGTTAAATGACCTGACCAAACAGGGTCGCTGGATGGAGTCCAGACGAGTTCTGTCACCGATGGTGCCGATTCATGGGCAAACTCTGGGGCTGGTAGGCTGTGGCGCCATTGGGCGAATGACGGCCAAGAAAGCGCAATGCTTTGGCATGAGGACGTTAGGCTATGACCCTTACCTGGCTAGACCCCTGGCTGAGGAGTACGGGATAACCCTGATGAGCCTGCCTGAGCTACTAAAGGAATCGGATTTTGTCTCAGTTCACACCCCCTTAAATGCGGAAACATATCATCTGATTGGAGAGAGGGAATTCAAACAGATGAAACCAACCGCCTATCTTATCAACACATCCCGGGGTAGCGTCATCGATGAGGCAGCTCTCATCAAGGCCCTCAGCGAAAAGCGGCTCGCCGGGGCCGGGCTGGATGTTTTTGAAAAGGAGCCCGTTGAACCCGACAATCCCCTGCTTAAGATGGACAATGTTGTGACTCTGCCCCACACCGCTTCCTACTCAGATGCCGCCTTAGACCTGCAACCGGTAAACCCCGCTCAGGAAGTTGCCCGGGTGCTCAGCGGACGGTGGCCCAAGAATGTCATTAATAAAACAGTCAAGCCTAGAGTAAAGCTGGTGAAAGAAGACTAAAACGGAATTGTTATTTTGCTGGCTCTTCAAAGGAGTAGTGAGGCACCAGTCCCCATTTATGTGGCGGCCAGATTGATAACCAGGCTTTACCGATGATGTTCTTCTGTGGTAGTGTCCAGCCATTGCGAGAATCACTGCTACCGGTGCGGTTGTCACCCATGACAAAGTATTGGTTTTCTGGAATTACTCCCCCCCTGAAAGGTTCTGTGGCTGGTCTGGTGACGTAAGGCTCATCTAATGGCAACACCGTGCCATCTTTCTTATGAATATAAACTTTCCCGTCTTTTATCTCAACTGATTCACCGGGTAAGCCGATGATACGCTTGACCCACTCCTCTTCCTCAAAAGGGGAATGGAATATGATGATATCGCCCCTTTCCGGCTGATGAAATTTATAAACGACTTTATTGACTATTAACTGTTGTTTGTGTTCAAGAGTAAGGTCCATGCTGTGACCTTTTACGGCGAATTTCTGGACTACGGCTTGAAGCCCGACGGCAACTACTGCCGCTATGATGAGTATTGTCAGGGTATCACTGAAGAAGGTGTTACGAAAAATAGTTTTCATTGGTTGCCTTTTCGAGTCCAGTTGTAATTATACTCTATTTATTCCCATTCCTACTAACGAGTTAACAAGATTGTCCATCAACCTCACCCTCTTAGATTTTTTAGTAACCCTATCCCCTGTATCCCCTTCCCCTTATTAAGGGGAAAGGGAATTAGTTATATAAGAGAGGCTTTGCCTCTCTTTAACTCTCCCTATATTTTTGAGGTGTTTAAGAGGGGCGTCAGCCCCTTTTCAAAAAGCTTCCCCCTTCCCTTAATAAGGGAAGGGGGTTAGGCGGGTTCCCGGAAAAATCAAAGATTTTTCCGGGTGCCTCAGGGGGATGGGTTGATAAACAAAACTCATTGACTTTTGTTGCACTTTTTTTAAGGGTAGTGCTAGAATGGCGGTAGTATGGACTACATGAAGCAGGCGCTGTCCTTGGCTAAGCTGGCGTTGGGTCAGGTCAGCCCCAACCCGGCGGTGGGAGCGCTGGTGGTTAAAGACGGCAGAGTTGTCGGGCAGGGCTACACACAACCACCGGGCTCCTGGCATGCTGAGGTAATGGCTCTAAAACAGGCGGGGGAAAAGGCCCGGGGGGGCGTGATGTATGTTACTCTGGAGCCGTGCTGCCACTACGGTCGCACTCCACCATGCACTAAGGCAATCATAGAGGCCGGCGTCTCTGAGGTCCATCTGGCGATGCTTGACCCGAATCCTCTGGTCTCAGGAAAGGGGGAAGACGAACTGGAGAAGGAAGGCATTAAGACTTATGTGGGGGAACATGAGGAAGAGGCTAGAGAGATTAACGAAGCCTATATCAAATTTATTACCACTGGAATGCCTTTCGTTACGGCTAAGTTTGCCGTAAGCCTGGATGGGAAGATTGCCACTAAGAGTGGTGACTCTGAGTGGATTAGTGGCAGTGAGGCGAGGAAGTATGTCCATTATCTGCGGTATATCACTGATGCTATTATGGCTGGAGCCAATACCGTTATTACTGATAACCCCCGCCTCACCTGCCGGTGTGCTGGCAAAGGAGGAGAGGCAAAAAAGCAACCACTCCGGGTAATTGTTGATGGCAGGGGGCGGACTTCGGCAATGGCGCACGTATTTAACGAGCCAGGTAAAGCGCTCCTGGCATTGGGCAAGCCGGTCGAACCGGAGAAGAAAAAAGCTTTTAGAGAGGCTGGTGCCGAGGTGTTAGAATTGCCCTCAGAACAGGGGCTGCTAGATTTAGAAAAGTTGCTAAAGGCATTGGGGGAGCGGGGAATTACCAGTGTTTTAGTGGAAGGCGGGGGGATTCTGCTTGGTTCCTTGTTTGACCGTGGGCTGGTAGATAAGGTGATTGCTTTTATCGCCCCGATTATCCTTGGCGGGGCGGAAGCCAAGACGGCGGTTGCTGGTAAAGGGGTTGATAAAGTGGTGGATGCTATCAGACTGGAGCGTATCAGGGTAGAGACGTTTGGTGAAGACTTGATGGTCAGCGGATATGTTAAAAACCGCTGAAAACGATATTGTTCAGTCCGAATTAGGGAGTCTGGATGTTCACCGGGATTATAGAAGAGGTTGGTACGGTTAATTCAGTACGGCCGGGAAGGCTGGTTATTACCGCCAGCAAGGTTCTCCAGGGTTTGGAGCCAGGCGGGAGCATCGCTGTTAACGGAGTATGCCTGACCATAACCGGTCTTGACACCGGTTCCTTTGCTGTTGACATGATGCCAGAGACATTGAAACGGTCTAATCTCGGGCTACTTTCCGCAGGTGATAGAGTTAACCTGGAGCGACCTCTGCCTCTTGGCGGACTTCTGGGGGGACATTTGGTTCAAGGTCATATAGACGCTACCGGAAGAGTAGCCTCTATCAGGTGGGATGGCGAGGCAATGGTGGTTAGATTTGAAGCTCCTCCCGGGGTGATGCGCTATATCGTGGAGAAAGGTTTTATTGCTGTGGATGGGGTTAGTCTAACGGTGGCGGCTAAGGATACCAGCTCGTTTCAGGTCTCTGTTGTTGATTACACCCGCCAGCACACCACTCTGGGTAACCGGCAGGTAGGTGACTCAGTTAATCTGGAGGTGGATATTATTGCCAAGTATGTCGAGCAACTCAGCCAAACTCGCCGCACGGGCATAACCGCTGATTTCTTACAGGAGCACGGCTTCATGGTGAGTTAGTTTGCTTGAAGGAGAGAGGGCAAGTATGGGGTTAGCCACGATTGAACAGGCGATTGAGGATATAAAGGCAGGTAAGTTTGTCATCATCGTTGATGACGAGGACAGGGAAAACGAAGGCGACCTGATTATGGCTGCCGAGAAGGTGACCCCTGAAGCTATCAACTTCATGGCAACCCACGCCAGGGGATTGATTTGTGTGCCGCTTACGGGTAAACGGCTGGATGAGCTGAAGATTCCTATGATGGTGAGCGAAAATACCTCAAAGTACTCCACTGCTTTCACTGTCTCTGTTGAAGCCAAGCACAGAGTGAGCACCGGTATTTCCGCCGCTGACCGGGCAGAAACGGTAAGGGTGCTGATTGACCCAGCCACGAAGCCAGAGGATTTAGCTCGGCCGGGACATATGTTCCCCCTGCGAGCCCGTGATGGTGGTGTTCTGGTGCGGGCGGGGCACACCGAAGCTGTGGTTGACCTAGCGAGGCTGGCGGGACTTTACCCGGCGGGAGTCATCTGCGAGATCATGAATGAAGACGGCACCATGGCGCGGCTACCTCAACTGGAGAAAATGGCTGAGAAGTGGGGGCTTAAGATTGTCAGCGTGGCTGACCTTATTGCTTATCGCCGTCGCCATGAGAAGCTGGTGCACCGGGTTGCCGAGGCCAGGCTCCCCACCAGATATGGCGAGTTCATCGCCATTGCCTATAAGAGCGATATTGACCCTGATGAACACCTCGCTCTGGTTATGGGCGACATATCTACTCGGGAACCAGTGCTAGTCCGTGTCCATAGCGAGTGTCTTACCGGCGACGTGTTTGGCAGTCTGCGTTGTGATTGCGGTGAGCAGGTTGCCCTGGCGATGCAGAGTATCGCTAAAGAAGGACGGGGTGTTTTCCTTTATATGCGGCAGGAAGGTCGGGGCATCGGCTTCCATAACAAGCTTCGTGCCTATGCCCTTCAGGACAAGGGGCTGGATACCGTCGAGGCTAACCTCTCTTTAGGATTTGCTCCCGACCTGCGGGACTATGGTATCGGTGCCCAGATTCTGGTTGACCTAGGCTTGCACGAAATCAGGTTTCTTACCAACAATCCTAAAAAGATAATCGGTTTTGAGGGTTATGGGCTGAGGGTTGTGGAACAGGTACCTATCCTTGCTACTCCCAACCCGCATAACATCAATTATCTGAAGACAAAGAAGAAAAAACTGGGTCACCTTATTGAAATCCCGGATGGTGACGAGAAATAAAGGAGGAAGTTATGAGCCAGATTTTTGAAGGTGTGTTGGTTGGGAAAGGGCTAAAATTTGGGGTGGTTGTCTCCCGTTTCAACGAGTTTATCACTAAGAAACTGCTGGAGGGGGCACAAGATGCTCTCCTTCGCCACGATGTTAGCCAGGAGGATATAGATATCGCCTGGGTGCCGGGCGCCTTCGAGATTCCGCTAGTCGCCAAAAAACTGGCTGAAAGCAAGAAGTATCACGCTATTATCTGTCTTGGCGCGGTGGTTCGTGGGGCAACGCCCCATTTTGAATATGTTGCGGCTGAGGTTAGCAAGGGCATTGCTAAGGTAGGTCTGGAGACAGGAATGCCAGTCATCTATGGCGTAATCACGGCGGATACTCTGGAACAGGCTATTGAGCGGGCAGGGACTAAAGCCGGAAACAGGGGCTTCAATGCTGCGGTTGATGCCATTGAAATGGCTAACCTGCTCAAAAGGATTGACTAGTTACTGACGGGGTGCTGAAAAACACTTTTCCCGCATTGCGACCTAAAACCCTCATAATGAACGTCAACCATTAGCCAAAAGCTCCCGGGGGATTTCTCAGCAGCCTTTAGAGACGATTTAAGGGATACGGATATGATGGGCTTTAGGCAGCAACCTTATAGACTTTGTCTCCCCGCCTTACCCTGTCGCTGACCTTAACGCCAACAGCATCCCCGGCTTTAGCCGACTTGACATCTACGTTGTTAATCTGCATTGACTCAACGGTCAACTCCATATCAGTGGTATGACCCACAATATGGATTCTATCACCCACTTTCAGAGGTGCTGTTAGCTCAATGCCGGCTACCACCGGTCTGGCGAAGAAATCAGACACCCTTCCGATTTCTACCTCTGGCATTTACGCCCCCTCCTTTATCTTTGATTTGTGACCGATACTTTTACATTAGTATACGCTATCGCTCTTCCCTAAATCAAGGTCAGAGGTCATTTGGTAACCCAGTTCCTTCAGGCGGGGCTTGACGGCAGACCGAGGATGGCGTAATAATTGAGCCATAACATGGGCAATATCTCTATAACGATTGACGGTTCCAAAGTTAGCGGGCGTGAGGGCATGACCATTCTGGAGGTTGCCCGGGACAACGGCATATATATTCCCACCCTCTGCCATAGTCCGGTCTTGACTCCTATCGGTGCCTGTCGTGTTTGCGTCGTTGAGGTGGAGGGCTCTGGTACGCTTGTCGGCTCCTGCCACACGCCAATTGCCCAGGGAATGGTTATATATACTCATTCCCCAAAGGTTGTGGAAGCTCGGCGGGCAATAGTGGAACTGTTGCTAGCCAGCCACCCCGATAACTGCCTGGTATGTGACAAAGCGAACCTGTGCGAGTTACGCAAGATTGCGGCTGACCTGGGGGTAGGGCTCCCCCGATTCAGGGCTAAGAAACGCTATTACCCGATAGAAGACACCAACCCCTTTATTGAGAGGGACCTTACCAAGTGCATTCTTTGTGGCAAATGCATAAGAGCCTGCCAGGAACTGTCAGTTGTAGGTGCCATTGATTATGCCTACCGGGGATTTCAGTCCAAACCGGCGACCCTGCTTGACCAGCCTTTGGAAAAATCCTCTTGTGAATTTTGCGGGCTCTGCGTCTCCATGTGCCCTGTGGGGGCGTTATCAGATAGACCGGCCAAGTATAAGTGGAAAACGACGAGAAAGGTTCGTACCATCTGCCCTTATTGTGGCTGCGGCTGTGGAGTTGAGCTTAACGTTCGAGACCAAGAAGTCATTAGCGTGACTCCTGATGGAGAAAACCCGGTTAACCAGGGGCGCCTGTGTGTCAAAGGTCGCTATGGACTCAACTTTATCAATCACCCTGACCGGCTGAAAGCCCCATTAATCAGGAAAAATGGCGAGCTTACGGAAAGCTCCTGGGAAGAAGCGCTGGATTTCGTGGCTCATAAACTGGAGGAAATCAAACAGAAATATGGTAGCGATAGTCTCGCTGGCTTGAGTTCATCCAAGTGCACCAATGAAGAAAACTACCTGATGCAAAAATTTATGCGGGCGGTTATTGGTACCAATAACATAGATAATTGCGCCCGCCTCTGACATGCCCCCACCGTAGCCGGTCTGGCTACAGCCTTCGGTAGCGGAGCGATGACCAACTCTATAGAGGAAATAGAAAGTGCCATTGCCATTCTGGTTATCGGCTCCAACACCACCGAAGAACATCCCATAATAAGCCATCGGATTAAACGGGCGGTCAAGTTAAAGGGAGCAAAGTTAATCATCGCTGACCCGCGAGCCATAACACTGACCAAATTTGCCGACATATGGCTGAGACAAAGACCAGGCACCGATGTCGCCCTTATCAATGGCTTGGTAAATGTAATTATCAATGAAGAACTCTGGGACAAGGAGTTTGTCAGCCAAAGGACCGAAGGCTTTGAGGAACTGAAGGCAGGGATACAGAAATACACCCCGGAGTATGCGGAACGGGTCACCGGCGTTCCAGCCTCTGATATCCGTAAGGCAGCCAGGCTATATGCCCAAGCCGAGAGAGCTTCAATAATCTACGCCATGGGGATTACCCAGCATACCAGCGGTACGGATAATGTGCTTAGTCTGGCCAATCTGGCGATGCTGACCGGGAATGTCGGTAAAGAGGGCACCGGGGTCAACCCTCTGAGAGGTCAGAACAATGTCCAGGGAGCGTGCGATATGGGGGCTTTGCCAAATGTATTTCCGGGATACCAACGGCTGGATGTTGCCTCAGTTAGGGAAAAGTTTGAGAAGGAATGGGGAAGTAAACTACCTGACAAAGCCGGACTCTCGGTAGTGGAAATGCTCCAAGCCGCCAAAGAAGGAAAAGTCAGAGGGATGTATATTATGGGAGAGAACCCGGCACTCAGTGACCCAGATATTACTCATGTCATAGAAGCCCTTGAATCGCTTGATTTTCTCGTCGTCCAGGACATATTCTTGAGTGAGACCGCCAAACTGGCTGATGTAGTACTCCCCGCCGTCAGCTTTGCCGAGAAGGACGGGACATTCACCAACACCGAGAGGCGTGTCCAGAGGGTGAGGAAGGCTATCGAGCCTATCGGGCAGGCAAAGCCTGACTGGCAGATAATCAGCGAGCTAGCTACCAGGATGGGTTATCCCATGGCTTATGAATCACCCAAGCAAATTATGGACGAAATTGCCCGGCTAACGCCCAGCTACGGTGGCATAAGCTACGACCGACTTGAAAATGGGGGATTACAATGGCCATGCCCCGGTCAAGACCATCCCGGGACAAGGTTTCTGCACGAAGACAGGTTTATCAGGGGTCGAGGCAAGTTTACCCCTGTAGAATATATTCCCCCGGCCGAACTGCCAGATAAGGACTACCCCCTGGTACTGACCACGGGGAGGGTTTTATATCACTTCCATACCGGGACAATGACGAGAAGGGTTAGGGGACTTAATGAAATATGTTCTGAAGGCTTTGTTGAGATAAATCCTGACGATGCTGAAAACCTGCGAGTGTTGGATGGCAGCATGGTCAAGATAACATCCAGACGCGGCTCGTTGATAACCAGGGCTAGGGTAACCGAGATGGTGCTACCGGGCACAGTATTTATGCCCTTCCATTTTAAAGAAGCGGCCGCCAATATACTGACTAATCCGGCGCTGGACCCGGTGGCCAAGATACCCGAGCTAAAGGCATGCGCGGTGAAGGTAGAGAAAGCTTAGGATGAAAACCGAGGAAATAGAGCTAAGCAAACTGGATAAAATACTGGCTAATTATAAAGGACAGGAAGGCGCCTTAATCTCAGTGTTGGCTGAGGTCCAAGCTGAATTTGGCTGGATTCCTGCACCAGCTATAGAGGCTATTGCTGACAGGCTAAAGCTATTCCCCAGCCAGGTATATAGCGTTGCCACCTTTTGCCCTTTCCTCTCGACCAAGCCGCCAAGCTCAGGTTCAGCAAGGAGGCTATAGCATGCCAGAGAAGCGAATTGTGTTACGAAATTGCGAGGTAATTGACCCCAAGCGCATAGCCACCTATTTGGATAGAGACGGTTTCAAGGCTTTGAAAAAAGCTAGAGAAGAGATGACCCCGGAAGAAGTACTGGGGGAAGTAAAGGCATCGGGCTTGCAGGAGCGGGGAGGGGATGGTTCTCTCTGCGGATTGAGGTGGGAAGAGGTGAGAAAGGCTCAAGAGAATAAGAAGTATGTTATCGCCTATGCCGATGGGAGAGAGGTTGGAACATCTAAGGATAAGTATATTCTGGAGAGAGACCCCTTCACTCTGATTGAAGCGATGGCTATTGCCGGCTATGCTACAGGCTCAAATAAGGGCTATATCTATCTGTCTACTGAATATCGTCATCTTATTCCTCTCTTGACCAATGCTTTTCAGCAAGCCAAAGAGAAGGGTCTTCTGGCAGACTTTGAAATTGGTCTTCGCCAGGGGTCGGCTCCCTATGTTACTGGTGATGAATCAGCAATTATGGATTCCATTGAGGGTAAGCGCATAGAGGTCGGCTATAGACCCCCATTTACCACAGCTAAAAGCTTATGGAGGGAACCCTCTATTGTCCATAATGTAGAAACCCTGATGAATATACCCCAAATAATCCTTAACGGCGCCCGATGGTTCAGACAGTTGGGCACACAAAAGAGCAAAGGCACCAAGGTCTTCTGGGTGAGCGGGGATGTGAAGAAGCCCGGCGTATATGAACTAGTCTTAGGGAGTCCACTGAGGGAACTAGTCGAAGGACTAGCCCTAGCGGAAAAGGTCAAGGCAGTTCAGGTAGGCGGCGCTATTGGAAGGATTATACCCTATGAAATGATAGATACTCCCCTCGCCTTTGAGGCTGTTCTTGGGGCTGGAGCAGTTAGCGTATTTGATGAAACCAAAGGTATAATAGACATTGTCTACCAGACACTGGAGTTTCTTAGCCGGGAATCCTGCGGTAAATGTACTCCGTGCCGGGAGGGAACCCAGGTAATGCTTGAAATCTTGAAGAAGTTCTCCGGTGAGGAGGGGACAGAGAAAGACATTAAGAACCTACAGGAATTGTCCAAGGTTATGAGGCTTGCTTCCCTATGTAGTTTGGGACAGGCAGTGCCCAATCCGGTAATGGACAGCCTTCGGTATTTTAGAAGCGCCTATGATGACCGGCTAAGAAAAGACATTAAGGCAGGAGCAGTGATATGAAGACAATAACCCAGCAAAAACCCTGGGAAGAGGTTACGCAATTACTGGGTAAATGCCAGGGGGTTTACCTTATCGGGTGTGGTACCTGTGCTACTCTGTGCCGAACTGGTGGTAAATCCGAGGTTCTGGAAATGAAAGCCAAGCTTGAGGAAGCCGGCAAGAAAGTGACCGGATGGATGGTCATCCCCACCGCCTGTGACGAGCTCACACGGGAAGCTTTGCAGGAGAATGCTAATGATATTGATGCTGCCGATTGTATCCTGGTGCTCACCTGTGCCTTTGGAGTACAAACTGTTTCCCTCTATTTGGGGAAGCCCAAGCCTGTTTATCCGGCACTGAACACCTTGTTTGTTGGTAAGGAGGAGAGTCCGGGTTATTTTATCGAGGTTTGTGCCCAGTGCGGTAGTTGCGTCCTGGCACAGACGGCGGGTATATGCCCCCTGGTCAGATGTGCTAAGAGCCTGCTTAACGGGCCCTGCGGTGGTTCGGTAAAGGGCAGGTGCGAACTATCACCAGACATCCCCTGCGCCTGGCAGATGATAATTGAGCGCCTGGAAACTCTGGGGCAGCTGGACCGGCTGGAGGAAATCGCCCCACCCCGCGATTGGAGCACCAGCCACGCCGGGGGACCCAGAAAGATTGCTTTAGAGGGGTAATAATAATGAGGCGGTGGAACAAGTCCCTGCAATCCCTGGCTTACCTGCTGGATGGGGGGAAGGAGGAGGGGAAACACGAATACACCCCCGAGGAAGCCGCATTATTAATGCGGCGAAGGATTCTCATTCGCCTGAAATGGCTGGCTATTCTCGGGGTGATTGTTGCTACCTTGTTAGCGTCAAAGGTTTTCCATATTGGGTTCCCCACCCTCCCGGTCTATATTATCTGTGTCATATTGGCCGGGTATAACCTGATTCTAATTTACCAGGTGCGAAGACTCCGAACTGAGAAGCCCGGCATGATAATCCAGAAATCCCGAACCTATGGCTACATCAACACCATCTTCGACCTATTGGCCCTCACCGCAATTCTTCACTTTACCGGCGGAATAGAAAACCCATTTATCTTCTTCTTCGTATTCCACATTATCATTGCCAGCATAATCCAGCCTTACCGGACGGTATATCTGCTAGCAACTGTAGCAACGCTAATGATAACTTTGCTGGTAGGGCTGGAATATGCCGGAGTGATAGCCCATGTCAATCTAGTAGGCTTTGCTCCTCCGACACTGTATAAAGAGGGGGGTTATATCTTATCGGTTCTTACCGCTTTAGTGGTTATTCTTTATGCTACCACGTATATGACCACAGCTATCTCAGGAGAGCTGAGGAAGAGACAGAGAGAAGTAGTTCAATTAAGAGAGTACCTGCTTCGAGAGAAAACGGGAGAATTAGAGCAAGCTTCAAGGGAGATAGCCAAGCTTGAAGAAGAGAAAAGTCGCTTCCTCCGCTTCCTGGGCATTGCCGCTCATGACCTTAAAGCCCCGCTTACGGCTATCCAAGGTTTCCTGTGGGTTATGCTGGGTGGATATGCCGGGGAAATCACTGCCAAACAGAAGAATATGCTGGAAAGGAGCACCAGAAGGATTAATGAACTCCTGAGTCTAATCAGCGACCTTCTCGATATCCCCCGCATTGAAACCGGGCAGCTTGTTGAAGAGATGAAGGAGATCTCCCTGTGCCAGGTGGTCAAGACCGGGTGCGACGACCTGCGTGACCGGGCAAAGGAAAAGGGACTAAAGCTCAAGGTGGAGTTGCCCGGGTCAGTCCCTAATATTCGTGGCTCAGCCCCTCGTCTCCAGCAGGTGATAACCAATCTGGTGAGCAATGCTATTACCTACACCCCTGAGGGCACAATAACGGTCAGAGTGGAGGAAGAAGACAGGGACATACGGGTTGAAGTCATCGATACCGGGATTGGCATCCCTCCCCAGGACCTGCCCCACATCTTTGAAGACTTTTTCCGTGCCAGTAATGTGGAAACGAAGGGCACAGGCTTAGGGCTATCCATAGGCAGGAGGATTATAGAGGCACATGGAGGGACGATATGGGTTGAGTCCCCTTGCCCCGAGAATAACGTAGGCAGCAAATTTTCCTTCCGCTTACCTAAGTGTGAAATAGAACGGAGGCAACAACAATGAAAGCAGGAACAAATCTGGAGAAGGTCCTGGAAAGTGGGGGGTTCGCCGTTACTGCTGAGGCAGGTCCACCCAAGGGGACTAGCGCTACGGTGATGCTGAGGAGGGGTGAACTACTCCGTAACTGTTGCGATGCCGTCAATGTAACTGATAATCAGACCGCCATCGTTCGTATGTCCAGCTTCGCCGGTTGTCTCCTTCTAAAGCAACAGGGGGTTGACCCAGTTATGCAGATCGTCTGCCGAGACCGCAACAGAATCGCCATTCAAAGCGATGTACTGGGGGCGGTAGCTCTGGGCATCGGCAATATCCTCTGCCTTAGCGGCGACCATCAAAAGTTTGGCAATCACCCCACAGCCAAGAATGTCTTTGATATTGACTCCATCCAGTTAATTCAAACCCTGAAGAAAATGCGGGATGAGAAGAAACTTCTCTGCGGCGAGGATATCTCTGGAGAAGTCCCGCTATTCATTGGCGCTGCGGAGAATCCCTATGCTGACCCCTTTGAGTTCCGAGTAACGAGACTGGCTAAGAAGATAAAAGCAGGAGCTGACTTTATTCAAACCCAGGCAGTCTATGATGTAGCCAAGTTCGCCAGATGGATGGCGATGGTTACCGATAAAGGTCTGGACAAGCAGGTACATATTCTAGCTGGAGTAATACCCATCAGGTCAGCAGGTATGGCTCGCTATATGCGCGACTATGTTTCCGGAGTCAGTGTCCCCGATGAGATAGTCACCAGAATGGAAGAGGCGAGGAATGCCAAAGAGGAGGGAGTGAAAATCGCTCTTGAGATTATTGAGCAACTCAAGGAAATACCCGGAGTGCACGGCATCCATATTATGGCAGTCGGCTGGGAGGACATCGTCCCGGAAATTGTAAAGCAGGCTGGATTATTGCCCAGACCTGTATTATAATTGCAGAGGAGGATAATATGCCAGCGAAGATATTGGTAGTTGATGACGACCCGGACATCTTAGATGCGGTAAGTATGATTCTGGAAACTCAGGGCTATCAGGTGGTTACCGCCCGAGACGGGATAGAAGGTTTAGCTACCCTCAAAGCGGAAAAACCTGACCTGATGATCCTCGACCTGTTGATGCCAAAGCTGGATGGGTTTGGGGTATGTAAAGAGTTGCAAGACCCAAGATGGGCAAAGTTCAAGGATATACCCATTCTAATTCTAACCTCAGTAAGGGAGGAGGCTAGTCGCCGTCGCTACGAGCTGGAGACCGGTCTCGAGCTCGATGTCGATGATTATGTTGAGAAGCCTGTTTCCCCTGATGTTCTGCTGGAGAGGGTGGGCAAGCTTATCAAAAAGAGACAGAAGGTCTGACCTGGGCCATAGGCTCAATACTTGAGGAGAGAAACAATGAAGCAGAAGAAAACCAGAATTTTGCTTGTTGACGATGATATGGACTTTGTGGAGTCAACCAAAACTATCCTAGAGAGTAAGGCTTATGAGGTAATAGTCGCCCGTGAAGGTGATGAGGCATTACGGAAAGCAAGAGAGGAAAAACCTGATTTGATTCTCTTGGATGTGATAATGCCAGTCAAAAATGGGTTCACGGCTGCTGAACAGCTCAAAAAAGACCCTCAACTCAGTAAAATCCCGACCCTCATGTTAACGGGTTTTTCAGCTAAGCGTGCGGGGACAGGGATCCCAGTTAGCCGCGGGTTTACCCTCGACGCTGAAGATTACATTGAAAAGCCAGTTAGCCCTGAAGAGCTGCTAGCTAGAGTGGCGAAGTTTGTGAAAAAGTAGCTCTTTAATATGGGGCAGGCTATATCCCACAGTACCTCAACAATTACCTGAAGCTTGTCGGCACAAGGCGCATTATTGCCTCATAGCGGGGGTAAGTCTATATGATAACAATCAGCGATTACAATCAATATGGAGAAGACCTTGAGAAGTTACTGCTATTGAGGACTTCCCCCCTAGCGGTGAAGATGCTTGAGAAGAAAGAGGAACCCCCCAAAGACGCCTTCAGACCACGGCGAGACCGTGGCTTTCATCTTTCGCAATGTCAGGCTTTCGCCATGTCGCGTCGGCAGAGAATTACTGTAGCCATGCTGAAAGAGGACAACTGGTGCTGGGCCCCGTTAATCAGCTTCGGGCTGGTGGAGCCCGAGGCGACCGAATAGAGAGGGCATCCTGGTGAGCTCTCAATTGGACCCGATAAACTCGTGCGTTTACGCCGTTGTGGATGTAATGTTAACAGGCCGGTACCGGATTAGCCTGCCCTGTGCCGGCGAGCAGCAGCGGGCAATGCCAGGAGAGGACGAACTCATTTTCTCCGTGCCTAAAGATAAGATAGAAGACTTAATCTTGGAGCTCAGGCAATGGGGAAAGAGGGGTGCCGGATATACCTATTCCAGCTTTGAGATGAGGCCTGACTTCCCCCGTCCTGAGTTCTACAAGGAGTTGTTCAGGATATGGGGACTGGATGTAGAGCAATGAAAGACCAGGCGCATCGGCCTCCTCCGGCATGAATTTCGCAGCCGCAAAGTAACCCTAAGCTGTGCTGGTTTGCTGTTTTATCGCGTTTTCAAGCCAGGAGAACCATGCTTCCAGACCTTCGCCCGTCTTAGCGGAAACCGGGAATATTTTAGCCGAAGGGTTTAGACCACTGACTGCTTTAGAGAAGGCGTTAACATTAAAATCAAAGTACGGCAGGACATCGATTTTGTTTACCAGCACCACATCAGCTTCCGTAAACATTAAGGGGTATTTATAAGGTTTGTCATCGCCTTCGGGAACGCTCAAGAGCATTACCTGTTTATGGGCACCGAGGGCAAACTCAGCCGTGCAGATAAGATTACCGACATTTTCGATAAGGAGGAGGTCAATCTGCTCAAGAGCTAGATTATCCAGCGCCTTCCTAATCATATTGGCATCAAGGTGGCAGGCACCAGCGGTATTTATTTGAATTACCGGGACAGCTAGCTTGCTTACCTTATCGGCATCCATTGTCGAAGCAACATCACCCTCAATAACAGCAATACGGGTTTTCCCCTTGAACCTGTTTATGGTTTGTAGGATAAGACTGGTCTTGCCCGCCCCGGGTGAGGACATGATGTTAATCATAAGGATGTGGTGTTTATCTACCAGTTCCCGGTTTGCCTTCGCTTTTTCTTCGTTAGCGCCCAGGATGTCCTCTTTAATAGTCAGTACCTTAATGCTCATCTATTCCGTCTCCTTGCTGTCAATACACCAGGTATCAATCTCGTGTCCATTTACACATCTTCTCCTGTTTTGTTATTGAGCGGTCGGAGCAATCTCCGCTCCCCCGCCAGCCGGGACTAGACAAGTGCGCCTCCCGCGGGTGATACATCATTCGGGTCAAGTGCTTTCTGAACCTTCCTCAACCATATATGGTAATTTGACAAAGCTGGTCCGATTTCATCAATCGGGCCCATTGTGGAGGCGAAGAAGCGGCCATCAAAAGCCCTCTTAGTTTGCTCCCTTTGCCATTCCTGCACGGCTTTTACCGCTTCAGGGTTGAGACGGTCGTACCGGCAGAATATCTCAGTTTTCCCGAGATGCCCATGTTCAACTCCCCAGCCAAAGCCCGCGGCGCCATCATCCACTATCAACCCCTTACTTATCAAGGGCTCCTTTGCCCTGGCAGCCCCTAACATCCATTTGAGCGTCAAGTCTCTTTGGCCCATAACAGGAATTGAATTAAAGACCCCTCCAGCCCGGAACGTCTCTCTAATGGAGGCACTAATTCTTATACACTGGCACAACAGAACCCCTTCAATTTTGGGGTCTTCGACTGGTTTTAAGGACTGCCCGTCAGTTTCACTGATAATTTGCTCCAGCACCCGTTTCTTATAGTCAAAGTCTTCCGGAGAGTTGCCGGCGATGATTACCATAAAGCCAGGCCCCTGCACCAACTTGTTTAGCCGCCCGAAGACTTCCGCCTCTTCTTCATTACAAGTTGTTATATTCGCTGCTACCATTGACATATTGAAACCCATTAGCTCAAAGGCTATTTCACTCTCACCTATCTTTAGCTCCGCCTCATACATTTTCTCTGGTGACGGGAAGCTGAAATATCGTACCATGAAGCCAGGTGGTATCTCACTCAGGGTGTAATTTGGTGATACCCCTGTTATTGGAAATCTTGGGGGTCCTGGCCAGTGATAAAGCTTCATCGCCACTTTTGTAAATACACCCGGTGTTACGCCTGGCGGCACCGCACTGCTAATCAAGCACCTTAAAGACGGTCCTGGCCCGTCACCACAGAACCATTCATCCGAAGACCCCAGCGAACCCAACCTGACTATTTCCCCTTCAGGAGTTACCCATTCTACCGCCAGATGGTTTCGGTCGTCGCCACTGGTGGTCTGGTCCATATGTCCGTGACCCCTGAGGAGCGCCGTGCAGTTAGACCCCGCTCCCTTTATGTTGCAATTCAAGCCCCTCTTGAATAGCTCGGCTTGTAGCTGTGCTGAGATGACATACGGCTCAACCACGGCATACATATTTTTCTCATTGATCTCAATGATGCGGTTCATCCTTCTCAGGTCTAAATAGATAATCCCCTTGGGGAACATCCCCGTCCAGCCGGTACATACCGCTCTGAATTTCAGCTTGAATTTGTTACATAGCTTGACTATCGCTTGAACTTCCGCGGTGTTCTTGGGAAGAATTACCGCGGCGAGCTCAGCCGAATGATACGCCGGCATTATTGCCGGGTCATCACAGATGTACTCCTTTCCCACCACATCTTCGAACGCCTGATAAATGTCCTTGCTTAAAGCCATGGTTCATTGCCCCCTTTCTCAGATTGCCTTTTCTACGAGTTCAACGATATCGTACACCTTCAGGCTGCTGCCGGTTTCCTTGATGGCTTCGCTAAGGTTCTTTTCGCACCAGGGACAGGTGGTAACAATCGCCTCAGCCCCGGTAGACTCAGCTTCTTCGAGCCTTTCTTTGGCGGTCCACAGGGAAAACTCAGGGTTGGACTCATTAACGCCGCCACCGGCCCCGCAGCACCAGGAGTATTCCTTTATCCTGACCATCTCGGTAAGCCTTACACCGGGAATGCTGTTCAGCACATCCCTCGGTGGGTCATAAACGCCATTGGTACCCCGGCGATAGGTCTTGGGCGGGTCGAAGACAAACCGGTGCCCCGGAACCTTTTTCCCCTCCCAGTGAATCCACGGCTCACTCAGCCTGCCGAGGTGGCAGGGGTCATGGTAAGTGACATTCATATTAACTTTCTTGTTCAGCTTGAGTTTGCCCTGTTTAATCAGGCGGGCTATTAACTCGGTGATATGCACGACTTCCCACTCACCCTTGAGGTTGTATTTGTCGTAGAGCACCTTGAAAGCCTGATAGCCGTCGGCACAGCCGGTGACCAATGTTTTTGCCCCTGCTCTTTTTATCATTTCCACGTTCTTTTTTGCCTGATTTAGAAAGTCCTCTTTATAGCCCATCTGATAAGCCCGCCCGCCGCAGCAGGTCTCAGCGTCGCCAGCGATACCGAAGTTGACACCAGCCTTCTGTAATATCTTGGCAATAGCTCTAGCCAGCTTCTGGTAATTCTTGTCGTAGCTCGCCAGACAGCCGACATGATATAAAACAGCCACCTTCTCTTCAGTAGCGTCCTTTAAGTCCAGGCCGGCCGCCCAGTCGCCACGCTTGCCCCTGACGCCGGGCACCATACTACCCTGTTTGCCCAGGCTCCTGATAACTTTATCAAGAGCCGGGTGGGTATGTCCTGTTTCCACAGCTCTGATGCGGAATTCATAGATGGGCTCAAGTACCTCCATATCCATAGCATATTTACAGGATATATCACAGGCACCGCACATCTGACAGTTGTACACAATATCGAGGAGCTTGTCGGAATACTCAATTTTATTCTTCAACATCGCCGCGGCGATGTTTAATCTTCCGCCGCCCGAGTAGGCATGGAAATCATACTTCGATATGCTGGGACACACATTTGCGTACTGAAATCCGGTCACCCTTTGCATGGGTATAAACTTGCAGGCAGAACACCGGCAGCACATCTCCATATCACCTAAGTATTCTTCCAGTCCCATTTTTCGCTCCTTCCTGAATTTATTCACCGGTGAGTTTCTTCGTGTTTAAAAGCACAGTTTCCCCGGATTCATAATATTGTTTGGGTCAAATATCTTCTTAACCTTCGATAAAACAGCAACGGTAGCCGCATCTCTATTAATAATCATCCTTGCGCTTTCACCATAAGGTCTTGAGAAGAAAGCGCCCTTAGCCATTAAGTTCTTGATGGCTGAAGTAGAAAGTTCCTTGATTCGCTCCAGCTCACTTTGGCTTCCGGGAGTATAGAACAGATTAAACTCAACGTGGCAGCTGGTGCCCTGTACTATCGGCTGGAGGTACACACCCATATCCGAAGCAGGGTAGCCAGCTTTATTAGCGAGGTCATTCATGAGGCTAATTTGACCTTCGAGCTTATCATAGATGGTCAAAAAGAATACGTCGTGGCAGGCTCCTTTGTAGCGGAGTTTCCAGTAAGGCTCAGCAGAAGGTCTCTGGACTACTTTCAATAATTCACTGGCTGAAACTCCCCCGACTGCTTTCACCGGTTCCACCCCCAACCGCTGGGTTATTTCCCGGATGTTCTTTATCTGGTAGCTCACCCTATCTTCAGGATAATAGTCATAGCCAGCTATGTTGAAGAAGAGCACCCAGGGGGGTAGAGCATCCTTCAAATCCCGGTAATCCCCGGGCCATTTTTTCGCCGTAATTGCTGCCAGACTGGTATTATTAAGGATAAAGCACTCATTAACCACTCTCAGCCTTACCAGCCAGTGAGTTAGCTCGAGGAGCCTAGCGAGTTCTGAGGAGCCAGCCAGGAAAGGCTCTTCAAGCGTGGGGAGCAACTCACATCTCAACGATGCCCAGGTTACAATGCCCATCGTCCCCTGCGCCCCCTGAATAAGCCGATGCCAGGAAAATGGACCGGGCCCATACGGCGCTTTTTGTGCTCCCCCGGCTGCCCACTGTTCCTCTATTGTCCCCGGTCCGGCTGCCTGCCCGGTTCTAAACTCATCACCAGTCCCGAAGATTACTTCAACACAAGCCAGTGGGTCTGATATATCCCACTGATACTTGGGCATTATTACCGGCTCTCTTTCGAGCATGCTACCGACAACAGTCTTTGACTTCCGTGGTAGTAGGGGCATATTCAGTCTGAGGCCCTCTTTTTCTACCGCTGGTATCAGTTCTCCGAATGTTACCCCCGGCTCAACCATGGCAACCCGGTGATAACGGTCAACCCTGATGATTTTTTTCATTCTACTTAAATCTACGATAACCGCCCCTCCAATGCCGGGAACAGTATCGCCGCGAAAGTGGGGAGGTCCAGAGCTCACCGGCACCAGCGGCGTTAGCGTCTCATTCGCCAGATTCACTATCTTCTGTACTTCTCCAGCATTTGCTGGCTTTACCACACATAACGGCCTCACGCTATTGACAAAACTCACATCCCTGGAGTATTCATCCAAAGTGGCTGGCTCATAGCTTACATTGGCGGTCCCAACGATTTCTACCAGCTTCTCCTTTTCAATCATTTTCTCCCCCTTCGATTGATGACTTTCATAGATTATAACATTAGAACCGTCAATCACAAAGGACGTGTTATACTAGAACTACAAATTTTTGACGGAGTGGAAAGAAAAAGTCAATATGTCTTAGTTACAAAAGGAGGAGGACATGGATTTGTCTCTGACTGAAGAACAGAAGATGTTGCAGCAGCGGGTGCGGGAGTTTGCCAGGAAGGAACTGGAGCCAATAGCCCTGGAGCTGGATGAAAGGGAAGAGTTCCCGAAGGAGGTCTTCAGGAAGGTAGCCCGGCTTGGACTTTCGGGGCTGACCGTTCCCCCCGAGTATGGCGGTAGCGGCTTAGATAAAGTCGGCTACGTCATTGCTATCGAAGAATTGTCACGGGCGTGTCCCTCAACCGGTGGCGTTATTGCCACGCACAATTCTCTGGCTTGCGAATGCCTGCAACACTTCGCCAGTGAGGAACAGAAAAAACGCTACCTGCCGCCACTGGCTAAAGGGGAACAAATAGGAGCCTTTGCTCTGACGGAACCGAATGCCGGCAGCGATGCTGCCGCACTTGAGACCACGGCGGTGAGGGATGGAGACGATTATATACTAAACGGCAATAAGATTTTCATCACCAATGCCAAGGTAGCCAGCACCATAATAGTGTTCGCTACCCTCAACAGGGCACTCGGTTATAGAGGCATCACCGCCTTTATCGTTGAAAAGGGCTTCCCAGGCTATTCCCTCGGGAAAAAATACCTCAAGGCGGGCATGCGGGCATCAACTCAGCACGAGCTTATTTTTCAGGACTGTCGCGTGCCGGCATCCAATCGTCTGGGTGAGGAAGGTCGAGGTTTCCAAATAGCCCTGGGTACCATAGACATGGGAAGAATAGGAATCGCCGCCCAGGCGCTGGGTATTGCTCAGGGTGCTTACGAACTGGCAGTAGCTCACGCCAAGCAGCGCCGGCAGTTCGGTCAATCCCTCGCTGAGTTCCAGGCAATACAGTGGATGCTGGTAGATATGGCAACCAGAATTGATGCCGCACGGCTGTTGACCTACCGGGCAGCCTATCTTATGGACCAGAAGCTACCCTTTACCAAGGAAGCGGCTATGGCGAAGCTTTATGCTTCTGAAACAGCCGTAGAGGTAAGCACCAAAGCCGTACAGATTCTTGGCGGTTATGGTTATATGAGGGATTCTCGTGCCCAGTTGCACTGGCGTGCCGCCAAACTTACCGAAATCTATGAGGGTACCTCTGAGATGCAGCGTTTGGTTATCGCCCGAAGGATACTCCGGGACAGTTGAGAGGGAATTTGGTTCCAACCCAAACTATTTCTTATAAACGCCGTATTCGTAGGCGGCTTCCATCATTGCCCGAAGGTTCTCTATATTTACTTTAGCAACACTGGCACCACCTGCCAGGATATAGCCACCACCCGGGGCACAGGTCTCGATGAGCTTGCGGCAGTATTCCTTCACCTGCTTGGGAGTGCCGGTCATCACTAGTGAAGCAGGTACATTGCCGACAATACAGGAGACATTGCCCAGTATTCTTTTCGCCTCGGCCATATCCGTCTGGTCGAAGTACCAGACGACGGCGCTCCTGGGCGTGTCCGCAATCTGCTTCAGGCGATTGGTATATCTGCCCTCGGCAAATGGCATCGGCACGAGCCCTTCTTCAATCATTGCCATGAATAGCCTCCGCAGTGTTGGCCAGTAGAACGTCTCAAACTGTTTATCGGACATGAACGTATCATCACCCTTGTGCAGGGGCATCATTACTAGGGGGCAATTCGTCATCGGGAAATTCTTGATGGATGTATTAATAGTCAGGTTTAGCCAGAATTCCATAGCCTCGAGCAGCTTTTGCGGCTGACGGTACATGTCCATAACAATACCCCTGGTACCCCGAAGCGTATCAGCAAAGTGGTCGAAAGGGGCTCCAGCCATAATGCCGCCGCCAAACGTGGTAGCGTACCCCCGGGAAATGGCGATGTCCCTAATCTCGGCAACGGCGGCCTGCCACTTCTTGCACTCCTCCGTCAGGCTCATCAAAGTCTCGAAGGTCTTGCGTATCTCGGGGTCTGCCAGAGCGGCAACCCAGGCCGCCCCCTGGAGGAAGCGGAGGGGCGGCAGATTCTTAAAGGACTCAAAGAGACCGGTCGTGCGCGGCAGCATGACCCTGATACTAAAGTCAGAGGGGTCCATCATCAAAAGGTCATACTCGTCGGCATACATGTATTCGCCCTCAACGAACTGGTTCGTCGTCGCATCCACCGGCAGGCCGATACCGGGCAATTTCTGAGTCTTGGAATTAAGGGCCTCCGATATCTTTCCCGACGGGATTAGACCGGGCCCACTAAAAGTATCCATATCTCCGAAGTCGTCCATAAACTTGACCCAGGCATTACGCATCACGTCATAGTCATACATTATCGTGTGGAAGTCCGCCCCGGCGTAGTAGGCTGGGTAAACATGGGCTGGTAGCATCACCGGCACACGGTCGGGCTCCTCCATTTTGATAGCCTTGATGAACCGGGTCACCCTTTCCTTGTAGAGTTTCTCAGCCTCGGGGCTGACAAATTTTACACCCAGTGGGGATAACCAGCGCTTGAACCGCTCCTCCCGTTTTTCCTCCCAGGATAAATCAGCCCATTTCTTACCCGTTCCCATAGGATATTGTCCGCCTCCTTTATAAATTGATTTTGCGAAATGGTACAACTTGCCGCCACTTCCTGTCAATTTACTCTATTAAGCAAGAAGGGGATGGAGAGTTCACCCTCCATCCCCTCTCGCTGTCTGGTTATCGCCACTACGTCGGGACTAGTATCCCATAGACTTCTTCAGCGCCTGGTTTATCCAGATGCTCTTGGTCCAGTCCCATTGGCCGGCTCCGCCCGTCCAGTTGATGCCGTAGTAGTTCTCTACCCAGGGCCACCACATTCTGTACTCATATGGTCGCGGCATGAATACTCCCCAGGCTTGTTGAAGCTCCCATATGGCGTAATCTTTCTTGGCTGCCAACATTTTATCGGGGTCTTTGATGACATACTTGGCAATTTGAGCCTTGAACTCTTTGGTACGCGGGTCGTCAATTTCAGAGACGTTGGCGAAAAACCCCGCACGGGTCATCATATCTTGTTCGACACCAGCCCAGGACCCAAGACCCGGGGCATAAATCATATCCTTATACCCGTGAGACATCCAGGTCCCGAAGAATGCACCACCCTCCAGTACTTCCAGTTCCAGGTCAATATTGACCTTAGCCCAGTATTCTTTGACCAAGGACAATTCATCTGCCGTGGCGGCTGTGCACGTAATTTTGATCTTGAAGCCATTAGGATAACCGGCTTCTGCTAGAAGCTTCTTTGCCTTTTCCGGATTGTAGGTGAAGATCTCCTGAACCTCCGGTGGCTGCTCTTCGAACGGAGTGTACACTTTGGCCCACGATTTACCGGGAGGATAGGGATAACCAATCAGAGCGGCCTGCCCCGCATAGTACTTGTCCACCATCTCCTGCTTGTTGATAGCCATGTTCAGCGCCCGCCTGACTCGGATGTCACTATAAGGCTTCTGTGTTATCCTGCCGGCGGCAATATTGCTGACCATCGCAAATCCTTCTCTAAATTGCAGGGCAGGTACATCCCTCCTCAGTATGGCGGCGTTGTCGCGGTCGACCGCCACCAAAAAGTCGAGCTTACCCGTCCGCAGTGCTGCGATTCGCGTGGAGGTGTCCGGTATAATCTGAAATCTGAAGGTATCGAGATAGGGCCACCTGTAATCCAGCCCTGCCGCGGCGTAGATGGGGTCGCTCTCAAAGTAGTTCGGGTTCTTGGTATAGGTTATTGTACTGCCCGGAATATAGTCAGTCAGTATCCATGGTCCTGTTCCAATGGCTTTTGTCCAGTGGTTCATGTCCCCGCCGGACGTCCATACTTCAGGCGGGCTATAATACATGTTATCACCCATTTCGGGCAACATCAGGCTCTGGGCGTCCGCCGACTGAAACTTGACTTCAACAGTATACTTATCAATCACCCTCCAGGATATTGGCCGATAAGGATTCCCCACAGGATACTCCCCGGCCTGCCAGCACCCTTCGTTGTTGAATTGGTAGTTCCAGTTCCAGATTACATCCTCAGCAGTCAACTCACGGCCCCAGGCGGGTGCCTTATTGTGGAACTTAACCCCACGATGAAGGTGCCAGATGATGGTGGTGTCATCGGGCAACTCCCAGCTTTCAGCCAGTTCGCCCGCACATACCTTCCAGTCACCAAGCCAGCCAAGTTCCCAGTCCGTGTCCCCGGTGCCCTGAGGACCTTTCGTCCAGTCTCCCCCGATTAATTCGTTGCTGGTCAACTGCATATGCCCCACGTTAATAGTCTGAGTGTGGTACGGGTCCCACTGTGAGTAGTCAGCCGTCAGGGCGGTTACCATTGTCCCGCCATACTTCGGCTTTGGCACCATCTTTGTCATGGTCGTTCCGTCCCTCTTCGTCAGCGTCACCTTAATCATTTCTTCCACCGGCGCCGCCTTTTCCTCCTCTTTCACCTCCTCCTCTGCTTTTACTACCGTTGCTTTCCCTACTTCCTTTTCCTTCGCCTCTTCTTTCGGGGCACAGGAGGCTACCACCAGGGATAGTGCCATCAAGCAGCTTACCAGCATCCAGACAACCTTCCTTTTCACTGTCGTTTCACCTCCTCTCTATTTGTGTAGGTTAGTCTAGCCCTGTTCTGGGAATTTGTCAAGTTAGTCGAATTAAGGTTGAACAGAACCAAAATCAGTGCTAAGATGAGGGCTAAAGTAAATACAGCACCATCTCCGGGTTCGAGGGGTATTCTATATTAGGAGGGTATGATGAAAGCCGCGGTCTGTTACGAATTTGGTAAGCCCCTGGTTATAGAAGAGGTAGATTTAGACCCGCCACAGGAAGGTGAAGTGAAAATCCGCATCATTGCCACCGCCATATGTCACAGTGACATCCATTGCATTAAGGGGGAGCTCCCTGGAGGACTGCCCGGTGTTCCGGGTCATGAATCGGCGGGCTATGTGGAAGAGGTGGGGAAAAACGTCACGTCAGTAAGACCCGGTGACCCTGTTATCGTATCGACGGTGACATCAGGCTGTGGACGGTGCTTTTACTGTGCTGTCGGGTTACCCCACCTGTGTGAAAGAAGACAGCCCCTGCCGCCTCACCATCGCAACAAGAGGGGACAACTACTTGCCCCTATGGCTGGCCCAGTGGGTGGCTTTGCCGAGTATACCGTCGTCTCGGAAACCCAGCTAGCAGTAATTCCTGGAGATTTACCCATGGATAGGGCAGCGCTGCTGTCGTGCGGGGTCTTAACGGGGTTTGGGGCGGTGGTCAACCGGGCTCAGGTCAAGCCCCTCAACAGCGTCGTTGTAATGGGAAGCGGGGGAGTTGGACTCAATGCCATACAGGGAGCCGCTCTGGTGGGAGCCTACCCGGTTATTGCCGTGGATATCCTGGATAGTAAGCTGGAGATGGCTAGGTCTTTTGGGGCGACTCATTTGGTAAACTCTGCTAAGGAGAGAGACCCCATCAAGTTGGTCCAGCAGATAACATCCGGCAGGGGGGCTGATTATGTATTTGTTACCGTCGGTAGTGCTGCCGCCCTCCGTCAGGGCTTCCTCATGTCAGCTCAACGGGGAATGACCGTCATCATCGGACTGGTACCGATGAAGGAAAGCATGTCCTTTACGGCTTTTGACTTCGTTATGGGTGAGCGGGTGGTTACCGGCTGCGGGGGAGGGTCGCCCCGGCTGAATATCGATATTCCCAACCTGGTGAGGCTCTACCGCGCTGGGTATCTCAAGCTGGATGAGCTTATCACGGCTCGCTACCCCCTGGAGCGGATTAACGAGGCGATAGCCTCAACGGAAAAGGGGGAGGCACTGCGTAATGTGATAATGTTTTAGTTAATATTCTAGGATATTAGGAGGTTATAGTTATAAATGAAAGCTGCAGTCTGTTACGAATTCGGTAAGCCCCTGGTCATAGAAGAGGTAGATTTAGACCCGCCGAAGAGAGGCGAAGTGAAAGTCCGTGTCGCGGCGACGGCTGTTTGTCATAGCGACATCCATGACATCAAGGGGGAACTGCCCGGGAAATTACCTTTTGTCAGCGGTCATGAAACGGCGGGTTACGTGGATGAGGTGGGAGAGGGCGTCACATCGGTTAAACCTGGGGACCCGGTGGTGGTCTCGCTTCTGAAATCCTGCGGAAGGTGCTTTTTTTGCGTCACCGGACTACCCCACCTATGCGAAGCTAGGATGGCGCCACCAGGAGCACCAGCGCTGCGTACCAGGACGGGACAACCTCTGGTACAGAAGGGAGGAGTGGCTGGCTTTGCCCAGTACGTCTTGGTGAATGAGTCCCAGGTAATGGTAGTCCCCAAGGAGATGCCACTGGACCGTGCGGCTCTTCTAGCCTGTGGCGTCATTACCGGGTTCGGCGCGGTGGTTAATCGCGCTCGGGTCAAGCCTTTCCAGAGCGTCGTTGTAATGGGGGCTGGAGGGGTAGGGATAAACGCTATTCAGGGGGCCGCATATGCGGGGGCTTACCCCGTTATTGCTGTGGACGTCCTGGAGGCGAAAATGAAGACCGCTATGAACTTCGGTGCCACCCATACCGTTAATGCCAGGAGGGATGACGCGGTTGACGTGGTTAAAAAGCTCACAGCAGGAAGAGGGGCGGACTACGTATTTATTACTGTCGGCAGTGTCGCCGCAATACGCCAGGGTATCTCAATGTCAGGCCCGCGTGGAAATACCGTGGTTATAGGACTACCCCCGGTAAAGGATATGCTTTCTATCTCGCCGCTCGAACTAATCGGGGCGGAGAAGACGATAAGCGGCGGCTTTATGGGCTCAACTAATCTGAAAGTAGATATTCCGCGCCTTGTAGCGTTATATCAGTCCGGACGTCTCAAGCTGGATGAGCTTATCACGGCTCGCTATCCCCTGGAGCGGATTAACGAGGCTATTGCCTCAACGGAAAAGGGAGAAGCACTGCGTAATGTGATAGTGTTTTAGTAACAAACCCGGCTAAGTGGATAGGTCAGTCCTTGACCGACTGGATGGGTGATGATGGCACTTTAAAAAGTGGATATGTCTATCCTTTACCGCTGCGTTGGTGCATATCTATCTTCATGCCGTGTCCACGCTGAAGGCGATGACCTCATCTATCGAACCCGCATCGCAGAAGAGCATTACCAGCCGGTCAATGCCCAGGGCCACACCACCACACTCAGGAAGGTGAACTACCGCTTCAAGAAATTGCCGGGGCATGACGAGTTGCCGTCCATATTCCCTGAGGATTTGTTCTATTGCCGCCCGGAAGCGGCTCTCCTGTTCTCGGGCATCTCTAAGCTCGCTGTAGGCGTTGGCCAGCTCCAGTCCGCCGATAAAGACTTCAGCCCGCTCGGCTACTTTAGCGTCACCCGGCTTGAGACGCGCTAGCGCCGCCATAGCCGCAGGATAGTCCGTAAGCACGGTGGGGCGGCTTGGCGTGAAGCTGGGGAGCACTTTATCAATGAGGTCGGTGTCAAATCTTAAAAAGTCGGGCTCAGCAATAGGGTCCCAGCCAGCGGCGTGGAGAAAGGCATCTCTGACCGTAATCCTCGGCCAGGGCAGGCTAATGTCTATATCCTGACCTCCATATTTAACTACGGTATTAAGTCCAAGTTTACCAGCCAGCGTCACCACCAGCTCTTCGATATCCTGAACCATTTGTCTGTAGTTGGCACCGGTGCGGTACCATTCCAGCATGGTGAATTCCGGGTTATGCCACCGGCCCCGCTCAGCTCTACGGAAGCTATGAGTAATCTGAAACAGCCGGTCGTAACCAGCCGCCAGCATTCGTTTCATATGGAGTTCGGGAGACGTGGACAGGAACCAGGCTTCACTCTCAAAAGGCATAATGTGTAGCTCTGGAGCGATAGCGGGCACGCGGATAGGTGTCTCTACCTCGAGAAACCCCTTCTCCTTAAAGAAGGTGCGGGTAAGCTCACAGATTAAGGCTCGGCGCTCCAGATTGAGTTTCAGGCGAATAAGCCTCTGGCGCTCATCTTCTATCATGTTTCACTTCTTGGTGCTGACCCGTTCCACGTATGTTCCGGTACGGGTGTCAACTTTAATAATGTCGCCCGCTTTGACAAAGGCCGGAACTTCAATAGTATAGCCCGTTTCTAGGACGGCTGATTTTGTCTCCGGGGTAATCCTGCCTGTCTTGCTGGTTACTTCACTCTCTATCACCTTAAGCTCAACAAAAATCGGCAGGGTAACATCAATAGGCTTGTCGCCCATCATGAGCGTGGTAACAATCATACCTTCTTTGAGGAAGCCCTGCTTATTCCCGAGTTGCGCCTCATCAATGAGATGCTGCTCGAAGGTCTCGGTATTCATAAACACATAGTGCTCACCCTCCCGGTAGAGGTATTGCTCCTCCACGCTGGTGGTATGAGCCTCTTCAATCTTTTCCCCGGAGTGATAGGTGCGGTCAACGATACTACCATCAATCAGGTTCCTAAGTCTGAGACGGTAGATGGCGCGACCCTTCCCCGGCTTCATAAATTCGGCTTCATCAACATTGTAAGGGACGCCGTTAATCAGTACCTTGATATTCTTGTGTATGTCTTCAATATCCATTCCTACTCCTCTTTAATAATATCCCTATCTAACCCGATTTGCCACCGGAGCGAAGGTCATCTCGTAGAGTCGAGAATAGAGACCACCCCGCGCCAGAAGTTCCTCATGGCGTCCTTCCTCTATAAGCCGCCCCTTATCCAGCACCACGATGCGGTCAGCGTGGCGAACCGTAGACAACCGATGGGCAATGACTACTGCTGTTCTCCCTCTCAATAAGGGTTCCAGAGCTTGCTTTAGGATGAGTTCACTGTGGGAGTCCACATTGGCGATGGCTTCATCCAGCAGTAGAATAGCGGGGTTAGCCAGGAGGGCACGGGCAAAGCTGATAAGCTGGCGCTGCCCCATGCTCAGGTTCTGCCCCCGCTCCTGAAGCCAGGTATCGTACCCCTTTTCCAGCCTCATAATGAAATCGTGAGCCCCAACGGTCTTGGCGACACTGACTATCTCCTCCTCGGTCGCCTCCAGGTTACCGTAGCGTATATTATCACGGATAGTCCCGGAGAAGAGAAACGGGTCCTGCAGCACCAGCCCCAGCTGCCGTCGGTAAGAAGTCTGCTCAATTTCACGCAAGTCATAACCGTCAACCAGGATACGCCCCTTGGTGACATCGTAGAAACGGGCGATGAGGCTCACCATGGTGCTCTTACCTGCCCCGGTCGGTCCTACCAACGCCACGGTCTCTCCCGGTGATATATGCAGGTTAATATCATGAAGAACCTCAAGCCCTGGTTCATAGCTGAAAGAGACGCCCTCAAAGCTAATTTCACCTTTTAGTCGAGGCACCTTCGTGCTCTGGGGGCGGTCAACTATCTCGGGCTTTACATCGAGGAGCTCGAAGATGCGATTAGCCGAGGCTATGGCTCTCTGGAGCTGAGCATATTCATTACTCAGCGACCTAATCGGGTCAAAGAAGCTCTGTATATATAGAGCAAAAGCCACCAGAGCACCCACGAGGAGCGTCCCATTTATCACACTCATCCCACCAAAGAAGATAATCAGTGCCATCGCAATTGCCATTAAAAACTCCACCACCGGCATCATCACCGCTGACAACCGCCCTGCCTTTAGGTTAGCCTCAAAGTGAACCCGGTTGACCTGCTCAAAGCGCTGAAAATTAACCTCCTCCCGTGATAGACTCTGGATAACTCGAACGCCGGAGATGTTTTCCTCTAGAGCGGCGTTAACCGCTGATATGGCTTGCCTCACCCTGATAAAGCACTGACGTGACCTCTTTTGCCACAACACTATGAACACGATAAGCAAAGGTATAACTGATAGAGTGATTAAAGCCAGGTTAAAGTTCATGGCAAACATGGCGACGGCTATGGCTATCAGGGTAACAACCTCACCGGTTACCCAGAAGATTCCCGAATCAAGGAACTCACCCAGTTGTCCCACATCGTTCTGCACCCGGGACATAATACGCCCCACTTCGTTACGGTCAAAGAAACTCACCGAAAGACGCTGCAAGTGGTCAAAAACATCGGTACGCAGGTTAAGCAAGATACCCTGCCCTACAGATGCTTCAGCTCTTATCTGAGTATACAGGGATACCAGGTACAGAAGAGCATTGCCGAGGAAAAACAGCATAATCATGCTGAGACCAGCGAGATTAGCAGCAACAATATAGCGGTTTATCGCTACGCTAATTATGTAGGGATTGGCGACGATGGTAAAGGTATAGAGTAAAGTGGCAGCAATAGTCAGTGGTACCGCTACCTTATAAGGGGCAAAGTATTTAGCCAGACGAGAAACAACGCGTAGGTCATAGGGCTTACTAAAGACAATATCATCGGAACCAGTCAGGCTGCTCAGTCGTCCCCGCCTGGCGCCTTGAGAGTCATGCCCATCGCCACCAGTAAAGACGTCTTCGACCGGTTCCAGAGCAACGGTGGCAGCTATGGGTCCTCCCCAGCCTTCCTCATACTGAAATTGTGAGGCATAGAGTTGCTGATAGAGCCCGTTCCGGGCGATAAGCTCCTGATGCGTACCCCGCTCAACAATACGACCATCCTTGAGTACCAGGATAAGGTCAGCCATCTGTACTGAGCGCAACCGCTGGGCGATAATAAAAGCCGTCCGACCAGCCAGCAGCCTGGACAACTCCCGCTGGATGAAGTACTCGGTCTCGGTATCCACATTTGAGGTAGAATCATCCATAATGATAATGCGTGGGTTAAGCAGTATAGTGCGGGCAATAGCCAGTCTCTGCCTTTGCCCGCCGGAAAGGGTTATGCCCCTCTCCCCCACCCGGGTCTCGTAGCCATCAGGCAGGCTCATAATAAAGTCATGCAGATGGGCTATCTTGGCGGCTTTTATCACTTCCTCCAGCGTAGCATCCGGCCGGCCATAGCTGATATTTTCCCGGATAGTGCCAGAAAAAAGAAAGGTATCCTGATGAACAATGCCTATATGCCGACGCAAAGACGCCAGTGATAGGTCCCTTACATCCATATCATCGATAGTAATGCGACCGGCGGTTACATCATAGAACCGCGGTATAAGATTGGCTATGGTTGATTTACCGCTGCCGCTGGCACCCACCAGAGCTACAATCTGCCCCGGTCTAGCCTCAAAACTTATGTCTTTCAGCGTGGCTCCGTGAGAGTCATAATTAAAGGAAACATTCTCAAAGCGAACTAAGCCCTTTACTTCAAGGGGTTCTATGGCGTCAGGCTTCTCTTCAACGGGTGACGCCTCATCCAGAATTTCGAAGATGCGCTGCCCGGAGGATAATGCCCTTGAGTAGAGAGTCGTCAGCCACCCCAGCATCCTTACCGGCATATTAAGCATGACAACATAAAGCAGAAACTGCGCCAGTTCTCCCTGGGTGAGAACACCTGCAACGACCTGCCTCCCTCCGAACCATAATATTCCTGCCATCGCCAGCATAAGAGCAAAGTCCATAACCGGACTGTTGGAAGCAAGCAGGTTATTTGATTCTATCTCCTGATTGTAAATGACTTCAGCCTGACGGCGGAACTTTTCGCTCTCAAAATGTTCTCGAGCAAAAGCCCGCACCACCCTGGCTCCGACAAGGTTCTCCTGAACGATAGTGCCCAGAACTCCTATGCCCTGCTGTATCTTCATCCACAGTACCCTGAGTTTCCGGTAAATGGCAATGGTTCTGAAGGATATAAAAGGAAGGACACTCAGGCTGATTAGAGCCAGTTGCCAGTTAAGGAAGAAGAGCACGATAGCAATGGCGATTAACAGCACAAAGAAATAGACACCCCGGAGCAAAGCAAAACCGACAAACATGCGCACTCCCTCGACATCAACCGTTGCCCGGGACATTAATTGCCCTGTCTGAGAGCGGTCGTGAAAGGCGTAGCTGAGCCGTTGCAGACGGTTATAAAGGAGATTACGGAGGTCATAGGCTACTCTCTGCGAAATAAACTCAGAGAGGTAGCTCTGCCAGTAGGAAAAGACGCTGCGTAACAGACCAGCGCCGACAATAGCCAGAGCCGTAAAGACAAGGGCACTTGTCCGGCTTGAGCCCAGAGCCAGGTCAATGGCTTGACCGGTAAGGCGGGGTATCAGCATAGACAGCCCGGCTCCGGCAAAAAGACAGAAGTAAGCCACTACCGCCCGTGGCCAGTACTTCCAAAATAATGACGTCATCCTCAAAAAGATACGCATTTTGACAAATACTATATTATCACAAAGGAACCGGCTAATTCCTTTCTGTGGAACCAGAACGGCCAAGCAGGAACTGGACAATATTCATCTTCGGCACACGGCGTACCTCGAAGATGAAGCGGAGCAAAGACGCCACCACCAGACCACGAAGGACGCCGGAAATCGTAAATAGAGTGCGCAACTGATAGCCCAGTACTGGCGGGAGATGGGGAGCTAGGTAGCCGCCAGTTAGAGCACCAAGGCAGGAGGCTACAAGGACGATCGAGTTAAACAGGGCAATATATTTTGTCCGGTTCTCCGGTTCAGAGGCATCATAAACAAAATTAACGATAGCCAGGTTGAATCCGGACCAGGCAAATCCACTCAGTATCTCCGCTCCCATCAGATAATACATATTGGGGCTACCCAACCATACCAGTGGGACGAAGGGAAGAAGGAAAGAAGTGACCCTGATTACCTTTATATTACCTGCCCGGTCAGCGCGGCGCCCCCAGAAAGTCAGGAAAACGAGATTGGCTATGGCATTAAAGGCGATGATGAGCATATAGGTCACATAGTTAAACTTCAGGTCGCGCAGCATATAAACGGCGAAAAAGGGAGCAGCTATATTGGTGGCAAAGTTAACCAGAGCTACGTAAATTATAAATCTGCCCAGGTTTGACGAGCCCAGGTGTCCTACCATATAAAGCAGGCTCTGCCCGCCTTCTTTACCGTAGGAAATAGGAGGTTCATACATCCCGGACAGAAAATATAAAGATAATAGCCGGAATAACATAGCTCCGGCGAAGATTATAGAGAAACCAACGAATACGTTGCCGGTGAAGAGCTGTAGTACCCCACCGGCAATAAGGGAAAATACCAGGCTGATAAAGCCAGCTATCCTCCCCCTGAAGCTGAAATACCTCCCCCTTACCTCTTCGGGCACCAGGTCTGCCATCATGCTGCCCCAGGCCGGGTTAGCTATTGAACTGAGAACCCCGCTGAGAGTAACAAACCCAATCAGCCACCAGACTTTTGGTCCGGGGAACACGTAAGGGATGAGCAGGATAGGGAGCCACATCAAAGCATGCCCAAAAGCCACAGGCAGTATAAAGCCCTTGCGGCTGCCAGCTCTCTGGGACAATTTGGGAGCCGCCAGCTGCGATAGTGCCGTGGTGAAGCTAGGAACGCTTGCCAGCAGGCCGACCTGTGCTGTGGTGGCTTTAAGAGCTAGAGCAAATGGAGTGATGTAGTTCTGGGTTAGCCCCAGCATGGCGGAAAAGGCGGCTGCATCCAGTACGCTCAGCTTTAGACTTTTTCTAACCTTACGTCGCTTTGTTGTGACTTCTTTGACCATTCTCTCCGCTAAATATTACACTAGGCCCACACTCAACAACAAACCAAGACAGGTCTTTTAAGTGGTTTTTTAAGTATAGCAACCTATCCCCTGCCCCCTTCCCTTACTAAGGGAAGGGGGAGAATAGTAAGAGAGGGGACGAAAGCCGCCTCTTTTAAATCTTCCCTCACCCCCTATCTCCTCTCCTTAAAAAGAGAGGGGAAGTTATTTTTAAAGAGGGGCTTACGCCCCTCTCAGAGACCCCATAAATAAAGAGAGTTAAAGAGAGACGAAGCCTCCCTTATATAAAATTAAAATATAAAAATTCCCCTTCCCCTTGGCAAGGGGAAGGGGATTAAGGGGATAGGGTTAGGAATGTTGATAGTAGGTATTCGGCTAGCGGGTGTGGGTGCCGTAGGCGATAGCGGGTAATATCAAATCGCTGGGATATTTGAAATTCATCGCTGCCAGACGCGCCACCTGCCGACCAAGGTCATAGGCTGCCTTCATACATTTTTCGAGGTTTTTTACCTCACCCGGAGCCATGGCGTAAGCGGCGACATAACTGGCGGCAAGCATCCGCCGTGAGACGAAGTAGAAATAGAGGTCCTTTACGGCGTCTATGTTGCCCAGACTGGCAGCGACCACGACGATGCCCCCAACCTTGTTGGCCAAGTTCCTCTCCGGATGGTTCAGCGCAATCGTCCGGTCCATTATCACCTTGCACTGGGCTGCCATGTTGTAGAAGTAAATCGGGGTACCGAAGATAATACCATTGGCTTCTAATAGCTTATCGTATAGTCCCTGCATGTCGTCCTTGATGTGACATACGCCTTTCTTCATACAGCTATTGCAGGCGTCACAGGGCGCTATGGTCTTGCCGGCAACACTAAAAAGCTCTGTCTCAGCCCCCTCATATTGCGCTCCCTTGAGTGCCTCGCCTAACAATATCTCAGTATTCCCCTGTCTTCTTGGACTGCACGAAACAGCCAAAATCTTCATTTCCGTTCTCCTTTCTCTAAAAAGTTTACTTTATGTTCCCCTCGCCTTCTTCTGTAATTCATATAGTTTAGTGAGGGCTTGGAGGGGGGTGAGGGAGTCTATATCCAGCTCTTCCAGTTCCTCCAAGACCGGTGGTTTTTGACCGAAGAAGGTCAGTTGCTGGGCTGGCTCGGGCTTACGGCGGCGACCCTTGACCGATGGTCTGGCTAAGTCTCTACGGCTACCCTCTTCAAGCTCTTCCAGTACCTCATTAGCCCGGTGCACAACCGACCTGGGCAGCCCCGCAAGTTGAGCCACATGAATGCCGTAGCTCTTATCAACACCGCCGGGCACAATCTTGCGCAGAAAGATAACCTCCCCTCCCTCCTCAGTTACTGCCACATTGAAATTCTTCACCCTTGGCAGGAAATTAGCCAGCTCCACCAGCTCGTGATAATGGGTGGCAAAGAGGGTCTTAGCCCCAAGCCTCGGGTTATTATGAATATATTCAGCGACCGCCCGGGCGATGGAGAGCCCGTCGTAGGTGCTGGTGCCCCGACCAATCTCATCAAGGATGATTAACGATTTCGGGGTAGCATTATTCAGGATATTGGCGGTCTCCACCATCTCCATCATAAAGGTGGACTGGCCTGCCGCCAGGTCTTCCCTGGCACCAATTCTGGTAAAGATACGGTCAACCAGACCGATGGTGGCTGAAGCCGCCGGCACAAAACTGCCAATCTGGGCTAAGAGCACAATCAGGGCTACCTGCTTCAAGTAGGTTGACTTCCCGGCCATATTGGGACCGGTAAGGATAACAAGCTGGGCATCATCATTGGACAAATAGGTATCATTGGGCACAAAGCCGCCATCAGCTAGACTCTGCTCGACTACCGGGTGACGCCCCTGACTGATAACTATCTCCTTACCCGTAGTCAGCTTGGGACGAACATAGCTATTGCGCACCGCCACTTCCGCCAGGCTTGAGCAGACGTCTACATTCGCTAAAGCGTTGGCGACGGCTAGAATGCGCTCGCTGGCGGTGGCTACCTGACGGCATACCCGATGAAAGAGGCTGGTCTCAAGCTCGCTAATCCTGTCCCGGGCGTTTAGAATCAGAGACTCATACTCTTTTAACTCGGGGGTGAAGAAGCGTTCACCACCCACCAGTGTCTGCTTCCTGATATAGTGCTCAGGCACCTGCGGCAGATTGGGTTTAGATACCTCAATATAGTAGCCAAAGACCCTATTATAGCCGACCTTTAAGGATTTAATCCCGGTCTTTTCCTGCTCCTGCCGTTCCAGATTAGCCAGGTATTGCTTGGCGTTCTGAGATACTAACCTGAGCTTGTCCAGCTCCTCATCGAAACCCTTCCTGATGACATTGCCCTCACTCAGGCTCGAAGACGGTTCGTCAGCGAGCGCCTCGCCAATCAACTCAACAACATCCTGGCGTGGTTTAAGCTCCTCCTTTAACCAGTTTATCGGGCTATTACTGCTACCACCCTCAAATACTTCTACCAGCTTAGGTATCACCTCCAGCCCGCGCTTCAAGGCGACCAGCTCGCGGGGGGTAACAATCCCGCTCCTTACCCGGTTAATCAGCCGTTCAAGGTCAGCCGTCTTACTCAGCAAAGAGATGGTCTGATTACGGGGCAGGGTGTTATTGTAGAACCATTCAATGGCGTCCTGTCTCTTGACCAGTTCTGTTATGTCAAGCAGAGGCTGGCTCAGCCACTTCTTTAATAGTCGGCTCCCCATAGCCGTCTTGGTCAGGTCAATAACCCCCAGCAGTGAGCCGCCAGTTGTCCCGGTCCGACTGCTACGAAAAAGCTCCAGGTTGTTCTGGGTCTCTATATCCAGCGCCATAAATGAACTGGTAGAGTAAGTAGAAAGTCTGGTCAGTTGTCCCAGCGCTCCTTTCTGCGTCTCCTGAATGTAGCGGATAATAGCGCCGGCGGCTCTTATTGCCAGCGGCAGATTGGCGCAGCCATAGCCGTCAAGGGTAGCCACCCTGAAATGCTCAAGCAGTGTTTGACGGGCAATCTCCAGCTCAAACCAGTAGTCCTCAAGGCGGGTCACTGGAGCGCTTAGTCCCCAGCCAGACAGTTCGGCACCGTTGGCGGCAATAATCTCCGAGGGCTTGAGGCGCTCCAGCTCCGGCTGCGCCCGGGAGAGAGGTAGCTGGGTAGTGGCAAATTCGCTGGTCGTTATGTCAACATAGGCGATGCCTACCTCGTTATCACCCAGGACCAGGCTGGTCAAGTAGTTATTTGACTTGCTATCAAGAAGGCTTGGCTCAACTACCGTGCCCGGGGTTACCACACGGACAACCTCTCGCTCCACCAGACCTCTGGTCTCGCCGGGCTGAGTGAGCTGCTCACAGATAGCTACTTTATAGCCGCGATTGACCAGTCTGGCAAGATAGTTACCGAGGGCATGATAGGGGATACCAGCTAGAGGCACCCGGTAGTTCTTACCCATCTCTCTGGAGGTCAGAACAATATCGAGTTCCTTGGAGACAATCTTGGCATCATTGTCAAAGGTCTCATAGAAGTCCCCCAGACGAAACAGGACAATGGCTTCAGGGTACCTTCGCTTAATGCGGAGGTACTGCTCTCGGATAGGGGTTGAACCTTCTCGCATCACTGTCTATTCTACTAGAGTTTTTAGCTAAAAGAAAAGGGATTTTTATCCAACCTCACCTTCCCTTTTAGGTATATAATTAGACTATGGCGCCAAGATTTTTCAGTCGGGAGATTGAGGTAACCGTAAGTGGCGAGCTAAGAGCACCGGTCTCTTTCCGTCTTGGTGAGCAGGAATATGCTATCTCGGACATACTCCAAGCCTGGCACGATTACGGCTTTGGCTCAAGCCCGTTGCGTCGCCGAAGATGGTGGCAACGCCGCCACCGCAACTACTACCGGGTCAAGACCACTCAGGGTGAGGTTTTTGAAATCTATCACGACCGGGGTACCAGCCTCAAGCAAGCCCAACGCCAGAAGTGGTTCCTCTACCGTCAGCTCTAGCTACCGGCAACGGAAAAGAGGGGCTAAAGCCCCTCTTTTCCGTTCCTTATCAAACATTCCGTTTTCAGTCACTTACGCCCGTTCTTCTCTATTCTGACAGCGCAGACCTTGAGTTCAGGGATTTTAGCCACCGGGTCAAGCGCGGGATTGGTCAGCACATTCGCCGGGCTTTCGGCAAAGTGAAAGTCCATCGTGACCACCCCTACCGGCGAAGTCTCAGTCACTTTAGCCCTAGCCACCACCTCTCCCCGCCGGGAGATGACCTTGACCATCTCGCCATCAGCAATACCCAAGGCTGAGGCATCGCTCGGGTTTATCTCAACCATTTCCTCCCCACGGATGGTATTCAGTCCCTTCACCTTCCGGGTCATGGTGCCAGTGTGGTACTGATACAGGCTTCGTTCGGTGGTCAGGATTAAGGGATACTCACTATCGGGCAATTCCTTAGGTGGCTTGTACTCCAGAGGTGTAAACCTACCCTTCCCCCGACTGAACTGCTGAGTATGCAGAACTGGAGTGCCCGGATGCTCCTTATTCGGGCAGGGCCACTGCAAGCCTCCACCCTCTAAACGACTGTAGGAAATGCCCCCGTAGCTGGGAGTGAGACTGGCAATCTCGTCCATAATCTGAGCTGGACTCTCAAAATCAAAGCCCTTAGCCCCCATTCTCCGGGCAATCTGGCAGGTAATCTCCCAGTCAGGCTTGGCATCGCCTAGCGGCTCAATCGCTTTCCTTACCCGTTGTACCCGGCGTTCAGTATTGGTAAAGGTGCCGTCCTTCTCAGCGAAGCTAACTGAGGGCAGGACGACATCAGCCAGCTGGGCTGTCTCGGTGAGGAATATATCCTGAACGACAAAGAATTCCAGTGCTTCTATAGATTCCCTGACGTGGTTAGCGTCGGGGTCACTGAGCACCGGGTTCTCCCCGATAAGATAGACCGCTTTTATCTGTCCTTTGTGGGCAGCATCAAATATCTCAGTGAGGGTCAGCCCTGGAGAGGGGTTCAGGCTAACTCCCCAGGCTTTTTCAAATTTCTCTCTAACAGCCGCATCGGCTACTGATTGGTAGCCAGTATACACATTGGGCAGAGCACCAACATCGCAGGCACCCTGCACATTGTTCTGACCACGCAACGGATTAACCCCGGTTGACCGCTTACCGATGTTGCCGGTGAGCATCGCTAGGTTAGCCGTAGCCAGAACATTATCGGTGCCATGCGAGTGTTGAGTAAGTCCCATACAATAGAGAATAGTTGCTGGTTTACTAGTGGCATACATCCGGGCAGCCTCAACTACCTTTTCCTTAGGCACCCCGGTAACCTGCTCCACAAAATCAAGGTCAAAGTTTTTTAGCGATGCCTTAAAGGCATCAAAGTTCTCGCACCGCTCCTGTATAAAGGTTGAGTCAAGCAGTCCCTCATCTACTATCACCCGCATCATCCCCATCAGCAGGGCGACATCACTACCCGGCTGATGCCTCAGCCACAGGTCAGCAAAACGCACCAGCTCAATTTCCCGGGGGTTGGCAACAATGAGCTTGCCCCCGTTGAACACCGCCCTCTTCACCTCCAGCCCGATTACCGGGTGAGCCGCCGTGGTGTTGGTGCCGATAGCCAGAATGCAGGCAGCATCACCAATCTCGTTGATAGAGTTGGTCATTGCTCCGCTACCAAAGGCTGTAGCCAGACCGGCTACGGTGGGGGCATGTCAGAGACGGGCACAGTGGTCAATGTTGTTGGTGCCCAGCACCACCCGGGCAAATTTCTGGGCAACATAATTATCTTCATTAGTACCCTTGGCTGAGAGGATTACAGCCAGTTCATCTGGTTTGTAACCGGCTAGCTTATGGGCGACGATGTCCAGTGCCTCATCCCAGGTAGCCTCTTCAAACTTCCCGTTCCGCTTCACTAGGGGGGTGCGTAGACGCTCCGGGTGATGAACAAATTCTTGAATGCCAAAGCGGCCTTTGACACAGGCTTGCCCGCGATTTACGGCATTTTCTCGCTTGGGGAGAACTTCAATTATCCTGTCCCCTTTAAGCTGTAGCTTCAACTGGCAGCCAACCCCACAGTAAGGACAGGTGGTAATCACCTCACGCTCAGCCCGGGCTCCCTCCCATTTTCGGCTCCGTTCCATTAGTGCCCCAGTAGGGCAGATATCAACACACGCCCCACAGAATTGACACCCCGATTCCTGTAGCGGTCGGTCGAAGGCAGTCCCAACCAGTGTCCGGCTGCCGCGGTAAGTAAAGGCTATTGCCCCCGCACCTCTTACCTCCTGGCAGACTCTGACACACCGCCCGCACAGGATGCACAGGTTGTAATCCCGGTCAAAGAAGGGGTCTTCCCGGTGTACCGGTAAATCCTTGTAGGCATACGGCAACGTGATTTCTTTAAGACCTACATAATCGAATACCCCCTGCAGCTCACAGCGTCCATTCTTGGGACAAAGCACACAGCGCTCGGTCACAGCCACACTGCGCAAACATATATCAAAAGGTTCACATCGCTCCTTCCGGTCACAGATGAGGCAGGTATGGGGATGCTCGGTCAGCATCAGTTCTAAAATACCCCGCCGGAACTCCTGAAGCTGTGGCGTGTTTGTCTTTACCACCATGCCGTTATCAGCCGGTGTCGTGCACGCCGTGGGGAAGCCCCGCATCTTCTCAATCTCCACAACACATAGACGACAGCCTCCGTAGGGGGATAAGGATTCATGATAACATAATGTCGGGATATATATGCCAGCCTTCTTCGCTGCTTCCAGCACCGTCATCCCTTCACTGGCTTCAACTTTCTGGTCATTAATAGTTAAAGTAATCATTCTGCATCTAACCTCGCTAAAATAATCTTTAGGAGCTATCTGAACTTTCTCAATCTCCCTTTACCTTTGATGAAGCTACCGGGACTGGTTCGCTGGGAACATCTAATCTCTCTCCGGAAACTTTCACCACCGCACTGAATCGCTCAGGACAGACACTGAGACAAGTGCCGCATTTGGTACACCTATCTTGGTCAATAACATGCACCATCCGCTTGCCACCGGATATAGCTCTAACCGGGCAATTTCTGAGACATATGCCACAACCTTCACATCTATCAGGGAGGATATAATAAGAAACCAACCTGCTACAGACTAATGCTGGGCATCTTTTCTGGTGAATATGAGCTTCATATTCGTCACGAAAGTAACGAATCGTGGTTAGCACCGGATTGGGAGCAGTCTGCCCCAAGCCGCACAGAGAGGTAGATTTAACCAACCGGGCTAATTGTTCAAGGCGCTCAATGTCGTCCGGCTGCCCTTCACCCCGGATAATACGCTCCAGGATACCCAGCATCTGCCTGGTGCCGACACGGCAGGGAACACACTTACCGCAAGATTCGGCCTGAGTAAAGGACAAAAAGAACCTTGCCATATCAACCATACAGGTATCTTCATCAGCAACGAGCATACCTCCGGAACCCATTATGGAACCGGCCTCGGCTAAGTTCTCATAGTCTACGGGGAGATTCAGCATACTGGCTGGCAGGCAACCACCCGATGGCCCTCCCGTCAGTACCGCCTTAAATTGCCTGCCCCCAACAATTCCCCCGCCAATCTCATAGATAATTTCACCCAGCTTGATACCCATCGGTACTTCGATTAACCCGGTACGCGCTATTTTGCCGGCTAGAGAAAAGGTTTTAGTGCCTTTGCTTGTCTCCGAACCGAAACGGGAATACCATTCACCTCCCTTTTGCAATATGGCGGCGACATCAGCCCAGGTCCCGACATTATTAATATTGGTCGGCTTCCCCCATAAACCAGATACTGCCGGAAACGGAGGACGGGACCGGGGCATCCCTCTCTTACCCTCAATAGAAGCCATCAAGGCGGTTTCCTCGCCACAGACAAAAGCACCAGCGCCTTCCTTTATCTCAATATCAAAACTGAAGCCAGAACCAAGTATATTTTCCCCTAGCAAGCCACACCCTCGCATCTGCTCCAGAGCAATCTTTAACCGCTCTATAGCCAGTGGGTATTCGGCACGACAATAAATATAGCCCTTGGCTGCTCCGATGGCATAGGCACCAATAAGCATCCCTTCTAATACAGCGTGGGGGTCACTTTCCAACTGCGACCGATTCATAAAAGCACCAGGGTCACCTTCGTCAGCATTGCAGATCAGATACTTCTCTTTACCCGGTGAGCGTCGGCAGAATTCCCACTTCTGACCGGTAGGAAAACCAGCCCCCCCCCTCCCCCTCAATCCAGACTTCTTTACCTCATCAATAACCTCTTCAGGAGTCATCTTTAGTGCCTTAATAAAACCGCTATAACCATCATTGGCAATGTATTGCTTTATATCGGTAGGGTCTATGTGCCCACAATTACGCAGTGAGATACGCAACTGGGGCTTGAACACCGGTAAATCAAAAAGCCTGGGAATGCCATCAACACTACCTTCACCGATATAACCCATAGCCAGGTCGGGACGAGGGTTGTCATTGACAATATAGTCTTCAATTAGACGGGAAACAACTTCCGGGGTGACCCTGCCGTAAGAGATACGAGGGCGGTTTGGCTTAATGATGTCGACAATAGGTTCAGCATAACAGAGCCCGATACAGCCGACCTGCGTTACTATTGCCTCAATGTCTAATCTGGATAATTCTTTCTCAATGGTCTCCAAAACAGTTAGCGCCCCGGCGGCTCGACCACAGGTGGCGGTGCCCACCAGAATACGAGGTTTATCGCTGTGCTGTAAAGCCTCCCATTCCGCCACCGCTTGCCCACGGATTTCATCAAATGACACTACTACTCTCCTTGATACTGAGCCAGTATTTCTCTTACCTTAGCCGGAGTCATTTTACCATAGATAGCCTTATCCACCACCATGACCGGGGCTAAAGCACACGAACCAAAACAAGCCACTCTCTCAAGACTAAATCTGTAATCTTTCGTAATAGTTTTCCCTGGTGGAATATCAAGTTCCCGTTCGACCGCCTCTAGAATGCGCTGCCCGCCCTGAACATAGCAGGCAGTGCCCTGGCAACATTTTATCGTATGTTCTGCCGGCGGCTCAAATCGAAACTGGGCGTAAAAGCTAGCCACACCGTAGACCTCGTTCTTAGTCAAACCCAAAAATTTGGCTATCTCTGAGATTATTTCCTCAGGGAGATAGCCAAATTTCTCTTGTACCTTCTGTAGAACGGGGACGGTAGCTCCCCTTTGCCCCTGGTAAGGAGCAAGAATCTGGGCTAACTGTTCCGACAAACTCTAACCTCCAAATAGAATGACATCAATTTAATAATTTAACATCAAAAAGTGTATAATGCAAGCAATTTAATGATTGCCTAACTAGCACTAAAGGTATAAGATATAAGGACGTACCGTTAATACAATCTAGCGAGGTGATTAAAGATGAGCATAGAACTGGTTCACATCGGGTTTAATAATATAATCGCCATGAATAGAGTTATTGCCATAGCTTCGCCAAACTCAGCACCTACCAAACGCACTGTCCAGGAAGTCAAAAACAAAGGGCTGCTAATTGATATGACCAACGGTAGAAGAACCAAGGCGGTTATCATCACCGACAGTGGACATATTATTTTGTCTGCCCTTGCCCCGGAAACCATTACCAGCAGGTACCGACAGGTCGAGTCGAAGGCAACCCAGACCGAGGAACTTCAATCTTGAGACCAGAAAAAGAGATAGAGCCGGCAGCTCGTAAAGATCAGCTCAGGTTTAACCTACCAGCAAGACCGTTACTCATCGTCCTCTCCGGTCCATCAGGAGCCGGTAAGGACGCAGTTTTAGCTAGGTTGAAACAATCCGATTACCCTCTCCAATACATTACTACCCTGACCACACGCCCCCGGCGAGCCAAGGAGAAAGATAATATCGACTACCACTTCGTCTCAACGGAAAAGTTTCAGGAGATGATTAAAAATAACGAGTTACTAGAGTGGGCAAAAGTCTATGGCAATTGGTATGGTGTACCTAAGGAACCAGTCAAACAAGCCTTAGACCGGGGACAGGATGTGATGGTAAAAGTTGACATTCAGGGAGCCGCTACGATTAGAAAAATCCTGCCTCAGGCGGTCCTTATCTTTCTGGTACCTCCATCGATGGACGAGTTGCTCGCCAGGCTCAAAAAACGCCGTACTGAATCGCCCGCTGACCTGAACTTACGCCTGAAGACCGCAGAAGAAGAAATAAAACGATTATCCCTGTTCGATTATCTCGTCGTCAACAGGGGGGATAAAATTGACCTGGCAGTATCAGAAATCAAAGCCATCATTACTGCTGAGAAATGCCGGGTAACCCCCCGAGAAGTTACTTTGTAAGCTAAAATACTAGCTTAAGTAGCCAAGTAAACAGGCAACCCAATATAGCGCAGACAGGAAAGGTTATTATCCACGCCACAACAATATTGCCTGCCACCCCCCAGCGCACTGCCGAAAACCGCCTGAGGGCGCCCACCCCCATAATAGACGTGCCGATAGTATGAGTGGTGCTCAGAGGTATGCCAAAAGCGGAAGCCAGTAGAATAGCCAATCCCGCTGAACTCTCAGCAGCAAAGCCATTTACTGGCTCCAGCTTGGTGATTTTAAAGCCGAGTGTGCGGATTATGCGCCATCCCCCCACGGCTGTGCCAGTTGCCATCACCATACCACAAAGAAGCATCACCCATATGGGAACGGTGAACTGAGTCATCACTCCTCCCAGCACCAGCGCCAGGGCAAAGGCTCCCATAAACTTCTGCCCGTCATTGCTACCGTGGCTAAATGCCATAAAGGCGGCAGAAAGTATCTGAAGCTTGCTGAAGACACCACGAATAGATGATACACTAGTTCGCCGAAGCAGCCAGTAGAGAGCAGTCATCATCATCATGCCGAAGGAAAACCCCAAGAGAGTAGAGAAGCCCAGACCGATAAGCACCTTCCGCCACCCTTCCCAGAGAAGAACCGAAGGACCAGCAACCGCCAGACCAGCTCCGGTAAGACCGGCAATAAGTTCGTGGCTTTCGCTGGTAGGTATTCCGTAGAACGCCGTTACTGTGCTCCAGAGTACAATGGTAAGCATCGCCGCCGCCACCACAGGGAGGTCGATAATCTCCGGTCTGACAATACCTGTTCCTATTGTGGTCGCTACCGCAGTACCCGTAGCTATAGCCCCGGCGATATTGAGTATGGCAGCCATAGTCACCGCCAGGGCTGGGGAGAGGACACGCGTCGAGACTACGGTAGCAATAGCATTGGGGGCGTCAGTCCAGCCATTAACGAATTCTGCAGCCAGCACTAATAGCAGAGTGACTATCAGTTGGGGACTGAGATTATCCACGCTTGAGGGCTACCCCTTCAAGGACATTAGCCACATCCTCACACCTGTCGGTGGCGCTCTCCATATGCTCATAAATCTCACGCCACTTGATGACATCAGCAATATCCGAAGTATCAGTAAAAAGCTCAGCCAGAGCTGAGCGGTATATCTCATCGGCTACATTCTCCAGCCGGTTAATCTCCACACACCGCTCAAGAATCTTATTTAACTCAGCACGGTGGCGTAATTGAGATATTGCTCTTTCTACCTCAATAGCCGCCTCGACTATAATACCAGATAGTTCTCTAGCGCTCTGGCCGGGAGGGTCAACCTTATATAAAAACATGGCATCAACAGCAGCATCAATAAAGTCAGTAACATCATCCAAACTATGAGCCAGTTGGGCGACATCCTCCCGGTCAAACGGGGTAACAAAGGTACGGTGTAACTGCTCCATAATCTGATGGGTAATGGTATCCCCTCTGCTCTCAAGCTCACTTATTTCGTCCACTCTTTCCGTTACATTCTCCCAGGTATCAACTAACTCCCTCAGTACCTGGGCTGCTTTTACCATATTCTGGGCACTTCTTTCAAAGAGCTCAAAAAACTTCTCTTCCCGGGGCATAAAGGGAAACCTAAACACGGCTAATCCTCCTTGACCACAGAGGTACGCTAGAGTGACGGAAAAGTTGAAACCACAAAATAAGAACGGGAAATTTTACTTCCATTGAGAGTTTAGATGAGATATGGATGATTGTCAAGATTTAGGTTAGTCCAGATTCCTTATCCGGGGGAGTAAGACCAGCGCCAGGACGGACAGGAAGACAAGACACATAGCAAACCCACCGACCGCCCACTGTACCCCCAGAGCCTCCGCCAGCAGCCCGGCTACGAAGGTACCAAGGCTCATCAGACCAAACTGCATCATAAGGATACTCATCACCCGTCCAAGGTACTCGTCCGCTACATAGTACTGGAGCAGGGTGTTGCCCAAGGTCATCTGCCCCATCTGGCCCAGTCCAACAAAGACAACCAAGCCCAGGGAGAGGGGCCACGAAGTTGAGAAGGAGAAACTCGCCAGTGCCACGCCCAAAAAGGTGCTGCTAATTAACAACATGAGCCCCCGCTTCTTATTGGGCAAGGAGGCGAGGACGAAGGAGCCAACCATGGAACCAGCGCCGGAGACGCTCATCAGCACTCCCAGACCGCTGGCACCCACCTTCAGGATGTCATCAGTGAAGATAGGCATCATCTGCTGATAGGGCATCGAGAGTACGGTCGTGACAAGGGTGAAGCCAAGAACGAAGAGGAGGGTGGTCTCACGCCTGAGATAGTTAATCCCTTCTTTCATGCCAGTCCAGGCACTGCTGCCGCGGATAGTTGTGGTGCTGGTAAGTGGCAGAAGAGCGATGAAGCCCACCGCCACAAGGTACAAGCCGGTCGTGGTATAATAGACTGCCTCAAAGCCTATTGCGTCAACGAGAAAGCCTGACAACGCCGGAGCAAAGAGACGCAGAATACTCGTCCCCATGCTACTCAGTGATATTGCATTCATCAGCTGCTCTCCGCCAACTATCTCAGGGAGGATAGCCTGACGTGAGGGCATTACCAGAGCCATAATAATTCCCTGGAGCACGGCGGATACCACTAAAATCCACCACGAGCCAGATTTTTCAGCGCTCAGGTAGCCCAGAGCCAGCGCTAGTGCGATACCCAGAGAGAGCACAGCCGAGGCTGCCTGCCCGATGAGCATAACATACTTTTTCTGTACCCGGTCGGCGATGACACCACCAAAGAGGGACAAAGATAGCATAGGTACAGCGAAGGCTAGAGACATCGCCCCTAGGATAGCTGGTGAGTTAGTCAGGCGATAGATAAGCAGGGAGCGGACTACTATCTGCATATTCATGGCAGCCATCTCGCCCATCATACCGCCATAGTAGAGACGATAGACCGGGTTCTTGAAGGAGCTAAAGGTCTTCAGATTGCGTAAAGAGAACCCGGCTGGTCTAGCTGATGGTATCCCCAGCCCCATCCCCATATCCCCAGCCATACCTCTAAATTCATCCGGCCGCTTTTCCATTGACGCCTATACTTTACACTCTTAAGCTCCAAAGAGCAAATCCAGCCTTACCTAGACCCAGCCTTATGGTGTAGAATGGAGATGACTAAAAAACCCCGTAGTTTTGACCTAGAGCTGGTGAGCAGGTAACATGACTAATACCAACCGTCGGGTTAGCTCAAGCGGAGGCAGTATCACCATGTTTGCCGGGAAGGGCGGCGTTGGTAAGACAACCTGCGCCGCTGCCGCCGCACTGCACTATGCTTCCCTGGGAGAGCAGACCTTAGTAATATCGACCGATGCCACGCCCTCCCTGTCCCATATCTTTGAGGTCACCGATAAAAAGAAACCAGCCAGAGTTCGAGAATCGTTATACCTCAATGAACTCGGTGCCGAAGAAGTGAAAGAGATGTGGGACAGGAAATTTGGTAGCCAGGTCTACGCAGTCTTTTCCTCCTTCGTTTCCATTGACTATGCTGAATTTGTTAACTTCATGACCTCGGTGCTGCCGGGACTGAGCGATGAGTTCATGGTTGACTATATCAGGGAATTAGACCTGAAAGGCGAGTATCAGACAATTGTCTGGGATACAGCTCCGCTGGGTCAGACCCTCGCCTTACTTGAGACCCCCGCCCTGCTGGAGAAACATCTGAGAATGGCGCCCCGCGTCTATTCCAAACTGAAGTTTGCTCAAACGAGCCGGGAACCAATACTGGACATTATAAAGAGGTGGGAGAGGTTATCCGCGGACAATATGGATTTCCTCAGAAATCGAGTACAATTCACTATGGTCACCATACCGGAGGCTCTGGCTGTTGAGCAACTTCAAGGTATCTTTCAAGAGCTTAGCGAATACGGACTCAAGGTGCAACGGTTAATAATTAATAACGTGGTCAAGGAGAAGGACTCAGATTTTTTGCGAACCAAAGCCAGGCAACAAAAGAACTACCTTGAGGCTATCCATGACAGATATTCTGACTTGGAAATAGTTGAATTACCCCTGTTCCCCTACGAACTAAAAGGCCTGGACAGGCTCAGGGAAATCGAAAGACTACTATTTCCAGAATAAGAAAAAGACCGATGTATTATTTTGCCTACGCTTCCAATTTGAACCAAAAACAAATGCGGGAACGCTGCCCCGAAAGCAAGCCTCTGTTTAGGGCTACCCTGCCTAACTATAAGCTGGTATTTGTCGGCTGGTCCAGACAATGGCGAGGAGGTAAAGCCAGCATCCGGCTCTTCAGAGGAGAGAAGGTCATCGGAGCTATCTATGAAGTTTCGGAACAATGTTTGAAACAGCTGGACAAATATGAAAGCTCTTATCGCCGCTTGAAAGTCAGGGTATTTGACGAAGACGGCACACCTATCGAAGCAATAACCTATATCCACGCCGGTCAGGCAGAGGAAACTCCACCCTCAAAAGAGTATTTATCCGTCATTCAGCAGGGTTACCGAGACTGGAAAATCGTTTGATTTTATAGCCCTGCCTTAAACCAGCGAAAATATTGACTGTGGACCCGCCTTGGGGTAGACTTAACAAGTCAGTATCCTAACAACCACACTCACTCAGAATTCGAAGACAATACTGACAAAGCTAAGACCAACAGCACAGCAAACGATAAGCAATATCGGCAAAAGTTTTCTTGCCTGCCCATCCTTAGAAGCCAATCCGGGACACATTATGACCGCCAGAAAAGAGAGGAGCCGAAAGTAAAAGTAAAGGAAATAGCCTTCAAGCGCCAGATTTTCCCCGTGGTTTCAGCATGCCAGGACTGCGAAAGAAAAAACACAATAGGGGCAGGGGAATTTATGGCTTTCGCCGTGCTGTATCACGAGAATCTGAGGGAATACGATTTTGGACCGGGACACCCCTTTCGCGGAGACCGGTACGACGTATTTCCTAAATTCTTGCAGGAGAACGTGCCGGAGGATAACAATTACCGAATTCTGAAAGCGGAGCCAGCCACCGACGAAGATTTACTCCTGATCTGCCAGAAAGAATACATTGACTTCACCAGGGGCTACTACCGGGCGGCCAATCTTGGTCTGAGCTATCCCGGCCAATTTTCCCGGTTCCACAGTGGGGATAACAGGCCGATTGGCAAGCCAGGAAAACTGGAAGAAGCAGCGAGGTTGATTATCGGGCAGGCCAAGACAGCCTGCGATCTGGTTCAAGAAGGCAAGTTTGAAAAGGTGGTATCAATCGGCGGCGGACTGCATCACGCCAAGCCCAACTACGGAGAAGGATTCTGTCTTTATAACGATGTCGCCTTTTGCGGCTTATATTTAATGCAGGAATATAAGCTAGAAAGAATCCTGATCCTGGATACCGATGCTCATGCTGGAAATGGAACCAGCGAGTATTTTTATGAAGAACCGCGGGTTCTGTTTATCGACCTGCACCAAGACCCCAGAACCCTTTACCCTGGCACTGGTTTTGCTCACCAGACTGGGGCTGGGCAGGGGAAAGGTTTTACCATCAATATCCCCATGCCCGTTTACGCTGGCTACGATTCCTACAAGCTGGCTTTTCAGTCTATAGTCGAGCCAGTAACTCAGGAATTCAAACCTCAGATTATCATCAGAAATGGCGGTTCGGACCCCCATTTTGCTGACAGGTTAACCAACCTGGGACTGTCGGTAAAAGGCTTCAGGATGATTGGGGAAAGAGTCAGAGAAATGGCCAGGGTCTGCGGAGGCAAAGCTATTGATTTGATTGCCTCTGGTTATAACGAAGAAGTTCTGCCCTATGGATGGCTAGCTCTAATTTCTGGCCTGACAGGGATTGAGCTTAAAATAGCGGAACCAGTGCCGATTCCTCAAAGGCTCACTACCGACCCCTCATACGCTGAGACGGAAAGGGTTATAGACGAAGTCAGAACAAAACTAAAAGACTACTGGGCGTGTTTGAGGTAGATACTCACATACCGTAGCTTAATCGAGCCACCAAACGCAGAGGTAAGCCACACTCTACCATCTTGTCCTGTGTAGCACGGATATCATAAGGAACACGGTAGAGCTTAACCAGTCTGGTCTCGCTATCATATATGGCATAGCTGGCTTTGGGGTCGCCATCTCGGGGCTGCCCCACGCCACCGGGGTTGATAATGAACCGTTTGCCATTCTTCGCAAGTTCAACGCTCGTCAAAAACCGACTGGCGGCGCAATCATCGCCCCCACCGTAGCTGAACACCAGCGGTATATGGGAATGACCCACCAGGCAGAACTGTGATTTGAAGTAGGCAAAATTCTCCTTGGCGACGCCCGTCGATACCAGGTATTCCCAGATAGGCTCTCTAGGGCTACCGTGCACCAGGGTAAAATCACCGTCTTCAATAACCAAGGGCAGTTGCGTGAGATATGCCACATCCGCTGAGTTCAATTGCTTGGCTGTCCACTGACACGCCGCTGCCGCATCAGGATTAAAATCCCCGGTATCAACCTTACCGATTGCCGCCCAATCATGATTCCCGGCAACACAGACATGGTTAGTCTGGCGCAAAAGTTCAATGCACTCATGCGGGTCTGGGCCATAGCCGACCACATCCCCCAGACACCACAGCATGTCCGCCCCTCCCTGGTGCACGATATCCATCAGCACCGCCTTAAAAGCCGAAAGGTTAGCATGAATATCAGCCATAATCGCATAGCGCATATGATCACCCTAGCAGCTCTTGTAACCGGTCAATGGGGACAGCCTCCTGTTGGGCATTAACCATGTTGCGTAATATCACGGTGCCCGTCTTTACCTCCCGGTCACCGATAATCACCGTGTAGCGAACACCCAGAGTATTTGCCTGCCTTAATTGAGCTTTCAGGCTCCTCGAGCTGATAGTCCATACTACGCCAATGCCAGCCTGCCTTAGACTGGATGCCAGCTTTATTGACATATCCATAGCTTCATCACCGATATGGGCAATGAAGACCCGTGGCTTATCCAGAGGGGGGACAGGCACACTCTGTTTCTTCAGGTTGAGTATTACCCGCTCAATGCCAGCAGCAAACCCAACCGCCGGCGTAGGTTTACCACCGAGCTCCTCAATCAGGCCATCATATCTGCCCCCGCCACCAACGCTGCTTTGGCTTCCTCCTGCCTCTGGTTGAACCTCAAATACGGTCCTGGTGTAATAGTCGAAACCACGAACTAGGCGGTGATTCACCTCAAAGGGGATTTGAAGCAAGTCCAGGTATCTCTTCAACCGGTTAAAGTGTCCAGCGCAATCTTGGCAAAGGTGGTCAATACTCCTGGGAGCAGATATAGCTATCGGCTGGCACGAGTGCTTTTTGCAATCAAGCAAACGTAAAGGATTTTTTACCAGCCTAGTTTTGCAGTCCAAACATACTTCACCGATATGACTGTTGTAGTAATCCTCCAGGGCAGTGATATATCCCGGTCGGCACGTTTTACAACCGATACTATTAAGGTTAACCGACAGGTGACGAAGGTTCAAGGACTTAAAGAATTGCCAGGCCATATCAATGACTTCAGCATCGATGGCTGGGTCATCATCGCCAATTGCCTCATAGCCAAACTGGCGGTGTTGGCGATACCTGCCTGCCTGGGGTCTTTCGTACCTGAAAATAGAGGCAATATAATAGAGCTTTACTGGTTGTGGTAAATTGTGCATGCCGTGCTCTACATAGGCTCGGCATACTGAGGCAGTGCCCTCCGGTATCAGGGCCAGTTTGTTCCCGCCTCTGTCCTCGAAGGTGTACATCTCCTTTTCAATAATATCAGTCCCCTCTCCTACGCTACGAGTGAACAACCCGGCATCCTCAAAGGCGGGAGTATCAATACGCTCGTAACCGTAGAGCTGGCAGATATTAAATGCCTTTTGCTCTACATAACGCCAGTAGGCTTGCTCCTGTGGTAGGATGTCTGAGGTGCCACGCGGCGCTCGATACAACCTGTTTTCCCCCTTTTTATAGAGCTAGAATACAGCATTAATACCAGACTTGTAAAGGCGGAAATTTTTCGGGGTGCCTCAAGCGGGCGGGTGGCTATAGCAATGGGGTTCTATACCTGCGGTGGACCTTCACTCAGCAGCCTGAGCTTCTTCTCATCAAGGATAACCACTTTACCACGAGTAGAACGAATAATCCCTCTGTCCTTCAGGTGGCTCATAACCCGGATGGCTGTCTCGGTGGTGGTTCCCGCCATATCAGCTATCTCCTGTCGGGTGAAGGGGAGAATGGAACCAAGCTTCGAAGAAAGCATGACTAGGACACTGGCAAGGCGCTGCTCAACTCTCTCCCCGGCGAAATCCCTAAGGCGGCTCTGGGCATCCCTGAGCCGTCCCCCCAGAATACTAATAATCCTCAGGGCTACTTGAGGGCGATTGGCAAGAAAAGAAAGGAGGTCTTCTCTCTTAATTCCTATTACTCTGGTCTCAGTCACAGCCTGGGCTGAGGCAGGGTAGGGTTTGTTCTCGAAGACACCCACCTCGCCGACCATCTCACCGGAGCCGAAGAAGCCAATGGTAAACTGCTTCCCTGAAGAGGAATGCTTCAGTACCCTCACTTTTCCTTCGGCAACAATATAGAACCAATCGGGAGCATCTCCATCCCAGAAGATGAACTCGTCCGGCGCAAAACTACGTTCGCGGGCAAGGTCAGCCAGCTCGCTCAGCTCATCATCATCCAGGCTGGAGAAAATGGGTGAACTTTTTAGAATTTGGGCTTTGCGGCTCTGCAGCAACTTGGGACCTCTCTTCAGTGACATCTCTACCGTGCTTCCAACCACAAATTATAGCACAGGCGATTACTGGTTTACTCCCGATACGCCCTCGGCACGTTGCCTTGACAATTTAGTCTTGGCTTCATTAGACTGGGAGATAGAGGGAACGTGAATAATAAAAAATTAATTCCTCCGGGGTTAACCTACCTTGCGGACAACATCATCTCCAAGCAAAATCTATTAGGCGCTTCCCGAGGAACAAGAGCCAAGTGGGCGAAAGACCTCAGTTTCCCTGAAGAGACAGAGACCATATTCTTCGCCGGATGTGGCTACCAGTATGCCAGCGAGTTTGAGTCATTGATGTCTCTGCTGCGAAGGGTTGATAAGAGTGCTATCAGCACCGAACTGACAATGCGTCTCGCCGGTTTTCAGAAAAAGCTTGGAGTTGATGCTGCCGGGATATACCGCAGGGTAATGGCCGGAGGTAGCGATGGTGCTCAACCGCTATTGAGTGCGGTCAAGGTGCTGAAAAACCTGGGAATAAAGTTCGGCTATCTGGGTGATGATGAACCATGCTGTGGAGGGCTACTATATTACACCGGATTGCACAAGGAATTTGCCCAAAATGCCAAGCAGGTACACGATAGGCTGAAATCCAGAGGGGTCAAGCGGATTATCAGCCTCGTCCCTTCGTGCACTTATACCCTCCGCCAACTGATTCCTGAGAGTGTTGCTGAAGACAGCTTTGAGGTCAAGCATTTTTGCGAGGTAGTCGCTGGGAATATCTCCTCCCTCAAGCTGAGTTTCCCCAGAAAGGTTAAAGTTACCTATCATGACCCGTGCCAGCTAGCCCGTTACCTGGGGCTGGTGGAGGAGCCGCGCCAGATATTAAGAGCCATCAAAGGCATTGAGTTTGTAGAACCCGGCTGGACCAAGGGGGAGTGGGCAACATGCTGTGGGGCGGGGGCAGGATTTGAGGCGGTCTTCCCCGAGTTAAGCGAGATTCTGGGGATGAACCGGGCGAAGGAGCTACTTGAGACCGGAGCCGAGATTATCGTCACCCACTGCCTGGGATGTATTATGCAGCTAAAGGCGGGGCTCAAGGAACTGAAAGCCAGCGGCGTGGAGGTTCTTGACCTGGCTCAAATTGTGGCGATGGCTATGGAGACATAAAGAAAATGTCCGTCTTTACTGAATACAAGAAAGAAGTAATGGCGGCTGCCCATAATGAGAGGATAAGGCTGGCTTTATCCCGGGCTATTGCCAGCTACAGGGCAAACATTGATGGTGCTTTAAAGAAGTTCCCTCATACCATCAGGATGGCGGAGGAAGTCAGAGGGATAAAAGAAAAAGCTATCACTGAGATGGAGAGGCTTACCCAAGAAGCGTGTGAAGCTATTGAATCGAACCACGGTAAAGCCTATATCGCCAAGACAGCCGCTGAGGCGCTAAAGATTATTGATAACCTGGTGGGGAAGGGCAAGCTCATCGTCAAGGGCAAGAGCATGACCGGGGAGGAGATTGGGTTACGAGAGCACCTGGAAGAACTGGGCAACGAGGTCTACGAAACTGACCTGGGTGAATTTATTATCCAAAAACTAAATTCAAAGCCGATGCACATCCTCTCACCGGCGGTTCATGTCCCCAAGGAGGATGTTGCCCGGCTTTTCTCCACGCTCACCGGGGAGAAACCTGAGCCAGATATAGCCAAACTGGTGGCAACCGCCAGAAAACTACTCAGAGATAAGTATTTCCAGGCGGATATTGGCATTAGCGGTGCCAATGTGGTAGCCGCTGATACCGGTACTCTATTCCTTATTGAGAATGAGGGGAATATCCGTCTGGTTACCGGGGCACCACCGGTTCACATTACCCTGGTAGGTATGGAGAAACTAGTCCCGACCTTGGGTGATGCCTATAAGGTTGCCGAGGTAACCTGGAGATACGCTAACTATACCGTTCCCTCCTATGTGAGCCTGATATCGGCACCAAGCAAGACCGGTGACATTGAGAAGACGACCACCTATGGTGCCCACGGTCCGGGTGAGTTCCACGTTATATTTATGGACGGCGGCAGGACTGGGCTAGCAAAACATCCCTTATTGCGTCAGGCGCTGTATTGTCTGAGATGCGGAGGCTGTCTGTATGAGTGCCCCGTATTCGCCGTAACCGCCGGTAATTTCGGCGACAAGTATTTTGCGGGCATCGGTGCGGTTTGGGCAGGGATGATTAGCCAGAATACGGAAAAGGCGGCTTCAATGGCTTACACCTGTCTGACCTGTGGACGGTGCAAGGTAAGATGCCCGATGAAGATTGATGTACCGGAGATGATAGTCGAGCTGAGGAGATTGATAGCCGAGGGAAACTCCGGATGAGAGATATAAAGTGCAAGCGGATAACCAAAGCCGTATCCCGCCTGTTTCAGGAAGCTTGCGTCTACCTCCCTGAAGATGTGCTGACGGCTATTAAGCAAGCCAGAAAGAACGAGGAGTCTCCGGCAGCTAAAGATGTGCTGGATAGAATACTTGAGAACGCCGAAATCGCTAGAAAAGAAAAAATCCCTCTCTGCCAGGACACTGGCACGGCGGTAGTCTTCCTGGAGCTGGGACAGGAAGTCCATATCACCGGTGGTGACCTCTACTCAGCAATAGATGAAGGAGTCCGCCAGGGATATGAGGAAGGTTATCTGCGTAAATCTATGGTGCGCCAGCCCTATTCTGCCAGGGTAAATACCGAAGATAATACCCCAGCCATTATCTACACTGATATTGTTCCCGGTGATAAGCTCAAGATTACCGCGATGCCTAAGGGCGCTGGTGCCGAGAACATGACCCGTCTGACTATGCTCTTACCAGCGAGCGGACGTCAGGGGATAATAGATTTTGTGGTAAAGACTATCGATGAAGCTGGCAGTAACGCCTGCCCCCCGCTAATTGTTGGCGTGGGTATCGGGGGAACCGCCGAACGGACTCTAATACTGGCTAAGAAAGCATTGTTACGAGGGGTGGGTAAGCCCAATCCAGATGCCGAAGTGGCAGAACTGGAAAGGGAGCTTCTGAAACGAATCAATAACCTGGGCATCGGGCCAATGGGCTACGGCGGCAGGACGACTGCCCTGGCAGTCCATATTGAAGTCTTACCTGCCCACATTGCCAGCCTGCCAGTGGCGGTTAACCTTCAATGCCATAGTGCGCGGCACAAAGAGGTGGTTCTTTAATGGCAAAAAGAGTTGCCCTCCCGTTGACGGTTGAGACCCTGAAAGAACTGAAAGCTGGAGACAATGTGTTACTTACTGGTGTCATGTATGTCGCTCGTGATGCCGCCCATAAGAGGATGGTTGAAGCTCTGGACCAGGGCAAGCCCCCCCCATTTGATATTAAGGGGCAGACAATATATTATATGGGTCCAACGCCAGCCAGACCGGGCAGAGTGATCGGCTCTGCCGGACCGACCACCAGCGGTCGTATGGATGTCTATACACCTCGCTTGATCGCTGCGGGGTTGAGGGGCATGGTAGGCAAAGGGATGCGTTCGCCGGCGGTAAAAGATGCTCTGAAGAAGTATCAAGCAGTGTATCTGGCGGCGGTTGGTGGTACCGGCGCTCTCATCTCCAAGAGCATTAAGAGGTCAGAGGTAATAGCCTATGAAGAGCTCGGGACGGAGGCAATTTGCCGGATAGAGGTGGAGGATTTCCCGGTTACCGTCATAAACGATATTTACGGCAGCGACCTTTATCAGGAAGGAAAAGCAAAATACAGGGTAAATGATTCGTAGCAACCCGATGAAGCAGTATGATTACATTATAGTCGGCAGTGGTATTGCCGGGCTCTATACTGCCCTGCTGGCTAAGGAGCGAGGCAGCGTGCTAGTTATAACCAAGGGCAGCATTGACGACTGCAATACTAAATATGCTCAGGGGGGTATTGCGGCTCCTATAGGTAGAAATGATTCCCCGGAGCTGCACTTTAAGGATACTATCGTAGCGGGAGACGGGCTGTGTGATGAAGAGGCGGTGCGTATCTTGGTAAATGAAGCCGCCGATTGCATCGCTGACCTTGTCAAGCTGGGGGTACCCTTTGATACCCTTGATGGAGAGGTCACTCTGACCAGAGAGGCAGCTCACAGTGTGCCCCGCATTCTGCACGCCGGCGGTGATGCTACCGGCGAGCATATTGAAGTTACTCTCAGCAACCGGGTGCGCTCATCGAGAATCCAAGTACTTGAGAATTCACTGGCTATTGAAATCCTGACCGAAAAGGGAACGGTTAAGGGCATAAAAGTCCTTGATTGCCACAGCGGTTCTATTGAGGAATTTGGCTGTCGCTTCCTGATTTTAGCTACTGGTGGTGCCGGGCAGTTATATAAGTTCAATACCAACTCTGATGTAGCTACTGGTGATGGCATAGCCCTAGCCTTCAATGCCGGTGCCGAGATTGCTGATATGGAGTTCTACCAGTTCCACCCCACGGCCCTCCACCTACCCGGAGTAATTCCCTTTCTCATATCTGAGGCAGTCAGGGGCGAAGGAGGAATACTGCGCAATGTGAAAGGCCGCCGTTTTATGCTTGACTACACACCGGACGGCGACCTGGCACCGCGAGACATTGTCGCTCGCAGCATATTGTACGAGATGGAAAAAACAGGCTCGGACAAGGTCTTCATTGATGTAACCCACCTGCCACCTCGCACCATTACCACCCGGTTTCCTCATATCTATCGTTTCTGTTTGGAGCACGGTTTGAACATCACTCAGGAGTTGATACCGGTCGCACCAGCCGCTCACTACATGATTGGCGGGATAAAAACTAATAGCTGGGGAGAGACCAATATTGCCGGGCTGTTCGCTTGTGGTGAAACTGCCTGTGCTGGCATCCATGGAGCCAACCGGCTAGCTTCCAACTCACTCCTTGAAGCCGTGGTATTCGGTAAACGAATTATAGAAAGAACCAGTGAGGGAGTTAAGTCAGCATCCCCGGCTACCGGTCGTCGTGTCGAGGTTCATCACCTACTCAGCCAAAGGCAGGCTTTGAAGGCTATGCCAGCCCCCAGCCTTTCCGCCCTGCAAACGCTCCTCTGGGAGAAGGTCGGTATTTTGCGTAACCAAGAAGGCTTGACTCAGGCGGCTGACATCCTGGCTGCCTGGCAGAAGTCCTTACCCCCGCCTACCGACCGCCCCTCTTACGAGCTAAGTAACCTGATATTGACCGCCCGGATAATGACTGAAGCCGCCCTCCTCAGAAAAGAGAGCCGGGGAGCTCATTTCAGGTCTGATTTCCCCAGGAGTTCAAGAGAGTGGCAACACCACATCGTCTTTACCAAGGACTAAAGCATCCCTATTCAACCGGAATCTCTCTCAGGCCCTCTTAACAGTCTGCGGAGGGCTCTCCACAGACGGTTGGCATATTTTACTTTTTCACCCTCGACCTCAAGCTCACCATAACGGACGTTGACGTATAAGTTAGTAAGCTCACCCAGTTGTTCACTGCTGCCGGGTAGGGCTTTTTCTAATCGTCTGGTGAACTCATAGGGCGTTTCATAGCACTGACGTCTTATCCCGAAAGTGGAAGACTCCCACAGTAGATGCCGGAATATCTGGCGTATATCCAGCATGTCGGGAACATCCTCTCCTAGGTACCAGCTTGGCACCAGACTGGCTGGCACTGGCTTCATTCTCTTCCGCCGGCGCCGCCAAATCCCTTTGAGAAATAGGCGCAAGTCTGCCTTAAACGCTTTCCAGCTCCAGAGCGACTCGCTAATCTCCTCTACCTCTGCCTCTGAACGTAAAAACCGCGAGCGGGAGATAGCCCTAGCCAGGAAGAAGACCACAGCGACGACAACAAGGGCAAAAAAGACCCACTTTAGCACCAGCACCACGTTCCCCCAAAGGGCTTGATTGGCTATTTTTTCCGGTAGCTCTGGCTGTTCAAAAAGTTCTGGCCTTTCGAAAGGTTCGGGAGGTTGTCTGCCACGTATCAGGCTTAGTATGAACCGTATTACCCAGACCAACCCCTCAGCCAGGTAGCCAAGCGGGATGAACAGATAGCGCACTGCCCCAAACAGCAGATTCAGGGCAACGCCTAACAGGCGTATCAGAAGCGCGACGAACCCGGGGGAAAAGATACTGGTAATACCGGTGCCCAGCAGGACAATACCCCCCACCACCCCAAACAGGATGGCGACCCAACGGCGACTGGACAGCGGCGTCATCTCTTCCTCTCGCAGCATCCTTCGTCGGATAGCCTGCAGGTTCCCCAGAGCCAGCGCCATCAAACCGAAGAAGAAGAAACCGAGTACGTAAAGGCCGACCGTGGAAACCAAGCTCTCAAGAGAGCCGACTCCTAAACTGGCTGTCCAAACAATGATTAGCAGAACTAAGGCAAAGAGACCGACCAGGAAAGAAGGACACACATCGCTGAAGTGGAAGGTCGAGTGCCCCAATCTTATCCCTCGCCAGCAAAGATAGACGGAGACAACCACCGCTAGGACAATGGGGTGAAGATGGGAAAAACTATCAAGAAAAATCCTTGCCGTGTAAACAAACCACTGCCCGCTGAGCAAATTGAACCCGGCACCATATTCAAGACGCACCACCCCAAAAATGGTCAGTAACAGTATGCCCAGTTGAATCCACCATAGTGCCCGTCTGCGAGTACGGAAAAATCTGGTGACGGAGAAGGATATACCGGTGAGGAGAATGAGCGATGCCAGACTCAAGGGTGGGCGTTGCCAGTTAAGCGTAGGCCATTCCTTGGTCCAAGCGAGCCAGGGATAAACCCAGAACACTTCCATGAGGATAACCGCCAGCGGAGAAAGAACAACGGCTATCCAGTTTAAATCTGCCAATCTACGGAAAACGGTTGCCAAAGCTATGCACCTTTTATAGAGACTGTCTCTAATTCATGCCAAGGTATGTCTTCCCGAATATGGTACACGGTCAAACCGTCCCGGCTTATTGATGGTTGCGAACCCCCTATTACCATTAATACCACGTTGCGTCCGCCTCTTTTTATCCTGCGCAGGGTTGAGAGAAGGTCGTCTGTTGGCATGGCGCTTATTACCACCATAGTGCTTCCCCAGTTGAGATTTTGGCTTTCATTCTGGACGAGTCTGGCTATAGGCATGGCGTCAAGGGGATGAAGCTTCGCTAGAGTTTCCAGTATGAGTCGCATCTGGTCGGTATGCTGGCTTGGCGGTATCCTGATGGGTTCATTCACCAAGCGCTGGTACTGATTAACATATAAGCCTACCCGGTATCTGGACTTCAAAGCATGGTTGGAAACGGATGCTGCCACCACAATCGCCAGCTCTAGGAGTGAGGGCACACTTCCCCAGAGAGTTGGCCTCGTAGTGCGGACGTCCAGAAAGATGCCCATGTCGGTAGTTGTCGTGGGCTCAAAGACCTTGGTCTGTAACTGTCCAAGACGGGCGGTCGTCTTCCAGTGAATTCGCTTCAGGCTGTCACCAAAATGGTAGTCTCTGACACCCAGAGTAAGGATGGGGTCTTCAAAGATGTGTCTTCTGATTCGAACCTCACCGACAGGCTGATTCGAGGGGATGCCCAGCTTCTCCAGGGGCACTATCTTGGGATAAACCGTAAGATAGTCCGCCTGCTTGATTTCCATTTCTCGATTGAAGACACCAAAGAGGTCCCCCGAACGAATACGCGTTGGCCCGAAGGCAAAATAACCCCTGTGCAGGCAACGCATAGGGTAGCGCCGCTTCACCTTGTGATACCAGCTAAGGGAAAAGAGATTGTTAAGGAACAGGCGGTTCTCCGAGTATCCTGGAGTTGTTTTACCCTTTAACAGTGTCACCTCTGCTGGTACTTCGTCTTCGACTTGAAGCCAGGGTAGCGGCAGGAGCTTTCTGTTGGCTACCTCTATCTCGAGTTGCACCTCGTCGCCGAAGAAGGCACGGTTACTGCTCAACCGGCGCTGGTACTCGACCCGGGTAAGGCAGTAGCGCTCCCACAGCCTAGCCACGCCCCCGGTCAGGAAAAACAATAGCATAATAAGGAGGAGGGGCACCTGATGTGTCAGCAGGCTAATAAGGAGGAGCAACACCGTAATAACGAGCCAGTAGTCGCCCAGGAGTTTGCTGAAGGGCGAACTAGTTACCCTCTTTGAGGAAGAAACTTCATCCTTGCGGGGCGTCATCTCATCCTGCAGGCTGACCATGCTTCACTTTCCCTCAGTCCCGGCTTCCTCTTCAACAGGTACGGGCACAGAGTCAACTACTTTCTTTAGAGTCTCCGCGGCTGTTTGGCCTCGCAGGTGGCTTTCCGCCTTGGTGATGATACGATGAACCAGGATGGGGGTGACCAAGTATTTCACGTCATCAGGAATGACGAAGGCTCGCCCCCGAAGAGCCGCCAGTGCCTGTGACGCATGGTATAGTGCCAGCATCGCCCGGGGACTAGCCCCAAGTTGAACCGAGTCGAGCTCACGAGTAGCGTGGATGATACGGATGATATATTCCTCCACATCAGCAGCAACATGTACTTCCCGGCACGCTGCCTGCATTTCCAGAAGCTCATCAGCCGAAACTACCGGTGTCAGTTCTTCCAGCGGGTTGGTCTTGCGGAAGCGAGCTAAGAGAAGATGGTCGTCTTCCAGCGTGGGATAGCCTATCTTGATATTGAGGAGAAACCGGTCGAGCTGGGCTTCAGGCAGAGGGAAGGTGCCCTCCAGCTCGATAGGGTTCTGGGTGGCTAACACCATAAAAGGTCGCGGCAACGGCTTCGTTTCACCCTCGGCAGTGACCTGACGCTCCTGCATAGCTTCCAGCAGGGCGGATTGAGTTCGGGGAGTAGCCCGGTTAATCTCGTCGGCCAGCACTATCTGGCTTATGATTGGTCCCGGCCGGAACTCGAACTCCGAGGTCTTCTGGTTGAAGATATAGGTGCCAGTGACATCTGAAGGCAGAAGGTCGGGAGTGCACTGGATACGTCGAAAGCTACAGCCCAGAGACCGTGCCAGGGACTTGGCCAGCATGGTCTTGCCGATACCGGGCACATCCTCGATGAGAATATGCCCCTCGCAGAGGAGAGCCACAATAGCCAGCTCAATTACCTCGCCCTTACCGACAATGACCCGCTCAACGTTTTGTTTGACTCTGATGCCGACCTCTCTAATCCGGCTGACAATACTACCTTCCATGCGAATTATCCCCTATCCTTTTCCCCTATTATATACCAGCTTAGCCGTCTTATCACACTATGAGCCTATTAAGGTTCGTAACATAAGGATGTCTACTACTTCCCCTATTAAGGGAAGGGAGAGTGTAGGTGAGGTTAATAAATAAAATAAATAATTTAAACAAGCACTTGACATTCAGATGATAAGGATTTAGCATTCCTAATGCCAAGAAGTGAGGAACTCAGATAGTGAAAGGGGGCAAGATGATTGAGGAAGGGAAGCTAGCTGAGGTTGTGGGTAGTAGCAATGTCAGCCGTGACCCGGCAACGTTAAACGAATACTCCCGGGACATGAGCTTCGTTAATACAATAAAGCCGGCGTATGTGGTGAAACCAAGGAATACCGATGATGTTAAAAAAATAGTAAATCTCGCTAAAGAGACTCTAACCCCGCTGGTGCCGGTAAGCTCGGGGCCTCCTCACTTACATGGTGACACCGTTCCCGGCACCGGCGGAGCCATCGTTGTCGATTTAAGTGGCATGAAAAAGATCATCAGGGTCGACCGGGAGAACAGGGTTGCCATGTTTGAGCCGGGGGTAACCTTTGGTGAATTGATACCAGCCGTAACCAGGGAAGGACTCAGGCTCAATATGCCTTTACTGCCACGAAAGTCGAAGTCGGTTGTTGGCAGCCTGCTGGAGAGAGAGCCGGTAATTATGCCCAAGTATCACTGGGACATAGCCGACCCTTTGAATTGCGTTGAGGTAATTTTCGGCACGGGTGACATGTTCCGAACCGGGGCCGCCGCCGGGCCGGGCACCTTAGAAGAGCAATGGGCAGCCGGAGGAGCACAGGTGGAGGCAGCCGGGCCCTCTTCAGCGTCCTGGTACAGGGTCATCCAGGGGGCGCAAGGGACAATGGGCATCGTCACCTGGGCATCAGCAAGATGCGAAATACTCCCCAGCCTTGAAGAGCCTTTCCTGGTCGGTTCCTCAGAGCTCGATAGAATAATGGAGATGGTTCACTGGCTGATAAGATTGAGACTACCCAATGAATGTTTCATATTGAACAGCACCGCTCTGGCTACCATCACAGCTAAAGCACAGCCGGAAGTCTACACCAAAATAAAACAAGCTTTACCTGCCTGGATTCTCTTCTTCAATGTGGCTGGGTACGACTATTTCCCTGAAGACAGGGTAAAAGGCCAGGTGCTGGATATCAAAGAGTTGTCGCAGAGAATCGGACTGGAGCCGGTGACTTCTCTCGGCGGGGTCTCAGCCTTGGAGTTGTTAAAGACTGTGCAAGCACCTCCCGGAGAATTCTACTGGAAGCAGCCTGGCGGCTGGAACTGCCAGGACATCTTCTTCATATCCAATTTCCAGAGGGTTAGCGAATTGATTAAAGCCATGTATGATATTGCCGCTGGAGCAGGCTACACTACCTCCAATATGGGCGTTTACGTCCAGCCGATAGTGCAGGGTGTCAACTATCATGTCGAGTTTGACATGTTTTATCCGTCACAAAACAGGGGGGAGTTGGAGGTCGTGAAAAAGCTCTCCGTTGACGCCGTAAGGCAACTGATTGATAAAGGTGCCTTCTTCTCCCGTCCTTACGGCGAGGCGGCACCCATTATTATGAACCGGGATGCTGCCACCGTGGCTGCTCTAAAGAAGGTCAAGATGATATTAGACCCGGGCAATATTATGAACCCGGGGAAACTGTGTTTTTGAAAGAATTCACCACTGAATGAGATTGAGGAGAAAATGGATGTCACTGGAAGATTATCGACGCGATATGGAAACGTGCCGCCGGTGCTCGACTTGCAAGTTCATCCCTCTGGAAAAGGTGACAGGATATGAGCATGTCAATGTCTGCCCCAGCATAGCGAGGTACAACTTCCATACCTACTCCGCCGGTGGCAGGATGGTCTTTGGCGTGGCCTTTTTGGAGAAAAGGGTTGACTATTCAGCGAAGCTCCTTGAAGTAGTCTATAACTGCCAGATGTGCGGCGCCTGTGATGTCTCGTGTAAATACTCCATGGACATGGAAGTGCTCGAGCCGTTATACGAGTTCAGAATTAGGTGTGTCGAGGATGGACACACTATCCCCGTTCTTGACAGGTTAATTAACAGCCTGCGGAAACAGGGCACAATGATACCCGGAGCAAAGACCAAGAGGGGGCAATGGGCTGAGGGGCTGGAGGTAAAAGACTTCACCAAGCAGGAGACGGAGGTCATATTCCACGCCGGGTGCCGGACATGCTATGACAAGGCTCTGTGGAAGGTGGCTAAAGCTACCGTAAGCCTGCTGCAAAGAGCAGGTGTTGCTGTCGGCATCGGCGGAGAAAATGAGTTGTGCTGTGGCGGTCGGGCTTACCAGACGGGATACAAAGAAGATTTCCTCAGACAGTCCCAGCAAAATATGGCGCTGTTCAAGAAGGCAGGGGCGAAAACGCTGGTGACCGGTTGTGCCGATTGCTATCATGCCTTCAAGGTGCTCTACGATAAGTTCGGCATGAAGGGCGACCTTGAGGTGTTGCACACCACGGAATACCTTGCCCGCCTGATAAAAGAGGGCAAACTGAAACCGAGGAAGAAAGTCGCCATCAATGCTACCTACCATGACCCCTGTCATCTTGGCCGGCTGGGGGAACCATACCTACACTGGGAAGGGAAAGAAATTCCCGGACATATCCGTATATTTGACCCGCCGAAAGAATTCCGGCGGGGCACCTACGGCGTTTACGAACCGCCGAGGGAAGTCCTCAGGAGTATCCCCGGCCTAAAGCTTTTTGAGATGGACAGGATAAAGGAATACGCCTGGTGCTGTGGTGCCGGGGGCGGTGTCAGGGAGACAAACCCCGAGTTTGCTCAATGGACGGCTCAGGAGAGGATTACTGAAGCCAGACAAACCGGGGCTGAAGCGCTCGTTACCGCCTGTCCCGGGTGTGAGCGAAGCTTTAGTGACGCCATTAAAGAAAACGGCAGCCGTCTCAAGGTATATGACATTGTTGAGCTATTAGAGAAAGCAGTCTGATAAAGGAGGTCTATAGATTATGGCGTTGAAGAGGGAAGTTTACCGGGCACTAGAAGATGTGGTGGGGCCGGAGAATATTTCCGAAGACCCCGTAGTCATAGAGTCGTATTCTTTTCCGATACGGAAGGCGACAACAGGTGGTAAAGATGCGTATTTGCCCAGGTTTGAAGCTATCACCCTTCCCAAGGACACCGCGGAAGTCCAGGCAATAGTCAAGCTCTGTAACAAGTATAAAATACAGTTCAAGGCATCAAGTACGGGCTGGCTTTACTGCGACCCCACCGGTCCGGGTTGTATTAAGATGGACTTGAGGAGGATGAACCGCATCCTGGAAATCAATGAGAAGAGTATGTATGCAGTGGTCGAGCCCTACGTGATTTACGCTCAATTACAGGCTGAGCTAATGAAAAGAGGCTTGAACTGCAACATTACCGGAGCAGGCTCTAACTGTTCCGCCCTCCCGTTGGCGGCTCACGTCAATCTCGGACACCTGAGTCAAACCGGCAGTTATGGTGAGCGAAATCTACTGGCTCTGGAATGGGTAACCGGCGATGGAGAAATAATCAGGTTCGGTTCATTAGGCTCGATAGGCGAGTGGTTCTGTGGCGATGGGCCGGGTCCATCTTTACGAGGCATAATAAGGGGCAATACCGTGCCATTGGGCGGGCTGGGCGTATTTACCAAAGCAGCCCAGAAAGTATACCACTGGCCAGGGCCAGCAACATTCCCGATTGAAGGAGTATCTCCACGATATGCCCCGAGCTATATACCCCCGGGCTTTATGATTCGCTACCTCTCCTTCGCCTCAATAGACAAACTGATTGAGGCAGTGCGCAAGATTGGGGAAAGTGAGATAGGCTTCGAGTTAATGGGTTTCAATGCGGCAATGATGGCTTCAAATGCCGCCACGAGTAATGAGGAAGATATTAAATACTTCAAGCAATTCTCCGCTCAGGTCCAGGGACCGGGCTTTATGGTTATGATAGCAGCGACTTCTCCAAGAGACTTTGAATACAAAAAGAAGGTTTTAGAGAAAATAATGGAGGAAACCGGCGCCTGGTCTCTAAAGGCGGTTGAAGACCCTGAACTTGGTCCCGGCTTCCTGTGGCGTTTCATCAGAACCGTCGGCTCTATCCGGGAGACCTCACGAGCTACCGGGTGGGGTGGAGGAACGGTGGGGGGCACTGATTTATTCCCCCTGATGACCAAGTATATTCTACATACATCCTATCTTAAGGAAGACTTAATCAAGAGAGGACTGATACTGGATGATGCTTTATATCCCTTCGTCCAGTCAATTGAGCACGGGCATACCGGGCACGGCGAAATACTCATCCGCTATTCGCCGAGCAGCCCTGACCATATCGCCAATGTTCAGGGAGTGCTTAATCGGGAGGCAAATAAAACGGCCATAGAGGGACACTTCGGCGTGCCTCACCATGTCTGGAGCGATGAGCTCCATGGCATGTATGGGCCACATACCTCAAACTACCATCTCTGGTTGAGAAAAATTAAGAAAACGTTTGACCCCAATCAGGTCTCGGAATCCTCCAACTATATCACCGCTAAAGAATAGCTCTTTAATACGTAGGGCGTCTCGAGGGGCGATGCCCCCTCTCTAGAGTCTCTTTCCCCTTCCCTTGACAAGGGGAAGGGGATACAGGGGATAGGGTTACTAGATACAAGGCAGTAATTAATAAGGAGGGCACAATGGACCTGGGTTTGAAAGGCAAGGTCGCACTTATCACCGGCGCTGGTAGTCAGATAGGTTTCGGCAAGGCAATAGCCTTGACGCTGGCAAATGACGGGTGCGATATCATTGTCAATGATATCGACCTTAAAGGAGCACAACAGACCTCGGCTGAGGTAGAGGCTTTAGGCCGTAAGGCTATGGCTATTAAAGCCGATGTAACGAAAAGTGCTGAGGTAAAAGACATGGTCAAGGCAGCGCTGGAGCAATTTGGTAAGATAGACATACTGGTAAACAATGCCGGCGCTTGCACCCCGCCAAAACCCTTCCTAGAAATGACCGAAGCGGATTGGGACAGAGATATAAACATTAACCTCAGGGGAGTATTGAATTGCACCAGAGCGGTCTTGCCCCCGATGATTGAGCGCCAGTACGGCAAGATTGTCAGTATCACCTCAGGGGCGGGGATAAACGGTGGCTTTAATACCGCTGTCTATGCCGCGGCTAAGGCTGGAGTTATCGCCTTCACCATGGCGATTGCTAAGGAAGTAGCCCCCTCCGGGATAAACGCTAACTGCGTATCCCCCGGTCCGGCGAACACCGGTTTTGCCCACAACGCTCCTCCGGGTATGCTGGAACGCTTTGCCAAGACGGTGCCCATAGGGAGGCTCACTGAGCCTCAGGATGTAGCCAATGCGGTTGCCTTTCTGGCTTCGGATGTCTCCAGCGATATTGTGGGACAGACCCTCATTGTAACGGGCAACGTAAGCGCTTAATAGTGCAGTCCCGAGATTGTCAAGCACTAGGGGAGACAGACATAAAAATGGCTGAGAGAAAATATGAAAAGTATATTATTGCCAATAGCTTCCTAGTCTATATCCCCAAGGGACTGAAGCATTGTCCTTTAATCGTCAGAAACATAAAGAGGCTGGTTTTCCACTTTGATGTTCAGTTGACCACGGGCGATTTTCGCACTACCCCGGTAAGAAAATGAACCTCCTCTGTTTAAGCCGGCGGTGGGGGAGCTGGTTGGCGGGCTTTTTCTTCAGCAGTCATCGGCTTTTCTATCGGTATCGTGGCGTATTTGCCTGCCGTCAGGATGACCATAAACATAAAGGGTCTATCAACTCTGGTGAAGTTTAGCGGACAGTGGGGTAGCCCCGGTGGGATGACGACAAACTGCGTGCTGTTAATGATATGCTTTTCACCTTCCCAGCCCATGGATAGCTCGACTTCCCCTCCAAAATCGCGTATATTTAGTGGATTGCCGCCAATGAAGCACAGTATTTCATAGGTGGGGTGCGCATGAGGCTCCTTGACCATGAATAAGGGTTTTGTCATGCAGTGATAGTTTACATGCAAATCTATCTTTAGATTATCATAGGACGAGAATATCGAATCTACAAAATGCCCCTTTTTAATAAGCTTATCTTCTTTGATAAATAAGTTCCCGTATTTTGTTTTAGCCATTTCTACATTCTCCTTCTCTATTGTTGAACTAGGATAACCCTCCATATCATATCCTGTCAATCTTTCTTTATGGGATTATTTTAGTAAACCTATCCCCCTTAATCCCCCTTCCCTTAATTAAGGGAAGGGGGAATTTTGTAAAAAGAGGGTGGCGTTAAAGAGTCCTGACATGTCGGGACTCTTCTAATCTCTTTTCCCCTCTCCTCTGAAGAGAGACCAAAGAGAGACGAAGCCTCTCTCTTCCGTAGGACATCAAAGAGGGACGAAGTCCCTCCTAAAAACCCATTCCCCCTCCCCTTTGAAGGAGAGGGGGTTAGGGGGTGAGGTTGATAATACAACCTCCTAATGATTGACAGGATATAAATATAGTATAATGAAACCACTTTCATTAATTTCTTAACTGTTCACACTATTATTAAGGAGGCTCAGATGTTACTTTCCGATAGGGTGGCTATCATCACTGGAGGCGCCAGAGGAATGGGCAGAGCTATTGCCCTCAAATTCGCCGAGGAAGGTGGCGATATTGTTATCGCTGATATTCTCGATGCAGAAGCAAGGAAAACGGTGGGGGAGGTCTCAAAAAAAGGGAGGGAGGCAATCTTTATACACTGTGATGTCTCGGACAGTCGGCAGGTAAAGGATATGGTGGCTCAGGCTATCAGTAGATTCAAGAAGATAGACATCCTGGTTAACTGCGCCGGGATAGGGACCAAGCCGACATCTCTAGAAGAGACGACCGAAGAAGAATGGGACAGGGTAATGGATGTAAACTGCAAAGGGACATTTTTATGTATTCAGGCTATCGCCCCCCATATGAAAGAAAATAACTATGGTAAAATTATCAATATAGTGTCCGTGGCTGCCTTTGAGAGTGGCGCGATCAATTTTCATTACCACGCTTCTAAAGCGGCGCAGTGGTCGGTCTCGCGTTCTGCCGCCGCCGCACTGGCCCCCTACAACGTCTGCGTAAATGTAATCCACCCCGGGATGATTCTCACCGATATGTCAGCCGTTTTTTCCGGTCCAGGGGTAAAAGACGTGGTCGCTCATCAAACGGCGATGGCACAACGTATTGTACCGCTAAAAAAATTGGGTACCACCGCCGATGTCGCCAGCGCAGCCTTGTTTCTGGCTTCAGAAGAGTCATCATATATCACGGGAGATAGCATCTGTGTCAGCGGTGGTGCCGGACTGATTGCCTCGGGTATGGCTGGTGGGCCGCCTATTAAGTAACTATCTTACTGGGCGAGAACCCCCTGTAATACCGAAAAAATCGTCGCCAGGATGGACTATGCCGGATTTGTCAGTAAACCCAGCCGGTTAAGGTTATAATTTGCCACTTATTCGCTTCACCATCACATTCAATATTACCCCGGTAAATATGCTCAACAAGCCGATGGTGACCAACAGCATTGATATTAACGCCGTCCCTGTTGCCAACACGCCCGAGCCAAAATAAAAAGCCCAGATTACTCCAACGCCAGCAGCAATCCCGAGCACCAAGAATATACCCCCAAAAAACCCAAAAAATAGGAGGGGCCTTCTCTCCGAAATCATAACCATTATCCGATTCAGAACACCGACACCGTGTCTTATAGGGTTCAGGGTCGAGCCATCTTTAGTGTAGGTGACAGAAATAGGAACCTCTGTGATTTTCAGACCCTTGGCAGCAGCTTCAGATACTATCTCCGATGAGACTGCCATCCCTGTTTCCTTCAACTCCAGGGTGGTCAAGGCTTTTCTGGAATAGGCTCTAAATCCCGATTCAGTATCGGAAAGTTTTTTGCCGGAAGCAACAGAAGTTAGCCTTGATAGGACTCCCTGCCCCAGACGGCGATAGGGAGCAATAGCACGCTTCTGCGTTGCCCTTGAGCCAATGACAACATCAAAGCCCTCAGAGACAGCTCTAATTAGAGATGGTATCTCCTCAGGGTTATGTTGAGAGTCAGCATCAAGGATAACAAGGACGTCGGCGTTCTGTTTTTTTGCCTCGGCGAGAATAGTCCGAATTGCCATCCCATAGCCCTTGTTTTCTCCATGCCGTACCACTTTAGCTCCAGCAAGCTCAGCGACCTTGGCAGTGTGGTCTGTACTCCCATCGTCGACGACAATAACCTCGTCCGCATGTTGCCGGGCTTGCAGGATGAGGCTGCCGAGGTATTTCCCTTCATTATAAGCAGGCATGCCGACGAGTACTTTGGGATGGGGGGATTGGTTCATCCTATTTCCCTCTGTTGACATCCCTCCCACCACCTTCCCTGTGACTTTAGTCATATCATACCACACCAGAACCTCTGCCTGTCAACGACCAACAAGCCAAAGTACACCTTCCATTCCTGGTAACCCCCTGATTTGGGAACGAATGCTTGACAACTGTCACAAATTTGTTATAGGGTGGTGTGGCACAAGCTAATATCAGCCGAGTTCGCTTTAGTCCAATTTTGCTATAATTTTCTTTTAAGGAGGGTTTGATGAGCGCTGGTAAACAGGCTATTGTTGCCACGAGAAAAGGTAAGGTGCAAGGCGATTTTAAAAACGGACTATATGTTTTCAAAGGGGTGCCGTACGCCGCTCCGCCCGTAGACAACCTGCGTTGGATGCCTCCGCAACCGGTAGAGCCCTGGAGCGGCGTAAGACCTGCCAGGAAATACGGGGCCATCGCTCCCCAAAACTTAATGATGGCACCCGGTCCCTTTAGGCCTGATTTTGCCGATCAACCTCAGAGTGAAGACTGCCTTTTCCTGAATATCTGGACACCGGGATTGGACGACGCTCGTCGTCCAGTGATGTTCTGGATACACGGTGGCGCTTTCATCATCGGTTCGGGGACAGAGTCGTTCTTGGAGGGTGGTAAACTGGCGAAACGCGGAGATATCGTCCTGGTAAGTATCAACTACCGGCTAGGCGCTTTGGGATTCATCAACCTGAAAGAGATTACCTCCGGCAAGATACCAGCCACCGGCAATGAAGGGCTACTCGACCAGGTTGCAGCTCTCGAATGGGTGCAGGACAACATCGCCGCTTTTGGCGGTAACCCGGACAATATCACTGTTTTTGGTTTTTCTGCCGGTGGTATGAGTATCGGCATGCTACTGGCAATGCCTGCCGCCCGTGGCAGATTCCATAAAGCGATAAACCGGAGTGGTGCTGCCAATGTTATCAGTACCCTGGATAAGGCTGTTGAAATATCAAGCCAGTTTCTTAATATCCTCGGCCTCAAAAGGAAAGATGTAGATGGTCTGCGTAATCTCACCACACGTCAGCTCCTAGACGGGCAGCAGCAGCTGAGTACCAAACTACGTGAGGCTGAACACCGGGCTACACCATTTCAACCGGTAGTAGATGGCACCGTTATTAAAGAAGCGCCGATGCTGTCCATTAAGAATGGCTGCGCTAAAGGCATTACCCTCATGGCGGGCAACACCCTCGATGAAATGAAGGCAGTGAATTCCATGGACCCCGCCATGCGAAATATGGACGAAGCCGGAATGTTCAAGAGGTTGAACACAATGCTACCGCCCGACCTGGTTCCTGGGCTGGTTCAAGTTTATCGTGATGCATTGCTGAGGCGTGGCAATAAAGCTACGCCCCTGGAGATTTTGGGGAGCATCAATACCGACATGATGTTCCGGATACCCACCATCCGCCTGGTAGAAGCACAGCGTGATAACGGGACGCCAGCCTACAATTACCTGTTTACTTATAAATCGCCGGCGATGGGCGGAGCCTTGGGGGCAATGCACGGGCTTGATAACCCTCTCCTTTTCGGGAGTCTCGATGCTGATTTTACCGGAAATAGCCCGGAAGTTGAAAACCTGGCTAACAAGCTACAGGACTCCTGTATTGCTTTTGCGCGTACCGGCGACCCGTCCTGTGAAAGTACCGGTCCGTGGCCGGTCTACGGGGAAAGCCGTATGACGATGGTCTTTGACATAAACACCAGGATTGAAAGCGCGCCTTTCGAAGCGGAACGCAGGGCTTGGGACAGCTATGACCTGCTATCTGCAACGCCGATATAGAAACCCTCATTGTCTATCTTCATGCCGGTGAAAGGTGCAGCACAGGCTCGGGTTGACCCTGTTGAGGTACTAGATGCAGTGAACTCACCACGCCAACTGAAATATCGGAGAAGTCAAGAGGGGGGTTCGTCACCCCCCTCAGACCTTATTTCATAGGTCGATATAGACTTTGGGAGCTCCGGGGGGAGACGGTGGACCCTTCATATCCATGACGGTGGCTTTACCGTGCTTCAAAATGAAAACACCCACGTAGTCCCACCCCTCCTTTTCCACCCCCGGTTTATAAAAGGGGCGTTTTTCTACAATTTCCTTCTTGAGGGCTATATCTTTCACTTCCTGCATTCGACCGCTGACTCTGACCTGGATACCGTCAGCATAGTAACACAGCTCGGTCTCAGGATTTTTAATGAGTTGTTTGTAAACATCTTTAGGCGATTGCATGGAAAAGATGATGCCATCTTCGTCCGCACGGTATGTCCCCATGGCACGAACGTGGGGTTTATTGCCTTCCACAGTGGCCATGTAGGCTATAGGGTTTTTGGTGATGAAATTAAGGATTTCTTTTTTGTCCATAATGGCTCCTCCCTTCCAAATATTGCGGAAGAATTTTAGCATAATATGATTGTTTATATCAATGGACTCCTCGTCTTTACCAGACCATAGACTTTCTCGACAGGTTACTAAATGTCATCCCAATTTTACGCTACCTATTAATTCATGGTATATTAGAGTTCAAAAAAGCAGAAAAATTGAGAGGAAGCAGGGTCTGTGTAATGCAAGCAGTATTCCCACATAGAGACGCGGTAGATATTATTAAGGAAGAAGGCGGAGACCTTCTTAAACTATGTTATCAATGTGGTATGTGCACTGGTTCCTGCCCGTGGAACCTGGTAAGAAACTTCGTGGTTCGCCGCATAATGCACCAGGGGCAACTGGGTTTGATTGACTTTGAAAGTGAAGAGATATGGATGTGTGCCACCTGCAGAGCCTGCGTTCAGCGCTGCCCTCGCGGTGTGGAAATCATAGATATCATGAGGGCAATGCGCAGGGCTATCGTCGAATTCGGAATAGCTGGAATACCGGACTCGCTCCGCATTTCCATCAAGAATATATCCGGCACAGGGAACCCGCTTGGTGAGCCGCGGGAAAAACGGACTGAGTGGGCAAAAGAGCTTGATGTAAAGACTCACACCAGTGGAACCGAAATATTATACTTCTCATGCTGCATTCCAGCCTACGACCCCGGTATTCAAAGGGTTGCCCGGGCTACGGCCAGCATCCTGAAGAAAGCCGGGGTAAACTTTGGTATATTAGGCACTCAGGAAACTTGCTGTGGTGAAAGTGCCCGTAAGGCAGGCCAGGAAAGCCTCTTTAAGAATCTGGCCCGGGCTAATATCAGTGCTTTTCAGGAAACCGGGGTCAAGAGGATTGTTACCACTTCTCCCCATTGCTACAGTACCTTCAAAAACGAGTATCCTGAGCTTGAAGGCAAGTTTGAGGTGGCTCATATTTCGCAATACCTAGCTCAGCTTATCACAGAAGGAGGGCTGAAGTTCACCGGTAAGCTGAGCAAGAAGGTCACCTATCACGACCCCTGCTATCTTGGGCGCCATAATGGCATATACGATGCTCCCCGGCAGGTCCTGGAGAGTATCCCCGGACTGGAGCTAGTCGAGATGAGGGACAATCGGGAAAACAGCCTGTGCTGCGGTGGCGGAGGAGGGAGAATCTGGATGGAGACCAGGAAAGGGGAGAGATTCTCTGACCTCAGGCTGGACCAGGCTCTTAGCACTGGAGCCGATGTATTAGCTGTCTCCTGTCCTTATTGTATGCTGAACTTTGAGGACAGCCTGCGGTCCTCGGTAGGAGAAGGGAGCATCGAAATTAAAGACATCACCGAATTGATTCTGGAGGTGGTTTAACCAGATATGGAGGTCTTACTCTATGGCCGACGAAGCTAGAGTGGGGGTATATGTTTGCCACTGTGGATTTAATATAGCGGGGGTGGTCGATGTGGAGGAGGTGGCAGAATTTGCCAGGGGATTACCCAATGTGACAGTAGCCAGGAATTATATGTACATGTGCTCAGCCCCGGGGCAAAATATGATTAAAGATGATATTAGGCAGTTCGGGCTGAACCGGGTGGTCGTCGCGTCCTGCTCGCCAGTGCTGCATGAACATACCTTTCGTGTTGCCTGTCAGGAAGCTGGACTGAACCCGTACCTCTTTGAGATAGCTAACATCCGCGAACAGGATGCCTGGGTGACCACTGACCGTAGGGCAGCGACCACAAAGGCAAAGCAGTTGGTCAGTGCCGCGGTAGCCTGGGTTCTTTACCAGGAACCCCTTGAGGTTAGGGAAGTTCCGGTTACCCCCAAAGTTATGGTTGTTGGAGGAGGTATTGCCGGTATCCGAGCCGCCCTGGACATTGCTGATGCCGGACACAAGGTTTACCTCGTGGAAAAAGAGCCAAGCCTTGGCGGGCATATGGCACAGTTTGCTAAGACCTTTCCGACACTGGACTGCGCCAGTTGCATCTTGACTCCCCTCCTCAGTGAAGTAGGGCGACACCCGAATATCGAGATAATGAGCTATAGCGAGGTTCAGGCGGTCTCCGGCTATGTCGGGAATTTCAAGGTGAAAGTCAGAAGGAAACCCAGCTTTGTGGATATTGATAAGTGCACCGGTTGCGGAGAATGTGCCAAACAGTGCCCGGTGGAGGTACCCGCTGAGTTCGATTTGGGATTGTCCAAAAGAAAGGCGATATATCGTCTCTTCTCACAAGCGGTCCCCAATGTATTCACCATTGACCGCCGAGGCTGTCCTTCCTGCCGGTATTCCTGTCCGGCGGGAGTCAATGCTCAGGGCTATATAGCTCTTATTTCCCAGGGAAAATTTAAGGAAGCCCTTGAGGTAGTGCGAAAGACCATGCCTTTTGCCGGGGTCTGTGGGCGGGTTTGCACCCATATCTGCGAGACCGAGTGTGAAAGGGGAAAAGTTGATGAACCAGTAGCTATTCAATTCTTGAAGCGTTTTGTGGCTGACTATGAACTCAGGGAGGGCCGGGAAAAAGCCGCTCCAGTTGAAAGGACAAAAGAAGAAAAAGTGGCTGTTGTCGGGTCCGGTCCGGCTGGACTAGCCTGCGCTTATGACCTAGTCAGACTGGGATACCCGGTCACTGTCTTTGAAGCAGCCCCCGAGGCTGGCGGTCTAATGCGCTACGGAATCCCCAGATACCGGCTGCCCAACGAAGTACTGAGCAACGAAATAAGGTACATTGAAGAACTCGGTGTCGAGATAAAAACGAATACCCCGGTGCAAGACCTGACCGAGATTTTTAACCAGGGATACAAGGCAGTATTCCTTGGCACAGGTGCCGGTGTAAGCCAGAAAATGGATATTCCTGGTGAAGACATTGCAGGAGTGCTCCACGCCCTTGATTTCCTCAAGCGGGTGAACTCGGAGGAAAAGGTAGACATAGGCAATCGGGTGGCAGTCATTGGCGGGGGCAATGCGGCTGTGGACAGTGCCAGAGTAGCCAAGCGCCTCGGGGCTAAAGAGGTAACCATTGTTTACCGGCGCTCACGAGCCGAAATGCCAGCCGCAGCCAGTGAGGTTGATGAAGCGCAGCGGGAGGGTATTGAACTCCAGACCTTGGCAGCACCAGTCAGGGTTTTAAGTCAGGATGGCCGCTTGTGCAGTCTTCAGTGCATCCGCATGGAACTGAGAGAACCCGATGCTAGTGGCCGTCGGCGCCCCATACCCATCAAGGGCTCCGAATTCATTATGGATATCGACAACATAATCGTGGCTGTCGGCCAGGCAGTGGACAGGACTTCTCTTCTTGCAAATCTCGAGTATACTGACCGTGGCACCCTGTCCGTTGACCCGGTTACCTGGCAAACCAATATTAAAGGGGTCTTCGCCGGTGGCGATGTCGCTACCGGCCCGGTTGATGTAATAAGCGCCATTGCTGCCGGCAAGGAAGCAGCCATCTCAATAGACCGCTATCTCCGTGGTGTGGACATGAGAGCGGGGAGGCCAGCAGCAAAAGAAAGGGTGCTAGAGGTATCAAAGAAAGGGCTAGAGGTAAAGGCGAGAGGTAGAATGCCGGTTCTCGAGCTGGAAAAACGAGCAACGTTTGCCGAAGTTGAGCTCGGCTTTGATGAAAAAACAGCCATTGAAGAAGCCAAGCGTTGCCTGAACTGCGGAGTGTGCTCTGACTGCCGGGAGTGTATTAAAGCGTGCCAGGCTGGAGCAATTAATTACGATATGCAGGCAAGGACCGTTGAGGTAGACGTTGGTGCCATCATCGTGGCTACAGGCTACGATACCTTTGACCCGTCAGCTATCCCCCAGTACGGCTACGGGAAATATGATAACGTTATTACTGCCCTCCAGTTTGAAAGACTCAGTAATGCCTCCGGCCCCACCCTTGGTAAAATCCAGCTCAAGGATGGCTCAGAGCCTGGGAGTATAGCCATTATTCACTGCGTGGGCAGCCGTGATGCCAACTATCACAAGTACTGCTCCCGGGTGTGCTGTATGTATGCCCTTAAATATTCCCACCTGATAAAAGAAAAAACTAGCGCCGAGGTATACCACATGTATATCGATATGCGTTGCTTCGGCAAGGGTTATGAGGAATTCTACGAGCGTATCTGCGATGAAGGTGTAAATTTCATCCGGGGCAAGGTGGCATACGTTACCGACCAGGCCATACGCGATGAGGAGAAAGGAAAACTGGTCGTGGTGTGTGAAGATACCTTGCTGGGTGCCATGATACGGGTACCGGTGGATATGGTTGTCCTGTGCCCGGCTCTGGAACCACAAACCGATGCCGCAAATATTGCCCGGCTATTTAACATTAACCGCAGTGCCGATGGTTTCTTCCTGGAGAGACATCCCAAGCTTGACCCGGTAGCCACCATGACGGACGGTGTCTTCATTGTTGGCTGCTGCCAGGGTCCAAAGGACATACCGGATACCGTGGCTCAAGCTTCCGCCGCTGCCGCTAAGGTGCTGGCGATGATAAGCCGAGGGTCAGTTGAAGTTGAAGCAGCGACGGCGTTCATTGATGAAGAAGTGTGTAATGCCTGTGGGCTGTGTGTCTCTATCTGTGCCTACCGGGCGATAGAGATAGATGAAAAAAGAAAGGTTGCCCGGGTCAACGAGGCGCTCTGTAAGGGCTGTGGAGCCTGTGCTGTTACCTGCCCCTCAAAGGCTGTCCAGCACAAGAACTGGACACTAAAGCAATTCTTTGAGAAGGTTGATACTCTTACCCGGGAGTATAGTTAAGGGTATGAAGGCAGAAAACAAGGGTCAGCACAGAAAAAGACTGCCAAAGACGTATCTCCTTCTTTATTTCTTTCGCCTTGATACCGAGCTAATCTGTTTATAGAAACCGCTTCCTGCTACCACCAGCAGGTCGCTGAACCGTCCGGCGGCTCTCTTCCTAGCCATATTCTCGCTGTTGGCTTTCTTTAACTTTTCAATGTCGTCGGTCTCTACTTCGTATAAGGCAAGGAATTTAGCCCTTCCCTCCGAAGGCTGAGTGTTCTCATACCGAGTCGCCCGGATGAAGCCGGGGGTCTCCAGCACATCGGGCAGATGAATCTTATCATACCACTCATTAAACTCTGCTTCCCGCGACGCATCAGTGCAGTTGGTCTCCACCATTATCAGCCACTTTGCCATATTGACTCCCTCCTTTCAATGGACAATACTACCACGCTACCGACAAGTAATGCCAGTGGGGAGAGAAACTCCTCTCAGATGAATTATCCGGGGTTACATAAAAAGAGCTAAAAGAGCCGGAGAAAGCATTATTTTGATATAATCTAGCTGAATCTAAGTCTGGGAGGCATAAAATGGTTAATTGGGCCCCACTAACAGATTGGTTTTTGCAACATGGCACCCGCATTCTTATCATCCTGGCTATGGGAGCCGGACTATGGTTCGCTTTGAAAAAATTGTTACCACCACTGGTGCGCCACACCATGGTCAGAACCAAGGGCGAAAGCGAGCGTGGAGTTGAGAAAAGGACGGCTACCCTTGTCGGAGTTCTTCAATGGGCAGGACAGATTTTCATCGTCATCGTTATCATATTGATGATTCTGTCTGAGTTGAACATACAGATTGCGCCGGTGCTGGCTGGCTTCGGTATAGCCGGCATTGCCGTCGGCTTCGGCGCTCAGTACCTGATAAGAGACCTTATTGCTGGCATCTTCATCATCTGGGAAAACCAGTACCGGGTAGGAGATGTGGCACGGTTGGCGGATATCACCGGGGAGGTAGAAGAAATAAACCTGCGGAGGACGGTGCTCCGCGACCTTGATGGTATCGTCCACCATATACCCAATGGCGAGATTAGGATTGCCAGCAACCTCACCAGACACTTTTCCAGGGTTAATCTCAATGTCCCGGTAGCCTACCATACCGACTTAGACCATGCCATAAGGGTGATAAACAGGGTAGGAAAGGAACTAGCTAACGATGAGAACTGGCGTGACCGTATTAAAACCCCTCCTCAGGTACTGAGGGTAGATAACCTTGGTGACTCCGGGATAGAGATAAAGATTTTAGGTGATGTTAAGCCCCACGACAAGTGGTCAGTGATGGGGGAATTGAGGTTGCGCCTCAAGAAGGCTTTTGACGATGAGGGCATAGAGATCCCCTGGCCTCACACCAAGGTCTACTTCGGCAACTCTATCCCCAGTCCGAACGATGGAAAGAGTAAGGAAAGTGCCGAGAAGGAAAATCTGCTATAATATAGGTTAGTTTAAATCCTGTCGGGAAGGTGGAATAAATGGAACTTTTAGCTAGTAAACGTAAGGTTCTGGGGAAGAAGGTTAGGTTTCTGCGCCGGCAGGGGATTACCCCGGTGCATCTATTCGGCCCCAATGTTGAGCCGATGCCACTCCAGTGTGATACGGCACAACTTCAGCACGTGCTAGTTCGGACAGGGAAGACGGGGCTTATCAGCCTCAAACTTGACAAAGAGAAAACCCCCAGAACTGTGATGGTCCGCGAAGTCCAGAGAGAGCCGCGAACCGATGAGTTGCTTCACGTAGATTTCTATCAGGTAGACATGAAAAAGGAAATTAAGGTGGAGGTGCCTATCGTTCTGGTTGGAGAAGCCCCAGCTTTGAGATTAAAAGAGAACTTTCTGACACAGGAACTGAACAGCCTGACTATTGAATGTCTCCCTGACAGAATCCCCAGCCGGATAGAGTTGGACGTGAGTTCTCTCACTGAAACAGGGCAGGCAATCCACGTGAAGGACATCAGGCTAGCTGACGGGGTTACCGTCTTAAACAACCCGGAACAATTGGTAGCCAAGGTCAGCATCCGATATGTAGAGAGGGAAGTACCGGTCGGGAAGGTCGAAGCGGAGGTTAAGGCTGAAGCCCCTGAAGAAGCGGCACAACCTGAAAAAGCAACAGAGGAAAGACTAGGGCAGTAAAAGAAGGTTACGAGGGCTTAACCTGGCTGACTTCACTGTTCAGTAAGGAAGCGTTGGGCGTAGATGGCGGCGGTAGCCCCGTCGCCGGCAGCAATTACTGACTGTCGGCCAGAGTCCCGGCGTATATCGCCAGCCGCAAAAATCCCCGGAATTTCCGTTTCCATCTTCACATTAGTGACAATATAACCAGTGGCGTCCAGCTGCAGGGTACCCTTAAGGTACTCGGTATCCGGCTGAGCGCCGATACAAACAAAGACCCCGGCTACCTCCAGAGTTGATTTTCGCCCGGTTTTCACCTGATTGAGCCTGAGTCTTTTCACAAAGTCTTCGCCCTCAATCCTTTCCACCGTGGTATCCCACAGGAATTCTATTTTGGGCTCAGCGAAGGCTCTTTCCTGTAGAACCGCCGTAGCCCGGAGCTGATGACGACGGTGTATCACCATAACCTTGGTGGCAAACTTCGCCAGATGCAGGGCTTCGGTGATCGCCACATCACTACCACCAACGACAGCTACTGGCTGGTCTCTAAATAAGGGCGCATCACAGGTAGCACAGTAAGACACCCCTTTGCCAGTGAACTCCTTTTCCCCAGGGACACCCAGCTTGCTCCGTTTTGAGCCGCCAGCAATAATTACCGCTTTAGCGACAAAATTGCCTTCGGTGGTCGTTACCACTTTCCCGTCTTCTTTAAGCTCAATGCCGGTAACCTCAGCGGTCAGCGTCCGCAAGCCGAACCTTGTTGCCTGCTGGTACATCAGTTGACCCAGCTCATAGCCACTGATGCCCTCCGGGAAGCCGGGAAAGTTTTCTATCCGCTCGGCATTGGTCATCTGACCGCCGATGAGTGCCCTCTCTATGAGCAGGCTATTCAGTCGAGCTCTCGCGGTGTAAAGCCCGGCAGTAAGTCCCGCCGGACCACCACCAATGATAATCACATCATAACGGCGCTTGTCCATCAGCGTTATGCCCCAACTCTATCTCAACCTCAATAACGTTCAATAACTGGCGAATGTCAAACCGCCCTGAAATTCTAAGCTGACCATTAATCAGCAGCAGTGGTAACGAGAGGTTTCCGCCCTTGACTTCTGCACTCCATTTTAGTGCCTCGGGATTAGTCGTATCTTTCGACAGGTCAAGATACACCAGCCCCACTCTATCGCCAAACCTGTCTTTAACGCGCTGGCGGGCTAAAGTTACGGCTTCGGGGGAAGACCAATTCACCCCGCACTCAGCCTCGCACTCATGCCGGCGGCTATCATTGATGATGGTGATTTGAATGTCATCCTTTGCCAAGGGCACTCTCCAGAGTTCGCTGCAACTCTCTTTTCGGCCTGGCACCCACAATATGGGAGACAGGCTCTCCATTCTTAAAGATAAGAAGGGTGGGAATACTCTTTATGCTATAGCTAGCTGCCGTCTTCGGGTTGCGGTCAACGTCCATCTTGACAAAATCTATCCTACCGCTATACTCCTCTGCCAGCTCATCAAGTATTGGGGCAACCATAAGGCAGGGTTTACACCAGGCTGCCCAGAAGTCTACCAACACCGGTCTCTTAGCCTGCAGCACCATTCGCTCAAAGTTACCATCATCTACCAGTACAGGCTTACTCATAGCTCTCCTCCTTAATTCTCTCACAGATGCCTCGTTCTACAGCCTGCTTGGCTAAACCAATAGCATTCTTAATCGCCTTTGCCCGACTGCGGCCGTGAGCTTTGATAATATTCCCGTTTACTCCCAGAAGATACGACCCGCCGGATTCCCGGTAGTCCAGCCTTTTAGACCAAGAGTCCATCCCAATACCGCGGTCCGAGGCTCGTGATGAAAGGCTATAAGCCTTGGAGAAAATCTGCCCGACTTGACCCAGAGAATACAACCAGGTGGCACTTAAGCCCTCTATCGTTTTGAGCACGATGTTACCGGTAAAGCCATCCGTAACGATGACATTTGCTTTTCCTGTCAGCATATCCTGACCCTCTATGTTGCCGAGAAAGTTTAGCTTGGTCTTTTTGAGGAGTTGATAACTCTCTCGGGCTAGACGGTTGCCTTTGGTCTCCTCCTCACCGTTATTGAGCAAGCTAACGCTGGGAGAGTCGATGCCGAAGATCTCTCTAATATAGGTGGAGCCTAACTGGGCAAATTGAACCAGGTGCTTTGGTCGGCAGTCAGCGTTAGCCCCGGCATCGATAAGGAGGACAGGGACAACGCTATTGATGCTAATGAGACTGCCTATAGCCGGACGTTCTATCCCTTTTATCTTGCCTAGACTAACCAGAGCCGAATAGAAAATGGCCCCCGTATTGCCTGCGGAAACAAAGGCTGAGGCTAGACCGTCTCTTACCAGGTTGGTGCCCACGACTATTGAAGAGTCTGGCTTACTGTGGACGGCTTCAATGGGTGATTCGTCAGAACCGATATTCTGGCTGGCGTCAATAATTTTAATGCCCAATTTCCCGATATAGCGACCAGCCAGCACACGGAGTATCTCTTTCCTGCCCACCAGGGCAATTTCTACCTCATACTCTCGAGCCGCTCTGATAGCCCCCTTGACGATTTCGTGGGGAGCATACTCCCCGCCGGCGGCATCAACGGCGATTATCATTTGCCCTCCTCAATCAACACTCTTTCCCAGAGGTCACAGCGCCCTCCCCACCGGGCAAGAACCTGACCATTGGTGGAGATTTGAGCTATTTCACATAGATTGGGGCAGGCTTTGCATTCAAACGAGGAGGTACGGTACTTTACCTCGCTTACGCCAAACCCCCTGAACTTGCTCCTCTTACTGCTAGCCATCTCTTCGTGTACCAGCAGAGCAGCCCCTATGGCTCCCATAATCTCGTGATGGCGTGGCACAATAACCTCGGTCTTAAGCTCTTCCTCCAAAGCCTTAACGATAGCCCGGTTAAAGGCAACCCCGCCCTGAAATACTACCGGAGGTTTAATTTCCTTTCCCAGACCAACGTTATTGAGGTAATTGCGTACCAATGCCTGACATAATCCGTAGAGAATGTCCTCAATTTGATGACCTATCTGCTGTTTGTGAACCATGTCTGATTCAGCAAAAACCGTGCATCGCCCGGCGATACGCACCGGGGTCTGACTCTTCATCGCTCGCTGGCTGAATTCCCCAATACTCATATTCAGGCGCAGCGCCTGGTGGTCAAGGAAACTACCAGTACCCGCGGCACATACCGTATTCATGCCGAAATCAGTGACAATCCCGTCCCTGATAATGATAATCTTACTGTCCTGTCCACCTATCTCAATGACAGTTTGCACCTGGGGAAAATAGAACAGGGCAGCCGTAGCATGGCTGGTAATCTCATTTTTGACCAAATCGGCGTTAACAATGACCCCAGCCAGATAGCGAGCACTGCCAGTGGTAGCCACACCACAGATGTCAACATCAGGGGGCAGTTTCTCTTTAATCTGCCCGAGCCCCTGCTGCACCATCTCAATAGGCTTACCCTGCGTTGGCAGGTAGACGTGGGCGATAAGCTCGTCCTTCTCATCCAGTACCGCCAGCTTGGTGGTTACCGAGCCAACATCAATACCCAGATAGGCTTCCATCAACACTCCTTAAATGTTTACTCTTTGCTGACGGTGATTACCTGCCCGCCGACGGTGCTCAAGCAGGTCAACGAAGGCTTCCAGTCTGGTCAGCATACCCGTTTTGGTTATCTGTTCATCGCAAAGGATGGTCAGCACCGGAATATTCTCCTTAGTTCTGGGCATAATATTCTGAGCTATTATTTCTGGCATACAGGTGAAGGGGGCTAGATGTATCATACCATCATATTCCCTACTGTGCAGGACTTTCTCTCCCACCGATTCCCAGCCGTCGCCACCAATATCTCGTTTAAGATAGGGCAAGGCAGCCCGGTGAATCCTGTCCTTCTCGTTCACGCCCAGGGGATTAAGGAACAGGCTGAATTTGGTCCATTCGGAGATAAAGGTGGTCCGCCTTACCTCCACTCCCAGTTTCCCTAGCTCACTCTCCACATCAAAATTAGAGAAGGGCTCCAGCACTACATAGAACTCCCCGGTAACGCCCACTATCAGTGGTCTGGCTTCAGGGTCTTTAGCTACCTGATTAAGCTGGTCAATATACTCCGCTTCAACCTTCTTCAAGGTGCGGTAATCATCAGCCTTATCAATAGCAACAAGCGACCTAGAGTATATCTGGTTAGCTGTCCCCTTTATCAGCTCTACCGGTCGCACCTTTTGCACCACGCGCTCTATCCTGTCCATGGCGTTTAGTTTGCTCAGACCGAAGCGGAAGGCTGAAATAATCTTAGACCAGGGGGCATCATTTGCCAAGCGCTTGATTATTTTCAACAAGCCCAAAAGCTTTTGCTCCGAAACCCCTAATTTAATGATTTCAATATTATAGCCAAGGTCACGCAGGATTTCCTCCTGGGTTCTGGCGTAATAGCCCAGACGGCAGATACCATAACCCCCAGCCATAAGCAGAGTATCCGCCCCCAGCTCGGCGGCTTCAATCATGTTACCCAGAGTCAGTTTAAAGGGAATACACAGCCCTTCAGGGGAGTGCTTAACACCAAGGGATAGAGTCCGCTGATTAGTCAGCGGCGGTAGAATATAGTCAACATCAAGCCTTTCAAAGAGCGCTTTAAGCGGTATATACAGACTCCCCATATGGGGCATGCTTACACGCATAGTTCCGTCTTTTTCCTTTTCCTCCTCCGAATCATGTCAGTGAAGGCTTCCAGTCTGGTCACTACCCCGGCTTCAGCGGTATGCTCATCCAAGGTAAGACACATAAAGGGAGCAGCCCTTAACCTGGCCGATTGCCGGCGTACTGTGTCCATCATTAGTGAATCGGGTCCACAACCGAAAGCCATTATACCAATAACACCATTAACGCCGCTTTGCAAGTAGTATCCGCCAGCGCCAACGACTTCTTCTTCGTACGTCCAGTAGGCGCCACCGATAAGCCTGTTTACCGCCGATTCAAGCTCCCGGGCGCTGACCATCTCCGGGGTCAACACCTTATTGCCCGCCTGCTCCAGCCGTTGGATAAGGCGATGGTTGATATATTCATCATAGAGGAGGTACGGGTGACCGATGAGAGCAATCGCTTCCCGTGTTGAAGCTGAATATCGGGAAGCTGCCTTGAGCTCTTCCCCGTTTGTGTCTGATATTCTTGCTATTGCGTCAGGTGGGGTTAATCCCTGACGGGACATTAACTCTCGGTAGTCCCGGTAGACCCGCCAGGCAGCCAGGCCAGCTCGCCTGACCTTAAATGGACTAAAGGTAAAATGCCGCCCCAGTTTATAGATAGCTTGATAAAGCTCACTTTTCCCCTTATTGATATCAATCTCTATCTCCAGGATTGGGGGTGACTCAGGAATAACCGCTTTGGTCATATCGGGTAAGCCAAGGAACTTCGAGCAGTTATAGACCCTGTTCTGCACGCTGCGGATAGCCGGAATAAAAACCCAGTCGCACTTCCCCACCAAGGAAAGAACGTGCCCCAGAAAAGCCTTTACGGGTAAGCAAGTATCGGCGACTACCCGAGCTGAACCTTCCTCTAACATAGCCCGGGTAGTTGGTGGCGAAACCACCACTTCTGTCCCGAGTTCCTCAAAGAAGGTCTTCCACGCCGGGTAGTATTGGTAGTAGAGTAACGCCCTGGGAATGCCTATCCTGATCATTGCCCTTGCCCAAATTCCTCCCTGACCCTGGCTAGCGTTTCCGGACTGGCGAGCAGGTCAACCACCGTCATAGCTAGAGCTTTGGCGGCATCAAGCATCCCCTTGATGCCGCTATCTGAGGCAGCCGCCGAGGCAAACCCGGGGGAGTGGGTTAGAGTCTCCTTATCAGCTATGGCAATAAAGGGGTGGATGCTGGGTACTAACTGGCTGACATTACCCATATCGGTGCTACCAAAGGCACGTTCGGGGTCAGAAAGGGCAACAGTGCGCCCCAGAGACTCCATATTCCGGGCAAATAATTTGGCTAGGGTTAGATTATTGCGCATCGGAGCGTAACACACCTTATCCCACTTGTATTGCAGTCTAGCCCCGGTAGCTGTAGCCGCCCCGATAAAACAGTTTAGAACTTTCTCTTTGAGTTCCTCAAGGTAGGCATTATCCTTAGCACGCACCAGGAAAGTCCCGGCGCTGTGGGCTGGCACAATGTTCGCGGCTTCCCCGCCATCGGTGATAATACCGTGAATACGGGCGGTACTCCTGATGTGCTGGCGCAGTGAATTAATGGCGGCAAAGGATTGGAGCATGGCTTCCAGGGCGTTGATGCCTTGCTCTGGACTGGCCGCAGCGTGAGCCGCTTTGCCAAAAAATTCAATTTCTAGATTCTGGCAGGCAAGAGCCTCAGTGGTAGCGGTGTCACTTGTCCCCGGGTGCACTATCATCGCCACATCCAAACCTTTAAAAGCCCCCCTCTCTGCCATTATAATTTTACCGCCATATAGCTCCTCAGCCGGCGTGCCGATAACCAGAACACTGCCTCCATATTGGTCAATGGCTGGCTTAGAAGCCACACCAGCACCAACAGCACAGGTAGCTATGATATTGTGACCACAGGCATGGCCAAGCTCAGGCAGAGCATCATACTCAGCCAGAATCGCAATAGATGGCCTCCCGTTTCCGTAACTGGCTTTGAAAGCGGTTGGTAGCTGGCAGATACCCCGCTCTATGGTGAAACCGTTTTCCTCCAGGTATTGGCTTAACCAGCCGGCGGCCTGGACTTCGCGAAAACCCAGTTCAGGGGTTGAGTGGATTTTCAGAGAGAGCTCCCGAAGCTGATCACGGCGGGCGTCTATTTCATTTATGACTGAAGCTTTTAACTTTTTTGTCTCCATATTCCGCTGCAGAATAGACAAAGTAACTTTTATTATAGCCCACCAGCGCTAGGATTTCTAGACTCTGACATCACATCGTTTATCACCCCTTCCCCTTTAAAAAGGGGAAGGGGATTTAGTTATATAAGAGAGGCTTCGCCCTTCTTTGACTCTCCACTTTGTATGCGGTTCCCAAAAAGAGTGCCTCCCCTTTCTAAACTCTCTTTCTATATAGACAACTTGCATTTTCTAGCTGATTGTGGTATGCTTATTTTGAGTATTTAAGTGGGTTTTGTTCCCACTTTTTTATTATAGTGGAATTTTAAGATTGGAGGTCCTGACCCGAGATGAAGAGTGATTTTTTACTCGCTATCACACAAATCTCGGCGGAGAAAAACCTGCCCAGTGAAGTAGTCCTTTCTGCGGTCGAGGCAGCGCTGGTATCGGCTTACAAGAAGGATAGCTTTGCTCCCAACCAGAATATTTCGGTAAAGATTAATCCGACAACGGGCCAGGTTCAAGTGTGGGCTGAGAAGGTTGTGGTGGAACGACCTTCGGATGGCTCCAGAGAGATATCACTGGAGGAGGCACGCCAAATCAAGCCGGACGCCCAGATAGGTGAGGCTCTTATGGTAGAAGCTACCCCTCGCAATGCCGGGCGTATTGCGGCTCAAACGGCGAAGCAGGTTATTTTGCAGCGCCTTCATGAGGCAGAGCATAGCGCTATCTTCGAAGAATACGCTGGTAAGGAAGGTGATATTGTCACCGGGCTAGTGCAACGTATTGAACCAAGACAAATCCTAGTCGATTTGGGCAGGACCGAAGCGATATTACCGGCAACTGAGCAGGTGCCCGGCGAAAGGTACCGGGTAGGTCAAAGGCTTAAGGTTATCATTCTGGAGGTAGTCCGAACTAACAAGGGGCCTCGGGTGATATTGTCACGTTCGCATCCGGATTTACTTCGCCGGCTTTTCGAAATGGAGATTCCTGAAATTTTTAACGGAGTTGTAGCTATAGAATCAATTGCTCGTGAGGCAGGCTATCGAAGTAAGGTAGCGGTAACAGCACGCCAGGACGGTATTGACCCGGTTGGCTGTTGTGTTGGATTGCGAGGTATCAGGATACAAAATATTGTCACTGAGTTAAACGGGGAAAAGATAGACGTCGTCATGTGGAGCCCCGATGCCGCTACCTTTATTGCTAATGCTCTCAGCCCGGCAAAGATACTAAATGTTCAACTGAATCAGGAGGAAGGGGTCGCTACGGTGGTTGTCCCCGATAGGCAGCTTTCACTGGCTATCGGCAAAGAGGGGCAGAATGTCAGGCTGGCAGCCAAGCTCACTGGATGGCGAATTGACATTAAGAGTGCTTCCGCGGTTGAGGCAGAAAGGGCAGAGGTAGCCCAAGCTCCGGTCGAGGCGGCAGAAGTGGCGGTTGCTGAAGAAGTGCCATCTGAAATACCCCGAGAATTAAAGCTAGCCTTGCCGGCTCTCGATGCCTCACCCGTTTCTCCTCCAGTTTCTTTTGAACCACCAACGGCAGACAAACCTCAACTCCGGTTTGCTGAAGACATTTTAACATTGGCGCCGACCAAGCCGCAGACTAAAGTCAAAAAGAAGAAAAAGAAAGGTCCCCTGGGCAGGGAAGTTGAAGAGGAGAGAGCCAAAGGCAGGAAACCCCGCCGAGAACGAGAAATGTTTATCGAGGATGAGGAGGAATATTAGCTTGCACTCAGTCAGGCATATACCCCAGCGAACCTGCGTAGCCTGTCGCAAGGTAAGACCTAAACAGGAGCTAATCCGCCTGGTACGCACTGCCGATGGGAGTGTCGAGGTTGATAGCAGTGGCAGGAAGGCAGGACGGGGTGCATACCTGTGCCCGAAACAGGAGTGCTGGCAGGCGGGGTTAAAGGGTAGTCGATTAGAGCACACCTTGCGTACCACCCTTTCCCAAGATAATCGCGAGCAACTAATTAAGACAGCTGAAAAACTACATTTTTCAGCATCGGCATGAGGAGCAGGTAGTGGCAAAGGGAAGTAAGCCGGACAACGTTTCAGCACCCTTAGCTGAGGGAGTCAGTACTAAGCCCTCATCAGCGAAGACTCGCTTGATTGAGCTTCCTGACACCTTGAGTGTCAAGCAACTGGCTGACCTTTTGCAGGTTAGCGCCATAGATATCATCAAACAGCTGATGAGGAATGGCATTATGGCTAATATCAACCAGGCCATTGATTACGAATCAGCCGCGGCGGTGGTGGCTGGTTTGGGTTATGAAGCCCGTTTGAAGCCTCGGGCGGGGCGAAAGCCATCCAGCCTTATCCGGGACATTAAGAAACAACAACTCCAGCAGGGCAAAGAACTTGCTGGGCTTAAACCGCGACCTCCGGTAGTGGCGGTTATGGGACACGTTGACCACGGCAAGACCAGGCTACTTGATGCTATCCGGCAGACCAACGTCATGGATAGTGAAGCCGGGGGCATTACCCAGCGTATCGGGGCTTATCAAGTAGAAGTTAACGGACAAAAGATTACCTTCCTCGATACCCCGGGTCATGAGGCCTTTACCGCTATGCGAGCTCGCGGAGCCCAAGTAACCGACATCACTATTCTGGTAGTGGCGGCGGATGACGGAGTCATGCCGCAGACCTTAGAAGCTATCGACCATGCTCGGGCCGCCGGGGTGCCCATTGTGGTGGCTATTAATAAGATTGATAAACCCGAGGCTAACCCGGAGCTCGTCAAGCAACAGCTGGCTGATGCCGGTTTGCTTATTGAGGAGTGGGGAGGAGACACCGTCTGCGTTCCGGTTTCGGCTAAAGAGAAGAAAGGCATCACAGAACTGCTGGAGAACCTTCTGGTTGTGGCTGAGATGGAGGAGCTTAAGGCTGACCCCTCTCGACCAGCCGTAGGTGTGGTTCTCGAGGCTAAACTGGACAAGACTAAAGGAGCCGTAACTACCGTCCTGGTTCACGATGGCACACTCAAGGTTGGTGACACGGTAGTGGTTGGCACCATATGGGGTAGGGTAAAGGCTATGTATAATGATATGGGTAAGCCGGTGAGAAAGGCAGGGCCAGCCAGCCCGGTCGAGATACTCGGCTTAAGCAGCGTGTCACAGGCGGGAGATACCTTGACGGTTGTCGCCGGAGAACGCGAGGCTAGGGCTTTAATTGAGAAGCGCCGGGCGGAGATGCAACCAGAGCCCTCCGCAATAACAAGAACAGTAAGCCTCAGCAATCTATTTGACCAGATAAGCCAGGGGCAGGTAAAAGAGCTCAATGTTATCCTCAGGACCGATGTTCAAGGCAGTATTGAACCGATAAAAAGTTCTCTGGAACAGCTATCAACAGACGAAGTCAAGGTCAGAGTTATTCGCAGTGCCAGTGGTAATGTTACTGAGAGTGATGTTATGTTAGCTATTGCTTCTAAGGCAATCATTATCGGATTTAATACCGAGTCTGAGCCAGGAGCACAGCGATTGGCCGATTTGGAAGGTGTGAGCATCCGTTATTATAACGTTATTTACAATCTAGTGGACGATGTAAGCAAGGCTCTGAAAGGTATGCTTGAGCCTTCTAAGGTCGAAGTTATTGACGGCCGGGCTGAGGTGCGGGCGGTCTTCCCTAGCGGGAAAATGGGCAGGGTAGCCGGTGTCTATGTCACCGAGGGTAAGGTAAGTCTAGGAGCTTCGGTCAGGGTGCGGCGTCAGGGGAAAACCGTATCCGAATCCGTGGTCAGTAGTTTGCGGCGCTTCAAAGATAATGTCAGGGAGGTGACCAGTGGTTTGGAGTGTGGGGTAGGCATCAAGGATTTCAACGGGTTTGAGGTTGGGGACATGCTGGAGTTCTTTAGGATCGAGGAAACACGCTAGGGGGATAGTTTTGGCATACCACATTGAACGGGTAAATAGCCTCATCCGTCAGGAAATCAGTGAATTGCTTCAACGCCAAGTCAAAGACCCGCGACTTGGTGATTTCGTTGCGGTGACCGAGGTGGTTACCTCCCCTGACCTGAAATCCGCCAAGGTCTTCGTCAGCACCATGTGTAGCGAGGAACAAAAACAAGAAGTGCTGAGCGTACTGGCCTTGGCTTCGGGTTTCCTCCGGAGGGAGCTAGCCAAGCGTCTGAAGCTACGCTATACCCCCGAACTGAACTTTCAGTGGGATGATTCCATCGAGCGGGGCGACCACCTACTACGGCTGATTGATGAGGTTACCCAGAGAAAAACCGATTAAGACCGGCGTTTCCCAACGAAAGTTAACGGGAAGCCTTTCAGTAAGGCTTGATAATATGGACGGCATATTGAATATTGATAAGCCCCGGGGTGAGACTTCTTTCAGCATTGTCTCTTTAGTCAGACGCCTGAGCGGAGAGCGGCGTGTTGGACACGCTGGCACCCTTGACCCGGCTGCCACGGGGGTCTTGCCCATCTGCCTTGGTCAGGGGACGCGTGTCATCGAATATCTGGTAGATAGTACCAAGGCTTATCGGGCTGAGATTGAACTGGGGGTGGCTACGGACAGCTATGACGCCGAGGGCCGGACTACTCAGAAGGGTGACCCCTCCGGGATTAGCCTAGCCCGATTGCAGTCAGCGCTCTCCTCTTTTTGCGGTTTGATCCCACAGATACCCCCGCTCTACAGCGCGGTGAAGCATCAGGGTAAACCGCTCTATGAATTAGCGCGGGCTGGCATTAAGGTCGAGCGGAAAAGCCGGCTGGTGAACATCTATCACTTAGAGCTCGTAGACTGGCAGTCTCCTGTAGCCACTATAGAAGTGGTCTGTGGTAAGGGTACTTATATCCGTTCTCTAGCCCATGATTTAGGGCAAGCCCTGGGTTGTGGGGCCCATCTGAAGAGTCTGACCCGCTTAAGGTGTGGTCTTTTTGAGATAAAAGACGCCGTTTCGTTACCTCAACTTGAGGATGCTTTCCGCCATGGCTACTGGCAACACTTTGTTTATCCCATAGATAGCGTCCTTTTACATTGGGCAGCTATGGTGGTGAGCGATGACGCCAGGCAGGATATAAGGAATGGGCAGCCCCTGGTTTTCAAGGACAGAGACCAGAGAAATGCCTGCCTTGAGCAGGCTGTCTTGGAACAGCCTGCTTCTAAAAATCGTTGCCGTGCTTATAGCCTTGACGGGCGCTTCTTAGGTGTACTACGCTTTAACCCCGAAAACGAACAATGGCAACCTGAGAAGGTTTTTCACTAGCTAGACTCAGTCTTGGACAAAGCTGAAGGTAGCAGAGGGCTTGACAGCTTGCGTATGATTGGAGTATAGTTCAGCCGTGCTAAAGGGGAGGTGAAAAATAATCCTAGCGGGTCTTTTTAAGTGGTCCGGTACTACTGAAAAGGAGGTTATTGAACTTTGGGCAATATAAATGTAGCCATAATAGGGGTGGGGAACTGCGCTTCATCACTGGTGCAGGGCGTTCACTACTATAAAGACGCAAAAGAGAACGAGCTCGTACCTGGAATCATGCACGTTAATCTAGGGGGATATCACATACGCGATATCAAATTCGTGGCCGCCTTTGACATTGATAAGAATAAGGTTGGTAAAGATTTAGCTGAGGCCATTTTTACTAAACCCAATAATACCATCAAGTTCACTGATGTCCCGCCTACCGGGGTTATAGTTGAGCGAGGCATGCTGCACGATGGCTTAGGCAAATATTTATCTCAAATAATACAGAAGGCACCCGGCTCAACCGCCAATATAGCTAAAATCCTCAGGGAAACAGAGACGGATGTGGTGCTTAACTACCTGCCGGTTGGCAGTGAAGAGGCGACCAAGTGGTATATTGAGCAGGTGCTGGACGCCGGGTGTGCCTTTATCAACTGCATCCCTGTTTTTATCGCCCGTGAAAAGTATTGGCAGCAGCGCTTCATTGAAAGAGGGCTGCCAGTTATTGGCGATGATGTAAAGTCTCAGGTTGGAGCAACTATTGTTCATCGAGTGCTCACCCGGCTATTTAGAGACCGCGGCGTCAAGCTGTTACGGACTTACCAATTGAACTTTGGGGGTAACACCGACTTCCTCAATATGCTGGAGCGGGAACGGCTTGAGTCCAAGAAAATATCCAAAACGACCTCGGTTACCTCTCAACTGGACTATCAGCTTGACCCCGACGATATCCATGTTGGTCCTAGCGATTATGTCCCCTGGCTTCTCGACCGTAAGTTTTGCCATATCAGGATGGAAGGGCAGACCTTTGGCGATGTTCCTTTGAATTTGGAGCTCAAGCTTGAAGTATGGGACAGCCCTAACTCCGCTGGGGTAGTTATTGATGCCATCAGATGTGCTAAGCTGGCCTTAGACCGTGGACTGATGGGAGCACTGATAGCGCCATCAGCCTACTTTATGAAGTCACCACCTGTCCAGTACACCGATGACGAAGCTCATCGCATGGTGGAAGAGTTCATTACTGCTGACCAAGAAGCCAAGGTGGCTCCTCCCCAGGAGAGGGTGTGAATAAATTAAATTAAGTCGTGGAAAACCACCTCTTATGGCAGGGTTCAGGCTGGTATGAAGATAGCATTGGTTTCCCCGTACGACTTTGCTCATCCAGGTGGGGTGCCCAGCCATATCTCATCTCTGGAACGTTATCTGACCGGGATGGGGCACGAAGTTAAAGTAATTGCCCCCGCGTCTAAGGCGGTCAACGCCTTTGGTGATAGGTTCATCCGCATCGGTAAGCCGCGCCCGGTTCCAAGTAGCGGCTCTATTATCCGCATCCCGATATCGTTACACTTGGCTCCGACCATTAAAGAGGTGCTGGCCAGAGAGAAATTTGATATCATCCATCTTCATGAACCCTTTATGCCGATGCTGTGCAGTGCTGTGCTTCGGTTTTCAAACACGGTCACGGTCGGGACTTTCCACGCCACTGATGGTAAGCCTGGCTACAACTGGGGGAGACCCATCAGTACCTGGATGATAAAGCGGCGGTTGCCCAAGCTACACGGCAAGATTGCCGTGTCAAAGCCAGCCCTGCAATACCACAGTAAGTATATCCCTGGACCTTTCGAGATTATCCCCAACGGCGTTGATGTGGCACACTTTTCCCCTAATGTAACTCCCATCGAGGAGTTCTGCGATGGAAAACAGAACATCCTGTTCCTGGGACGTCTGGAGCACCGCAAAGGATTGAAATATCTGCTCAGGGCATACAAACAGATAAAACGGGAGATGCCGAACACCCGTCTTATTGTCGTTGGTCCCGGCACCAGACTGCGGAAAGGGTACGAAAAGTGGGTCAAACGCAACCATCTGGAGGATGTTGTTTTCACTGGCTACGTCCGCTATTCCGACCTGCCCCGATACTACAAGACGGCAGATGTCTACTGTTCGCCAGCCACAGGACGGGAAAGTCAGGGCATCGTCCTGCTTGAGGGAATGGCGGTAGGTACGCCGATTGTCGCTTCGAACATCCCCGGTTATGCCAGCGTGGTGACTCACGGGGAAGAGGGACTATTAGTGCCACCGAAGAACAGTCAGGAGTTAGCCCGAGCCCTGATTTCCCTCTTGAAAGACGAAAAACTACGCCAGCAAATGGGGGCTAAAGGAAGAGCTACCGCTGAGAAGTACAGCTGGGAGCGTGTTGCCCAGAGAGTGGTTGATTACTATACTAGAGTGCTTAGTGAATGCTCGCAGAGAAATCAGCCCCGGGCATTCTAAACGGCCCGTTTTCATCTTGAATAATGCGAAGGGGAAGCCTGTTTGAATAGTCGGAATATCACCCCCCTGGAACGACGGTCATTGACCCGATTATCCCGATTTCGTAAGACGGCAGGCGATAGCCTGACCCGACTGATAGTTCAACCGTTATCCAAGACGCCGATACCCCCCAATGCTATAACCTTGTTTGGGTTCTTGCTAGCTCTCGGCGCTGGCGCACTTATTATCACCAGCCATTTTTTTGCCGCCGGTTTTGTGGTGCTGTTGGGCGGTCTCTTTGATATGCTGGACGGGGCCTTGGCTCGCCGCACCGGTCGGGTTACCCGGCTTGGCGCTGTCCTTGACTCTACGCTTGACCGTCTAGCTGAGGGGGTGCTACTCCTGAGCATTCTGGTGACATATGCCAAGGGACAATCAACCCTTGGCGTGATAGTTGTCGGTGTTGCCTTGCTTGGTTCAGTGCTTGTAAGCTATATTAGGGCTAGAGCAGAGGCAATAGGACTAGATTGTGAGGTGGGGTTATTCACCCGGGCGGAGAGGGTGGTGGTGCTGGCACTGGGCCTTTTGTTTAGTCAAATTGATTACGCCCTAATTGTGGCTTTAGGCATCATTGCGGTCTTTAGCTTTGTCACCGCTGGTCAGAGACTGATTCATGTGTGGCAAAAAACAAAAAGTTGAGGGAGGGGAATAATGCCGGCTCTTGCTGTGATCGGAGCTCAATGGGGAGATGAAGGGAAGGGCAAGGTGGTTGACCTGCTGGCGGAAAAAGCCAAGGTCGTCGTGCGCTTCTCCGGTGGTGATAACGCCGGGCATACCGTAGTCAATCCATTTGGTAAGTTTGCCCTGCAGCTCGTCCCCTGTGGTATTTTCTATCCCGAGACCACTTGTATCATCGGAAATGGGGTGGTAGTTAACCCCGCCGTGCTAATTAAAGAAATAGAATTGCTTAACCAGCGTGGTGTGACTACCAACAACTTGGTTATTAGCGACCGGGCTAACCTGATTATGCCCTACCATATCCTTTTTGATGGTCTGGAGGAGGAATCGCGGGGTGGGAAAGCGATCGGCACCACCCGCAAAGGCATCGGCCCTGCCTTCGCCGATAAAGTAGCCAGGTTGGGTATCAGAGCCGGCGACCTTCTGGACAAAGAGGCTTTTCGGGAGCGACTTCGGACTATACTTGACTATAAAAACACCATCCTAAACAAGGTCTATGGCAAAAAACCTTTATTATTGGATGAAATATATAATCAGTACTGCCAGTATGGGGAGCGTTTGGCTCCACATATTCGGGACACGACGATAATGCTGGAGGAGGCACTGAACAGGGGGGAGGCGGTTTTACTGGAGGGAGCCCAGGGGACCCTGCTTGACCCCGACTTCGGCACCTATCCCTATGTCACTTCCTCCTCTCCGATGGCCGGTGGAAGCGCATTAGGTGCCGGTATTGGCCCTATCAGGATAAATACTGTTCTGGGTGTATTCAAAGCTTTCTGCAGTCGGGTGGGTGCTGGCCCGATGCCGACAGAGCTCAAGGACAACACTGGCGACCTGCTCAGGGAGCGCGGGCACGAGTATGGCACCGTCAGCGGTCGACCCCGCCGCTGCGGCTGGTTTGATGCCGTGGCGGCTAGATATAGCACCAGAATCAACGGTTTCACCGGAGCGGCAATTACCCGCCTCGATATTCTTGATACCCTGCCCAGTCTAAAGATATGCGTCGCCTATGAGCTGGATGGCAAGACCATCGATTATTTCCCCAGCCGCGCTGATATTCTGGATAGGTGCCGGCCTATCTATGAGGAGCTACCCGGCTGGCAGGTCTCTACCACCCATATTCGAAAGTATGAGGAGTTGCCGCCGCAGGCTCGTCAGTATATAACTAAACTGGAGGAGCTTATTTCCTGTCCGGTGAACATCATCTCAGTAGGCTCCGCCAGAGAGGAAACCATTAAGGTCAGCCCCATTTTGTGAGGAACCCCCTTCCCTCCGAGAAATAGGGAAGGGAAATTATTTACTTAAGAGCGGCTCCATCTCTTAAAAAATCTCCCCCTCGTTCCTTTCAGGAGAGACGACTAAAGAGAGTGAGGTCACACTGACTACACCGGCAAATCAATCTTATACTTTTTGAGTGTCTCCCTGATGATGGCAGCCGCTTTCTCATCGGGCTCGACAAGAGGCAGGCGTGGCTTACCCACTTTGAAGCCGAGGTAGTTAAGCGCATATTTCACCGGGGCCGGGTTGGTTGAGATAAACATTGCGTTCACCAGAGGCACCAGGCTGCGATGGATAGCCGCCGCCTCGACTATCTTGCCAGCAAGAATCAAATCCATCATCTTTTTATACTGCTTACCAACGAGGTGCGTAGTAACACCAATGACACCGTAGCCCCCCAGAGCCATGATAGGAAAAGTATCATTATCGTTACCGCTCCAGATGAGGAAGCCTTCCCTGGCACCATTGAGAGTCTTGGCGACGTGTTCCATATTACCGCTGGCTTCCTTTACCCCGATAATGTTATCTATTTTACTCAGCCTAGCGATGGTCTCTGGCTCCATGTTGACCACCACACGCGAAGGTATATTGTACATAATAATGGGCAGGCTGGTGCTCTCGGCGATAGCCTTGAAATGCTGATAGATGCCCTCCTGATTGGGTCTGTTATAATAAGGAACGACGGAAAGACAGGCATCCACCCCAGTTTTTTCTGCCTTTTTGGTTGCTTCCACCGCCTCAGCCGTGCTGTTACTGCCGGTATAGGCGATAACGTTCCCGCGATTGCCCACCGCAGACTTCACCTCGGCGAATAGGCGCATCTCTTCTTCCCAGGTAAGCGTCGGCGCTTCCCCGGTGGTGGCGGCTACCACCACACCTTCGCTCCCCGAGTCAAGTAAGGCTAAGGCTAACTTCCTGGCCTGTTGGTAATCAACCGCCCCTTCTTCATTAAAGGGCGTCACCATGGCTGTTAGCAATCGTCCTAATCTTTTCACTTCGCTCACCTCCTGGATGTAACCAGTCTCTTTTGACCATCTCTTCGGCTATTTGGACAGCATTTAGCGCCGCTCCCTTACGCAGGTTGTCAGCCACAATCCACATCACCAGACCACGGGGATGGGAAGCATCTCGGCGAATGCGTCCAACAAAAACCTCGTCAGTGCCGGCGGCTGACCAGGGCTGAGGGTAAAGACTGATGACCGGGTCGTCTAACACCTTAACTCCCGGGGCTTGAGCCAGGATGCGCCGTGCCTCCTCGGGAGACATCGGTTCAGAGAATTCTACATTGACCGCCTCACTATGTCCGATAAATACCGGGACTCGCGCACAGGTAGCGGAAACAGCGATGTCATCAGCGTGCATTATCTTTCTTGTTTCTTCTACCATTTTCCACTCTTCTTTAGTATAGCCGTTATCCAGAAAAACGTCTATCTCAGGCAGTATGTTGAAAGCTATTTGGTGGGGGTAGACATGGGGTATGGTGCCCTGTCCATCCATAACCTGCCTGGTCTGTGTGGTCAGTTCCTCCATTGCCGCTGAGCCAGTGCCCGATACTGATTGATAGGTAGAAACGATTATCCGCTTGATGGGGTTAACTCTATGCAGTGGATACAGGGCTACTACCATCTGAATGGTGGAACAATTTGGATTAGCGATAATCCCTCTATGCCACCGGATATCTTCAACATTGACCTCGGGTACTACCAGTGGCACCGTGGGGTCCATTCTAAAAGCGGCGCTGTTATCAATGACTACCGCTCCTGATTGGGCAGCTATAGGTGAGAAGTAGCGGCTAACCTCAGCACCAGCCGAGAAGAGAGCAATATCTACGTCTCTGAAAGACTCAGCCATAGTCTCTCTGACTTCAATCTCCCGATGAGTAACGTACATCTTCCTGCCTGCTGAGCGGTCTGAGGCGAAGAGGCTGATTGACTCCATAGGGAAGTGGCGTTGCTCCAGGACCTTGATGAACTCCTGCCCGACCAGCCCGGTTGCACCAACAATAGCCACTCTATACTGTTTCATCACTCCCCCTATAAATTAAGCAGAGCGTCCAGTCCATAGGTAAACCCCGGGTGCTTGACCACCTCTCTGATGGCCAGCATAACGCCCGGCATATAGCATTCCCGATTAATAGTATCATGCCGTATGCTTAATGTCTGCCCCGGTGCACCAAAAATTATCTCTTGGTGAGCCATGAGACCCGGTAGCCTCACGCTATGAATCGACACACCTTCAACTTCCTCTCCCCGGCTCTCGGAAGGCTTACCCGACTCCGGAGGTCGAGAGAATGGTTTCCCCCTGGTTTGAGCCATAGCTCTAGCCGTAGAGAGGGCTGTCCCCGAAGGGGCATCAGCTTTCAGGTGATGGTGTAGCTCGATAATTTCAGCATAGTCCATATACTTGGCGGCTATCTTGGCTAGATGCATCATCAAAACTGCCCCCAGAGCGAAGTTTGGGGCTACGACTATGCCAACTTTATTAGTCCTTGACAGTCCTTCTATCTCCTTAAGCTCCTCGGCGGTTAACCCGGTAGTTCCTATCACCAGGTTAATACCCTGCTTGGCGGCGGCACGGGCTGCGGGCATCGTCGCTTTGGCGATAGTGAAATCCACCAGCACATCGGTCGGACACTTACTGAGAATATCACTCAAGCTGGCCGAAATAGGCACTCTACCTGAGCCGTCAGGCAGAGGAAGGTAGTCTGTAGAGGCTTTTAAGTCTACGGCACCGACTAATTTCATTCCCGGTTCCTGACATACCGCATTGACCACCTCCCGCCCCACCTTCCCTAGTGCTCCGTGAACTACTAGTCTGATTGGTTCCATACCTTAACTCCTTAATCCTGATAACGTCGCCGAGGCCGGGCAGCCTGGGAGCGCTGGGCAGAGCGAGACCCCCGTTGAGCTCTTGACGGGTAGCTGGCTGATAGTGAATCCTTCACCCGGCTTCCGGGTATTCGCGAAAGATTATCAAGCACAGCCCGTCGTGACAGGTTTATCCGGCCAAGATTGTCAATATCGATTACCTTAACCATAATTTCATCGCCGACCTTAACCACATCCTCAACATTAGCCACCCGGTAATCAGCTAGTTCACTGATGTGAACCAGCCCCTCTTTACCGGGAAGAATCTCTACAAAAGCACCGAAGTTCATTAGCCGGGTTACCTTCCCCGTATATATAGCACCAACCTCGACTTCCCTAGTTAAATTCTCGATAATTTCGATAGCTCTTCTGGCAGCTGCCTCATCGGGTGAGCCGACAATCACCGTACCATCGTCCTCAATATCAATCGTGGTTTTGGTCTCATCAATAATCGAGCGAATCGTTTTACCTCCTTGCCCGATTATACTACCGATCTTATCCGGGGGAACGGTTATCTTGAACATCCTTGGCGCATAACGGCTGAGTTCAGGACGACTGGAACTGATGGTCTGATTCATTACATCCAGGATGAACAGACGAGCCTCCCTAGCTTGCCTCAATGACTTTTCTATGATCTCCAGGCTCAGTCCCTTGAGCTTGGTATCCATCTGCAGCCCGGTGATACCATTGGCGGTGCCCGCTACCTTGAAGTCCATATCACCATAATTATCCTCCATACCCTCAATATCGGTCAGAATAGCAAAATTACCTTTAGCATCGGTAACCAGTCCCATAGCTATCCCGGCTACGGCTGTCTTTACCGGTATTCCGGCATCCATCAATGACAGACTGCTGGCGCAAACGCTCGCCATAGAGGTACTGCCACTGGAGCTAAGAACCTCGGAGACAAGACGAATGGTATAAGGGAAATCCTCATCCCGGGGCAGTACCGGTTCCAGAGAACGCTCGACCAGAGCCCCGTGACCAATCTCACGGCGACCGGGAGCCCCGATGCGCTGCACTTCGCCGGTAGAGAAGGGGGGGAAGTTGTAGTGGTGAATAAAACGTTTGGTCTCCTCAATCCCCAGCCCATCAAGCTGCTGTTCCTTTCTGGTAGAACCCAGTGTCGTGATGGTCAGCACCTGCGTCTGGCCCCGGGTGAATAGGGCTGAGCCGTGGGTACGAGGTAGCAGCCCTATTTCACAGCTAATAGGTCGGATCTCGGTCAAGCTACGACCACCGATGCGTCGCCCTTGTTCCAGGATGCTGCTTCTAATTTCACTCCTGACCCTATCCTCAAAAGCAGAGAGGATATCTGCTTCGGAAAACTCTCCCAGCCGTTCAACAAGTTCCTTCTTTAACTCGGAGAGCGCCTGTTCCCGCTGTGATTTTTCTGGGTAGACTAGGGCACGGGCAAGCTTCTCATTAACAACGGCAGAGACGGCGGAAACTACGTCAGGGTTAATCTGGCTGACCGGCACTTCTACCTTGGGTTTGCCATAAACCTGCTGAAGCCGGTCTTGAAGCCTGATAATGTCCTGGTTGACCTCATGACCGAATTGAATTGCCCGGACAACAACATCTTCTGAAGCCTCCTTAGCCCCCGCCTCGACCATTACTATCGCCTCTCTAGTACTACCGACAACCAGGTCAAGCAGGCTGTCTTCGAGCTGGACTAATGTTGGATTTAATACTAGCTGGTCATTGATATAACCGATACGGACAGCACCTACTGGACCGGCAAAGGGCACCCTTGACATTGACAAAACCGCCGAACTACCGATAACGGCGAGGATGTCAGGGTCGTTTTCCTGGTCAGCAGAAAGAACAGTAATTACCACCTGAATATCGTTGCGCCATTCCTTGGGTAAGAGCGGGCGGAGCGGGCGGTCAGTCAGCCGGCTGGCTAAGGTTGCTTCCTGACTGGGGCGCCCCTCCCGCCGAATAAAGCCCCCGGGAATTTTGCCGGCGGCATACAATCTTTCTTCATAATCAACGGTCAGAGGCAAAAAATCCACTCCCTCTCGGGGTTTCTCGCCGAGGCAAACGGTAACAAGTACCACGGTCTCTCCATAGCGTACGGTAACGGCTGCCTCGGCTTGCTCAGCAAACTTTCCCGTTTCAATAATAAGGTTCCTGCCTCCAACTTCGCATTCAAAGCACTCGGCTTTTATCAATAGTCTCTCCCGCTCCCAAGTCTTTATTTGCGTAGCCCGAGCTGACCAATAAGGTTACGGTATCGCTCAACATCCTCCTTCAGGAGATACCTTAGTAACCTTCTCCTCTTCCCCACCAGTTTAACTAAGCCCAGTTGCGTATGGTAGTCATGTTTGTGGACTGCCATGTGCTCAGTTAGCCGGTTTATTCTTTGGGTAAGCAAGGCTATCTGGACCTCGGGCGAGCCAGTGTCCCCCTCGTGACGAGCAAACTTCTCTATGGTCTCTTTCTTCTTAGCTTTGTCCAAATTACACTACTCCTCTACCACTTGCTATCGAAATAAATAATACGGCAATTTTATAAAGTATACCATAAACAAAAGATTATATCACCCGCCGTCAAGGCTGTCTTAGTAATTTTTCAAAATTAGACTGTTAACGCTTGAAAGTTAGACTGTTAATGGTTCAAAACTGGACTGGGATATTACATCCTTCTGAAAAAAGGAGGATGTATGGACCAGATCCAC
>Ga0209102_1000011_pt1 | contig 148905 bp, 122 predicted proteins | sample ConPoolayeHmetaG_FD_185483 | JGI IMG/M metagenome (GOLD analysis project Ga0209102, IMG submission 185483) | Hot spring microbial mat communities from California, USA to study Microbial Dark Matter (Phase II) - Cone Pool mat layer H metaG... ... | reverse complement strand
CTTGCTGTATCATAAAAATACCTCCTGGTTAGGGTATCACCCAGCGGGTGATTTATTTTTTTCATCAAAAATAACCTTATACCAGGGGGCTTTTCGTTTCAATCAAATTTTCTATCGGCAAATCAGGTAAAGAACTTCTTTCTTGACAAAAAATTTCGACTTATGTTTAATTCTTGCAGGAAAAAAAATAGAACAATGTTTAGCCGGCAGAAGATTAAGCGGCGCTGTTTCATTAAGATGCTCTCCGCTACAGCTATCGGGGTAAGCACCTGCCCCTACCTGACTGCGAAACTTAAACTACGGGAAATGAACATCATTGGCCCAAAGTCCTCGACTAATTATTCTGCTCTGCTCAAACCTTCAAGGGAGGAGGAAATGGAAAAAAAAATCAAATATATTGAAGTTAAGGTTGCCAGTGTCGAAGGAATATGTGGATTAGGGCATAAGCCCGGCGATATAGTGAAAATAACTGAGCAAGGAATCGAGGGAAAAATATGCATTCACGCTCTTTACAGCCTTCTTCCTGCTGCCTTCGCCATGCTTTATGAAGCCCGTTTTCCCTGGCTCACTGATAATCCTGATAAAAAGACACATGCCTGTCCTGATGCCGCCAATCCAGTACTCTTTGAAATATCACGCATAAGGGAATAAACGCCCTCAACTTCCCTTCCCCTCCTCTTCTGGAGGAGAGAGCAAGTTTAATAAAGTAGAGTTATGAAAGAATTCCTTGACAAATAATTAATTCATTGGGATTAGAATCTCTCCCTAGAAATAAATTTCACTCTGAATTCATATTTCTTAAAAGTAAAAAATATTTAAGTTGAGGAAATAATTCATCTCTCTTCAAATTCTCAGCAGTATGGTATAAATCTGAAGCTCCGGGTTTAGGAAAGAACCAAAATCCTCTCTTTCCCCCCATTTTCCAAATTCTGAAGAAGAGAGAGAGGCTCTTGAGGAAAATTTTTTTCTAATTTAATTTTTGATTATTGCCCTATTATCTTCGATGCTTATATAATTTATCTTGCGAGGAAGGAAACTGAAATCTTAAGAAGGCTTCATCTCTTTGTCTCACCTTGAATTCTTTATTTTGAAGAGGCAAACTTTTTTTGATTAAAAATGAACTCTTTTCTTTCCCTCTTCTTCACCATGAGTGCCGTGAGAAAAACTTCATTCTGATAATAAAATAGAAAGGAGGATGAGGATGAAAGAACTCATCAATTTTAAATTAAATGGAAAGCCTGTCTCTCTGAGTGTTGATGGGGAAAAGATGCTTCTCTGGGTTTTGCGTTCAGATTTAGGGCTTACAGGTACAAAATATGGCTGTGGTGAGGGTTTTTGTGGAGCATGCACCGTCCTGATCAATAATGAGGCGGTAAGGTCCTGTCAGCTTCCGCTTAAGAAAGTAAAAGGAAAAGAAATTCTGACCATAGAGGGTCTGGCATCAGGAGATAAACTGCATCCCCTTCAAGAAGCTTTCATTGCTCATGAAGCTCTGCAATGTGGCTTCTGTACCCCTGGGATGATTCTGAATGCACTCTCCCTTCTTCGCAGGAACCAGGCTCCTACCTCTGAAGAAATAATCGAACAAATGGATAATAATCTCTGCAGATGCGGAAGCCATAAAAGAATAGTTGCAGCAATCCAGGCTGCTGCCTCGATGATGAAAGGAAGGAAACTAAGATGAACAAGAGAAAAGGGTCTTTTCCTCTTAGCCGCAGGGAATTCATAAAGCTGCTTGGCGGTGGAATAATCATCACTTTTACTGATCATGAAGCATTCTTCTCTGTTCAACAAGCTCAACGCAGAGAGTTTGCTCGTGAATATCCTCAAGACTTTAATGCATATCTCAGGATAGGAGAAGATGGGCGGGTTTCATGTTATACAGGTAAAGTTGAATTGGGGCAGGGCATAGAAACATCCCTTGCTCAGATTCTTGCCGAAGAACTCGACCTAAGCCTCGATTCAGTGGATGTCATCATGGGAGATACGGATGTTTGTCCCTGGGACATGGGAACATTTGGCTCTCGAACCATAAAATATTTCGGTCCGGTTCTAAGACAGGCAGCCGCTGAAGCTCGTGCTGTCCTCATCGAACTTGCTTCCCAGGAGCTAAAAGTATCGCCCGAAAATTTAGCCACGAAAGAAGGAATGGTCTTCGACCCCAAAAATCCAGAAAAAAAGGTCTCGTATTCGGAGCTTACCAAAGGGAAAACTATCGAAAGACACTTGAAGCAAAAGCCTCCCTCAAAACCCAAGAGTTCTTTTTCCATTTGTGGAAAATCTGCGGCTCGGAAAGATGCACGGCTAAAAGTCTGCGGAGAAGCGAAATTTGCAGGAGATGTTCTCCTCCCTGGAATGCTCTATGCAAGAATCCTGAGACCACCTGCCCACGGAGCAAGAATAAATTCCATAGACCTCTCTGAGGCAGAAAAAATAGAAGGTGCTCAGATAATCCGTGAAAATGATCTCGTGGCAGTTCTTCATCCTTCTCCCCACGAAGCAGAAAAATCCCTCAAAAAAATAAAGGCAGAATTCGAGCTTCCAGATTCGACACTCACTGAAAAGACAATCTATAAACATCTGGAGAAAGTGGCACCCCAAGGAGAAATAATAACCCAGAAAGGAAATCTTGAAGAAGGAAAAAGGCTCTCCTCCTTGCTCTTCGCATCAACCTATTTTACACCTTATGTTGCCCACGCTCCGCTAGAGCCGCATACTGCCACAGCAAATGTAGAAGGAGAGAGAATAACTATCTGGGCTTCCACTCAAAGGCCTTTTGGCGCCCAGGAAGAAGTTGCCCAGGCTCTTGGGATCCCCCTCGAAAAAGTTCGCATCATTACTCCCTATGTAGGAGGTGGATTTGGCGGAAAGAACAGAAACAGGCAGATAGTCGAGGCAGCTCGACTTGCCTGGCGAGTAAAAAAGCCAGTTCAGGTCGCTTGGACAAGGAGTGAAGAATTTTTTTATGACACTTTTATGCCTGCTGCTGTGGTGAAAATAACCTCCGGGCTCGATTCTTCTGCTCATATTGTGCTCTGGGATTATGAAATATTTTATGCAGGAGAAAGAACCTCCCAGCCCTTTTACGACATTCCCCATTATCGAATCCTCTTGAGGGGAGGATGGATGAGGAGAGATGAAAATGCTCACCCTTTCGAAGTTGGACCCTGGAGGGCACCCGGAAGCAACACTAATACCTTTGCTCGAGAGTCTCAAATAGATATCATGGCCGAAAGCGCAGGGCTCGACCCTCTGGAATTCCGCCTTAGAAACCTCAAAGACGAAAGGATGAAAAGAGTGCTCGAGGAAGCAGCAAATATCTTTGGATGGTCATTGAAAAAGGCACCGAGTGGCCGAGGTTACGGAGTTGCTTGCGTTGATTATCTGGGTACATATGTAGCTACGATGGCTGAGGTGGAGGTTGATCGAGTAACAGGAAAAGTAAGGGTCAAGCGCATGGTGGGGGTTCAGGATATGGGTGAGGTCATAAACCCTGAAGGTGCAAAGGCTCAGATTGAAGGCTGCCTCATGATGGGGCTTGGCTATGCGCTGAGCGAAGAAATTCATTTCCAGGGAGGAAAGATCCTCGACCTTAATTTTGACACCTATGAAATTCCCCGTTTCTCATGGCTTCCAAAGATTGAAACAGCTCTCATTCCCAATCCCGACCTTCCTCCTCAGGGAGGAGGAGAGCCTGCCATAACTTGTGTGGGAGGAATGCTGGCTAATGCAGTGTTCGATGCAACTGGAATCAGGTTTTTTAAGCTTCCCCTTACTCCTTGGAGAATTAAAGAAGGGCTTAAAAAGGTTGAAAAATAAATTTCGCTTCCAAAAAGGCCTTTTTTTCACTCATCTTGAAGATTTATATTTTTTCCAAAATTGCTTGTCTTTTCTGAGAGAAATAAAGATAGAATTAGAAAAATCGTCAAAAGAAGAGAATATATTTTCTCTAATTTTTCCTTGCTTTTAACCCTACGGGAGAAATGATATACTCTTTGCTGAACATGAATCTTAGCTCTAAATTGAGGAATGAAAAACAAGGTTCAAATAAAGACATTCTCCGAAATAAATTGCCAACGAAATCCCTTGCTTCGCCTAAACAGCGAATAAGACTAAAGAAGGAGGAAAGAATGAAGGTTATTGCTCTGGGCTTAAGCTTACTCGTTTTATCTTCGTTTTCAGGCTTCCCTCAAAATCAAGAAAAAGCAGTGGCCCAGGAAGAGGCCCAAAAACAGGTCGATTTTGAGCTGAGACTCAAGGAGCTAGGCATAGAGCTCTATCCTCCGGTTGCTCCTGTGGCAAACTATGTCCTGACGGTAAGAGCGGGAAATCTCATCTTTCTTGCGGGACATGGACCGAGGAAGCCTGAAGGCGGGTATGTGACAGGGAAAGTGGGCCGGGACCTTGATCTTGCTGCGGCAAAAGAGGCTGCTCGGCTGACAGCCATAAGTTTACTCTCCTCTCTAAAAGCAGAAATTGGTGACTTGAATAAAGTCAAACGAATTGTCAGGGTCTTCGGAATGGTGAATGCCATCGACTCTTTCACCGAACATCCTCAGGTCATCAACGGTTGTTCTGACCTTCTCGTTTCTATTTTTGGAGAAAGAGGGAAGCATGCTCGGGCAGCAGTGGGTATGAGTTCGCTCCCGATGAATATTGCCACGGAAATCGAGATGATCGTTGAGGTTGAATCTGAGGAGAAAAAGTGAAATTTAAAAACCCCACTAAATGAGGCTTGAGCTTTAAGCCTATCCTGAAACTGAAATGTGTTCAATAGGTAGAGAAAGAGGCTGTTAGCGCCGAATTTTTAGATTAAAAAATAACTTTTCAGTAAAGAAAGGAAAGGCTTTGAAAAGCCTTTCTTCTGAGGAAAAAGATGAAACCCTAATCAAATCAAAAATTAATAATCAATAATTCTGGCTCTTCTAAAATTATTTATGGAGGAAAATATGGATGGGAAAAAAAAGAAGATACTCTTATTTTTGAGGCTTAAGATTAAAAATCCTCAAAAAAATATATTCTTCATGCTTTGGTTAATATCCTGGCCCTCAATCTCAAGGTTATGTCCCTGAGACATCTCAGATACTCGTGAAAAGAGTAACATTTTTCTCAACTCCTCGGGAGATGAATCACAACCTTCCCTGAATGCCTCTACTTTTTTTATTGGGGAAGAACGGCAAAGACTCGCGCAGGCGCTCCTGTCCCATCCTTGATGAGCATGGGAATGACATAGAGAATTGCCCCCACTTCTGGGAGTTTATCCAGGTTGGCGATATTTTCAAGAGCAAGCTTATCGGCAGCGAAAAGAATCTGATGAACCTTAAAGTCCGCTGACTTTCCTCGATCGATGCTCGGTGTGTCTATGGCCACGCCTTTAATCTTCCTTTCTTTGATTAGAAATTCCACTGATTCAGGGGAGAATCCTGGAAAGCTGAGCTCCGGCAAGGCTTCTTCCCCCTTTTTATCCGTGCCCAGCACTTTCTTTTTATCGGGATAAAACCTCGTTCCAATCCCTGTGTACATTATGACCCAGGCTCCATCAGGAATCCTTCCATATTTTTTCTCCCATCTTTCTATATCCTCAACCTGGAGAAGATAATCCCTGTCCCTTTCACATTTTTCACAGACATCAATCTTGACTGCAGGACCGATCCATTCTTCAAGTGGGATCTGGTCCATAGTTCTTCCCTCTCGCGCAAAGTGAATGGGAGCATCGGCATGGGTTCCTCCGTGCTCAGAGGCAGAAAACTCATTCGATGCATACCACCAGCCTCCCTCGCTCACTCCCCAAAAAACTTTCTTGAGCTCGAAAGGCTTGGCGGTGGGCCAGTAAATTGTATTTTCATCATAAGCGTAGGTCATATCGAGTAATTTTGCTTTAGCATTTTCAGGATAAAGGGGGAACAAAAGACCACATCCCAAGATTGCAATTAATAAACAGCGCCTTAAAACTGAAAGGATTTTATTCCTTCTCATTTTTAAGCCTCCTTCCCTTTTTATTTCTTCTTTCTCAGCAATTAGCACAGGAGAAAATCAAAGTCAATTTATATCTAAATCTCTTCATTGTATTAAAGTATTAAACTGAGCCTCCTCACAAACTCATATGAAAAAATGATAAATAGAAGGCATTCGATATGAAACAAATTGGAATCATTTTTAATCTTTTATTTCAAGATTTCAAAATCTAAAATGAAGCTGAAGATCATTCCCTGCCTTGAAGGTATTGTGAAGTTTGAGAAAATGAGGTAGTATTTTTTAAAGATTATGAAGAACATCTATTTCAGACTTCTCCAAAAATTGAGAGAAGGCACGCCCCTTGCTCTCGCAACTCTCATCGATTCACGCGGTTCAATTCCCCAGGTGCCCGGAGCCTCAGCTATCTTTTCTGCTGAAGGCCTCGCTGCTGGAACCATAGGAGGAGGGGCTTTAGAGCATGAAGTCGAGCAAAGGGCTAAGCATGCGTTAGAAAAAAAACTTTCTTTTCTCTTCGAATTTACTCTTGAGGAAGAGGTGACTTCAGATGAAGGGGCACTTTGCGGCGGAAAAGCCCTCCTCTTGATTGACGGAAACCCAGCAGAAAATGAAAAAACCTTCGAGAAACTCTGCGAATCCTTAAGAAAAGGAAAACCTGGCATCTTGACTAATACTATAGTAATACTAAATAATGAAGAAATCTACTCTCTCTCCAGAACCTGGGTAGAAGAAGAAGAAATATTAAAGGGAAGGATTGAGGAAACCCTCACAAATTTCAAGAAAGAGTTAAGCACCTCTCTTAAGGAAGAAAGACCGCTGCTCAGGTTCGTGAGGGAAAAAGGGAGAGAGGAAACAAGAACTCTGCTCTTTTTTGAACCTCTCTTCCCCCCTGCGCAGCTTCTGATCGCAGGCGCAGGTCATATCGGTCGGGTGGTCTCTCACCTGGGAAGTTTACTCAATTTTGAAGTCACAGTCATTGATGACAGATCTGAGTTTGCCAATAGAGAAAGAATCCCTGATGCCGACCAGATCATAGTGGATGATATTGGGAACGCCCTTCGCGACTTCCCCATTACTCGAAATACCTACATCGTCATCGTCACCCGAGGTCACCGACATGACGGAGAAGCCCTTCGCTCCTGCATCAATTCTCAAGCAGCCTACATTGGCATGATAGGGAGTAAACGCAAGGTTTCCTTGATGCGCAAACAATTTTTAGAAGAAGGCTGGGCAACCGCAGAAGCCTTTGATCGTATTCATGCACCGATAGGCCTGCCCATAAAATCTGAAACTGTAGAAGAGATTGGGGTGAGCATCGCCGCCGAGCTTGTGCTCGTGCGCCAGGAAGAAAAAAAGAGAAAGAGGGAAAGGAAATGATTTGTGCCCTTATTCTTGCCGCTGGAGAATCAAAGCGGATGGGAAAGCAGAAGCTTCTCCTTCCTTTTGGCAGAAAGACAATCATCGAAAGAATAATAGAAAACATGAAAAAGTCGAGCGTGGATGAGACTCTGGTTGTGCTCGGTGCAGACAAGGAGAAAATAGAAGAAAAAATTAAGAGGTTTTCTTTAAAAATAGCTTTCAATCCTGACTTCCAGAAAGGAATGCTTTCCTCTGTCCTCTGTGGCCTAAGCGCCTGTCCTGAAAAGGCTCGAGCGGTGATGATTGTCCTCGGCGATCAACCCTCGATTCCCGTCTCTGTAGTCGAGAGGCTCATAAGAGCTTACAGGAAGAGTGGAAAAGGAATTATTCTCCCTGTTTATAAAAAAAATAGGGGACATCCCCTGCTCATTGACCTCAAATACAGGAAGGAAATTGAAAACCTAAGTCCAGAGATAGGTCTACGCCAGCTCGTCTACAGCCACTCCGATGATGTCTTTGAAGTCAAAGTCAAAACTTCAGCTATTCTGCGCGATATCGATAATTTTGAGGATTATGAATCCGAGCTCAAAAATAATTAATCTTTACCCAAAGCCTTCCATGCCCTAAAGAGAAAGAAGAGCTCGGTAAAGAAGAACTTCAGCCAGCTCTTTTTTATATCCGTTCTCTTTTAAAGGTCTGGCATCCATGAGTGCTTCCCTGACTACCTGCTTTGCCAGCTCTTCATCAACTTTCCTCCCTTTTAACTTTTCCTCAGTGTTCTTTAGCCTCCAGGGGATAGGAGCAACTCCTCCCAGGACAATCCTTAGCTCTTCGAATACTTCATTGGAAATGACAGCAGCCAGAGCAACAGAAACTACCGCAAAATCCCACGCGCCACGTTCTTTGAACTTAACATAGAGGCTTCTCTGTTTCCCTTTTTTCTGGGGAATCCTTATTTCTTTAAGCACCTCATCTGGCCCAAGAATGTTTTCTCTGTGGAGGCTCTTCTGAGGGAGGAGGTAGAATTCCTCGAGGGGGATTGATTTTTCTTTTCCGGGCGAATTGATAATGGCCTCTGCTTCAAGAGAAATGAGCGCGGGAGCTAAATCTGAAGGATAAACAATATGACAGATGCCGCTTCCCAAGAGAGCATGATATTTATTTCTACCTTGAATTGCGTAGCATTTGCTTCCTCCCTTTTTTCTACATTTGAGCTCAGGGCTCCGAAAATACCAGCACCTCGGTCTCTGGCAGAGATTCCCTCCCACTGTTCCCAAATTCCGAAGCTGAGGAGTGCCTACTGAACGAGCGGCTTCATACAGCACGGGGTAATCATTTTTTATCATTTCATCTTCAACAAGCTGTGAAATTCTTGTCATGGCACCAATTCTGACTCCCTCTCTTTCTTTCTTTATTAAAGAGAGGCCGGGAATCAAACCAAGGTCAACCACAACCTCAGGCTCGATTATTTCATTCTTCAAAAGGTCAAGAATATCTGTTCCTCCTGCGACAAGAGAGTATTTTTCTTTTCCTATGGAAAGCAGGTAAGTTGCCTCATCGATTGTTTTCGGCTGAGCAAGCTTGAATTCTCTCATCTTTCGAGCTCCTTTCTTTTCAGCAGCTCCAGCACTCTCTCTGGAGTGATGGGGATCTCACGAGGATGAACTCCAATTGCATTATAAACTGCATTAGCAATGGCCGCTGCAATTGGAATTCTGGGAGGTTCACCAAGCCCTTTAGCTCCTATGTTGCTTATTCTCGGGTCAACCATATCTACAAAGATAGGAATTATCTCTGGAATGTCGAAGGAAGTGGCAATCTTATAATCGCTCAAATTGGGATTCACTAAATTGCCAGTTTCCTCATCAACAATCCTCTCTTCAAATAACGCCGCACTCACTCCCTGAGTAACCCCTCCAATTACCTGACTTTCTGCTGTTTTTTTATTGACTACCTGCCCTACCTCATGTACAGCAACCACTTTTAGCACTCTTATCTTCCCTGTCTCCACATCAACTTCCACCTCCACAAAATGAGCACCAAAGGAATTGTAGGCAAAACCAGCAGGTCGGCCTGTATATTCTCCATGAAACGCCTCTTCTCTATGAAGCTCCCTCACCAAATCCTTGAAAGAGATTGACTCTGCAGGATTTTTCTGGTTATAAAATCTCTTCTCTTCGATCGCCACCTCATCCCTCTTTATTCCCCATTTATTGGCAACTTTTTCTTTAAGGAAATCAGCTGCCTTAAGGGAGGCATCTCTTATCGCTGGACCCACCGAAGGAACAGTGAGACTCCCCCCTGAAAGAACGGCCCAAGGGTAATCGGTGTCTCCAATTTTTACCGTTATATCCTCTGGGGATACTCCCAGCGACTCAGCAGCAATCACGGCCATCATTGTCCTCGTTCCACCCCCCAGATCCTGTGTTCCTGAAATGGCTTCAATGCTTCCATCTGGATGAAGTTTAATCATTGCTTTAGTTCCAGGAACCCCTGCTCCCCACCAAATCTGACTTGCCATTCCTAGTCCACGCCGCACCCTCCCTTTCCCCTCGCCTGGCTTTTTGTTCCTCTTCTCCCAGCCAATTGCCTTTGCCCCGAGCTCATAGCATTTATCCAGGCCCTTCGTCGAATAGGGTTTTCCTGTATCCGCAAGATTCCTAAGAGAATAATTTTTCTTTCTTAACTCCAGAGGGTCTATCCCTATTTCAGCAGCAAGTTCATCAAGGAATCCATCGAGAGCAAAAGTACCCTGCACAAGTCCCGGGGCGCGGGTGGGTCTTGAAGCCCCAGTATTGGTATACACAGTATACTCTACGACTTTCACGTTGGGGCACTTATAAATTTCTCTAAGCGGATCTGCGCATTCATCTCCAGGGATTATTCCCCCGCAGGCATAATTCTTGAGATAAAGAGCAGTGAGGGTTCCATCTCTTTTAGCTCCTCCTTTAATCGTCTGCAGCGAAGATGGTCTGTTCCCCACACAAAGAGCATTTTCCTTTCGAGAAAGCATAATCTTCACAGGTTTCCCCGTCAAGCGAGCGAGTTTTGCAGCGACAATGGTATGGTCGTTTACACTCAACTTGCTACCGAACCCCCCTCCCATGTATTTCTTGATGACTTTCACTCTGCTTGCAGGTATGTTCAAGGCTCGTGCTAGACCATCCCTGACACTGAAGATTCCCTGGGTTGAGTCCCAAACGATTAGATTCTCCCCTTCCCATCTTGCTACACTTGCATGAGTCTCGAGAGGATGGTGAATCTCAACCGCCGTTTTATAGGTACGCTCCAAGATGACATCTGCCTCTTTGAACCCTTTCTCCACATCTCCATGGCTGTATTCGAAAAACTTTTCTACATTCGGCTTATCCTCATGAACTTGAGGAGCGCCCTCCTCCATTGCCCTTTCAACCGTCACTGCATGCGGCAGGATTTTGTACTCCACCTTAATCTCTCCCAGGGCTCTCTCTGCACTCTTCTCATCGCAAGCAGCAACTGCGGCTACTTGATCTCCTGCATACTTGATTCTCCCTTTTTGAAGCTGAATGGCAGCCTTAACTCCAGGAACTCTCATGGCCCTGCTTAAATCCAGGGACAAAATTTGGGCACAGGCATGAGGACACCTCAAAATCTTGCCGATGAGCATTCCTTCAAAACTCAAATCATGAGTATAAGAAGCCCTTCCCGTAACAATTTCTCTCCCGTCCACTCTTGAAGTTGGTTTCCCAATGAGATTAAATTTCTCTCTTTCTACCTGAGTAACTACCTCTTTCTCTTCAGCCTCAACCTCCTTCAACTTCTCTAAAAGAAAGAGGTTCGAATCCTTTATATCTTTAAGCGAAGCTTTTTTCCTCATTTCATGGCCTCCTCATGCTCCGCGAAGCGAGAGAAACTGCTTCAAATATCTTGGAATGATTCCCACAGCGACAGATATTCCCTGAAAGAGCTTCTTTTATTTCTTCAAGGCCAGGGTCGCTTTTTTTGTTTAGAAGCCCTACTGAAGAAATTATGAATCCAGGAGTACAGAATCCACATTGATAGGCATCTTCTTCAATAAAGGCTTCCTGAACTGGGTGAAGCTTCCCTTCCTTCTCTAGTCCTTCCACGGTAGTTACTTCCCTGCCATCCACCCTGATGGCAAGGACTAGACACGAATAGACGGGCTCTCCGTCCAAAAGAACCGTACAGGCGCCGCACTCTCCTCTCTCGCAACCTCTCTTTGCTCCCCGTAAGCCAAGTCTATTCCTTAGAACATTGAGCAGTGTTTCTTGCGCATCGACCTCGAGCGAAAAAAATTTTTCGTTTACATTGAGAGTAATCCTTTTCTTCCTGTAAAAGGGTACATTACCAACTGGGGTAGGAAGCAAAGAAGCCTCCTTGAAATGAAACTTGGGCGCCAGCGAAGCACCCAAGGCTCCACCGCTAAATCCTTTAAGAAAGTCTCTGCGAGTGATGGTCTTTCCCTTTTTGTTTTTTCTCATCTCTGTGCCTCCATACTCTAGAAGGGACTTAGACCAACCTGATGATGACCACAGCTCCTGCACAGAGGATTAAGAACGCAGAAGAAGCGAGGGGTGAGATCTTATTTGCCAAGGGTTTTCCTGCAAATTTAAATTCAATTTCTCTCAACCTGGCTCCCACCCAGAATCCAGCAGGAACTGTCAAAAAGGAAACAGCAACCGAGAGATGAAGGTAATAAAGGGAGAGCGGGTAGCCTGTCCCAGGCACAACACAGGCAGGCACTCCTGTTGCGTATTTCACAAGAGGGAAGAGATTTGCAGCCAGGAGTGCTGACATTCCCCCGAGCAAGGAATGGCCAATCGCCTTCTCCCTCAAATTTTTCTGGACTACTCCTATTAAAAAGAGAAAAGCAAGAGCTTCCAGGAAAAAGGCGAATATAGGGTTGGCTATTGCACCATGTTTGAGGGGCAAAGAAAGAAGGGCTGCATCCATCAATTTAAACAGACTAGCTAAAATCACAATCACAAAAACGGCAGAGATTTTGCCACTCACTTCCCATGCTGAAGCAATGAAGAAAAGGGCAAACCCGCACATCAATGCTCCTGAATAAGAAGAGGCACAGGCACGAAGCCACATCCCCAATCCAGCTTCTGCCAGACCCCATAAAGCGCCTAACACCAAGATAAACCCAAAATAAGGGCTTAATTCGGCTCTCTTCATTTTCCCTCCCTTCCTGATGGTAATTTTTTCTTCCTCAATACCTAAGGATTATAATTTCACTCAAATAAACTTGCAACTTTTAAAAAATTTGAGGCAGATTCTTCTTTCCGTATTCTTCTCGAAGTTTATACTTAAATACTTTTGCCGAACCTGTTTTAGGCAAATTCTTGGCAAAGATAACCTTTTTGGGAGCCTTAAAATGAGCCATCCTTTCTTTACAGAACTTTATGATCTCTTCTTCTGGAGTAAATTCATTTTCCTTGAGCACAACTATTGCTGTCACACACTCCCCCCATACAGGGTCGGGCAAGCCGATCACAGCAGCTTCAAAAATTTTGGGATGGGAATAAAGAACATTTTCCACCTCTATGGAATAAACCTTTTCCCCTCCACTGATAATTAGGTCATCTTTTCTATCCACTATGGTCACATACCCTTCAGGATTGACTACGGCAAGGTCTCGGGTGTGAAACCAGCCATCTAAAATCCGTCTCGATGTTTCCTCGGGCATCCTCCAGTATCCACAAGTGACTGATTCCCCTCTCACGATGATTTCTCCCACATCCTCTTCATTCTTAACCACCTCTCTCCCATCCTCCTTGACCACCTTCAGCTCTACAAATCCACAGGGCCTACCCGTCGTAGCCATATACTTAAGTCTTTCCTCAAAAGGAAGCCTCTTCATCTCCGGACTGAGAATGGACATTGTCAGAAAAGGGCTCGTCTCGGTGAGACCATAGGTCTGAATGTATTCACATCCGAAAATCTCAACCACCTTTCTAATCACTTCCTTAGCAATAGGAGCCCCGCCGCTCAGAATCAAGCGCAAAGAAGAAAAATCATATTTAGAGACTCTAGGATAATTAATCAGAATGTTGAGCATGGTAGGGATAAAATTGCTGAGAGTTACTCGATTCTGTTGAATGGAGCTAAGCACAAGCTCAGGCTCAAAAGCGGGAATGAGGATGTGGCGAGCACAAACCTCACTCAACGCCCACACCGCCCACGCATCTGCAAGATGAAACAGGGGAGAAACATGAAGCCAGACATCATCTTGATTAATCCCGAGTTCAGCAATTGCACCTCTGGCGTGGAAATAATTATTCTTATGGGTGAGAATGACCCCTTTCGCTCTCCCTGTAGTTCCGCTCGTATAATAAATCTGGGCAATCGAGGAATCAGGGATTTTTGTATACCGGCTTTCCTCAGGGTCCGATTCTTCAAGGAGACTTTCATATTTTAGGTGTTCAAAAGCTAAATGACTCAATTGAGGAGATTCAGTAAGAATGATTTGGACAAGACGAGAAATCTTATTCCTCTCTCCTCCAAAACTTGCGAGCAAATCAGGTTGAGCCAAGAGAACCTTAGAGAAGGAATCCTCCAGGATGTAGAGAAAATCATGGAGAGAAAGACGATAATTTAAGGGGACAACCACAGCCCCTATCTTAGCCGAAGCAAAGTAGAGTTCAAGGTAGCGATGGCAGTTTCTGTGGAGGATGGCGACTTTTGTCCCTTCTTTAACGCCGAGCGAAAGGAGTCCACTCGCCAGTCTATCGACTCTTTCTTTGAATTGAGCATAACTCCACTTCTTACCTCCACATACCACCGCTACTTTTTCAGGATGGGTCTCAGCTGCTCTGAGAATGATTTCATAAAGCAATGTAATCCCTAAATTTTAATCAAATCTTGAAAATTATTTTAATTTCCAACTCATCTGTCAATTCAAATGAAAATAAATCTTCATTATCAAAAAAGGAGATGGGCTCTCATCCTATCCTAACATTTCCAAAAAGGCATCAATCTGATTCTGAACCCTCTCCTCAGAATATCCCCTTCTTGAGGCACTATCACAATCGAGGCTTAAAAGTGGAATCCCGAGGCTATTCAAAGCATCCTTCACAATCTTGCCCCGGCCATAATTCCAACGACAACCCCAGTGAGCATAATGAATGACTCCATCGATTCTGTACTCTTTGGAAATGTTGCTTAAAACCTCGAGATAAGAATCCAGGGGAAAGTTCCCTAGATTGAAGATGAGCCTGCGGGCGATGCTTCTAAAAGGGTCTTCTGGATTGAGCTCATTCCAGGCAATATGATTCATCTCCTCGAAAGCAATTGAAACCTTACGCTCTATCTCAAGATAGCGAAAAAGATTGGTCTGGAAATAAGGTTTAACATGAAGCCAGAGCAACCTGTGTCGCTCTCTGCCAAGCGGAGAAAACTTTTTTCTTACCCTTTCTCCAAGTTCTCTAGCCATGCTTTTGTATATTTCTGTTGCCTTCTTGGAGCCGAATCCTACGCCGATTAAGTAGAGATAACTCAGAGCCTCACTTCCCCTCATGGGAGAAGGCACTGCCTTTCGTAACTCGTTTGCTTGAAGTGCATAGGCTCTTGCCAGATTAGAAAGTTTCACTGCAGATGAAAGCTTCTCTTTTTCAATCTTCCGCCTGCTTATTTCCGCAAGCTTCTCTGTCATTTCCTCAAGCTGAGATGCTACATAATCGACTGCATCTTCTCCTCTTTCCTGAGGAACATCGATGAGAAAATATTCACAGCGATAAATTTGGCTAGCCGTATAAGTCATTTTTGCCCCAGCATCACAAAGATGCGAGGTTGCCACAACTGCCATGGGCTGGGGAAAGAGCCTCTCGATGGCTACGCCTAAAGCACAGCGCAAAAACGAGCATGTTTCTGGAGAATGATGGTGCTTCTCAGCCACAGCCAGGTATTCATCGCTCAAGCCGAGCCCGGCAAGCGAGGCTGCTACAGATTCTACGTTGAGAGGAATTAAATCGAGTGCATAAAATATTTCAGAAGGAGGCCAGATTGAGGTAAGCACAATCGGCTTTTTCCCTTTAAGGGAACTCAGGATAAAATCTATAATCATCTCCGTCATCTTTCTCGTGGCCTTAAGCCTTGAATCACCTCTTCTCAATAGGTTTAAGATTTTAGTCTTGAGGTAGAAACTCCTTTTTCTGAGCATTTCCTTCTTCACCTTTTCCTCCCGAAATGCTCAGATAACCTCAAGAAAGGCTTCAATCCTTGTCCTCAGCTGGCCCACATTTTCTCCTTTGAAATCATCTTCAATCTGAAGGAAGGGAATACCTTTTCTCTGGAAATAATCCCGAAAGAGGGGGTAATCGTAGAGATGATTATCGCAAAATTTAAGGGTCAGATAGATTATACCCTCTACCCTGTATTCTTCAACCAGCCTTTCGCTTTCCATTAATCTTAGATGAGAATCTTTCATCCTGGCGCAGGGCACCTTGGATAGATACCCTTTGCTCAAGGAGGTGAGGAGATCATCGCTTTCTTCCACGTTAAACTCAAAATATCTTCTCCCGAAGCAGAGGTCATCCACTACAACCTTTGCCCCTGCGCCTTCGATTATTTCAATCACTCTTTCGCTGCGAAGAAGGGAGCCGACAATCATCACCCTTGGCCTCTTCTTGATTTCTCTTTTCTGATTTTCACTCGCCTTTTCGATTAAATTTTTCAAGCTTGGGTTAAACTCAGCCTTCGGCATCTCTTGGCTTTCTTTCATTATCCTGTAAAAAGTTACTCCATCCAGATCGATTCTTTCCTCTCTTCTTAGATCATAAAGTTTTTTTAAAAGCTCTCTCGATTCTTGGTAGGTTCTTAAGGCAGAATGAAGCGACGATTCCTCTATTCTCCTTCCCGAGTAATCCTCAAGCGCCCTCTTCAGCCCCATAATCTCTTTGGTGAAATACTCCACAGCCAGGGAATTCCTTATTCGGGGTACATGGAGAAAATGGATGAAGGAAGTTGAAGGCAGATATTTCTTCCAGTTATGATAAAGGCAACGCATCGCATCACAGGAATTTGTAATTACTACCCCCAAGAATTTAGGGTCCTTGTTCTGAAAGCCGTATTCAAGGCTTCTTCTTACAAAAGGACAAATATTGTGATGAATGTAGGTATCTGCAAACTTTGTCGCAGAAATTTCTTCCCTTATGCGGAAGGGATGAAAACCCGCAGCAAAAATTAATTCCTCAGGAGTATAAGTACAGAACCAACCTATTTTTGGTCTTTCGATAAATTTTTTTTCTGAGTTAAATTCATCTCCGCCCATTTACAAACCACTCGACTCTTGACTAATTGACCTCCATTTTAAGCCTCGCCTCGAAACATGTAAATAAGATTTTTACCAATCTCACTTCCTTAAAGATAAAAGATAGAGGATATTAGAGATAAGACTCACTCACTCCCTTTTTCTTCGAATTATATTCACATTTCTTTCACATGAATCTTTCAGGCGATAAAAACTCAAGCTGGTAATCTGACCTTTCTCCCCTGATTAACTGGCTAACCACTTTGCCCGTGACTGGAGCAAGCGATATCCCAAGCATTCCATGCCCTGTTGCCACGACGAGATTATCTATTTTGGGAAAGCGCCCGACGATCGGGAGGCCATCCGGACTGCAGGGTCGCAACCCGGACCATAACTCCTGTTTATCCCCAAATTCAAACCCAGTAAGATACTCCCTTGCGGCCTTTCTTATGAGATCAATTCGTCTTGAGTTTATCTTCAAATCCCTACTTCCCAGCTCCAGAGTACCCCCGAAACGGAGGATTTCATTCAAAGGGGTCACTGCCACTTTGGCCTCACTCAAGTATAATGGTCTTCTTGGGCCATCAGCCGGTCTTTCAATTGAGATGCTATATCCTTTTGCCGCCACAAGCGGCAAGCGAATACCCAAACTCCTTAAAAGAGAAGCCGACCATGCCCCTGCTGCAAGCACTACGTGTTTCACTGGATAATCACCTAGGTTCGTTCTTAAAAGGGAGATGCGATTTTCTAAAAGCTCAAATTTCTTCACTTCCTGATTAAGATGAATCTCGAGTCCCTTCTTTGCCATTTTTTCTGCAACTTGTCGCACAAACTTTGCGGGGTCGAGATGTGAATCTTCAGCGAAAAACACTCCCCCCTCTAAGCCCTCCTGGCGAAATGAAGGTTCCATTTCTAAAACCTTTTTTGGTTCCAATACCTCAACCTCGACGAGATGAGATTCGAGAAGACGGGCTTCTTCAATTGCCTTTCTGAATCCGTTCTTGCTTCTGAATGCCATTAACCAACCTTGATGACGATAATCACAGGAAATACCCTCTTCAGCTATTATTTTTGAAAAAAGCTCGGTACTCTCAAGGCTTAAATCTCTCAAAACTCGCATTCCTCTTTCTGTCTGGCTCTCCGTGGATGCCTTTCTAAAAAGCCATAACCAGCGGAAAAATGAAAAATCAAACCTCGCTCTGAGGTAAAAAGGGCTATCCTTTCTCATCATCCATCTAATTCCTAGGCGAAGGACATCGGGAGAAGAGAGGGGAATTATATGGCTGGGGACTATGAGACCGGCATTAGCTTCAGAACAACCAGAGCCAATGCCTCCCTTCTCCACAAGAGCCACAGAAAGACCGGCTTTCCTCAAAAAATAGGCACAACAAACTCCTATTGCCCCTCCTCCTATCACAAACACATCAGCTTCTCTCATTTTCTCTTCTCTTTAAAAATAATTTTTATGATGAAACTCAAACAAACCTAAATCTTTATTGATAATAGAAGTGCTTTGTCTTTGATGAGCTCTCCAATCTTAGGGTCATCTTTTCTACTCAAGAACCTCTTCACAGCTTGAAAGCCAAGGTATCTTCCTGTTCTCGGAAGTATTCCCAACTCGTGCTTCCCCTTGAAATAAATCTCAAAGATTTCCTCATCTGAATATTTATGAGAAAGATAAACCTCTCTGAGTAAAGGGAGATTTTCCTGAGACCAGTTCAAAACATCCCTGGGGAAGAGCAAATGTTCAGAAAGTTGAGAATCTTGAAACACTAATGATGAAAAATAGGCGCAAAATCCTTCGCAGAGGAGGAGCCATTTGAGTTTTTTCTCCTCGAGAATTTCTCCCTCTCTTGAGTTTAAGAGAAAGTGAGCGTATTCATGAGCGAAGAGGATCTTAAGCAGCCTGAAATCCTTGAACCTTTCCAATCCAAAACAGATTACAGGTTTTCCTCTAAATTCCATAACAAACCCTTCAGGACTGAAATATCCAATGAAAAGAAAAACCTGCGGAACTATTTCTGGAGCTACTGCCATAGAGCATTTCTTATACGCAGCCCTGATAATTTCTTCGGGGGGAGAGAAGGAAAGGAGGTGTCTTAACCAAGAATAATCTTCAGGCTTGGTGGCTTCAACCCTCTGCCTCAGAGTTGAAGCATCAAGGAAAGGAAAGTGTTTCAGATAGGAGTCAAGAAACTCTCTGTGAGGTTCATAATAATTAATTAGATATGATTTCCACTTGACCTCTTTATTTTTAATCCGATCCAAAAAATTGAAAAAATCTTTGTAGAGAGAAAAAATCTCAAGCTCCATAAGTTCTTTATTCCATATTTATATTTATTTTAATTTATTTTTAATGCTTCTTAATTTTACATTTAGAAAAAAGAAAGGGCAATCTCCTTTCTTAATGAATTTTAAAAGGCATAAAAAATTTCTCTTCAGGAAATTAACTTCCTCCTTTCCAGAAAAAAATTAATTCATTACAAGTTAATCGTTAATCTGAGCCTTATTGAGATTAGTAAGTATTTTCCTTCGCAGAAACTACCTCATTCTGATTTACTCAAAGCTCAAACCTCTCAGATTAAAAAAGAGGAAAGCTTGAGCCTTAATTATCGACGATTATCTTCCTTCGCCTCATTTCTTAAAACACACTATCTCTTAAATGTGAGCCATACTTCCCCCTTCTCCGATATCCGAAACGGTTGGAATTTAGGTTTGCTCTAGAAGAGATTATTCTTTTGCGTTCATCCAGTTTCTATGTGGTTTAAAAAATATGGAGGAATCTCAACAAGATGAAGGGTGCTCATTTTAAACTTTGCTCCTGAAATCCTCATTTGAAGCCTCTCTTTAGGCCTTCTGATGTCCTGGATTCTTGAGGCTTAGCCACATAAAATCTTTCCCCCTTATTTTTTAAAGAGATGAATGAGTCTTAAAAACTTTAAAGGATTTCCCCTAACCTTTTTATTCTTTCTTTTTAAGCGCTTTTTCAAGCTCCATTATTCTTCTAGCGAGAATTTCTGTCTTCCCTTTCTTCACTTTATAGAGCATCCTCCCCAGTACCCCCAGAGTGCAGAGCAAAATCAAAAGACTCAAAAGAGATGCATTAAGATAAGGGACCCTCAGTTCGTGGATAAAAGGCAGGAGCCCAACATCAGATAAATAAGATAAAATAACCACTATGGCTAAAAGGAGAATCCACCATATCATTTCTTCACCCTCCTTGCGGGAATTCTTGGAACGGAAATCATTTAAAGGATTCCTTTAATTTTCCCGTTTAACTTTTATCACAGGGGAAAAAAAACTGTCAAGCTTTTCAAAAATTACAGAGGTTATAGATTTGACGCTCGGTCTATTCTTTCCTCTTCCCAAGAAAAACCATTCCTCTTGTCTATTCGGCAGAGAAGCTTTTATTTCCCCATTAAGTGAGCTTAAGTTGATCATCAAGGTAGCCGAAACTTTTACTCAGATGAAAAGCTTCCTCAATTTCCCTCACTTTCCTCTAATTCCAGGCTTCTTTTTTTGATAAAAATTTTATCTAAATTTGACAAGCTCAAATTTGATTATGATAATAATATCAGTTTCCAAAGGGATGAGTTGAAAGAGAGAGAAATTTTAAACTCCTGGAAGGAAATCTCAGAATTCCTCAACAGAGACATCCGAACTTGTAGGAGATGGGAAAAAAAATTCGGTCTTCCAGTCCATCGCATAGACACAACTTCTCCACGCTCAAAAGTCTTTGCCTTTAAATCAGAGATACAGGAATGGCTCAGGGAGAGAGCCAATTCAAAGGAAATTTACAGGAAGTCTTTCTTCGAGAGGAGATGGGTGATTCTCGGCATCTCGTTTCTGGCTCTTGTGTTGCTGACTGTTTTCACTTCTTCATTTCTCCGCAATCAGCAACCCACATCTTTTTCTGAGACACCTTCAATAGCCATATTTCCATTCAAATACCTCAACGCTTCAGAATATGAAAAATATTTTTCAGAAGGAATTACCAAAGAATTAGTTGATAATTTAAAGAGGCAGAATCGATTCAAGGTCATACCCCCCAGTCAGGTTAAAAAGATTAGTAATGAGGATGAAAAAGTGATTTCCAAAGAGGCAGGCATAGATTTCATTCTCACAGGAAAAATAGAAAAATCTGAGAACAGAATCATGATTCATGCTCAGCTTTTAAATCCTAGGTCTCAGGGAATAATCTGGGAAGGAAAGTATGAGGGTGATCTCAATGAAATATTTTCAATCCAAGAAAATATCTGCAGTAAGGTCGAGGAAATCCTGATACCCGAGGAAGAAAAAAAGACACTCTTAATCCCAAGTAAGAAACTTTATCCTGAAATAAACGCTTTTGATACCTATCTAAAGGCCAATTACATTCTCGGGAAACTAAAAGAAGAAAGCCCTGACCCTTGGAAGCTCTACCACCAAGGAAAATATTACACAGGTAAATGGACGCTCGACTCAAATCAACTTGCCATTAACCTTTTCCATCAAGCTCTGGAAATCGATAATAACTTCGCTCCTGCCTATCTCGGACTTGCCCAGTGTTATTCAAATTATGTAAATCTCTTCTGGGATTATGACAGAAAATGGCTGGATAAGGCCGAAGAGCTGGTGCGTCATGCTCAGTGCCTCTCTCCTGACCTCCCCGAGTACTTCAGCCAGCTCATTGAAATTCTTCTTCTCAAACAGAATTGCTTCAATGAGGAGCATCTTAATGAAGCCCTTGAGCTCGGAAAGCAAGGGATCGAGAAATACGCACATGACCCTCAGCTCAACTCTATTTTAGGCTATTGCTATTTTCTAAAATATGGGGAGGAAGGAATTGAGGAAGACTTTAAAAAGGCTCTGGAATATAAAGAAAAGAGTTTCTGGCTCGACCCTTACACGGTGAACAACATTGTGTATTCTGAGTTTCTGATGCTCAATGGAGAATTCCAGGAAGCCATCGAAGTCTGCACTATAATCGAGAAGAATGACCCTTCACTCTCCTCTCGTTTTAGATTGGGAGAAATATATTATTATTTTGGGGATTTGGAAAGAAGTGAAGAAATCTTTAATCAATTAGAAAATATGGGATTGGGGTATAAGATTGGTAGCCTCCTTTACCTGGGAATGATTCATGCTCAAAGGGGAAACAAAGAAGAAGCACTGAATAAGATTGAGGAAACAAAGTTGATCTCTCCTCCAGAATTCATCGTCGAAGAAAATTTACGAAGAGCATCTATATATATGGGATTGGGAATGAAAGAAAAGGGTTATGAATGCTTGAGCCATTTCTTTGAAAAACCAAGAATAAAAAAAAACAGGTTCATCTTTAAGAAGTATATCGAAATAGACAGGAATTTCGAGAGAGTAAAGAACGAAGAAAGATTCAAAAAAATAATAAAAGGAGAAGAAAAATGGCCAGAAGCAAGGTAATTCGAGTCACCCCCAATGTCAAGAAATGCTTAGAGGAGCTTAAAGAAGCAGTCAAAGCTCTGCCAGATGGAGAACTTAAAAAGAGAGCCCAGGGAGCTCTAAGCTATCTTTCCCGAACTTTTAAAGGAGAACCCCAGCCAGGTCAGGGAAGGTCCTGCCCGGCAGGAAGAATAGTGATTAAATAAATCACTTTTTCCTTAAGATTAGCCCCAAAAACAAAAAATGAAATTTTCCAGTTTGACTCTTATTGTTAGCGAAGATTGTAACTCTAATTGTGTTTATTGCTATAAGAAAAGAGAGAAAATTTATCTCGACTTTAAGACAGCAAGAAAGGCTCTTGTTTTTTTTTACCCTTTCTCAAAAAAAATTTTTATTTGAATTTTTATGGGGGAGAACCTCTTCTTTCCTTTGAACTAGTTAAGAATATAGTTCTTTTTTTCGCCTCCATCAAGGAAAAAACCAAAAGAAAGCCTCTCTATACCCTGACCACAAATGGAATTCTGCTCGATAAAGAAGCACTCCAGTTTCTGAATAAGAATAAATTTCAGGTCGAATTGAGTTTTGATGGACTAGCACAAGATATCCAAAGAAGGAAAGAATCATTTATTAAAATCGTCTCCCTAATAAAACAAATTCTGATTGATTTCCCTGAAATTGACCTAGAAACTAATAGTGTCTTTATTCCTGAGACAGTTGAACTTCTTGCAGAATCCCTTGAATTCATTCTCCAACTTGGTCTTAAAAGTATCCTCTTTAACCTTTCTTTTCTCCATTTCTGGGATGATAGGTCTTTGACAAAGTTTGAAGAACAAATGGTCAAACTTAGAAAAATTGTCTCGAATCATTATCGCAATACTGGAGAAATCCCTTTCGCTTATTTTAGAGAGAAAGAGAAAAAAGGCATTTTTTACTGTTCTGCGGCAAAGGATAGAATGGCCATCTCTGCTGCGGGAGAGGTGTGGGGTTGTTTCCTCTTCTCCGATTACTATAGAGTCGGAAAGAATAAATCGATGCTCGAAAAGTTCAGGTTCGGAAATCTCAATTCTCCGAGGCAAATAAAAAGCTCGTGGAAGAAAGTTTCTCATCATTACAAGAGTCTTCTAAGGGAAAATTTCCTTAATTTAAGGCCTGAATGTCTTGAGTGTCCTGAACTTGAGGATTGCACCTTGTGTCCTTTGAGTGCTTCCTTTGCCGGTTCGCTTCTTAAGGAAATTCCTTCTTATGTATGTACCATCCAGAAAATAATGATAAAAGAGAAGAAAATTTTTGCTAAAAAACTCAAAATCTAAGTTACAGGGACTCCCCCCTAGTCAGATCAAAATCCATTAACTTTCTTCATTTACAAAATGGAAATTTAGATTTGGATGAACCTTTAAGACATCTTAAAAAACTCAAAAGCCCGCATAAAACATTTTTTAAGATAAATTCCCTCCTCCACTCTGCCAAAATCGCTAAGAGTGGCAAGATAAATCTGTCATATTTTCAGGAGAAATTTCTAAAACTTAGAATGGTTGACTTGAAAAAAATCTCAAATTAAAATTAGGCTAGTAAAATAAAAAATAGAAATGAAAAAATTAATTAAAGTATTTCTTTCTATCTTCCTTTCCCTAACATTTCTTCATTCTCAAAGCCTGGTTGAGCTTGCTCAAAAAGAAAAACAAAGAAGAGAAAGCCTTGGAGGGAAAAAGGGAATAGTGGTGACAAATGAAGACCTTAATCTTGTCAAAAAAAGGGCTGCAATCCTCATCCCCCTTTCCTTCATTCCAGAAGATAAAGACTCTATTCGAATTCCCCAAGCTCAGCCTTCAAGAAGAAACCTCTTCTCCCCTTCTGGTCCGATAGGGGAAATAGATAGAACCGGGAATAAATCTTCCCTCGAAACCAGACTGGAAAAAGAAATAGAATATGCTGAGCTTTTGGAAACAAAGATAAACGCCCTTCAACAAAAATTCTACACCTTCTTAGACTGGACTTTAAGGGACGAAATCCAGAGAGAAATAGTCGAAACTTACGAAAAACTCGAGGAAACAAGAAGGCAAATTGAAGAACTAAAAAAAAGCCTTAACAAGAAATAACCAAAAAAGATTAAATTCCCAAAAAATTAGAAATAAGAGCCCTTAGGGTTACTTCCATAAACATATTCCATAAGAGCCAGTGTGCTTTCTGGCTGAGTATTCACAAACTCTAATCCCATCTCAAAAATATCTTCGATGCCAAGATTCCTTCTCCACTTCACTTTTCCCTTAACTCTTATTATCTTTCTTAATCTCAACAAAGGAAGTTCGATTTCAAGTATTGTTTCTAGGGGGAGAAAGATATCAGTTATCATTCTTGTGCCTCCCACAGAAATATCCCTTGTGAAAGCAAAAAATATCTTCGAAGCACTGGAATCCACATCATCCCCAATAACCCGAAACGAGATCTTAGTCTCTCCCTTGATTCTTATTTCTTTTCTTCTTTCTCTAAACATAGAGCTCTTCCTCTTTTTTTATCCAGTCTCTAAGGTGATAAATGAGAAAATGTATTTTTTCCCCTCAGGTTTGGGCGCTCTCCTCTCCATGACTCTCTTTTTACTATGAGAAAGTCAAATGAAAGCTCTTTTTAAAGCAAGGATTAATCGTAAATCTTTTAACCCCGGCGTTTAAATATTATTCCTCTTTCTAATAATTCAAGCCTCCTTTCTTCAAGATAATTTTCTAAATCGGAAGAATACTTTTTTGCTCTTTAATCCGCTGATTAGACTGATGGGTCATCACTCTTAATCCTTTGGCAGGGAATCCGTTCAGAAACTTGCTTAAAATGGATCATTTTTGTTGGAGAATTTATGTCTTCCCTTTCCTCTAGCAAATCTATCGACCCATTCAACTTCTTGACAAGCTTCTTACCCCAGAAGTATTCTTTCTTCATTCTATCCTCCCTGATTAAACCATCGCTCTTGAGGGATTGAATATTCATCCTCTTCTGCTTAGTCTTCCTTGGCAATTTCTCTTAAATCGAAGTCTGTTCCTCCTTAATCTTCCCGGCTCATTTCTTGAAATTAGCAATTTATGTGCCAGAATTAACTCATTCTTTTTGTTTTAATTGCAAAGAAAGAATTAAAAGTAAGAGCGAAAATAAACAAAATTTGTAAATATTTCTAAAAAAATTAACAATATTTGTCAGAGCTTGAGGAAATCCCCAAAATCTTTTGTTCGCTCAAAAGTTTCTTTCCTCCCTTCATGCTCGGGAAACTAAGTTTTCACTCCTTCCTCAGAAAGAACTTTTTTCCCTGTTCTTCTCATTTAGCGAAGAAGGAATGGCAAGTCAAGGTAAAGTATCTTAACCTAGAGAGTAGAGGAAATTAAGAACTCATTTTTTAATATTCAGGAACATGAAATCTCATCTTTTCTCAAATTTAAGATATTTCTTGAGAAAATTAGTCACTCTCTTTCGTCTTAAAAAATGCTTTTACGCATAGGGGCTCGGGGAGCCAAGGCTTTAGCCTCAGGCTCCTCAATTTCATCCTTGAATTAGAAAGCTTTAAGTACCCAAAGCAAATCTTTCTTGAGGTCTCCTCCTTCCTTCACTGCTCTTTTTTCTCTGGAAGCTCGTCAAATTTAAATTCCCTCCCCATGAGGTATTTTTCGAACCAGGCGAACTCTTTATTCATCTTATAAAGAGCATGACGGATTTCATTGAGGCCATGTCCTTCACGCGGGAAGATGATTAGCTCTGTGGGAACATTCCTTGCCTTAAGTGCACGATAAATCTCAATCCCCTGGGGCAAGGGTACTCTCCGGTCCTCTTCTCCGAAAAGGAGGAGAGTCGGAGTTTTAGCCTTATAGATATGAAAAATGGGCGAATTTTCTCTGTAATTTGAAAGTGGAGAATCCTCATCCCAGGGGTCTCCCTTAAACCAAGGTGTTCGGTAGATTCTAACATCGCTTTGAGCATACATTGAAATCCAGTTAGAGGCACCTGCCCCCGAAGAAGCAGCCTTAAACCGGTCGGTCTGGGTGATGAGCCAGTTTGTCATATGTCCGCCTGCACTCCAGCCAAGAGTGCCTAGCTTCTCAGGGTCTGCAATTTGCTTTTCCACAAGATAATCAACCCCACAAAGAACATCGTCATCAGCGTTGTGGAAGTAGTGCCCCACCATGTCGCGCAGAAAATCATTCCCATATCCAGTGCTTCCCCTATAATTTGGCTTGAGGATGGCGTAACCTCTCCCTGCTCGAGCATGGGCGTATCCATCGAAGGTAAGCTTATCTGAAGCAGCAGGACCTCCATGGGTATGAACCAGCAAGGGATATTTCTTCCCTTTTTCATAACATACTGGATAGATCAAAATACCTTCCACCTTTTCCCCATCTCTACCTTTCCAGCTTACAACTTCATACTCAGCCAACTTAAATTCTTTCAGCTCGGGATATAGGTCACAGACCATCCGCGGAGAAAAATCCCTCATCCCTGAAATCCAGAGGATAGCCGGAGAAAAGGGAGTATTTTCGAAGTAAGCGGCAGTATCAATGTCTGGTAAATAATGAAAATCAGAGATGGCATGATTTCCTTCGCTCAGTCCTCTCACCTTCATTTCCTTAAGGTCAAGGGCAAAGATTTCGCTATGGACCCCCATGTTGGCGACAAAGTAGATAGAGTTTCCATCTACTGACCAGGTTGCCTCACTTATTTCATATTTAAAATCTGGAAGGGTTGCTCTTGGTGCGCCACCCTCAGCAGGAAGCAAAAAAATATTACTCTGGTAGTATTCTTCAAGCCTTTCATTAGCCTCGGCAAGAAAAAGAATTAACTTGTTGTCAGGTGAAATTTCAGCATTTTGTTCCCAGATTTTGTTTTCTGTAAGACGGCGTTTCGAACCATCCTTAAAATCTATAAGCCACAGCTCAGCCTCGAGGAGGTCATCAAAGAGAGGGGTAGGGGAGGCAAGATAGAGAATTTTTGTCCCATCCCGGGAAAGAGAAAAATATTTTACTGTAAATTCTCCTTCTGTCAGGCGCTTTTCCTCCCTTGTATCTATCTCCATTACCCAGAGATGTTGATGCTTGTAGTTCTTCTCGAAGCTGTAGGCGTCGTCTTTATTCTTCTCTCTTTTCTCTTCTTCCTCACTCTTTGGTTCAGAAGCAATGAAATATATTTTTTGGGAATCTGGCGACCAAGAAAAAGTGACCACTCCTCCTTTATGTTTTGTCAACTCTATGGCCTCTCCGCCTTTGGTGTTTAAGAGATAAATCTGAGATTCCGCATTACGCTTGGCCACAAATCCAATGTATTTTCCATCAGGAGACCAGACTCCGCTTCCTTCTCCTTCTTCTCCGTTTGTCATCTGGGTAAGCTCACTCCCATCCACATTCATTCTCCAGATATGAGAAATCCATTTGTTCTTTTCCCAATCTGCTTGAGTGATGTTGAAGATTAGCTGTTTTCCATCAGGAGAAAGCCTGAGCTCAGATACACGCTTGAGGTTGATTACATCTACGAAGTTCATCGTCCTCTTTTCTTGAGCAAAAAAAGATGGCTGTAGGGCTAAACAGAGGGCCAGGACAAGAATGATTCCTGATATTGCTTGAATTTTTCTTTCCATCATTCCCTCCTCTCTAAGAAATTCTTATTTTTCAAATGATTAAAAAACTCCTTCTTCAGAGCTTTCTTTCTCCCTCCTCCCTAATAGAAGAAAAGGTTTTTTCAAGCTCTTAATCAGAATTTAAACTTTAAATAAACCCTTTTCAAATCCCACAACCTGGTTCGCAGTACAAAATTATCTTACTTAAACCTCTCTCTTCCATCAACAATAAGGTGAAATTTTAAAGCTCAAGATATGCAGAAATAGAAGAAAAAGTTTTAACTCAAGCTTGACAATCCACACTTTGAAAAGGCAAAAAGGGAACGCTCGCCTTTCTGACATTGCGGAAAAGAAAAAAAGAATTTAGAATTTAAAAAGATGAAACGAAAATCTATCTCCATCCATCTAAAGCGAGCCACACTTCACCTCTCCTTCATTTTTATTTTTCTCATCCCCTTCTATCTTCCTCAAGAAAACAGGGTTAGAAGAAATGCCGAGCTCAACGTCCTCCTCATTACCCTAGATACCACACGAGCTGACCGCCTGGGTTGTTATGGATACCAAAGGGCGAAAACCCCAAATCTTGATGCCCTGGCGTCGAGTGGAATCCTTTTCCAGAATGCCTACTCAAGCGTTCCCCTCACCCTACCCTCTCACTGTTCGCTCCTAACTGGAACTTATCCACTCTACCACAATGTCCACAATAACGGATTTTACATACTGGATGAAGAAAACATAACTCTTGCAGAAGTGCTCAGGGAAAAAGGGTTCGAGACTGCTGCCTTCGTCAGTTCTTTCACAGTGGATTCAAGATTCGGGTTAAGCCAGGGGTTTAACCATTATGATGACAGATTCGACGCAGAAGAAGCCCTCAAGAATTTTCGCTCTGAAAGAAGGGCAGAGGACACTTATGCCTCTTTCTTGAGATGGCTTGAAGGAAATTATCAGAAGAAGTTTTTATGCTGGATTCATTTTTTCGACCCTCATCTTCCCTATGACCCTCCTTCCCCCTTCAAGGAAGAATTCAAGGGAAAGCCTTACGACGGGGAAATTGCTTACATGGACTTTTACCTGGGGAAAACTGTAGAAAGTTTGAGAGAAAAGGGGATTTTGGAAAAGACTCTCTTGGTCCTTGCAGGAGACCATGGAGAAGCACTGGGAGAAAAAAGAGAGCTTGACCACGGTCTCTTTGTCTATGAAAACACAATCAAGGTCCCCCTCATAATTGTCTGCAAAAATTACCTTCCTCAGGGTCTTGTGCTAACTCAAAGAGTAAGGCTGATAGACATCATGCCCACCATTCTTGACCTTCTCGACCTAGAGAAAAGAAAAGAATGCCAGGGTCAAAGCCTCATCCCTCTCATTGAAGGAAAGAAAAGGGAAGACCTTCCAGTCTATTTTGAAACTTATTTTCCCCGAGAAAATTACGGCTGGTCCGAACTCGTTGGCCTTCTAGAGGGCGAATGGAAATTGATCGAAGCTCCAAAACCAGAGCTCTATAACTTGAGAAAAGACCCTCAAGAAGAAGAAAATCTGTTCCCCAAGCAGAAGCGAATAGTCCAGAAATTAAAAGAAAAGCTTACTGAAACGATAAGATATTACGGCTCAAGTCTCTCGCACAGAAAGAAAATCCTCACTGAAGAAGAAGAAAGAAAATTAAGGTCTCTTGGCTATCTGGCTGGGGAGAGATTAGAGAGAAAAGGAGAAAGAATCCTTCCTGATCCCAAAGATAAAATTGACGAATATGTCCTATATTTTCGAGGTAATCTCCATGAGACAAGGGGAGAGTACGAAGAAGCTGAGAAATGTTACAGAGAAGTCCTAAGATTAAATCCTGAAGCTCCGACTAATTATGTGAACCTTGGATTTCTCTACATGAAGATGGAAAGGATTGAGGAGGCCATCAAGACCTTAGAAGAAGGGAAAAAGAGGCATTCTCGTTCCCTGCTAATCCTCTCGAGATTGATTGGGTTTTACCTTAGAGCGGGAAGATTGGAAGAGGCAAGGGAAGCGTGTCTTGAGACCCTGAAATTAGAGCCAGGGTATTTTGATGCTCTTTTCCTTGCGGGATCAATCTCAGCCAAAAAAGGAGACTTTAATCAAGCCTTAAGCTTCTATGAAAAGGCCTCAGAGATTGAGCCAGAGAACAAAGTACTTAAGATGAGGCGCGCCTTCACCCTTGCCGCACTCAAAAGATATGATGAAGCCATAAAAATCTATCAAGAACTGAAAGATGAATATCCTCATGACCTGAGAATACTCAAGGAGCTTTGCGCTCTTTATGAAGAAATGGGGAATGTAAGTCTTGCCCTTGAAACTCTAAGTCCCGCTCTCAAACACAACCCTGAGCCTGAACTCTACTATGATTATTCCCTCTTACTTGAAAAAGCGGGAAACCTTAAGCAAGCGATTAATTTTGTAAAAATCTATATTGAAAAGAGCAAGGACCAGAAAAACGGGAGAAGGAAAGAGGCAGAAAGAAAGCTCAAAGAATGGGAGAGGAAGGTCAAATGAGGATTAAGTCGCTAAAAAAAGCCTTCTTATTTATTTAATAGTTTTTCTGTCAACTCAGGTCCTCATTATTGTGATAAACCTTATTTTAGTCTCGGTTCAGCATTTAACCAAAACTAATTATTTGCCAAGAGATGATTCTCGGCCCTAAACTTGAGTACCAATTCCTTCAGCCAAAATTTTCGCCAAAGAGAATCTTTTTACCTAAAAGGTATCTTCTTTTAAAAAATTTAGCGGCCAGAAAAAATACAAGAATAGATGACTTCTAATAATGGGAGTGCAGCATTGAAATAAATTTAAGATTAATAATCCAAAATTTTGGATAAGAATCCAATTTTTTGGAATCTTTTAAGTAAATAATAAAAGTTAATTTTTAACTCATTCATTTAATTGAAGTTATGAAAAAAAGCCTAATTGAAAAAATTGGCATAAAATTTGCTACAATTTATTAAGATTGAAATCAAAATTGATTCATAAATAAATCGAGGATGATAAAAATATCTATGGGGAAGGAGGTGAAAATAGAGGAAAAAAGATTTTAGGTTTTGATTCAGGACATGAGGAAAAAAATTGTTCCATGTCCTGAGAGAGGAATGGTTTTTAACCTTAATCTAAGATTTTAAGGAGAGGTTAAATGATTAAATTATTTCGCTTAGTATTCTTTCTTTTTTTAAGCCTTGCTTTTTTCTCTTCCTTTCTCACTTCCCAGTCAAGAGAGACAGGAGTAATTCAGGGACAGGTCTTTGATGAAGAAGGCTCCCCTCTCCCTGGTGCGACTGTCACTCTCGATTCTCCGAGCCTGATGGGAAAACGTACCACTGTTACAGATGAACATGGTCGCTACAGAATCCCTGCTCTTCCCGGTGGTATTTATACCATCGATGTATCCCTTGAAGGATTCACTCCGGTAAAAAAGACAAATGTAAGGTTACATGTGGGAATGACGGTCACTGTTGATATCACCATGAGCGCAGCAAAGCTCGAAGAGGAAATCACAGTCATCGGCGAATCGCCCTTGATCGACGTCACCGACTCATCTCTTGCCAAAACAGTCATCACCACAGATTTCTTCGAAAATATTCCTACAGCCCGTGACGCCTCAGAAATAATAAACCTCGCCCCTGGTGTGGTTAACAGGAGCGCTCACGGAGGTGGAATGTGGACTTCGAATTCCTTCCAGCTTGATGGGGTCGAGCTGAATGACGCCTGGTGCGGCTCAGGAATCTACACTACTCCTATCGATTATCATGTGATTGAAGAGACTCAAATAGTCGGGCTAGGCGCTCCTGCTGAATACGGAAATTTCACAGGAGTCATGGTCAACATCATCACTAAATCAGGGGGAAACACCTTCAGTGGAGATGCCCTCTTCGGCTACCAAGGTATGAACTGGAAGAGTGAGAACATCGACAAGGACGACCCCAAATGGTCGCTCATTCCCGAATCGCCGGACATAAGACAGGTGGATGGAAGCTTCCATCTCGGAGGGCCATTCATCAAAGATAAATTGTGGTTTTTTGCGGGCTTCGAGTATTTTACCAGCAAGACTGTTCTTGAAACCCTGAAAAAAGAAAGCCCTCTCAAATATCCCAAGGCCTTTGCCAAATTCACCTTCCAGCCCGCTCAGAAAGACAGGATTCAGGCTTATTTCCAGTACCACAACCGGATCGCTGAAACAATCGGGATGACGGCTCTCATCGAGGATTCTGCCCAGTGGGACCTTAGGTATCCTGTGTATATCGGGAACCTGAGCTTTCTCCATACCTTTTCTCCGTCGCAGCTCTTAGAGCTTAAATTTGCCGGCTACACCATGGAATGGCACTCCGTTCCCCATAGCCGCGATAAAGACACTCCTGGGCATATGGACCTTGCTACTGGAGCAAGATATGGAAATTCCTACTGGTGGTCTCTGTGGAAATCGAACCGTCTTCAGGCTACAGGCGCTTTTTCCCTCTATGCTGACAATCTCCTGGGCTCCCACGATTTCAAATTAGGATTTGAAATAGAAAGAAGCTCGGGTGGAGGAGATGTAAGCATCAACGGCGGGTTTGTGTATTATGACTGGAACAGAGCTCCCTACATGGCATGCAAATACTCTATGAATGAATGGGCGATTAACTGGCGCTACACATTCTACGTCCAGGATGACTGGAAGATCACAGAATCTCTGACCATAAACCCAGGACTCAGGTTCGACATCTACAGAGGAAGCATTCCTGATATGGGGACCCTTTACAAACCAGAGGCGCTTGAGCCGAGAATCGGGTTTGCCTGGGACGTTTTCAAGAGCCACAAGACCGTTCTCAAGGCTCATTTTGGAAGGTACAACGAGGTGACAAAAAGTTACTATATATCTCAGGCAAAGCAGAGTCTAAGTGACATGATTTATTATTCTGTTCCTGAATGGGGAACATTGATCGAACTCTACCGAATTCCTGCAGTCAATCGCTTTGAAGTCGACCCGCATATCAAGCACCCCTCAATGGACCAGTTTACGGCTGGAGTGGAACAGGTCATAGGTCAAGACCTCTCAATGAGCGCCTCTTTCATCTATAAGAACTGGAATAACTTCATCGAACCAGTGAATGTGGCAGGAATCTTCGAAGAGAGAACCTACACCGACCCTGAGACAGGCGAAGTTTACACAGTCTACAATCAGGTAAATCCAGGTCAGGACCATTATCTCATCACCAATCCTGAAGCAGGAAAGGATATAGGCCAGAAATTCGCTGAAATCGTCAAATACACACCCGACAGAAAATACACAGCCCTTGAGCTTACTCTCACCAAGCGCATGTCGAATAACTGGCAGATGTTCGCATCCTATGTCTACAGCAAGGAGGAAGGAAGTTATCCCAACGCCCACGCCCATGGACTTTCTTTTAACATGGGAAGGTCTCAGGTCTTCTATGACCCGAACTACCAGATCAACCTCTACGGGCGTTCGGTGATCAATGTGCCCCATACGGTTAAGATTCAAGGAACATACATCTTTCCGCTCGATATCCTCTTCAGCGCCTACTTCCTCTATCATAGCGGACTCTGCTGGGAAAGGAGGCTTCCTGTTCTAGGATTGAGGCAGGGAGTAAGGAACATCATGACAGAATCAGCCGGCTCGCGGAGGCTTCCTGATACGGTTAACCTCGACCTGAGGATTGAAAAATCCTTTGATATTCAGAAATACAAGCTCCGCTTCATGCTCGATATCTTCAATGTCTTTAACCAAGGTAGAGAAACAAGCGTTCAGGACCTCTACGGCGCAACCTTCGGAAAGCCGCTTACGGTGAATACGGCAAGGACATTCAGGGCTTCCTTCAGGTTCATGTTCTAAGAATTTCCCAGCCTAAATACAGAACAAAAGAGGCTCGTTTTTATGAAACGAGCCTCTTTTCATTCTAAATATTAGCAAAAAAAAAGCAATTTTCAATTTCTTTTGTTTCATTTCTCCTTCATTTCTCAGTTGACAGAGAATGGCAAGGATGATATCAGGTTTAAGAAGGAAATTAGAAAGGAAGTCTAATGAAAAAATTTTTTATTCTTATCACTCTAATCTTTCTAATCTTTCTCGCTCTTTTAACTTTCGGCGGGAATATTTCTCAAGAAATATGGCCCACTTCTGGCTGGGAAAAATCCACTTGCTCGGAGCAGAACCTTGATTGCACATTCCTTGATTTTCTGGACAAAAAAATTGCCTCCGCTGAATATGGCTATGTGGACTCGATGCTCATCATCAGAAATGGATATATAGTTTATGAAAAATCCTATGAGCATGATTATTTTAAGATAAATTATGGAAAAGACTCTTCTCCGAGCTTATACAATTATTTCAATCCCGTTTATCACCCTTTCTATAAAGAAACAAGACTCCACACGCTTCAATCCGTGACCAAGAGTGTCACCTCTGCGCTCATCGGAATTGCCATAGGCCGGGGGGAAATTACAGGTGTCGAAGCCAAGGTTTTAGATTTCTTTGATAAAGCTGAAGTTGAGAACCTGGATGAGAGGAAGAGGAGGATGACACTTGAAGATCTGCTGACAATGAGGGCTGGAATTGAATGGAACGAATCTACTTCCTACACCGACCCCCAGAATTCATGCACTCAGATGGAAGGAAGCGAGGACTGGATTAAGTTTGTCATCAACCGCAGGATGGAAGTAGCCCCTGGAACAAGGTTCGAATACAACAGTGGAGCGAGCCAGCTTCTCTCCTTCATCATCAAAAAATCCACTGGCCTTCATGTGAATGAATACGCAGAAAAATACCTCTTCTTACCCCTTGGAATCAAGAATTACGAATGGAAGGTCACTCCTACAGGCTATCCGGATACCGAAGGTGGCCTCTATCTCGAGCCCAGAGACCTGGCTAAGATTGGCTTTCTCTACCTTAAAGACGGCATCTGGGAAGGAAAAAAGATACTTCCGGAAGGATGGGTAAAAAAGAGTGTGAGCCCTCACGTCGAAGACACAACTCCTGAGGATGAGGCAAGGAACTGGGCCTATGGCTATCAGTGGTGGCTTATTCCCTATAGAGAAGAACCGCTGAGATATGTTTATACTTGTCTGGGATATGGAGGACAATACATGTTTGTGGCGCCTGAATATGAATTGATTGCGGTCTTTACGGGATGGAATATTGAGGGAGAGCGCCGCCTTCCCGTAGAGGTTTTCTTCGATTACGTGCTCAAGGCAGTCAAGAATAAAAAATGAGAAAAGAGAGAAGATAGCAAAAAGAACCCAGGAGAAGGACCTCATTAAACCCAAAACTTATGGCTATTATCACCGTCACTACCGAGCCCAGAACAGAGCTTCCCCCGTTTATGGCCCACATCCAGGGGATGAGCATTTCTCCCTTTTTCTCTTTCAAAAGCCTAATCCCGAGAGGAAAGGGAAAGCCCATAAGAAAACCTAAAACCCCACAGATAAGAAAGCTTACGCTCAAACGCAACATAAGGCTTTGTCCTTGAAGCTTTCCAAAAAGAAACGGAATCAAAATTACGTAAGAAAAAAGTAAAATTGAAACGAGGAGGCAGGAGCGGGAAATCCCCTTCTGAATCTTATCGCCAGAAATTGAGCCGCTCTTCAAGCTTCCCACACTGGCTCCAGTAAGAATCGAGAAAAGAAGAAGGGAAAGAGAGAGCACGGGGTGACCCAGAAAAAGGGAAAACCTCTGGATCAGGGAAATTTCAACCAGCATGAACCCTAAACCGAGGAGAGCATAAAGAAAAGGGAATTTAAAAATGATTGACCTCTCCCAAAAGTTAAGGCTCCTTCTTAAAAATAAAAGAGGGAGTAAAGTGGCTAAGAACACTCCTCCCAAGGCTGAATGAAGTATGAGGAGGATGGGTTTTGGAATACCCTTATCAAGTTTAAAGAAAAAAGGATTATTATCGCTTACCGGGCTTATAGTGGAGCCTCTTTTTAGGGATAACTTTATGAATTCTTCGAGCGATATTCTACCTTCCTCCAAGGCTTTAAGCTCCTCATTTAGGTTTTCTTTTAAATAGGGAAAATAGGAAAATTCAGGTTCATAACCGAGCTCTATCATTGCCCTGTATCTTCGAAGGACTTCACCTCTTTTAAAACTTTCTTTCTTCAGGACAAAGAGGTATTTTTTCTTCTGCGACCCGAGAGTATAAATCCGCTTCATTCCTTCTTCTATCTCTATGCCCTTCTTTCGCAGGACAACGAGAGAGAGGGTGACGAGCCTCTGAACTTCGATATGTCTCTCGCAGGCAACCACCAGTCGCCCTTCCCGAGTGAGGTGATTCAGGTAATCTTCGATTGAATCAGTGGTAAAAAGAAAATTTTCGGTCAGGGAGTATCCTTCGAGGCTGTGACTAGTTTCGGTGTAAGGAAACTGGAGGATGATGAGGTCATATTTTTTCCCTTTAGTCCGAAGAAAATTCCTCCCCTCATCCACTTTTATTTTAACATTCTCAAAATCAGAATAAATTCCCCCGTTGAACCAGGAATATCTACTCACAATCTCCACCAGGCTTTTGTTTATTTCCACAGCTTCTACACGCGAAACCCCTCCGAGTAAAGAAAGGAGGATATCCCTCCCGCCTCCGGGTCCGATGATGAGCGCTTCATCTTTTTCTCCCTCTCTCAGGAAGAAGAAAGGGAAATATCCTGGAGTAGAATATTTAAGCCCTTCTATAATGGGCCCTGGGTCTTCGAGGTTACCGCTGAATCTCAACATCGGAGAACCCGCCGTTCCATCTATGTAGATGACCATTACCTCAGGATTTCGTTCAAAGCTAACCAGGTCGGTTCTTCCGTAGGCACTCCATTTTGTCTCGATGATTTTCCCCCTTGCAGAGGAAGTCTTGAGGGCCACATAGCTCTGCTTTTCAGGATTCTTACCGATAGGAATATCAAGCCCAATCCAGCCTTTTAATTCTCCCAGAAGAAATAAGGCAACTAAAACAGTAACTAGAGAAGAAAAAACGACTAGCACTCTTTGCTCCTTGCTCTTCTGGGCGAAAAGGAAAAGAGAGGAGGCTATTAAAAGAACAATGCTCAGAAAAAAGCAGTTATTCATCCCTCCCCAAAGATTCAATAAAGGGATCGTTGCCACGGCTCCTAAGGAAGCTCCAATTAAGTCAGCAAAGTAAATCCGGGAGCTCTCTCGAGGAAAGGAACGAAAAACTTCAGACAGAAACGCTCCCGCAAAGAAAAAGGGCAGAAGGAGAATCAGAGAATAAATAAGAACTTTCCCTGTAAACTTTTCGTGGTTAGAAATCCAAAGAAGGGATAGAAGACAAAGGAAAGTTGATAAAGAAAAAAGGAAAGAAAAGAGAAATAAAACAAAAATATTTCTTTCTTTTGGTAGCTCTGGCCTAAAGAGCTGAAGAAATAATGCCCCCCCTGAAATTCCAAGAAGGGCCACCGAAATGACCACAAAAACAAAATGATATGAAAGAACTACAGAAAGGACCCTAGTAAGAGAGACTTCAAGGGAAAGAAGGCTGAAGGAGAGAAGAAAAACACCGGAGAGAATCAAAATTTTCTTTTTCCGAAAATTCTGTTCAGCTAAACTCAAGGGCATATCTTTTATCATTCGAAGGAAACCAGGTTTTTAAATAACGAAGCTTTTACTTTCTGATTTTCAATCCCTAAATATTTTCCAGGATTTATATCTCATCAGAGAGTTGATGTCAACCAGGGAGTGCTACCTTGACAACTTTAGTCTTTGTAATCATCATTATTATAGAATTAAAAAATGTCAAGGAAGAGAAAAAAGAAGAATCGGAAAAAAAAGAGGATAATTTCTCCCCCTCTGAAAGTAGAAAAGCCTCAAGGAGAGTCCTCTCCCAAGCATTCTAAAGGAAAGAAAAAATATCTCTTTTTTCTCCTTCCAGGTTGCTTAATTCTTCTTTTAGCCCTAATTTTTCTAATCCTTGGTTCTTCTCGAACAAGCATTTCAAAAAACAGAGACCTGAATGTGCTTCTCGTCACTCTAGATACGACCCGTTCCGATAGAATTGGCTGCTACGGCTATCAAAGGGCAGAAACTCCAAACATCGATTGGATAGCCTCGAAGGGAGTTAGGTTTGAGAACGCCTATTGCCAGGTTCCTTTGACCCTTCCCTCACACTGCTCAATTTTCACCGGCACCTATCCCATTTATCACAGAGTCCGTAACAATGGTTTCTACTATTTGGGCACCGAGCATCTCACTCTAAGCGAAATCCTCAAGGAAAAAGGATTCAAAACAGCAGCCTTCGTCAGCTCCTTCACCGTGGACTCCCGCTTCGGTCTCGACCAGGGCTTCGATTACTACGATGATGACTTCCTCGAAAAAGGCATTGCCAAGAATTTTACTTCAGAAAGAAAGGCAGAGGATGTTTTTCGTGCCTTTTCCAACTGGTTTGATAAAAATCATTCCCAAAAATTTTTTATCTGGGTTCACTTCTATGACCCTCACCTTCCTTACAACCCGCCTTCTCCTTTCAAAGAAAAATATTCTGAAAGACCGTATGATGGAGAAATTGCCTATATGGATGTTTACGTGGGAAAAATAGTGGAAAAACTCAGGGAAAAAAATCTGCTGGAAAGGACGCTCATCATCCTGGCAGGGGACCATGGGGAGGCGCTAGGGGAAAAGGACGAAGTTGACCATGGATTATTCATCTATGATGTTTCGATGAGGGTCCCCTTCATCATCTTCTCTCCCTCCCATCTACCCCAGAAAAGAGTCATCCGTTCGAGAGTGAGGTTGATAGATATCATGCCTACCGTCTTAGATATGCTCGAGATTTCAGAAAGTCCTGAAATTCAAGGCCAAAGCCTCCTTCCCTTTATAAGCAAAAAAAAGAAAAAGGACCTCCCTTCCTACATCGAAACCTACATGCCTCGGGAATACTATGCCTGGTCAGAACTCGTGGGGTTTATTGATGGGGAATGGAAATACATCAAGGCGCCAAAACCAGAACTTTATAATCTTAAATCAGACCCAGGCGAAAATAACAATCTCTTTCAGAGAGAAAGAAAAATTTCTTCTCGTCTGGAAGAAGGGCTCCAAAGACTTTTAGAAAAATACTCATCTGAGAAAGAGGGAAAGAGGAAGTTAACTCCGGAAGAGGAGGCACGGCTCCGCTCCTTGGGCTATCTCTCCACGGACCTCTCTGGAGAACTAAAGGGTAAGAAACTACCTGACCCCAAAGACAAGATTCAAGAATATGCTATTTATGCCCATGCCAGAAAATATGAATATGAAAAGGATTACGAAAGAGCCGAGCGTAACTATCTGGAACTTATCCGTCTTAACCCTGACTCCCCCTGGAATTATGTTAACCTTGCTCTCCTCTATGAAAAAATGGGAAGACTCGAGGATTCTATACGCATCATGGAAAAGGGAAGAAAAATGCTTCCTGATTCCATAGTCATTCTCTCCCGCCTGAGCCTGTTTTACATGAAGGAAGCAAAACCAAAGGAAGCATTCGAAACAAGCCAGGCTGTTTTAGAGATTGACCCTAAATATTTCGATGCTCTCTATATTTCAGGTGTGGCTCTAGTGAACACAGGGAACTGGAAAGAGGCCCTTGAATATTTTGAGAAAGCTCTTGAAATAGAACCAGAGAACAAGCCTCTAAGGCTTCAGTATGCTTACTGCCTCACGGTGGTTGATAGAGCCCAGGATGCATTGAAAATCTATCTCAAGCTAAGGGAGGAATATCCCGAAGACCCTGTAATTTACCGCGAGCTCGGCATTCTGTACGACACTCTGGGAGAGATCGAAAAGGCAAAACAAAACCTGAGAAAGGCAGTTGAACTAAATCCTTCACCAAATGCATATTACAACTATGCGGTTGTCCTCGAAAAAAGCGGCGACTTGAAACAGGCCGTGTATTATTTGAAGCTTTTCCTGGAAATGACCCCGGAGAAAAAAACGACTCGATTTGAAGAAGCTAAAATGGCTCTTTTACAATGGGAAAAAAGGCTCAGCCAAGGTGAATCAAAATAAATCTCGCTCTGCTACTAAATTGAAAAGGTAAAGACCTTGAAAAGAGGAAAAACTTCAATTTTAAGCAAGAATCTTGAATCAAGAAGAAAAAAGACAAATTTTATCCTTCTTGTTTTCCTCTCCTGCATTTCAATTCTTTTAGCCTTTCCAAGGGAAAAAATTAAGCTAAACCCAAATCAAGATTTAAACATCATCCTCATCACCCTGGATACGACGCGTGCAGACCGGATAGGATGTTATGGATACGAAAAAGGAGAGACTCCAAATCTCGACAGCCTCGCTCGCCGGGGAGTGAAGTTTGAGAACGTCTATTCTCAGGTCCCATTAACCCTTCCCTCTCACTGTTCTCTTCTGACCGGGACATACCCCATCTACCATAGAGTCAGGAACAACGGGTTCTATCACCTTGACTCAAATCATCAGACTCTCGCAGAAATCCTGAAAGAAAAAGGGTTCAAAACAGCCGCCTTCATAGCTTCTTTCATACTCGATTCTCGCTTCGGGCTCGATCAGGGATTTGATGAGTATGATGATCAATTTTCTCCTGATGAAACTCTCAAAAATTTCCGTTCTGAAAGAAGGGCTGAAGAGGTATTCAGATCATTTTCAGCCTGGCTTGATAGGAATGCGAAAGAGAAATTCTTCTCCTGGATTCATTTCTTTGACCCCCATACTCCCTACGATCCTCCCTCTCCTTTCAAGGAAAAGTTTATCCACAATCCATATGATGGAGAAATCTCCTATATGGATTTTTATGTAGGGAAAATAGTTGAAAAACTGGAAGAAAAGCACCTCCTGGGGCGCAGCCTGATGATTCTTGTCGGTGACCATGGTGAGGCTTTTGGGGAAAAGGGAGAGCTTGAACATGGACTTTTCCTCTACGATGTCACGCTTAAAGTTCCCTTGATAATGTATTCTCCTTCTCTTCTTCCTGAGGGACTCGTGATTGAAAAGAGGGTGCGCTTGATCGACCTCATGCCCACTATTCTTGACTTCCTCAAGATTAAAAAAAAGACAGCTTCCCAAGGAGAAAGCCTTTTTCCCTTTATAACTTTAAAGAAAAAAGAAGACCTCCCTACCTACATCGAAACCTTCTCTCCTAAGGAAAATTTCGGCTGGTCAGAGCTTGTGGGGATAGTTGAGGGGCAATGGAAATACATTCATGCCCCCCGGCCTGAATTGTATAATCTAAAAAACGACCCTGAAGAGAACAAAAATGTCTTCGGCGAGGAAGAAAAAATTTCTTTCTCCATGAAAAATAGATTAGAAAAAATAATAGACCAGTATTCATCAAAAACGAAAGAGCCTTTAAGGAGATTATCAAGAGAAGAGCAAGAAAGGCTTCGCTCTCTGGGGTATTTGGGAGGAGAGCCCTCAACTCTTCCCTTAAAAGGAAAGCTTCCTGACCCAAAAGATAAAATTGAGGAATATCGTCTCTATTACCTTGCAAAAAGGCTCGAAGCGGAGGGAAATTTCAGCGATGCTGCAAAAATCTATGAAAAACTAATCCTTGAAAATCCTGAAGTTGCCTGGAATTATGTTTACCTCGCACTTGCCTACGAGAAAATGAAGAGAATGGAAGAGGCCATCAAGACTCTTGAAAGAGGCCTAGAGAAAATCCCTTCTTCGCTGATCATCCTCTCGCGATTGATGTTCTTTGAGCTAAGGGCAGGAAAAATAGAAGAAACCAGAGAAACCTGCGGGAAAATCTTAGAAATAAATCCTTATGAATTCGACGCCCTCTTCATAAGGGGAACAATTCACTGGCAGATGAGAGAATGGGAGGAGGCATTACCCTACTTCGAGAAAGCCATGGAAGTTGAACCAGAAAATAAAGTCTTGCAATTCAGATATGGCAACTGTCTTTCTGCCCTGGGCGAAAATAAGGAAGCATTAAACATCTTTTTAAACCTGAAAGCAAAATACCCTGATGAGGGGTCCATCTACCATGAACTGGGATTGGTGTATGATTCTCTCGGAAAGCTTGATGAGGCAGGAGGAAACTTTAGAAGGGCAGTCGAGCTCAGTCCTTCACCCATAACCTATTTTGATTATGCCGTTTTTCTGGAAAAAACAGGAGAGTTAAAGAAAGCCATCGAATACTTGAGATTGTATTTAGAGACGACAAGGGAGGGTGAGACTCTAAGAAAGAAGAGGGCAAAAAAGGCACTCCAAGAATGGGAAGCCAGACTTAAAAAACAATGACCCAAAATCCAAAATTTTGAATAAAATCCAATTTTTTGGATAAAAATTAATTAAACGAAATAAGCCCTATTTATAACCCATTCATTTCTAATAGATTACAAAAAGAAGACATAAGTCTGAAATTGGCATAAAAATTGCTATTGACAAAGAGGAAGGTTTTGTTAAAATTAAAAAAAATTTCAAAGAAAGGAGGTGGAAGGAAGGAAAGAGATGAATCTAAGAAATGGGTTCGGGAAATATGGGAAATAAAAAAAATTCCATTTCCCGAGGGAAAATTTTTAAATTTATCTTCAACTTAAAGGAGGGATGAATTGAGATTAAAAAGAATTCCTTTTCTAATCCTTCTCTTAACCCTTCTTATTTCTTTCACCTATTCGCAAACCGGTGAACTGGGGACTTTTGTGGGTACAGTGACAGATGAAGAAGGAAACCCGCTTCCTGGGGTAGAGGTAACAGTGCGGAATGTAAAGACAGGGTTAACCCAGAGCACAATCACCAACGAGAGCGGAAGATACAGGTTAGAAAGGCTTCCCCGTGGCTTCTATGAGATGACTGCCAAGCTCGAAGGTTTTAAAACCACAGTCAGAAAGGGACTGGAGCTTTTTTCAGGAGCAATGACAAGGGTCGACCTCCAGCTCGAAATGGGCGCAATCGAAGAAGAGGTGACCGTCATCGGTGAAACACCCATCGTCGAGACGACCCGCTCTGAAGTCTCCACGGTAATGACCGAGAAGGAGCTCCTCAGCTATCCCCAGCAGAACAGAAATTACCTCCATCTCATGCAGTATGCTCCTGGAGTCCAGCCCGATGCACCAATCATCGGTGCCACCACGGGCTTTGCCATCAACGGGATGAGAGGGGAGTCCAACAATTACATGCTCGATGGACTAAACAACAACGACATGACCGATAACACCATGGAAACTACCCTCCTCCCCCCTGAATCAATCCAGGAATTCAGGCTCATCACCAACAATTTCAATGCCGAATATGGAAGAAACGTAGGAGGAATCCTGAATGTGGTCATGAAATCGGGAACAAATGAGCTCCATGGAAGCGGCTGGATGTTCTACAGAGGAGATAGCTCCTTCTTCAGGTCAGCAGACTGGCTGACAGGGGAAAGGGCTCCTTATCTCCGCTACCAGTACGGGGGAACACTCGGCGGACCGATAATCAAGGATAAGACCTTCTTCTTTGCCACCTTCGAGGGAATAAATCAGGAGATCGATAATGTGACCACTGCCTACTTCCTCACTCCTGAAGCAATAGCCACTGCCACAGGAACGGCTAAAGCTTTCTTCGACAAATACCAGTCAGCCTATCCTGTTCCAACCTATAGCTTCGTCGATAAAAATGGTGACGGAGTGGCTGACTACGGGAGAGCAGCCCTCACCTACACTGACAATTTCAGAAGCTACATGGGAGGATTGAAGATCGACCACATCTTCAGCGAAAAAGACCGAGTTGCCTTCCGCTGGATGTATAACTTCCGCGAATATAAAAGTGGGTTCGGTTATAGCGGCTATTACTGGACGCCCGGAAAACAGCTCGAACAACCCTTCAGCTTCCACACCGGAGGGCTGAACTGGCTCCATATCTTTAGCCCCACAGTCTACAACGAAGTAAGGCTGGGTTATCACCGCGATAACTGGGAGTGGAAAACCCAGGACCCGGATATCGCCTATTTTGCCTTCGGAGACGAGCTTCTTCCCGTGGGTGACCCCGGATATCCCATGACCCAGATCAACAACACCTATCAGTTGGTCGATGTGCTGAACCTGCAGTCAGGCGATCATAGCTTGAAATTCGGAGGGGAGTTCAGATACTGGACGGTGAATTCCTCCTTCGATGCTCTCGTCAACGGCTACTACATCTTCGATGACGGGCTTGCTTGGCTCAGAAATGACCCTGCCGCTTATTTAATCATCGGCGCTGACCCTCCTCAAAACGATGAAAATCCCTACCTTCCTGGAGACCCAAGAGGAGAGTGGAAGACAGGCTTTGGGCTGACAGCAAGAAAATGGAGAGGCTATGAAATAGGGCTCTTCGCTCAGGATGAATGGAGGGTGACGGGAAGGCTGACTTTCTCTTATGGACTGAGATGGGAATTCTACTCTGTGCCTGAAGAATACTCCGGAAAGGGAATCTCACAGCCTGCTTTCGGCACCCAGCGTGGCTTTGAAAGTGGCGAATTGATCGAGGGAGAATGGAACGAGGAAGGGATACGCTACACTATCTTCGATGGTCGTGAACTCATGGGAAAAGGCGTCTGGAATAACTACTACGGAAACTTCGCCCCCAAGCTCAGCCTCGCCTATGACCTCACAGGTGATGGGAAAACGTCCTTCAGGGCAGGATATGGAATCTCCTACGACAGGCAGATGAACCGCTCCTATGAAAATGACCGCTTCAACTATCCTGACTTTGCCTTCAACTCCTTCCTGGGAAGCCCGTGGGGTGGAACAGCAACCTTTTACGCCACAATGCCCGCCACGATTCCTGTTGAGGCTGCACGCACAGTGAGGATTTCCCTGAGATGGATGGACCCCAACCTCAAGCCTCAAATGGCTCACAACTGGATGGTCGGGATTCAGAGGGAGCTCGGTCCGAATTTTAGCCTCGAGGTTGACTATACAGGCTCTGCGGGAAGAAGAATCGGCGGAATCATGCGCATCAACAGATACACAGGCGACAGGGTGGATGGCAGAGAAGATGGAATTAATCCCTACATCAACATCAGAGACGGAAACTTCAGAACGAATAGCTTCAAATCCAACTACCACGGCCTCCAGGTAATCCTCAACAAGAGGTTCTCTAAAGGCTGGTCCTGGTACACAGCTTACACTTATGGAGTGGCTAAAGACTATTCCTCAATCTATCAGGGTATCGTCATCCAGACAAGCATCGAAAATTGGGACCTCGATTATGGCTACGCCGACTACGACCACCGTCACCGTGTTGTGGGCGGACTGGTGTATGAGCTTCCCTTCTTCAGAGAGTCAGAGAACTGGTTCCTGAAGCGGGTAATTGGCGGCTGGCAGCTTGGAGTCTCTTATCACGTGACCTCTGGTCGTCGCTTCAGTGTCTACGGTCGAAACTCCCCCACCACAGATTTCAACCTTGATGGTCAGTATGGTGATAGACCCCTCTGGTTAGGAGAAGGTGATAACTACAACGATGCCATCAAATGGGAAGCTGGAAAACCCTACCTTGACCCGAGCTATTTCGGAAAGCCAAATCCACCCGCTTATGTAAAAGACATGAGCTACTACAACCAGAGGCTCCTTCCCAAGAATGCCTTCACTTGGTATCCGACATACAACATCGACATTTCTCTCCAGAAGAACTTCACCATTCCTGTAGGCGCAAGAGACTATAACTTCCAGCTCATCCTGGATTGCTTCAACCTGCTCAAGAGCCAGTTCTGGGCGCTTCCTGAAACACAGTGGGGCCTGGCAAACTTCGGTGAGGTGGCAAGAAAGTACGGAGAAAGAATAGCCCAGATATCGCTGAGATTCATGTTCTAAGTGAAAGTTGAACTCAAAAAGGGGAAACCCTTTGAAAAAGGGGTTTCCCCTTTCTCCTTTAAAATTTAATAAAAACAAAATTTTTTTTATTTAAAAATCCAATATCATATCAATATCATATCCAGGAGAAGATAATCCCTTATATTAAAAAAAGTTGCAAAGTAGTTCTGCTGTGGGTAAAAAAGTAAAAAAGAGATAAAAAAGAGATTTTCAGGGAATTAAGGATGAAATTCAGAACGAACGAGTTATTATGGAAGAAGCTAGGTGAATATCAGCAAGAGAGGAGGTTCTTATTTTCATTTTCGCTTTAAAATTCCTCATCTAAAGCCTCTCTATAGGCTTTCTGAGGTCTTTAATTTTCAGGTTTACTAACACAAAATCCAGGAAAGAGGACTAAAAGATGAAAAAAAAGGCATCATTTTTTCTACTCTTCTTTGTACTCTCCTCCCTTTTAATCTCCCAAGACCTCGTTCTCAAAGGAGGAACATTGCTCACCGTTACTCATGGTGTCATTGAAAATGGCATCCTGGTAATTAAGGGAGGAAAAATAGAGGCCATAGGAAAAGACATTTCCATTCCCCCGGGTATGGAAATAATAGATTGCACGGGAAAGTTTGTCATGCCCGGGATTGTTGACTCCCATTCCCATATCGCCTTCGATTTTGAAGATGTGAATGAAATGACAGACCCTGTGACTCCGCAGGTATGGATGAAGGAGGCACTCGACCCTGACTCAGAGAACATCTTTACCACACTCGCAGGAGGAGTAACCACGGTCAAGACGATGCACGGAAGCGCCAACGTCATAGGAGGAGTAAACGTGACCATAAAGCTTAAATACAACTGCCCAGTAGAAGAGATGATTGTCAAGGGAGTTAGGCATCAACTTAAGATGGCTCTCGGAGAAAATCCAAAGCGGGTCTACGGGAAGGAGAAAGGTCAAATGCCCTCAACCCGAATGGGAAATGCCTATCTTATGCGCAAGGCATTTCTTGAGGCACAGGAATACAAAAACAAATGGGATGAATACGAGAAAGCTTTGGCTTCAGGTAAAAAAAACGTAAAACCCCCAAAAAAGGACTTAAAAATGGAAACGTTGAAACTTGTCCTGGAGAAGAAACTTGCCGTTGACTGCCACACCTACAGAGCAGATGAGATAGTCTGGATCATCAACTTCTGCAAAGAATTTGGAATAGAGCTCAAACAGCTCAGTCACTGCATAGATGGCTACAAGGTGGCTGATATAATTGCTGAGGCTGGTGTCTCCTACGGTGGATGGGTTGATTGGTGGGGGTTTAAGGACGAAAGCTATGACGGCTGTCCCTATGGATTTAAAATCATGTATGATGCAGGAGTAAACATTGTCATCAATTCTGATAGCGATGATGAAGGACGCTATTTATACCTGAATGCGGCAAAAGTCTTAAAATACAACGACATCCCGGAGGAAGAAGTTTTAAAGATGATAACCATAAACCCAGCTAAGACCCTGGAGATGGAGGAAAGAATAGGAAGCCTGGAGGTAGGGAAAGATGGAGATGTGGCTGTTTTCGATAAACATCCTCTCGATTCAACCTCGAAATGCCTGATGACCATAATCGAGGGGAAAATCTATTTCGACTACACAAGGCACAGCATTCAGGCAAAGGAGTAAGAGATGAAGAAGAAATTTAAAATCATGCTTGTGATTTTCTTCCTGGGAGTTATTCCCACCCAAGCTCAAGAAACCATTCTCATTCGAAATGGAAAGCTCTTTCCCATAGTCGGGGAGCAAATTCCGCGCGGATGCCTTCTCATCCAAAAGGGAAGAATAGCAAAAATTGGAACCGAGATAACGCCTCCCCCAGGAACTTTAGTGATAGATGCAGAGGGAAATGAGGTTTATCCAGGATTCATAGCCCTGATGACCGCTGTGGGAGTCACAGGTTATCCAGGCACAGGAGATGACCTCAACGAGCTGGGGGTCTCGACGCCTCACATTGACCCTTATGACGCAATAAACCCCGAAGACGACACCATTGAGGTCACAAGAATGGGCGGTGTTACCACGGTGATGACAATAAGTGGAACTTTGAATGTGATAAACGGAAAGTCTGTGGTGCTTAACCTGGAAGGAGATCTCGCTGAAGAGATGGTTATCAAAAGAGATGTGGCCCAGATCTTTAACATGGGCGCCAAGGGCCAAGTTCCTTATGGGCCAAAAAGACCCGGAAACTATCCCCAGACTCATCCTGGAATTGCAGCCTTTATCAGGGAAAAGCTTCAATCTGCTCTTGAATATGCCAGGAAAGCAAGGGAGAAAGACAAGAAAATCATTCAGCCAAATTTTGAAGAAGACTATGTGCCATTCCGAAGAGACCTGGAAATGGAAGCCCTTGTTCCTGTAGTTGAAAAAAAGGTGCCCGCTCTCTTCATCACTCAAAATGAAGTCACTCTTCGCAATGCGCTAAACATAATCCACGAATTTGATTTAAAGGGCATTCTCTATGCCACAGCAGATATACTCAAGTTCTCTGCCGAAATAGCCCAAAAGAAAATTCCAGTCATCTGGGCCGGGACTACTTCTCTCCCTAAAAAATGGGAACCCTTTGACCTGAATTTCCGCACCGCCTCAGTCCTAGCTGAAAAAGGAATACTATTCTGCTTCGACCAACTTGGTTTTTTAGGAGTTAATAGCCACAATGTAAGAAACATCTTTGTCCCAGCCAGCCTTTCTGTGGCCCACGGCCTAGAGGAAAAGGAGGCACTCAAGGCCCTGACCATAAACCCGGCGAAAATCCTAGGGATGGAATCTGAAATCGGCTCTCTTGAGGTTGGAAAAAGGGCTAACATTACCATCTGGAGCGGAAGCCCAATTCAGATGAGCTCAAGGGTGCTTAAGGTAATAATCGACGGAAAGCTCATCCCCATGACGAGCATCCAGACAAGACTCAGGGATAAGTTTGAAAAGATAGTTCAGGATAGGATGGAAAAGAAAAGAACCAAGAAAGTTACCATATCTGGGGAAAATAAACTTTTTTAAATAAAAACAAAAAGTTAAAATTACATAATCTGAGAGGTGGTAAGAAAGAGAAAGGTGCCTCCGCTTGGTGAATAAAAAATTTTCTCATCGCTTCCAGGTAGGTAAAGATATAAGCGAGGGCATGGAATCTATTAAAAAATTCCTTTCTACTTCAAAAATGGTATTTGAATCTTAAGGAAGCTATTATATAATTTAAAAAGAGGATAACTTGGAATGATAAAAAAGGCATTATTCGTCTTTATTTTTCTTTCCTTATCCCTGTATTCTTTTTCGTCCATTCAGGGAACAATAAAAGGAACGGTGAAGGATAAGAAAGGAATGCCCCTCGAGGGAGTGAAGGTAACTGTAAGCTCGATTCAATATTCAGCCGTAAAATATGTCCTCACCACCAATCAAAAAGGGGAATTCCTTCAGATAGGTCTTCAACCCGACTACTATCAGATCAAGGCAGAAAAAGATGGGTATCTTCCCGCAATCATCGAAAAAAGGGTGACGATGATGATTGTCACAGAAGTGGAAATTGAGCTTGAAGAAGGCAAATACTTCATCGGCAAATCACCAGGAGAGGATGATTTTATGGAAGGGATCCGCCTCTTTGAGGAAGAGAAATATCGCGAGGCAGCTGAGAGTTTTCAGAAAGCCGCGGAGAAAGAGCCTTTTGAACCCATATATTTTAACAATCTGGGAGAAACCTTCATAAAACTGGAAGAATATGACCAGGCCATTGAGGCTTATACCAAGATGGTTGAGATCCAGCCTGAAAGCTATACAGCCAATAAGAAGCTCGGTGAATTGTATGGATTGAAAAAAGAATTTGAGAAAGCCATTCCCTACTTCCAGAAAGCGGCGGAGTTAAGCTCAGAGGACCCTCGAGCCTATTTCGATTTAGGTGCTTGCCTGATGAATCTTCAGGACTATTCTGCTGCTTTAGAGGCTTTTAACAAAGCCGTGACGCTTGACCCTAAGTTTGCACCCCCTTATTATCAACTGGGATTGATCTATGTCAACCAGAACAAAAATGAAGAGGCAATCCAAAGCCTTGAGAAATTTATTGAGCTTGCCCCTGAAGATTCTAAGGCTGAAGTTGCTCGGCAACTCCTTAGTTACCTTAAATCAAGATGAGATAAAAGAAGGCAAAAGAAAGACTGAAGGGAGGAGAAAAAATGAAAAGAGCGAATCAATTTCTTCTCCTTTTGCTTTTCATTTTCTTCTCTCTCAATCTATTCTTCCCTGAAAGAGCATGGGGGGAGGAGAAACAAAAATTGCCAGAAAAATACAAGAAATGGCTGAACGAAGAGGTAGTTTACATCATCTCCCAGAGCGAAAGAGAAGTCTTCTTAAGCCTGAAAACAGATGAGCAGAGGGAAGAATTCATAAAAAATTTCTGGAAGAGACGCGACCCAACACCTGAAACCCCTTTCAATGAATACAAAGAAGAACATTATCGAAGGATAGAATACGCCAACAGGCATTTTTTCGAGGGAATTGAGGGCTGGAGGACGGACAGGGGAAGAGTCTATATCATGTTTGGTCCTCCAGATTTTTTTGAATCAAACCCGGGGGGAGGAAGAGGTTTCCTCTTCAACCCCTCTGGACCGACAGCCGAGTTTCCTTCCGAAGTCTGGGTCTATAGATATATCCCTGGATTAAAACTCAGAACAGGGAGAATTGAACTCACCTTTGTCAACTATTACCATTCAGGAAAATATCAGCTGACTACCAGCCCTGCCTTGGCAAATGCCCTTCGCAACACCTCGATTGAATCAAGAAATGTCGGCTATGAGGACCCAAAAGTTCAAGTCCCTGGTTCAACGGAAAAGGATCTGCCGGTTAATCCTTTAGAACAGCTTCAGATTCTGACTGAAGTCACAAAATCAAGGGGGGAAGTTTTTGAAGAACTTGAAAGGAGTGCAAGGTTAAGAAAACTTAAAGGCATTGTTGAAGCCAAGGAATCACTCTCCACTCTTCCTTTCTACATGAATCTCATCTACCTCATGGGTGAGAATGAACTAACCTCCGTTCCCATCAGTGTCGAAATTTCAGGTAAAGATGTAGCCTTCATAAAGAATGAAGAAAGGTACAACGGTTCTGTAAATTTTTACATAGAAATAAAACAAGGAAACAAAACGGTCTATCAATCAAGCGACAGATTGGTGATGAACTTGAGGGAGGAAACTTATCAAAGAAGGTTTACCGATTATTATCAGTACAGACATAAGGTTTCTCTAAATCCAGGCAAATATATATTCTATATGGTTGTCTGGGATGAGGTCGATAATAAGGTTGGCTACGTAGAGCAGCCAATCGAAGTGCCCCAAATACTCAGAGGTCAGTTTTCGATAAGCGACATTCTGCTGGCCAGAGACATAAATTTTGTTGAGGAGGAACAAAAACAACCAGTAATAGAATCAAAGGAAATTCAAGCCCTGCAAACCATCAGCCAATCAGGACTAAAGGTTCCCGAAACGATAGAAGTGGAAAAAAAGGAAGACCCCTTCTCCTTCGCCAACCTTCAAATTAACCCTAACCCTCTTTCTGAATATTCAAGGAATGATGAGCTTATCTTTTTTTACCAGATCTATTCTCCTACCTTCAGCGTTGAACAAAAAAAGGCAAAGCTTCTCATCGTCCATCAAATAGAAAGAGAGGGACAAATTATCGCCACCATCGACAAGCCTCAGGAAGTCCACATCCTTGAGAGTCAAAAAACAGCCATAATCAACAGCGGTGCCCGTTATGAATTAGCCTCCCTCTCACCGGGACGCTATACCCTTGTGGTTAGGGTGAAAGACATCTTCCTCGATAAGACAATCGAGAAGAAAGCAGATTTTAGAATTAAATGATTTAATGAAATATCTTTTAAAGATAAAGGAAATAAAAATGACAAAATTCGTTCGCATCCCTTTTTTAACTGTGATTTTCTTCTCTCTCCTTGTCTTTACTTCCTCTGCGGACAAACCAAAAAAAGATAAATACGAAGAATGGCTCAAAGAAGAAGTAAAACTTCTCATCTCAGCAGAGGAAGAGGAAGAGTTTAAATCCTTAAAAAGCGATGAGGAAAAAGAAAATTTCATTGAATTATTCTGGGCAAAGAGAGACCCCTCACCAGGAACAAAAGAAAATGAATTTAAAGAAGAGTGGTATAAGAGGCTTGATTATGTCAATAAGAACTTTATTTATGGACATATAAAAGGATGGCATTCTGACATGGGAAAGGTATATATGCTCCTTGGTCCTCCGGCTCAAATAAAGGTGGATGCACCAATTAAAAGAGAATCCCCTACAGGAGGAAGTCAACTGGAAGCTCCTCCCCAAATCTGGATTTACCAGCCGATGCCTGAGTTAGGACTAAATGAGCCCTTCCAAGTCGTTTTCAGACAATATCAATTTGGCTATGAATTGGACAACATGACACCTCAGAAGATCCATCGAGCAATGGAGATTTTTCCCAAAAAAGTGGTCTTTAATCCAGACCTTAAAGACATACCGAAATACAAATTCACTTTAGAAGAAAATTCTTTTGAGGGAAAATTAATCAATCAATTAATCTCTTCAGGAGAAGAGGTAAGAAACATCTCCCTTGAATGGAAGCCTCTCTTTTCTCGGGCGCAAGAAGGTTCTACTTATGTGACATTTTTATTCGAAGTTGACCTGAAAAAGACAAATCTACCTAAACTTGAAGAGCTTGTCTTTTTCGGTAGAGCGGAAGGAGAAGAAAGGAGAGAAGACTTTTATAAATCGCTAACATCTTTGAACAAAAAAGGGGATAAGCTCATCATCCACTTTGGACAACCTTTTCTTCCCGGAGAGTATGAGCTCTATCTCGGGGTAAGAGACAAAGGAAAGGAAAAATATTCCCTCTTAAAATCAAACTTATCTGTGCCAGACCTCTGGAAAGAAGGCTTGAATACAAGCACCTTGATTCTTTCTCCATCTGTGGTTAATCTTACAAAATCTGATAAGATTGAGGAATTCGACCCCTTCATCTTTGGCCAGTACAAGGCAGTGCCCCGTCTTGAAAATAAGTTTAAATCAAGTGAATCTTTGAATGTGCTCTTCCAGATTTATGATGCTCAACTTGTTAACGGAGAAGCCTCCCTTGTCATTGAGTACTTCATTGTCGCCCCTGAAGGAACATATCGCCTTAATGCCCAGGAAATAGTCCAGAAGGTCGAACCTGGAAAAGCAATCATGGGAGGAACAGAAGTCCCCCTTTCTCCTTTGAAGAGCGGAAACTATACTTTTAAAATTAAGATTGTTGACAGGAACGCAAAAAAGGTTTTCGAAAAGACAGCCGATTTTCAGGTTGAGTGACAAAAAAATACACCTCCTGTACCTCATTTAAGACTAGGATCCAATCGGAGGAGAATGGGTTACGCTTCTTTCTTGTGGATAAAAAAAGAGATATTTTCAGGTAATTAAGAATGGATTAAGACCGAATGAGTTCATTATGCCAGAGGCTAAGGGGATGAAAATCACTAAAATAAGATATGTTCATTCTCAATTTTGCTCTAGACTACCTCATCTAAAGAGTCTCTTTAGGCTTTCTGATATCCTGAATTCTTTGGGCATATCCATCCAAAATCCTGAAGAATCTTTAAAAATAATTCCTTAGAGAAAGGAAAAATAGATGAAAAAATGGATGATAGCCGCTTTAATCATTAGCTTGTTCTTTTTCTCTTCCTGTAGAGCTAAAAGAGCGGAAGAAAAAATAATCTCAGGTGTGGATAAGAAAGTGGGAAGATACTCTTACAAAAAAGAAAATTTAAATTTAATCATCATCGTCGACACAGAGACAGCAAGAATGAGAAAGAAGGAGAAATACTTTCCTCTGGATATAAAAGTTGCCAACAAAGACCTCGATTCACTCACCTTAACCAGGGAGAACGTTTTTCTCCTTGATGAAAAAGGAAACAGATATCATATGGCAAGCGTCGAAGAAATACTCAGAGATTATGACAAACTCCTGCTCGACTCAAGATTCAGGGACGAAGGCTTTGTTGTGGGAAATAAGATTGCCACAAGCTTCGAGTTTTTCATCCAGGAAAAAAGCAATTTTTTCCCCGTCAAAGCAGGGGCAGGACGAGTGACCGATTCAGTGATAATCGGAAGAAATAGATTCATTGAAGACCGTCTCTATTTCCCCATGCTTCCAGAGGGAATAGAAGGGAAAAAATTAAAGCTTCTTTTCGAAGTTCCTGAACTCGATTTCCCCCTTGAAGTTTCTTTTTTCGTTGAATAGAAACTTCCGCTCACCTCAATAAATGACTTTTAAAAAAGGTCTTCGAGCTCCTCATTTCCTGGAGGAAGATGGCCGTGCATTTGAAGATATTTCTGGATGAGCTCGCTCTCTCTCTTGGTAAATAAGGGATCTACATCATACCTGAAAAACTTTCCCCTCTTCTGAGTTTCAAGCTGCTTGAGGAGAGCCTGCCTCAGGTTTTCTGCACCTGCAATATAAATAACCTTCTTCTCCTCATCCAGAATCTCAAAAGCCCCCTCGACTTCCGGAACATGTTCAATTACCTCAAAAGATAAGGAAAGCCATTTCTGGGGGGGGAGTATAGGAGGCGAGAGTAAGAGCCTCAAATCGCACCTCAGGCAACGGCTGGCCTCAAGGGTGGCTTCTTCCTCTGTGAACCCTTTCTCGATGAGGCTAAAAGATTTAACTCTTTCTGAGAGGGAAAGCTTTGGGGAAGAAAGCCTTCTTTTTGGAGCAAAACTCTCTTCCCTACCTAGCCATAAACTCTTCCTGTCTTTCCTTTCCTCCAAAAGAGTCTCTTTGAGTCCTTCTCCTCCGAGGAACCTATCTATGGCCGAAGCTGCCTTCCTGCCCTGAGCCATGGCTTCCACGGCAGAAGATGGACCGAGTGTTGCCTCTCCCCCGGCAAAGATTCCGGGCACATTCGTCTCCAGTGTTTCCCGGTTAACTTTGATAAGGCCACTTTCTCCTTTGAGTTTGATTTCAAGTTCGGGAGGAAGATAGGAAAGGTTTGGTCTCTGACCTATGGCAAGAATCACAAAATCAGTGTCTGTAACTTTCTTCTCTGAAAAATCAAATTCTGGAGAAAATTCTCCCCTTAGATTGAAGACAGATGTACAGAGAACGACTTCTATTTCTTTGACTCGATTTGCATTCCCCAATATTCTCAGCGGACCCCATCCTGGATGAAGATGGATGCCCTCCTCTTCTGCCTCCTCAATTTCCCAGGAAAAAGCAGGCATCTCTTCCCTTTTCTCAAGCGAATAAACCTCAACAGGAAAAGCACCGAGTCTAAGGGCAGTCATGGCCACATCCAAAGCCACATTTCCTCCTCCTATGACTACTACCTTCCCTTCCATGCGAGTGATGCTTCTTTCCTTTGCCTGTCTGAGGAAATCAAGACCCCAGAAAACCCCCTCAAGCGAAACACCCTCAAGCTCAATTCTCTTACTCTGGCTGGCTCCGCTTGCCAGAAAAAAGGCATCCCAGGCACCCGATTCATATTCTTTCTTGAAGGATTCCCTATCAAGCTCTCTCTCAGTCACAATCTCAACTCCGGCTGCCTTTATCTCCTCAATTTCTTTTTGGATGATGCTTCGGGGAAGACGATATTCGGGAATAGCCCATCTGAGCATTCCTCCTGCCTCTTTCTCTGCTTCAAAAACTCTTACCGAGTGTCCCAGACGAGCGAGAAAATAGGCAGCCACAAGCCCAGCCACACCGGCACCGACTACAGCCACCCTCTTCCCGCTTTTCTTCCCTTGACTAAAATCAGGTTCATATGCTCCTTTTTCCAGGGCAAAGCGCTTCAGAGAACAGATAGAGAGAGGTTCGTTTATTTCTCCTCTGCGGCAGACATCTTCACAGGGATGGTGACAGATGAAACTAAGGCTCGAAGCAAGGGGTGTCCTTTCCTTGATTATTTTTGCTGCTTCATTAAAATTCCTCCTTCTTACTGAGTCCGTGTAGGAAGGGACATCCATGCTCAGCGGACATTTGGCTACACAGGGAACAAGAAAATCCCTTTTTTCACCACAAATCGCTTCCTTATCCCTCAGGGCTCCGGTGGGGCAGACCTCAACACAAGCCCCACAGAATCTGCACCCCGACTCTTCAAGCGAAGGCATTCTGGTTCCAACTATGACCTCACCCTCACTCATCACATAGGCAAGAGCCTCTGCTCCTACAACCTGCTCACAGACTCGAACACAACGCAGACAACCAAGACAAAGATTATAGTCCCTGATAAAAAGCGGTTTCTCTTTTTCCAGATAAAGATTCCTCGAGACATAGCGAGAAATATCTTCTTTAATGCCCACATATTCGGCCACTTTACGAAGCTCGCAGACTTCAAATTTTATACAGCAGCGCTCTTCCTCAGGAACATTGGTTGAGCATTGAGTCAGGCTACACCCCTCTCTCTGGGCACAGGTAAGGCAGGCATGTGGGTGGCGAGAAAGAATCTTCGCCAGATTCTCCCTTCGCAAGGAAATGAGCCTCTCGGTTCGGGTCTCAATCTCCATCCCCTCCATGACTCTAGTAATGCAGGAGAGGAGAGGGTCTCTATTACCCTTAATCTCCACGACACAAAGACCGCAGCCTTGATAGCCATTTCCTTGAGAATCAGGATGAAAAGATTGCTCCCCCCGATAACAGATTTCTTTAGGAAAAATTTCATTAAAGGGCTTTAAGTCAGGATGATAGCAGAGATGGGGAATATAATTTCCTGAAGCTAAGGATGCCTCAAGGATTGTCTGACCTTCTTCAACCTCAATTTCTTTTCCATCGATGGAGATGAGAATGCTCATTGAGATTCACCCCTCTCCTGCAGGTAAAACTCTATCTCACCAGGAATGAGCAATAGCCCCTAAGGTGCAGGCTTTACGGCATGGTTCTACTTCTCGCTTGGAGACTGGTTTGCATGGTGCACAGCTATATTTTATCTTCTTTCTGTGTTCTTCACTTACTTTTGCCACCTTACCCTCACGAAAGGGGTCATTTTCATCTTCTCCAACTTCCATAACCTGATAAGGGCAGACATTCACACAATCACCGCAACCATTGCATTTTTCAGTGTCGATGGTGATGAAATATTCTCCTGAACCGTCTTTATAACCATAATTTGCGAGCATCTTACCTCAGCCCTCGCTCTTTCTCCACAAGCGCCTTGGCAAAAAGCGCTGCCCCAAGCGCACCCGCAATCTGGGTATCATAGGTTGGCTCAAGGGCTTTAATCTGCAATTCCCTTTCAATCCTCTTCACCACTCCTTCATTCTTGGCGATTCCTCCCGTGACGGCAAATTCCTTCTCGACACCTATTCTCTCAAGAAGCTCGACCACCCGATGGGCCATGGCTGAGCAATAAGCAGCCAGGACCTTCTCCTTCGGCCAACCCTTTCTCAATAGACCCACCGCTTCTGATTTTGCGAATATCACGCAGGTAGAACTCACTGGTTCAGGTTCTTCATCGATTTGAAAGGAAAGACGCCCCATTTCTTCGATGGGAATGGAAAGGAGGTCAGCAAAGACTTCCATTCCTCTACCTGTGCCAGCAGCGCATTTATCGTTCATCAGAAAATTTGTAACCTTACCTTTATCATCACAATGGATTGCCTTACAATCCTGTCCACCCATATCAAGAATCGTCCTCACCGAGGGACCATACATGAAGTTTGCCCCTCGAGCATGGCAGGCAATTTCGGTAATGGCACGCTTGGCAAAGGGAACATTGACTCTTCCATACCCCGTGCCTACTATATAGTGAATGTCATCCAGACTCATTCCCGTTCCTTCAAGAGCCATATCCATCGCCTTCTGGGCGCTCTGAGGGCTATCGGCTCCAGTTCTAGTGTTGCTGTAACAGAAGAGTTTACCATCCACCAGGACCACAGCCTGGGAACTGACAGAGCCAACGTCGACTCCAGCCGAGATAATCTCTCCTTTCCTCCAGTCAATGTCTTCGGCGGTGAACCTGGATTCAGGCCAGCGCCAGTATTCTCTCTCCATCTTAACCTCCTTTCGCCCTCTCGGCTGCCAGAAGCGCAGCCCCAAAGGCACATGAAAACTCAGGCTGCTCGGGGATTAAAAGCTCAACCTGAAGGTCACGCTTCAAAGAATCAACAAAGCCTACGTTTCTTGCCACTCCTCCTACAAGAGCCACGTCGCGCTCGATTCCAATCTTGCGTGCCATAGAAGCAATGCGGTCGGCTATTGCATCATGAACAGCGCGGGCAATGTCTTCTTTAGCATGTTTGGCGTGGATCAGGCTAACCACCTCTGACTCCGCAAACACGGCACACTGGGCATTCATGGGAACTGATTTCTGGGATTTTAGAGAGAGAGGCCCCATCTCCTCAAGGGGAATCTCAAGGGCTCGGGCCATAGTTTCGGTGAAGGTTCCTGCCCCAGCCGCACATTTCTCATTGATGGCAAAATCAATCACCTTCCCCAGCTCATTTATCCTGATTGCCCTCCCTTCTTCTGCTCCTACATCTATCACTGTGCGCACAGAAGGAAAGAGAAAATTCAAGGCCTTGGCATTGGCCGTTACTTCAGTCATCGTTGCCTGGGCAAAGTCCACTTCGCCCTTTCCTGTTCCCGTAGCAACCACATAGCTCAAATCCTCAGCTGATATCTTGGGTTGCTCCATCGCCTTCTTCAGTGCTTCATTGAGCGAGCCTTTGACATCAAACCCGCTGAGAACAGAACCCCTTCCAATTATTTCTCCGTTTCTGATGATAATGACTTTGACATATTTTGCGCCACAGTCTATTCCCGCGACATACATCTCTTCCTCCTCTTTATTCCTCTAATTTTTCAAATCCGAGGCTTTCCATAAAAGCATCGATACGGGATATTGTCTGGGCCTCGTCGAATTCCCTCTCATCTCCCATGTTACCCTCGAAAATCATCACTGGAAATCCTGCCTCTAACAGAGCAAGCCTGTTCTCAGCTATGCCCAGACTTAGACCCTCACAGCCTCGATTATAGTGAAGCATTACTCCATTGAGTTTCCATTCTTTGGCTATCCTGATCATCATCTCGCTCTTGAGTTGGGGTGAATAAAAATGTTGCCACTCAGGCTTCTTGAGCTCCCAGGAAGCGAGGAGGCGCAGGGCCTGGTCTCTATCTTTTATTTCTATTCCCAATTCCTGAGGTGTCTTCCGTGGGCCCCATGTTCCGTCTTCTTTAACCTCCCACATGCCTATCAACCCAAAGGTATAAAGCGAACCCACAGAAACGCAGCCATATTTCTCAAGATAGCGGAAAACTCTGAGAAACGCCCAAGGAGGCTGAGTGTCGGACATAACCCTGCAGCGCTCATTTGAAACCGCAGCGATCCCCCTCTCGACTCTGTCCTTGACTTCGTCTCTGAGCTCCTCATAGAAATCGGCCACTTGTTTGCTACTTTTCTGAAGCGTTCCTAGAACATAAAGCGAATACATCGTCTTTTCATCGAGCGGTGCCGGAATCGCTCTATTATAGGTGCATATTTCAGCCCAAAGGGAGGTGGAACGGCAATGGTTCAAAACAGCCTGAATCAACTTCTCATCATCATATTTCCTACCTGTCACCTTTTCGAGCCATTCGATTCCATCATGCATCTGTCCCACCACATATTCGAGGCGGGAAGGTGTAAGCTCTTCGTAAGGACCGACACTAACATCGATGGCAAAATAGGGGACATCCCCTCCCTCAAGGTCTCTTGCTACCTGATACCACTTAGCATGGGAGCAACAGATATGGTCCTGCCAGATGAAGTCAGGCTTGGGGAATTTGCCTCCAAAAAGATATTCATTGAGGATGATCGAGCCCCAGTAGTTCCTCATGTAGGAGCAAAGGTCACGAGCATAACCAGCCTTCTCCACAGCTTCATGACATCTGAGCGCAAATTCCTTGTTCCAGGCGATGGAAGCTGCATATGGCTCACCTGTTAGAGGATAAACATCGTCTCCAAGACCCGCAGGAATAGCATCAAAAGACCAGGCTCCTCCTGCCCAGCGAAGTCCACCTTTCTCATGGGCGAGAGCGTAATTTTTGTAATAATTAGACCTAATCTCCTTCGCCTTGCTCCAGCATTTTAAAGGTTCTGTCTTATATTTTTCTAACATCTCTTCCCCCTTAGAAAAGGTCTTCTCCGCGAAGCATTTCCAGGAATGCTTCTACCCTTGTCTTGAATTGCCCCACAGGGACAGTTACATCAAATTCCAGGAATTGTGAAGGAATTCCACTCTCCTTCAAGCTCTTGATTATGGAAGGGATGTCGAGCTCATGAGGGTCGCAGAATTTCTGCTGAATGACTATTGCACCCTGTGCCTTCCAATCTCGGGCTAGCTCTTTGATATGAGACACTCTTTTACGCACAGGCCAGTCTTTGCTTGGACATGGGATTCGCTCTACATAACGCGTTGCTATTGATTCAAAAAGGTCTTGGTTGGGAATAGTTTCATTCCAGAAATACCTGCTCCCTGTGCAGTGGTCATCGATGACAAAAATGGCTCCCAGAGATTCGACCATCTTCAAGAATTCGGTATCATCGTTTTCACTCCCTAGAATCATCAAACGAATTTTCGCGCTGTTATCCTCGACTCGCTGAGGCAATTTCCTTAAAATGGCTTCAAGTTCATTATTATATTCCCTCTTATCTACCATCTGGCTGGAGACGACGGCATACATGGCTTCAAGCCCTGAAAGAGGAGGGCTCTCGCTCTTCCGGAGTTCGTAAAGCTCTCGGGTGAGCCTTCTCGACTTATTCATAATTTCAATTCCCTGCTCCAGTTCCTCATCTCTTATTTCCTTCCCCATCCATCTTTCAAGAGCATTCTTGAAGGCTCGAAGTTCATGAGCAAGGTAAGGAACAGCCCTCTTACTCTGAACATTGTTAGGCATGGGGAGGTAATAACTGAAATCTACGGGGATATGAAGCTCCCAGGAAGTGAATGCCTGACGGATATGGAGACAGCTCTGGGAAATCATGATCCCATCCAGGTATGAATAACGCCCTTTTAGTCCCTGGGCAAGGCAATCTCGACAGAAAGGGCAATACATTCCGAAGATATGAGGTTCGGTCACATCTTGAGGTTCATGACTACCAAGGATTCTCACGGGAAGCACACCAGCTGCATACATGATTTCTTCAGGGGCATAAGTGCAAAAATAGCCGAGTACTTTCCCTCCCGTCTTTTTCTTCCATTCCCTGGCATAATCATGGCGGTTCTCATACCATTGCCTGAATCTTTCCATCATTTCTTTAGCTCCTTTTCCAATGGAATCATGTTGAGAATATCAAAGCCCAATGACTTGAAATAGGAAATGAGGTTACCCTCATACCAGTTGACCAGAGTCCTGACTTTCTGAACATTCTTTCTCTCAAAATGGGTGAGAAGAGCCTCACCCAATTTGCGTCCGATTCCTCTTCCTTGATAATCTGGATCAACTCCAAGAACCTTTATCCAGCCTGTCTTCTCTCCCCTTCCAAATTCAAAGAGTCTTATTTCTCCTAAAATGAATCCCACAAGTTTGCCCTCTATTTCAGCCCCTAAATTCATCATCGGGTCTCCGTGCTGGAGATGGTAGTGAGCAGTCTCTTTAAGGTATTCCCTCCTCTCCTGGGCCTTAAGATTAAGTTCACTCTCAATTTTTTCCTCTATTCTGAGTATATCTTCTAAATCTTTCATTTCGAGCATCCTTATCCTGGCTGTTCCAGAGATTTCCTGCCAGAGTTTTGTCCGCCCAAATTTTTTATATTGAATCTTCCCTTCTGCACGGAGGATTTCAAGATATTTGGCCACGGTGTGGCGCGTCAGGCCTAACTTCCGCGCCAATTCCTCCATCTGAAGACCGGAGGACGAGGCCTTTAACTCACCGAGGATTAATGAAATGATTTCTCTTTCCATATATGGTTACCTATATCGGTTACCATTAAAATAAAAAAATGTACATTTCTTGTCAAGTAAAACTTTTAAGATTTATGGTTGAATTTAAGAAGAAAAAACGAATCTCCTAGGGGAAAAGTTTCTTCACCAGCTTGGCCAGGTTTCTTGCGTATCGCTCACAGTTTTCCAAGACCCTCTCATCCGGCTCCTCAATGGCGACCGGACCATAATGGTCTCCTTCTGAATCACCGAGGATGACCATCCCATGGATCAAGAACGCATGGCAGAGGTCAAGGATTGTTGTTTCGTTACCTCCTCCGATGTTAGCCGAAGAAGTGAAGGCACCTCCAATCTTTCCTTTTAAATCGCCATGATATCTCACACTCTCATCCAGGAGCTTCTTTACTGGCCAAGCCATGGAGCCATAATAAGTAGGAGAGCCAATCACGAGACAATCATAATCGAGTAATTCTTCGACTTCTGTTTCTTCTACCTTTTTAAGAGTAACCTTAAGCTTCTCCTTCTTCAGAGTTTCGGCGATTCGCTTCGCCATCTTCTCTGTGTTTCCCGTTCTTGAGTAATAACAAACAAGTGCGTTTGCCATCTTCACTCCTCCTTTTCTTTAGAGAGCTCTAAAATAAATATTATCATAAATTTGAAATATAAATCATTCCTTTAAAAAATCTAGCCTCAGGGTGAATGAGCTTGAGGAGTTTCTTTTTATTCTGAATACCTTTCAGAATGTCCTTGAGAAGTAACTCAAGTTCTCCGCTCTCAAAATTGCACTCCTTGAAAATAACCTCCTCCCCTCTCAGATAATAGACGATTTCTCTTGTTTCACGGGGATATTTCACCCTTGTCTGGGTTTCGGAAGGTTTAAAATATGTTATCTGTAGCAGAACCTTCTCTTCGTCTTTGATGCGCTGGCTGAGGAAGATGACGTGTTCTTCCTTGTTCTCATCATTTTTATCGAGTTCGATGAAGAATTCCCTCTCGATAAAACCCTCACCATCTTCACCTTCCATTTCTGCAGCTTCCTGGTATATCTCCTTCAGAATTGCAAAAACGTCACCTCCTGAAAGAAAGGAAGCTGAAGCAAAACCAGGCGTAACCATAAATCCCACTATTATCAAGGTTAGCAGACATGCAAAGGCTTTCATAAAAAATTCTACCTTAAAAGATCCTTCTCCAAATTAACTTTCTAAATGATGTATTTGAAAAAAGAAAAGAAGAAGATACTTTTTTTTGCTTTCCAGGGTTAAGATTAATAAAAATACGAAAAAGGCACATCCTTCATTCTCTAGCTAACATCCCCCCTCTTAGCCTCATGCTTGCCTCAATGATGATTTTCACTCGCCTTTTCTCCGCTTAATATTTTTATCAATTAATCACGAGAGGAACCGCTTAAATTACTTCTATTATATGCATAAAGCCTCAAATATCAAGCTCAGTTTCCAGGAAAAAATAGAAAGTCGCATATCAGGAAAAATAAAACAAGGTACTAAATGAAGACCATTATAAAGTAAGCTTCTGAATGCAGAAAAAAACTTTCACGGTCATTAGGGACAGGGTTTAGAATTACTTTTTTGATTAGTTCTTTCTTAAGGATTTAAATATGAAGAACTTCAAAAAAAAAATTGGGGAATTATCCTTGCTAGCTCTTTATGACTACTTTATGACTAAAGAAACTCAAGTTCACTAAGTCCAAATTTAATGAAGAAAAAGGCCTCTCCTCTAGTTATGACTTCAGCGCTATGCTGGGTCAGTTACATTAGTGACACTTGGGGGCCTTTAGGAAAGCTCTAATTTAGAATATCTCTTATCCTAAGATAATTTGAGGATTACCCCTTACGGCTCTCTTATTTTGCGATTTATCGCAACCTTTCATGAAAAAAATGTTCTTTTTTAATACTTTAAGGCAAAAGTGAGATAAGGTTGCGCCACCCCCAGGGTAGATGACCTTAGGGTATAATCAGCTCGAGGAGGTGGCTAATGCAATACGTAGGTATTAACCTGCACAAGCATTATAGTCATTTTGGTGGTTTTGAATCAAAGTGGGTAGGTTGTGAACCGGGCCAGGATAGCGACAGAGCGAGAGGCCGTGCCCAACTTCTTTTTCCGCTCTGGAGGGCCCAGTCGAAGCTGCGCTGGAAGCCACCTGCAACTTTTACTGGGTTTATGACCTGGTGGAGTCGCTGGTGGAAGCGGTGAAGTTAGTCTCTCCGGCCAAGATGGGGATGATAGCTGAGTTATTGAGGGTAGGATATCTTCCCACTTGCTATGTTCCCCCTCCTGAGGTTCGGCAGTTGAGGGAGTTGTTAAGATAACGGGCGCTAGTAGTTGAGCTCAGGACCAAGATCAAGAACCTGGTGCACAGTCTTCTGCACAAGCTCGGGGTAAAGCACCCGTTTGACAATCTGTTTTCAGGGCGGGGGCTGAAGTTTCTCAAGTCACTCCAGCTGGGGGATGTATCAGTTGGAGCTGGAGGAATGTTTAGAGGTGATTGAGTTTCTGGATGAAAGGGAGAAAAGGAGCAGCCAGCTGATTCGCCAGTTAGCCCAAGAGTCAGAAGACTGCCGGTTATTGATGAGCATAGCGGGAATTGGTTATCACCATGCGCTTTTTATTCTGGCCGAGATAGGAGATATGAGTTGGTTTTCCAATGGGGACAAGTATGCTTCTTATTGTGGGGTAGAAGACGGTGCGCTATGGGCATCTGACCCCTCAGGGCAATCACTGGCTGGACTGGGTGTACGTGGAGGAGGCGCATATCGCCCTCAGAAAGAGAGTCCGCCTTGCCTCACCTCTACTCCAGGGTAGCCCGCTAGAAGGGTGCTCAGAAAGCTGTGGGAGCGATGGCTAGAGAGCTGGCCGTCATCAGTTTCTATGCGCTTAAAACCGCACGGCTTTTGAGGATAGATTATGGTGAATGGAACGCGAATGGTGACTGAGTTTGAGAGTCGATAAAGTGATTGCTAGCCATTCACTCGAATCTATACATTGCCCCACATAAGGGAGAATAATTGTTTGACTCTTTTCTTTGAAAATTTATATTAAACTTGACATGAGGCGCACATAGTTATCACCAATGTCCTTGTCCCATTTTGCCTGTTGATTTTTCTTTCGATAAATGCTAAGAGGAACACCAGGAAAAGAATGAAGAAAAGAAAACATTTCAAGATCATTGACTTCCACATCCATATTGGCCTCAAGGAACACTGGAATGAGTCTCTCCATCGCTTTCTAAAGTCAATCCCTTCAGAATACTACAGGCTTTATCACCTGATGTCTGACCCTTCCCAATTTGCCTCCTATCTCAAAGCCCTTGGACTAGAAAAGGCAGTTATCCTTCCTGAGATAAACCCGACCACAACAGGTACAGTCCCCAATGAGTTTATCCTCGATTTTGCAAAAGCAGATGAAATCTATGTTCCTTTCTGCACCCTAAACCCCTCCCTTTCGAGCAACCTACTCAGAGAATTCCGAAGATTAATCAAGATGGGTGCAAGAGGGATAAAACTTTATCCCTCCTATAATCATTTCTATCCCCAGGATTCGCGGCTTAAAAATGTTTACGCTGAGGCTCAGGAGCTCAGAATTCCAGTCCTCATTCATACCGGGTCATCGATTTTCAAGGGAACAAAAATCAAATACGCAGACCCCATTCACCTTGATGACGTGGCAGCTGATTTTCCCGATCTTTTGATTTTAATGGCGCATAGCGGGAGGGGGCTCTGGTATGAGAAAGCCTTCTTCCTCTCCCGCCTTCATCCCAACCTCTTCATGGAAATTTCAGGCCTTCCTCCCAAAAACCTACTTTCTTATTTCCCTCAACTCGAAAAGAATTCAGAAAAAATTGTCTATGGCTCAGACTGGCCTGGATTAAAAAGCATGAAGGAAAATTTAAAAGCCATCCTCGAACTTCCTCTTTCTGAAAAAACGAAAAGAAATATCCTTTACGAGAATGCAAGCAGTATCCTTGCAGGAAAAACTCACAATTCTCGGTAAGAATAGAGCATCCCTCTAAAATCGATTCCTAGAGGAAAAATTATGAGCTTCAAAATTTTAAATACGTCATAAAAATAAGTTTTCATAATTAGCTGCTTTTAGCTCTAAAAAGAGAGAGTTTTTAAATTTTAATGTTATAGTTATATTATAAATTGTAGATAATCAAAGGGATATTAAAAGAGGTTTTAGATAAAGAAAGCTCCTCCCTCCTGAGTTTCAGAGTAAGAGCCTTAAAATTCAAAACCCAAAATCCATCCTGAGCGGCTTGTAATGAAGATTTTAAAGCAAAATTGATAATAAATGCCCCCGTCTTATCGATATCCATCACATAGCCTTGCAGAAAATCAATTCCCGGAGATTGATTCCTTTATTTGAAATGAAAAAGACTCTCAACTTTTCATTCTCTTCTTAATTTCCTTGTCCGCTTTTTGACCTTTCGTCTAAAGCAGAGGTTTTAGCTTACACCCAAAATCCTTGAAATTTCATTGGCTTTAGACTAAGTATAAGATTAATGAGAGAGGCGATGATTGAAGAAAACGTAAGGAAGCTTCTTGAGGAGATACCTAGCGGGGTTGAGATTGTAGCTGCCGCTAAATCGAGACTCCCCCAGGAAATTCTCCGTGCAGTTCAGGCTGGGATCAAGATCATTGGGGAAAATTATGTCCAAGAAGCCCTGAGCGCTTTTGAATTAATCGGGAAAAAAGCTGAATGGCATTTCATAGGCCATCTTCAAAAAAATAAAGTTAAAAAGGCAGTCTCTATTTTCGACATGATAGAAACAGTGGATTCCTTTGAACTTGCCGAGGAGATAGACAAAAGATGTGCCCTGATAGGGAAAAAAATGCCAGTCCTTATCGAGGTAAACAGCGGTCGAGAGCCACAAAAATTTGGAGTTCTTCCCGAAGAAGCAGAGGCGCTCATTCTCAGGATTTCAAATTTAAAAAACATAAATATCAAGGGCTTGATGACCATGGGCCCTTTCACGGGAGATCCAGAGGATGCAAGACCGTATTTTGTGGAAACAAGGAGGCTCTTCGAGAAAATAAGGGCTCTTAAAATTCCAGGAGTGGAAATGAAATTTCTTTCCATGGGAATGACAAACTCCTACCGCATTGCCATAGAAGAAGGGGCAAATATGATTCGAATCGGAACGAAAATATTTGGTCCCAGGGATTAATCAGAACTCCTCATCACCTTCTTCTTCACTTTCCTTCTCGCTTTCCTCAGGTGCCTCTTCAAAAGTTTCATCAAATTCCTCGCCGACTTCTTCCCCCATTTCTTTCCCCATTTTCTTCATCCATCGAGCAAGCGAGCGAGGGTCTTTCTCATCTAGGTCAGCCAGGCGAGAGGGGTCGGCGAGGCTTTCTAAGCGGCTCTCCTCTGAACGGAATATGGCCACCCGTGAAACTAATTTCTCCACCTCCTCGCTTCCGCATTTCTTGCAGCGGGGTACAAAATGAGCCTTGATGCTCAAGGTAATGAAGGTAGATTTCGCCTTACACTTGGGACAGAAATATTCATAGATAGGCATCTTAGATCAATGCTCCTTCCTCCCACCCCAGCTTAATAAGCTCTATTTTCTGGGGGTTGCTCGTTCCCAAATTGTGCCTTGTGTCGGCAAGAAAGACGTGCTTGGCCGGGGGCTGAAGAGGTCTTTCCTCTCCGAAAAATTCCCGGCGCTTGGCCTCGAGAACACGAACCCCTGTGGCATCTACTGCCACGGGGTCTTCTCCCAAAAGAATCCCCTTATATTCCCAGACGTATCGGTCGCTATAGTGATGGGGGCCAATCCCGTGAAAAAGAGGATTTAACATGAGGAGGATATTCAAGCGTGTCTTCTCTTTAAGATTGTAATCCTTCCAGATCGTGGCCAGATCTGCACAGGAGTCATGATGATAATCCCATGGTCGCGGAACAAACATGATATAATTCTTGATGCAGGTTCCCACGCCAGACCAGTGGTGGGTTCGCGCAGGTCTAACATTGATGAGTGCCGTAGCTTTCCTGAAGACGGGATTTGTCCTAACTCCTCGGTCATCTATTCCTATCTTATCTTCTGAAACACCTGCGTCCATCACCCTCCTTTTTATAGCCTGCTCCACTTCAGGAGTCGTGGGTATATAACTCCAGACATTGCTTTTTATTCCCACAACATCTGAGGATTTAATCATTATTTTCCAAGCCTTGAGAGGCTCTCCCTCACCAAAAAGAGCACACACTGCTTCATCCAGCATCCTCTGGATGACCGAAGGATTAGGTTTTTTGAAAGAAAGGAGGGCGTTTTTGTCCCTGATAAGCACAACCTTTGCCTTTTTAATGAGTTCACCTTCTCTATGCTCAGATTTCAGCCCAGGAAAAAGTGCCCCTGAAAAAGGGGCAAGCATGGCAACTTTCAGGAAATCACGACGAGTAAATGACTTCTTTTTCATCTTCCTTCTCCCCTCTTTTTAGATTAACGAAAAATCTTTCCCAAAAGCATTTCACTTAGATACTCTGCTTCAAATCCTGTAGAGGCATTGAAGACGACGACTACAAAATTTTCTTTCTGGCTGACCGAGGTCCATTTCAGGTCTTCCTCCTGGATAAGACCGGTCTTTTTTGCCTCTGGCATGTATGTATTCAAGAAGCTTGCCTGCGCCTTTTCTGCTCTTTCTCTATCTGGGTAACGGATGAGGAGGAGGATGTTCGTTTCGTCTTCTTTTTTTAATTCTGCGAGAACCGCTTCTGTTTCTTGATCGAGGTGGAGAATGTTCTCATCGGCAACGAAGAAATGATAATTCAAGATAAGGTGATTATGGAAATAGCGTATGTTCTTTAAATGAAGTTCGGAAGGCAAAAGTGAAACCAGCTCAGGCATTTTGCCCTCTCTCCCAATCGCATCAGCCACCTTCCTTCCCAGCTCGAAAAGAGCCTCTCTTGAATCCAGAGACTCCTCTTCTGCGTAAAGGGAAACAAAGAAACGGTCTTTCCAGAAAGAAAGAAGACCACCCTTATAGGTAGAACCCTGACCTATATGAGCATCTTCTCCTTCAAGGTCATGGGTAAAGACCCCATAAGCATCCTTTGAATCTCCCATATCAAATATATCCGCAACTAAATCCGGGGCTTTTTCTTTCTTGAAACGGCGAGAAAAAAGAAGTTTGAAGTTGTAGGCACGGTAAACCTCTCCTGCACCATCTATATATTCAAAGATGCTCTGTGGGTCATAGAGATTATCCTCTTCGGCCACCCATCCCTTTATTTCTTTTGGTAAAAGTTCATTAAGAAACATTTCTTCTGCTTTTAGAGGCATTAGATTCCCCTCCCCTTTAATGCTGAGAAGCAGCATGAAAAAGATTAACTTTTCCATTGTGTTAATTTTAACAAAACCAGATCCATTCGGTAAAGATGGAAAACGAAAAACTTTCCCTTAAAAAAGCTTCCTCTCGTAAGGCGGAGAAAAAAGGAAAAGAAATATCCTTCCCCAAGCCTTTAACGATTTTCCCCTTCAGTTAGGAGTGCAACTTAAAAATAGAAGCGAATAAATTTTTGGCCCTGGGGGAGTCTTCCTAGCAATGATAAACTTTATTATTTCTATAAATTCGAGTTGAAATAAAAAGTTTTTTCAGATAGGATTAAGAGTGGTTGAAACATTCATCATAAAACCTTAAGGAGTCTTAAATGATCAGGTTATCAACAAAGGGTAGGTACGGAACTCGCCTCATGCTCAATCTCGCCCAGCATTACAACACAGGAAATCCATCTGTTATCCTCAAGAATGTCTCTGAAGAAGAAGACATTTCAATTCGCTACCTCGAGCAAATCATCATTCCTCTCAAGATTCACAGGCTTGTTAAAAGCATTCGTGGCGCAGGTGGAGGCTATGCTTTATCGCGTGAGCCCTCTAAAATAAAGCTCAGCGAGATTCTCCATGCTCTGGAAGGCTCATGTTGTCTAGTTGAGTGTGTGGAAGATGAAAACTACTGTGATCGAGTCTCAATTTGTGCTACATACGAAGTATGGAAAGAATCGAGCGAACTTCTGAAAAAATACTTCGATAATCTTACCCTTCAAGACCTGGTTCTCATAGCCGAAAAGAAAAAACAAAAAGCTCAGGGGAAAAAACCTAAAAGTAGGTGAGTTTTTAACTTAGAAAGGTTCACCTCCCGAGAAGTTGAAGTGAGGCGGCATAATGAATAATCACTTCCAGGGTTTTTGGGGTTGGTTGCTGGGGCAAAGAAAATCAGCATGGAAAAGAGAAGAAAGAGTTTATTTTTTAAAGAAAAAGCCTGAGTAATGGTTTATTTTAGAGAAAAGTCTTAAAGTCACAAAATCTCTTAATTTCCCCTAAAAAGTCACTCTTCAGGGAGTTGCTTAGCGATTCTTTTCTTACCCTAAAGAATATTCAATGGTTAAATAATTATCTTTTAGATAAGAATTGTCCTGCGATGGGGACTATAAGATTGGGGATTATATACTCCTTGAGGGGAGAAAACCGAGGCTAAGCCTCAGCGTCCAAAGATCTTGCGCTAATTTCTCTTGATTTTACTCACGCTAAAGCATGCTGAAATCATTCCGAATCACTCATCCTTCCCTCAGGAAAGAGATTCTCGAGAATTAATAAAAAAATCAAACTTTTGATCCTCACAGCTTCTCTTAATCCAGAAAACGAAATTTTAAGCACAAAAGTCAATAATCCAATAATCTAAATTTGAAAACCCCTTTTATGCGATGAATCGAAAGCCCTTATCTAACCTTTCCTTTTTCTCAGCTAATTTGGAGTCTCTCTAAATAAAAATATTTCACCTAAATTAGGATTCATGATATATTCTTCAGCTTCAGAAAAATTTCTGTTAAACTCAAGATTCAAAATTTGTTATTTTTCTTGACAAATAAATTTTTATTTATATAGAATCTATAGAAATAATATAAATTAAAGAAGATAGAAAAAATCAAGATGAGAATGTTATCCTCCTTTTCCAAAATTAAGACTCCCCTAGAGAAAAATCTAAAGGAGCCGAGAATGAAAAGAGGTCGATTTCATTTGAGAGCTACAATAATTTTGGGCATTATTTTGTGTTCGGCTTCTCTCCTCTTCTTAAACCTTGAGCCAAAAAACCTTGACTTTTACGCCAACGAATCGCAAGTGGAAACTTGTGTTCAATGTCACGAAGAGCTAGTCCAAACCTTTCGCAAATCAACTTTGTCTTCAATCTTTCATGACGAATGTAGCTCTTGTCATGGAGAAGTTGAGGAACACTTAGAAAAAGGCGAAGTAGGGACTATCTTTGCCTTTAAAGCGACAGACCTTCCTACCCAAAAATCAAATAGATGCCTTACCTGCCATCCTGAGAAAAAGTCAAGATTTCCCCATAGCCCCCATGCAAAATCCTCACTCGACTGTACCTCCTGTCATCTCATCCATGGAGAAAAGCAAAGGGCATTTTTTCTTAACTCAAGCTCAACAAACACCTGTCTCACCTGCCATGAAGATATCTTCTCCGAGTTCAGGTTGAATGAACGCCATAGACTGGAGGAAGGAATCCTCACCTGCTCTGATTGCCACGACCCTCATGAATCTCAGACAAGAACTCAGCTCGGAGGCTTCAAACACGAATCCTGCCTGCGTTGTCACAGGGATAAAGGAGGGCCCTTTCTTTATGAGCATGGAGCCTCACGCATAGAAGGTTGCCTTTCTTGTCATGAAGTCCATGGCACTCCCAACCGACATCTGTTAACCCATCAAAGCGTTGCGGACTTGTGCTTCAGCTGTCACGGCCAAGCCCCCTTCTGGCACAGTCGATTTGATTCCTACTCCACAAACTGTACTCTCTGTCATTCAACCATTCATGGTTCAAACTTGAGCAAGATTTTCCTTAAATAGGAGGAAAAAGATGAGAGAAAGAAAAACACCTCTTTCAATCTGTTACCTAATCTTCCTCATATCTCTTCCTGTTTTCTCTCAAGCTGCGGATAACTTCAAGCAGTTTTCAGGCGGATTCTCCCTTGGATACAGGTTTTTATCTAAGACTGGAAGCGAAGCCAAATACAGGGAAGACATAAATTTGGATGAGGGGGTGAGGCTTTTTAACTTCAACCTTGATTACGTACCTGAACAAGACTCCCGAAAATTGTTTGATCGGATTGAGCTTGAACTTCAAAATTATGGTGGAGACCCTTTTGAGATTTTCCTCCTCAGGCTTCAGAAACTTAAGACCTACAGTTTTCAATTCGAGAGGAAAAAAGCAGCCTATTTTTATCAGGACCTTCATCAAGTAAATGGTCAGCTCTTCGACTCTCATCCTCTCGACTTCGAACGCAGAAGTGATAGCGGTATGCTAAGGGTCGATTTAAACAAAAACATAGATTTCTATTTAAATTTTGAAAGATTCACAAAGAAAGGGAAAAGCTCAACAACCTTTGACATTCAAAGAGTCGAGTTTGAATTTGAAAAACCCATTGAAGAAGATTCAAAAGAGGTTAGGGCAGGAATTGAAATCCAGACGAAGAATTACACTTTCATCCTCGAGGAAAAGATTCTGGGTTATAAAAATGAGGGAAGGCTTTTTCTCCCTGGGGTTGCTGATGGTGGGCAAGGGGCAAGATACCCCTCAAGTTTAAATTTTTTTACCCTAAACGAACCCTACGAATTGAAATCATATTCTCATCTCATCCGCATAAACGCCATCCCTCTTTCCATCTTTCGCATCTCTGGTTCAGCAACGCTCAGCAACCTAGACATGGATTTAGATTACTCTGAAGATGCAGACGGCATCGATTACCTTGGCCGATTCTTCAGCTACTCCCTTAGCGGAAAAGGGAGCTTCAAACGTTCAATAAACCTTTATGACCTCGACCTTTCCTTTCTCATTTCTGATAAGCTCACTCTCTTTGCTGGCTTTCGCCACCATGACTTCAACCAAGAAGGCAGGCTAAGAGTCAAAGATGAGGAGCTCTTACCTGCAGAGATTGACTTTTTCATCCTAGGAGGAGAAACCGGTCTCCAGTATCATTTATCTTCAAAGATAGGCCTTATGTTTGGCTATCGTCATGAAGTTCGAACCTTTGAAGCCCCGCAAGAGAGCTTAGCTTCTTCTCAAAGAGTTACTTCTCCATTTGAAACAATAACCTATGAAGAAAGAAGCACGAAGAAGGGAATTTTTGGCAACTTTAGAATCGAACCAATTTCTCGCCTCGTAATAAATCTCGATTATGAAAATGGATTCCTGGACGAGCCCTTTACCCTAATTTCTCCCACAAGCTTCTCTCGTTTCAGAGTGAGCTTCAGGACTCGTTTCGAAAAAATAAACCTCTTAGGTTCCTATCTCTGGAAAGGCTCAGAGAGTGAGGTCTTTTTAAATCTCTGGCAGTCGCGAAGGAATCAGCTCAGCCTTCAGGCTTCATACAGGAGCAAAGCAATTTTGGTTTCGGGCGGATATTCCTTGATTGATCAGAGACATGAAGGGAAGCGAAACATTGCCTATCCTCCTTCGTTTAGCGGACCAGGAGGCACATTTCTCTGGGAAATTCTTTATGAAGGAAGATCGAACCTTCTTGATTCCTCACTTCTGTTGAATCTAACAGAGCGCTTGAAAATCGGTGCCTCGGGAAATCTCTACTGGAATCTGGGTTTCTGGGAAATTTCCAGGAATTTGATTAAAGCATATCTTGAATATCTCTTTCCCAATGGTATTTCTGCTTCGGCCGGTTATCGTTATCTCAAATTTAAAGAGAGGCTCTCTGGGTTTAATGATTACGGAGCGAACATATTGGAGATTTCTTTCTCTTACAGATGGGAATAGACGAAGGAGGGTGAAATGGGGAAATACCTTAGAATAGTGGCCACGCTGGGGGCTTTATTCTGCCTTGTCCTTCTTGCCCTGAAGGCAAAACCAGATGAAGAGTCTTCCATCCAGTCAAAAGAATCACACGCCAGAAAACTGTGGGAAACCTCAGGGCATGCAGACTCATCTGCAGAGGCATTCACTCACTGGAATGAAGAAGGTGAGATACCCCCCACCTGCGCCAAATGTCATTCAACTCCTGGTTTTAGGGACTTTCTCGGTGTAGATGGCTCTACTCCTGAAAAGGTTGACTCAAGCGCTAAAACAGGAACAACCATAGAATGTGAAGCCTGCCATTCAGATTATAAATCAGGCTTAACTCATGAACGTAGCGCAGTGACTTTCCCTTCTGGAAAAACTGTTGAAAATCTCGGTCCAGAAGCCTTATGTATAGAATGTCACCAGGGAAGGGCATCCACGAATTCTGTGAATGAAGCAATCGCAAGAGCTTCGGTGGAAGAGGATGTTGTCAGCCAAGCCCTCGGTTTCATCAACATCCATTATTATGCCGCTGCTGTCACCCAATTTGGAACTTTCGTAAGAGGGGGCTACGAATATTCGGGAAAATCCTATGACTCTAGATTCTCTCACTTAACTGGCTACAACGCTTGCACCACATGCCACAATCCTCACTCCCTCAAGATTGACATTAACTCCTGCAACACTTGCCACACGGGAATAAAGGACCCCAAAGACATCCGTTTTTATGGCTCATTCGTTGATTATGATGGCGATGGGGACATGGTTGAAGGCATCTATTATGAGATCGAAGATTTAAAGGAAAGACTCTACCTAGGGATAAAAAAATATGCGCGCGAAATAGTCTTAAACCCCATAGTCTATGACTCACATACTTATCCTTATTTCTTCAATGACTTAAACGATAATGGCCAAGCGGATGAGAATGAGATTAATTTTGCCAATAGATATATTACCTTTACCCCGCGTCTTCTCAAGGCTGCCTACAATTACCAGGTAGCTCAGAAAGACCCCAACTCCTATGCACACGGTGGAAAATACATCATCGAGCTCCTCTTCGATTCCCTCGAAGACCTCAATCGAAAACTCGAAGATTCTCATCTCTTGGCCGGTATCTACAGGGAAGATGAGGGACATTTCAATGGCTCAGCCGAAGCATGGAGGCACTGGGACGAAGAAGGGAAAGTCCCAGCTTCATGTTCCAAATGTCATAGTTCCCAAGGCCTTTCCTCTTTCCTTGAGCAGGGAAAAACTGTAAGCGAAGAACCTTCAAATGGTCTCCTCTGTATAACATGTCATACCACTCCTCCTGGGATGAGAAAAGCAGGGGCAGTAAGATTTCCCTCGGGGATAAGCAAGGATATGGGAGATTCAAGCAATCTGTGCCTAAACTGTCATCAGGGCCGAGCCTCAAAATTCACTGTCAAGGAAACCATCTCCTCTTCTCCTGGTCCTTACTCATTCATCAACATCCATTACTACCCTGCAGCAGCCGTGCTTTTCGGAAGTGAAGTCAAGGCAGGCTTCGAATTCCCAAATAGAAATTACGCTACCCGCACACCTTTCCTCAGCCACCAAGGGAAATTCCAAACTTGCGTCGAATGCCACATGGGAACAAAAAGCGAAAATGCGCCCTATGATATCACAGGACACCTCCACAATGTTCAGAGTCCTGACCCAGCAGACTGTGTCTTCTGCCATGGAAATGATATTTCCCAGCCACAAAAAGGGACTGACCCGAGAAAATTTCATTTCAGAGGCATCCGTCCTGCCACCATTCCAGACTATGATGGAGACGGCGACATCTCTGAATCCATAAGAGAAGAGTTGAAGGGACTGGAAAAGCTCCTCTATGCTGAGATCCGAAAATATGCTCTCGAGGTACTCAAAGCAGCGCTAGTGTATGATGGACACACTTATCCCTATTTCTTCTATGACCTCAACGCAAACGGGAAAGTAGACCCAGGAGAAAACATCTATCCCAATGGTTACAATTCCTTTGACCCTGCTCTCCTCAAAGCCGCATACAACTTCCAGCTCAGTAAAAAAGAGCCAGGTGGATACATCCACAATTCACGTTACATTGCCCAGCTCCTGGTGGATTCCATCGAACATCTCGGGGGCAAGAGGCAGAGATTCGAATGGCGTTAGGGGAAGAAAAAGTAGAAATCAGTTGGTAAGAAAATATAAAGGAAAAAGGAAAAGAAAAAGATATCTTCTTTTAATTTTGAGGGTTATGGAAAGAAAAGCACAAAAAAGTCTATCTTTCATTCCTCTCCTTATATCGAACCCCTTTTCTATCACTCCTCGGCATTTTGAAGTTTTTAATCTTCAGTTAATTTTTTTTGCTTAGAGATGAGCCTTGAGAGCTTAAAAATATGTTGAAAATTCGAACCTGATTGCTTATATATAGGTCGATAAGATAAAGAAGAGAAAGGGTCTTTCGAGGAAAATTTTCATGAAAATTAAAATAAAACCTAAATTTTGTAAAAAAGGGAGGTTTAATTGAAAGGGAAGGTTTTCTTTTCCTTTTTCTTGAGTCTTGGTTTTTCAGTTCTTCTATTTTCCCAAGAATGTGTGGATTGTCATAAAAAGTCGACTCCCAACATCGTCAATGATTGGCAGCTCAGTAAACATAGCCAGAATGAAGTAACTTGCTCCATTTGCCATGGCGATATGCATAAGGGTTCGCAGGATGTGGAAAGGGCTCAGATTCCCCAACCCGAGACTTGTGCCAATTGTCATCCAGAAAGGGTGGAACAATTCAAGTCAGGAAAGCACGCAGCCGCATGGGCAGCAATGAAAGCCATGCCCACTGCGCACTGGCAGCCCATGGCGCTCATGGAAGGAATGAAGGGGTGCGGTGGATGCCACAAAATAGGTTTGAAATCCGAAGAAGAGATTAAGCACTTGAAGAAACATGGTCCAGGATTTGGCGTTGCTTCCTGCGATGCCTGTCACACCCGCCATGTCTTTTCTGTGCAAGAAGCCCGTCAGCCTCAGGCCTGCCAGACCTGCCACATGGGGTTTGATCATCCTCAATGGGAGATGTATTCAGGTTCAAAGCATGGGGTCAGGTTTCTCTTGAAGCAAAACAGAACCTTGCCTGAGACTGTGGCTGCTCCAACCTGTCAGACCTGTCACATGGTTAAGGGAGACCACAATGTTCTTACTTCATGGGGATTCCTGGCAGTCCGCCTTCCCCTGCCGGATGACAAACAGTGGGCAGCGGATAGAGTAACAATCCTCCAGGCCCTGGGTGTACTCGACCCGAAAGGGAATCCAACCCCAAGATTAGATGTTGTAAAACAAGCAAGGGTAGCCCGCCTTACTCAAGATGAATGGGAGAAAGAAAGAGAAAAGATGCTTACCACCTGCAACCAGTGTCACTCCCGCAATTTTGCCAAGGCCGAACTCGAAAAAGGAGACCAGATAATCCGCGAAGCAGACAGGCTGATGGCAGAGGCAATTAGGATTGTTGCTTCACTCTACAAAGATGGAATACTCGTCAAACCAGAATCATATTCCTCTCCCTTCCCTGATTTACTTACTTTCCACGATGCCCCAACTGCCATAGAGCAGAAGCTTTTTGTCATGTTTCTCGAGCACAGGATGAGGACTTTCCAGGGTACATTCCACGCTAATCCTGATTATGCCCTCTGGTACGGGTGGAGTGAGATGAGGCGAAGTCTCACCGAGATAAAGGAAAGGGCCGAGGAGCTCAGAAGCTCCAGGAAATGAGCCCGATTCAACCTTCCCGTATCTTAAGTTGCGAAAATTCGCCTCCCTAAAACTTGTTTTTAAAGAGAGACTCAAGAGCAAAAGAAGAAATAAAAGAGAATAATCTCATCCTTCGCTTCTTTGGAAGTTCTTGGGAAGAAGAAGGTAGGACAGGAAGGAGGAGCCATTTCTTTGAGTTTAAATTTTATCTAAAATAGAGACATTTAAGATTGAAATAAATCTATTAATTCTATAAAATTAATAAAAATTGAGGTGAAGTTTGCTGATGCAAAGATTATTAAATTTTTTTAAGAGCATCAAGCTTGCTCTTGTAATCATCTCCCTCATCACAATCTCCTCGGTATTTGGAACTCTTGTTCCTCAGCAGAGACCCCCTGCCGAATATTTTGCTCGTTATGGCTCTCTTGCTCAGCTTCTAATCCGGCTTAAAATTACAAATCTCTATCACTCCTTCTGGTTCATAGGGCTTCTCTTCATCTTCTCCCTAAACATCATCACCTGTACCCTGATTCGCCTCATGCCGAAATTAAGAAGGATTCTTAACCCCCAATTTGAAACAGAACAAAAAAATCTCCAGCTTCTAAAAATTTCAAAAAAAATTAGAAAAAACTGGAGCGTGCTTAAGGCAAAAGAAGAATTGAGAGGGGAGCTCCGACTCAGACACTATCGAGTAAGAGAAAGGGAAGGTGAAGGGAAAATATTTATTATAGGTAGAAAAAGGTTGCTGGGTGCCTTCGGTTCGGACATTGTGCATTTGGGTCTGCTTATCATCCTCGCTGGAGGAATTCTGAGCGGTCTGGGTGGTTTTCGTGAAAACCTCATCCTCTACGAACAAGAAGTAATTCCTGTTCCTAGAGCTGATTTCAAAATCAGGTTGGAAAAATTCGAGACTGAATTCTATGCTAACGGAAGCGTAAAAGACTGGAAGAGTACTCTCACGGTATTAGAAAAAGGAGCGCCCCAACTTAATAAAGTGATTGAAGTCAATCATCCCTTATCTTACAAAGGCTTGCTTTTCTATCAATCAAGTTATGGCTTGGATTGGGAGAGCCCCTCTCTTGAACTTCTAATCTCAAACAATAAATCAACTGAGGGACCTGAAAGAATTTCATTGGAGGTTGGTGAAAGAGTAAGGCTTTGGGGAGGAGAGATAGAAATTAAAGTCACTCGCTTTGTCCCTGATTTCATGATTGACGAAAACAAGCAAATAAGGACGCGCTCTCTCCAACCGAATAATCCAGCGGCTTTCATAGAAGGATGGAAAGATGGTCAAAGAATTTTCTCAGGATGGGTTTTCTCAAGGTTTCCAGATTTCGCCTCTCTTCACCAGAAGAATAAAGATGATTTAAAAATTGAAATCACCGAGATACGGGCAAGGCAATTTTCGGTCATTCAGGTAGCTCGCGACCCCGGCACCCCTCTCATCTGGACGGGATGTGCCTTTTTGATGATGGGACTGATGCTTGCCTTCTACTGGCCTATAAGGGAAATAAAGGCAATCCTCGAGCAAGAAGAAAAATCAACAGAAATTGCAGTCGGCGCCTTGAGCTCAAAGAATAAAGAAGCGCTTGAGGCTGAACTCAACAAAATATTCGATTCTTTAAGGAGGCGGAGTTGAATGAATCGATTCTATTTTCAGTGACCTTTTTAGCCTACATCCTCTCTTGTTTTTTTTATTTTTCTTTTCTCTTTTCTAAAAGAGAAACCGTGGGAAAAATTGCCTATTTTTTCGCCGCAGGTGGTCTCATTCTTCATACCCTAGCTCTCATCCTGCGCACCATTGAGAGTGGTCATGCTCCCTTTACCAACATGTATGAATCACTCTCCTTTCTAGCCTGGTCTTCCATCCTGGCTTATCTCATCATGGAAAAAAAATACAAATTTCGTAACGTTGGTCCCTATTTCCTGCTCATCGTCATGGCAGTAATGGCTCTTGCCTCCTCTCCTCTCATGCCCAAAGATCACACTCCTCTTGTTCCAGCACTCCAGAGTTACTGGTTGTGGCTCCATGTCTCGGTGACTCTGCTGGGAGAGGCTTTCTTCGCTTTGGCTTTCATCACGAGCATCATGTATTTAACCACAGAGAGAAGAGAGAAAAAAGGAAAGAAACTTAAATCTTCTCTCTCTTCCCTGAAGCTGGATTGGATAAGTTACAGGTGTATTGCCGTAGGTTTCCCCCTGTTTACTCTGGGAGCACTTGTCTTCGGCATGGTCTGGGCTCACAAAGCCTGGGGAAGCTACTGGAGCTGGGATCCAAAGGAGACCTGGAGCCTGATCACTTGGTTTGTCTTCGCCCTTTATCTCCATACCCGGCTCCTCATGGGATGGAGAGGAAGACGTTCAGCATGGATTGCCATCATTGGATTTCTCACAGCCATGTTTACTTACTTCGGTGTGAATTACTTAATCTCCGGTCTCCATTCCTATGCCTGATAAAAAGGATGAGCTTGAAACCTCTCTTCTTGAATCGCCAAAACGGCCCGTGTTGATTCTAAGATGAAAAGAAAGAAAGGCTTAATTGTAGCCGTCGTTATCGCCTCTATTTTCATCCTTTTTCTTTTCGGCTCAATCGAATTCACCTCCCACTCTCGTTTCTGTGCTATGTGTCATTACATGAAACCTTTCTTTGAAAGCTGGAAAACTTCCTCCCATAACAAATTCGAATGCAGCCTCTGTCACTACCCTCCAGGAGGTGGGGTGAAGAGCAAACTCAGGAAGAAGGTGGAAGGGCTGGTGATGGTGGGACGCTACTGGACAAAGCTCTACCTCAAATCAAAGCCATGGGCGGAAATAAGAGACGAAAGTTGTCTTCGCCAAGGCTGTCATGAGAAGAGGCTTCTAGAGGGGAAGGTAAGATTCAAGAAAATTATCTTTGACCATAGAGTCCATTTCTCTGACCTCAAGAGAGGAAAGAGGCTACAGTGCACAAGCTGTCATTCTCAGATAGTCCAGGGCGAACACATCACCGTCACCGAAAGCTCATGCTTCATCTGTCATTTCAAGAGAAGTGAACACTATCCTCAAATCGATAATTGTCTGCACTGTCACCAAAGAGAGTCTCTTAGTGAAGAGGGGAGTTCTTCTTTTAAGCATGCTCTGGTCATCGAAAACGGAATTTCCTGTGAGAAATGCCATACTAATACCATCCTAGGAGAAGGTGAGGTACCCAGAGAAAATTGCTACAAATGTCACTGGGAAGAAGAGAGGTTAAAAAGATACGATGATACAGATTTGATGCACGAAACCCATATCTATCTTCACAAGGTCGAGTGCAATCAATGCCACTTAGAAATCCAGCACAAGATTGTGAAAAATATTGAAGCCATTGCCGAATGCACCTCTTGCCATGCTGGCCATCATCTTGCCCAGAAAATTCTCTTTACTGGAGAAGGAGGAAAAGGGATCCCTCATCCAAAACCAAACCTCATGCTCGAAAAGGGGTTAAGCTGCAAGGGTTGCCACTTTCTCCACGAAGAAGAAGGGAGAAAGAAAATCAAGAGTGAAACTCTCGTTTCAGGGAGTGAAGCATGCTCCTCATGTCACGGAAAGGGATTCTCAAGGATATTGAAGGAGTGGGAGCTTTCCACGAATAAGAAAATAGGAGAAATTCGTTCCCTATACCTCAATATTCTTCAGGAATTAAAAATGACTAAACATCCGCAGAAGAAAAATGCTGAATCTCTTCTCGAAGATGCTCTCTTCAACATCGAACTCGTTGAAAAGGGGAAGAGTGTTCACAACATGAGTTATTCCCTGGAGCTACTCTCTGCAGCTTATAAAATGATGGTGGATGCTCTGCGTCTCATCGAATCTCCCTTTACTCCTCCTTCCTTCGAGGTTTTGGGAGGGGAGATACCCTCTCAGTGTATAACCTGTCATGAAGGAATCGAAGAAATCAGCTCCTCCATATTTGGCTTAACTTTCTCCCATAAGACGCATGTTCTGGGAAGTAAAATTGGCTGCGATTCCTGTCACTTAAATCTCAGAAGACATGGGGAGCTCGTGACCACAAAAAAGAGCTGTGCTCCCTGCCACCATGAGAAAAACTCAAGAAGGTGCGAAGAGTGCCACCTCCTCCAGAAGACTTTTTATCAAGGAGGCAAGGAAGATGAATTTATAATTCCAGAGGATAGGATGGCAAGCGCCGGGGTAGGATGCTCCGACTGCCACCTGGAAAGAAACAATCTCGTTTATCGCTCTGACCGGAATAAGTGTGGAGAGTGTCATGAAGATAGATACAAGGAAATCTTTGATGAATGGCAATCCACAACCCGGACCCTTCTAAACTCCTGTCGCTTTTTATTAAAAGAAAAGAAAGAAAAGGGGCTGGGGGGAGAATATATAAACCTTAAACTCAATGAGGCCCACAAATTGATCGAAAAATTCGAACTTGATGGAAGCCTCGGGGTACATAACTTTAATTTCACTGAAGAAAGCTTGACAGCGTTGAAAAAAAAGTTAGAATCAATCCAGAAAAGTAGAGATGAAAAGAAGAAGTTTCATTGATATTTTTCTTTTTTTGAGCCTGACGGGAACGATAGCTTCTTTTCTGTATCCCCTTATCCGTTACCTTATTCCTCCTAAGAAAGCCAAGGTGACAGCCAAAAAAGTCGTTGTCGGAAAGGCTCGAGAAATTCCACCCAACACCCACAAGATTTTCAAGTTCGGCGAAGAACCTGCCATCTTAATCAAGACTCAAGAAGGTGAACTTCTTGCTTTTTCGGCTGTATGTACTCATCTTAGTTGTTCAGTTATCTATCAAAGTGAAGAAGGAATAATCCTCTGCCCCTGCCATAATGGAAAATTCGACCTGAGCGGAAGAGTGATCTCAGGTCCCCCACCCTCACCCCTCAGGTCTTACAAGGTAGAGATTTCAGGTGAAGAGATCATAGTTTCCAGGACATGAGAATGAAAAAGATAGGTAGAGTAATCTACTCTCACCTTGACCAAAGATTAAGGCTCTCCTCCCTCATCGAAATGGCCAAAAAGAAAAAGGTCCCCGAACACAAATTCTCCTTCTGGTATTATTTCGGAGGAATCTGTCTTTTTCTTTTCTTCATCCAAGTCGTGACAGGAATCATGTTAGCCCTTTATTATAAACCCACTGTCGACGGCGCCTATGAAAGCGTTAAATTCATTATGGGTGAAGTAAGGTTTGGCTGGCTCATCCGCTCTTTTCACTCCTGGACAGCCAACATCCTCATCGGCACCATCTTCATCCACATGTTCAGTACCTTTTTTCTCAAGGCTTACCGCAATCCTCGAGAACTAACCTGGGTAAGCGGATTTTTACTCCTTCTTATTTTCCTCGCCTTTGGCTTCAGTGGTTATCTCCTGCCTTGGAATGAACTCTCCTTTTTCGCCACAAGAGTGGGAACTGACATTGCAGGCACAATTCCCCTCATCGGGAAGCAGCTCAAGAATTTCATCCTCGGGGGCCCGGATGTCTCAGAGTTCACGCTGCAGAGGTTCTTCTGGTTTCATGTAATCGTCCTCCCTTTAATCACAGTCTTTGTTCTCGGGCTCCATATCCTCCTGGTTCAAATCCTGGGAATGAGTAAACCCATAGGGCTTAAAGAAAAGCAAATAAAAGAAGTGCCATTTTTCCCCAATTTCATCCTCAAGGACTCTCTCGGTTGGATACTCATTCTTTCTTTGATAGGGATTTTATGCGTCTTTTTTCCCTGGGAAATAGGAAAAAAGGCGGACATGTTTTCTCCCACTCCCCTGGGAATAAAACCTGAGTGGTATTTTATCTTCATGTTTACAACTTTAAAATTAATCCCTTCTCACGTTTTTACCATCAAAGGAGAGGTCCTCGCCATTGTGGGATTCATCTTCGGCGCTCTTCTCTGGATGCTCGTTCCCTATTTAGACAGGAGGGCATCAAGGGAGAAAAAAAGTCCCTTTTTCTCGATTGCAGGGCTGATAATCCTCCTCTACATAATTCTCATCACTCTCTACACCTATCTTCATCCAAGGCTATGAAGGAAATGAAGTTCAATAAATTTTATTTTATTTTTTTGGGATTGATGATTCTCTCCCTTTTTCTTCTTCAGGTAACAGAAGCTGAGGCTCAGAACAGTTGCCTTGAATGCCATAGAGAGCTTGAAGACGGGCTTCGTGCCCCTGTCGAGGCTTTTAAAAACGACATTCACCAGAAGTTCGGCCTCACCTGTGTGTCCTGTCACGGTGGAAATGAAAAGGAAGATGACCTTGAAAGTGCGAAGGATTCATCCTTCAAAGGAACCCCAGGGAGAAAACAAATTCCTGCTTTCTGCGGGGACTGTCATCAGGATTCTGATTACATCAGAAAATATAACCCCAGCCTCAGAATCGACCAGCTTGGGCTCTACTGGACAAGTCAACATGGAAAGTTGCTAAAAAAGGGAGACATAAAGGTAGCTGTCTGTATTGATTGTCACGGTTCTCACGGCATCCTGGAGGCTTCTCACCCCAAATCTCTTGTTTTCCCCTGGAATTTGCCGTCTATGTGCGGCCGTTGTCATTCTGATAAAGAATACATGAGGGAATATTCAATTCCCATTACTCAGGAGAAAGACTATCGAGAGAGTGTGCATGCCAGGGCTCTTTTCGAAAAAAAGGACCTTTCCGCCGCTGTCTGCAACGACTGTCATGGAAATCATGGGGCAATGCCACCTGGAGTCTCAGCGATTGCCTTTGTCTGCCATCAATGTCACCCTTCTGCAAGTGAACTATTTTCTCAAAGTCCGCATAAAGAGGCTTTTGGAGAAATGGGAATTTCAGAATGCGAGGCTTGCCATGAAAACCACAGAATACTTCCTCCCCGAGATGAAATGCTCGGCACAGGAGAAGAATCCGTTTGTTTGAATTGCCATGAACAAGGATCAAAAGGCTTTGAAGTCTCTTCCCTCTATAGAAATAGAATCGAATCTTTCAAAAATAAAATAAAAAAAATGGAAGAAATTCTTGAAACGGCGGAAAGAAAAGGTGTTGAGGTGAGTGAGTCGAAGTTTGATTTGAGAGAGGCTCAGAATCTTCTGGTAATGGTCAGGAACCTCACCCATAGCCTCAACGTCGATGACTTCGAAAAAAAAATAAATGAAGGAGAAGAGATTCTTTCCAGCGTTCAGGAGAAAGGAGAAAAAGCGCTCAATGAGGCGAAATTCAGGAAAAGAGGCTTGATTATTGCCACCATTTTCATCTTCCTTCTAGCAACTGCAATTTTTTTAAAGATAAAAAAAATCGAGAAAAAGATAGAGCGCTAAAGAATCTCAGTTTTTTTATGAAGAAATATCAATTACTATATAAATTTTCAATATTCCTGCCTCATTTTGAAAGAGAATTCCATCCTCAAAAAATTTTAATTTTATAAAACTTATGGCTCTTCTCCAAACTGGTTGGTAAAGACCCATAGAGAAAAAAGAAAAGAAATGCATATAACTTTTTACTTTCAATTACTGGTGCGAGGCTCAAAAATTTTTATCAACTAATCTAGCGATAAACTAATTTAGACAATGTATAAACTATAATATGGCTTCATTTTTATTTTAATTGGATATCTCCTTCGAAAAAGCTCCTAGATAAAAACCAAAGTCTTAGAAACCTCTCCTAGCTTAATCTAAAGAAAATACCTGAGAGCCTGAGTTGGATTTGAGGGAGACCCTTTTGCTTTGAGAAATACTTCCTCATGGACCCGGTCATTCTCACGAGGCTAGAGCCTTTTGCTGAATATTAAGAGGAGGATCTGCAGAGTATCATTACCTCAAAGGAAGGGAAAAATTAAAGAAAGAGGTTATCTTGAAAGAGGTGGATTTAAAAAAGTTACTTGCGTTTAAAATTTTTGGCTCTTTCTTCCTTCTTCTTGGAATTTCTTTGATTCCTCTCATCCTCTGGAGCTTGCTCTTCGGCTACAAATAAGAAAGAAATGGATATTAATTTAAACGAAAAATAAGAGGAGGATTTTTGTGTTGACAGGCGTAAATTGATTGCTTAATATTTTTTGAAAAGGAGTAAAAATGAAAAAAGTCTCATTCCTTGTCATCCTTGTTACAGGCTTTTTGTGCTCCATGAGTCTTCTCAGTCAGGAATTCCTGTATGTGGGGGCGGATAAATGCAAGATCTGCCACAGGACTGAAAAACAGGGAAAACAGCATCCTATCTGGGAAGAAAGCAAGCACGCAAAATCCTATACAGCCCTCCTCTCTGAAGAAGCAATGGCGCTTGCTGAGAACGCTGCAGAAAATCCTGCCTGTCTTAAATGTCATGCTCCGCTCCACGAAAAAGAACCTTTTCTTAAAGAAGAAGGAGTTTCATGCGAAGTGTGCCACGGTCCCGGAAGTAACTACAAGAGTTTGAATGTGATGAAAAATAGAGAAGAAGCTGTAAGAAACGGCCTTATCTTGTATGAGAGTATGGCTGCGATTGAAAAACATTGTTTAACCTGTCATCAAAATGCCCACGATAAGCCTTTTGATTTTGCCTCTTCATGGGAAAAAATAAAACATCCCAAACCCGAAGAGTAAGCCCTTCTCTTCGAGAATTTATGGTAGAGTCATTATAAATGTATAAACAAGGGCAGATTAGAAGCAAAATCTTCACTGCTTTTTTAAATAAAAAACTCCTTTAAAAGATAGACACAAAGGAGAAAATCACTTCCTAAGATAAGGCTAAACACCCCTAAGTGAATTTAAATTTAGTTTCCTCCTTATCTTTGCTCAACTCTTCTCCAAGCATTTAAAATATCTTTTTCTTTGTCTTTTTCTCAAGCTTAAAAAATTGTTTATTATTATTTATATAGATTCTATAGAATTAATAAGAATATTTGAATATAATAACCTAAGGATGAGAGAATTCAGGCTTAAAGAAGGTTCAAGAATTGCAATCATCGGAGGGGGACCAGCTGGTTCTTTCTCCGTCCATTTCATCCAGAAGTTTGCGAAAAGGGAGGGAATAAACCTCTCGCTTACAATCTTCGACGGCAAAGATTTCCTCGAGCGAGGACCTCGAGGATGCAACCTCTGCGCAGGAGTTTTATCTGAGACACTTCTCCAGAGCCTTAAGGAAGAAGGAATCTTCTTACCCGAAAGGAGAATCATCAGCAGGTTGGAAGGTTATTTTCTTCATGTAGGTGAAGATTCCCTCTCTCTTTCTTGTGAGGAGCAAAAAAAGAATAAGATATCGACTGTCTTCAGGGGAAACGGGCCTCGTTATTCTCATTTTCCGCAGATAATCAGTTTTGACGATTTCCTTCTCAGCTACGCCCAAGATTGTGGAGCTAAGGTCATAGCTTTGCCTGTGTGGGAGATAACACTACCTCAGAGGAGGCACGACCCCCTTCTTCTATATTTTGGCCAAAAACAAAAGTCCGAAAAATTCGAGGCAGATTTAGTCGTGGGTGCCTTTGGAGTGAACACCCGCCTCTTGGAAAAGGTTCAGAGCCTCGGCTTCGGTTATCAACCCCCCTCTACTCTAACTACCTATCAGGCAGAATTCAAACTTGGCTCTGAGGTAATAGAAAAAAAATTCGGCTCTTCCATTCATGTCTATTTGCCAAAATCAAGAATATTGAAATACGGAACTCTTATCCCCAAGGGAGAATATCTGACTGTGACTCTGGTGGGGAGGAAAGACGCCTCACCAGAGATGATTAAAGAGTTCTTCAATCTCAAAGAAATAGATGCCTTCACTTCTTTAAGACCCTGTTGTCTCTGTTACCCAAAAATTCCTGTGACTCCTGCAAAAAAACCTTTTAGCGATAGACTGGTAATCATTGGCGACGCAAGTTTTTCCCGTCACTACAAAAACGGCATAGAATCTGCATTTTTTACTGCCAAACTTGCCGCTGAAGCAGCCTTCTTGTACGGCATTGATGGAGAAAGTTTTTTATTTCATTACTACAAGAGGGCAAAGAAACGATTGATCCGAGACAATGCCTACGGCCGCTTCATCTTCTTTCTGAATGACTTTATCTCTTCCTCAAATCTTTTCTCCCAAGTCCATCTCGACCTTGCTCAGAAAAAAAATAAACAGGGGGGTATACTGCGCTCAATTCTGTGGAATCTATTCACGGGAAATATGTCTTATAAACAGATATTCATGTCTCTACTCAATTTAAAACTCCAAATTCTCATCTTTCTCCATACGATAAAGATAATTTTGATGAAAATTAAAATGGGGTGATTTAATTCAGCCTGATGTCCAAAGGCAAAGAATGGTTAGCAGAGGAGATTTAATCAGGGAAGACAAGGAAGACAGCTTTCTTAAGTTTAAAGATAGCTCAGAAAGAGAAAAATAATTAAGCGAAAAATTTCTCCTCATCTCAAACCTCACTCAGCAAGGGCTTGAAAATTCCTCTCTGGCGAAGCTCATAAACTTGAGGTGGCTTAAGCGGAAAGATTTCGCGTTCTTGACAGTTCACTTAAAGTAGCGAAAAATAAATTATCATCAAGGAGGAAGAGATGATTATCGCAGAATTTGCTATTTTTCCCACGAGTGAAGGAGTCTCAGTGAGCAAGTATGTAAAAAGGGCCATCGAGATTATCGAAACTTCCGGGTTAAAAAATTTCACAGGTGGAATGTCAACCACTATCGAAGCCCCAGACCTTCCCACTCTTTTCAGGGTGATTGAAAAAACACATGAAGCCCTCCTCGAGATGGGTGTGCGAAGAATCCATATTGACCTTCGTGTTGACCACCGCCTGGACAAAGAAGCCTCTATCGAGTCCAAGCTCAAGGCAGTAGGAAAATAAGGATGAAGCCTATCCTCTTTCCTCTAAAATGCCCTTTCGATGATCCCTCCACCTAACACAATCTCACCCTGATAGAAGACTACTGACTGACCAGGTGTAATCGCTCTCTGCGGCTTCTCAAATTCAACTAGAGCAGAGCCTCCCTCTCGAAGGGAAACCTTCGCCGCAGCCTCCTTGTGCTTATATCTAATCCTGGCCTTTACTTTAAGAATCTCCCCCACTTTATGCTCTCTGCTCAGGTTAACCCTGGAGGCAAGAAGAATCTTCTTATATAACCTTTCCTCCGGCCCAACGACAATCACATTCTCAGCTTCTCTTATTTCGAGAACATACATCGGCAGAGAGGATGCGATTCCCAGACCCCTGCGCTGACCGATGGTGTAGTTAGCAATTCCCTTATGCTCGCCGATGGGTTTGCCATCTTCCGAGAGGATAAGACCGGGGCGGAAGGCTTCTGGAATTCTCTTCCTTAGGAATTGAGTATAGCCTTGCCCAGAGACAAAGCATATTTCCTGGCTCTCAATCCTCTCAGCTACGGGAAGTTTTAAACTTCGAGCGATTCCTCTCACCTTTTCCTTCTTATATTCTCCTACGGGAAAAATCGAACGAGAAAGTTGCTCTTGACTCAGCGAGTAAAGAAAATAAGACTGGTCCTTTCCTCCATCCTTCCCTTTCTTAAGATAGTAATTCCCGTCTTTATCCTCATGTAAGATGCGCGCATGATGACCCGTGGCAATGCGTTCGGCTCCAAGGTTTCTTGCCTTTTCCATCAGGGCCTTAAATTTAATCCTCTCGTTGCAGCGGATACAGGGATTCGGAGTCCTTCCTCGAGCATATTCCCTGCAGAAATCTGAGATTACCTCTTTTTCAAATTCTTCTCTTAAATCTAAAACATAATGGGGAATTCCCAGGATGAGGGCCACGCGATACGCATCTTCCACTGCCTTCCATCCGCAACAGCTCCTTAACTCCTCGTCGCGGCAGAGTCTAGGAGGCAGGGAGAAGAGTTTCATCGTCACCCCAAAAACTTCATGCCCCCTGTCTTTGAGAAGGGCCGCTGCTACGGAAGAATCCACTCCCCCACTCATGGCTACGACAACCTTCTCCTTCCTCATTTCCTTAATCGATAGAGAATTATATTTATAGTCCTGAGAGGGGTCAACCTCCACAACTGACCTTGGAGAGGATAAAAACCCTGCATCGGTCAGACTCTGAGTCCCAACTTGAGGTTATTCCTTCTCGGGCAAACCTCAGTCTTGAAAAGGGGTCCTGGGGAAATCTTCTTTTCTTCCCCAGTCAAAGGTTGAGAAAAAGATTGAGAAGAGAGAAAACTCGTTATGAAAGACCGCTGCTTTCTTTAAAGGCATCGCATCCTTCCTCAACCTTTGGACCTTGAGGTTTTCATCTCGGTTTAAAGATTGCGTTCCCAGATGAATTAATCTCTTCCTAATTCTTGCTAAAAACAAGCGCCTTTACTGAACTCCAAATAGGTGTGTTCTCTTCATTTATCATCCCAAAATAACCTCAGCACCCATCATAAGAAATGATTGAGCAGGGAATTTATCCTTCATCATCGATTTGCATCAATGCAATCCTTATGTTAAACATTTTTTCTTAGGTTAAAGTTATTATTGAGGAGGATGAAAATTGGAATTTAAAGCAATTCCCGGAAAAACCGTCGAAGTCCCTGATATCCCCTTTAAAGAAAAAGTCATTCTTCCCGCAAAGAAGACTGCTCTGATTGTGGTTGACATGCAGAACGATTTCATAAAATCCGGCGGTTCTCTTGTCGTTCCTGCAGCCTCAGAAACAGTTCCCAGAATTCAAGGGCTCATTGAAAGAGCACGCCTCTCTGGGGGTTACATAGCTTTTACCCAAGACACGGGATTTGAAAATGACCCTGAATGGAAAATCTGGCCTGAGCATTGCAGGGTTAATACCTGGGGATGGGAAATTATTCCTGAGTTAAAACCACTGCCTGAAGACTTAATCTGCCAGAAGAATCGCTACGATGGCTTCTACGGAACATGGCTTGACCATTTTCTTTCTCATGTATGGAAAGTGGAGCATCTGGTCATCGTAGGAACTGTCTCCAACATCTGTGTCCTCCACACTGCTGCCTCGGCCGGGATACGCTGGTTCCACATCGTCATCCCTGCTGATTGCATTTCGGCCCTGAATGAATTCGACCAGGCGCTGACCCTCCGTCAGGTTTCATCCCTTTACAACGGAGAGGTGGTGAAGGAAGCCAAAGACATTCACTTCACTTCCTGAGGGAGACAGGATTCCTTCAATCTCACCGATCAATGACAAGATGAGGAGGAAAATCTCTTTTCTTTTTTTACCTTCACTCCTCACTTCTCTCCCTCAGTCAACTGGCGGTAACGAAAGCAAGTCACCAGGTGGTCATTCACGACTCCTACAGCTTGAAGGTAAGCATAGATTATGGTTGAGCCTACAAACGAAAATCCCCTCTTTTTCAAATCACTGCTTATCAGGTCTGAGAGTTCAGTCTTAGATGGAATTTCAGAAAGGGATTTCCTTGCCATCACCACAGGCTTATTATTCACAAAGCCCCATAGATAATGGTCAAAACTCCCGAATTCTCTCTGGATTTCCAAAAATCTTCGAGCATTGTGTATCGATGATTCAATTTTCTTTCTGTTTCTGATTATGCCTGGATCAAACAAAAGATCCTTTATCTTTTTTTTATCGTATTTTGCGACTTCCGCGGGGTCAAAGTTACTGTAGGCTCTACGGTAAGCCTCTCTCCTCTTCAGGATTGTTTTCCAGCTCAACCCTGCCTGAGCCCCTTCTAGCACAAGAAATTCAAATAATTTATGGTCATCGTGAAGAGGCACTCCCCATTCTTGGTCATGATAATTTAAAATAAGCTCATCTTCCTCTGCCCAGGTACATCTCATAGCGTTCTCCTTCTCCTTGGATATCTTTGAAAAATTATTTTTAGTATTCATCCCAGGATTTTATGCTCAAATCTTCAAGCCTCTTCTTTGAAATGGCATCAATGAATCTTTCAGCAAACTGAAGGTTGGTAATGAGGGGAATGCCGAAATCCACAGCCTTTCTCCTGACGATATAATCGTTGGTGAGTTCCTCTTCCTCAATACTCTTGGGAATGTTGATGATGAGGTCGAGCCTTCTTTCCTCTATATAGGTAAGAATGTTTGGCTCTTTCTTCTCCAGAGGCCAGTAAAGAAGGTGAGAGTCGATGCCATGGTATCTCATGAAGTCGGCTGTGCCTCGAGTAGCATAGAGTGTGAAGCCAAGGTCTTTGAGTCTCTTTGCCTGAGGAAGAAAGAGAGCCTTGCTCTCAAAAGGTCCTGTGGAAAGAAGGATGTTTTTTTCTGGAAATCTGTAACCCACAGAAAGAATGGCTTTCAAGAATGCCTCTTCAAAACTGTCTCCCAAGCAAGCGACTTCTCCTGTAGAGGTCATCTCCACACTCAGCACAGGATCTGCCCCTTCAATCCTGGTAAAAGAAAATTGAGGAGCCTTTACCCCCACATACTCGAGTTCGAAACATGATTTATCTATTCTGGGAACGTCGATATCCATCATGATTTTTGTGGCAAGGTCGATGAAATTGAGTTTAAATATTTTTGAAACAAAGGGAAATGACCTCGAGGCACGGAGGTTGCATTCGATTACTTTCACCTCATTATCTTTGGCAATAAACTGAATGTTGAAAGGACCATGGATAGAGAGCTCTCTTGCAATCTGTCTCGCTATTCTCTTCATCTTTCTTGTCGTCTCCAAGTAAGTCCTTTGGGGAGGAAGAACCATGGTTGCATCTCCTGAATGCACGCCTGCATTTTCAACGTGCTCACAGATTGCATAGACAAAAAGCTCACCTCGTTTAGCCACAGCGTCCATTTCTATTTCTTTCGCGTTTTCTATGAACTTACTGATGACAACCGGGTATTCAGGGCTTATGCGAGATGCTTTCTCCAAATAATTTATGAGTTCTGAATCATTTAGGGCCACAGACATGGCTGCACCGCTCAGAACATAGCTCGGCCTCACTAAAACCGGGTATCCAACTTTTGAGGCAAACTCAACTGCCGAATCGAGGTCAGTGAGTTCTTTCCATTCTGGTTGGTCAATTCCGAGTGAATCGAGCATAGTTGAAAACTTATGCCTGTCCTCAGCCCTGTCTATATCAAGTGCAGAGGTACCGAGAATCTTCATTTCATACCGATGACACTTCAGAGCCAGGTTGTTGGGAATCTGTCCTCCCATGGCAATGATAAGACCTAGGGGACGTTCTTTCTCATAGATATCGGCAACTCTCTCAAAACTCAATTCTTCAAAATAAAGCCTATCGCACAGATCGTAATCGGTGCTTACTGTCTCCGGGTTGTAATTGACCATTATCGTCCTGTAACCTAGTTTTTCGAGAGTAAGCGCAGAATTGACACAACACCAATCAAACTCAACTGAGGAACCGATGCGATAAGACCCTGATCCAAGGACCATGACTTTATTCTCTCCTGAAAAATCAACATCATCCTCAATCCCGTTGTATGTCAGGTAAAGATAATTCGTTCTGGCCGGATATTCAGCAGCCAGAGTATCAATCTGCTTTACCCAAGGTTCGATTCCATTTTTCTTCCTTAACTCCCTCACCTCAAGCTCTTCCTTTTCGAAAATTAGAGCAAGCTGTTTATCAGAAAAGCCATGCTGCTTGGCCCGAAGAAGCAAATCTCTGTCAAGGCTTTCGTATTTCCCTCTCCTCAGTTCTTCCTCAATCAAAACGATATTTTTTATCTTGTGCAGGAACCACTTATCGATTCGGGTGAATTCATGAATCTTCTCTACAGACATATGTCTGAGGGCTTCGGCAACCGCAAAGATTCTCTTATCAGTCGGATTGAGAAGCTCTCTTTCTAAATCTTCGAAAGAAATGTCATTACAGACTACTCCGTGCATCCCGACCTGAAGCATCCTTATTGCCTTCTGGAGGGCTTCCTCAAATTTCCTGCCTATAGCCATTACCTCTCCCACGCTCTTCATTTCTGTTCCAATCTTTCGGGATGCTCTCCTGAATTTCGTCAAATCCCAGCGAGGAATCTTCACTACCACATAATCAAGGGCTGGCTCGAAGCAGGATTTTGTTATTTTCGTTATGGAATTTGGCAACTCAAACAACCCATATCCCAGAGCAAGCTTGGCCGCAATGAAAGCCAAGGGATATCCTGTCGCCTTTGAAGCCAGGGCGCTGCTCCTGGAGAGTCTGGGGTTAACTTCGATTATCCGGTAATCATCGCTTCTCGAGTCAAGGGCAAATTGAATGTTACATTCGCCGACAATCCCCAGATGTCTGATGACTTTTAGGGAGATGTCTCTTAGTTTGTGGTATTCCTCGTTTGAGAGAGTCTGGGAGGGAGCAACGACAATGCTTTCTCCGGTGTGAATTCCCATGGGGTCAAGATTCTCCATGTTGCAGACCGTGATACAGTTATCATAGCTATCCCTCATCACTTCATATTCAATCTCCTTCCATCCTTCTAGATACTCTTCGATTAAGACCTGGTTCGCAAAGGCCAAGGCTCTTCTTACTCTTGAAGAGAGGCTCTCTCTATTTAGGATGATTCCCGAGGCAAGGCCACCTAGGGCATAGGCCACCCTCGCAATCACGGGATAGCCTATTCTTTGAGCAGCCTCGAGAGCCTCTTCCACTGAATTAACCGCCACACTCCTTGGAACCTTCAAACCTATCTCTTTCAATTTGGAGACGAACATCCCCCTATCTTCACAATTTTTGATGGCTTCGACTGGGGTTCCCAGCACTCTTACTCCATGCTTTTTGAGAACCCCTTTATTAGCAAGCTCGACCCCACAATTGAGGGCTGTCTGTCCTCCAAACCCCAAGAGAATACCCTCAGGTTTTTCCTTTTCTATTACCCTTTCCACAAAATAAGCATCGAGGGAAAGGAAATATACCTTATCTGCAAATGCCTCAGAAGTCTGGATGGTGGCAATATTCGGATTCAAAAGGATGACTCTTAGCCCTTCTTCTTTGAGAGCCTTGATTGCCTGGCTTCCTGAGTAATCAAATTCACCTGCTTGTCCTATCCTAAGGGCTCCACTTCCCAGAAGAATCACCTTTTTCATTTCCTAATCTCTCCCAGGAAGAGGTCAAACAAAAATTCAGTATCTCGAGGGCCAGGAGAATGTTCTGGATGGAATTGAACAGCCCAAAAGGGTTTCCTTATGTGCCTTATTCCTTCGTTCGTTCCATCATTGGCGTTCACAAACCACGGCTCCCAATCTGAGGGGAGGGTTCTTGCCTCGACAGCATATCCGTGATTCTGAGAGGTTATGAAACAGCGCTTTGTCCCAAGTTCAAGGCAGGGTTGGTTCTGGCTTCGATGTCCGTATTTAAGCTTGTAGGTTTTTGCGCCAGCGGCAAGAGCCATGAGCTGATTTCCAAGACAGATTCCGAAAGTTGGAATTCCTTCTTCAAAGCATTTCTTTAGCCTTTCGATTACCTCTGGACACATCTTGGGGTTTCCAGGGCCATTAGAAACAACAACGGCATCAAAGGATAAATCAAAAAAATCATAATCAAATGGAACTCGAATCACCGTACAGCCTCTCTTCAATAGCGAGCGAAGAATGTTAAATTTTAGGCCACAATCAATCACAATTATCTTAGTGTTTCGACCGGTATTATATATTATGGGTTCACCCGTAGAAACTAGCTCAACCATCTTTTCCACATTAGGGTCGAAAAAATCGACTTCCTCTTCAAAAATCACCTTCCCCAACATGGTTCCTTTTTCTCTTAGCTTCTTCGTCAGGGCTCGCGTATCCACTCCATACATCCCAGGAACATTCTGTTCCTTAAGCCAATCAGAAAGACTCTTTGCTGCATTCCAGTGGCTTGGCGAGAATGAATAATCTGAGACCACAAGCGCTGAGACATGAATCCTTGATGACTCGAAGTTTTTTAAAACTCCAAACTCCATTTCTTCCTTGGGAACTCCGTAGTTCCCTACCAGGGGATAAGTAAAGACGAGAATCTGACCTCTGTAGCTTGGGTCTGTGAGTGTCTCACAGTAACCGACCATTCCCGTATTGAACACCACTTCACCCGAGGTACTTCTTTTTGCGCCGAAAGAAAAACCCTGATAGCTTGAGCCATCTTCGAGAATTAATTCGATCCTCTTCATCATCCTACCTTACCAAGAATTCTCAAAATTTTTCAGATACATATAGCACACATATCCTCCGAAATCAAAATGAGTTTTTGCTTTTTTGATTCTCATTATTTCTTACCCATCTTGGGTTCAATCTTCAATTTTCGGGGGGATAAATTGAAGAATTCGCTTGAGCTAAGCTTCAGATGGAATCCCGAATATTAGAGGAAAAACCCCAATTGGCTCAAATTACAAATTGAAAGCAGCTCTTACTTCTGTTTTTGCCCATCTTTTTTTCTTTCTTTAATTGTGATAAAATTCAAATGAAAAATCCCAAGGAGTTAAAATGTCAGGACATTCAAAATGGCATTCAATCAAGCATAAAAAAGCGGCGATGGATGCTAAAAAAGGCAAGATATTCACCAAGATAATCCGTGAAATATCGGTTGCTGCTCGAATTGGAGGAGGAGATCCAGAAGCCAATCCGAGGCTCAGAAAGGCTATAGCCGATGCCAAAGCAGTGAACATGCCTTCAGATAACATCAAAAGGGCAATCATGAAGGGTACAGGACAACTTGAGGGGTCGACATATGAAGAAGTCGCCTACGAAGGTTATGGACCAGGAGGGGTTGCTATCTACGTAGAGGCCCTTTCTGATAATCGAAATAGAACAGTCTCAGAGCTGAGGCATATCTTCTCCAAGAATGGCGGACACCTCGGAGAAACGGGATGTGTCTCATGGATGTTCAAGAGGAAAGGTTACATAGTGGTAGAAAAATCTAAGGCACAGGAGGATGAACTTCTCAACATAGCCCTTGAAGCAGGAGCCGAAGACCTCCGCGAGGATGGCTCAAACTATGAAATCCTCACTCCTCTTGATAAATATGAATCTGTTTTGAGCGCCTTAAAACAACATAATGTCGAAATCGCCGCAAATAACATTGGGTTTATTCCTCAGAATTATGTAAAGCTTCAAGGAAAACAAGCACAGCAACTTCTGAGGCTGATGGAAGAACTGGAGGACCACGACGATGTTCAGAATGTGTGGGCTAACTTCGACATCGAGGAAGAAGAAATCACCACATACTCCACTTAAAAATGAGTTTGATGAGGGTTCTCGGAATCGACCCAAGCATTAATTCAACAGGTTACGGGATAATCGAATTCGATGAAAAAAATTATAAGGCAATTCATTATGGAGTCATAAAACCAGCTCCTCGACTTCTCTTCCATCAAAAAATAAACGAGATAAGGTCCCAGCTCGAAGAACTCATCCAATGCTTCAAACCAGATGAAGTGGCCATTGAAAACCCCTTCTATGCTCAGAACATAAAGACGGCCATCACCCTCGGTCAGGTAAGAGGAGCCACCCTCGTTGCGATTGCCTCCAGTAAATGTACCCTTTATGAGTATTCTCCTCTTGAAATAAAAAAAGCTGTAACAGGATATGGCCAGGCTGATAAAAACCAGGTGAGAACAATGATTAAAACTCTCCTGAGCATAAAAGATGAAAGGCTCTCTACAGATGCTTCGGACGCGCTCGCGGCTGCCTTCTGTCATCTCAATAATAGGGGTTATCGGAGTAAAATTGAGGAAAATCGATGATTGCTTATCTAAAAGGGATTTTAATTCAGAAATCACCTAACCAAATCGTGGTTGACACCGGAGGTGTGGGCTATTGCCTGGGGATTCCCCTTTCAACATATCTCAAGCTCGGCGAATGCGGGGAAGCCGTTGAAATTTTTGTTTATACCCACCTCACTGACAATGCGTTGAACCTTTATGGTTTTTCTAACGAAGATGAGAGAGAGATATTTTTAAAACTCATAGGAATTTCAGGAATAGGACCGAAGATAGCTCTCAATGTGCTTTCAGGAATAGAAGTGTCTGACCTCAAGGAATCCATAAAAAGAGGGGATGTGACCCGAATGACACTCATTCCTGGGATAGGAAAAAAAATAGCCTCACGCATTGTGCTCGAGCTTCAGGAAAAGCTCGAGGAAAAAGAAAAACTGCTAAAGGCAAAGACCACAAGAGAAAGAGATGACCTCATCTCGGCGCTTATGAATCTCGGCTTTAAACGAAAAGAAATTGTGCCCGTCGTTGAAGAAACATTGAGGGAGCTCAGCCAAGAGGCAGGATTTGAAGACCTCCTCAGGGAGAGCTTGAGGAGATTGGCTAAGGTTTAGATAAGCTGGATGAAAGTTGCCTCAAGAGTGAAAGTAAAAACTATGGCTTTTAAGCCAGAGGAAGAAAAGCTTCGAACCGCGTGCCATAAAGGCTCAAAATAATGACTTTCGAAGGCAGGAAACTGGGGAAATCGGAGCTGAAAGATAAGAGATGACAAAGATGAATTCACCCCGCGAAGCAGTCCTCACCCCTGTGAGAACAAAGGAAGACATCCTTTTTGAAGATAGCCTCAGGCCAAAGACATTCGATGAGTTTGTGGGGCAGAAGACGGTAAAGACAAATCTGAAAATCTTCATCCAGGCTGCAAAAAAAAGGGGAGAACAACTCGACCATGTTCTGCTCTACGGGCCACCAGGCTTGGGGAAAACAAGCCTTGCCTACCTCATCGCCAAGGAAATGGGAGTGGGGATTAAACCCACTTCAGGCCCTGTGATTGAAAGGACAGGAGACCTCTCTGCGATTCTCTCGAACCTGCAGCATAAAGAAATCCTGTTCATAGATGAAATTCATCGCCTGCCTCCATCGGTAGAAGAAATACTTTATTCGGCAATGGAAGATTTCAGCCTTGACATCATGATTGGACAGGGGCCGAGCGCACGGACTCATAAGTTACAACTAAAAAAATTCACTTTGATTGGAGCAACAACACGTGCAGGAAGGATTACCCCTCCCTTGCGGGGAAGGTTTGGAATCATCCATCGACTGGATTACTACAGTGAAGAAGAGCTAAAAAAAATCATCAAGAGGTCTTCTTCCATCCTCCACATTTCCATAGATGAGAAAGGAGCACAACAGATTGCAGAGCGTTCGCGAGGAACTCCAAGAGTAGCCAACAGGCTTTTGAGAAGGGTAAGAGACTATGCGGAAGTAAAAGGAGAGGGAAGAATAACCTTAAAGGAAGCAAAGGAAGCCCTGGACATGATGGAGGTAGACTCCGTGGGGCTCGATGATGTGGATAGAAAAATCCTCTTGACAATCATCGAAAATTTCAATGGAGGTCCTGTTGGCATCAACACCCTCTCGGCCTCAATAGACGAAGAAAAGGATACCATAGAGTCAATCTATGAGCCGTTTCTGATGAGGATTGGTTTCCTGGAAAGAACCCTTAGAGGGAGGAAAGTTACCCAAAAAGCGTACGAACATCTCGGGTTTAAGTCTTCACCCTCCCTGCAGAAGAAGCTCTTCTGAAGACATAAAGAATCCTTGCTTTTAGAGCTTCTCTCAAAATTTCTTCCTTCTGATATAATAAATGCAGCCCCTGAGGAGAAGATTAATGGGCAAAGAAAAGATGAGGGTCTCTGATTTTGACTATGAGCTTCCGCCTTCTCTTATCGCTCAGGAGCCCCTGGCTCGCAGAGATCAATCAAGATTGATGGTTGTGGAGCGAAAAACAGGTAAGTTTTTCCATACCCACTTCTCAGAATTTGTAGAATTTCTATCCCCAGGGGATGTTCTTGTTCTCAACAACGCCAAGGTCATTCCTGGAAAGATTTGGGGTGAGAAAGAAGGGAAGAAGATTGAATTTCTGCTCCTGAGAGAGATTGAAAAGGGAGTATGGGAAGCACTCTCCCGGCCAGCAAAGAGAATAAAGACGGGCGATACGATTTACTTTGATTCTAACTTAAAGGGAAAAATCATCAAAACGGGCGGAGAAGGGATAAGGGTCATCTCCTTTTCCTCCCCTGATTTGCTTCCTTTCCTCAAGGAAAAGGGCTTTGCTCCCCTCCCCCCATATATCAAGAGAGATAGAGAAAATCAAAAGATGAGAGAGGTAGACCTAAAGAGATATCAGACTGTATACGCACAGAAAGAAGGTGCCATTGCTGCCCCGACGGCTGGACTACATTTCACACCTGAGCTCTTGGAATCGATTGAAAAAAAAGGAGTTTTAATTACCTTAATTACCCTCGACATAGGCCTGGCCACTTTCCAACCCATAAGAAGTGAGTATGTCGAAAAACATAAGATTCTTCCTGAGACTTATATGATAGAGGAGAAAGCAGCCGAGCGCATAAATCGAGCAAAGAAAGAGGCGAAACCGATAGTCGCAGTAGGGACCACATGTGTACGAACCTTAGAAAGTGCTTTCGCGGAAAATAAGATTGTTCCAGGGAAAAAAACAACAGAGCTCTTCATCTATCCAGGATATGAGTTCAAAGTTATAGATAGGCTCCTCACAAATTTTCATCTTCCTCGATCTACCCTCCTGATGCTTGTGGCAGCCTTTGCCGGTCTTGAGCTCATCAAGGAAGCATACAGAGAAGCTATCGAGAGAAAATACAGGTTCTACAGCTACGGCGATTGCATGTTCATCATTTGACAAAAGGTAATCTATGGCTTATAAAAGGCAGTGAAAATTTAGCGAATGAAGTGAATGAGGATGAGTAACTCAGAAAAAAGAAAGAGAAGGATGCCTTCAGACTTGAACGAGATGGATGAAATAACAGAAGAAAAATTGGAGAACATTTTAAACCCAAGCACTCGCGCGAAATGCTTCAAGATTACGGTGAGCTTCGGTTATAAGAGTTCTCCTAACTATGAGACAGCTGTTAGCCTAGCGAAAAAAAACCCCACATATGAAGAAACAGGAAGTGGCGAATGGATTCGTCATTCTGCCACCTATACTCCTGAGGAGGTTGAGGACCTCTTCCAACTCTTCAACTTCGTTCACGATTGGGAAAGCACAGAAATTCTAGTTAATCACAAGAGAATTCCCTATGGACATCAACTCTGGCTACCTCTCATGTGGTTTTATCGGATAAAATAATTATCGCTTATCGAAGGGAGGGAAAATGCAAAAAAAATCGAAGGCTGAAGTTCGGTCTATTCTCATTATCTTCCTTTTTGGCTATTTCTTTCTTCCTCTTTTTTCCTTCCAAAAGGCTAATCCCGAGCTTTCTCAGCCTGTTTATGATTTTGTGATTGAGACCACCTGGTTAACGATGAAAGATGGCATCCGCCTCTCTGCCACCCTCTACAAGCCTGTGCCACGTATCCCTCAAGAAAAATTCCCTGTCATCCTTGAGTATCTTCCTTACCGGAAGGATGATGAAAGCTATTCAGGAACTTATGCAAAATACACCTACTTTGTCCGTCGGGGATTCATCATGGCTTCAGTAGACATTCGAGGCACGGGCTCTTCTGAAGGAACTTTCCCTCTCCGCGAATATTCAGAAGAAGAGCTTGAGGATGCTCTTGAGGTCATCGACCAACTCTCAAAACTCCCAGAATCTAACGGCAACGTAGGAATGTGGGGTATATCCTGGGGAGGATTCAACTCGATTCAAGTGGCAATGAGAAGGCCTCCTGCTCTCAAGGCAATCCTGGCGGCAATGGCCACTGACGACCTCTTCCACGACGACATTCACTACATCGATGGTGCTTTCCATGTGGATGAATGGGCATTCTGGTTTGACCATGCCAAGGCTCTACCTGCTACCCCTGACTACCTCCTTAATGATGAATATTTTGAGAATCGATTCAATTCCTACCCCGGTCTTCTTACCTATCTCAAGCAACAAAAAGACGGTGATTTCTGGAGAAAAAATTCGCTGCGCTGGCAGTATGATAGAATTCAGATTCCCTGTTATCTAATCGGAGGCTTGCTCGATGGTTATAGAGATAGCATTCCCCGGATGCTGGAGAAGATGAAAGTTCCTCTAAAAGCGGTGATGGGACCTTACAATCACTCTTGGCCCGATGATGGGGTGCCCGGTCCGAATTATGAATGGCGGCATGAAGCCGTGCGCTGGTGGGACCAGTGGTTGAAGGGAAAGGAGACAGGAATCCTCGATGAACCCCGCTTTATCCTTTTCATCCGTGAAGCCCATCCACCCGACCCCGAACTCGAAATTACACCTGGATACTGGATATCTGGAGAGTGGCCGATTCCGGAAACAACCTGGAAAAAGTTCTATCCATCCCAAAATTCTCAGCTCCTTGAAGGTCTAGGTAAAGAAGGGATTGAAAGCCTTCGCTACATCCCGACTTATGGCATAGCCACCGGACTATGGTGGGGGGAGGCTACAGACGACATGCGTCCTGACGATGCAGGAAGCCTTGTCTTTTCAAGCCAGATCCTCGAAGAAGAGTTCGTGATTGCCGGTTTTCCTCGAGTCTTCCTCCGTGTCTCGGCTGATGCTCCTCTTGCTCACTGGGTAGCCAGGCTCGAGGATGTCTGGCCAGATGGGAGGGTCTCCCTTGTCACCGGTGCCTTACTCAATTCCTCCCAACGCAACTCAAGGCTTGAACCAGAGCCCCTTAAACCCTTCCAAGAATATGACCTTGAGTTTGAGATGCATTTTACCACCTGGACCTTCAAGAAAGGGCACCGAATCCGTGTTTCTGTGAGCAACTCCCTCTTTCCCATGATCTGGCCAACTCCCCACCAAATGACGACAAAATTATACCTGGGAACAGAAAATACCCGTATTGAATTGCCTGTTATCCCTTCTCACGGTCATAAGAAACCTTCCCTACTCCCGCCTGAACCGAGAGAGGCACGCCCAGACTGTCGAGACCTAGGTGGCGGGGCTTGGCCAAAAGGATTCTATGAATGGAGAAGGGACCTCTGGAAGGGCGTTGTCAGCGTGGAATGGAGAGGATGGAGTAGTTACGAAATAGAAAACCGCCGCTACCATTCGACTGAAAAGAATTACTACCAGACAAACGAAAAGGACCCTGCTCGCTCACTCTTCCTTGGAGAGGCAAGCAACCGAATTGAGCTCCCAGGACGAACGATTTATCTTCTCACCAAGGCTGAAATTAGCTCTGATAGTAAATATTTCTATGTGACCTTCACAAGGGAGATTTATGAGAATGAAAAATTTCTGCGCCGCAAAGAATGGAAGGAGAAAATTGAGCGCTTTTTCAATTAAATTTGATGAAATCTTTTTTCTTCCTTGCCCGAGGAGAAAGTCGGTCTAAATTCCTTTAGAAATTTATATCCCTTTATTTTTTTGAGTAAACCCGGTAAGTCCAACCTAAAAAAATCAAGAGATACTTTAGATGAGGTCTTTTGAGAGAAAAATTGAGAATGAATGCTTCTTATTTTATTGACTTTCATCCAATTAGCCTTATCCATAATGAACTCAACTAGTCTGAGTCCATTTTTAGTCCTCTGAAAGTATCTTTTTTTGCCCACCATGAATCCGGAGGAATCTAAATTTTTAAAATTCTTTTCACCCTGAGTGAAGTAAATATTGCTTCATACCGACACTCAATTCCGGGATGATTATCATTTATCCTGCGGACTGAGGGAGTGATTGCAGGGCAGAGAAAGTGTTATCATTCCTTAAGATAATCCACACCCTTTAAGAAATCATTAATCCAGTTGAGGGAACTCTCATATTCATCGAGAGGAACAGTGATGATGATGAGAAGATAGATTTCAGAATACCAGGCTGAAATGAAGGCAATATCTCGATCAAGAGGGTCTTTACCTGAGTAAGCGTGGAATAAAAATTCTTTCCCTTCGAGATTCGTTGAAATTGCCTCAGAGAAAGGCCCTTTTTCTACCTTGTATAAATCTCTGTTGATTAAATCTATTTTTTCCATTTCATCAAAGGAATCCAAATTCCAGATTTGAAAATATCCTTTTTTACTTCTAATCTTGTATGAAGTCATTTTTCCTTCCCTGCGAAATAATTCTGTTTCTGGGGGGAGGGGAATTTGAAAGCGTCCTTTATCATCGATGTAGACTAATAGAGGAAATTCAGGTTTTGAAGGCTTTGAAAAATCGCTTGTTTCTTTAGGGGAACTCTGAGGTGGGAGAGAACCTTTGAGCCTGATTGACCTTATGATCTCATCCATTTGAGCCTTCATCCCTTCTAACCTATCTTCCCTCAGCGACATGAAAGCGAACTCATGAACAACAGGAAAATAACGCTTTTCTCGTGTATCATCTTTTTCTTTGACGGCAATGAAGACTGCTCTATAAAAGCCTTTCAAATTTTGGTCCTGAAAATTAAAATCATGGATTAAGGATTCGAATCCAGCTACCTGGGATTTAATTGTAGCCAAGGGTGAATAACCTTGGAATTTTGAATAGGTTTCATTCTTTCTCTTTTCAAGGGCTCTTTCAAGCTGGGATGAGGGACTTTCGAAGACTGCAAACAAAGAACTCATTTCCTCAAGTTTGGAGACTGACAGGGAACAGAGAAGCATTCCCTGTGGTGAATAATATCTATATTTTGCCCCCTCTGAAGCAGAAGAAAGGCTCCATCCTTGAGGAAGCTCAAAAATAAGCCCATACTCCTCGCAAATTAGAGGTTTTTCTGGCTCGGGTTTTATTCCTCTTGCTTCCTGAAGGCTCTTAGAGATCTGAACAGAATTCATGACCTCAGAGAATGAGTTTTGAACCCAGCTGAAATGAGAATTTGGGGTGTTGAAAAAGAAGGAATAGACCATGTCATCGACAATCATGACATACACTCGACCATAAAAGAGAACATTGCCTCCGACAAGGTAAGTAAAATCGTGAAGAATAGCCTCCGCACCTGCAACCATAATCCTCTGCGTTCCCTGGGGTTGATAATAGGGAAGACTGGGTTTTCCTTTTTCCAAGGCTTCCTCAAAAACCTGAGTCAAGCTCTTCTCTCCTCCTCGGGATTCTTTCATGATATATAATTCTGCATAGGGCTTGCCGCTCTGATAATAAGTATAATGAGCAATCAAAGTAGGGCCTGCCTGGATCGGGTCGATAAGCCAGCCAGGAGGAAGTTTGTAAATCAATTCCTCTCTCGAAATTTGCCCAGCTTCTTTTCCAAATCCCTTGTTGTCGTTCAGGATATGGCCCAGGAAACCTAAAGAAATCAATAAAAAAATATAGGCTCCTCTCCTTCTCATCTTGCCTCCTTATAAATTATTTTTAACTCATCAAGTTTACCCTCCGCTTGAAGAAAACGATTTTACTCTCCTAAGTTTCTGTTTTTATTTGGCTGAAGGATAGTTTGGAAAGAATAGAAAGTCAAGTCAACGAAACAAGATTGAAGACTTCCTCTAAATAGATTCAAAAAAGATAGGTATGCCTTCCTCCCCTGTGCTTCGAGATTCTTCTTTTAGCCTCCTCGGTCTTTAAGGGGGAAGTTTCAGAAAGAAGCTTCTCCCCAATTATCTCTATTCTCATCTGAAGCTTATTTTTTTGTTAATTTTCTCTATGCCCTCTAAGCCGGCTGCTTTTCCTATTATCTCCAATCTCTTTATCATCTCTGGCAAATAGGGAATCCCCTCTCGTAAAGAAACTTCTCTCTTTCTAATCTCCATTTCGCCAGGAAGAAGCATCCCGCTTCCCTGATTCTTTCTAATCTCTTCTATAGTCTCTGTGATGTGTTTAAGCACATCTTTCCTTTTTGAGTAGGTATCTATGCGCCAGGCTTCGAAGCTCTGTCTTATCCATCGCCTCTTGTCATGGACTGTAGGGTTCACATATCCTGAGAAACCTCCTCCTATCACGCTATCCAGTTCTATCAACATTGCCAATCCCGTGCCTTTGTACCCGGCATCGGCACCACCTTTCCCTATCCCCCCTAGAGGAATCATCGCTCCCTTCCTTAGAAAATCATCTGGGTCCTTAAATTTTCTGGGATCTACAGTTTCTTTTCTTCCTTTATCTAACACAGGGAAAGGTAAAGTCTTCCCTTCGACTAGGGCTTTAAGTATTCCGCTTACAGCATGGATTGTGGTGGCCATATCGATGGTAACTACTCCCTTTTGATGAGGAATCGACCAGCAAACGAGATTTGTTCCCAGCCTTGCCTTTTTCCCCCCATAAGGTATGACAACGGCTGGTGTGGTGCAGGTAACCCTGCCTGCAAGGTCTTTTTCTGCACAGATTTTCTCAGAATAAACTGCAGCGATTCCAAAATGATTGGCGTTAAAAACGTAGACTTTGCCCAGACCATATTCTCTCGCAAGATCCTTTACCATCTCTACTGCCTGAAAAGCCACAGGGTGACCTAAATCTCCGTGGGCGTCTATGTGACGGATCGGGTATTTCTTGTTCCTTGTCCTATCCTCGGGCAAAGCTAGAGGGTCTGCTCCCCCTTCCCTAAGGGAGGGGAGGATTAAAAGGTCGAGGGTATTTATGCCGTGGGAAAATATTCCCCTCAAGTCTGCCTCCACCAGAACAGAAGCAGTCAGGCTCGCTTTCTTTTCTGGAACACCATGTCTCTTTAATATCTCAACCACATAGGCTATGATCCTTTCTGCTCGATATTTTTTCTTATTTTCAGCAGGCATTATAACCGTCTCCCTTTTCTCAATCGTTTTTCATTTCCAGAGCTTTTCTCAAATTTCTCCCTATTTTTTTGGACTTGCTTCATAATATCTTATTTAGATTAAAAAAATCATCTAAAAATAATTTCTCCTTCGAGAAACTAAATCTCATCGCTTCCCAACTCTAAAAACTTTCTCATCTTCCCTAGCTCTCTGAGAAATTTTTAGCTTGGAAAAGTATTCTTCATGCAAAAATTCTTCTTCTCCCTCAAAAAAAGAAAGGAAGCCATTATTTTTAAGGGGATTATATATTCAAGGTTTCCTTCAGCGCCCTAATACAGGCTCTGTTTTCTTCGGGAAGACCGATAGAGATGCGAAGATAACCCGGCATCTGCCAATCTTCGCCTTTGCGAACGAAGACATGTCTCCGAGCCAGCTTCTTCTGAAGAGCCTTGGAGTCGGTCGTAACCTTGACCATCAAGAAAGGAGCTATTCCCATGATGTATTCTAAACCCATGGAGCGAAATTGTTGAGAGTAGAATTCCCTTTCTTCTTTCATCAGCTTTTTATAATTTTGGATGTGATTCTCATCTTCAAGAGAGTTCACCGCTGCCGCATAGACCGCCTGATTTATGCCCATGTCTCTGAAGCCAAAGGCCTCAAGCGCCTTTATGATTGAGGGCTTAGAAATAACATAACCCAAACGCATCCCTGCGAGACCATAGGCTTTAGAAAAGGTACGACTGATGATTACATTATAGCCTTCTTTGACGAGAGTAATCCCATCTTTCGCATCCTCAAGAAAATGAGAATATGCCTCATCGATAAAGACTATTATTTCTGCAGGAAGCGAGGAACAGAACTTTTTTACATCCTCGAAAGAGAGAAAGGTTCCCGTAGGGTTATTCGGATTGGCAAGGTAAATCATTTTGGTCTTCGAGGTGATTGCCTTTCTCATGGAATCAAGGTCAGGAGTGAAGTCCTTGCGCAAAGGGACCCACTTCACCTTCGCTCCTATTTTCTCTGCCTCTCTCCCCAGAGTCTTATAAGTCTGTAAGGAGATTATGAGTTCCCCTCCCTCTCGAAGAAATGTCCAGGGAGCTATTTTTAAAAATTCTGTAGACCCGCAGCCAGCAAGAACAGTATCCTGTGGCACCTGATGAAAGGATGCCAGCTCTTTCAGGAGCTGATTTGGGGTTGAATAACGATGCGCGAAGGAGAGGGCTTTTTCCATGGCCGAGATTGCCAGGGGAGAAGGGCCGAGTGGGTTTTCGTTTGAATTCAAGCGGATGGCTCCTTGAGGATATCCCCAATCGATTTGCTTTTCCGAAGAAGCATTTTCTCTCTGATATCCTCTCAATCGATAACCTTGAAGAGGAAGAAAAGCCGTGGATGAAAGCACGACTTTCATAAAATTTCTTCTTGAAATCGAGGCTTTGTTCATCATTTATCACCCTCCTTTTTGGTTTAAACTTATGAGCCTCATCTTTGAACTCAAGCACATTACATACTTTTCAGTGCTTTTAATTTTCTCGCCTTAAGCTTTTTTAATTTATCTCAACCCTTTAATTCTTTATTAAAGATTGAATGTCTTATTAAGACTTCTTCTCATTTCAAAAAACGCTCAACATATCTTCAGTTTTAAATCCAAGGGGATTTTTTTTCTTAGAGGAAAGACTTGAACAATTTCTATATTTACCCACTTAAAGAAAAAGGAAATTAGTCTACCTTTCCTCATAACACACTCTGAAACCTACATAGTTTTGACATGGGGGAGTGAAACGTGCTTTAGGGTCGCCGGGGGAAATGGCGCACAGCCCCATTATTTTCTTCTCTCCCTTTTCAGTAGTGCACCACTCTGAGACATTTCCTCCGAAGTCATAGAACTCTCCTTCTGGTTCCATGCTCCCCACTTCCCTGAGCAGGCTTCCCTGTTTTTCAAGCTCAAAGATTTTTTCCTCGAGTAATCTTACTTCATCAGGAGTCGGGCTGTAGCCTGCCCAGTAGTCAAGGTTATTCTCCTTTTTCCCTTCGGCCAGTTCCAGAAGCTCTGCCATTTCTTTTTCTTTAAGCAATCTGAATTTTTTCCCAGTTTTTCTCTCTAACCACTGACAGTATTTCGTTGCCTCCTCGTAAGAAACATTGCTGGCAGGGAAGTTTGCCCTCGCTGGGTCAAAGGGATAGTCTTTTTTAAACTCCTTAAATTGAGCCCTCGTGACTTCGAATCTTCCCACCATCAGATTCTTGAACCTGACTACCTCAGGAATGAGAACCCCATTCTTTCTCTCACCAAGGAGTTCGCCCCATCTTGATGCCCTTGCTTTCTTTAGGGCCAGGGCAAGAGGGGAATCAGGATTGAAGGCCTCGTTTTCTTTCTTTTCGATTTTAAAAAGATACTTATCAAACCAGGCCATCTCCTCTTCTATCTTACGCTTCATGTGGCTTAGTTTTTCAAAAACATGAGGTTCTCCGGGGAAAAGGAGAAAACGCACGGGAACCTTTCCAATCTGTTGCAGGGCCCGAAAATGTTCCCAGCCCTGTTCAGTGGGAACATTCACGTCTTCGCTCCCAAAAAAGATTATAGTTGGAGTCGTGTTTTCCTTTAAGCGGAAAAGAGGAGAAATCTTGATGAAGTAGTCGAGGTTTTCCCAGGGGGGACCTCCAAAATACGCAACGCCCCAGGCATGCCCGAAAGAAACATTACCATAGTCTGAAATCCAGTTGACATCACCCGCTCCAGCACAGAGAGCTTTGAAAAAATTCGGTCTTTCCAGGCAACAGGCTATGGAAAGGATTGACCCGTTGCTCCAGCCCATTATTCCCACCCTCTCCGGATCGACCAACCCCCTTTGGATAAGATAATCTATTCCGCTGAGGATATCAGGAACCTCGTACTCATAGTAGCGCTTCTTGATTGATTCCACCCACTCCAGTCCATAGCCAGCACTCCCATGATAATTCACCATCAAGGAGAAAGCCCCTTTACTCGCAAGGAGGTTAGGATAGTTGATGTAATGTTCTTCAAACCTGTCCATGTCTGTTCCTGCCGGCCCTCCATGAATGATGGGAACAAGGGGATATTTCTTCCCTGCTTGATAATCATGAGGGTAATATAGGATGCCTTCCACCTCATCTCCTCTTGCCCCTTTCCAGCGTATTATCTCTGTCTTTGCAATATTCTTATGTTTCAAGAATCCATTGAGCTCTAAAAATTCACTTCCCTCTGAAATCCTGTTTCCTTGAAGCTCTCCCCAGGAGTACTTTTCCGGGGTTGAGGCCGTGGAGTATGCATAGATTACCCTCTGACCCTTTTCTTGAAGAGCGAGGATGTTAAAGTTATCCGCCTTTTCATTCTCGAGGAAGGAGCGCGACCATGTTTTGGGACCCGTCTTGCGGTAGATGGCCCATTTAACTTTCACTCCATTTGCCAGGGAGACAAGGATTCCCTCTTCGGTGATATGGCTGCCGAAGAAACTCAGGTACCTCTCCCAATCGAGATTAACATCTACCCAGTTTCTTTCCTCAAAGTCGTAATAAACAAGGGTCATGACAGAGACAAATGTATCTTCAGGGTCTGAAGAGAGGGCGCGGAAACAATAAAACCCCTTCCCGTCTCTTGTCCACTGGAAGCCGAAGGGGTAAATGCGGGGTTCAGGGAATATTTCCTCTCGCAATCCTGTGTCAAGATCATAAAGAAACTGCTTTGGCGGAACCTTCATATCAAATTCCCAGTCTACAGATTGACTTTCATTGGTAACCACAAACCTTCGGCAAGGGGAGACCGCAAATTCCGTGATGACATAATCGTTTGAAGTAAGACGGGTGATTTTTTTTGTCTCCAGCTCGAGCTTGAAAAGCCTCACTGGGCCGTAGTGCTCCTGGTCGGCTACGACCACAGTGTCATCCTTCTCCTTTTCTAGCTTTTTCTCTCTATGCGTCTTATCTTCTGGGGCAGTGAAAAAAATTGTCTTCTCATCTACCCAGTCCCAGGAATTTACTCCTTTCTCCATCTCTGTAAGCTTCAGCGGTTCCCCACCAGGGAGCTCGATGACATAGATCTGGTTCTTCTTTTCCCTGTCGGAGAGAAATGCAATCTTCTTTCCATCAGGTGAAAATTTTGGGGAGCTCTCAGATGACTTCCCCCGCGTAAGTTGGATTTCTCTTTTCTCTTCAAGCGAAGAGAGAAAAATGTGGGTCAGGTATTTGTTTTCCTCTTTATCCGGGCTTGCCTTCACCCACACTACCCACTTACCGCAGGGGGAGATGTGGAATGAACTTGCTCTTTCTAGCCTCAGGACATCATCCGGCACCCAATCCTTCTCCACCCCTGATTCTTTGGCAAAAAGAGGGTGGATAAGGAAAAAATTAAAAAGAATGAGTCCCAAATAAAGGAATTGACGGATTCTCATCATTCCCTCCTTTTTCCATAGAAGATAAATTTAGCTCATTTTATTAAAAAATTCATTCACTCAGAAACTTCCTAAACAAGGGCTCTACCTAATAAACTATTTCTCTCTCTTCTCTCTCAGACGTTTCGTGTTTTCGAGGTCAAGTCTAAACGTTTTAGGGTCGATGATAACCCCGTAATCTTCCCTTGCTCTCTCTATGCTTATTATTCCGTCGCGGACTTCCTGAGCAACCTTGAAAGGGTCGCGAAGAAAGGGGTCTTGATAACCGCCGCCCCCTCCTGCCTGCTGAAAGAGGATTGTTCCTTCCGGAACATCCTCAATAAGGTCTTTACTCGTTGTCTTGTAGACTCTCCCCTCAGGGTAGCGAAGTTCAATCCTGTTCAGGGTCCCGCTCTTTCCTCCAAAGAGTCCAAAGGCAGGCTCTACGTCTCCATCGCCAAAGGTTACTACCTTAGTCTTCAACCCGCCTATCTTGAAAGAAGTCTCTATTCCCAATCCCCCTCTCCATCTCCCTGCTCCTGAAGAATCCGTCCAGTATTCATGCTTGAGAAGCAGATGGGGTGTCTGCTGCTCGAACATCTCGTAATCCTGGTCAAGCACTCCCCCCGAGGCATCTATCATTCCGATGTGGTCATATCCATCCACCCCGAAAGTCGCACCTGAACCTCCCTTGAGTCCCATGAAACCTATATCCACGTAATTCAAGTTACGGCGCGGATCGAACCCACTCGTCAGATAGCAGAGGAGCTGGTTCCACCCTGCGGTCACCCTTTCAGGGATAGCCTGAGAGAGGGCACGAATTATGGCATCAGCGTTAGGAGGGCAGAGGTGGTTCCCGAAGGTGGTTGCAGCGGGAAAACGGGCATTGAGGATTGTCCCTTCGGGGATGATGATTTTTATCGGGCGTAGCATCCCTTCATTATGGGGAATATCGGGATTAACCATCTGCAGGAAAGTGAGCAGAGTAGCGCTTGCTGAAGAGGTGTAGGTTCCGTTTACAAAACCATCTGTCTGGGGGTCTGTCTCAGAATAATCGAAGATTATCTCCTCATCCTCAACCATAATCTTCACCCTTATCTTGTACTTTGAACCTGGCGTTCGACCATCATAGTAGACGGTTGACTCCCCATGATAGACTCCGTTGGGAATTTTCCTTATTTCGGCTCTCATCATCTTCTCGGTTGAATCAAATAGATATTCCTTGTGCGACTCAAAAGTATCGAGCCCGTATTTCTCGATAAGTTTAAGAATCCCCCGTTCACCCACGACACATGCCCCGATCTGAGCCTTCATATCTGCCTCGACCATATCGAACCTTATGTTGGAAAAGATCAGGTTCCAGACATCCTTCCTCACCTTCCCTCTTTCTATGACCTTTACCGGAGGGATGCGCAAAGTCTCCTGCCAGACTTCCGTGGCCCGAGGATTATAACCACCAGCGACTGCCCCACCCACATCGGCTTGATGCCCTTTCGATGCAGACCAGGCAACGAGTTTATCTCTGTAAAAAATTGGCTTATAGGCAGCAACGTCGTTATTCTGATTTCCCATGGAGAAGACATCGTTGTGAAAGATCACATCTCCGGGCGCAAGGTCATCTCCAAAATAATCGATGATATACTCACACACAGGACCTAGAGAGAAAGAAAGGATTGGAAGATTTTCTGTCTGTTCGAGCATCTTCCCTTTTCCATCATACAGCCCGGTGACAAAATCCTTTGCTTCACAAAGGATGGGGGACCTTGTCGTCTTCTCAAGAACGATACTCATCTCCTCGGTTATGGACTTGAACCTCCTCTGGAGCACTGAGACCAGAATCCTATCTATCTTCATTCTCCACCTCTTATTCTTGCGCTCACTTCCTTCTCTTTTGATTTGAGGTAGAGGGTAAAGCTTCCATACCGGTCACAGAGGACATCATATTCGGGTGCCACAAAGGTTGTCGTATGTATCTGTTCAATGAGGGCTGGTCCCTCTATTCTATTTCCGAAACGAAGCCTGTCTCCATCATAGACAGGAACCTCCTCGAATGCATTTCGAAGAGGAATAAAAACTCGTCTCTTTTTCTTGAAGGCATGAGTCGCATCTTCCCCTCTATATTCCTCCTCTTGAAATCTGGGCTTCGTGGTCTTCCCCACTGCAAGGAGCCTCAGATTAATCAATTCAATCGGAGTGCCTTCTTCCTCAAGCGAGTAACCATAAAGACGGTTATGTTCGGGATGAAACTTGGAAGATATAGATTTAAGGTCCACTCTTTCCACATCCTCTTTTCTCAGGGAAACATTTACTTCGTGATATTGCCTTATATATCTCATATCCAGAGAATAGAAATGCTGAATCGAGCTCCAGGGAACGTGCTCAGCTTCAAGCAAGCGAGTCGCCTCTTGCTCCATTTCGTGGAAAAGGCTTTTAAATCTTTCAGGGTTTATTTTCTCGAGGAGGACCGAATAGGTCCTGACGAAATTGTGTTTTAAGTCAGACATCAACATCCCCGCTGCGCAGAAGATGGACGATTCTTTGGGGACGATGATAAGGGGGATTTCAAGTTCAAGGGCAATCATCGAGGCATGCACAGGCCCCGCACCTCCTGCAGCAATCAGGGGGAATTCTCTCGGGTCATGCCCTCGCTTGACACTCACTTCCCTCACACTCGAAGCCATGTTGACATTTATTACCCTGTACATTCCTGCTGCGGCTTCGTAGACATCGAGTCCAAGAGGCTGGGCTATTTTTTCCTTCACTGCCTTGACTGCCTTCTCATAATTAAGGGGAATCCTTCCTCCGGCAAAAAAATCCTTATCAAGATAGCCCAAGAGCAAGTCAGCATCTGTGCAGGTTGGCTCCTCTCCTCCCCTATCGTAGCAAGCCGGACCTGGTTTTGAGCCTGCACTCTGAGGTCCCATACGCAGCAAACCCCCTTCATCTACCCAGCCGATGCTTCCCCCACCGGCGCCTATGGTCACAATCCCTAGCATGGGAAGTGCGATGCGCAGACGATCTATGCTTCCTTCAGTCGTCACTAGAGGCGTCCTGTCCTTGATTAGAGAGGCATCAAAGCTTGTCCCACCCATGTCGATAGTGATGCAGTCTCTCGAACCCTGGATAGAGGCATATTCAATTCCTGCTACTGGACCTGCAGCCGGGCCTGAAAGGAGGGTGACTGCTGCATTTTCCATGGCAATCTGGGGCGAGACTACGCCTCCGTTTGATTGCATGATGAGGAGCACTCCTTCAAACCCGATATTCTCCAGCTTTTCAACAAGGCTCATCAGATACTTCTTGAGGATTGGACCTACATAGGAATTGAGCACAGTGGTAGAGATTCTATCATAGAAGCGGATGCTGGGGAGGAATTCAGAAGAAACGGTAAGATAGGCGGAAGGGAGTTTTTCGCGAATTATCCTTGCTGCTTGGGATTCATGCTTTCCGTTGGCAAATGAATTCATGAAGCAGATGGCTATTGCCTCTACTTCCTCCTTCTCAAAAAGCCTTACTGCCCCAAGGACATCCTCCTTCTTAAGAGGCATGAGCTCCTCTCCTTTATAATCCAGCCTTTCCCTTATCCCTATTCTTAAATAGCGAGGAACAAGGGGCTCAACATTACGATAGCGATTGTTGTACTGTTCTTCTCTGATGCCCCTTCTCATCTCCAGAGCATCTCTTAAACCATAAGTGGTGAGAAGTCCTGTCTTTGCTCCTTTCCGGGTGAGGACGGCATTGGTGGTGACCGTTGTGCCGTGAACGATGAGTTTAACCATCTTGATGAATTCTGGCAAGTAAAGGCCTTTATTTGAAGCCATCTCCTCTAGTCCATTCATCAATCCCAGGGCGGGGTCATCGGGTGTGGAAAGGACCTTATAGATTTCCGAACTTCCATCTTCGGCAGCGAGGAGGAAATCAGTGAATGTTCCCCCCACGTCAATTCCTATCTTGTATTCCATCTCACAAAATCATAATTTTTCTTACAATTTATTAATAATTATTATTAATTAATATTTATTATTAATAAATTTTCATAAGAAGCATGGCTCCCTGAATTCCCCGAATACTTCCTTAAAAACCCTAGTTATCTCTCCCAATGTGGCATAGGCTCTCACTGCGCAAAGGATATGAGGCATGAGATTTTCATTTCTCAGGGCAGCCTCTCTCAATCTTTCCAGGCCTTCTCGAACCTTTCGCTCATCCCTTGAGAACTTTACCTCCTCCAGCTTCCTTCTCTGCTCCTCTGCCACTCGAGGGTTGAAGGGATGAAGCTCGACTTCTGCTCTTTCTTCTTCAATCACGTATTTGTTTACCCCAACTTTTACCAGCTCTCCAGATTGTATCTTTTTGTGCTGGAGATATGCCTGGTGGCTGACTTCCTTCTGAATCAAACCCGATTCAATCGCCTTCACCATCCCTCCCATCTCATCCACCTTTTCCATGCATTCGAGGATTTTCTTTTCCATCTCTCGAGTCAGCCATTCAATATAATAGGAACCACCGAGAGGGTCAACCGTGTCTCGGAGCCCTGTCTCATCTGCGAGAATCTGCATCGTCCTCAAGCTGAGGAGGGCTGCCTTTTTGGAAGGTATGGTGTAGGCCTCATCATAGGAACAGAGAGCCATGGTCTGTGTCCCTGATAGGGCTGAGATAAGAGCATAGTATGCCCCGCGAATGATATTATTTTCAGGTTGCTGGATGGTTAATCCTCCCCCTCCCCCTCCTGCGATCATCTTCATCGTCATCGAGCGAGGGTTTTTTGCCCCGAATTTCTGCTTCATAATCTTCGCCCAGAGCCTCCTTGCTGCCCTGAATTTTGCCACTTGTTCAAATAAGTTCCCGAAAATGTCGAAATTGAAAGTGATGCCATGAGCAAAGTCATCCACTTGGAGACCGCGTTCAAGGACCCTCTGGATGTAGGTGATTGCGATCTGGAAGGCATAGGCTATCTCCTGAACAGGGTTTGCTCCTGATTCACGGATGTGGTAGCCGCAGACACTGAGCGGATTGAACCTGGGCACTTCTTTTGTGCAGAACTCCACCATGTCGGCTATTAAGCGAAGGGAAGGCTCAACAGGGAAAATCCAGGTCCCTCTTCCGATATACTCCTTCAGGATGTCATTCTGAGTTGTCCCCCTCAATTCAGCCCAGGGAATCCCTCTCTTCTCAGCAACAACAAGATACATGGCAAAAATCACAGAAGCAACCGCGTTTATGGTCAAGGAGGTGCTTATCCTCTCCAAAGGAATCCCCTCAAATGCCTCCTCCATGTCTCTCAAGGTATCGATTGCCATCCCTACTCTTCCCACTTCTTCTTCGGCAAAAGGATCATCTGAATCAAGCCCCATCTGAGTGGGAAGGTCAAAAGCAACGTTGAGCGCTGTCTGACCCTGCTTGAGGAGCCATTTGAAGCGTTCGTTTGTTTCTCGGGGTGTTCCAAAACCCGAGTACTGACGCATCGTCCAGGGGCGTTTGCGATACATCAGAGGATGAATTCCTCTTGTGAAAGGATATTCTCCTGGTTTTCCTATCTCTTCTTCAAAATTTATATCCTTGACATCTTCGGGACCATAAACGGGCTTGACTTCAATCCCCGACTCAAGCACCACCTTCTTGATCTCTTCTTTTTCCTCATCCCTCATCTTCCACCCTCACTCTTTCTTCGATAAACTTTATTATTTCCTCAAGATGCGAACCAACAGGAAAAACCCCTGAAACACCGTAACTCAGAAGTACTTCTACATCTTTTGGAGGGATATTGCCGCCCACAAGCACCATCTTTTCAGAGATGTTGAGCTCTTTGAGCCTTTCCATAAGCTTCTTACAGAGAGGAAGATGGGCACCCGAGTAGATTGAAAGCCCTATGACATCCACATCTTCCTGTAAAGCGGCGCGGGCAATCTCTTCCACGCTCTTGTGGAGTCCCGTATAGATTACTTCCATTCCTGCATCCCTCAAGGCATAAGCCACAACCTTCGCTCCAGTGTCATGACCATCAAGCCCTGGTTTAGCTATGAGGACTCTTATCCTCTTCTTTCTCAAAACTTTCCTCAACCTAAAACATGCTCCTCGCCTGTTCTTAGGTTAATATTTTCCGTCGATTATTTCTGTTAAAACCCCATGAGTCGAGGCGGGATGGATAAATGCAAAATTTCTTTTATAGGCGGCAAAATACCTCGGCTTCTGGTCTATGAGTCTCACCTTATTCTTCTTCAGCACCTCGAGTGCTTCCTCGCAATTGTCGACATTGTAGCTAATGAGCATCACTCCCTCTCCTCGATTACGGATGAACTTAGCCACCTCGCCTGTGCCATCAAGGTCTTCCATCAGCTCTATGGCCGTCTGCCCCACAATGAATCCTGTCACCCTTATCTTTTCTGGTTCGTCTACATACCGGTAGGCAACTTCCCAGCCAAAGTTTTCTATATAATCCTTCTCTGCCTTCTTGATGTCATTGACCGCTATACAGATGTGGTCGACGTAGTTAACCTTTAATTTTTCAGGCATTTCTCCCCTCCTCTCCCTAAGTCAAGAATTTTCTTCCTCCTTAACATGGGTAAAATCAAAACTTCGAGAAATAAGTTGTGTTTCCTGTCTCAGGGGCTCCAGGAGGAAGCTTAAAGATGATCGCCCCTTCCACGGGACAGGCTTCGAAACATTCCCCGCATTGCTGGCAGAGGTCGAGCACAATGGCCGCCTTCCCTCTGTGAATCCCGATGACCTGAGGGGGGCAAGCTTTGGCACAAGCTCCACATCCCGTACACCTGAAAGCATCGATCCAGGGATAAAGATTGCTCTGGCTCGACCATGAGTGCGGATAGACGCTGATCTTTGTTCCGGGAAGATGAGGACGTGCACTCGGAATCTCATTCAAAATCATGATTCACCTCCCAATCAAAATCTCATCCCCAGACGATATCCGTCCTGGATGGCATCAAAACCCCGTCTCACCCAGAGACAATCACCAATCATGGCAGTATCTCCTTTGAAGGAGCCGTAGCCAAGTTCTCTATTAGGAACAAGCTTAGCTAAGATTACTGAATCTGCTGGAACCTTCTGGTTTTTGAATTCCTTTCTCTCCTTCGTCTTGCGGTCAACAACAATCCAGTCGGCGATGATGTGGTCATCTTTAATTTCTTTTATCACTCCGTTGGTAAGCTCCCTGACATTGGCCTGATTAAGCCTTAATCTATACCTCCAGATATAAGATGGATTCACATCCCATCCAAACCTTGGCGCTGAATCAATCATGGCAAGCGAAAAATCCTTAACTCCCTCTTTCTCCATTTTCCCGATGACGAAAAGAGCGAGTGAAATCGAGGCACCGGAGCCGCCAACTATCACCACATTCTTTCCGAGCTTCACTTTTCCCAAAAAGACATCAAACATTGTCACCACATGAGGCTTATCAACTCCGGGAATATCCGTTACTTCAGGCACCGCTCCCGTAGCAATCACCAAGGAATCTGGCTTTTCTCTTTCAAGAAGCTCCTTGGTCACAGGGGTATTAAGGATGATTTTTACCCCATTTTTCTCACACTGAGACTTCATGTGATTTACCCAGCGCATGAATTCTTCATCATCCCAGTATCTTCCAGAGTTCTCACCATATGGATTTCTTGAGGCATAAAACCACTGACCGCCTATGTGGTCAGTCTTTTCATAAATTGTGACTTCATGTCCCTTTTCAGAAGCTATCTTTGCTGCTTGCAGACCTGCAATCCCTGCACCGGCGACGATGATTTTCCTCTTTTTTTCTGCCTTCGAAAACCCATAATATCCCCATTCAGGCTCCCCTTCATGACCGCAGGAAGGGCGAGCCATGCAGGTGATGGGGGCATCGCGGAAAAGCCGCGCAAGGCAAACCTGACAGGCAAGGCAGGGTATGACATCCTCTTCATGACCCCATAAAATCTTGTTGGGAAGGGCTGGGTCTGCAATCTGGGGACGGCACATCTCCCAAATGTCAAGCTTCCCCTCAGCGATGGCCTTCTCAGGGATTTCGGGAGTGAAAAGCCTGTAAGCCATGCTCACTGGAATCTTGACTGCTTTTTTCGTCCTCTCGGCAACATAAAGCCATTTTCCCATGGGGATATCCCTAGAGATTACAGATCCCAGTGACTCCTGCCAGCCTACGGTTACGCTTATATAATCGCAGCCGGCTGCCTCTGCGATTCTGATTGACTCGAGGCTCTCCTCCTCTGTATTTCCTCCTACATCGTCGAGCATTTCCCAGCCACAAAGACGGATACCCAAGGCAACATCTGGCTCCACTTCTTTTCGGATTCCCTCAATGATTTTCCTCATGAAAGTTGAGCGACCATGGATGTCTCCTCCATACTCGTCGCTTCTCCAGTTAGTGTATTTAGAAATGAAATTTGAGATGAGGTATCCCACAATGCCTGAAATCTCGATTATATCAAATCCTGCCTCAACCGCCCTTCTTGCGCCAGCTATGTGCTCCTCGATACATTTCTCTATCTCAGGAATGCTCATCTTTCGTGGCGGTCTGAAACGCCGCAATCTCTGAGGAATAACAGAGGGCCCGACTGTATAGGATAAGTTTATTCCTCCCACCCGTCCACAGTGCATGAGCTGTAAACAGGCAAGTGCCCCTCCCTTGTGGATCAAATCGGCCATCTTCCTCAGGCCGGGAATGAACTTATCATCCCAGATACCCATCATCCCCACATAGCCCTGCCCCTCTCCCTGAGGGTCAGTGTAGGCGCCCTGAGTGGTCACAATCCCTGACCCACCCCTTGCATGAGCCTCGATGTAAGCAAGTTCCTTATCAGAGACGAAACCATCACTGTAATTGAAATTGGTTTCTGTCGAGGCATATTTGATTCTGTTTTTTGCCCATAATTTACCTATTCTTATGGGACTGAAGATATGGGGATACTTCTTTTCACCGGGTAACATTCTTCTCTCCTTCAATGATTATTTTCTCGAAATGGAAAATAGCATTCATCTCTATCTTATTGATCTTGATTCCCTTTCCATGGAAAAGATTATATAAAAAAAGATTCAATTTGCAAGGAAATCATTTGATTTAAACTTGAAAAAGAGACATTTTTTCATAATACTTCATTTACGCTTCAAGTTAAAAAGAATTTTGTGAAGCAGGGGCTCAGAAAATCATTTTAAAGGCTTAACCCCACGATTCCTATATTTTTTAACTCCTCGCGGCCAAGGTCCTTCTCCCTCTCCACTTTCTACCTTCACGACCTCTCCCTTTTAAGCTCTGTTAACATGGGGAAAGAGGATTAAGAAAGAAATGAGGTAAAAATGCCTGTAAAAAAAGCGGAGTGCATCCTTCGCGATAAGCCCGAGAGCTAATTTTCAGCCAGGGCTAAACCACCGCCACATCCAAGCCAGAAAAATTCCTCTCAAACCAAAATCTATGATTTAAACAAAATATGGACAGATTCCTCTCTTTTGTGTATAAAGAAAATCGGGAGTGCGGGTTCAGAGTGATGCAATCAGAATTAAAAAAAAATCTTAAAAAAGAAGCCGCAACAATAAGCTCTCCCCTTGGTAACTCACGCATAATTCTTAGCGTCGAACAGGCTCTCACCATGACCTATGCCACCTTGCGCTTTGTGCATCTCGGGTGGCGCGTGATTAAAGTAGAGCCTACTCCAAGTGAAGGCTTGAAATCCAAAGGTGACCCGAACCGCTATATAGGAAGACCAGTGGCTGGAGAAGACCGTCACAGTTATTTCATCGCGCCGAATGTAGGGAAAGAGGCGATTGCCATCGACCTTAAAAGTAAAGAAGGGCAAAACGTCCTCCAAGAGCTAATCCGAAGACTCAATGTCGATGTCTTCTGTACTAACACGCTGCCTGAACGCCATAAAAGGCTTGGAATAGATTACGAGACACTTTCCGGGGTGAAAGAAGACCTAATCTGGTGCAGCATTTCTGCTCTCGGATTAAAATATCCCGGGGTGCCGGGCTATGACCCTGTGCTCCAGGCACTCTGCGGCTTCATGGACATCACAGGGGAGAGTAATGGTCCTCCTCTTCAATGTGGTCCTCCACTCATCGACCTCAAGGCTGGAGATGAGGCATTTATCCAGATTATAATTGCGCTTGCCGAACGAGGGGTGACAGGAAAGGGAAAAAAGATTGACATCTCCATGGCCCATGCTGCCATCTCCTGGCTTCAGACCTTTCTTCCCATGCTTGACCTGGGGAGCCCACCCTCTGAGCTCAAGCGCTCAGGAAATGAACACCGCCAGTTCATACCCGTAAACGCCTACAGGACTCTCGACGGCTACATCTACATCGCCATTGGCAGTGACGCCCAGTGGGCACGTCTTGTGCAAAGCCCCATGTTTTCCTCTCTTAATGAGGAACGCCTTTCGACCAATGAAGGACGGAGGAAGGTAAAAAAAGAGTTACATCTTCTGCTTGAAAGAATCACAGAAAAGCACACTTCCTCAGAAGTCTCGGAGGTGCTTGAAGAAGCTCTAATCCCTCATTCTCCTATAACTCCTATCGAAAAAGTATGGGACCTTGAATTTATAAGAGACCGTATCCTCAAGACTTCAACTCCTGAGGGACAAACGGTGAGGCTTCCCCCTCCGCCAGTTCTAACCGAATATCTTGAAAAGTGTAAAGGAGAAATCACCTTCGCTCCTGCCTATGGGGAACACACAAATAGAATTCTTGAAGAGGCAGGCTTTCCCCCTGAAAAGATTAATATGCTGAGGAAAAATAAAATCGTAGCATGATCCGCTTTAGATACCTCCGACCACAAACAATAGAAGAGGCATGGAAGTTGAAAAACGAGATAGCTGATTCCTCTTTTATTGCTGGAGGTACTGATATTCTGGTGAAAATAAAAAACAATGAAGTCAGGCCCTCAGCCTTGATTTCCTTGCGCCTGTTACAAGAGTTAAAAAAAATAGGCCTTCAAAACGGGGCAAGGATAGGTTCGCTGGTGACGATAACCTCTCTGCTTGCGAACGAGCCTCTCCATGAAAAATATCCTCTCCTCAAGGAAGCCGCAAAGAATATGGCCTGCGTTCAAATCAGGAATGTGGCCACAGTAGGGGGAAATCTCTGCAATGCCTCTCCAAGCGCTGATATTGCTCTTGCGCTCCTCACTCTTGAGGCAACTCTGAGACTCAGTAGCCCTCAAGGGGACCGTCTCGTTCCCGTGGATGAATTCTTCAAGGGAGAGGGGAAAATCTGTCTTTCTCAGAATGAGATACTCACAGAAATCATTCTTGGCCCTCCTCCTCTCAGGTTTAGGGTGGCCTTTCTCAAGAAAGGGAGGGTTAAAATGGACCTTGCTGTGGTGAGTCTTGCCTGTCTTTTCGAAATCGAGGGTAAAAAATGCCATAAGGCAAGAATCTCAGCCGGGTCCGCTGCGCCCCGTCCTTTGCGTCTGAGAATGGTTGAGGAACTCCTCGAAGGAGAGGTCATCACCAAAAGGCTAATTTCTGAGGCCCAAAAGATCGCTCAAAAAAATATCCAGCCGATTTCAGATATAAGAGGAAGCGAGGAGTACAGAAGGGAGCTCATCTCTGTCTTCCTCAAAAGAGCGCTTGAACAGCTGTTTGATTAGGTTTAAAAATGAAGAAGGAAATTTCATTTCTTCTTAACGGGGCCAGGGTGAAGGTTACCGTGGAAGAATATCACACGCTAATCGATGCGTTGCGGCATGGACTGGGACTTACAGGCACAAAAGAAGGATGCGGAGAAGGAGAATGCGGAGCATGCACGGTGATTGTGGATGGACTTGCCGTAAATTCCTGCCTCTTCCCTGCCCTCGAGGTGGAAGGGAAGAATGTCCTCACCATTGAGGGACTGAGAGAAAAATATAACAGGCTTTCCCCCATTCAGGAAGCATTCGTGGAAAGTGGAGCTATCCAGTGTGGATTCTGCACTCCAGGCATGGTAATGGCAACGAAAGCACTCCTTGACCAAAATCCAGACCCCAGCGAGGATGAAATTCGCGACGCCCTGCTTGGTAATCTCTGTCGCTGCACAGGATATGAGCAGATAATCGAAGCAGTTAAGATGGCTTCTATTAAAATGAGGAAAAAGAATGAATGAATTCAAGTATATAGGAAAAGAAATCCCCAGACCTGATGCTCCAGATAAGGCTATGGGAAAGGCCATTTACATCCATGACCTCATTAGACCCGGGATGCTGTATGGAAAGATAAAGTTCAGTGAACATGCCCATGCAAAAATCTTAAACATAGACACCTCAAAGGCAGAAAGGCTGCCGGGAGTGAGGGCAATAATCACTGCAGCTAACACTCCTTTGATACGCTTCGGTTTCCTTAACGACAACTTCGCCCTGAAAAAGGATAAAGTTCGCCAGTTCAGGGATGAGGTTGCAGCCGTAGCTGCCATAGATCCTGAAATAGCAGAAGAAGCAATCGAGCTCATCAAGGTTGAGTATGAGCCTCTGCCCGGTGTTTTTTCTATAGAGGAAGCGATGAAAGAAGATGCTCCTCTTGTCCATGAACAGGACCCAGAGGGAAGGCCGAGGAAAAATAATCTCCATCCCTTTAGTTATGGCCATAAATCAGGAGACATAGAAGGAGGAAAAAGAGCTTCAAAGCACATTGTAGAAGCCACCTACTCCACCCCCCTCATCCAGCAATGCTGCATGGGAACAGCAGGCTGTATAGCTGAGTTTGACATGAACAGCAACCTCACCATGTGGGCAAAGACCCAGATTCCCTACCTCGCCCAGCGAGACTTCAACAGAGCCCTCGAGCAGATGGGACTCAAAGGAAAGAACACAAGAATCATCATCCCCGCCCTTGGTGGAGGATTTGGCAGTGGTCTCGACACCCATGCCTATGAATACATCGCCATTCTCCTTGCCTACGAGACTGGCCATCCGGTAAAAATAGTTTATTCAAGAAAGGAAGAATTCTCCTATCTTTCCCCTCGCCAGTCATCCCTGACAAGGATTTCTCAAGGATGTGATGAAAACGGGAAGCTAACTTTCCGAGAGGTGGAAGTAATTCAGGATAACGGTGCCTATACCTCATGGGGAGCTACCTATCCGACGGTGATGATGCTTCCTGCAACCTCTCTCTATCGGGTGAAGAATGTCTCATTCGAGGCCCGTCTCTATTACACCAACAATACTTACTGCCAGGCGATGCGTGGATATGGAAACCCCGAACATACCTGGGCCCTCGAAAATAACCTTGATGAGCTTGCCATCAAGGCAGGGATTGACCCTTATGAATTCAGGTTTCTCAACTCAAATCTTCCCCATGAGACGACTCCAATGGGACTGAGGATAAGCACGTGCGGGTTGAGAGAGTGCATGGCACGAGTGGCCGAGAAACTCGATTGGAAAAAAAGGAGGAAGAAGAAGAGAGGTGTGGGAATGGCCTCTCTGATTCATGTGGGAGGAGGGGGAAGGATCTACCGCTCGGATGCCACAGGTTTGATCCTGAAACTTGACGATTTCGGAAATGTGTATGTTCTCCATGGGGGAGTCGAAATGGGTCAGGGGCTTCATTCCGTGCTCAGCATCGCCATTGCGGAAGCTCTGGGTGTTCGGCCTGAGAAAGTTTTTATCACTCCCGTGGATACCGCCACCTGCCCTTGGGATGTGGGAACCCATGCAAGCCGGGGAGCCTTCATGGCTTGTAACGCTGCCATACCCGCAGCAAAAAAGCTGAGGGAGAGGCTCTTCGAATTTGCCGAAGAAATCTTCCCTCAAGAAGTAGAAAAAAATCTGGAAAAATATCTCAAGGAAAATCCGCACTACAAACCCCCTGATTTTGATTACAGGGGAAAAGCCAGCCGCCATAATTTCGACCTGAGTGAAGGATTTCTATATCTTAAGGGTTCACCTCCAGAGCCATGGCTTAGAGTCGAGCTCGGACGCCTGCTGAGAGCAATTCACTTCAGGAATGAGGGAAAAATGCTCACAGAAGAGTTCTTCTATGACCCTCCAAATGAGCTCCCAGATTTTAAAAGAGGATATGGAAACATTTCAGCCACCTACTCATTTGGAACCCAGGGAGCCGAAGTTGAAGTCGACACCGAGACAGGAGAGGTGAAAATTCTGCGGATGGTTGCTGTTCATGATGTGGGGAAAGTTCTCAATCCCCTTGCCCTTAAGGGACAAATCTATGGCGCCATTGCTCAGGGAGTAGGCTATGCTCTCTATGAGAAGCTTGAATCAAGGGAAGGGAAGATTCTCAACCCTGGTTTTAAAGATTATAAGATACCTCGTGTTACAGAAATGAATTTCCCCCTTGAAATTGAATTTGTGGAGACAGATGACAGGTTCGGACCCTTTGGCGCCAAGGGAGTAGCTGAGCCTGGACTCGTTCCTACTGCAGCCGCGATTTCGAATGCAATCCATGATGCCATAGAGGTAAGAATTCGCGACCTGCCTATTACGCCTGAGAAAGTGCTTCTAGCACTAGGAGAAAAGAAAAGGCGAAACTCTAAAATCTAAGTTATTTTGTTCTTCTCAATCCCCCTCTTCTTTTGAAAAGTTAACCCTTATGGGGAAGGTAAATGGCATCCAGGCAGGAAGGAGTAGAGTAAGTGCGAGGATATTAATTCAAGGAAGAGGAAGACCTTTCTCTCCAAGTTTTGATTAATCACAACTCTAAAAATATTTAAAAGTAAGAGAATTTATCTTCTTCTCTCCCACATCCATTCTTTTCTCCAGCTAATCTGGAGAAGAGCAATTCTTCTCGACCAGCAACTCATAAATCTCAGTTTCAATTAGAATCGACTTTGCCGGCACCTCCTTCAGATTTTTTTGGATGTTTACTAACCAAATAAATTATTTTACCTCAACTTTGAGCACCACTGCAGCTGCGGTATCTCCAGCTGCACAGCCATCAAAAAGCCCATATCCCCCTCCTCTAAGAACAAGCTCCTCAATCAACTCTATCATCAATCGAGCTCCTGTCGGTCCTTGAGGATGACCCCAAATGAGAGAACAACCATAGTTATTCATCTTCTCCCATTTAATTCCCATTTCTCTGGAAAAATAGATGTCGTTGACAGCAAATGGATTATGAGTCTTTATCGAAGTCACATCTTTGATTTCAATCCCGGCTTCTGAAAGCGCCTTTCTTGCCGCAGGAACAACAGCCTTGGCCATGTACCCTCTTCTTGTCCTTGCTTCAGCATAGGAAAGTATCTTTATCTCCACCCCGCGGTCACGTGTTAGCTCATTTGCTTTTTCCTTTGAAGTGACGAGGATGCTGGCATTACCGTCGGCAGGATAAGTCTGAGTGCCGTAGGTAACAGTCCCATTCTCAAGCACAGGTCTTAACCTCGAAAGTCCTTCAGCCGTGGTGGGAAAGACTCCCTCATCTCCGCTCACGGTGGCTATTACCTTTCTTCCTGAAGCATCTCTGACATCGATGGGAACCACCATGAAGCGATGAAGAAAGGCGCTTCTATCCTTCAGGGCGTCCTGATATTGGGAGTAGCGGAAAAGCGTGAGCTCATCCTGTTCCTCCTTGGTTATTCCTGCTTCCCTAGCAACATTTTCCGCAGTTTCAATCATGGCATTCTTGGCATAAGGGTCATAGCCAAAATTATCCCAAACCCAGTCCTCTTTCTCGCCTGTCCCTCCCACACCCATGGGATTAGGATAGTAGATATGAGGTCCGTTGCTCGTTCGGTCACAGGTGACGACAAGGATGGCGTTCCTCTGGCCTAGCTCTATCTGACTTGCTGCATAGGCTAAACATTTAGCTGAAGTGGCACAAGCCTGACTGATAGTTGGTCCCGTTACCCCTGGTGCTCCTATCATGCCCGCAAGCCATGGCGCCCCATAGAAGCTGTGTTTCTGGGGAATTGTTATCCCCAGAACAATCTCTTCCAGGTCGAAAGGAGAGATTCTTCTCGCTGGAAAAGCCCCCCTGCACACCTCTGCGGCAAATACCATGGAATGCAGGTTGGAAAAGCTCCCCTGCCAGCGACAGAAAGGAGTCGACCAGTAAGCATCGTAAGGAATGTAAGCTTTTTCGAAAGCCATGCTGACCTCCTTTGATTCACCCCTTAAGCATGAGAAAATTCAGCATTTCTTTTAGGCCCAAATTTGATGAAATTCTCCATCCCTATTCTCATGTCCTTGGTCTTGATGCATTCCCCGAGTATTCTTGCTTCGTTTTTCAATCCCTCTTCAAGGGTCATTGATGCTCCCTCGAGTATGGCTCTTTTTAGGATTTCATCAATTTTCCTCGACAGGTGGCCTATCTCCACTTCAGGCAGCGATTCGGGGATTTCGAGCGGCTCCTTTCGGATGGGAACAACGGTCACTCTCCCCGAAACTAAATCCCTGGCAAACTCAACTGCAGCTTCTTTGAGGTCACCTTCCACCTCCTTACTGATTAAGCCCATCTTCAAAGCCTCTTCAGATGAAACAGGGCTTCCGGTGCGCAGAAGAGTCCAGGCATTTAAAAGACCCACAATCCTTGGTAATCTCTGAGTACCCCCGAATCCAGGAATTATTCCCAGCTTTGGCTCAGGCTGGGCTGCGAGTAACTTCAATCCCTTGCGAGAAATTCTTGCCGTGCATGCCATAGCCAACTCATTTCCTCCTCCAAAGGCGAGGCCATTGAGGGCACAGATCACCGGCTTGCCCAGGTTTTCGATCAAGCTCAGAACCTCCTGTCCCTTGAGCGCAAAATGCTCGAGCTCCTCAGGAGTCCTGACTCTGGCAATATCATTTATGTCGGCGCCTGAAACGAAAGCTTTATTGCCAAATCCGGTGAGCACTGCAGCTTTTATCTTTCTATCATCCCTGATCTCAGAGAAAATTCTTTTAAGCTGACTCATGACTGCCACGTTCAGGGCATTGAGATACTTAGGCCTCCTGATGGTCACAACTGCAACCTCTTCCCAATCCTCCCTGTAAACCATCGGAATCTCCCAGGGCTCACCTGATTTAGCCTGCTTGATGAGAATCTCAGGAACAACAAAACCTGGCCATTCCCTGGCATAAGCCTCGACAAGCTCGAGAGACTTTTTTATTCCTTCCTCATTCATCATCTGGAAAGGAGGGTTTATGACCAAGGCATTTTCGACCCCCATCTCCAAATCTCCGAGTTCGATGATCCCTGAGCCGAGGATTTCACAGACCAGCCCGAAGTAAGCTCCCTTGATTCTCTCTGAGACAAACTCATAAGTTCTCTCGTCATAAGTCACTTCTTCCCCTCTTTTTGGAGTTTCCCACGGCTTTCCTGAAGCAATCTGTCTTTCTAGGATTTGGGGAGAATGGAACCAAGGCATTATCTTGGAATGCATCTGGGAAACGCCGTGTCTCGTTATGGGATTTCCCCCTGTAAGATTCATGGCAGTGAAAGGTCCTACTCCTAAACCCAGTGCTCTTTGAACCATCGCATCCATTTGCTTCACAGAAGCAAATCCCTTCTCCACCATCAAAGCAGATGCGAGGAAAATCCCCTCGAAGATAGGGTCAATCGCATAACCATAACGGCTCTTAACCTTGAGAGGTGCCTTCCCGATTTCCTCGTAAAAACGCAGAAGAAAATTTGTAATCTCTGGGAGGGTTTCCTGAGAGGGAACAATCTCCACGATGATGTTTCTCTCAGCGGGAAAGAAATAATGGATTACTAAACAGCGCTTCTTGTTCCTGGCTTTTGCAAAGATGACTTCTGGCTCAAGATGAGAGGAATTCGAAGCCAGAATTGCTTCATCAGGACAAATTTCTTCGAGCTTTGAAAATATCCCTCTCTTAACTTCTACATCCTCGGTTGCTGCCTCTATTACCAAGTCTGTTGACTCAAGCAGAGAATAATCTGTAGTCCATGAAATATTGGAAAGCATCGCTTGAGCCTCCCCTTCCTCAAAAGTTCCGCTTTTTACGCCTCTTGATATTTTTTCACTCACTCTCTCCTCACCTGATTTAAGAGCCTTTTCCGAGATATCGACCACAACCACCCCCACATTGAAAGGATGAAAGACCTTGCTAAAATAGAGGGCAATATCTGGCCCTATATTCCCTGAGCCAATGACCCCGACTTTGCGGATGGTTCTGCCAAATTTTTCCCATGCCATTTAATCCCTCCTCTTTAATTATTTCTGAGAAATTAAAGACTTTAAATCCAATCCCTCTGTCTTGTGAATGGATTTTCTCTATAGTATAGAAATCCCCTCTATGTCAAGCTCAGCATATTAAGAGGGGAAGTTTCAAAACTCAGGTGGCATTAGCCTTTTAGTAGAAATTTTATCTCTCCTCACGCATTTTATCGTGGCTTGACCTTATTTCCAACAATTTTAGAAAAAAGATTCCGATTGTATGGGGGGAAGAACATTTATTTCCTCGGCGAAGGCTTGAGCCTGATAAAGGAAAGGGGAAGACTGGAGATAAAAGTATATCTCTTTTCTTTAGACTCTCTTTTAAGTCTTTACAACCCTAGCAAAAAATCGGCGATAAAAAGGTCTAAGATTCGCCTCTTAATCACTGCTTTAGCCTTACTAAAGATCTTCTCCTTAATAAGCTAGAGACGTGCATCTTCTTGAGCAAAATCATTTTTAAAGAATCCAAAAGGACTGTTTGGGATTCAAGAAAATACTCTATATTCCTGGCCAACTCTCATCTTCCTTTATCCTGCGAAGAATAAAATTTTTCTTCTTAATTTTTGGCGATGCTTTCAAGGCTTTGAGCCTTTATCTTACTTTAAAATAAAAGTTTGGTAACCAGAATTTTTTAAAGTGAGAATCAGTTTTGGTCTGCGAGCATCTCTCAGCGCTTCCACTTTCTCTTCCCTTCCCTATAGCCTGCCTCAAGGGACCTAAGGTTCATTTCTTTGTGTTTTGCTGGACTCATCTCTTCAAGAACAGCTCTCAGCTTGTGATAAGCGAAGGGAAGAAGCCCTGTGCCCAGAGAATAACCGATAAGAACCATGTTTGAGAACATCGGCAGACCAATTCTTGAAGCCTTTTGACTTGCGTCGTAGGCAACGAAGGTTATGCGTTTTTTCTTGAGATTATTGAGCACCTTTTCGTTAAATCTACGGCGAAGTATGAGGTTTGTAAAACACACTCCTCCTTTTCTGAGGTAGCTCAAGTTCCTGTAGGTCTCACTCTCTTCAAAGGAAAACAAGAAATCAGCAGTCCCTTTGCGGATCAAAGGGCTCCAGAATTCACCGAGCTTCAAATGGGCGATGACCGAGCCCCCTCTCTGACTCATTCCATGGGTTTCTGAACCCATCACTCCCAGCCCCATTTTCCTTCCCAGCTCGGAGAATAACCTAGAAGAAAAGATTATTCCCTGTCCTCCAATCCCGGTAAAAATGATCTTCAATCTCATTAATTCCTAAGCTTCTATGATTGCTCCTTTAAGGCAGGAATTCACACAGACTCCACAATCCACACAGAGTCCACGGTCAATCTCCACTCGTTTTTCTTCATCATCCATCTTTAAAGCGGGACACTCGAAAAACTCAAGGCAATATCCACAGCCATTGCATTCCTCTGTTATCTTCACTCTAACCTTTTTTCCCTTCAAAGATTCAGGATAATTGATGAGGCAGGGGTGACGGGCAATGATGACCGCAATTCCCCCGTCCTCTCTTCTCGTGTATTTATCGGCTTCTTTCAAAACTTCAACCATGTTTCTAACATCATAGGGGTCTATAACTCTCAGCCAACCAACACCACATCCTTTGACCAGGTCTTCAAGAGGGACTCTTTTCCCCGCGCTTTGATCAGCCCTTACTCCGAGGCCTGGCGTTGGCTGCATTCCAGTCATGGCAGTAATTTCATTATCCAGGATAACCAGGATGAATCTTGAATCGTTGTAAACAGCATTCAAGAGTCCAGATGGTCCTGAATGATAGAAGGTGGAATCTCCGATTGTGGCGATTATTGGAATCCTCTTCCCATCCTGAGCGTAGGCATGATAAAATCCGCTGGCAAGGGTAATCCCTGCTCCCATATCGATTACAGTATCCACAGCCTTGAGGTTAAGTCCTAAGGTATAGCATCCTATGTCACTGGGGTAAATTCCCTTGGGGAAGGCCTTTCTAATGGCGAAAAATGCGGCTCTCTCTGGACAGCCAGCGCATAAAGTGGGACGACGTGATGGAAGAGAAAGACCTTCGATCAATTCCTCAAGTTCCTCATCTCTTGTTTTTTCTAAGTTCTTCAAGTTTTCACTTCTCAGGACACTGGCTAAAATTTCGTAGATTACCTCGGGGGTGAGCTCACCTTCTAGGGGAACATGGCCGCTCATCCTGCCTGAGACTCGCCTTCTATCTCCTATCTGGAGCTCGATTAATGGTCCGGGCTCCTCTATGATCAAGATTCTTCTGTGGCGACGGATGAATCGCTCAACCCTCTTTAAAGGAAGAGGAAAAGGAGTCCCAATCTTCAACAGACAAACATATTCTCCAAGATTCAACTCATCAATCAATTCTCTGATTATGGCAAAGCTCACACTGCTGCTTATTATTCCTAACACCGCCTTCTTTGAGGAATAAAGCTCGAAATTCCATCTGCTTTCCTCCTCAAATCTTTCCTCCACCCTCTTCAGAATCTCGTTCAGCCTTTTATGGAGGAGAAGCCTAGAGCGAGGAGTTGCTGCCCATCGCTCTGGGTTCTTCCTGAAATTTGCTCTTCTGGGAATGACTTTCGGAGTATCCAGTCGAACGAGCTGCTTGGCATGGGAAACTCGAATCGTCGGCCTGAGAAGAACTGGGATTTCAAATTCCTCCGAAAGCTCGAAGGCATCTTTGACCATATCCTTTGCTTCTTGGGGTGAAGAGGGATCAAGGGCAGGAATTTTGGCGAACATGGCAAAGAACCTTGAATCCTGTTCTGTCTGTGAGCTATGCGGCCCTGGGTCATCACAGCTTATGATGACCATTCCTCCCACAACCCCAGTGTAGGCAGAGCTAAGCAGGGAATCAGAGGCCACATTGAGTCCGACCTGCTTCATGGCCACAGCCGACCTCTTTCCCGTGAGGCTGGCGGCAAGTGCATTGTCAAAGGCAATTTTCTCATTCGCTGACCATTCTATATAAGTGTTGAGGTCGAGTTCCTTTTTGTATGAGACAACTCCAGGAACAATCTCAGAGCTCGGGGTGCCGGGATAGGAAGCCACAAAATGACATCCCGCCTCTACAATTCCCCTCGCTATGGCAACATTCCCCAAAAGAACTCTCATCTCCTCTTTCTTCAATGAAGTCATTCCCCCCTTCCTCCTCCCCTCCCTCACCCCATCTCCCAGATTTCCCTAAAAGCCCGGATAAACCTCTGGTTCTCTTTTTCTGTTCCGATTGTGATGCGGATGAAGGTGGGTTTTTGGTACATGGTGAGGGGCCTGACGATGACCCCCTTTTTTTCCAACATCTCTGCCATCTGCTTGGCATCTCTTTTAACATCAATAGTCAAGAAATTCGTCTCTGAAGGAATGAAAAAAACAGACATCTCCTTAAATTTTTCGGTTAAGTATTTTTTGCCTGAAGCATTTATTTCGAGTGACTTTTTTTTGTGCTTTTCATCTTCAAGAGCAGCCAGAGCTGCTTCTTGAGCAAGCCTGTTGACTGAGAAGGGGGGCTTTACCTGCTGGAGGCATTTCACGAATTCTTCTTTTGCGATACAGTACCCTATCCTGAGCCCTGCGAGCCCGTATAATTTTGAAAAGGTACGAAGGACGATGACATTTCTCCCTTCCTTCACATATTCAACCGTTTGAGGAAAATTCTCCCCCTCTGCATATTCATAGTAAGCCTCATCGAAAACCACAACAACATCTTCATCGATTCGAGACATGAATCTTGAGACCTCATTTTTATCTACCATGGTGCCAATGGGATTCATGGGATTATCGAGGTAGATGATCTTGGTCTCCTCGGTAATGGCCTCCAGAATAGAGTCTAAATCATGCTTGAATCCTCTAAGCGGAACCTCAACCAATTTTGAAGCCATGATTTGAGAGACAACTCGTCCCATCATGAAAGAACATTCACTCGTAACTAGAGTATCCTCTGGATTCAAAAAAACAAGCCCAAGAAGATAAATCAATTCTGCTGAACCATTTCCTACGCAAATATTGGCAGGGGGTATCCTTAAATTTTCGGATAGCTTCTCCCTCAATTTAAAACATGTGTTTTCGGGATAATAGTTTCCTTCTTTAAGCGAATTCCTGAGCGCTCTCAAGGCAAGAGGCGATGGTCCCAGGGGATTCTCATTTGAAGCAAGCTTGGAGAACTTCCCTCTAAAAGAAATTTTCTTGCGCAGAAGCTCGAGTGGAAGCCCTGGCTCATATTGATTAATTGTGGTGATATTCTCTCTGAATAATTTCTTCATGGCCTGAACCTCTTATTTTTGGGTGGGATTCAAAAAAAAGAAGGATAAACCCCTTAAGGAACCAATCTTCATTCAGCATTGAAGGCACAGGGAATGAGAAAGAATTATGCCAGATTTACAAAAAAAAAGCGAGCACAAAAAAAATCCAATTTTCCTCTTTATTTAGGCTCTTCTTTTCTTTAATTTACTAAAAGCTCCAATTAATTCCTTGTCTTTTTCCTTTAAAACATCATTTAGAAGCCTTTACCTGAGAGATAAAATACTCCTTGGAGAAAAGAAGGCTATAGGAGCTCAATTTTTAAAGGTTAAAAAAATATTAAAAGAAGGATTTTCTCTCTCATTATTATAAATTACCTAAAACATCGTTTAATTTTAGCAGGAATCACCTCCCAGGATATCATCACCAGAGATTAAGAATCAAAACTGCCTGAAATTTTTCGAGACATAAAATCCTGTTCATCTCTGGATTATTGAAAAAAATTTTAATTTTCTACCTAATAACTAAGAAATATCATCAACATGACTTGGGATTAAGGGCCGGAAGAATAACTTCTTTAGCTCTTTAATTTTATGCCTCAAGAATAAGAGAAGGCATCTATTTCTTTTTCCCCATACATATTTTAATCAACTAATTTGGAGAAGAGTCATAAAAGTTTAATTTTTCTTATTTAAACTCGATTCTAAATGCCTTTTCATAAAGATTATACTTCGCAAATAAAAATATTTGAGTTATGCTTCAGAGTGTGGTAATCGGAATAAGGAAGAGAAATTCAAAGAGTGAGTTCAATCCGCCGCTGGCTGGTGATGGCCTGTCTCTCTCTTTCAGGGGGAATCATCTATCTCCTCCCTTTTCTGAGGGAAGTCTATTACCTTCCTTTGCAGAAGGCTTTGAACCTTAGCAACACTCAATTTGGAGTGATGATGGGTGTTTTTGGGACCACAGCTTTGGTTTCCTATTTCCCAGGAGGCTGGCTTGCCGACCGCATATCTTCCCGAAAGCTCATCACCCTCTCCATGCTTTTAACAGGTTTTTCTGGTCTCTATTTTGCCTCCTTTCCTCCCTATCTTATCTCGCTTGCCATCCATGCTTTATGGGGAATAACCTGTAGCTTAACTTTCTGGGGAGCCATGATCAAGGCTACCCGGAACTGGGCTCCCAGTGACGAACAGGGAAGAGCTTTCGGAATCTTGGAAGGGGGGAGAGGAATTGCTGAAGTAGCAAGCTCTACGGCTTTGCTGGCTATCTTCGCTCGCCTGGGAAGCGAGAGATTAGCCCTCTCATGGGTCACAATCATATTTTCCATCATAGATATCTTAATGGGGATAATGGCCTGGTTTACCCTGAAAGACTCTACCCGAGAAGAGACAAAGCTTAAAAAACAAAAGATTGGATTAAATCAGATCATCATGGTCTTGAAGATGCCCGTAGTGTGGTTGGTTTCAATGGTCATTCTTGGAGCTTATTGTGCTTACTGGGGAGCGTATTATTTTACGCCCTATGCTACAGATGTTTTTTTGATGAGTGTTGTCTTTGGGGGAGCCATAGGCGTAGGGAAAATGTGGCTTAAGCCGGTAGTGGCTGTGGCAGCTGGATTTCTTGCCGATAGAGTTGGGGTTTCTAAAACTACATCCTGGTCATTTTTGATTTTAATTTTGAGCTTCAGCATCTTCATATTCACTCCAGGAAATCCTCGGCTAGTGTTTATCTTAGTCGCTAACGCAGCCCTAGCCTCTTTTGCCATCTTCGCCTTGAGGGGTATTTATTACGCCTTGTTGGAAGAAGGTGGCATTCCCTTTATGGTCACGGGCACAGCCACAGGAATTATTTCTGTTATTGGTTATACTCCGGATGTCTTTATACCTCTTTTGGGAGGAGTCCTGCTCGATAAATTCCCTGGTAGTCTGGGATACAGGTATCTCTTCTCCTTCGTGGTCATGATGAACATCTCAGGTCTTGTCTCAGCCCTGACCATCATGCATAAAAAAATAAAAAATCTCTGAGTCGAGAGGGTCCTAGGCGTGAGTAGATTAAGGTCGTAATTGGTAACAGCCTTTAAGAAGATATCTTTTCGTTAAAAATCTGAAAGGAGAAATGGAATGCAAAATCTAAAGAAAAACAGAGCATCAAAAGAATTTCGTTTCCCTCGCCTTTCGGAAAAAGAATGCCGGAGAATTCACGAGGCTAGCCTGGAAATATTAGAACGAATCGGCGTTCGCCTCTTCTTGGAAGAAGCTTTAGAACTAATCAAGAAAGCAGGAGCTAAGGTTGAAGATGGCAATCTTGTGCATATTCCCCCAAAGCTAGTAGAAGATGCCTTAAAAACTGCCCCAAAGCGAGTTGACTTATATGACCGAGAGGGAAATCTCGCCATGCCCATAGAAGGACACAATTGTTTCTTTGGGCCAGGCTCAGATTGTCTCAACATTCTTGACCATCGCTCTTTCAAGCGACGCAAACCTCTGCTCCAAGATGTAAGAGAGGGAGCGATCCTTTGTGATGCTCTTCATAATATCGACTTCGTGATGTCTATGCTGCTTCCCTCTGATGTCGATGGGACTATAGCTGACCGCCATCAAATGGAGATTATGCTCACATATACGACAAAACCAATCATCTTTGTCGCCTATGAAATGGAAGGGTGTCGGGATGCTATCAAAATGGCTGAAGTGGTAAGGGAGGGTGAGGAAGGGTTAAGAGAAAAGCCCATGCTGGCTTGCTATATAAACGTTATATCAGGGCTGAGACATAACACAGAAGCTCTGGAGAAGCTTCTTTTTCTCGCTGAAAAAAATCTCCCTTCTCTTTACATTCCTGCTTCAACCGCTGGTCTCACCAGCCCCATCACTCCTGAAGGGTCTGTAGCCTTGGATTATGCAGGGGTTTTGGTAGGCTTAGTTCTTTCGCAACTGGTTAGAGAAGGAGCTCCTCTCATCGTCTCCGGGATGCCTCCAGGAGGAACATTCGATATGAGAACTTTGGTCACTTCTTATGCTGAGCCGGAAAGGACCATAAATCAGGCTCTGGCTCATTTTTATGGCCTCCCTATGTTCTCCATCGGAGGAGCCTCTGAATCCAAACTGAATGATGAGCAGGCAGCAGCCGAAGCAGCTTTGACTCTTGTGGTCGAAGCCCTTGCAGGAGGCAACATCATCCATGACCTTGGATACCTTGAGAGTGGATTGACATTTTCATTCACCCAGCTTGTCCTCTGCGATGAGATTGTAAGCTGGATCAAAGCCTACATGAGAAGATTTGAGGTAAACGAAGAAACATTTGCCCTTGAAGTAATAGCCCAAATAGGTCCGGACGGTGAATTCCTTAACACAGACCATACCTTCAGACACTACCGCGAGCGCTGGTATCCCACAACCTTTGAGCGGGCTAACTATGAGGCCTGGGTTAGCCGAGGAGGGAAACCCTTCAGTGAGCGAGCTAAAGAAAGGATAAATTATATCTTAAAGACACGCAGACCTGAACCGCTTCCCTTCAAGGTAAGAAAAAGAATCCGTGAGGTAGTTGAAGAGGCAGAAAAGAAAGCAAAAAAAATCTAAGCTTTTTAAAAATTTTTAAAATGATGGAAGCTAAGCTGAATGAAGGAATTTCCTAAAGGAAGAAATTCTCCCCAACAAACCTTAGAAGATAAAGATGAAAAAAACGCGAATAGAGGCAGATTACTTCCTCTAAACTCTCCGCGAGAAACCCTTTCTTAAGCTGAATTATTTCTTAAAAGAAAAAAGTCTTTGGGATTCAAGATACTCAGGGATTCTCCTTTTGACATCGAAGGTTTGCTGTGTTATATCTTTTTTGCCTTGAATCTAGGACTCTTCAGGAAAAACAAAAAAATCAATTGAGAAGAAAGCCTTTATTTTTGGATTTTTACAGGTTTTCAAAGGCTACCTATTCTGGAGGTTGGGGATGATAAAAAAAGTTAGTCACCTCGGGTTTGCAGTCAAAAATCTGGAAGAAGCGAGAGATTTCTACCGCAAGGTCTTCAAGCTTGAATCGAGCGCTCCGATTGTTGCCGCTTGTGGGTCGATAAATGTGAGCATGGTCAAAGTGGGTGAAGTTTCAATAGAACTTCTTGAGCCTTCCCAGGAAGAAGGAGTAATAGCAAAATTCCTTGAGAAAAGGGGGGAGGGCTTTCACCACATCTGCTTTGAAGTGGATGACATAAAGGAAGAAATCTCCTTTCTCACTGCTTCTGGAATAAAGGTTCTGGGTGAACCAAGCCCAGGAGCGGAGGGAATGAGTGTCTTTCTCCATCCGAGCGCCACACATGGAGTTCTGGTTGAGCTCGTCGAGAAGAAAGAAAGAGAGTAAATTTTCGAATAGAGAGGGGGAAATGGATTTTGAACTTAACGAAGAACAGAGGATGTTCAGGGATATGGCGAGAAAGTTTGCAGAAGAGGAGATAAAACCTCTGCTCAAAAAAAGCCTGCGCGAGGAAACATTCGACCCTTCGCTAATAAAAAAACTGGCAAATCAGGGATTGCTTGCTCCCCACCTTCCCCGAGAGTACGGCGGTCTGGGGCTGGATTATGTGACCTCAGCAATAATCTGGGAATCACTCTGTTCGGCAAGCCTCTCTCTCGTTCAGGCTGCGGTGAGCGGTCCCATCCAGCCTGCTACAAACCTCCTCGATGCAGGAACCGAGGAGCAAAAAGAGAAGTATCTACCCCGAGTATGCAGAGGGGAACTAATTATGGCAGGAGCTATCGTCGAACCAGGTGCAGGAAGTGATTCCTCTCTTATAGAGACCAGTGCTCTCCGCCGCGGAGACCGCTGGGTGATTAACGGCACAAAAATCTTTATCACCAACGGAGAGATAGCGGATGTTGTCCTTCTCATAGCCCAAACTGACCGAAGTAAAGGAATCAAGGGTCTGGCGACTTTCATCGTCGAAAGGGGGACTCCTGGCTTTTCCAGCTTTGCCCAGAAAGGAAAAATAAGCTGGCGCTGTGGAAGCGAGGGCACTCTTAGATTCACTGACATGGAAATACCACTCGAAAACCAGGTTGGGGATGTCGGAAATGCGTTAAGAGATGCTCTTAGAGGAATCGACACAGCAAGGCTGTTCATTGCTGCCGGTGCGGTTGGCATCGCTCAGAGTTGCCTCGATTCCTGCCTCAAATATGCAAGGGAAAGAGTCCAGTTTGGAAAACCGATTGGAGGCCATCAACTGATTCAGGGAATCATTGCCGAAATGGCAACAAGAATCGAAGCAGCCCGCTGGTTGACATACCGTGCCGCAGACTTAAAGACAAGAAACATACGCCATATCAAAGAAATGTCTTATGCCAAATATTTCGCTACCGAGACGGCTCTCTGGGTTAGCTCCCAGGCTGTCAAGATACATGGCTCTTTCGGGACGATAGATGACTATCCAGTTGGACATCACTACCAGGATGCAATAACAGCTACCATACTCGGAGGAACTGCCCAGATCCATCAGCTAACCATAGGACAACAACTCCTCGAGCTACAGGCTTTTAAATAAAACTTCTGACTTGAAGCGTGAAAGAAAAATTTGATGCCATAGTCGTTGGCGCCGGGCCTGCAGGATGTTCATGCGCCTATACCTTGGCTAAGGCAGGTCTTTCCACCCTTCTCATAGAGAGAGGAAAGTTTCCCGGGTCAAAAAACATGTGGGGAGGGGTATTGTATGGACCTATACTTTCATGGCTTTTTCCCCACTTTCCGAAAGAGGCACCCGTAGAAAGGCCGATTACGAGGAGGAAATTCTCCCTTCTTGCGGAAGAAGCAGAATTTACTTTTGAATTCAGCTCAAAAAAATTCAGCTCTCCCCCCTATCTCGGATATTCACTCCTCCGTGCCAAATTTGACCGCTGGCTTGCGCAAGAGGCAGAAAAGCAAGGAGCACTCCTCGTTGCCCCCCTTCAAGCCGATGACCTCATCTGGGAAGGCGAAAGGGTTGCGGGAATAAAGGCGAGAGGAGAGGGCTTCTTCTCGAATGTGGTCATTGCCTGTGATGGTGTAAATTCACTCCTTGCAGAAAAGGCTGGGCTAAGAGGAAGGCTCAGACCAAGATTCATAAAACAAGGGGTAAAAGAGTTAATTCACCTTTCCAAAGAAAAAATCGAAGAGAGGTTTAATCTTTCAGAAGAGGAAGGCCTAGCCTGGGAATTTGTAGGCACATTTACCAGGGGAGTTAAAGGGGGCGCATTCCTCTACACAAACAAGGAAACCTGTTCGGTGGGGGTGGTTGTGGGACTTAAAAGCCTTCTCGAAAATAAGGTCACAGCAAATGAGCTCCTTGAAAACTTCAAGAAACATGGCTCAATTTCGAAATATATCGGAGATGGTAAGCTCATAGAATATTCTGCTCATCTTTTACCTGTACCTCAAAAGCCTTTCTCCCAGTCTTTTTCCCGGGATGGATTTCTTGTGGCTGGCGATGCTGCTTCTTTCACTTTTGCCACAGGATTTGCTCTCGAGGGAGCAAACTTCGCCCTCCTCTCCGGAATCGCCGCAGCGGAGGCAACTATCAGGGCAAAAAAAGAAGGAGACTTCTCCCAAAAAACCCTTTCCCTTTATGAAAGGCTCTTAAAAGAAAATCCTCTTTTCAAGGATTTTAAAACCTTTAAAAGGGCGCCCCATTTTCTTGAAAACCAAAGACTCTACAGCCTTTATCCTCCTCTTCTCTGTGAAATAGCAGAGCGAGTCCTTTTGAATGAAGGGAAGCCAAGAAAAAAAGTTTCCCATCTCTTTAGAGAATCCATCAAGGGTAAGGCAAGCTTGCTTGAGGTGCTCTACGATTTATGGCAGATGAGGAGAGCACTTTGAATTCTAAAAAAATCGAAGATAAACTTGCCGCAAATAAATTCGATGTCGATAGGGATTTTCACATAAGCCTAAAGGAAGAAATCTGTAGAGTCTGTGAAACTCGGCCCTGTCTTTATGCCTGCCCCGCTGAGTGTTTCAAATGGAAAGATGACCATCTTACCTTTTCTTATGAAGGATGCCTTGAATGTGGTTCATGTCGTATAGCCTGTGAAAGCGATGCGGTGCTCTGGACTCTGCCGCGAGCCGGCTTCGGAATTTGCTATCAATATGGATAATTTTCTCAATTTGGCTTAAAATTAATTATATAAGTAACTCAATAATGCGCCAAATTTTCTTCAAGAGTTAAGCGTGATTTAACTGAACAAAGGCTATGAAGCAGGCTGAAATCATTCTTAACGACTCCCATGCTTTCTTCGGGGGCAAATGAAGCAAGAGATGGGGATATCTCAGGCAAAATGAGCCCAAGATGGAGGGAAAGGAAGCTTTATTTATCTCCTCTATATTCGAAAATCCTAAAGTCATCCAATATAGTAATTCAAAATCACATGTTAGTCATCATGTCAGACACTAACCCTTCTCATGTTTTTTGCGTAAAAGGAGAAAATGCAAAAGTTTTTGCTTAGATGAAGATACTTGTGTGTATAAAAAAGATTCCTGACCCTGAGATACCTCCCTCAAAATTTTGCGTGGATGAAGCAAAGAAGGAAGTCATCCCTCCCGAAGGGATACCCCCAGTGATGAACCCTTACGATTGCTGTGCTCTTGAAATTGCCCTGAGGGTTAAGGAAAAAGTAGACTCAAAGGTCATTGCCATCTCTCTGGATGAGGAAGGCTCAACAGAAATAATAAGGCAGGCCCTGGCCATGGGAGCAGATGAAGGCATCCTCTTAGTCGATAAAAAATTCAGGGGATTGGATAGCCATCTGACGGCTTTCATCCTGAGCCAGACGATTAAAAAGATCGGGGATTTCGACCTAATTCTCTGCGGAAAACAGGCAGCCGACTGGGAGGAAGGCTTGGTGGGTGCACTTTTAGCTGAAAACCTTTCGCTCCCTTTAATAAATAGTGTTAGCGAGGTTAGTTATCAAGACGGAGAATTTATCGTCAAGCGTGTACTTCTAGATGGCTATCAGCTAATCTCCGTGAAACCCCCTCTACTCCTTACCGTGAGCAGCGAAGGGATAAAAGCACGTCTACCGACAGGCTGGGGAATCATAGAGGCCACAAGAAAGGAAATCCCTCGCTGGGGAGCAGCTGAGATCGAAGCTGAGCCCTTGCCCGAATACCTGAATCATCCAAGAAGAAGACTCCTGAGGCTTCTTCTTCCCGAAAAAAAGAGAAGGTGTGAGATTCTTGAGGGAAATACTCCAGAGGAAGTCTCCCTCAAGCTTAGCGAAAGACTCCGGAAACAGGGCTTAATTTGAGTCAAGGGAAAAAATGGAAGGGATTTTAGTCTGCGGAGAATCAAGCAAGGATAGGGTAACCCTGGCGACAAAGGAGGTTCTTCGTGCTTCGAGGAGTCTCTGCGATGCGCTCGGCGAGAGACTGGCCCTTATTTTCCTCGGGAATGAAGGAAAGGAGCAAGCTTCATCCTCAATTTCTCTGGGTGCCGAGCTTGTTTACATTCCCCAGAATTTAAGATTTTCTGATTTTGACCCTGAGAACCAGACCGAGGCTATCGTCGAACTTACCAAAAAAATAAACCCCCGTTCCATCATCTTTTCCCATAACGAGCTGGGATGTGATTTAGCGCCCAGAGTCGCAGCAAGATTAGGTTCTGTGGCCTGTCTTGATTGCATCGAAATCTCTTTAGAAAAAAACTCAAGAAACCTCCAAGTAACAAAACCTGTCTTTGGGGGAAGAGCACTTGCAGTCTGGGAGTGTCAAGGAGATAAACCCCAGGTAATTACCCTGAGAAAAAGAGCATACCAGCCTCAAGAAGAAGACCCCACAAGAAAGGGAGAAATCATTTTTTTCGAATTAGAAAGAAGGAAATCTTTAAACAGGATCAAGCTCATTGAAATGGTAGAGCAGGAAAGCAGGGGAATATCCCTCGAGGAAGCAAAGATCGTGGTCGCAGGGGGAGGGGGAATAGGCTCACGAGAGGGTTTTCTTCTTCTTGAGGAGCTTGCCTTTCTCCTCGGTGCAGCTTTAGGAATCACCAGAGTCCCTTCTGAAGAGGGTTGGATGCCCTCCACACTTGAAATAGGTCAGACAGGGCATGTTATTGCTCCTGACCTCTACCTCGCCATTGGAATTTCTGGAGCACCTCAGCATCTTGCAGGGTGCTCTAACTCGAAATTGATTGTAGCCATCAACAAAGATAAAGAAGCAAATATCTTCAAGGAAGCAGACATTGGCATTGTTGCCGATTACAAAGAGGTCCTCCCTGCACTCATCGAAAGGCTTAAAGCGACACTCGAAAAGTAAGCTCCCCAACGGGATGAGGAGTGAAAGAGGAGCCCAGAATCAAAAAGAAACAAGCTTCTTAAAATAGATGAAGCGTTCCTTAATCTCCTGGGTGGTGAGGGTCTTAAATCTTTCTATCCCGAAATCCTCGATAACAAAGGAGGCCATCACACTTCCGTAGACTGCAGCACGACGGAAATCCCTTGTGGTAAGCGATTTTACCTTATCAAGATAACCCAGGAATCCTCCTGCAAAACTATCCCCTGCGCCAGTGGGGTCAACGACCTCATCACAGGGATGAGCGATGACGCCAAAGGTGAAATCTTTGCCCAAAAGAAGTGCACCATGTTCACCCTTCTTTATCACTATCAGGGAAGGCCCTCGCTGCAGAAGTTTTTTCCCCGCCTTGACCAAGTTTGTTTCCTGAGAAAGCATCTTGATTTCTTCATCGTTGGCAAAGAAAACATCCACTTTTTCGAGAAGTTCAAGAAGCGAGCGAGGTTTTTCTCTAATCCAGAGGTTGATGGTATCCATGGCCACAAGATGAGGGGCCTCAAACTGATTGAGGATTCCATCCTGCTGGTCAGGGTCGATGTTCCCCAGAAAAACAATTCCCGCCTTACGGTACTCAGGGGGAAGGACTGGTTTGAAATCCTTGAAGACGTTAAGCTCTGTGCGGATTGTTGTCCTTTCATTGGGGTCGTTCCCGTAGCGAGCTTCCCAGAAGAATGTCTTTCCTTCTTTAATTTCGAGGCCTGTGGTATCAATTCCCCTTTCTTTGAAAAAATTTACTGTTTCCTCAGGAAAATCTGAACCAACAACCCCCACAATCCCTGGCGTGGTGAAGAAACTTGCTGCAAGTGAACAGTAGGTGCCTGAGCCTCCCACGATTCTTTCCCTTCGCGCAAACGGAGTCTCGATGGTATCAAAAGCGAAGGACCCTACGATGACAAGCTTCATTTGCACCCTTTTTAAGTAACATCAATGTATTTACTAATGATGAGGCTGAGCTTCTGCTTTACCTCTTGAGGTATGAGCTCAGAGGGAGTGATGATACAATTTTTAAGCGCAGAGGAGCACTCGCATTTTCTCCCGGTTTCTGAAGAAAGCACCTTTATGGCCTTCTTGATGATTGCCTTAGCATTGTGAATATTTTCCCTCATCACCTCAAGGATAATCTCTATCGAGACAGGTTCTTCACTCTCATGCCAGACATCATAATCTGTGACAAGGTTCAGGGCCGAATAGCAGATTTCTGCTTCCCGGGCAAGCTTTGCCTCAGTGGCTGAAGTCATTCCGATTACAGCGCAGCCCCACAGACGATAGATGTTTGATTCAGCTTTAGTCGAAAATGAAGGGCCTTCAATGCAAATGTACGTTCCTCCCTTGTGCACTCTCACCCCGAGCTTGTTTCCGGCCTCAAAAAGGATTCCTGAAAGTTCGGGGCACACGGGAGTGGCAAGGCCGATATGAGCTGCTATTCCCTCGCCGAAAAAGGAGTTTAATCTTTTTGTCCTGTCGAAGAACTGATCAGAAATGACTATGTCTCTGGGCTTTATTTCTTCTTTAAGTGAGCCCACTGAGTTTACAGAAATCAATCTTTCTGCTCCGAGCATTTTGAAGCCAAAAATATTTGCCCTGTAATTTATCTCAAAAGGAAGAAAACGATGCCCTCTCCCGTGACGATTGAGAAAGGCGATCTTCTTTCCTTCGAGAATCCCCAGAAGATATGCATCCGAGGGCTTTCCAAATGGAGTTTCAAGTGCAACCTCTTCTATCTCAGTCAAGCCTTCAATCTCGTAAAGACCAGTCCCTCCCAGCACTCCCACCTCAACCTTGGGTAAAGCTTGATTTTTTCCTGAAGCCATCTTGCCTCCTTCTTAGATTATTTTGATATATAATTTATGAGTTACCAAGTCAATCTATTTCTCTGGAGAATTAAATCCTGGTCTCAATCTTTTTCTTTAAGCCTCGCTTTTCTGAAATTTTAATTAAAGCTCAAGCAAAAGAAATTAAAAATTATATAAGTTCTGAATCGCCCTCTCCCCAACCCTTAAAACTCATGCCCGTAAGCCATGGATGAATAGATTCCCTGCATAATTTCTTTATTTCTTATCTGCATATGTTAAAAAACAGAAAAAGATTTCAAAAGGATGAAAATTTAAAAAAGAGAAACAGTTAATAAATTACAATTTCCTTCCAATCCTAGGTAAACTATCTCTCCTTTTTGAAGAATACAAAATTCTCGGATCTTACCACTTTTTTTAATGAATTAAGGGGGATCAAACCCATAGGCCTCAAGGAGAGCGGTGTTCTGCAAGACTTCTTCTCTTCTTCCCTCTGCCACTATTCTTCCCTTATCCATCAAGATTACCCTTGAGCAGAGTCTATCAATCATTTCAAGGTCATGGGAAGCGATTATTTTTGTCTTCTTTATTTTCTCCACAAGTGAAAGAAAAGACTTCTTTCCTGCAGGGTCGAGGGTAGCCGTCGGCTCATCGAGGACAAGTACCTCAGGCTCAAGTACAAGCACAGTTGCCAGACTTGCCTTCTTTCTTTCTCCTGAGCTTAGGCGATGGGGAGGGCGTTTTTCATAACCTTCGAGATTGAATTCTTTTAATATCTCTCTCACCTTCTTCTCCACTTCTCGAGCCTCATACCCCAGGTTAAGAAGACCGAAAGCTATGTCATCAAAGAGAGTGGGCATGAAGAGCTGGTCTCGCGGGTCTTCAAAGACTAGGCCAACCTTTGCCCTCAATCTCTTTATATTCTTCGCAGTGATTTCTTCACCCTGAATTTGCACGCTTCCTTTTTTCGCCTGCAGGACTCCATTTAAATGGAGAAGAAGAGTCGATTTTCCAGCGCCGTTTCCTCCGATTAAACCCAGAGATTCGCCTCTGTAAACAGAAAAGCTAACTCCCCTCAAAGCTTCATGACCATCAGGATAGGAAAAGCAGAGGTCAACAACCTCGATAATCTTCTCTCTTTTTTCTTCTCTCATGAAAAGATAGAATAAAAAATTAGCCCAAGGAAAAAGGATAGGAAGAGATAGTCACCTTTCTTGAGGCGAAGGTCCGAGATGGTTCTCACTCTTCCCTCAAAACCCCTGGAAAGCATGGCTGCAAAAAAGGTCTGGCTGCGCAAAAAAATTTGATCCAGAAAATGGATGATGAGCGAGGAAAGAACCTTTAATTTTATCTTCATTCGCATCCGCCAAGGAGTTCGGGAGATGAGCGCCCGTCTCTTCCTCTCCGTTTCCTCCCCAAAAACAAAAATGAAACGAAGACTGAGGAAAAGAAGTGAGGTCAGAAGATGAGGAACCCTCATCTTTTCCAGCGCCTTGATGAGCTCCGTAAGGTCTGTGGTCAGCGAGAAGATCCTTAAAGTAAAGAAAATAAGTAAGAATTTAATCCAGAGATTAAAAAGCAGGACGAGATGATTGCCTTCCGTAAGAAAGATGGTAAAGGAAAGGAAAAGAAGCAAAGGGAAAATTAAAAAAATCCCTCTTCCTATCTCTCTAATTGAAAAACGAGAAAAAAATGCCAGAAAAAAAATAAAAAGGGAAAGGATGATAAAGTTTTTGCCCTTTTCCCCTGGAGTAATAAGGACAACGACAATAAGCGTAAGGGTGGCGAAGAGCCTGGAGCGAGGGTCAAGCGAGGAGAGAAGAGCCTTTTTCTCCTTTCTTTTCTTCTTATAAAAAAAAGTCATGACTTTGCTCTGGCAAGATAGAGGGACGGTCTATCAATAATCTCAACTTCCCGAAAACCGACCTCCACAAGAAGCTTTCTCATTGTGTTTTCCCCAGGAAGAAAATCTCTTTTTACCGGACCCTTTACTCTCGCGTGAAAGCTATTGAGCTCCCTCCTGCTCATCGTATGGGCAATGTAGAGGAAGTGCCCTTTCTTAAGAAGGAAATGAAAGACTCTAAGGGCTTTCTTCTTGTGCGAAAGATGAGGAAAGAGTGAGAAACAGACTATGGCATCAAAGGTTTCTTTCTTAAAGGGAGCCCTCTCCACATCGGCAAGAACGAAGAAGAGGCTTTTTTCACCTCCCTTCCCTCTGGCAATTCTCAACATTTCAAGAGAAAAGTCAAGCTCGACCAGGACTCCCTGCTCCCCTATTTTTTTTCGAAGATAAGGAATGAGTCTTCCAGTGCCGCAACCTGCATCCAGGATTGTGTCTTGAGGTTTAAGCAAAAAATAAGATGTAAGGAGGGCAAGTTTCTCATCTTTTCCCTCATGCCTGTGCTCCTTTTCCCAGCTTCTGGCAAGAGAATCAAAAAATTCCCGTTTATTCATCTTTCTTAGCTGAGATGTGGGGATTCATTGCATTTGCGGAAAAAGTTTTAACTTGTTCTTAAGTCCCTTCACAAGAGGAGGGATGAGAACGAGTATGAGTAAAATCCCTGGCACACCATGTAAAAGGGAGGAAAACCCGAGGACTCCTTGTGGTAAAGAGAGCCATTTAGCGACAAGCATCACACTCAAGAGAAGAACAAATCTTTCTCCAAGAAGAGTAAGGAGAAGAGAAGGGAAAATCTTCATGCGCTTTTTCTGGTTGAGGAGGGCAGGTAACCCTCCAAGGACGGCCCCTTCTGCCATCATAATGAAAGCAATGGGAGGAAAGAAGGGGGGCATTCCTGTTAAAAAGGCAGATAGAAGCGGAGCAGTAACCCCCACACAAACTGCAACCGAAACCTCTACCACATAACCAGCCACCAAAATAGGGAAAAACATGGGAAGAAAGGCACTCCCCAGACCGAGAGCATGGAATAAAAGGGGAAAGACAATTGCCAAGGCAAGGAGCATGGATCCGAGGAGAATATCGAAACTCGAATATCTCATAGACGAACTCTTACTCCCAAGTTAAAACTTCGTCCGGGCATGGGATAGATGCCAGCCGCAACTCCCGGCATCTCGACATAAATTCTGTAATCTTCATCCAGAATATTCTGGATTTCCGTGAAGAAATAAAGATGGGAGAAAATCTCATACTCAATTCGAGAATTTAGCAGAAAGAAGGAAGGAAGCTCAAATTTCGAAAAATCTTCGGCATAGTAATCCCTTACATACTGACCCTGAAGCGAAGCGAAGAGACGCTCATTCTTGAAACGAAGGGAAAAGTCCCATTTCTGACCTGGTCTTCCTTTCGTCCTTGTGCCAGGGTCGAGGTAGGTAAAAAACGCCAGGAGTGAGAATCGAGGCGAAAGAAATGCCTCGAGATTCATCTCCATTCCCTTGAATGTGAATTTCCCCACATTGAAGAATTTAAACTTCGGAGGAGGAACAGGGTTCGAGGCCAATTCAATCAGGTTTCGTCCTTCAAGGCGATAGAATGTAGCCCCAAGGTTTACCCTTCTTCCCAGTTGCCTCTGTATCCCAGCCTCATAGCTCCAGACTCTCTCTGGATTTAATTCTGGATTTGAGGAAGGGAAGATGTAAAGCTCGTTGAGTTGAGGCGAGCGGAAGCCCTTGCTCAGCGAGGCTCTGAGATTCGTCTTATCGTCGATTCTCAACACTAAACCTGAATAAGGGCACCACTCCAGACCATACACAGAATCGTTGTTGACCCTGAATCCTGCACTCAGAATCAAGCGCTCTTTGAGCACATGTTCGTCCTGAAGAAAGAGAGCGGCTTCACTCTTCTTCCATTCCCCCCGGGGAAAGTTATAACTCTTTCCCCCAAGTTGGCGAAAGTCCCCACCCACGCTGAACTCGTTATTTGCCATCCAGCGGGAGGTATAGCGGAAGATTCCTCCCTGGACAAAGTCCCTTGAGTGCCAACCATCAGAAAATTCATGATGCCCAAAATCTCTGTAGAGTTTTAGGAATAGATCTCTCTTTTCGCTGCTTCGATTTAGGGTAAGGTCAAAGGCTCCTCTTTCATAATCGTTCCAGAAATCATTGAGGGGAAGGTTAATCGGCCCACTTTCATATTTTTTTCCATGGAAATACTTACCCTGAAAGCTCAATTCAAGATTTTCAGAAAGCTCATACAGAATTTTCCCTGTAAAGGCTCTTCCGTGATAATCAGAATTGGGGAGATGACCATCGCTTTTTCTTTCATCAAGGGTTAAATAGAAGCCAAATTTTTTTACCTTCCCTCCCTGACGCAGATTCAATTGACGGGTATCAAAACTTCCATAGGAAGCAAAAAATTCTGTTTCAAGTGACTTTTGAGGCTTATGGGTGATTATGTTCACCACTCCCCCCAGAGCTTCAGAGCCATAGAGTGTCGACGAAGGTCCCCTCACCACCTCAATCCTCTCCACGTTGTCGAGCGGAAAAGCATGTGTCACGGCACAAGCAAAGAGACCCATTTTTTCCGGCCTGCCATCGACAAGGATGTTAATTCTCCGTCCGTTCCCTCCTATTCCTCTTATTTCAAGGTCTGCTCGTCCAAAATCGCCCGTTTTCTGAACAAAAAGGCCAGGAAGGAAATTGAGGATATTCATGGCATTTGTGGCAGGAGTAGCTCTCAAGTCCTCATCCCTCACCACGCTGACCGAGGCGGAACAGTCTTTGACAAATTTGCGAGTTGCTGTCGCGGTGACGATGATTTCCTCATGAGGATGAAAGATATCTTTCTTTCTAACTTCCTCATCTTTCTTCTTCTCCTCCTTTAAGCTCTTTCCTTTGTCAACGCTTTCATTCTCCTCAGCAAAAAGGCTCGAAGACAAATAAAGACTTAGAATCGAAAGACAAAGAATAGCCGAAAGAATAATGAAGGGTTTTCTTGTCATGAGAACTTCCTCCTATGATATTTTATGCTCAACTTCATCTTCCTGATAAACTCATCGCTCCTTGGGATGGAAAACACGATTTCTTTTTTTCTTCGCTTTTTTCTTCTCCTCTTTCATCATCAAGAATATACTTAAACTTAAAGCGTGTTACTGTTTTAATAATAGTAACACAATAGATTAAAATGTCAAGCTTTTTTTCTCTACTTAGCATCTCTCTCTGCTTTTCAATCCCGTTGACGCCTTTTCTTAAATTGGGATTAAGAGCGAATGGGATTTTTGTTCCTCGAGAGTTCATCTCCGCTCTCTTTGATCGAGATGAGAGGATAAGGTGAGTCTTTCTTATTTAGCCTCAATCATTTCTTTCAGGGTTTTTAGCACAACGGAAAATCTTCTTCGAGGTGATGAAAATTAGAGCCGGAAGGCAGTCACTGAAAGATATCTACAATTGAGCTCAGAATCCAGAACCTTGACATCAATCCGAAGACAAAGAGTTTAATCTTTTATCTGCCTTTAGCAGTCCCCATCCTAAGAAGAAAAGTAAGGTGTCTTCTTCGATTCATCCTCTCCTTAATTGCTGAAAATCTTATTCTCCTTAGAGGGATTTAAAGATAAGATTGAGAAAAGCGTAAGATTAAGAGCCTCGACATAATCTAGAGAATTAAGGGGATTTTTTTCCTTTTAATTTAAGTCTCATAATCGAGAGAAGACATCCACTTCCTTTCCCTATTCTTCTGAAATATACTCAGCCATTAACTTGATGAATTTCAAAAATACCAAATATTCGGATAATGCTTAATTTGGGGAAAAAATTAGAGAATTAAATCTAATAAATACCAATCTAAAAAACTTTTGCCCTGTTTTAAGTTATAAATGAGCCTCAGCGAAGTATCTTTTTCGACCCATCACCCTCTGAAAATGAGCTAAAATCCTGCTCTTTCCCTCCTCCCAAAAGAAGGGAAAAAATTTAATTCCTGAGCCCACTCTTTATAGTCTCAGTCCCATGGGTCTAAGCTGAAACTTCTGAAAAATGCGAAGGGAAGTAATGATAATGGGCTGAAAGGCGAAGTAAAGAGCGTCGGGAATGATAGGCCACTCCGCCAGAAAGGTTGAGCACCCGGTAGGGTAAGTGCTTAATTTGGAGCCACAACCAGGAATCTTCAAGCTGGGTAAGCAAGAAGCTTGAGGTTTGAAGAAGACCGCATGAGCCCCAAAGTCTTTCGAGAGGATATGCGGATGAGGTT
>Ga0209102_1000010_pt1 | contig 149488 bp, 152 predicted proteins | sample ConPoolayeHmetaG_FD_185483 | JGI IMG/M metagenome (GOLD analysis project Ga0209102, IMG submission 185483) | Hot spring microbial mat communities from California, USA to study Microbial Dark Matter (Phase II) - Cone Pool mat layer H metaG... ... | reverse complement strand
TTTCGGATATTATGATTTATGAAGCTAAACTTAAACCAAAAATTAAAAATAAATTAAATTATAATTACAAAAATTAAATTAAAAAAAATAATATAAAATATAATAATAAATAATAACAAAACATAATAACACATGTCCGGAAAAAGATCTGAAATATTAGCCACTAACGAGATTTATCATGTTTATAATAAAACTGTTGGATATGAAGAAATATTTAATAATAGCAAAGAACTCAAAAGATTTATTAGTCTTATAGATTATTACCGCTTTAATCCTAAATTAAGTTTCTCAAAATATAATATCTTACCTAGTGAAGAAAGGAAAAAGTTTTATCAAAAAATAAAAACCTTCCCAAAAGTTGTTGATATTTTCGCTTTTGCTATTATGCCTAACCACTTCCACCTACTCATGAAACAAATTGATGATAGTGGTATCCAAAAATTCCTTTCAAATATTCAAAACGGATTTGCCAAATATTTTAATCTAAAAAACAAAAGAAGCGGAACATTATTTCAAAAATCTTTCAAGGCCAAAAGAATATTAAACGATGAAATTTTTTTACATCTTTCCCGATACATTCATCTTAATCCAATAACATCATACTTAATTAGCCCTGAAAAATTAATAAATCACCCTTGCACATCGTATCCTTACTATTTTGGCAATATTGAAAATAATCTAATCAATACAAAACCCATCATTGAAATTGTGAGATCAAAGGATAAATATATAAAATTTGTAAACAATCAGATAGACTACCAAAGAAAGCTTCAAAAAATTAAAAAATATATTTTGGAATGATAAAACTAGCTTCAACCCGAAAGGTTCAAACCTAATCAACCCGACGGGTTGAAACTTAATAAAACGAACTAGCATCAGCTATATGCTGACGCTAGTAATTCTGATTATGTAAACATATAATAACCCAATGCTCACTACTTATATACAAAAACCCCAGCTGATTGTGACGTAGGTTCTCCACTACTACACACTATACCACCCCGTCCATCTGCTGTTGAATATAGAGCATAAGCAGTTTCTCCAGCAGTACACAAGCTACGATTTGAATCTGCCTCCATAGTTGCAAATACAATCGCGTGTCCTGCAGCATTGTAGTTATAACACCAATTATTAACAACGTTAGTTGTACAAGCTGTTGCAGTTCCAGCAGTATAATTAACTGCTGAAGGAGGATTAGCAATCTCACCGGCACTAACTAATGTATCAAGCCATGTACCGTTGTTTGGTGGAAAATCTGTGTTTTCTCCACCTCTAGCTGTATAATACGCTTGAACCGCATGTCCAAGTTGCGTAACCGTTGAAATCCTTCCAGAATCCCTCGTTCTTGCCAGCTGTTGGACTGGGTTTATAGCTACCAAAACAACTACTGCCAATACTCCCAAAATCGCGATAACTATCAAAAGCTCAATCAATGTAAAACCTTTTCTATTATTCATAAAATCTTCATTTCACCCCCTTCCAGCTCGCATCTAAAAACTTAATTAATCTTTCCTTATATTCAGTATTCAACAAATATATAGTTTGTGTCAAGCCCTAAGAACTTTAGAGTAAAATTTACAAACTCGTTGTCAAACTATACATTGGCATTATCACCGAAATCACAAGAAAGGCAACTCCCACTCCAAGAATAACCAAAATTGCCGGCTCAATTGCTGCAGTCAAAGCCTTAAGTTTCTGATCACTTTCAGTTTCAAAAACATGACTGACTTTTTCAAGCACCTCATCAACCTTTGCCGTTTCCTCACCAACTGCTATCATCTGCGAAAGAATGAATGGAAATGCCTCAGGATGTCTGGAAAATGCAAAAGCCACAGGGAAACCTCTCTCAACCATTTTATTTATATCTTTTAAAGCTTCGGAAACAACAGTATTTCCTGCAACCTCGCTGGCTATAGTCAACGAATCAGTTATTGCCACTCCTGAACCAATCATCAAAGAAAGCGTTCTGGTTAAATCAGCTAAAACTATTTGCCTTTGAAGATCGCCGATTAAGGGAAGATTAAAAATAAATGCATCCACTTTTTTCCTTCCTTCGGGTGTGTTTTTATAAATTTTAAAACCATAAGCCAGTATCCCCAAACCCAACAATATGATATACCAATAATTCGACATAATATTAGATACAGTAATAAGTATCTTAGTAGTAACAGGTAATTCAACTTTAAGTTGTGTAAAAAGATTAATTATTTGCGGGAGAACAAATACCATCATCACAAAAGCAACACCTATCATTCCCACAATAATAATAACCGGATAAATTAAAGCACCCTTTACCTTACCTCTAAACTCCTGCTGTCTTTCTATATTATCTGCGATGCGAAGCAAAACTTGATCCAAAACTCCTCCTATCTCACCTGATTTAACCAACGCTACATAGGTTTTGGAGAATGCCTGAGGGTGTTTGGACATTGATGAAGAAAGGCTTTGCCCCTCTTCAATATCAGCTAAAACTTGAGAAACAACTTTCTGCATCGAACCCTTAGCCTGAGAGCGCAAAATCAAAAGCGCTTCGGTCATGGGCAAACCTGAATTTATCATTGTAGAGAACTGCCTTGTAAACGTTGCTATATCCGCAATAGTAATTCTTTCACCAAATTTTTTAATAGGATTGCCAAAAAACCCACCTTTTTCATCAATAGAAATAACAATCAAACCTCGCTTCCTAATAAGTTTTGCCGCTTGCTCAGACGTTGTAGCTTCAACTTCACCTGTAACCAAAACTCCCTTTTCATCCTTTGCTTTATACCTGTAGCGTTTCATAAAAGTCTAAACGGATTATAAATTCAAATTAAAAACTAAATCTCATTTACAAAGTAACCTTTAACTATTTATACACTATTTTGAGGATCTTACCAAGCGCATGAGTTCTTCTGGTCTCAAGGAGTAGCTTTGGGCAGTTTCAATGTCAATTTTTCCCTCTTTAATAAGATTTGCCAACGACATCTCCATAGTTTTCATACCCACCTCCGTTGAGGTTTGGATAATATTATCTATCTGATGAGTTTTTCCTTCTCTAATAGAGGCTTTAACAGCAGATGTACCAAGCATTACCTCATAGGAAACAACTCTTTTACCTGATAGAGAAGGGATCAAGCGCATTGAAAAAACAGCTTCAATTACATTTGAAAGCTGAAGTCTTACCTGCTCCTGCTGTTCATCTGGAAAAACATCCACAATCCTGTCAATTGTTTGCGCCGCCGAATTGGTATGAAGCGTAGCAAAAACCAAATGCCCAGTCTCTGCAATAGTTAAAGCGGACGCAATAGTCTCATAATCCCGCATTTCTCCAATGAGAACTACATCCGGATCCTCACGTAAAGCACTCCTTAAGGCAATCTGCCAAGAGTGGGTGTCAAATCCCATTTCTCTCTGCGAAATTATCGATTTTTCTGGCTTGAAAATAAACTCGATAGGATCTTCAATTGTGACAATATGCTCGGATCGATTGAAATTTATCTCGTTTAACATCGCCGCAAGGGTAGTTGACTTACCATGCCCTGTGGGACCGGTTACCAAGATAAAACCCTGCCTTAAATTTGTAAAAGAATGAAGTATTTTAGGTAGCCCAAGCTCATCAAGTTTCGGAATCTGCATCGGGATTTTTCTGAATGAAGCTGCTAATGACCCTTTTTGCGTATAAACATTAACTCTAAATCTTGCATTTTGATTAAATGGAAGCGAAAAATCAATCTCCTTATTCACCAAAAGTCTTTCATATTGATCAGCAGTCAAAATCTCTTTTACAAATTTATTAATAACATCTGGAGTAAGAGGGGGCTCATTGGGGATTGGGGATAAATAACCTTCAATACGAAGGTGAGGGGTTATTCCAGAAATCAAATGCAAATCAGATGCGTTTCTGTCAACTGTTAATTGTAACAACTGCTTAATTTCCATAACTTTATTTTCACTCTTGGGCAACTCTTAATACTTCTTCTAGTGTAGTCACTCCCTCCAAAACCTTCAAGTACCCATCTTGCTTCATTGAGATCATGCCTTCATCTCTTGCTTGTTTATCTATTTCCGATGAAGTGCCTCTTTCTAATATTATTCTTGCAATTTTTTCTGAAACAGGCAATACCTCAAAAATACCGACCCTTCCATAGTAACCACTATTTTCACATTCTTTGTCTCCAGCACCTTTATAAAAAGGAAGGTTTGATTTATCTTTAGGCCAAAGCGGCCCTAAAACATTCTTCATCTCTTCAATTGCTCTTGGATCGGGTTCATATTGAACTTTACATGATTCATGAATCTTTCTAACAACTCTTTGAGCTACAATTGCTGTTATTGAAGATGCAAGTAAAAAGGGTTCCGCTCCCATATCAAGAAGACGCGGCAAGGCTCCAGCCGCATCATTGGTATGAAGAGTTGAAAAAACCAAATGCCCTGTTAAAGAAGCTTGAATTGCCAAATCAGCCGTTTCCTGATCCCTGATTTCCCCTACAAGAATTATATTGGGATCTTGTCTTAAGAAAGCTCTTAAACCAGAGGCAAAAGTTAATCCTGCCGCAGGATTCACTTGAACCTGATTAACTCCTGCAATTTTATATTCAATTGGATCCTCAAGTGTAACTATGTTAACCTTAGGGGTGTTAATTTTCTGAATAATTGAATACAAAGTTGTTGTTTTACCAGAGCCTGTTGGACCAGTAATTAAAATTATTCCATGAGGTCGAAGAATTGCTTCTTCTAAATTTTTTAAAGCCCTTCCCCTTAAACCCAAATCAGGCAAATTAGGAACTCCGCCAGTCTTTTTTAATAATCTCATTACTATTTTTTCACCCCAGGCTGTTGGTAAAGTAGAAACACGCAAATCAACTTCTTCCTGTTCAGAACGAAAATTAAAACGGCCATCTTGAGGAACTCTCTTTTCATCAATTTTCATTCCCGACAAAATTTTTATCCTCGAAACTAGAGCATCATGAAGCACTTTAGGAGTAGTTAGTTTTTCCTGTAAAATACCATCGATTCGGTAGCGAACTCTGGTTGACTTTTCTTGAGGTTCAATATGAATATCCGACGCTCTAGCTTTAACTGCAAAGGATAAAATATAAGTTACAATTTCAGCAACCTTTTCCTCTCTTATCAAGCCTGTTTGTCTCACATCAAGAGTTTTGATCTTATCTTTAGGTGTAACCTCTTTTAGCGCCTCTGAAACCTCTTTAGCTAATGAGGTTGAATAACTAGTGGAAATCATCGTCTCAATTTTTGAAGGTTCAGCCGCTTTAGGCTTTATTGATAATCCAGTCTTTTGTTCAATAAATTCCAAAGCTGTAAGATCCAAAGGATCAGCCATAGCCAATACCAACTGTTTCCCCGCCAGATCAACAGATATAGGAAAAACCTTGAACTTGGCCGCAATATCTTGGGGTAAAGTGGACAAAGCTTCGGGAGATACAGGAACCGAGTTAATATCCAAATAAGGGACATTATAAAGTTCAGCCTTAGCCTTGGTTAAAGATGTTTCATCAACTATTCTCTGACTTTTGATTATTTCTTCCTGAGGATTACCAGTCTGAACTTCGGCAAGCTTAATCTGTTTAGCTCTTTCAAGATCTATAACCCCTTGAGAAACAAGAACATCGGCTAGAGTTTTTGTTCCGTCTTTACTAAAACTTTGATCCATTTGGGCAGATACCATAACAAAAATTATTAAAATTAATTTATAAATAAAAATTTCTTTAAAATATATTATGCACCAGGATAATCTCCCTTACAAGCTTTATCTTTTTAGAGAAAGTTATTTCATCTAAATCAAAAAAACAAACTAATCAATCTTCCCAACAATTTCCTACTATTAAATTAGATTATTTTGTAACTATAATTAAACCTCAATCCATTCATTTAATAATAGTGTAATAAAATATTTATAATATTTAATGTTTAAAACACTTAAAATTTATCAAAAATTATAACAACGATAAAAATTCCAAAAAAATACTCTCATGCATGCCTTTCTTTACATAGGTAAAAATTCAAAACTAACCAATGAAAAAGTGCTTGAAAGTGCAATTTCAAAGGGAAAAGTTTTTGAATTCCCCATTAAAAAAATTGAAGATGTACGTTCCCTAAATAATTTCACCAAATTTAAACAAGACACACCAATTTCGATAATTATTAAAGACATAGATTTGGCAACAAAAGAAGCCTTGAATGCATTTCTTAAAAACCTTGAAGAGCCGAATGAAAATATCTTCTTTTTTTTAACGGCAAAAAGTGAATTCAACCTTTTGTCGACGATAACTTCAAGGTGTCAAATAATCAAAATCCTAGGTGATTATGAAGAGAACTCACGGGATAATCCTGAATACTTTTTGAAGATGTCTTTTGGCGCAAAAATCAATTTTCTGGAAAAGTTTAAAACGAGAGACGAAGCAAAGGATTTCTTAAAAGCTTTTATTCTCTGGGCTCATAAGGAATTAATATCAGGAAAGGAAAAAAAATTACCATTAACCAGAATTATTAGACTTTGCCAAAATACAATTAATAATCTAGAATTAAACGCAAATCTAAACTTACAAATGACAAATTTAGCAATAAAATTATCCAAAATAAAACTTTGAAAGGTAAATCTATTCAGGTATAATTGGTATATCTTCCAATATTATCAAAATGAGTCAGACTAAAACATATACAGCAAAAGAAATACAAGTTTTAGAAGGTTTAGAACCAGTCAGAAAAAGACCGGGAATGTTCATTGGTTCGACTGATACAAGAGGCTTACACGAAGCGGTAAGAGAGATAGTCGACAACTCGGTTGACGAAAGTTTTGCAGGAGTTGCAAAAAATATCTGGGTTAGGCTTTCCAGCGATGGTTCAATAACAATCCGCGATGATGGAAGAGGAATACCAGTTGATAAACATTCTTCAGGCATATCAGCTTTAGAACTTACCATGACAAAACTCCATGCAGGCGGAAAATTTGGAGGGGGAGCGTATAAAGTTTCAGGAGGACTTCACGGCGTTGGCGCATCAGTAGTCAACGCTTTATCAAAATACTTCAGAGTCATCGTTTTACGCGACAATAAAGCCTATTTTCAGGAATATGAAAAGGGTATTCCCAAAAAACCGGTCAGTATCGCCAGCCAAGAACAGCTTAATAAATGGCTCCCCAAAGAATGGGGTATATCCATTGGAAAAAATTTAACCGGCACTATAACAACATTCATCCCTGACGACAAAGTGTTTCAAACAACCACATTCGATCCCGTCAAAATAAAAAACCTCTTACGCGACAGAGCTTATTTGGTTTCCGGCCTTTATTTTCACTTTTTTAATGAAGCAGATAACGAAATCGCAAATTACTATTTTGAAGGAGGAATAAAATCGCTTGTCGCCCACAGCAATAGAGGGAAAAATACATTATCTGATGTGATTTATTTTAAAAAAGACACAGACAGCATATCAATCGAAGTAGCAATCCAGTATACAGACTCTTATACTGAAAACATCAAAGGCTTTGTTAACGGAATTAATACCACAGACGGGGGAACACATATAACCGGTTTTCGAATGGCATTAACAAGATCAATTGGAGATTACGCCAAAAAACTAAATGGAAATGAAAAAAACGACAATGGAAACCTGATTTCAGGAGAGGACATGAAAGAAGGGCTAAACGCAGTTGTTTACGTAAAGATGCCCTCGGACAAACTTCAGTTTGAAAGCCAGACAAAAGCAAAACTAAATAATCCCGAAGTTCAGGGTTTTGTTTCATCCGTGGTAAAAGAGGGTATGGATACATACCTTGAGGAGCATCCAAACGACGCAAAAAGAATACTAGAAAAAATTTACCTAGCCGCTAAAGCTCGCTTAGCTGCAAGAGCTGCAAAAGAAGCAGTTTTAAGAAAAGGAGCTTTAGAGGGAGCCACTCTTCCCGGCAAACTTGCAGATTGCCAGTCAAGAGATCCTGAAATATCAGAGCTTTACATTGTTGAGGGCGATTCAGCCGGTGGTTCAGCCAAACAAGGAAGAGACAGACGTTTTCAAGCAATATTACCACTAGGTGGTAAAATCCTAAATACAGAAAGAGCTCACTTGGATAAAATAGTAAAATTTGAAGAATTAAAAGACTTAATTGTTGCCCTCGGCGCTGGAGTAGGGGATACCATTAACTACGATAAGATCCGCTACAAAAGAATAATTATTATGACTGATGCTGATGTTGATGGAGAACATATCAAAACTCTTCTTTTAACCTTCTTCTACCGCCATATGCCTGAAATAATAAAAAAGGGTTACCTTTATATCGCTCTTCCACCTTTATATCGAATCCAAATTGGCAAAGAATCTAAATACGTCTATAACGAAGAAGAAATGATGGCTGCTATCGGAAAAAATGAAAGAAGCAAAATAACAGTACAACGCTATAAAGGATTGGGTGAAATGAATCCAGAACAACTCTGGGATACCACCATGGATCCAAAACAAAGAATTTTAAAACAAGTTTCCATTGAAGATGCACAGGAAGCGGATAGAATATTTTCAATTCTGATGGGTGAGGAAGTTGCACCTCGCAAAAAATTTATACAAACACACGCAAAACTTGCAACGCTGGATATCTGAAAAAAAGATATTTACAAAGTTCGGTATTTTTGTATAAAATACCAGATAAGGACTTATCAGAAAGTCTTTTTTATTTGAAATAAATTTGAACTATGGATATACAAATAGTAGCTTTGTTTTTAGCTCCGTTAACTGCAATCTCGGCACTAGCATATGGCCTGTATCTTTCAAGAAATGTATTAAAAGAAAAAGAAGGTTCAGAAAAACTCCAAAAAATCGGAAACGCCATTAAAGAGGGAGCGATGAGTTATCTTGCCAAACAGTTTAAGGTGGTTTTTCCGCTAATGGGACTTCTCACATTAATCATCGCCGCAACCTTAGGAATAGGTGTGGCAATAACCTTTCTTCTGGGAGCAGTTTTCTCGGCAACTATCGGTTATTTCGGCATGTGGATTGCCGTTAAGGCAAATGTTAGAACCGCTAATGCGGCTACAAAAGGTTTAAATCCAGCATTAAAGATCGCTTTTGGAGCAGGAACAGTTAATGGAATGTTGGTTGTAGGGTTAGGGCTTTTGGGAGTTTCTCTTATTTATATGTGGAGCTATTTTACATTTATTGATAAAGGTGCGGAAATTGTTGCAAACAAAGCAACTGAAGTTTTGGTTGGATATGGCTTTGGTGCGGCACTTTTGGCTTTATTTATGAGGGTTGGAGGGGGAATCTTTACAAAAGCCGCTGATGTTGGAGCTGATTTGGTTGGAAAAATCGAAAAGGGTATCCCTGAGGACGATCCTAGAAATCCTGCTGTTATCGCCGATAATGTTGGAGACAATGTGGGCGACTGCGCCGGAATGGCTGCTGACGTTTTCGAGTCCTATGCACTCACAATTGTTGCAGCAATGATTTTGGGAGGGCAGATGTTTGGTTTAGCCGGTGTTGTTTTTCCACTCATCGCCAGATCAGGAGCTATAATTACTTCTATTCTTGGCACTTTCTTCGTAAAAGCCAAAAATGATCAAGAAAATCCAATCAAACCACTCATGCGGGGATTTATTGTTTCCGCAGTTTCGGCTTTAATAATCTTTATGGCATTGGCTGTTTATCTTTTGGGAGAACCAAAGGCCGGCTACGCGGCAATATCGGGAATTATATCCATGCTGGCCTTACTTTATATCACCAAATATTATACTGGACCCGGTGAAAAACAAGTCGTTATCATCGCAAAATCTTCACAAACTGGTGCAGGAACAAATCTAATTACCGGAATGTCAATAGGGATGGAATCTACTTTCGTTTCGACATTAATCATCGTCGCAACAATATTTGTAGGATACTTGTTCTTAGGATTTTATGGAATTTCTCTCGCAGGAATGGGAATGCTGGCAACAACAGGAATTATCATGTCTTTAGACACGTTCGGACCAATTTCTGACAATGCAGGAGGCATTGCTGAAATGGCAGGTTTAAAAGGCAAAGCTGAAAAAATAACAGCGGGTCTAGACGCTGTTGGAAACACAACCAAAGCCTTGACCAAGGGTTTTGCAGTAGGTTCAGCCGCTGTTGCAGCTTCCAGTCTTTTTGCTACATATTTCGAAGCAACAGGCCTAACCAAAATAGATATTGCCGAACCCTTAACTTTTATTGGACTTCTAATAGGAACGGCTCTGCCTTTTCTTTTTTCATCACGGCTTATTGGATCTGTCGGACGAGCCGCTTTCCAAGTTGTGGAAGAAGTTCGTAGACAGTTTAAAGAAATTAAAGGCATAATGTCCGGAAAAGCAAACCCCGACTATTCAAAAGCAGTTGAAATTGTGACTTCAGCTGCCCAAAAAGAACTGGTTATACCAGCATTAATGGTAATAGGATTACCTATTTTGGTTGGATTTTTAGGAGCAGGTAGTCTCGGCGGCTTTTTAGGAGGAGTTGTAGCATCAGGACTCATGCTCGCGTTTTATATGTGTAATACAGGAGGGGCATGGGACAACGCTAAAAAATACATTGAAGAAGGAAACTTCGGTGGAAAGGGGAGTGATACACATAAAGCTTCTATCGTGGGAGACACAGTTGGAGATCCACTCAAAGATACTTCAGGTCCTGCCCTTAACCCAATGATGAAAATTGTTCAAATTGTTGCCCTCCTTATTGCTCCTTTTTTAATTTAATATATCTACTAAACTTAGTATTTATTTAAAATAATCCCTCATCAATAATTATTAAAGTTTTATAGTTATAAAAACCTGATACTTATCCAAGAATACCTAAAATAAATACATACTATAAATACACAATACAAACCCGAAAGGTTCAAACCTAATCAACCCGTCGGGTTGAATAGGTTCAAACCCTTCGGGTAATAAACAAAAACAAAGCTAAACAATACACAAAAGTTAAATAATTAATCAAATACTAAAATTAAAAATATAAACTATTCTATAAATAAATATTAAGAATCACCTTTTGGAATATCTTCCCATCAAAGAAGCTGATGTAATTATGTGCCCTTCCATTTTTTTGTCTAATTCTTTTCTTCCAGAATTAATATCCAAGTCTAAAGTAGTATCAAGAGCAAAGAGTTTGAAAAAATATCTATGTGTTCCAGATGGGGGACATGGACCACCATATTCATTCTTACCAAAATCGTTTTTCCCAATTTGAGCGTTTTCTGGCAATTTTCCCTCATCAATCCTATATATTGAAGGATCAATATTCCAAAGTAAAAGATGATTCCAAATACCCATTGGAGCATCAGGGTCGTCAACAATCAAAACTAAAGACTTTGCATTTTCAGGGACATTAGAAATTAAAAGTGGAGGAATTATATTCTCACCATCGCAGGTATATTTCGGCGGAATTAATTCACCATCCAAAAAAGCATTACTTTCAATTTTCAGACTACTTTGCATAGATACCTTTGGCTCTTTAGTAAAATCATTCTGGCCCTTAGAAAAAAATTCTGACTTATAGATTATAAATGGGAAACCAATTATTATTATAACAATTAAAAAAAATAAATATTTCTTCATAAATTCTTAATTAATAATAGCACGAATCAAAAAAAGTAATATAATTACATGTGTTGAGGAAAACTATGGAAATATCCGAAAAAATAAACCAGCTCAAATTAAAACTCGTACACTATCAAGAAAAACTTGCTAGAGAAATGATAGGCTATGGAGGTGTAAAACACGAATCTGCAGCATCTGAAATTAAACATGATAAAGTAATGGTTTTACAAGCAATAATCGAAGAAATTAAAGAAGAAATAGCCAATTTAGAAAAGAAAAAGAAATTAAAGAAATTTTGATTTGATATTCAGACATTATTTTGATAACATGTATCCCACTTTTAAACTGCCTTCATATCTGGTTTAAGGCTGCCCAATCTTCATTAAGATTCTTAGCCAAACTTTATGAAAATCAATCTCAAAAAACTGCTTGCAGGAATGTCGCTAGGAGCGGTATTTGTTTTCTTTTACGGCTATATCAAACTCAAACCTTATACTGCATCAATCCAAACGCAAGAAAACAATCAACAATTAATTATCACAAAATTCAACAATAAACCCAAAATAACACCAACAAAAGATAGATTTAATAAAATAAATACTCAATTATTTCAAAACAATGTCCAATATATCGAACTCTACAAATTTGAAAATCAATTTATGGAAATCTTAAATAAAAATCCAAAAACTGTCACAGCAAACAAAGATTTTTTATCAAAAACAACAACAACTTCAGATAACCAAAATAAAATTCAAAAAAGTCAAAAATCATCACAAATAAATTCGCCGAAAGAAATTATCCAATTGATAGAAAAATACGCAAGCACTTACGGAGTTGACAAAAATATGATGATAGGAATCGCCAAATGCGAATCTAATTTTAAGGAAAATGCTGTCAATGGACCATACGTTGGAATTTATCAATTTGTTGCAGGAACCTGGATCTCAAATAGGCGTGTTATGGGTTTGGATGAAAGTCCTGATTTACGTTACAATGCTGAGGAATCAATAAAAACGGCGGCTTTTAAGATGAGCCGTGATGGATTTGGAGCTTGGCCAGTATGTCAACATAAAGCGAAAGATTTATTAGCATCCAAGCAATAAAAAATTGATATTTTTCTTAAAGTAAAAATAAATGAGAATTCTAAGATATAGAAAGTATTTAAATATGACCTTTAAAATACCGAACAATTTAAAAACCTTTGTTATTTAGTTTTTCACCATTTAAAATAAGAATAATATCTTTCAAAATTTCAGTATTGTGCAACTAATAAATTAAAAATAAATCCCAATATAAAATAATTTGTCATAATTTAAAAATCTCTAAAGTAAAATAAGTGGTAATAAATTTTTAAAAACTTAAAATTATAAAATATATATTTAAAAAAATACACAAAATTAAATCTTGATATACCATATTTCAATAAACTGTTTTTTTTATCTTCAAAAAAATTTCAAAATCTGATATAAAATATTATTCCAATTCGGATTAAGATAAACACTCATATTTAAAAATTCAAAAACTTATGTATAGAAGGAAAGTAAAATTAATTTCAATTAATATAGAAGTATAATTTAACCAAATACTATATGAAACAAAGAATTGTTTGCATCTTTGCCCATCCGGATGATGAGGCTTTTGGACCAGCAGGTACTATCGCAAAGTTTGCAGGAAAAAAGGAAGTTTATCTTATTTGCGTGACAAATGGCAACGATAAAACGAATAATATAAAAAATCTGGCAAAAATTAGGAGGCAGGAACTTTATAAATCCTCTAAAATATTGGGAATCAAAAAGGTATATCTCCTCAACTATGAAGACGGTGAATTGTCAAATAACAAATACTACAAGCTAGCTGAAGATATCGCAAAGATATTAAAAGTGATTAAACCTCAAAATCTAATAACATTTGAAATGAGAGGCGTTTCTGGCCACCTAGATCATGTTTTTTGTTCGATGGTATCCAGTTTTCTATTCAAAAAGCTCAATTTCATTAAAAAAATTTACTATTTCGCCGAAAGGCTAGAAATATCCAACAAGATGAAAAATTATTTTATTTTTTTTCCAAAGGGATTTAAAAAAAACCAAGTAGATCAAATTATTGATGTTTCAAAATATTGGGATAAAAAAATAAGAGCAATAAAGACATATAAATCACAGAAAAAAGATGCTGAAAGAATCCTAAATTTACTAAAAAATTATCCTCGAGAAGAATATTTCTTTATTTCAAAAAAGTAGAAATATTTCCCGTATTTTAGGGATAATTATCTACTTGTACTCATATTTTATAAAAGGTAAAATAGTACTAGGCTTTCGAGCCTGATTTTTTTTCAATGGACATAGGAAAAGTTAAACCAGCTTCAATCACCGAAGAAATGCAGAAATCCTATTTGGATTACGCAATGAGTGTTATTGTCGCACGCGCTTTACCAGATGTTCGTGATGGACTAAAACCAGTCCACAGAAGAATCCTTTACGCAATGCACCAACTGGGCTTAATTCACACTTCAGGTTTCACAAAAAGCGCAAAAGTTGTTGGTGAGGTCTTAGGAAAATACCATCCTCACGGAGATATGGCAGTTTACGATTCTTTAGTCAGAATGGCACAAAATTTTTCCCTTAGATATCCACTCATAAACGGACAGGGAAATTTTGGTTCTGTAGACGGAGATCCAGCAGCAGCCATGCGATATACAGAAGTAAAACTGGCAAAAATATCTGAATTTATGCTTAAAGATATTGAAAAAGATACAGTTGAGATGATGGACAACTTTGATGCAACTCTCAAAGAACCTGTTTTTCTTCCAGCTCTTTTACCAAATCTTCTCCTAATGGGTTCTGAAGGAATTGCCGTCGGTATGGCAACAAAAATTCCTCCTCACAATCTTAAAGAAGTTGTTGATGCAATTGTAGCCACCATAAAAAGAGGTTCGGTTGTCTTTGAAAAAGAGACCCAAGAACAAACAACAGATTTTGTAATTAAAAAAATAAACTTAATAGCTTCAGGAGAAGAAGAGCAAAAAAAAGATGAAGAATTAAAACCAAGCGAAGTATCCTTTGAAAGTCAAATCACCATCGAGGAACTCACTCAAATACTACCGGGTCCTGATTTTCCCACCGGTGGAGCAATATACGACGCTGCATCTTTAAGAGAAGTTTACGCAACGGGTAAGGGAAAGATAACTGTAAGAGGAACAGCTGAAATAACCCAAACTGCAAAAGGTAAAAATCAAATAATAATATCCGAAATTCCTTATCAAGTAAATAAATCGGAATTGGTTAAAAAAATTGCGGAATTGGTTAAAGAAAAAAAAATAGTTGGTATATCGGACCTTCGCGACGAATCAGACAAGGAAGGTATGAGGATTGCTATAGATCTTAAAAAAGACGCAAGACCCAAAGCAATCCTTAACAATCTTTTCAAGCACACAAAACTTCAGACTTCTTTTCCAGCAAATTTTGTCGCCTTAGTAGAAGGCACGCCATACACCCTAAGTCTCAAACAAATAATTACCGAGTACATTAAACACAGGCAAAAAGTTATAGCAAAAAGGACTATCTTCGATCTAACTGCAGCTAAAAGACGCGCCCATATTTTAGAAGGATTAAAAATTGCATTAGATAACCTTGACGAGGTTATTTCAACAATAAGGAAAAGCCGCACCCAAGAGGAAGCAAAAATTAACCTAATGAATAAGTTTTCCTTATCAGAAATTCAGGCAACGGCAATATTGGACATGCAACTAAGGCGCTTGGCGGCTTTGGAAAGAGAAAAGATAGAAAAAGAATATGAGGAAGTAAAGAAAATTATAGATCAACTAACTGCAATCCTTAAAAATCCGAATAAAATTTTAGAAATAATAATCAACGAATTAGAAGAGCTCAAAGAAAAATTTGGCGATCCTAGAAGGACAAAAATTTATAAACAAAAAATTGGAGAATTTAGTGAGGAAGATCTTATCCCGAATGAGGAAACTTTAGTTATGGTTACCAAAACAGGCTATATTAAAAGAGTTTCAAGATCAATTTACAGAACGCAAAGAAGGGGAGGAAAGGGGGTTACGGGCATGACAACCAAAGAAGAAGATGAAATTGACCATCTAGTCGCCGCATCAACCCACGATACCATGCTCTTTTTTACTAATAAAGGAAAAGTTTACGGTCTAAAAACATGGGAAATTCCTGAATCTTCAAGACAATCAAAAGGACAGGCAATTGTCAACCTAATTGATTTGGATCAAGATGAAAAAATAATGTCTGTTTTACCTTTTAAAGAGAAAGGAAATGGACATTTAATAATGGCGACAAAAAATGGGACTGTTAAAAAAACTCAAATTAAACAATTTTCAAACCTACGTTCTTCTGGTTTGATAGCTATAAAACTTGATCCAAATGACTCTTTAGTTGCAGTTCATGAAACAACCGGGCAGAATCATATTCTCCTTTTAACCAAAAAAGGCAAAGGTATTAGATTTCCGGAAGCCAATGTCCGCCCTATGGGAAGAGCTACATCGGGAGTCAGAGGAATAAAACTAGAGACAGGAGATAAAGTCATTGGAATGGAAACTCTTCCAGCAACCAAAGAAAGACCTCAGGATAAAAGAAAGAAATTCTTTATCGACGCACTTACTATTTCGGAAAAGGGCATCGGCAAAAGAACTCCTGTTCAATACTTTCCGGAACAAAGACGTGCAGGAAAAGGGGTGAGAGCCGCTATTATAAATGAAAAAACTGGTGATCTAGCCACAGCGACTTTTGTAAATCAAGAAGTTGAACAAATCATAATAACCAGCAAATTTGGTCAGGTGATTAAATTACCTCTAAAAAATATTCCACAAATGGGCAGGGCTACTCAAGGTGTCATCTTGATGCGCTTTACAGACAAAAAGGACTCTGTCGCAGCTGTCGCTGCTCTGGAAAAGGATGGAGAAAATGAAGAAGAAATCAAACCTAATTCCACCTAAAACCCGAAAGGTTTGAACCTAATCAACCCGACGGGTTGATTGAACTCAGGAAGATAAAAATTCCTGAAATTCTTCAGGGTAAGGGTAATCGTGGTCCTGACGTGGTTTAGATATAACTTTTAGGTTGGGGTTAACAGAATGATAAAATTCCCTTGCTTCATCATACTCAACAAACTTATCCTTTTCATTTTGTATACACAATATCTTTTCTCCAGAAATATTAGAAACAACTTCATTTAATAACTTCCGTATCTCATTTCCTTTTATATTCGCAATTCCACATAAAACTACTTTATTTACCTGGTAAACAATTTTAGGAATCAAATTAAGAGCAACATAAACTCCCACCGATTTCGCCAAAATGTTAACTTTTTCCTTCCCAATTTCCTCCTGAATTTTTTTCAGTTCGTAAGTTAATATGAAACTTCCACTTGTCCAATGCCTCCAATAGTGGACAATAACCTCATGTCCCAAATTTAATTGAGCCTTAATATTTTCAGCCCAATCCTTATTATATGGTGAATATCCTGGTAAGATTATAGTCTTCATTTATCAAGCTCCTTTTCCATGAAAAGCTTCGTGTACATCTTTCAAATGTTTATGAGTAACGTGAGTATAAATTTGGGTCGTTGAAACATTTTTATGTCCAAGCATTTCCTGAACACTCCTTAAATCTGCACCTGCCATTAAAAGATCTGTAGCAAACGAATGTCTAATTGTATGGGGAGTTGCATCAACTGGCAATTTAATTTTCTCTCGGTATTTTTTTATCATCCTTTGTATTGAACGTGGAGTTAATCTCATTTTTTCATCTGGGATTGAAGGATCGATTTTTCCTTTGTGACGTATAAAAAGAGGCTTATAATGGTCGTCTCTGCACCTTAAATATTCTTTTAACCACTTCACGGCACGATTTGACAAAAAAACCACCCTCGCTTTCCCTCCTTTACCAATCACTCCAAATTCCCTTCTTTCCAAATCCAGCTTATCTTTATCTAATTTAGAAACCTCCGAAACTCGCAGACCAGTTGAAAATAAGAGTTCCAAAATAGCCTTATCACGCTTACCCTGAATTGTGGATAAACTAGGGGCATTTAAAAGTCTATCAATCTGTTCTCCAGTTAAAAATTTTACCTGTCTTTCTTCAATCTTCGGTAAATCTATCTTATCCGGAGACATTACCTTATAATCATTCTTAATCAACCAACGCAAAAATGACCTTAAAGAAATAACATGATATACTTGCGTTCTTCTGCCCAAATACCCCCCCTTACCATCCGAAAGCCTAGTCAAATAGACTCTATATTGTCTAATTATTTCGGGATTTATGTCTTGCAACTTCAACCTAACTCCTTCATCTGATAACCACTTAACAAAACGCATTAAGTAATGTCTATAATTCCTTATCGTTAGGGGAGAGGCACCTTTTTCAACTTCCAGATATTCCAAAAAATCATTTATTTTAAGATTTATTTCCGAAGATTCAATCTGGGCAGATTCCTTCATTAAAAAAAGTTTATCCAATGAGAAATCATTTGTCAATATTGTGCGACATATATATTTTATACCTTAAACAAAAATTTACATATAAAAATTAATTGTTAAAAAAACCAATTAAATTCATCTAAATTTATAATATGAATAAAATCATAAAAAATTGTTAAAAAGTTTTTATCTTAAATTATCTTAAAAAAGCGAAAAATATCCTTATTCTAATAGATCCTAAGCAACTTTTAATAAAAATGTATTTAATCTAATATGTTTATAACCCTCAAGCACAAATAGGGGATTTTAAAATAATTAAATATTATGAACACACTACTTCGGTAATTATTCGGTTATAGAAATATTATAAGCTTATAAATTAGAGAATATAAATTAGACAAGACGATGACAAAAAGGAAGTTTATGATAAAAAAAACTTAAAAGTTAACTTTATATTAATAATTAACCCCACTCTAGCTTAAATATAATATATGACGCAAAAGTATTATTGTGCGACATTATAGTATTATTATTCCCTCCTAATTATCTCGACATATTTTTAATCTAACCCCTTATCCAAGAAATGGAGTACAAATTATCTAACTCAAGTTAAAAATACTAAATTAATCTTCTACTTATAAAAATATTTTAAAAATTTTTACAATAATATAAATTCATCTCCTCCAAAAAGTTATCCACAATAAGGCTAAATTATAAATCTATGCAAATTATTTCACTTAAAATAGATATAAAAGAAGAAAATATAAAATTAATTGATAAAATAATCTGACTATATCAATCCCCATCAATTAAAACATTCGGGTATTATTAGATATTTAACCAATGTACCGTTGTGTGAAAAAACCCCATAATAATTGTGAAAATTAAATTAATACTAATTACCCTATAATATTATTATAGGATGATACAACTACTCTACTTCCCTACCTTCTGTGTATAGCAAATTTTTTTATTTTAAAATAATCAAAATATTTCTAATTCAAGTTAAGCACCCCAGCGTGTTACAAATAACATACCTAAAAAAACCGCTATCCCAACAATTAAATACTCCCTTATTGTTTTTGAAAAAAGCCTTTGATCCAAATAAGCTTGTCCCAGTCCCAGTAAAATATACGAAGCTATTGTCAAAAATATCGAGCCTACAACCAAGGTAACCGGCCAAAAAAATATAGCTACCGCTATTTCACTTAAAGCAAAACTAGCCACAAAAGACAGGCTTAAAAGATCTGTCTTAATAAAATTTTCCAATGGTATTGACCAAAATCCTTGTAAAAAAATAGGAAAAGATAAAATTAAAACAAAAATACTATTCAAATATAAAGGCCACTTAAAAGATAATATCAGGTTAAATATAAGAAAAAAAGTGAACAAAGTTAAAATAAAACCAACTCCCCTAGCGGCCCTAATTAAGGCTATTGTTCTTATTGCAGAAACAGTATAGATATTCATTGTCAAGCACAAAGCATATATTCCGATACCATAAAATATAACTATCAGTATCTGAGTCAATAGACTCGATGGAAGAAGAAACCAAAAAAAACCAACTCCCAAAGTATAGAAAAATGGCAATATTAAAGTTAATAGAGTAGAATTTATACCCAGTCCTTCGAAAAGGCTCCACACAAAGAGGATTATCGTTAGCAACCCGTGTATCGCCAACGCTAAAAATTTACGTTCATCGGGTAAAAACTGAACAGCCAAAAAACCAAAAGATAAAAACAACGAAGTAATCAAAAACCTTTTCCTTTTGCTCAATTTAAACACATTAAAAATTAGCTGATTTGTTTCAAAATATCCTCTGATATATCTACATTTGCATAAACCTTTTGTACATCCGGATTCTCGTTAAGGGTATCTAAAAATTTCAACACTCTTTGAGCATCTGAAAGATTATCTACAGATAGCACATTTTTTGGCCTTTGCATTATCTCAAAAGAAATAACTTTAAAACCACTTAATTCAATCTTTTCCCTAATCTGAGTCACCAAAGAAGGTTTAACATAAACTTCAATAGCATCTTGAGTTTCCTCTATATCGTCAGCTCCTAACTCTATTAGTTTGAGAGTCTGATCTTCTATATTATTTTCCTTCTTAATCACAATTAGCCCGATTTGTTCAAAATTGTAGGAAACCGAACCAGGCCCGGAAAGATTTCCCCCTCCTCTTTCAAAAAGGTTCTTTATCTCTTGAGATGTTCTATTTCTATTATCAGTCGCTGCTTCAACAATGACAGCTACCCCTGCTGGTCCAAATCCCTCATAGGTTACCTCCTCCACCCTCTCTTTAGAGCCCAAAGCCTTGGAAATTGCTCTCTCTATATTATCTTTAGGCATATTTGCCGCCTTTGCTCTCTCAACAGCAACTCTCAACTTATAATTTGAATCAACATCCCCTCCCCCGCCAACTTTCACTGCAATCGAAATTTCTTTGGCAAGTTTAGAAAACATCTGACCCTTTTGAGCATCTCTACTTTCCTTCTGACGTTTTATTGTTGCGTAGTGTGAATGTCCCGACATGTCTAATTTTGATATTATACATCAAATCCATCTTGACATTAAACTCCCTGTAACTATACTCAATAAGCAAAGCAAGTTTATAAAGAAACCTATGAGGGACCTTGCCCAAGAAGCGATAGAAAAAGCTTTAGATTGTGAATGGGATCAAGCAATTGAACTTAACAAAGAAATATTAAAAAATGATCCATCCGACATTGATGCGTTAAATAGATTAGCAAGAGCTTATTCAGAAAAAGGCAACATAAAAAAAGCAAAAGAAACCTCTCAAAAAGTATTAAAAATCGATCCCTATAATTCAATAGCATTAAAATGTATTTCAAAATGGAAAAACGCTCAAAAAATAGATTTGGCTAAATCTACACCAACCAATGCGCAAATATTCTTGGAAGAGCCTGGCAAAACTAAAGTCGTATCTCTTATACATCTCGGGAGTAAATGTATTATTGCTAATCTTGACGCGGGTGACGAAGTTGTAATTAATTCCCATTCTCACAGAGTATCCATCACCACTCTTGATGGAAAATATATCGGCAGACTTCCTGATAATCTCTCAGCAAGACTAAGAAAGTTAATCAACATGGGAAACAAGTATGAATCTTTCATCAAATCAATTTCCCCTACTGAGGTTAAAGTGTTTATTAGAGAAAAGAGTAAATGTCCCAAACTTGCCGATATCCCCTCTTTTTCTACTGAAAAGATTGATTATATCTCTTTCACCCCACCGGAACTAGTCCACAAAAAAGAAGATCTCATGAATATGCCTGAAGAATTCGAAAAGGACGAATAAATCAATAAAATTTAGCAAAATTCCTACCGATAACAATTTCAACATCGGACGAGATTTCGTTAACTACCAACTTGTCTTCGCATTCAAAAACCTTCGAAAATATTCTAAGTATCTTTTCACTTTTTGCCTTAAGCATACAAACTCCCTCAAAATTATTTATCTTTTCAATCGCCGTAACCTTAGAACCTAAAATTTCAACTATATAACCAACTTCTCTAGACTTGCTTTCTGAACCTGTAGCATCCTTAATTAAAACCCTAACCATATTTTCGGATAAAAATGGCTCCGAAAAAATTGATACTATTTCCTGAGGTAAAACTTTTGTAACTTGATAACCACTGGAATCATCCGAAAGCTTTACCTTTTCAAGAAAGGTAGTCTCTCCCAAATTAACTTCAGATCTTCCACTACCTTTTACCTTAAAATTGAATAGTATTATCTGCAACCTATCACCCAATGATAAATTTGTTTTGTATCTCAAATATAGAAATTTTAAAAGATCTTTCAGACTTACTCTATCAAAAATTGAAGCCGGCACTTCTGCCCATGAGTAAACAGGCAGCTTCATAGACATTGTTATAGTTCTTACTAAAAGACTTCCTGAAAAATTTTCTTGCTTTCCCAGTTCCCACAGACTTCCTATTTTCCAATACCCATATCCCCCAGAAACTCTAATTTCCGTATTTTTGGGAATCTTTACTTTGTGAATTTCATAAAGATTTGGATCAAAAACAATCAAATTTACAAAATTATCGTCATTTTCAACCAACAGCGAAAGTTTCTCATCTCTCTCCCACTTATCAGTTTTAAAAATGCAACTGAAGATTTTAAAGAAAAAAAACATTAAAAATAAAAAAATAGCAAATACGACAATTTTTTTTCCGGTTTTAATATCAAAAATGAATAATCTTTTTTTTCTCTTCCTAGAGATCATTTTTAAAAACATCCAATCAAAAAGAAATCAACCTATTAAAGTGATTTTTTCCAGCCTTCCTCAATTTCCCGTCCATAAACCCATATATCCTAAGTAAATTTCTTATATGATCACCTGCAACGATTTCCGGGACAATCACATAATCAGCACCTTTTTCATACATTCTAATAGCATTTGTCCTTGTACCTGAAGTAAAAATTGACAAAGGTTTGCTTTTTAATCTGCTAATATATTCTAAAATAACAGAATTTTCATTCAAACCATCTATGGTAGATATAACCATTCTCGCTTTATCGATTTGCGCTTTTTCCAAAATATCGGGATCGGTAATATCCCCAAAAATAACGGGGTGGTTTTCCTTAGAAAGTTTTTTATAAACCTTGGGATTAAAATCCACAACCAGATAATCCAATCCCCTATTCTTAAAAAACGACAACAATCTAGCACCAGTTCTATAACAACCAACAAGTACAATGTGATTACTAAAATCATCTGCTTTTATATCAATAAGATCTTTCGGGTTTCCCCTTTCGATAAAACTCAATAATTTCCTTAACTTTCCGTATATTCTATCGGAGAAAAAGACCAAATAAGACGATGTTGTCATTGTAACGGCAGCAAGAATCGTTGTTAAAGTTAAAAATTTTTTTTCCAAATGACCCAAGGAAACTCCCACCATCGTAATTTTTAAAGAAAACTCGGATATTTGAGAAAGAGTCAACGAAGTCAAAAACGAAGTTCTTTTGCGAAAGTTGAAAAATCCCATCACCAAAGCAATAATTAAAGGCTTTACAACAAGAACCAAAAAACTAAAAATCAGTAACGGATATAAGACACTTACTATACCCTCTATTGACAATTTAGCACCTAAACTTAAAAAAAAGAGGGTAATGAAAAAATCTTTCAAAGGTTTCGTTCGGGAACCTATTTCTAGATGTTCAGGCAAATTAGAAAGCGCAATACCTGCTAAAAATCCTCCCATCTCAAAAGAAAAACCCAAAACATTACCTGTTAAACTTGCCAATCCTAACGCCCATGCAATACTAAAAATAAAAATTAGTTCCGTTGAAGTTGCTATATATTTTTCAAAAAGATTGGGCAAAACTTTTTTTGACAAAAACCACAAACTCAAAAACAAGAAAAAAGCCTTTAAAAAGACTATCAAAGAATCAAAACTAAAATTTGCCAAACCGCTTATACTCGATAATGCTATCAACAATAAAATCGCAAACAAATCCTGAATAACCAATATTCCAACTGAAATCTTGCCATAAACACTGTTTAAGGTATTTTTTTCTGACAAAAGTTTTACGGAAATTATGGTTGAAGAAAAAGAAACTACAAAAGCAAAATAAAAAGAAACTATTAGATCTAAACCAATAAATAACCCTACTAGCAAACTAACCAAAAACGTCAAAAAAATTTGGATTAACCCGACATAGAAAGCTTCCCTTACAATTAAAGAAATATCACGAATATTCATCTCCAAACCGACCAAAAAAAGTAAAAATATTATCCCCAAATTTCCGAAATTTTCGATAAGCTGATAATCCTTCAATATACCAGTCAGAGTTAATATAAATCCCGATAATAAATATCCCACCAGCAATGGCTGTTTAAACCTGAAGGCTATTACTCCAAAAAAAGCCGCAGGAATTAAAAGCAAGGATATCTGCGATAGTTCAAGCATAATTTAGGTTATTATCAAGCTTAAGTAGTTTAGGAAATCTTTTCAAGCGAGACTAAAACTTTTTTCAGTTCCTCCGGAAGTTTACTTTCAATTTTTATAAGCTCATTTAAACTTGGATGAATAAAAGATACGCTATTTGCGTGAAGAAAAAGCCGTTTACACCATAATCTATCTTTTTTTGAGGTTTTCCTTCCGGCGTAAAGTTGATCAGAAACTACCGGATATCCCAAATATCTTAAATGTATTCTAATCTGATGAGTTCTCCCCGTCTTCGGTTTGATATCTAAAAAAGAAAAAATATCATTACCCTTTTTATAATGAGAGATTACTCTATAAAATGTTTCTGCTTGTCTCCCGCCCGGCAAGACGCCAAATTTTTCGCGGGACCAAGGTAACCTTCCAACCGGCACGTCTACTCTACCGGTAGAGGGCTGAACTTTGCCATGCACTAAGGCTAGATAATTCTTCTCAATTAATCTTTTTTTAAACTGATTTTGTAAATTAAAAAAAGCATTTTCATTTTTGGCAATTATAATAACTCCGCTTGTTTCTTTATCCAACCTGTGAACTATACCCGACCTCATCTTTACACTTTTAGCTAAGAGATAATTAAACTTTTCACTTAACCATTTCTGTAAAACAAAATTATTCTTGACTGTCTGAGAATCATTAGTTATCCAGCCTGAAGGTTTATCAACTACAATTAAAACATCATCTTCAAACAATATTTTCGGGTTATCAATCATTATGAGGCTGTCTAAATTAAATCAAGACAATAAAATAAAACTTAATTATTTCTCTCTCTTTGCCTGGCAATTAGCACATAAAGTTGCCTCTGGATATATCATCAATCTATCTGTGTCAATCATTTTCCCACAATCTTCACAAATACCATACTTGCCGATTTTAATTCTAGTTAAAGCTTTCCTTGTCTGAATTATCTTTTTGTCAATTTGCTCTTTTATGGCTATTATCCTTGCATGACCAAACTGTTCTGCCGCATCAGCATCGGGAGATGCGTTATCTATTAAACGAGAGGTATCCCTGAATGGGTCCTCCTTTTCAATTTCTTTTTTGCGTTTTTTTAATAACTTTAAATTTTCCAGCAAAAATCTGGCCACAGGAGACAAGAGTTTTGACGGAAATTTCACTACTCTAGAATACTTGCTTTCCTTTCTTTCACTTTTTTCTTTCCCTTTTTTCTTCATATTTTTTATTTTAAGTTCTCTCTGAAAGATTATAAAGTATTATAAAGGATATAAAAGATAACAATCCTGATAATAACACTTCCACATCTTTCCCAAAGGATATCACGGAAACGGTGCGAATAGCAACTAGGCTCCTTGTTAAAAAAAATAATCCCAATATGGTTAATCCGGAAAAGCCTACCTTTCCCGATTTGTACCAAGTGAAATTTTTATAACGAGAATCTAGAAAATAGAAAAAGCTTATAAAAAACAAAACCAATAAAATTACAATTAAGGTTGAAGATGAAAGATCCTCCAGATAACTTATAAAAGATACAATCAAAAATAAAAATAAACCGGAAATTGTATAAGATTCAAGAGCTTCAAAAAAACGCAGACGAAAATGACTTACACCGTAAATCAATCCCAAAAATCCTCCAAAAAACCCCAGCCAAAACCAAAAATCTCTCATAAATTTAATAGCCAAGATATTACCAATTCCTATACCCAAAAGTACATAAAAGCCGGTTGTAAAAATCTGATTTTGAGTATAATCATCCTTTAATCTAAGCCAGAAAATAAAAAGAAATAAAAAAACGGTCAGTAAAGTTATCAAAAAATCCAATATCATAGAATTGATATTATCATAAAAATATATAACATCTAAAATAAATTTTAAATGCTTGACTAGAAAATGCCAGAACTTTAATATACTTAAATAACGTGCTTGAAACACCACATGTAGTCGTAGCCGCAGCTATAGCTACCAAAATCAGCAATCCAATTGTTTCTCTTCCTCTAGCCTTTGCTAGTCACTTTTTACTCGAAACAATACCTCACTGGAATCCCCATTTAAATTCAGAAATAAAACTAAAAGGTAAAATTTCAAATCTTAGTAAAACAATCATATCATTTGATGTATTTACTTCCTTGCTATCCGGCTTTTTTATTGCCTCTTTGTCTTTACCTGATAATTTAAAATTCTTAACAATTGTTCTTGCTTGCTTTGTAGCTACTCTGCCCGATCTGATAGAAGCTCCTTATTATTTGGCTGGAAAAGAAATCAACTTTTTAATCAAGAGATGGATACCTTTTAAAAAGTTCTTGCAATCGGATACTTCATTATTCTGGGGAACTTTAAATCAAATTTTAATAATAGCGGTCAGTTTCTGGTGGATATTAGGTTGAGCAAAATACTTTTTTTCCTACTTTGCTCTCTCTATATATTCCCCTGTCCTTGTATCAACAACAATCTTGTCACCTACATTAATAAAAAGTGGAACTTTTATATTCATTCCATTTTCTAAAGTTGCTTGTTTAAAGATATTAGTTGCGGAATTGCCTTTCACACCTGGAGAAGTTTCGGAAACTGAAAGAATAACTTTTGGAGGAATATCAATGGACAAAGGCTTATCTTCCCAGAAAAGAAGTGTCACTTCTTCACCTTCTTTAATAAAAGGCAACTCTTTTTCAATGACTTTGTTGGGTATTTCGATCTGCTCATAAGTTGTTGGGTCCATAAACACGGCATTCTTATCTTCATTGTAAAGAAACTGCAACTTCCTTTTAAAAATTTGTACCTCCTCAACCTTAATGTTTGAACTAAATGTTTTCTCTTCAATAGCGCCGTTTTCTAAATTTCTAGCCAAAACTCTAACCACAGCACCTCCTCGCCCCAACTTTATATGATTATATTTGATCACTCTGTAAGGCTGATTTTTATCCAAAAAATCTACACCATTTTTTAAATCCGTAGCATTAATCATAAAAATGAAAAATTATCACTAAACAAAAATACTATATTTATTGCAAAATTCAAATTAATCTTAAAGATTGATAAGCCATTTTCCATTTTTTTGCACAAGCTTCTCATCAAACCACAGTTCCCCTCCATCTTTCAAATCTTTGATCATATCCCAATGCAAGGCTGATTCATTTTTGCTTCCAGTTTCCTTGTAGCCTGATCCCAGGGCCAGATGAATACTACCACCAATTTTCTCATCAAACAATATATCTTTGGTAAACCTTTTTATTTCAAAATTGTTTCCTATCCCCAGCTCCCCTATTCTTCGTGAACCAGAATCCATACCCAAAATTTTATTTAAATCTTCTTCTCCTTTGTCAGCTTTAGCTTTTATAACCCTCCCATCCTTGAATTCAAGATAAACATTATGAAATTCCTTACCCAAATAAATTGCAGGGTAAGAAAAATTTACAAAACCTGTCGCTTTATCTTCCACAACAGAAGTAAATACTTCACCGTCAGGCATGTTGTGTTTTCCATAAGAATTTTCTGCACTTCTCCCCTCTTTCCCTAAAACAATATTCGTATTTTTACCGATAATCCTTACTTCTTTGGCCGAACCCAACAATTTGGCAATCATTTGTTGTTCTTTATATTTTTTCTTCCAATCAACATTTACTATCGCCGAAAAGACAAAGTCTTCATACTCAGTCAAAGACATATCCGCTTCTTGAGCTTGAGCTTCTGTCGGAAAATTGGTAATCACCCACCGGGTATTCAAAACACGATAATTAACGAGTGGTCTAACCACCTTTGCTCTTTCAGAAATAACATTTGGGTCAATATTTGAAAAACCTCTCGTATTTTTCTGAGCATAAATTCTAATCCAACAATCAATGCTTCTTAATTCATCGTCGGAAATTTGCGGATAAGCTTTAATTTGATCCGGCTTTGCATTTTTCAAAAAAATTTCGGCAAACTCGTTGTAAGTTCTGCTAATTATCTGATCATCTACCTCAAAGTGAACACGTATTTCATAAGCCCCAGCCAAAACACACTCTTTATAAACGGCCAAAGCTAAAGGACGGGCCAAAAGATCGGAAACTATTAAAACTTTATCCTTTTTCTTTACACTCGTTGAATAATTAACCAGTATTTTTGCTTGTTTTACTATCCTTGGGTCAAGTAACACCATAATACCCTCATTTTAGCCTAAATCCCCAATCAATTAAAGCTCTAAAAACCAAACAAATAGTTAAATTTTAATTACATCTCACCAAAAAAAGTCGCTTTCTCAATTTATTAAAAAACAATTCTCTATACCCTATATGCTATTAATTCTCTTATTCCCCTCATAAATCACAATAAACAGTTATTTACACTTTTAACGATGTTTACGAGAACTTCTTTTTTATAGTAAAATACCTAAACAATCAAAAAACATTTAGCCAAATGACTTTTGCTAGCGGGCGAGTGCTGGAACGGTAGACAGGCAAGTCTCAAAAACTTGTGAGGTGAAAACCTCGTGAGAGTTCGAGTCTCTCCTCGCCCACCAAAATGAGGTTTATATATCTAAATTTTCCGTCTATCTCCTAGTTTCTCTCCCAAAAAATCTTAACTTTTCTCCCTTAAAGGTCAATTTAATAGAAGCCAATCTCCCATTTCTGTGTTTGGCTATATCCAGCGACAAATTTTCAATATTTTCTTCATCCTCCCGCCATAAAAACATAACCACATCAGCATCTTGTTCAATACTTCCCGACTCTCTTAGATCAGAAAGCTGCGGCCTTTTTTCTCCTCTTTGTTCAACTGCCCGCGAAAGTTGGGATATAGCCAAAACAGGAACCTTCAATTCTCGGGCTAAATTCTTAAGTCCCTGTGAAATCTCCGAAACTTCCTGAACCCTATTTTCAAGTTGACGTGATCTTGCAAGCTGAAGATAGTCTACAATAAGAAGTTCCACTCCAACCTCCACCTGAAGTCTCCTCGCCTTTGTTCTCATTTCCAAAATGGACAGAGCGGGAGTATCGTCAATATAAATAGGAGCCTCTGCCAACTCTCCCATCGCGTTAGACAGGTTTGTAAAATCTTCTTCCGTTAATCTGCCTGTTTTCAATTTCCAAGCGTCAATATCCGCTTGAACAACCAAAAGTCTATCCACCAATTCTTCTTTGCTCATTTCAAGAGAAAAAAACCCAACCGGTCTTTTATGCTTAACCGCCAAGTTTTGAGCAATATTGAGCGCAAATGTGGTTTTTCCAATACCGGGTCTAGCCGCTAATATAATAAGATTAGATTTTTGCAAACCTGCCAGAACATCATCTAAATCCTGAAAACCAGTTGGTACCCCTCTTAAACCTTCAGCTTTCTTGTGAAGCTCGTCCAACCGATCAAAACTTTCAGCCAAAGCGTCTCTAACCGCTTCAAAACCCTTATGGAGATGTTTTTGGGTTAAAGAAAATACCTCTGATTCCGCCTGATCCAACAGCTCTTCGGCGGCTAAACCTTCATCCATCGAAAGTTCCACCAATTTACTAGCAGCCTTCATCAGAGACCTTTTTGTTGCGGCATCTTTAACTATCTTCCCATAATGCTCAACGTGTGCAGCCGTTGGAACTTGATTCGCCAATTCAACCAGAAAAGAAACTCCACCAATTTTTTTGAGAACCTTTCTCTTTTTCAATCTTTCAGAAACAGTTAGAATATCTATGGGAACTCTATCTTCATAAAGCTCCAGAGCACATTCATAGATTTCCCTGTGGCGCTCATCATAAAAATCATCCGGACGCAAAAATTCCGCTATTCCAATAATAGCGTCTTTATCCAAAAGTAAAGCTCCAAGAACTGATTCCTCCGCCTCTGGCGAATGAGGAGGAATTCTAACCTGTAATTGATCTTTCATCTTACTTAGTTATTCATCAAGAAGGCTTGCTAAATCCAATGACATTTTAAATTTTCGGTTTTAATAAAACAACCTTACTTTCTTCCTCCAATATTTCAGCCTTCTTGATGATAAATTTATCACTCTCTTCAACCGGAAGACCTACTTCTTTCAAAAAATCATTGACATCAGAAAGCGAAGCAAAATTTTCATCATTCATACCGGACATTTTATAGTGCATTGGAATAACATAATAAGGCTCAATAGTTCTAACTATTTGAGAGGCGACTTTATAATCAATCGTATAAACTCCACCCACCGGAATCATCAAAATATCAAGATTCCCAAGTTCAGAAATTACTTTATCGTCTAATTTATGACCTAAATCTCCAAGATGACACAACCTTAATTCGTCAATTTCATAAAGATATATAGTGTTAACCCCTCTTATTTTACCTTCTTTATCATCGTGATAGGTTTTTAAACCAATCACCGAAATACCCATAATTTCGTACTCTCCCGGCTCACTAATAACCATTTTTTTATCTTTAACTAAATCACTTCTGTTATGGTCACCATGTGAATGCGATATTGTTACTATATCTGCTGAAACCTTTGGAAATTTTAGACCTACCATCGAAGAATCATAAGGATCTGTAATTAAAGTTGCATTTCTCCCTTTTAGCCGAAAGGATGAATGTCCTAAATATACTATTTCCATTTTAATTCACCGTCATACTACCAAAAATTGCCCTACATTTACAAGGACTAATTTATTTAAGTTGCTCTTCTAATTTGCAATATAACAAAATTTTGTATATATTAATCATAAACTCAAAAAAAATGCCTCTGCCCACCCTAAAATTATATGAGGAAAGAGTTTATTATTGCGGTTATTTCAGGAATATCTCTAGGTTTGATTTTTGCGTTTGGTATTTGGAGAGTAAATAAAGCATTTAAAAAAGATGAATTTACCAGCAAAATCACTGAAACACCCATCCAAAGCGAAAATAAAACCGACGAAAAAATTGAATTAACCGTAATTAAACCAGAAGAAGACGATATTGTCAGTCAAACACCTCTAAAAATTTCTGGACTAACCAAACCCAACACCACACTAATAATATCTGCAGAAAAAAATGACTATATCCTGCAAACTTCAACAGACGGTTCTTTCGAACAAGAAATAGACTTAATCGGAGGAGTAAATGAAATAATTTTTGCTTACTTGGATAACGAAAATCTGACAAAAACAGAATCTCTAAGAATTGTTTATTCAACCGAATTCGAAAAGGAGGCAAAAGACTGATGAAAAAAATTTCTCTTATTTTATCGATACTTGCATTTTTCCTGTTGACTATAAATCCAAAACTTAATCTTGCTCAGGAATCTAGTCCATCCGGAGATACAATCAGAGAAAGAGTCAAAGAGAAGATTGAATCTACCTTAAACAAACCCAAAGCCTTCTTGGGAACAATTACCGATAAAACAGAAAATACTCTGCAAATTAAAAATACAAAAGGAGAAATTCAGTTTATTTCTATCGATGCTGACAAAACAAAGTTCATACTAATCAGTAAAACCAACAAAATTCTAAAATTTGATGATATTGCAATCGGCGATTTCGTCATAGCTATGGGTTATATATCAAAAGGCGGTACTAGCAAAAACAACGGAAATACAGTTTTAGAAGCGAAAAGAATTCTCATAACCGAACAAATCATTCCAACTACGAGAAAGATTATCTTTGGAAATGTCACCAAAATAGAAAAAAAGATTATATCCGTTTATTCAAACCAACAAGAAATGCAATTTGAATTTCCCAAAAAATGGAATGGTCCTGAAATAGAAGAAATTTCCATAGATAATAGGGTTGCAATAGTAAGCACACCACAAGATGGAAAATTAATGATCAGAACCATAGAAATAGTTGGTAAAAAGGAATCAGAATCAGCAGACAACACCTCCGAAAATTAAGTCCAAGAGAAAATAATTTATTTATACAATTTACATACTTTAGGTATAGATGTTAAGATAAAAAAAGGATATGGAGAAACAAAACTTGCAACCACTCAAAGGATTTAGAGACTATCTGCCTAAAGACGTTAAAAAAAGAGATTTTATTATCGAAAAAATTAAAAAAAGCTTTTTAAAATTCGGTTTTGAACCTTTGGAAACACCCGCTCTAGAATATGAAGAACTCCTTTTAGGAAAATATGGTAGTGAAGCAGATAAACTCATCTACCGTTTTAAGGATTTGGGCGGTAGAAATGTGGCTTTAAGATACGATCAAACAGTTCCCACCGCCAGAATAATAGCTATGTATAATCAATCTCTTCCCATGCCCTGGAGAAGATATCAAATACAAAATGTTTGGAGAGCTGAAAATACACAAAAAGGCAGATACAGAGAGTTTTTACAGTGCGACGCAGATATCTATGGTACTACGTCTCCAATTGCCGATGCCGAAATAATTTCCCTAGCCGACTCTATTTACAAAGATTTGGGATTTTCTGAATACAAAATCTATTTAAATGATAGAAACATCTTATTCGAACTTATGGATCTAGCTTCAATACCAGCAAACCTCCAATTTCCAACCATCGCAGCCATAGACAAACTAGACAGAAAAGACAAAGATGAGATTAAATCTGAATTAATTTCACAAGGACTCGAAGAAAAATCTGTTGATCATTTATATCATCACCTTGACGAAGCAAAACCAACTGAAACTCTTATTAAGGTGATCGAAGAATCCAAAAAACTTGGAGTAAAAAACGATAATTTACTTTTTCAAGCTAGGCTGGCAAGAGGACTGGATTATTACACTTCAACCATATTTGAAATAAAAATAGAAGGTTACACCGGTGGTTCAGTTCTGGGCGGTGGAAGATATGATAATCTAATTGGGCAACTTTTGGGAATTAACATTCCGGCTGTTGGATTTGCCATTGGTTTTGACAGAACTTTGGAAGCAATGGAACAATTTAACCTCTTACCACCCGAAGGTAAAAGATCGGGTGTTTTAGTCAGCATTTTCAACGAGGAACTAAAAGAAGCATCCTTAAATTTGGTTTCAAGATTAAGGCAGGAGGACATAAATTGCGAAATATATCCCGATGAAGTGACTAAACTTGATAAGCAATTAAAATACGCCGATAAAAAATTTATTAAATGGTTTCTGGTAATTGGACCGGAAGAGTTTGAAAAAGATAAGATAATCCTTAAAGATTTAGAAACTGGATATCAAGAAGATTTCAAAATCGAAAACTTGTTAAAGAAATTAAAAGATTCAAAACAATCATAGCCAGATAGTCATCTTATTATATTTCGCTCTAAAGAAAAAGATAAATTCTAGCCTTTAAACCTTTTTAATGAATATCAAGCGCTTAAAAGTTTACCTGATACTAATAACCGTCGCTGCAATATGGGGTGCCGCAGGCCCGATAATAAAATACACCCTTAAAGGAATTGATCCCCTACCCTTTCTAACATACCGATTTATTATCTCTTCACTTATATCAATATTTTTCTTCACATATAAGATAAAAAGAGGCAAAAAATTTAAAAGATTTAGAGCTAATTTGCCTATCGTAATACTCTACGGCCTTTTGGCTGTTCCCATATCTTTAGGAATTCTCTTTTTCGGATTAGACAATACCACCGTTCTTGATTTATCACTGGTTGGTGTAGCAGGACCACTTTTCGTTACCTTGGGAGGAGTTGTTTTCTTCAAAGACAAAATAACCAAAAGAGAAAGAATAGGAATTTTTATAGTTCTTATTGGAGTTTTGATAAATTCTTTTTACCCTTTAATTAAATCTGAAGGATTAAGATTAACCGGAAATATCTTGCTTTTATTCTATCTTATCTCTGACAGCGCATCTGTACTTATCGCAAAAAGAATGCTTCAAAAGAAAGTTAAATCGGAAAATCTGACAAATTCAGCTTTTATCCTTGGAGCAATGATCTTAATTCCGGCCACAATTTATATCTACGGGCTAAGAAATTTTATCAATATTATTATCACTCTTCCCCTAAAATATCATTTGGGAGTTTTTTATATGGCGTTAATTTCTGGAACTTTAGCCTATTACCTTTTCCTGAGAGGACATCGCTCAATAGAGGTCTCCGAAGCTATACTTTTTAATTACCTACAGCCTCTTTTTACCATTCCTCTGGCAATATTTTGGCTGAAAGAAAGTCTTTCATATTCTTTTATCTTAGGAGCTTTTTTGATCGCACTAGGATTAATTATTGCAGAAACAAAGAACTACAAAATCCAAAAGGAAAAAGAATAATTTTTGTATCTTTCTTAAAAACTTTGCAATACTTTATAATTTGATATAAAATCTATCTTTGTATGAAAGCAAACATACATCCAAAATGGTATCCAGAAGCTAAAGTAACCTGCGCCTGCGGGCATAGCTTTGTTTTCGGAGCGACATTTCCAAGCTTACAGGTAGAAATATGCAGTTTTTGCCATCCCTTTTATACAGGCCAAATGAAATACGTCGACACAGCCGGAAGAGTTGATGCCTTTAGAGTGAAGCTGGCTAAGAAAAGTGAGAAAATTATTTCCAAAGCAGAAAAGCGAAAACTTAAAAAAGAACGAAAAATTCAAAGAGAACTCGAAAGACCTGATACATTGGAAGAGCTTCGACAATCTTTAAAAAATAAAAAGAAAAAAGAAAATAACTAGCTTCAGGATAAAATAGTTTTCAATTAATAACAATTAAAAAAATTAAAAGAATGAATAATCAAAACTTTTATAACAACAATCTAAAACCAATGCAAAAAGCCTATATTGAAATTCGAGGAGCGACAGGAGGAGATGAAGCAAAAATATGGAGATCAGATCTTTTGCGTATGTACCTAAAATACGCAAATAAAAAAGGCTGGAAGGTTACAACAATCGACGAAGGAACACTTCTAGTCAAAGGTCCAAAGGCTTTTGACATGCTAAAAAACGAATCCGGAGTACACAGAGTACAGAGAATTCCGATTACTGAAAAAAGAGGAAGAATTCATACTTCAACCGCCACAGTTGCTATATTACCCGAAATCAAAGAGGCTGAAGTTTACATCAATCCAGACGATCTTGAAATCTCATTTTATAGATCCGGTGGACACGGCGGACAGAATGTTAACAAGGTTTCCACAGCCGTCAGGTTAGTACATAAACCCACAGGATTGGTTGTCAATGTTTCGGAAGAACGCTTTCAACAACAAAACAGAGAAATAGCCATAAATCTGCTTCGTTCTAAACTCTGGGAAAAAGAAGAAGAAAGAAAGGAAAAAGAAATTGCAGGTTATCGTTCATTAATAGGGAGAGGCATGAGAGCTGAAAAAATAAGAACTTATAATTACCCCCAAAATAGAGTTACTGATCACAGAATAGGAAAATCATGGGGAAATCTTGATTCAGTAATCGAGGGAGATTTAGACAAAATAATTCAAGCAACTAAAAATATTTAATTGTTAAACTCACTTAAGGTAGCGAAAACCTTTAAAGTCTCGCCATCCCGCCAAATTTCAATCTCAACCCTTTGCCCTGCTTTCTTTTTTGAAATAACCTTAGCCAAACCACCTTCAACATCCTTCAATTCTTCGCCGTCAATCTTGGTTATTATATCCCCTTCTTTTATTCCTGCTTTTTCAGCGGGTGAACCGGAAACAACATTTGCAATATACGCTCCTTGAGGAACACTATTTAGTATCGCACTTTTTTCAGGAATCATTGAATACTCCACTCCCAAAAAAGGTTTTGAAGCAAAATTGCCGGTTTTTTGAAAACTTTCTATCGCACTTTTCACAACATCTATAGGTATAGCAAAACCTATATTTTCCGCACCCGCAGCAACTGCAACATTTACACCAATTACCTGACCTGCAGAATTCAGTAACGGTCCACCCGAATTCCCCGGATTAATAGCGGCATCAGTTTGGATAACATCATCTAGCCTTTCAACATATCCTTCAAAAATAGATCCGGCTGTAATTCCCCGGCCTATGCCCGATATTATTCCCGCAGTAACTGTTGATCTAAATTCACCCAATGCGGTTCCTATCGCAATCACAAATTGACCAACCTTAAGTCCCTGTGAAGAACCCAACTCAACAGGTTTCAAACCATTCGCATTAATTTTTAATATTGCCAAATCGTTTGAAGGATCGCGACTTATTTTTTCAACCTCATATTCTTTATTATCATTGGTTATAACTTTATATTTTACATTCTTGTCCGATACAACATGTTTATTGGTAATCACCAAACCATCTTTAGAGATTATGAACCCTGTGCCTATATCTTGATCCTCCCCTCCCTCAATCCTTGACCTTAATCCTGAAAAAGGATCAAATTCCAAAACTCTTCTTTTGGGAGTCTGAATAGAAACCGTCACCACTGATGGACTTACTTTTTCAACCACATCTATTACAACCGATTCTTCTTTAACCAATTTCTGCTCGATAATCTTTCCCGATATCTGACTAGTCCTTCTCTGTACAAAATCAATCGGCTTAAATTGAAAAATCCTGTCTGCCAATGCTCCTCCGAGCATTGAAACAACAACAACAATCAAAAAACAGATAAAAATTAATATGTATTTAAAAGAAGATAAACCTTTTTTCTTTTCTTTCTCCATAGATCCTATTTTATTTTAATAACTTTATATCTATCAAAACAACCTGAGAGCTTCCTGAAATTGCTCATCTTCAATTGTATCTTCATTATCCTTTATTTCCTGATCTGGTTTCAAGCCCCCCTCGTTAACCCAAAATCCCGAAGGTGTAAGCCAACGAGCTATGGTAATATGCAAACCTGCGCCATTATCTATCGTCTGCGGCTCCTGTATAGTTCCCTTCCCAAAAGTATTAGTGCCTAAAATTTTTCCCCTTTTGTTATCCTTTATAGCTCCCGCAAAAATTTCCGAAGCAGAGGCTGAACCTTGATTAACTAAAACAACCAATTTTACATTTCTAAATCTTCCCAACTTTTCAACCTTATATTCATCCCTTTTCCCGCTTCCAGATTCCTCAATAACTATGGTTTTTCCCAATTCCAAAAAGTCAGACGCAAGGTCCACCGCACCTTGAAGATAACCACCCGGATTATTACGAACATCGACAATCATTCCCTTCAAATTAGTTTTTGATAAAATCTCCGGAACATATTTTTCCCATTCTTCTTTAGTTTCTCCCGCAAACTTGAATATTCGCACATAAGCAATGTCTTTATTTTCTCCCTCATAGGTCACCTTGACACTGGGAACGTCTATACTTTTTCTTACGACTTCGGTAATAATTGGTTCATCTACCCCCTCCCTAACCAAAGTTAAAGTAACCTTGGTGTCGGCAGGACCTCTGATAATTTGAACAGCTTCATTTAAATTTAATCCCGATGTACTTATATCAATTCCCTTCAATTCGTCCTTGATTTCTACAATTAAATCACCAGCCTTAACTCCAGCCTTTTCAGCGGGTGAATCTGGAAGCGGAGCTATAACCGCAAGATGTGTCCCTTTGAAACCAATTTGAATCCCGACACCCTCAAAAGAACCGTTTAAGTCTTCCTGGATTACCTTGTACTGTTCTGGTTTAACAAAAACAGTGTAAGGATCTCCTATAGAGGATACCATACCACTTATAGCACCATAGACCATTTCAGAAGGAATAAGTTTTTTGGGATCATAATACTTTGCACTCAACATATCCCACACCTTCCAAAAAAGAGAGAAATTAAGTTCATTTTTATCATCAGGGTTAATCCTTTCAATGGTTACCTTGGGATAAGCAACCAAATTCGCCTGATAACCTTTATAGCCCAAATAATAACCAACCAAAAAGAAGAAAACTAAGAAAAAGATAAATAGAAAAATGTTTCTGACAATTTTTATATTAAATCTTGGAGTAAGATTTACCATAAAAAATATTTTATCACTTGAAATATCTAAAACAACAAAGAAAATTCTTATTTAAAATTTAAAAAAGTATATATACTTCAAATATTCAGAAATTCTCTAAATTAATCTCCAAAATATTAAACAGAGATCTTAAAGGGAAGCAAACCCAAATACCGAGCTCTCTTTAATGCCTTGGTTAAAAGCCTTTGGTGCTTGGCACAAGTTCCAGTTCTAACACTCCCATATATTTTGGCTCTATCACTTATATATTTTTCCAAATCTTTATAATCTTTATAATCAGGTTTAACCCTCTTAACACAAAACGGGCACTTATCAGGAGTTTTGTATTTTTTCTGAACTAAAGGTTTCATAATAAAAAAAGAAGTTAAAAGGGAATATCTTCTTCATCCTCATCTTTTGATCCTTCATCATCAGAAGAAATATTACTAGCTTCAGATTGATCGCTCTTACCTTTAATCTTCTTATCTAACTTCTTTTTTGAATTATCCTCTGTAGGCTGGCTTTGAGTGGTAGAAGTAACAGTAATTTGTTCTTCCTCGACTGGAATTTCTTCATCAAAAGAATCCGGTATTTCAAGTTCTTCTTCTTTGGGACTCACAGCAACTCGAGAGTCTAAAATTATCATATCAGTTATTACTATCTCCACCGTAGAGCGTTCAACCTGATCCTGACCAACCCACTTTCTGGTCTGAAGTCTACCTTCAACATAAACCTTTCTTCCCTTTGTCAAAAGTTGAGAACAAAGTTCAGCAAGCTTATTCCAAGCCACAATTCTGTGAAATTCCGCTTCCTCTTTCTTTTCACCTGATTCTGTTACCCATTGCCTATTTGTAGCCAGACCAAAAGTGCATACAGCTGTTCCCGCCGGTGTATAACGCAATTCCGGATCTCTGGTTAAATTACCTATCAATTCAACTTTATTTAAACTCCTTGCCATTTTCTATTTTTTATAAATTTAACCTAAACCTCTTCCTCCCTGACAATCAGATATCTTATTATATCATCCTCTAATCTTAATTTATCTTTCAACTTTTTTACACTATCTTTTTCCAAACTTAAATTTAGCAAAAGAAAAAAACCACTACTTTCCTTTTTTATCTTATAAGCCAGATCTATTTTCCCCCACTCTTTACTATTAATTATTTTACCACCAGCTTGTTTAACAAATTTCTCTAATCTATCCAAAAAAGTTTTTCTTTTCGCTAAAGAAATATCTCCGGGCAATACCAAAGTTAACTCATAATTACTCATACCTTACGTAGTATATCAACTCCCTACCATGAACTCAATCACATCTTTATCCTGAACAAGATAATCTCTCCCCTGAATTTTAACCAAACCCTTTTCTTTGGCTAAAACCCAAATATCTTCATGCTCTGACATCCCATCTTTGCATATCTCAAACAAGTTATCAACATTTAAAACCTCAGCCTTGATAAATTTTTTGGCAAAATCACTATGAACTTTGGAGGCAGCATCAATAACGCTTCCTCCCCTTTTTATACTCCATGCACTTACCTCCTTACCCCCTTTTATCGTATAAAAAGTTATAAGATCCAAAAAATAATAAGCCTTCCTTATCAACTTCCTCAAACTATTTTCAGCCACTCCCATCAAAAAGAGATATTCCTCCTTTTCCTCTTTTGGGAAATCTATTAAATCCTCTTCAATTTTTGCCGAAACAGCTAAACAATCAACTTTATACTTCTGCGTTACAGCTATTACCTTCTCTTCGGTATCTTTTGAGTTAACATCTTTCTCATCAACATTCAAAACAATCAACAACGGTTTATCCTTGATACCTCCCAATTCAAGCTCAATATTGATAGTTTCTATATCATCAAATATCTGCTCCAACGAACCTGGTTCATAATTGGGGTTTTGCGATATTACTAAAGGATCGCTAAAAGCCCTAACCACATGACAAATTGCATCAACCTCTCTTATCTTCGCTAAAAATTGATTGCCCAAACCTTCTCCTTTATGAGCTCCCTTAACCAAACCGGCAATATCAATAAAAGTAATAGTTGCGGGAACTTTTTTTTCAGGCTTTATAATTTTGGATAGTTTTTCTAAATTTTCATCAGTAACAGCAACAACGGCCTCATGGGGATTAATGGTAGTAAAGGGTCTGGGCGCAGTTTCAGACAAACGGCGCGATGAAAGCGCGTTAAAAAGCGTTGATTTTCCTACATTAGGAAGTCCAACTATCCCAACAGAAAGACTCATATTCCTATTTTAACCCAAAATCAGAAATAGTTAAGATTTGAAAAAGATCCCAATGTTCGAACCCACTCAACAACCAGTGTTATGAATTTCAACTACCACCTACTCCTGATCGAATTAAAACAAAAGAAGGTAAACCAGATCCTGACGAAATTGCCCAAAATATGTTAAAAGCAGGATACTTTATTTCAAGGTTTTATCTGGATTCAAAGTAGCAATTTGCCCTGAAGTCAGAGTGATAATCCAGCATCTAGATGGACGTCTTATTTCAATTGTATTTTTTTAATTACCTCTTCTTCCACTGCTTCAAAGGCGTAAGGTATGAGAGTATTAGGGTTCTGATTTATGTTCTTTATCCTACCAGGATGTATGAACTCCACAGGTATATCTTGAGAAAATTTACCATAGTTTATAGAAACTGTCCCATTTACTTTGCTGTGAGTTGTTTTACCACCCATAATTCCACCAATATTCAATGTGACTTCATAAGCATGATATTCATTACGGGGATGATATTTACCTACTTGAAAAAAAACTACCCCTTTTACTACTTTTTCGTATAATCCATCCATTGGTACTTCTGTACTATTTTGGCACCTAGATGAAAATGTATAAACTCGCCCATACTTAGTAAGATTAAAATCGTAACTATCAGGATCAAAATTTAGAGCAGGGAAAATTTGAATTTCTGGATATTTTATTCTAAAAAAATTTCTTCCAATATGTTCACTAACATCAATATCCGGCATTTCGTCAATTTGACATATATTTGGTAACTCATCTTGTTGAGGCACTTCCTTTATTCCAAAAAAACTAAGCCTATTCCAGTCTCCTTCATAAATTGCATGAAGTGAAAATACACTTGGACGAGGGCTTATACTAAATAATCCCTTTGCATAAGTTGGTTTTTCATCTTTAAATTTTAAAAATTCAAATTTTGCACGGAATCTTGAATCTTCGTCATCATAGTAACCTACAACTACTGAACCAGTATCTCCATAATTTAATAAAATTCTTATACGCCCACCTCTTTCATCTTTGTAGTAGTACCAATGCCAAAAGTAGACCTCTTTTCTAAATTTAACTGCTTCAAACAATCCAATTTTACCTCCGTCATATGCAGCTAACTGTTTTTCACTCGGTTGACCCGACGGGTCATAACGTAATACTGGATTTTCTTTGTCGTCAAGTACAAAAAGATGTTGACCGTCTGGCAATCTACTTAATTTTTCGACCAAAGAATCTATAAGCCCTTCTTTGAGTGGTATTAATAATTCTTCACTACTAATTCTTTCTGTCATGTTTAAAAATATTTCAATATATTTTATAGCGTAAAAATATCGAAATATCTTGAGTTTTTCTTGAGTTTTTATTAATATTCCAAATATATAAGCTAACCAAAAGATTTAAAAACATTTAAAGTTGTAAAAAGTCAAGCTGTGTTGAAATAGGTTTCTTTTAAACTCAAAATATGCCCTAAATTTTTAGAAAGTGATGTATTTTCATTTTTATGAAAAAAGCTAAAATAAAATTTTGTATAGCTGATGTCCAAAGTGACGCCCATTTAATTTGTTTTAACTGTAAAAGCTTGATTGAATGTTTTTATCAGAGAGCTAATTTTTTAGTGCTCCCAAAACCAGTAAAGCTAAGAAATTCTGTATTTATACCTGATTTAAATTTTTCTAAAACATTTTGGAAAGAAATAAAAAGGTGTAGAAATTTGGATTTAGGGAGGGAATTTCCACCAGTATGTGTAAATGAAGTGATAGATAAAATTATGAATTTGTCGTATTCAAAAAGAGAAATTAAAAAAGCTAATCAAATTAAAATACATTTTGAAAAAAACTGGAATAAATTTTTGGATGTAAGTGAAAAGGTTTTTGGTTCATCATTTAAAAACATTAAAATTTCGGAGATTTATATCATTATAACCAGATACGGTACAGTGGGAAGTTTCAAGATATTAAAAAATGGAACGAAAACACTAGCTTATTTATCAGCAAGAGTAGATCTTCCAAAAGAAGAAATTTTTTTAAGTTTATTATTAATGATTCATAAGTATTTAATACAAAACCCAAGTGAGGTGGGAGAAGATAAATGGTTTCTGGAAATGGCAACCGTTGATTTTTTAAGGAAAAAGACGGACTTTAAAAAATATATGCCGAAAGTGGAAGCTAAACCAACAAACATTAATCTGAGTAAACTGTTTACGACCTCTGCCAGATATTTAAAAAAACTTGGTTTGAATTTTAGTTGCAGAAATATATTTTTAGATGGCAATGAAAATTTGATTGTAAATGGTATAATTTTTGATAATCTGTTAACTCCTAAGGAGAATTTATTTTTGAAAACATTGGTGAAAAATAGGGGCCATGTTGTGGGATTTGATAAGATGGGAAATGTGATTTGGAAAGGTAATTCTTACGATAAATTTTCTTTATATTCTCTTTCTAAGATTGTTCAGAATGTAAGGAGAAAGATATATGATGCAGGAATTAAAAATAATGTTATTTATACTTTACGAGGAAAAGGTTATTTAATAAGATGATTTTAAATATTATTTGAAACTTAAGATACTACTACCCACCAATACTTTATTTAATACCTTCCATTTTTTTCTTTTTTTAACACTTACGGAAAAAATTTAAATAAATAAAATTCTGCGATAAAGGGTTAATATTTAATCTGGTGACTGGTGAAGATATTAACTACAAGATAGATTTAAATTAGAATATAAGAAAACCCGTATTCTCACAACTAATGCAACGATTTAGCAAACAGTTACGCAACACCGGGTGTTGATTAGCTTCTAACAATGAGTATTTATGTCCCTTAGGTCTTTTTATTCTGGTTAAATTCTATTAAGGTGATTATCAATTACAGGTTTCAAAGGTTTCAACCCGTCGGGTTGATTAGGTTCAAACCCTTCGGATTTAAAAAAATTTGGATTTAAACAATTTTTAAATTCTTTAAACTTATAAACCAGGCTTTTCTAATTTACATCTTCCTTCAATTAAATTGCCACATGCTTGGCAGATATAGTCATCTTTTTTAAATTCCTCGGGAATTTCAGTAAATTTTCCTTCGCTATAATATCTTCTAGCCTCCCTTATTCGTTGAGCAAATAATCTAAGAAATTCTCTATCCCAAATAAACGGGTATTCATTAGATAAAACACCCAACTGAAATAAAACATCTTCTTCAGTTAAATCATCATTCAGTTGGGAGACAAATTCTATATGATGAGGAACTAAACAAATTTCTTTCCACATTTATAAAACAGTTTTTAATCTGTTAAATTGATTAGATTATATTTTTCAATTAATCACTTCTAAATAAAATTTAATCAATTAAACAATCTAATACTAAATAAATCTAATACCTATTTAGAAGAACTACCAATTTTATAACCTGCCAAAAGATCTTCTGAATTTAATTTAGGACTGGATGTATTAAAACTACCACCCTTTTCAGAATTTTGAGAAGAAGATTTTTTTTCAATAACCTTATTTAATATTTCTTCCAGTAAACCTGCAATTTTTTCCAATTGAGAGGTTTGGTTTTGAATATTTGTACTTAATGTTGACAAATCTTTTTCAATCTTTTCAAAAAAACCACTTAATGTATCCCGACTAATAGAAGTAAACGGAGCATTAGAGTCGGACAGATTAAAATTAAAATTACCAAATCCATCTTGATTATCCTGTTTTATTTTTGCGGGTTCATCGAAAGGTCCTTTTCTAAACTCAAGGTTATCGTATGTTAAAGATGTTATCGGAGGCTCCTCGCCAAAAACCGGTTCACGAACATTCTGAGAATCCGAATTGGTACTTTGATTTGCTTGATCTAATACGTTACCACTATCTGCTTTAGGCAAACTAATACTGTTTGCACCATCTTTATCTTCCAATTCTTTCGGAAGAGGACTTGGGGGAATATCGTGAGTCGGCATACCAACACCACCGGAAGTCGAATCCTGTGCATCATTTAAGGAATTAAAACCAGTTTTATCATTACCAAACATAAGAGAACTTTATTTCATTCTAAACGGATTAATCATACTAAGTCAACAACATGCAAATATTTATAAATCTGAAGCAGATTCAATAAGATTTTCCATTAAAGAAGAAACAGTTACCGGCCCTATTCCTCCCGGAACAGGTGATACGAATATAGCTTTATCAATTACTTCCTCTACTTTGACATCACCTTTGGGAGAACCCACATCTATAACCACTGCTCCATATTTAACTTCTTCTTCCCCAATTATTCCAGGAGAACCCGTAACACTTATTAAAATATCTGCCTTTAGGGTTTTTACCTTCAAGTTTTTGTCTTTTCTATCAATTCCCAAAACGTCATACCCCATTTCTCTTAAAATCCTATAAATTTTACTTCCTTCAAATCCTCTATAACCAACAACCACCACCTGATAGGCACAAGGCAAATCCCGGGATTTTAGTTTTACAATATCAGGCGTTGCTTCTTTTATCACTTGAAGAACAGCTTTTACCGTTGGAGTTAAATATAGGCTATCATTTCGAAGACCGTCTACATCTTTTTTCCTATCAATAGAATCAATTATTTCGTCTCTATCCTTATCCGAAAAACCTCCCGGCAAAGGCAATTGCACCATAATCCCATGTATACTTTTATCCATATTGGCTTTTTTAATTTCACAAACTATATCAGCAACACCAATTTCCTCGCTATAACTTTTTATTTCAACTTCAATACCCAATTTCTCCCCTTTCTTCTTCTTTAAGTTTACATACAAAATACTTGCAGGGTCCTCACCGACAATTATAGAAACGAGTTTTGGAATGATTCCTTTTTTTCTCAATAAAACAACCTTTTTTTTAAGTTCCTCTTCCTTTTCAGTTGCAAATCTACGTCCATCAAAAATCCTGCAGTCCATAAAGCTAATTTTAATCTGATCAAAATGAAATAACAACATATCCTTAAATACTTTTTCTTGGCTTTGGTATAAAATCAAATAAAAGATATTAAAATACTTTTATGTTTGCAGAGAGATTTGAGGAGCTTCTAATAAATCCTTATCTAAATCCAAACGGAGAATTGGAAAGAGCATGTCGAGAAATCGCTCATAAATTATGGCACGAAAGAGGGTGTCCTTCAGATACTCCTGATATAGACTGGAAAAAAGCACAAGAACTTTTAGTTTTATCCATTATCGATAATAACGAAGGTGCCAGAAACGAATTAATAAGATTGTGGAATAAGAATTCCTGCAACTGTAATAATAAATAAAAATCAGATTTTATTCATGAAACGGGAAATTTTAGGCAGAGAGTTTTTACTTCTTTGGCAATCCCCAACAAAAATTTATCTTTTGCAATTTTTTCTTTAAACATTTTCAAGAATTTACTTCTAGCTTCTGGATTTTTTGGAAGTTTATAGGGTTTGACATACTCAATGACTTCTGAAATCCACTGGGCAATTTTTATCATCTCCTTTTCTTTCATTCCCCGTGTTGTTACTGCTGGCGTGCCCAAACGAATGCCCGATGGATAAAAGGGAGGCATATCATCATTTGGCACTGAATTTCTGTTAACAATAATACCAGCAACCTCCAAAGCTTCAGCTACTATATTACCCGAAAGACCCACGGGTCTTAAATCAATCACCATTAAATGACACTCCGTTCCCCCCCCTACCAAAGTAAGTCCTTTCTTTTTAAGTTCATTCGACAAAACTAGTGCATTCTTGACAATCTGCTTTCCGTATCTTTTAAAATCAGAGCTTATCGCTTCCTGAAGACAAACTGCAATCCCTGCGGTTGTATTGTTATGAGGACCTCCTTGCATTCCTGGAATTATTGCTTTGTCTATTTTTGATGGAAGATCTGTATCCTTTTTAATTCCTCTTTCTGTTACCAAAATCATCGCCCCCCGAGGACCCCTAAGAGTTTTATGAGTAGTCGTCGTCACAATGTGAGCGTAAGGAAAAGGACTTGGATAAACTTTAGCAATGATAAGTCCGACGATGTGGGAAATGTCAGTAACAAGCCAGGAATTAATCCTATCTGCTATTTGTGCAAATTTTTTCCAATCAAAAGCCAAAGGATATGCAGTTGTTCCTATAAGCATAAGTCTTGGTTTTTCTTTTTCTGCAAGTTTTTCAATTTCCTTGTAATCCAAAAACCCATTTATATCAAGGCTAAACTGCACTGATCTAAAATATTTTCCGGAAAAAGTAATATCAGGATGTCCATGAGTTAAATGCCCGCCCGCCGAAAGTTTCATACCCATTATCGTATCCCCAGGCTTGCAAAGAGCAAATAAAACCTCCGAATTAGCGGGAGAACCTGAATAAGGTTGGACATTCGCATAAGGTACTTTAAAAAGTTTTTTTGCTCTTTCAATTGCTAACGTTTCTACTTCGTCGATAATATTGTTGCCCTGATAATATCGTCGTCCGGGGTATCCCTCCGAGTATTTATTCATCAAAACCGATCCAACCGCAACCCTAACGGCTTTGGAGGCATAATTTTCAGAAGGAATCATCATCAAAGTTTCCCTCTGCCTTTCTTCTTCTTTTTTAATAAGCTCAAAAACTTTATCCACGTTAAATTTATTCGTTATAAAATCCCGATGTGCCAAGCTAAACCACTTCCGAAGTGTTTAAACCTTATGTGTCATTTCACACTTCCGAAGTGTGTCATTTCAAAAATTTGGCTTAAGACTTCAGAAACTCTAACCCTTACTTCTTCTATTGTTCCTTCTCCATCAACAGTATACCACTTTAAATCTCCCCAACCTTCCTTTGCCATTTTACGATAACCAATAATTAATCTTTTCAAATAATCCTTACCTTGTTTATCAAAAGGGTCTCTCTCGCTTTCAGCTTCTTTTCTTTTAATCGCAGTCTCCTGAGAAATATCAAGAAAGATAACAGCATCAGGTCTAGCTCCTTCCATAACAATCTGGGATATAGCCAAAATCTGATTCAAATCTCCACCTTCCGCAAAACCTTGATAAGCAGCTGTTGAAGTGTGAGCTCTGTCAGTTATAACATTAATTCCTTTTTCTAGCGCCGGTTTGACCAAAGAGTTAAGCCATAGATAACGCGCGGCAAAAAATAAAACCATCTGACCTTCAGGTCCAATTAGATTTTCGCCTCTTAATCTAAAAATCAATTCTCTTATTTTCTCTGAAGCTTCCACTCCACCCGGTTCTCTTGTTGCCAAAACTTTTAAACCATTTTCCTGCAAAAATTTCTTGGCAAGTTCAATCTGTGTAGTTTTTCCCGACCCGCCAACTCCTTCAAATACAATAAATTTCCCTCTTTTCATCAAAACTTTTATATTTTATGATATCCAAAATGTCAACCGGGGAAAATCAAGGCGAATATCAATACCTAGATCTCCTTAAAGATATTCTCGAAAACGGCGTAACTTCAAAAGACAGAACAGGCACCGGAACAAAAAAAGTCTTCGGCAGAATGCTTAAATTTGACTTATCAGAAGGTTTTCCCCTCTTAACCACCAAAAAAATGTTTATCAAGGGCATAATTCACGAGCTTTTATGGTTTATCAAAGGAGACTCAAATATAAGATACCTCGTTAAAAACGGAGTCAATGTCTGGAACGAATGGCCATTTCAAAGATATCTTAAAACTAAAAAACTCGAGAAAAATTATCCCAAATATTCCGATTCCTGGAAAGCAAAAATGCAAGAATTTGTTGAAAAAATCAAAAAAGACAAAACATTCGCCGAAAAATGGGGTGATTGTGGTCCTTTTTACGGAGTTCAATGGAGAAATTTCAATGGCGTTGATCAACTCTCCCGGGTGATAAAAGAAATTAAGAAAAACCCCAATTCAAGAAGGTTAATTGTTAATGCCTGGAATACTCCCCTAGTTGATAAAATGGCTCTTCCCCCCTGTCATGTGATGTATCAGTTTCAAATTTCAGAAAATAAGTTAAATTGTATGATGTATCAAAGATCTGTTGATACTTTCCTAGGTCTTCCATTTAATATCGCCTCGTACGCTCTTTTAACCAATATGGTTGCTCATGTGACCAGCTACAAGCCCGGCGAACTTACTTTGGCTCTTGGTGATACCCATCTTTACCTAAATCACATAGAACAAGCCAAAGAACAACTAAAAAGAAAGCCCTATAAATTACCAACAATCAAAATCAATCCCAAGGTTAAATCTTTATTCAAATTTAAATATAACGATTTTGAACTTATAAATTATAAATATCACCCGGCTATAAAGGCTCAAATATCCGTTTAATTCATTGATTTATTATTTCTTAAGAGAAAAACAAATAAAAAACATTGCTTTAAAAAATACACAAAAAGGCCAAATAAAATTTATCTAAAAAAACGAATAATGAAAATCTCAATTATTGTAGCCTTAGATCGAAATAATCTCATAGGTAAAAATAATTCTCTCCCATGGCATTTGCCAGCCGATTTAAAACATTTTAAGGAAACTACCATGGGACATCATATTCTCTTTGGGCAAAAAACCTTTGAATCTATAGGCCATCCACTAAAAGGAAGAACAAATATCATCTTATCCAACGATCCAAATTACTTTGCCAAAGAATGCATTACAGTTAGAACTCCCATAGAAGCAATCAAATATGCCAAAGAAAGGGGGGAAAATGAACTTTTTATTTGTGGTGGAGCAATGGTTTATAAAACTTTCCTTTCATTATCAGATAGAATTTACATGACCAAAATTGACCATTCCTTCAATGGTGATACTTACTTTCCAAAAATCAATCTTAATTCTTGGAAACTCGTATCAAAAGAAGATCACAAACCCGACGTAAGAAACCCATATTTTTATCATTTTCTAATTTATGATAAAAAGTGACTAACATCTTTTATGAAACCCAATGAATACATAAAAAAAGCCAAAAGAACTGCCATTAAAAAATACCCTTTTAAAAAAACTGGAGATGTAACTCCTGAAATTGAGCACTCAATAATGGGCATTGTTACCGAAGCTGGTGAGCTAATGGATGAAGTAAAAAAAGCGAAAATCTATGGAAAAAAATTAGACAAATTAAACCTAATTGAAGAGCTTGGCGATCTGATGTGGTATATAGCATTAATATTAGATCATCTAGAGATAGATTTTGAAACTGTCTGGGAAAAAAATATCAATAAACTAAAAGTTAGATATCCAAAAAAATTTACTGAAAACAAGGCAAAAAATAGAAATCTCGAAAAAGAAAAAAACGCACTAAAAATATAGAAATTCAGCTAGGTTTTCTCCAACTTGCCCAGTCACAATTTGGGTACCTAGGACAGCTGTAAAACTTCTTCCCTCTTTTTGTTTTCTTTACAATAATTTTCGCCTCTTTACACTTCGGGCATTTTATATCCATTTCCTCTACAAACCTTTCCGTGTGTTTACATTCTGGAAAATTCGAGCAGGATATAAATTTACCAAAGCGTCCGGTTCTAATCACCAACTCTCCTTGATTTTCTCCAATTCTACCCTCTTTTTCACAAGTCGGGCACTTTTTTCCAACTTTTTCAGTCTCTATTTTCACCCTTTTTGATCTCTCATCTACATCCTTTAACTTCTCCTCAAAAGGTTTATAAAATTCCCCCATCATCTTCTGCCACTGACGGCTTCCCTTGGCTATCTCATCAAGTTCATTTTCCATTTCAGCTGTAAATGAATAATCAACAATATCGGAAAAATTATTAACCAAAAAATCAGTTACAGCCAAACCTATCGGAGTCGGATAAAACCTGCCTTCTTTCTTTTCAACATACTGACGCAGCTGTATTGTTGTGATTATTGGTGCATACGTTGATGGTCTGCCTATACCCAATGATTCCAGCGTCTTTATTAAAGACGCTTCATTATATCTAGGTGGTGGTTGGGTAAACTTTTGTTCAGAAAATACCTTGATCAAATCTAAAAATTCTCCTTTTTGAACAAAAGGTAATTTAGGAAGTTCCTCTTTTGAAAGAGGAATAACCTTCCTCCAACCATCAAACCTCATAACCTGCCCTGATATCTTTAAAATATATCTATGTCCCGAAGGAGTATCTTTATTCTCAGCCAAAACTTCAATATTAGTTTCATCAAAAAGACAATCAGACATTTGGGAGGCCACGAATCTTCTCCAAATAAGATCATACAAAAGATTTCCTTCCTTTTCGTATTTTTTACTTTCCACTTTCACCCGAGCTGATAAATCAGTTGGTCTTATCGCTTCATGCGCCTCTTGGGCAAGTTTAGAAACCTTTTTATATAATCTAGGCTTGTCTGGAAGATATTTACCCCCATATTCTTGAGAGATAAAATCTCTAACTTTTGATAATGCTTGACTGCTTATGTTAAAAGAGTCAGTTCTGTGATAGGTGATCAATCCTTCTTCATATAATCTTTGCGCTATAGACATAGTTTTCTTCGCAGACCATGAAAAAATTCGAGCCGCCGATTGAGTCATGGTTGAAGTGGTGAAAGGAGGATAGGGGGATTTTCTAACTTCCCTCTTCTTGACATCAAAAACCATATAACTGGCTTTTTCCAAATCATCGACAACTTCTTTAGCTTTATCACCATTTGAAACAACAGCTTTTTTACCATCTATCTTATATAACTGGACAATAAAACTATCAGAAGCCAATCTGGAATTTTTAGCCCTAACTTTTGAGAAAATATCCCAGTACTCAACAGGCACGAAATTCTGAATTTCCCTCTCTCTTTCAACTATCAAACGAACAGCGACTGACTGAACCCTCCCGGCAGATAAACCACGCCTGATTTTTCTCCAAAGCAAAGGAGAAAGTTTATATCCTACCAATCTATCCAAAACTCTGCGAGCGATTTGAGCGTCAACCAACTTCAAATCTATCTGTCTTGGATTTCTCAAAGCTTCCTCTACAGCGTTTTTTGTTATCTCATGAAAAACTATTCTAGATAATCTCGTCTTATCAACTTTCTTTTTAGAATCCAAAAGTATTTCTTCAACGTGTTTTGCTATTGCCTCCCCTTCTCTGTCCGGATCTGTTGCCAAATATATTGATTGCGACTTTTCAGCGTTTTCCTTGATTTTCTTTATTAATTCCTTATTTCTAGAAACTAGGACATATTCAGGAGTAAAACCATTTTCAATATCTATGGCTAATTTACTTTTAGGCAAATCTTTGATATGCCCTCCTGTTGCCTGTATTAAAAACTCTTTTCCCAAAAAGGCAGACAAGGTTCTAGCTTTTGTAGGTGACTCTACAACTATAAGATTCATAAAATATAAATAATATTACCTTGATAAAAAATTGTAAATAAGACTAATCTATAACTTTTTATAAACTCCCCCACCAATATTCCTAACCATACCTTTTATTTCCATGATAGTCAATTTAGATAAAACCACATCCGATGGCAAGCTAGACATTCTGACAATCTCATCTATATGTAAAGGTTCAGCTTCTAAAATAGAGATAATTTTCAATTCCTCTTCACCTTGAGGTAAAACTTCTTCCATTTGCTCATAGTTAACTTGAGCTTCCAAGCCTAATTCGCTTAATATATCCTTTGAGGAAGTAACCAACTTTGCCCCGTTTTGAATGAGATAATGGGGCGCTTCACTCAAGACCGAAGTAATAGGTCCCGGAACAGCAAAAACCTGTTTTCCCTGCTCCGCCGCGTGCGATGCTGTATATAATGCTCCGCTATTTTTCGTTCCCTCAATTACCAATACACCTTTTGATAAACCCGAAATTATCCTGTTTCTTTCAGGAAAATCAACTCTAAAAACATTATGTCCTAAAGGTTTTTCTGATATTAATGCTCCGCCAGATTCAATAATTTCATTAGAAAGCCACAAATTTCCCCTCGGCGTTATCATGTCAAGACCTGATGCCAAAACAGCTAAAGTCCTTCCTCCCGCATCTATACAAACTTTATGCGCTATAGTATCAACCCCATACGCTAAACCCGAGACAATAGTTATTCCATACGAAACGAGTTCACTTGTTAGCTTCATAGCAACTTCTCTACCATACGATGTAACCTTTCTGCTCCCTACAATAGCCAAAGAGTTCCTATCTGTCTTTTTTATACAACCTCTAAAATATAAAACTAAAGGTGCATCCACCAAACCTCTCAAATTTTCAGGGTATTCTTCGTCAGATTTTGTCAAATAATTAATCTTCAAATTTTCCAGTTCATCAAAATACTTCTTGATATCAAAGTTTTTTCTATAATCTAAAAAATCCTTTGAAATTTTGTCTGAAAGACCCAAATTTTTCAATTCTTCGTACCTTGCATTCCAAACTTTTTTCGCACTTTTAAAGTAATCCACCAAAAGAGAAGTCCTTTTTGGACCGAAGTGTGGATAAGAATAAATAAGCACCAAATATTCTCTTTCTGTCATTTAGTCTTTATTTTTATATACCAAATTTTATAACCAAAAATTACTAAATTTTCTCATTCCTATTATCAAAAATATTACCATCATTAAAACAAGGGATCTATTATCTGAAGACAATTTTTAAATAAAAATTAACGACTAAAATAATAATCAAAAATAGCCCTTGCAATAGGACCTGCGACTTTTGAACCTTCTCCTGCATTTTCTATAAGAACAGTTGCAATAATTTCCGGATTTTCTGCCGGAGCAAAAACTGTAAACCAGGCGTGGGGATCCTTGCCTTCATTTTCCGCAGTACCTGTTTTGCAAGCAACATTTAAACCGGTCTTTTCTTGAAAATCAAAAAAAGTATAACCAGTCCCCCCTGACGAGCAAGCTCCCTTCATACCATCAACTATCAATTTTAGATTTTCTCTATTCACGCTTAAATCCTTACATTCTCCTTCACCCACTAATCTAGGTTTACAAAGTTTACCTGTCGCAATGGCGGATATATATCTATTAATCGCCAATGGCGTCAAAGCTAAATCACCTTGACCTATTGAAATATGATAAGTATTCCCCAAAAACCAACGTTCACCTTTAACCTTCATCTTCCATTCCGGAGATGGAACCAAACCCTCAACCTCACCCGGAAGATCAATTCCTGATTTTTTATTTAATCCCAGTTCATCTGACCATTCAACAATAGATTTAATTCCGGCAAGTTCTCCGATTTTATAAAAAAAAGTATCCGTTGAACGGGATAAGGCTTTAACCAATCCTATCTCTCCCTCAACACCCCCATATTGTGTAAAATACCAATTTTTATAACTGAAATTGCCATATAGTGTTTTAATAACTATCTGACCTTCGTCTTTATATCTATAATTTTTATCTATCACTCCCTCCTCTAATGAAGCTAAAGCAACCAAAGGTTTAAAAACACTTCCAGGATGAAATAAACCCCCTATTACCCTATTAAACAAAGGCAATTTTGAATCTTCCAAAATATTTTTTCTTTGATCGGATTTTTCTGAATCCACAAAAACATTCGGGTCATAAGAGGGGGACGAAACCAAACTTAAAACTTCTCCATTTGGTCTAGTAATAATTACCGAAGCCTTCCTGTCCTTTACCAGATCATACACCTTCAACTGAAGGCCATAATCTATATGAATATAAATATTTTCCCCATCTTTCGCCTCTCTTTTTCCCAAAACCTTAGGATTTTTGCCAAAAGCATCCACTTCAATCAATTCTTCACCGTTTACACCAGAAAGAAGGCATTCATAAAATTCCTCCAAACCTCCTCTTCCTATTAAAGAACCGATAACCTTCGGTCCTTTTTCCGGACAATCACCTAATACTTTACCCAACTCATCAGAGGAAACTTCACCAAGATAACCAGTCAAATGTGCAAACGCCTCCCCTCGGGGGTATACTCTTTTCCAGGGAATAATTAATTTTGTTTCACTTAGTCTATCGCTTAAATAATTTGAATCCTCTAATTGGTTATCAACTAGTATTTCTCCTCCTCTCGCAATTATCTTTCCCCTTTTTGCCAAAATCGGAATTCTTCTGATTCTATTTTCATCGGATAATGACCGGTAATAATTACCTTTTATTACCGTCAATTCTATAAGTCTTGCGAAAAGAATTAGAAAAAATACAGTTAATACCCCATACAAAAACCAAACAAACCAACTTTGCCTTTTATTTATAATCGCTTCCTCCATTAAAAATAAAAAAACTCAAGCTAAATTCCAAACTGTATTTTATCTAGAAGTGAACGATCATCCAAAAGTTTTCCAGTTCCTCTCACAACACAAGTTAAGGGGTCATCAGTGACAACCACAGGCATTTTTGTTGCCTCCGAAATTACCTTATCTATACCTGGAAGCAATGACCCCCCTCCTGCAAGGTAAATTCCCCTTTGCATTATATCCGCAACCAACTCTGGCGGAGTTTCCTCCAAAGTTTCTGTAATGTTTCTAACTATTTCCTGAATTGTTTCAGAAAGCGCCTCTCTAACCTCACCACTTGATATTTTTACCGACTTTGGCAAACCCGTTTCCAAATCACGTCCCCTGACAACATAGTATTTTTCTTTTTCTCCTTCTGAACAGCTTCCGATATTAATTTTTGTTTCTTCCGCAGACGCTTCACCAATTAAAAGAGAGTATTTAAGTCTAACATAAGAGATTATAGATTCATCCATCTCACTTCCAGCCACTCTTATAGATCTGCCTACAACTGTGCCTCCTAAAGAAATTACGGCTATCTCGGAAGTTCCACCTCCAATATCCACAATGCAAATTCCCTCCGATGATTCAACCGATAAACCAGCACCAATCGCTGCAGCCATCGGCTCCTCAACCAAATAAACCTCTCTTGCTCCGGATGTCATAGCCGCATCAGCAACCGCCTTTCTTTCTACCTCAGTCACTCCAGAAGGTATACCTATAACCACTAACGGTCTTGGGATTTTTGGAATAACTCCTCCAGATTCATGAATCTTTCCTATATAAAATTTAAGCATCGCAGATGTCGCATCAAAATCAGCTATAACACCATCCTTTAAAGGCCTTACCGTTTCGATAAGTGTAGGAGATTTACCTTCCATTTTCTTGGCTGATTTTCCAATCGCCAATATCTCTTTTGTCTTTTTGTGTCTTGCAATCACAGAAGGTTCTCTTATAACTATCCCTTTATCTTTCACCCAAACCAAAGTGTTTGCAGTACCTAAGTCGATGCCAATATCATGGGAGAACATACCCAAAAATCTATTCAAAGAAACATTTTTTAACAATCTTTTTATTTTTTTAAATTTCATCCTTTTTTAAAGTATCCCTTCGCCAGTATAATAATTTATTGCGAAGTTGCAAATATCAAAATTTTTAATCTTTATATGATTAAAACCATAGACAAAATCATAGCATACTCGTTTTATCTTCTCTTTTTTCTCGTACCCTTGGTTCTTTATTCTAAAACATCGGAAGTTTTTGAATTCAACAAAATGGTTTTAACCTATATTTTAACATCGATAATTACATTTTTTTGGATAGCTAAAATGATACTTTCCAAAAAAATTTTATTCAAAAAAACCATAATCGACAAATTCCTGATTATCTTTCTAATTTCGCAGTTTCTCTCTACCCTATTTTCAATCGATAAAAGGACATCGCTGTTGGGGTATTATTCCCGCTTCCATGGAGGATTAGCTTCAACAATAACTTACACCCTTTTATACTGGGCTTATGTATCCAATATGAACTACCAGAAAACAAAAAAAGTGCTTCTTTTACTCTTATCTTCAGCCTCAATAGTCTCCATTTGGGCAATTTTTGAACACTTTGGAAAGTCATTCAGCTGTCTGATTTTTCCAGAATTCGGAAAGTTCGATGTCTCATGTTGGGTTCAGGACGTGCAAAACAGAGTCTATGCCACATTTGGCCAGCCTAATTGGCTTGCAGCCTGGATAATCACTTTAATACCAATTTCATGGTCCTATTTTCTAACTACAAAAGACAGATCGATTAAAAAATATTTCTGGCTTTTACTTTCGATTATATTTTTTATAACTCTTCTTTATACAAAATCCCGTTCTGGAATATTAGGTTTCACAGCTATGGCAATCACCTACTTTGGCTTTTTAATATACCAAACAAAAGCCATCAAAAAACCTGCTTCCAGACTAGCAATGCCTCTTGCCCTAATAATATCTCCACTTATTTTTTTCTCTTTCACCATAGAAACTCCCTGGCTAGAAAGTTTCCGACAAATTTTAAAAATAAATCAAAAAGGAAATACAATCCAAGAAAACAAATATCAATCCCCCGCTCTTGAAGTAGGAGGAACAGAATCAGGAAAAATTAGAAAAATAGTTTGGAAAGGAGCCATTGAAATATGGAAAGACAATCCCCTTTTTGGATCTGGTGTTGAAACTTTTGCCTTTTCCTACTATAAACACCGCCCCGTAGAACACAACCTAGTTTCTGAATGGAACTATCTTTATAACAAAGCTCACAATGAATATTTAAACTTTGCAGCAACTACAGGGAGCGTAGGCTTATTATCCTATCTTCTTCTCATAGGCTCTATGATTTTTCTTTTTTTTAAAGAATATCAAAAATCAATTACTTCCCAAGACAAAGAAAGTCCTTTTTTTGTTCTAGCATTTTTTGCCGGCTTTATCAGTATACTTGTTACCAATTTCTTCGGTTTTTCAGTAGTCCCAGTAGCCATTCAATTTTTCCTTCTACCTTCAATTGCAGTTTCTTTTAATTCCAACAAACAAGATGAAACACTTTTAAAAGAAAGGCACGAAAAACCAACAAATTCGCAAATAATAATGCTAACTTTAGCTCTTCTAACCTTAATTTATTTACTTTTTTCCATAGGAAAATACTGGAAAGCTGACTGCCTATACGCTAAAGGAAAATTAGAAAACGATTCAAAGCTTTATACTAATTCCATCAACACCTTACTGAAAGCTATTAAATTATCCCCAAATGAAGCTATCTTTTGGGACGAACTAGCCAGCTCAACAGGCTCACTTGCCATACTTTTCCATGAAAATAATGACCCCTCAACAGCCAATCAACTTGCTAAAAAGGCACTTGATCAATCAAACAAAGCGGTATCTCTCTCCCCTTTCAACATTATTCTCAAAAGATCAAGAGTACAAATCCTCGCAAACCTCACTCCCATTGATTCAAACTACCTACAAATGGCAAAAAATACTTTAATAGAAACTTCAAAACTTGCCCCAACGGACGCAAATATTTTTTACAACCTCGCGATAATTTACTTTAAAACTGGGGAAATACAAGAATCAATTGAAATACTTAAAAAAACACTAAATTTAAAACCAAATTATAAGGAAGCGCGGCTAGCTTTAGCCCATTATTATGCCGGAATAAACGATATTGAATCAGCCAAAAATGAATTTAAATACATCCTCGATAATATTGGCTACGATGTTGAAGTAGAAAGCGAGCTTTCAAAACTAGAGAATCAAAGATAAAATATTTTAGATTTGGTATAATCCCTTCATCAATATGATTAGAGAAATTCTAGACGCACAAAACCCACTGCTTAGAAGAAAATCAAAACCCATTAGTAAAATCGACAAAAAAGTTTTGTCCTTAATGCAAGATCTAATAGACACTATTAAAGCTCAAACTGATCCTGAAGGTGTTGGCTTGGCAGCCCCACAAATAGGAAAAAATGTCCAGATGTTTGTCATCAAACCACAAAAAAACATAAGAGTATTTATAAACCCAAAGATAATAAAAGTCTATAATACAAAATCCAAGGAAAAAATAGACCCAAGAAAAAAAATAATGGAAGGTTGTCTATCCCTACCCAACTATTACTCGCCCATAAAAAGAGCCTTTAAAGTAAGGCTCAAATACATTGACTTTGATGGCAAAGAAAAAATCGAAAATTTCAGCGGAATTGAGGCACAAATAATTCAGCACGAAATAGACCATCTTAACGGAAAACTTTTTATTGACGTGATTTTAGAACAGAAAAAACCTTTATACGAATACCTAAACGGAGAATGGGAAAAAGTGGAAATCTAAGCTGTTGAAGTTAGTCAATCAAATGAATATATTTAACTCGATAAGTTAAAAAATATAAAGCCATTATGTCAGATAAAAGCATAAGTTTAATTTTTTTTGGCACACCTTATTATGTTTTACCTATATTAGAAATCCTTCATAAAGAATTCAAATCAAAGTTCGGAGAATCTCCAATAAAAGCTGTCGTAACCCAAGCTCCCAAGCCATCTGGCCGCAAGAAAGAAATCACCTACTCCCCAGTTGATACTTTCGCACACAAAAGGGGTATCGCAAAATTCTATAACCCCCAGGATATCATAAAAAACAAAATTCGCGCGGATTTGGGAGTACTAGCTTCTTTCGGAAAAATCATACCAGTTGAGGTAACTAATTGGTTTCAATTTGGGATCTTAAATGTTCATCCATCCCTTCTTCCTTTGTGGCGCGGCGCATCGCCGGTTCAGGCAACCATAATTTCAGAAAGCCCGGCAGGAGTAAGTATCATCAAGCTAGATGAAAAACTGGATCACGGACCAATAGTAACCCAATTTAAAGACGAAATTTTACCTGATGACACAAGCGAAACACTACGAAATCGTCTTTTTGAAAGGTCGGCTCAAGTTTTATTAACTCTTATTCCTGCATATTTGTCAGGAAAAATAAAATTACTGGAGCAAGATCACAAAAAAGCAACCTATACTCGCGAAATCAAAAAGGAAGATGCTTTCATTCCGACTAAATATATCAAAAACACCCTTCAAGGAGTGTCTTCAAATGAAAAGTGGGAACTTTCCTTCATGAACAATTATTGCCTAGTACCTAATGCAAATAATCTAAATAATTTCATTCGTGCCATGCAACCTTGGCCTGTTGCTTGGACAGAAATAAAGTTAATGGTTAATGGCCAGTGGTCGAAAAAAAGATTGAAGATACTCAAAACACACCTCGAACCACCAACTATTAAAAATCAACTATTAGCTATCGACACCGTCCAGCTTGAAGGTAAAAATCCTGTCTCATGGGACCAGTTTAGGGTGGGACATCCAGAAGCTAACCTCTCCTAATAAAAACAACACCATTTTCAAACGCTATTCGATCGGTTTTCATTTCTAATAAAAAAACTCAAACAAGACGAATGCTCTTATATGAGCCGACCGAATTATACTTTTTAATCCTTTTGATACATTTGGCACAAAGGCGTATTTTTTTCTTTTCATTACCAATTAAAACTGTTACTCTTTGCAGATTTGGTTTAAATATTCTTGGAGTTTTAGGAGCACGATGCAACCAACGTTTTCCAGCAACACCGCGTTTGTGCTTTTGAGAACTACCAGTTACCGATTTTTTTAAACAAATTTCACAAATATAACTCATGATTATGAAGTCTAATCTCAAAATGTGTTTACAAATAACTATCCCAACTTTACATTATTATTTAAGATTTTGCATTTTGAGTTTTAAACTCAAAATATTATACTAATAAAGAAGAAAATTATCAAAAGCAAAATGACTATTCTTATTTTAATCATATCATTTTTAATCGCTATAACAATTCATGAAGCTGCTCACGCTTTTACTTCCGATCGCCTAGGTGACCCAACGGCAAAGCTAGCTGGAAGACTAACCCTTAACCCTTTGGCACATCTGGATCTTTACGGAACAATACTTTTTCCCCTTATTCTCATATTGATAGGTTCCCCCTTTGTTTTCGGCTGGGCTAAACCAGTTGGTTTTGATCCTTTTAATCTAAAAAATCCAAGAAAAGACGCCGCACTAATTTCCCTTTCCGGACCTTTGGCAAATCTTATTTTAGCTTTTCTGCTTTCCCTTTTCTTAAGATTTGGAATAATACTTCCAAATCCCTTCTCATTTTTATATCTTCTTTTTATATCCGTAATTAGACTCAACATAGTACTTGCAGTTTTTAATCTTATACCGATTCATCCATTGGATGGAGGAAAAATTTTTATAGGTTTACTTCCAGAAAAGGATGCCGAAGAAGCAGATCTTTTTTTGAACCGCTATGGAAGCCTGATATTATTTTTGCTAATTTTTCCTTTTTATAATGGCGTTTCTCCTCTTCTCTTAGTCATTTCCCCTATAATAAATTTTATCTTCAATTTGCTACTTCCATTTAGTTTTACTACCTAACCTGATATCTTTTGACATATTTACTATAAAGAAACTTTTTTGCTAAAATAATTATGACCCTGCGAAGGGGATCGGAAAAGCTTTTTCTCACCAAAAAGCACTATGGGAGTCCTTTTATAAAGGATCTGCTGAAAGAAATTTCAGTAGGAGCGAATCTCCCATCGTCCGTGGACAATGGGATGAGCTCACCCACCTGGATTCGTCCGGGAAAAATCTATTCCGTTCACCCCCCGATGCAGGGTCTTCAATTCGTATTTTCTTACTAAAGACAGAATTGTTCTCGTTCTCACAATTTTCATACAAAATTCTGTTATAATATTAAATACAAAAAATTAATAACGGGCTCTACCCTAAAGAATCAGAGTATTTTATAACCAATCCTAAATAAAAAATGTTGAATTGATAAGCCGAGATAGCTCAGCGGTTAGAGCACCTGTTTTGTAAACAGGGGGTCAAGGGTTCAAATCCCTTTCTCGGCTCAAAAATCCAATAAAATCTTAGTCAGGTTGCCGGAGTGGACAATCGGAGCAGTCTGTAAAACTGCCGCCCGGATGGGCTTCGGGGGTTCGAATCCCTCACCTGACACCTAAGAAAAGTATTTTTGAAAAGAAAAAAAATGCCTAAAAACAACCACTCTCTTAGTATACTCTTCTTCCTTTAAAAATATGCTATTCTACATAAAAATACTGAATAATTTATGAATATAAATGATATAGACTACTATCTTCCCCGAGAATTAATCGCGCAAAAGCCGGCAAATCCAAGAGACACATCCAAACTCTTAATTCTTAATCGAAGTTCAGGTGAAATAAAACACACCATATTTCACAACATCACAGATCATTTAGGAAAAAAAGACGTTTTGGTCTTTAACAAATCAAAAGTTTTCCCGGCCAGACTTTATGGACGAAAAAAAAGTAAGGGAAAAGTAGAAGTTCTAATTTTAAGATTTCTCGGCAAAAGCGATTCTATTTGCGAAGTAATAACTAAACCCGGTCTTTTTCTTTATGAAAAAATTCTATTTGATGGTTTTGAAGGAAAGGTAATAAAAAGAAGCGGTTATATAACTGTCATGGAATTTAATCTCCCCTACCAAAAATTTCTAAAGAAAATTAATATCTTAGGTCATACTCCAATTCCTCCTTACATAAATAAAACCGATCTATCAGAAAAAGAACTGCGGGAAAAATACCAAACTGTCTATGCCAAAACAGTTGGATCAGCAGCAGCCCCAACCGCAGGATTGCATTTCACAAAGGAACTCTTAAGGAAAATAGAAAAAAACGGCATCCAAACAGAATTTGTTACCCTTCACATCGGATTGGGAACTTTCGCTTCAATCAAAGAAAAGGACATAGAAAAACACAAAATTTACAAAGAATACTTTGAAGCAGACCTTGAAACAATCAAACGCTTAAATAAAGCTAAAAGGAGTGGAAAAAGAATTATCGCTGTCGGAACAACAACCACCAGAGTTCTAGAAACCTTAGTTGACGAAGATTCAAAACTAGCTTCAAAATATAATTCAAATTTTACAAATCTTTACATCTACCCTCCTTACAAATTCAAATTCGTGGACGCGTTAATAACAAATTTTCACCTTCCCAAATCAACCTTGCTTGCCTTAATTAGTGCATTTGTTTCTTTTCCAAATACAGAAAATATATTCACCAACTTTCAATCAAGTTTATTGGGTAAAGCATACGAAGAGGCAATTGCAAAAGAATACCGGTTTTTTTCTTTTGGAGACGCCATGTTTATAATATAAATTTTAATTTTACTATTGTGCGTTAATAAATTTCGGCTGTCCTACCGAAACCATGTATGTAGGCATTAGTTTATAATCGGAAATATTTCCATTTACATCGTAAATAAGCTCAACAGCAAGACCCTTTTTAGTTTCTTCACTCCACATTTGATCAAATACAAAGTTGCCCAATGAATAAAAAACTGGTTTTCCATTTATAAAATCCCAATCCTGCACCCAGTGGGGATGATGACCCATAATAACATCAGCTCCGTATTCCATTATTTCTTTTGCCAAAATCCGAACACTCTCTAAAGCCCTATCTCTGTATTCCACACCCCAATGCATAGAAACAACCAGAATATCAACTTCCTTATCAGATTCCAAAATTAAATCTACTTCATCCTTATTTAACTTGGGATTAACTTGCTCTGACTTGTCAAAACCCAAAAAACCAAAGGTTAAACCTTTTTTTTCTATTTTCACCAGTTTACCCACTCCTGTAGTCAATATTCCCGCTTCGGACAAATATCTAATCGTCTGATCAAGACCATTTTTACCGTAATTTTCAATATGATTATTAGCAAGATTTACAACATCAACACCGGAAAACTTTAAACCCTCAACAAAAGATTTACTTGTGCAAAAAATATAACCTGAATCCTTCATCGGACAAGAATCAATAATTGGACTCTCCAAATTAAAAAAGGCAATATCAGAACTTCTCAATGCGTTAGCAACCCATTTAAAAGGAAAGACAAAATCACCATCCTTGTAGCCTCTAATCATTACAGATCTTCCAAGCATTACATCTCCTGCTAAAAATAGACTAACTTTACTTTTCTCATCTTTTGAATTTTTTAGGTTGTAAATGTCAAGATTATTTGAATTCTCACTTCTTTTAAGATCATAAAAATAGAAAAATTTAAAAAACAATAAGGAAGACAAAAAAGTAACGAAAAAGACCAAAAAACACAAAACCAACCAATGAAGAAACTTCAGAAGGTTAGTCACATTTTATACTTACCTTCCCCCTAATGATGCAAGGATTCCAACCACCACTACGGCTAGAACCGCACACGCAATAAGGGTATTTACTAACTCCTTATGCTGATCCTTTGACATATTCTTTTATAAAGCCAAAAGCACCGCTCCCGCGATAACCAATATACCAAAGCCAACACTCAACAAAGTAGGCAAGGAAAAACCTGCATCAGGAAGATTTCCACCTGCTCCAGCTGTAGGAGTTGGTGTCAAAGTTTTTGTAGGGGTTGCTGTAACAGAAGCGGTAGGTGTTGCTGTAACTGTCAATTTTAAGGTTGGAGTGGGGGTAGTTGTTACCTTAACTGAAGGTGTAGGTGAAGCAGTAACTGATCCAGCAATCGAATAACTACCTGTGCTTGTGGGAACAAGCAAAATATCCTGCCCATCACTTTTTCTGGTTATAACAGAGTTTGCGTTATCAAATCGAATAACAAATGGTGAAACCTGCGGGCTTCTTTCAACATTCAGTTTTATATTTGCTAAAAGCGTTTCGCTTGTCGTTGTAAAACCTGCTGCTGAAGTATTTGCACAACCTATATCTATAATTACAACATCTCCACTCAAGGAGGAGTCTTGAGTGGGACAAGTCCAGTCACCCGATGACAAAAGTGAAGAATTTATTTCAATCGATGAAACAGTTATTTCTGGGGTAGAACCGGTAAAGGGATAGGTTAATCTAATAGCTACTCCGTTAACAATAACACCTTTAGGATTAAAATAAACACTTGTATTTATAGTATCCCCTACATTATAAGTACCCGTCTGGGGGTTTATAGAAACCGTTGCACTACCTGTGGGAGTTGATGCCTGTTCTTCTATATTTTGCTTTTCTTTAAGAAGCATTAAACCAGCAACAAAACCGCCTATCGCGACAACTATAATTATCAAAGCTACAAAAACCTTCTTGGCAGACATACTTTTATCTTTATAAATTATTAAAGCATGACTAATAACATCTTTGCAAGTCCTATTTTAGGTTTAAAATAAATTACCATTTCAAAAAACTTAAATTCATAATTTCTACTATATTTTTATACCCTATTTCTATTAAAATAATAAATAAAGTCTTACGTCACCATTGCCGTCGTAGCTCAGATGGTAGAGCGTGCCCTTGGTAAGGGCAAGGTCACCGGTTCAATCCCGGTCGACGGCTCAAAATAAATTTGAAAATGTAAAATAAAGAAAAATTATTTCAAATATCGACAAGATAAAATCACAAGTGTTATAATCCTTTTGTTTAAAAAATTTAGATTCATCAAAATATGGCCAAAAAAGGAGCAAGAGAAATAGTTGGATTAATTTGTCCAAACTGCAAAAGTCAAAATTACGTAACTACACGTAACAAGATTAATATTGAAGGAAAATTGACACTAAAAAAATACTGTAAAATCTGCAAAAAAGTAACTCTACATAAAGAAACTACAAAATTAAAGTAATATAATCAAATTAAAAATATCCTTTCTTTATTTTTTCAAAAAATCTGGCAATTTAAAAAATAATTTTTAACTTTAAGAAGAATTTAAATATTGATATAATTAACCAACTTTATAAAAAAATATATTTTTTAAACATAATTTTCATTTTAAAAATTCAAAAAAAATCTAAGTAAAAACAAAGGGGTGTCGTTCAGTGGTAGGACCCGGGTCTCCAAAACCCGTGACGGGGGTTCAATTCCCTCCACCCCTGCCAACTATTAAACTCCCCACATTATCACTACTTTAATTACTAATATTCTATTTATCGTTCGAAAGATATCTGCCATTTAAAACTTTTCAAACTTCCTTCTTAACTTAAACTTTGAGAAAGATTGAACTTTGAGATAAACTAATTACTTACTAAGAATTAAAACATTAAATTCATTTTAATTTTAATATTCATTCCGAAAGGTTTGAACCTAATCAACCCGTCGGGTTTGAACCTAAATTATTTAAATTAAAACATTCATGATTGTAATAAGATATGATCGATTAAAATTTTTATACTTATTACGATTAAAATAATTCCGCCAAGAATTCTTGCTTTATCATGAAGTAATTTCACACCTCTTAATCCAAAAAAACAACCGACGAAAGAAATTATAAAGGTAACCAATCCAACTAATGGTGCGACGAATATCAAAGCTAACTTGAATACGGTAATGCTCACTCCAACAAACAATGCGTCTATACTCGTTGCAAATGCTAAAGTAAACAAAAATTTAAAATTTGGACTATAACCACTTGATAATAAAATATTTTTATATTTACTACCTCTTAGCATTCTTAAACCAATAAGAAAAAGAAGAAGAAAAGCCAACCAATGATCCAGACCTGAAAATAAGTGTAAAAATTTTTTATTGATTAAAACACCAAACATCAACATTAAAGAATGAAAAATTCCGAATATTAAACCTATACTCACACCAAAAGAAAGAAATTTTTTTCTTGACAAATTTCCCCCCAAAACCATAGAAACACCAAAACAATCCATTGAAAGTCCCAATGTTATAAGCAAAATATTAAACATAAGCTCCTAAAAAGTATAGTGAAGAAATACGTTTGTTTAAAGGGTATTCGTTAAATTGTCTCTAAACAAGGATTTTAGACACTCTTTTTTAAATATAATTTAGAACTCTCCTTCTTAAAATCTACTTCCCCCAAAATATGATTTTTATAGATAAAAACAAAATATTTACAACATACATAATTCCTTGTATTATCTTTATCATGAATAAGAACTTTGCCTACATAGGCCTGATTATTTTAGCAATAACTATCACTACAGCAATAATAATAAGAAATAATAATGTTCAAAAAAAATTTGAAGATGCTTCATCAATTACTCCCCTGCCAAAAGATAGTCAGATTTTTGATAACAACTCCGCAACTTCATCATCAGAAAATGCTCAAACAGAAGATTTAACCACTCCTGCACAGGAAGTAACCGAACTTTTAGTCGAAGATTTGGTAGTAGGAACAGGTGCTGAAGCAATACCAGGAAAGAAAGTAACAGTGAATTATAAAGGCTTACTAACCAACGGAATTGTATTTGACAGCTCCTATAAAAGAAACCAACCATTTAGTTTTACTTTAGGTATAGGCCAGGTTATTAAGGGTTGGGACCAGGGAGTCGCAGGAATGAAAGTTGGCGGAAAAAGAAAATTAACAATTCCTCCAGATTTAGGCTACGGCTCTCGTGATATGGGAACAATCCCCCCAAACTCTACACTAATCTTTGAAGTCGAGTTACTGGAAGTCAAAGATTAGAAATTGTGATTTAGAAATAAACTTATCTATCAAACCCGACAAGTTAAAACTTAAAACCTTATTCGCTTAATTGCTTAATTAACGTTTTGTAGTAGCAAAAATAATCTCGTTACCATTATTATCCTCGTCATCCATATCGGCTAAACCAAAAAACATTCTTTCATAATTTGATAAGGGAGGTAAAGAATCAGCTATTGTATTACATCGTCTCTTAAAATCTGGCAGCCAGCTAATATATTCCCTAGCTTCATCAGGATTAAATTCAAAACCGTCCAAAGAAATTAATTTCTTCATTTCAAGTGCCTCTCTTGTAGTGTCAATTATAAAACCAGAAGTTAATGAATACTTTAATGCAAATTCTCTATCAATTTGTTTTCCCAATTTTCTTAGCAACCATTCAACAACATCTGTTTCAGAAAGGCCAGTATCAAACTTAAAAAATGGAAACTTACTATGAGCTGACTCAAGAAGTTCCATTATATTCCTATCAACCCTTCCACTTTTTTCGGTTTGTCCCATCTCCCGCATAATGTAATAAAGCCTTTGGGCATATAAAGGTTGCACATCTGGAGGTTTGCTCCTCCACTTATTAATTAAAAGCAAAGCATAAAGCCGAAAATCAAAATGCTTACCATTCTCTAACATGAACCAAGCTCCTTTCATCTTCTCTTCAGCAATAAACTTAATAATCCTTGCTCCTGCTCTCGGTTTAATAAGATAAATAACCTCACCTTCTACCTTTAGAGGAAAGACATCGGACCCATACAATGCTTTAGTGGCAACCTCCCTCCCAGACACAGTAAATATTCCTGTTTCAAAAGATCTCTTAGCATCGTCTGAATAATGTAATCCCTCAAAATCCAAATATACCTGATTTGGTTCTACATCGCGCCCCGCACAATATTCACCAAAATTATCATTAAACACAATTTCTATACCGTCCTCAGACATACCCAAAGCCAAAGCCACTCTATAATCCTCGGGGTTATTACCTAAAATTATTCCATCTCTATCAGACATTGGATACTCTGAAAAAAGCAAGTCGTCGCTCTCCCTAAAATAACGCTTGCCAATAGCTCTTGCATCTCCCCCCTTGAGTCTAATTCTTGGATTTATGGGAATATCATAATAACCTAGTAAATTTTTATTGTTATCATAAACTCTTACTCTTCTTACATCTACTCCATTAATTTTAAATTCAGTAATTTCAAGCCTATCAGGATATTCTTTCTTCATTTGCTCAAATGAAACAAAATTGTGTTTATACTGCTCATAATCTTTAAAAGCCGTAGGTTCAGCTAATCTTTGAGAAATTGAGGCAATACCCGCTTTAAAGCAATATATAATTTCTTCATCTTTTAATCCTTTTGCTCTTCTTTGTCTAATTTCTCTTAAACCATCTCTTAATATTCCCCTCGCTTCTTCCTGAATATATGGGTCTTCTATTTTTCTTATCTTTAACCTTATTAAATTCGCTAAAGCTACTGCTCTAGGCGACCATTCAGAAACCGGATAAAATTCTCCAGAGAAGTAGTTATACTCCGGCTTTACAATACTTGGTAGTTCGGCAACAATTTTACGAATAGCAACCCTTCTTTGATCAATTTCTTTTAACATAAATAGAGGATTTTATACAAATTGATTCTAATAGTCAAAAAACAAACCCTAAGAAGTATAACAAGTAAAAAACTATCCTTTTTTCTTGGAACTTTTCTGAATAAAAAACTTAATTCAATCTACAGTCTAAAACTTATTAATTACCAATTTTGCATCCGTTAATAAATAACTTTGAAACATTTTTAATAATTCTAAAAATAAGATTGTTTTTTAGTTTATTCTATTGAAGCATCACAAATTAAACTTTTATCATTTCACCTCACCAACAATTTGAAAAAAAATCCTTGCTAAACTACATTGATGATTCGAATCATCGATACACTTGAATAAAACGTCAAAAGGAAGTTGAGGTACCTTGTGAATATTTATTTCTACCTCCCTCACTGTTTTGCCTTTTTTCTTTTTAAATACAACCTCTCACTTTCCAACAGCTCCTCTTTCGTATTAACCCCTATACCAACATACTCAAAGGGAACTTTAAGACCGACCACAAACTTACCCTCATCCACAGCAGTTTTAACCAAATCAGTCAGATAATACTCACCGGAGGCAGATGATTTTTTCAGCTTTTTCAAGGCAGATCTTAAGAACTCCCAGCGAAAACAGTACAAGCCGGCGTTAAGCTCCTTAATTTGTTTTTGTTTACCGGTTGCATCTTTCTGCTCAACAATTGCTTTAAAATTCCCAAATTTATCCCTAATAATTCTCCCCCAAGCCAGCAAATTAGGAAATTTATACTCACAAGTTACTATACTTAAGACTGCTTTGCTTTTATCCAAAATTTTAATCAGTTTCTTTATAATTTTCTTTGTATAAAACATCATATGATCACCATATCCAACCAAAACATATTTAGGATTAAGATTTTTCTTTTGAATTTCTTCAACTGCAACCTTTGTAGCATGACCAGTCCCTAAACGTTTCCTTTGCTTTACAAAGATAATCTTCGGATTATTTCCCACCGCCTCAATCACGCCCTTAGCTCCAACACCAACAACAACAAAAATATACTCAGCGACCTTCAAAAACAAATCAGAAGAGTATCTTACAAGAGGCTTTCCGGCAAAATAGCTTACAGTTTTATTAAATCCCTTTGCTTTGAATCTTTTTCCTTTCCCTGCAGCTAAAATAATACCAATAATCATATATGGTTACTATAAAATAACTCCTTTAAAAACTGCAGTTAGTAAAAAATTCACTAAAAAGAATCACTTCCCCAAAGTTTCTGGAATATTTTTGTAAGCTCAACAACACGCTTATCAGCAATTTTATATATAGCCTTTTGTCCCTCTCTTCTAACAGAAACAATTTTTAGATAACGCAATATAGTCAAATGCTGTGAAGTATTTGGCTTCCTAATTTTCAATATTTCAGAAAGCTCATCTAATGAAACGTCACGATCTTTAAGGATATCTATTATTTTAAGACGGAGTGGATTTGCTAGGAGTTTATAAACTTCAGCGTTCCTTTGATAATCTATTTTTTGCATTTTTGACTGGTTTTCCGTCTTTTTCATGGTGGCAGTATATTCTACACCATTTGTAAAGATTTTAATAACACCAGTTTTTACAAACCTAAAAGGAGGTGTTAAAAAACACCTCCTTTTTTTTGAAAAATAGGTCAAATTTATTGACCGCCACCCATCATAAATCTCCCTCCCGGTTTGACTAACCCATTCATTCCAAACCCCTTTCCAAAACCCATACCCAAACAACCTAAATTAGTTTCATTAATTCCCTCTGATTTAAGCCAGTTTCTAAATTCTTCTTGAATAGACTGCATTTTCTCCCTTCTTTCTTCAAATGACAAATTTCTGGCTTTCTCCATTTCATCATTTATTTTTTCATGCCAATCCAAAATCGCCTCTTTTTGAGCTTTTGAAATCTTTCCTTCAGAAACTAAATCATCCAACCTATCGGCAAAACGTGCAAATTTTTCTGCCCTTCTCTCATCTCTCTCCTCATCAAAAACTTTTTCAACTTCGCTTACATTCAGACTGAAACGATCGGCAATTCTTTGAACTATCGGAGGATAATTGGAAGTCTCAAGCGCTTTGGCATTACTTGCTAAAATCCCTACAAGTAAAACCGACAAAGCCAAAATTGATGGTAAGATTATTTTCTTTCGCATTCTTTATTCACCTCCTCCCTGGCATATTATTATTTTCAAAATTTTATAGGTACTTTCTGAGAAAAGGCTTAAAAAATCAACGAGGTAAAGAAACCATAAATGTGGATCCCTTGCCAAGAGTACTGTTTACTTTGATTTCACCCTTGTGCAACATAACTATAGATTTTGCAATAGATAAACCAATCCCAAATCCGTCTATTTCTTTTTTCGACCTTGACGAATCGGCTCTGTAAAATCTATCAAAAATATGGGGAATATCCTTTTCGTCAATCCCGACTCCATGGTCAATAATCTTAAGACTAGCATTTTTACCATCTCCACCGACCAAGATTTCAATTTCACTTCCGGAAGGAGAGTACTTTATCGCATTATTTATAAGAATTGAAACTAACTCAACCAAACTTTGCGGGTTTCCCTTAACAATGACTTCTTTTAATTCTTTTTTAATCTTTATATTCTTAGCCTTGGCTTGGGCAATATTTCTTTCAATTGCCAGATTTACAACTTCCTTCAAATCAACCTCTTCCATCTTCAAATTACTTCCATTGGACTCATATCTTGAAAGCTCAAGTAAACTATCGGAAAAATATTTCATTTTATCAACCTCGGATAAATTACTCTTTAAAAGCTTTTTGGCTTCTTTCAAATTTAATTTTCTATCCCTAAGCGCCACCTCAATTTCAGTTTTCATCGATGTCAGTGGAGTTCTAAATTCATGAGATGCATCAGCAACAAACTGCCTTTGCTTATCCAGCATAACTTCAATAGGTTGAAGTGTCTTACCCGCCAGAAAATAACTCGCCAATCCTGCAAAAAACAAAATTCCACCATTTATTATCATTAATTGTAAAGCAAAACGCCTCTTTGCTAGATTAACTACATCAATAAACTCGGAAGGGGGAATTTCTTCTGGATAAATCATAAAGGGTAAAATTCTTTGATATCCCCAACGATCCCTTATTACAATTCCCTGCCTTATTTGAGGATTTGCTTGCATCCGAAAACCCCTTCCTATTTCTTTGGTGAAACCGCGATAAACCAAGACACTAAAAAAGGCACTAACAGCCATAATAATTAGCAAATACCAAAGCGTTAATTTAATACGAGCATTCTTAAACATAAACAATTTCAGCCGTTTCTACATTCTAATTTAACTAACTTTCCCCTATCCGGTAACCAAATCCTCTTATCGTCTGAATCAGGGGTTTTCTTTTTGGAAACGCACCATCTATCTTTTTTCTCAAATAACCAATATAAACCTCAACCGTGTTTGGCAGAACATCCGAATCGTAATTCCAAACATGCGCAATTATCTGATCCTTACTTATAATCCTACCTTTATTTCTAATTAAATACTCCAAAAGTGAAAATTCTTTTCTGGAAAGAACTATTTCTTTTATGCCTCTTTTTACTTGAAAGTTCACCGGGTCTAATTCTAAATCTTCAACTTTTAATTTATTCCCAAGCTGTTCCACAGGCCGTCTGATCAAGGCTCTCACTCTCGCTAAAAGCTCTTCAAAGGCAAATGGCTTAACCAGATAATCATCTGCACCTTTATTCAAACCTTCCACTTTATCAGAAATAGACCCCTTGGCCGTGAGTATAAGAATAGGTGTAAAAACTTTCTCCTTACGAAGTTTTTCACAAATTTCCAAGCCGTCCATACCAGGTAACATCAAATCTAAAATGATCAAATCATACTCTTCAGATGACGCCATATCGTAACCTTCTATCCCATCATAAACAACATCAACAGTAAAATTTTCTTGTTCTAATCCTCTTTTAATGGAATTTGCAATTTTATATTCGTCTTCAACTACCAAAACTCTCATATAGTCTTAATTAACACCTATTATACTCAAGAAGCTGAATAACAACTGAAAATTAAGGGTAGCAGTTAGGCCAGATATCCTTTATCCCTCTTGAAATAATAAAAGCCGCTGTTTGAACAGATTCTTCTGCGTTAAATCGCAAGTCCAAATTAGTCTCCTCCCCCATCAAAGTTCGATTGTTTACCCAAGAAGAGCGCCCAAATTGAAAAAGCCCAGCGTACGGTCCATTTAAAGCAAATTGATTAAATCCTGATTCACAAACTGCTATATGCCTTAAAACATTAGGGTCAACAGAATATTGCGACGCAAATCTTTCAATAAACCCATGAATTTCTTCCTGGGAATACTTAGGTTGAGTAATTTCTATAGTTTCATAAGGTTCCTTAGTTTTAAAAATTGTAGGTGTAGAAACTAATAAAGTTGGTGATAAAGAAACTTGAACTACCGTTGGACTTGGCGTAACTAGCAAATTTCCAACCGAAGTTTGAATAACTTTTTCAGGAGGTGAAAGAGTGGAAAAAGGAGTTGGTGTAAAAAGAGAAAATGAACTCAATACTTTAAAGCTACTCGGACTAGTCAAAATCCTCCAAATCAGCAAAACCAAGTCAACTAAAAAAATAAGATAAAGAATTTTAAGCAAAATTGATCTCATTAAATTTCTTACCAAATTACGGCGGTTGAAAGAAAAGCAATTAAAAAAATAATCATAAGCCATACAGCTGTTGATAAAACCAAATTAACCGCTTCCTTTTTATTACCATCTAAAAAAATATTATATGGCCGGTAAAAGACTAAAAGAGCACAAACTAAAGCTGAAACCACAAAAAGGATTAAAACAAGCACAGGTCCCAAATAAGAAGCATTTCCTATCCACAAATCCCCCTTCCAAAAAATCAATCCAACTAAAAGGCAATATAATGTCAGTGAGAACGCCTGGAGAAAGCCGTCCCTTCTGAAAAGATTTTCAAACTTTACTATACTCATTATATGTATTATAAAGCATTAAGGCTATCAAACTATCTATAACAAAGGAGGTGATAAAAAATGAGTGGTTTTTTTGTAAAAATTGAAGAAAAAACACTAAAGAACAATTACTTTAGAAAAGTAATATTTACAGGCAAACATTCGCAGCTTGTTCTGATGAGCCTAAAGAAAGGTGAAGAAATCGGCTCCGAAGTTCATAAAACTGTAGATCAGTTTTTCAGGATAGAAAAGGGTGAAGCAAAGGTGGTTGCAGGCAATATAACAAAAAAAGTGAGAGAAGATGAAGCTTTTGTAATCCCAGCAGGGACAAAGCACAATGTAATAAACACAGGCAAAAAAGAACTGAAGCTTTATACAATTTACTCACCAGCTAATCATCCTGATAAAACAATACACAAAACAAAAAAGGAAGCTGAAAAATACGAAGAAAGCCATCATTAAAATATTTTTGCGAAATCAAGGTATTCTGCCAAAAATACGACGAAGTTCTATCTTGGCTTTTTCAAGAATCTCTTTTTGTTTTGGATTTAGCTTTTTTCCTGCTCTATTGATATAAAAATTCAACATACTCATTGCTGAGGCAAATGGAGGTGCTTTTCTTCTTATGGAATTTTCAGCCGAATTTTTAAGCGAAATAGCTATTTTTCTAGGATCATCCCAGGTAAAAACTCCTTCCTCAAGATCTAAAGCAAACGATGATTTCGTAACCCTTTCCGACCAATTATTCTTTTTTTTCGACATAGGAAGCAATAAAATTGTATACTAATTAAATGGTCAAATACAAAGAATATGTCCAAAAAATGCTTTCCGAAAACCGGAAGCTTTTTGACGATTTCAGAATAATTCACGATAAGTACGCTCTTAATTCAGACGGACTACAGGAAGAGTTTAATAAAAAAGGAGAGAAGATTTTAGAAATTATAAGAGAATACGAAAACAAGCTATGCGCAAACACTGAAAGAGGTGTTTATAATAAATTCTCAGGAAATTTAGCTCAAAAATTCCAAGATGAAATTAGAAAAATTTTCCCCATGATCGATTATATTGGTTTAAAAACAGAAAAAGCGGAAAAAAACTTCTTTTCAATTAAAAGAATAAAACTGGATTAAAACTTAATATCCCAGTCAAGAGAAGGAGGATTTAAACCACTTTCCCTAAGATTCAAATTATTTAATTCTCTATCCAGAATTTTCAAATTTTCATCGATTTCAATAACCTGAGGATCTTTATTATAAACTGACGGATTATATGGATTATACGGAATAACACTTGGTTGAGGAGTAGGAGTATTTGGTAAAAAAACTCCTTCTTTTTTGAGTCTCCTCACAAAACCTAAAGCCATATAAAGCAAAATCAATACCATAACAAAGACAATAAAGATCTTTAAAATTAATCTAATAAACTTTTTATCAACCAAAGGGCTAATCTCCTTTCTAGCACTTCCCGCAAGTGAAACACCCTTTCTTAAATAGGGATTTACAAACACCACCATTTTCTCAAAAAGACTTTTCAAAAATAATTTTGCCCTTCTAACATCACTTGCAACGCTATCCTCTTCAATTTCAATTTGATTAATCTCTTTACTATTTTCTTTCTCTTCACTTTGAGTCTTCACTTCGGTTTCAATAACATCCCTTTTACCTATAAGGGAGTAAAACCATTTTTTAATAGGATTGATAGATCTAGGTTTATTTTCAGCCATAAAATATTTGCTATTTAGTTCTAATTTGCTTAATTATTTCTTTCAAAAAATTAGACGCCTCTTTCATATAAAGCTGTGATTCAGAAAGTTTAGAAAGAACCGAGTTATACAAATTCAAGCCTACTATTTTTTTTTGATAATTTCCTCTAATAATTTTTTCCACTTCATCTTGCTTTTCTTTACTTCTATCTATTTTTCCCTCGGCTTCAAACATCCACCTGTCCAAAAGTTCAATTTTCGAAGTATCAAAGGCATACTCGGGTCTTTCTTCATTACGGATACTTTCAAATTTATTTTTGCTAGCCCTAAAAATTTTCTCCAACCTAACACTTAAATGACTCACTTTACCCTGCGACAAAACCGACATTACCTCATATATCAATGAATTGAGTTGACTCCACCTATCGGCGGCAAACTTTGAATCCCTAACCAAATCTTCCAAAGACCCGGCTGACGAGAGATTTTCTTTATGATTTGAAAACCAACTTATTTCATTATCAATTTCTAGAAACAACTCATTTTTTCTCTCATCGGCCAAACCAACTCCCTTTAGCAGACTAGCTTTAAGAACCTTAAGATAAGCAATTACAACCTCGTCTCTATTCTTTAGCATACTCAAGGTTGCATCAAAAGCGTCTTTTCTTGACTTCAAAGTTTGAAATCTAAGAAATTGAGCTCTTTTGAGAATATACTCATCGTGCGCTTTCTTATACTCCTCATTCGCTCCCAAGTAAGCTTCGTAAATATCTTCAAAGGTTTCTTCTTCATAATCATCCAAACCAATCTCATTCACCGATTGAGAATATGAAACTTTAAAAAAAACTGCAAAACAAAATATCACCAAAATCGATAAATAGAAGCATTTCTTTAGCATGATACTAATTTTAAGTTAACACCTTTTGAGGTCATTAGGCAAGCTTCTTCACTCTTATACCGTTAGGAGAATCCTCAATTTTATAGCCCTTTTTCTCAATCTCGCTTCTTATCTCATCGGCTTTCTCAAAATTCTTTAAATTTCGATATTTTTCCCTTTCATCAATCATCTTTCTAATATCATCAGGGATCACAAAACAATTCTCCTCACTTATATTCATCAAACCTAAACCCAAAACTTCATCAAACATCACACTCATATCGTACTTATCTTCAGAAGGAACATTACTCTTCAAAACCCCCCAAAGTATAGAAAGCGCCCTGGAAACATTAAGATCATCTGAAAGAGATTCAAGAAAATCATTCCTAAAATCATTTAATTTTCCCTCTTTTTCTTGAGATAAAACCGTTCTGTTGATCTGTAATTTAACCGCTAAAATTTGCTCTTTAAGTTTTTCCAAAGACTTTTGAGCACCGTCCAAAGCCTCCCATGAAAAATCCAACCCCTTTTTATAATTGGAGTTCAGAAATAAATAACGCAAAGCCAAAGGATCAAAACCCCTTTCCCTTACATCTGAAACCGTAATCATATTACCCAAACTTTTGCTCAATTTTTCTCCCCTAAAAGTAAGCCAATCATTGTGCAACCAATAATTCGCTGTATGATGACCGAAAGCTCCATAACCCTGAGCGATTTCGTTTGTATGATGTACAGAAATATGCTCTTTTCCGCCTGTGTGAATATCAAACCTTTCTCCCAAATATTTAACAGACATTGCCGTACACTCAATGTGCCAGCCGGGAAAACCTCTTCCCCACGGGCTATCCCACTGCATAACGTGATTCGGCTGATTGGTAACCCAAAGTAAAAAATCCCAGGGGCTTCTTTTTTCAGGATCAACCTCAACCCTCACCCCCATTTTTTGATCTTTCAAAGAAAGTCTTGCAAATTTAGGGTAATCGGGGAACTTTGACGTGTCAAAAACTAACCCAGTCTTAGTTTTATATGCAAATCCATTTTTTTCAATTAACTTAATTAATTCAATCTGATCATCTATATGCTCAGTTGCTCTACACAAAACATCGGGTCTTTTGATATTCAAAGCATCGATACTTTCTAAAAATTGGGTAATATATTTATCTGCAATCTGCCAAACACTTAAACCTTCCCTTTTGGCTCCCTTTTCCATCTTATCTTCTCCAGTATCTTCATCTGAAGTCATATGACCAACATCTGTTATATTCATTACCCACTTAACTTCATAGCCAAGAAACCTTAAAAATCTAACCAAAATATCCCAATGAACATATGCATACATATGACCAATATGCTGATTCCAATAAACAGTCGGACCACAGGAATAAATCCCAACTTTTTTATCCTTAACCGGAATAAACTTTTCTTTCTTGCGGTTTAATGTGTTTGTCAAATATAAATCAGTCATAAAAGAGCAATATTAATCTAAAAAAAACTTAAATATCAGCCGGAAATCTGTTTTCCCATCTCCTTTGTGCCCTGCTTTTTTTTAACAAATCCCAAAAATCCTCTCTTTTTCCTTGAAGGTGGCTCAATAAATGGCTGTTCTTGGGGTTCTTCAACCTTCATAACTTCCTCTTGTTGCTTTCTCCACTCCTCTTCCCTCATTTTTCTTTCCTCTCTTATTTTTCTTATCTCCTCTTCCAATTCTTTCAGTCTTCTATTGGTTTGCGCTTTTAGGGCTTCCTCGTCTATTGACCCCAGAGACAAATTCTCTCCACCTTCAACAATCTTGGAAAGGGCGGTTTTTTGTTTTTCTCCTTTCATACCCCCCTCCCCAACAGCTGAAGGGACAACATTTTTAATTATTTCATACGGTTCACGAGCCACTTGCTTAGCGATTTTTTTCGCTTCATCTACTGCCGTTTTGCTACTAGATTTCAGAAAATTCATACTAAAAATTCCTTCTCCCTTCTATTGCCTCTCTTAAAGTCACCTCATCAGCATATTCTAAATCAGCTCCGGTTGGAATTCCCATACCAAGCCTGGTAACTACCGGCGTTTTGCCGTTAGTTGAAACTTCCTTTATTTTTTTAGACAAGTACATTGCAGTCGCATCGCCTTCCATGGTAGGATTTGTTGCAATTATTACTTCTTTAATACTGCCCTCTGAAATCCTTTCCAAAAGTTCTTTAACGAAAATTTCATCAGGTCCGATATTATCCAAGGGATTAATAGCACCGTGCAAAACATGATAGACCCCTTTATATCTTGAAGTTCGCTCTATAGCCAAAAGATCCAATGGCTGCTCCACGACCATAACTGTTGTTTTATCTCTCCCCGAATCAGAACAAAACGGGCAGGGATCATTTTCAGCTACATTTTTGCATATCGAACAAAAAACTGTTTTCTTTTTTAAATTGGACAAAGAACTAGCAAAGTTATCAAGTTCGACTTGAGGTACATGAAGAAGATAAAATGTCAATCTTTGAGCCGTTTTGGGTCCAATGCCAGGAAGTTTATTAAAAGATTCAATAAGATTTTGGATAGCTCTGGGAATTTTCATAATTCATATTATATTAAATTTTCCAAATAAAAATATCCAGCCGATAAATAAAATTTTTATCCTAGAAATAAAATGTAAAAATAAATAAACATCAAAGAAAATTTTAACCAAGAAGAAAAATTTTTATTGCCCCATTCCGCCAAGAAGCCCGCCTAAACCTCCTCCTTGTTCCATCATTTTCCTGGCAGCCTTTTTCTGAACCTCTTTCATCGCTTTATTTATTACCTTGACTATCTTCTCCTGGCTTTCCCCATCAATTTCCAAACTAATCAGATTCTGCGTTCCATTGACCAAGACCTTAATACCTCCTTCTTCCTCCATGTGGGTTATTTGTTCCATCTCCTCCTGAAGCTTTTTTGCCTGTTGGCGAAGCTTAAGTAACTGTTGGCCTTGTCTTAATTTGTCGAACATAGTTTCAAGTCAAAATACAAAAACTAATATAGCTTTTATCCAAAGATAATTCAACTGCCAAAAATTTCCTTTGCGATTCTTACTATTTCTTCATCATCACTCTCGGTCAAAACCGTCTCGTCTTCGACTGATACTTTATCATCACTTCCCAAATTAGATTTCTCATTTTGAAGAGAATTCCTTAAGGGTGGTTGCGTTAATTTACAAACTACTCTAAGCGACTCACCGGTAACATTTTGTAAAACCTTTTCCATCACATTTCTGTGTGGCTGGGTTTCTAGTTTTTCCTTGTGAAATTTGTAATAAACCCCCAAGGTTAGAGTTTTACTATCGCAGGACAGAGGTCTAGCTGCCCTAAGAAGCGCTTCAGTGGAAGTGTTGTTACGCTTAATTTCCTCAAGAATTTTTTTCCAAACATTTTCATCCATCTTTGCTCTTATGTCAAAATCCCCAGAAGAGATATCTTTTTTATCCCCCTCTTCACTTTTACTGTCTTTATCATCTTTAGAACTCTTTAGGGAATCACTCTTTTCCCTCCTCTTAACTGATTTTAGGCTTTGACTATCTAAAACCTTTGAACCTGAATTGTGAGTTTTATTAGCAAACCATTCGGAAATAGCAAGTTCCAGAGGTATTTGTTCCAAAACTGCATAGGGTACTTCGGCGTATGATTTAGAGACTAGTTCGATAAGCTCGATAACCTCCCCTTTGGAAAGCGAATTTTTATCCTCCCCTTCAATTCCCACTTTGGCGAATAAAATTTTCCTCAAAGAAGAAAGTATCGAAAGGGTAATATTTTTAATTGAAGCACCATTTTCAACCGCCTTTTCTAATTCAAAATAGGCTTCTTTTTCACTACCGGAAATAAGTATCTCCACAAATTTATCAGGGTCAAAAACATTTCTTTTAAATAAGTATTCTTCAACTGATTTTTTTTCCAACTTTATGCCGCTAATAACCAATTCCTCTAAAATTTTTGCAGCATCCCTAAAGGAACCATCCGAAGAGGCAGCAACAACTCCCAATGTTTCTTTGTCTATATCCAAATTTTCGCCTTCTGCAACTCTTAAAAGAGACCTCACAATTTCCTCCCTACTCGCCTTTTTAAAGGGAACGCTCACGGTTCTGGATCTTATCGTTTCTATCAATTTTTCAGGATTTGTTGTAGCTAAGATAAAAATCACATGATCTGGAGGCTCCTCAAGAGTTTTTAGCAAAGCATTTGAGGCTTCATTGGTAAGCATATGTGCTTCGTCGATGATATAAACTTTCTTCTTTGCGCTCGAAGGTGCAAGCTTCACCGCATCTCTAAGCACCCTTATATCATCTATTCCTCTGTGACTGGCAGCATCAATTTCGATAATATCCAAATTATCCCCTCTATCAATACTCAAACAAACCGAGCATTTATTACAAGGCTCCTTTAAAGTTTTATTAAGATTCTCACAATTTACAATTTTTGCCAATATTCTCGCTGCAGAAGTTTTTCCACTTCCTTTTGGGCCTGAAAAAAGAAAAGCGTGGGGAATATTCCCGGACTTAACAATGTTTTTAAGAAGTTGGCGTACTTGAGCCAGATCAAGTTCTTCAATTAATTTTGGACGATATTTGAGATAAAAAGTCATAACAATAATTTAACTTTATTTTATTCTACTCATGGTGTTTTCCCAAAAGATGTTCAGCCCCATGCATAACCAGTTCCAACACCTTTTCATCTATAAGTTTACCTTCCTTGTTTGCCTGTCTTACCACCTCGGGATAGCAAATAATAATCTCACCCAGAGGAAGAGGTAAATTTTCGGGATACTTAAAATCCCCTCTAATTTCGGACTCGCTAAAAGAAAGAACACTGTGTAAAGAATTTTGTTCCCCAAGGTATTTTTTGGAAATATCCTTCATTGATTTCTCTCCAACAAATGAAACATTGATATAAAAATCCGAAACCAATCCCTGATTCTTCAGAAAATTTTTAAGTTCTCTCTTTATAGAAGCCGCTTTAACTGGGTAATTTAGCTGTTTTTTAACATAGACTCTAATCATGGATGAAACTTAAGGAATTAAAAAATTAAACTAATTTAGATTTGACTATTTCCGCAACTCTTCTCCCCTCAACCGAACCTTTGGCTTTTTTTATCACCTCCCCTATAACCCTTCCCATATCCTTAATACTTTTTGCTCCGAGATTAATTAATACCTCGTCTACGAGCTTTTCCAATTCTTTATCATCCATCTCTGAGGGCAAAAACTCCTTAAGAATACCCAGTTCAGTTTCTTCTTGCTCAAGCCTTTTTTTTAAAGTTTCCGGATCGGATGTAGAACCTTTTTCTTGAGCCTTTTTAAGAAAATCTATTGCTTCAAGCCTTTTTTTTATCTCTCTTCTTACAACAGTTATTTCTTCTTGCTCATTCAATTCATGCTGTTTTGCAATCTTTTCATAATTTAAAGAAGAGGACAATAATCTTAATGTTGAAAGTCTTATTTGATTTCTAGCTTTTATTGCTTCTTTTATCCCCTGATTTAACGATTGCAATATCATAGTTTATAACCTATCTTTCTTAAAAAATCTTTCCTTTTGATAATCTCATCCTCCCTTTCAGCTCTTAATGGAGGTTCACCGTCAACAACACCCAAAATTGCCCTTCCTTTCGGAGTTTTAGCCACAATAACCTGAGCAGGATTAGATGTCGCACAATAAATATTAACCACTTCCGTCACATGCTGGACAGTTTTAAGAATATTAACAGGGTAAAAACCGGGTGATAAAAATATAATAAAACAATGTCCTGCTGCAATTTTCTTAATATTTTTTATAGCCAGTTTAATTAAATTCTCATCATTGCCGGATGATCTTATAAGTCTTGGTCCTGAAGCTTCACAAAATGAAAGTCCGAATTTTATTCCCGGAACAGAAGTTATCAATGCTTCATGAAGATCCTCAACTGTCTTGATAAAATGGCTTTGCCCCAAAATAAAGTTTATCTCTTCAGGTTTTTCTATATCAACAACTTCAAATGATACTTTAGTCATATTTATCTAAATTATAAAGCTAAATTACTTAGCTACCTAGGCAGTCTCCGGTATAAGATCAGCCAAAAAATGCATCTGCAGGTGAGGAATCGAGGCAGCATCACCTGAATTATGAATAAGTCTAAACCCTCTTACGGATTTTTCTTTTGCAATAACCAGTGCTATATCTTTAATCTCCTTCCAAACCACGTCTTCCAGTTCCTCTAAACTACTTACGTGCTTTTTAGGAACAATTAAAAGATGAATAGCTGCTTGGGGATTGATATCCTGGAAAATTATTAAATTTTCGGTTTCCCTTTCAATTTTCGTTTCACCCTCTCCTTTTACTATATCGCAAAAGATACAATCTCCCATAGCACTAATTATTATTAATAATACCCTTTGCTGATAAAATCAATATTTAATTTTTAAAATTTTTTTATTTACAAGAGATTAGAGAAGAGAAATAATTGCATCGGCTAACTTTTTTGGGTCATGTCTTATTAAACTTCTGGTTAATATATCAGATTTATCCTTACTATAAAGCCTTTTGTGAACAAAATCTTGGCAAACAATTTTCATTTTGCCTTTTTCTTTCAAATCATTTAATACAACCTCCGACTTTGTTTTCCTATACCATCTAATTGCCTCCTCGGGGATCCTACCATTATTAACCAAAACGAAATTAGGATTCTTACCCATATATCTTTTTAGCTCCGACAAAAAGTCAGAAGCTTTATAATTATTGGTCTGACCAAAACGAGTCATTAAGTTAACTACAAAAGCAATCTTTGCCTTAGATTTCAGAATTGCTTCTCTTATTCCATCTATAACCAAATTAGGTAAAATACTTGTGTAAAGATCACCCGGACCCAAAATTATTATATCCGATTCCCCAATCTCCTTTAAGGCGTCTGGATTTGCTCGGGCTGGGGGAAATACACTCAATTGAACAATTTTATGATTAGACATCTCGTCAGAAGGTTCATCGATAAAATGCTCCCCCAAAACTTGTTTACCGTTATCATACAAAGCCACTAAATTTGTATTATCATAGGTAACCGGGATAATTCTCCCGTCCACATCTAAAAAATCACAAGTTTTTTCTATAGCCAATTTTTGAGATCCATAAATATCCGTTAATGCAGCCATGAATAAATTTCCAAATGTCATCCCAGAAATTCCAGTACCGGCATTGAAACGATATGTAAAAAGCTTTCTTAAAAGATCTTTTGGTTTTTCTCTTGACAAAGCAACTATACACTGTCTTATATCCGAGGTCGGAAGAAGACCAAATTCGTCTCTTATCACCCTATTACTTCCACCTGAATCCATCATTGAAACAATAACAGAAAGACTCACCTCTGGGCGGTTTCTAAGCCCTATCAAAACAGTGTAAGTACCCGTACCTCCGCCTATTACCAAAACTTTTTTAGGCTTACCCATTCTTCAATCTATTCAGAAGTTCATCAAGAGATAAAAGTTTCGTTTCTTCACTTCTCCTATCTTTATATTCAATCAAGTCAGCAGTTTTGTCAGAGATTACCAACCTTACCGGAATACCGATTAAATCAGAATCGGCAAATTTCTCACCAGGACTAATTTCTCTATCATCAACCAATGTTTCCAAACCAGCTTGACAAAGCTTAAAAAACAAATCATCAACAACATTAGCGTCTTTATTAGTTCTAATATCAAGTAAATGAATATCAAAAGGAGATATAACTTTATTCCAAATTATACCTTTTTCATCATGACTAACCTCAACCCATGTACCCATCGTTCTGGTCGGACCTATTCCATAACTCCCAAACCAAACCGGCCTTTTCTTACCCTCCCTATCCGTAAAATACATCCTCATTCTTTCAGCGTACCAAGTGCCCAAAGGAAAAATATTACCCACCTCAATTGATTTTCTCTTAAGAATCCTTCCTTCACCACACTTCTCACATAAAACACCCTCTTCCTTTTCAAAAATCTCTGCATTCACCCCCCAATCACACTTATCACAAATAAATATTGTATCCTCTCCGCTATCCACAAGCACCTGAAACTCATGAGTATATCTATCGGTAAAAACACCTCCAGACGCCTCGGTAATCCTGAAATTAAAACCAATTCTTTCAAATACCTTTTTATAAGCCAACTTTACCTTCTCGTAATAATTTAAAAGATCCTCCTCTGTCTCGTGAGCGCTATATAAATCTTTCATCATAAACTCTCTTCCCCTTAATATTCCCGAACGCGCTCTGGGTTCGTTTCTGAATTTTGTCGAAAAATGATAAACTGCGATAGGTAAATCAGCATAGCTTTTGATATTTTTTCTAAGCAAATCCATAACAATCTCCTCATGGGTAAAGGATAAAACATACTCCCTTTTCCTTGAATCTTTAAGCTTATACATAATCTCATCAGCCTTGTCCCACCGCCCTGTTTCATTCCAAATTGATTTAGGATGAAGAAGAGGCATCAACATTTCCTGGCCTCCTATTGCGTTCATCTCTTCTCTTATAATCTGATTTATCTTATTCACGACACGCCATCCCAAAGGCAAAAGAGTCCAAGAACCAGCCATTAGTTGATCAATAAAACCCGCTCTTACTAAAAGTTTATGGTTGACACTAACCGCATCTTTGGGAGCTTGCTTTTTTGTCTTGGGAAAAAGCTGAGACTGAAACATAAAACTGATTTTTATTTTATCACCGAATCTATATAACCTGAAATTCCCCCCTCAGTTATAAGTCTTCTAATATCATGAGCAGTTATAGCAAAAATAAGCATTAATAAAATTACCATCCCAACTGTATGAATTGCAGTTTCAACCTTGGGAAGAACCTTCCTGCCAAAAATCCCTTCGGCAATGACAAAAATCAGTCTCCCCCCATCAAGAGCAGGAAAAGGCACGATATTTAGAATTGCCAAATTAACGGATAAAATCCCGACGAAATTGACTAAGGTCAAGACTCCAAACTTTGCCGCTTCCGTGGTTATGGCAAAAATACCCACCGGCCCAGCCACATCTTTAGGTATTATTCCACCAAAAAGATCACCTATCATTCCAAACATACCCACCAAAACCATACCCGCCCAAAAGAAAGCCTCCCTAAAACCGTTATAGACACCAATAAAAGGTCTTTGCCAAAGCGGTGGATAGTAAATTTCTATTGATGAAATAACCACCCCCAAAGCTCCCTCGCCTTCCGGAGGATTTTCTCTCGGCACAGTTTTAACTTCAATTAAATCCTTTAAACCTTCTCTTTCAATTTGCAAAATAACTTCTTTCCCCTTTTCTTTTTCGACATAATCAATAAATTCCTCATTACTACCTACATACTTCCCATTTACCGTTTTTATAATATCGCCGGATTTCAAACCCGAAACATCCGCGGGCGAACCATTTCTAACTTCAACTATTTTTACATTACCAGTCTCTTTGGGAACCCCAGAAAAGGCATAAACTATAGAAAAAGAAATCACCGCCAGAACAAAATTCATAAAAACTCCTGCCAAGATAACAAAAAATCGAACTTTTTTAGATTGATTTAAAAAAGCCCTCTTTTCATCGGTAATTGAATCTTGGGAATTCTCTCCATGTAACCTTACAAAACCACCAAAAGGAAGAAGATTGAGAGAATAAATAGTCTCCCCTATTTTTCTACCAAAAACTCTTGGGGGTAGACCAAAACCAAATTCCTCAACCCAAATTCCAGATCTTCTCGCGGCAAAAAAATGTCCCGCCTCGTGAACAAGGACCAAAATTGAAAGGATAACTATAAACAAAATTACCGAAGTTATCATTAGAAGAGATTACCACAATAAATAAACATTTTCAAAGACCTAAATCCGCATTATTTCTTCTTCCTTCGCCCTGCTTAAAAGATCAATCCTTTCAATAAAATCGTCGGTAATTTCCTGAAGTTTTTTCTCCAAAGAAAATTTCTCATCTTCAGAAATCTCCTTTTCTTCAAAAGAACTTTTAATATTTTTCATAAATCCCGCCCTTATCTGACGAATCATAACCTTTCCACTTTCAACCTTAACTTTCAAAAGTTTTATATATTTTTGTCTATCTTCCGTAGTCATTGGAGGAAGAACAATACGAATTTTATCCCCATCAATTACAGGTGTATAACCAACGTTTGAAGCTTCTATACCTTTGCGTATCTCACCAATTATACTCTTGTCCCAAGGATCAATAATAATTGTCTGATTATCAGAAACAGAAATTGTGGCTAATTCATTAATTTTTAGCTTTTGCGAGCCTCCATAAACAACTACTTGAAGTCCTTCTATTAGAGAAGGTGAAGCTCTACCAGTCCTTATACTAGCTAGATCAGATGTCAAAAGTTCCAATACCGCTGACATCTTCTTTCGAACTTCTTCCTCGTCCATTCTTAATTTATTATAAATATTTTATTCTCCCAGAACAACCTTCCAAATTCTTCCCAATCTGATATTTTCACCGGTTTTAGCAATTAACTCATTCAGCAAATCTTCAACCTTTCTGGAAGGATCTTTAATAAAAACCTGTTTTAGAAAATCCTTATCTCCCATCGAGGCAACTTGCATAGCCAAATCCTTGGCTAAAGAAGTAAAAAGATCGTTTCTTGCAACAAAATCCGTCTCACAAAAAATCTCTACCAAACCAGCCACTTTTTGATTATGGTGCATATAAACCGATAAAACTCCCGCCTTTGTTTCCCGATCTTTTCTTTTAGCCGCTTTCTCAAATCCTTCCTTTTTGAGAATTTCCAAAGCTTTTTTCTCACCTCTCTCCAAATCGTTTTTTGATGCATTTTCAGGCAAGTCTCCCAATAATTCTTGCAAAACCTTCTTTACTCGCATGTATGGAGCTCCCGTTTCATCCCTGAGTTTCCTTATCTGACTAAGTGTTATTTTTACCATATTTTTTTAGAGATAAAAACTTACTACTTATCCTTTTTTTTACCAGTTCCTGCTTTTCCTCTTTCAATTGCCTCCTTAAACAAATCTAAAACATACTCCAGTGCTTTCGAGGCATCATCATTCATAGGTATAGGATAATTAACCAAAGATGGATTACAATTTGAATCAACTATCGCCACAGTCTTTACCCCAACGCTTTGAGCCTCCTTAACAGCTGTTGCCTCTCTTTTTATATCTATTATAAACAAAATATCAGGAATGTTATTCATTCCAACCAACCCTCCGAAAAACCTATCAAGCCTTTGAATTTCTCTTTCAATCAAAAGTTTCTCCTTTTTTGTCCGATTTTCATATACTCCGGAATTAAAGTCCCTCTTGAGATCGGTCAATTTTTGAATCGTTTTTTTCATTTGAGAAAAATTCGTAAGTATACCTCCCAGCCACCTTTCATTGACAAAAAAACTATTGGTGGCTAAAGCCACTTCTTTCACCTTATCCTTAACTTGCTTTTTCGTACCCACGAAAAGGATTACCTTACCTTCTTTGACCGACTTTTCCATAAATTCCAATGCCTCCTCCAAACAACCTTTAGTTTTGATTAAATCAAAAATATAAACCCCTTCTTTTTCCCCATAAAGATAGGGTGCCATTTTTGGGTTCCAACGTTTAGTTTGATGACCAAAATGAGCGCCTGTTTCTACTAATTTTTCTAACGAAACTTTAATCTGCATAAAAAAATTAAAGAAATTTTACTGCTTCCTTAAACCGCCATCAGTCGGAAGAATCCAGGAAGCAAGGCTGATGTGTGTTTGATGAATATTATCAAAGAATATTTCGTTTATCAACACTAATTTTTAAAAACAGTAAAAAATCAACTACGCAATTTCAAATACTATCAAGTCTAAAATTTACAAAATTAAAAAAAATCTACCTGAAATTAAAAAGGCTTATCTAAAAAGAAAAAGTGATTAATTAAAAATGAATTTTTGTCACTTAAATATTTCTTAAATTTAAATTTATTTTAGAAGCAAATTTAAGATTTAAATCAAAATTGCCTTCTAATTTCTTCAATCTCCTCCTGACAATACTCTGTAGGTAGATCAACTCCCAAGGGAAAAACATCATACACCTCCACTCTTTCACTCATAATACAACCATCTTCTTCCAGATGATCCAATCCCAAAAGATGACCCCATTCATGCATTAATGTAGTTTTTTCAAGAATATCTTTGACATAGCCTTTCTCTGACAAATTTTCTATCGCATCCCTGAAAATAAAAATTGTATCCTTATTAGTAACAACCCCGACAGAAGTCTTTTTCAAAGCATAGGAACTGGTATAAATAATATAAAGATCCGCCTTATTTTTGGAAGAAACTTCTTCTCTTATCATATTTAAATCCTCATCAGTCAAAAAGTCCTTCTTAGGATATTCGTAATTCAGCTTTTTACTGACAATTACATTTTTTCCCAAAGTTACGTCTATCATTTCCTCCAACCAGTACTCGATATTCTCATTTACAATTTCCCCATTCACCGAAACAAGCAAAACCAAAGTGCTACCTTTTTTAGGATCAATATAAAAATATTTCGCGTCACCCGGTTCATCCAATTTCAATATACTCGTAACTATAGGCATCCTAAGAAGATAATTTCTCACGATCTTTCCCAAGAATGATTGGCTTTTAAATTTGATAATAAATAAAGAAAAAGATATAAAAACTATAAATATTACAAAAAGTAGAAGAGAAAAAAATTTTACAAAACTCTTTAAACCCATTAATAAAATAATACTCCAAACATTAAAGCTAATGTTATTTATATCAATATCCTAAAGCTATCTAAAGTAGTGTTCTTTCCAAAACAAAGATCTCTTAAGATAATTGTCATCCGTTGTAAAATTAATTAAGAAAGGATAATTTATGAAAAAAATCTTAATTGCAGATGATGATTCTGACCTTCTTAAACTTTATAAAATAGCTCTAAATAATGCCGCTTTTGAAGTCGATGTCTGTCTAACCATTTCCGAAGCAAATATTTTTGTAAAAAGCAAAAAATACGACCTCATAATACTGGATATACTCTTTCCTGAAGGAGATATCTTACCAACAATCCAAACAATCAGAAATAAAAGTTCACCCAACTTCCAAACTCCCATTCTTATTCTAACCAGCCTTTCATACGGCGACAAAACCAAAAAATCCCTTGAAATCGGAGCAAATGAATACCTATTTAAAGCAACCGAAACTCCCAAAACAATTGTTAGCAAGGTTATTAAGATAACCTCTAACAACTCATAAAAGGCCATAAAATTAAAAATTTACAGATTCTCAAAGAGACCCATACTGGAGAAGATATAACCAAAACCCACCAAACCGGCAATCGCACCTATAACCAACCTAACAATAATATCACTACTCCCCAGAAAACGAAAAATTTCAAAAATAAACATAAAGTTTAAAATAGCACTTTCAGGCCTTTCATTTCTTAAAACATCATCATTTTCCTCTACCTTTTTCCTTTTTCTAAAAGACAAAGATAAAGTCTTACTTGGCTTTTTTACCTTCAAATCACTTCCAACTGAATTATCCTCTTTATAACTACCTTCAGTATTTTTAAAAGCAAAGCTTGAATTCCTATTCCCTGTCAAATTTCTTCTTAAGCCCATACTTTCCTTTATTTCCTGAGATTTATTTCTTAAGCCTAATTGTCTAAAAGTCAAGAGTTCCCCGAAACTCGAGTTTTTCGAACTACTATCCTTATCGCTTCCCTTCAGAAAATTTACCGATGAAGAAAATTTCCTGGAAGAATTATCCTTCAAGCGAAAAATATCAGCGAGATTTTCAGTTTTCCTATCTTTTTGAATATCTTCCCTTTCTTTGCCCACATCTACTTTTTTTCGGGAGGAAAAACTTTCCTGGTCATAAAAGGAGTAAAAATCACTTTCATTTTCAGGATACTTCTCCCCAACTAATTGCAACTCCTCAAAAAGCAACGTTATATTATTCTCGCTTGGGTATATTATTCCGGACCTTCGCATATTAATATTATACCACACCAACCTATAGTATTTATCTTTATAAAATAGACTGGAAGAAATTACTTAATTATGGTATAAAAATTGATAATGAATAAATTAGTGTGTTTGGCCGGCATGCCGGGAGCGGGAAAGTCATTGGTATCCGACTTTTTTGTACAAAAAGGTTATCATTACCTTCGTTTCGGACAAATTACAATAGATGAAATTAAAAAAAGAAAGCTTAAAATAAACGAGGAAAATGAGAAAAAAATACGAGAAGAAATAAGAAAAAAATACGGCATGGCCGCCTACGCTGTCTTAAACTACCCTAAATTTAAAAAACTCCTCAAGAAAGGCAATGTCATAGGGGATGGTCTTTACAGCTGGTCAGAATACAAATTCCTCAAGGAAAAATTCAAAAATAGGTTTTATCTGGTAGCAGTTTATGCACCTCCTACATTGCGATATCAAAGACTTATGGCAAGAAACACCTCTAATGAAGATGAAAATCTCCGCTTTCGTAAACTTTCTACAAAAGAGGCTGTAATGCGCGATTATGCAGAAATTGAAAACCTTGAAAAAGGAGGCCCAATAGCTATGGCTGATTTTACTCTTATTAATACAAAAAGTATTTTATATCTTAAAAAACAAATCAAAAATGTCTATGAAGAAATCGAAAAAATCAAATAAAAACGAAAAAACGTATCAAAGGCCAAGCTGGGATGACTATTTTATGGAAGTCGCCGATGCAATTTCCAAAAGAGCGACCTGCGACAGAGGAAGATCGGGATGTATAATAGCTAAAGACAATCAAATCTTAGCAAGCGGATATGTCGGTTCTCCGGTTGGATTCCCCCACTGCGATGAGGTCGGACACCAAATTAAAAAGGTAGTCCATGAAGATGGATCAATAAGTCAGCACTGCGTAAGAACGGTTCATGCGGAACAAAACGCAATTTGCCAAGCGGCAAAAAGAGGAATTGCTATAAACGGAGCAACCATTTATACAAGAATGACTCCCTGCCGGGTTTGTACAATGCTGATTATCAATTGCGGAATCAAAAGGGTAGTTTGCGAAAGAGCATATCACGACGGCAAAGACTCAGAAAAAATGTTAAAAAAAGCAGGTATAAAACTGGAATATAAATACAAAGAAACACAAAAATATAAAGACCAGTAGTTTTTAAAATAATTAATGATTGATTAACAAATTAATACTGTCTTAAAATAATTATATGAATGATCCTGCCCAAGATGATAAATTTAAAAACCTAGTAGATGATATCTTAAAAACCTCAGATACACCCTCGGAAGTTGACCATCAATCTACAAATCCTAAATCTTCCTATCCGGATAATCGACCAATTTCAGTGCGAGAACCAACCCCACAAGAAAAAATCACCATTTCAGAACCAAATACCTATCAAACCCTAGAAAAAAATCAAAATTTGGAAAACGAACCGCTGGAATCAACTGAAAGTGAAGAAAACTTTTCCCCCAAAATTTATGAGACTTCTCAAGAGGAAACAGATCATATCCACCAAACTAATTTAGATAATCTCACAAACCAAGCTTTAAAAGAATTAGCTTCAGATCATTTTCAAGAAACAAATATAAATTCTATTTCTTCACTCGATCAGCCCAAAGAAGACCAAACCATCGAAAATACGAAAAAACCAAAAAAACCAATTTTACTAACTTTGGTTCTTCTTTCTCTCTTTAGCGTTATAATCTTAAGTCTTAGCGGATTATTCTACGCTATTGCCTACGAAAAAATTAAACTGGAAAAATACCCCGATTTCCAAAAAAAGGTTTCTCTTTTTGTCATGAATATTTCTTTCATGCCAAAAACTCCTAGGTTTATTTTGGAAAAAAGCGCTATTGCCCACCAAAAGGTTACCAAACAATCCTTTGATGTTTCAGTAGCCGTTGATTCTTCAAATCTTTCAAACTACTTTGGATTTGCAGATCTAGACTTCCAATTCAAGGGAGACCTTGATTACACCAATCCTAAAAATATTTTTGGCAATCTAGAAATTTTTTTCACCAAAGACTTTAACATCGAACTCAGAAAAAAAGACAAAATGCTATATTTCAAAATCAAAAAGTTACCCACAACGCTTTTTGCTTTTCTAGGACTAGATTCCAAAAGTTTTGATCCCATCATCGATAAATGGGTTTTTATAGATACTACACCTCTCGATACCGAAGCTAGGAAAAGCCTAGAAAAAGACACAGAAATGAGCCCTCTAAGTGAAAAGTTTCTAGATGAAAACTTTGATAAATATTTTGACGATGTAATTTTATCCAAGATAAAACTAACCTCCTCAAAAGATGAAGAACTCGATGTCTATAAAATTAGCTTGGAAGCTGATTCACAACTAATCGACTATTTGGGCAAAAAAATAGAAGATATGCAAAAACAAAAATACAACTATTCCTACCCCAAAAATTCAACCGCGAATATAGAAAAAATTTCAGACATAATTAAAAAATTTAATTTAGAAATAGCCATAGACAAGGAAAAATATTTTACCCGAAAAATTGTTACCCAGATCGATATAGAGTATGATGAAAGCAAAAACACAAATTTACTACCGATCGAAAATTTTCTAGGCCCGCTTTCCTCCTCAAACAATCAAGTATCCGTTGCTACAGTCATAAAATTCAGCAATTTTGGAGAAGAAGTAATTGTTGAGGAACCACAAGAAACTATGTCCTCTGAGGAATTTTCAAACCGGATTTCTCTTATATTCGGCAAAATAATAGGAGAGGGTTATCAAAAACAAATATCCCAATCAAACGACGCAAAAAGAAAATCTGATCTTCAACAGCTAGAAAGTGCGCTGGAAATATACTTTCTTGTCAATCAAAAATATCCTTCCTCTCTATCCGATCTCAACCCCAATTACATCTTTATAATTCCCAAAGATCCCGATGGAAGTGATTATTATTACATCCAAACTAACGACGGAAATTCATACAACCTGTGCGCCAAACTTGATAATCCTTTACTTTCTAATTCATCTTGCACTAATCCCTTTTACAACTATTCCATTACCCCAAACCGAGAATAACGTTTGATATATAATTGACTTTAGAATACAAGACATTTTAATATCGCTTCATATGGAAGATTTCCAAATCTTTTCCTCAGAAAATAAAAGCAAAAAGAGTACGAATTCCATTTTTAAATTTATCCTTATAATTTTCATATTAATAATATCTCTACCTATTGCCTATCTCTCTTTTAATCTGGGAAAAAAATATTCCGAAAAATCTGAAAATTCACTAATTAGTACAGAGGCTTTCCCCACAATATATTACCCATCCCCCACTAATCAGGTTTTATCTTCACCATCAGCAACCTTGAAAAAAACAGAAGATACACCAACTCCTACTCCTAAAAAGCAAATGACCCCCACAACAGCTCCCACAATTTTACTCAGTTTAAAAATACTTCCCTCCATTTCAGAACTTGACGGCTTTAGATCCAGTAATGGACTGGGTGATAACTTATCGGAAATACGCATTGGGAATGATACAAAATCAGTCAGTCGTGGATTTTTAAGTTTTGACATTACCGAAATTCCTCCAAATGTTAACATCCAAAGTGCAGTTTTAAAACTATACCAAGGAAAAATCGTCGGCGACCCCTACCTGAAAGGCGGAAAACTACAGATTGATCACTTAACATATGGTGACAGTTTGGATAAAACTGACTACAACATGCCCGCAATTCTATACAGTTTCACCAGTTTTAGTAAAACAAACAAAATCGGCTGGTGCGAGGTTGATGTTACAACAAAACTAAAAGACGACATTGCTAACGCTCGCTCAATGTCTCAATTTAGAATCCATTTTGAAAAAGAACTAAAAGAATCTTCCGAAAATTACGCGCTCTTTGAATCACAGAATAATTCGATGCAAACAGGCAATACTCCACAATTAATAGTCAAATATTTCCAGTATTAAATTCCTAAAAATCATCTCGCTTACTTTTTTTGCCATTCCCTATAAAGACTATTATTCTCCAAATTAAGAAAAAAATTTCCCAAAACAAGGTCTGCTGCATCCACTGCCAACTTATCTTCTGCAATTCCTGTTTCTACAATTCTTTGAATCAATGTTAATCTTCTTAAATTTAATGCCAAATCGGAATCCTTAGAACCAGGGTTTAAAACATTAGATGTATCTTTACATATATCTATTACCCTCTGAATACTATCCAATTTATCCGCTCTACTTCCATTATTGAAATTTTCTAGGAATTGATCTCTTACACGTAAACAATCATCTCTTGGAACACTACACAATAAACTATTTGTTGCTACTGCACACGCCAACAGAGGCCCTATCTCATTAATCTCAAGAACCTCTCTTTTCCTCTCTTCATGATTTAGAGAAATTCCTCTTTTTCTGTCTTTATCCATAAAATTTATCAGAAAAAAACCTACAAAAACTAAATTAATTTCTGGAAGTAAGATAGTCTTTTACTTCAGAAGAATAATATTTATAATCTAAACCAAATAGTTTTATACAAGTATTTTATTTTAGCAGCTTTACAATTTTATTTCCACTTTAAGCTATTTAATTATCTTTCTCCTTCTGATAAAATATTTTTTAGGTGATTAATTTATGCAGATACTTTTTCAGAAAATTATAAGAAAGGAGGCGATATTTTATGGTAGTTGTTGTCAAAAAAAAGGGAGAATCGGAAGACAGACTTATTGCCAGGTTCAAAAAAAAGGTTGTGGATTCTGGAATCCTGCAGGAAGTTCGTGACCGCCAAAGGTATATTCCCCCGTCCGAAAAAAGAAAGGAACAAAAAAAGCGAATTAAGTTTTTGATCGAGCTTGAGAAAAAGCGCAATTATTAAAAAAAGTTTCCACAAACTTCTTTCTGTGATAAGGGGTCAAACCGTATTTTAATATTGCTTTTGTATGATCGCTTGTGCCATAGCCCTTGTTTTTTTCCCATCCATAAACACTATACTTTTCTGATAATGAAATCATCAATTTGTCCCTAAATACCTTGGCTATAATGCTTGCTGCAGCAATAGAAATGCTTTTTTCATCGCCGTTTTTGATGGCCATTTGTTTCCCGCAAAATCTGCAAAGTTTACCATTTAAAACTTTTTTATTTTTTAATCTTTCGTTTTTTCTAGGCATACATAATCCCCTAACATACGGTATATAAAATGCATCAATGAGTAAATAATCTATACATATGTTGTATCTTTTATATAAATCTTTAATAGCCCGACGAAAAGCCGAATTTGTCGCCTTGAGGATACCGTACCTATTTATTTCTGAGACACTCCCCACCCCTAAACCATAAGCAAAAGAATTTTTTCTAATCCAAAGATTTGCTTTTTCTCTTTCCAAAGAAGTCAATTTTTTAGAATCATCAATTATCACCTTGCAACCGGATTCAATAATAGGAAGATTAATGACTTTATTTGGTGCGAAAGCACACACACTTGCAACAACCGGTCCTGCAAAGCAACCTCTTCCCACTTCATCACAACCGGCCACCACCTTAAAACCCTGATTCCAAAGTTTTTTTTCAAAATAGAAATTAGGTAAAATCATACAATTATCTATCGCAAAATTTAAAAAATTCTGCTACAATTTCTATCTGTGAAGAATATAATCAATTACATAAGTTCTGTAAAGCTGGAGTTATCCAAGGTAATTTGGCCAAAAAGAAATGATGTTGTAAAATTAACCATCATTATATTTCTTATTTCCGGTATTGTAGCGTTATACCTGGGAATTCTAGATCTTTCATTTACAAAAATCTTTGAAGTTATATTAACAAGTTAAAATAATATGCCAAATGATGATCAAAACAATAAAGAAGAAATAGCCGTAAGAGAAAAAGGGACTGGCAATAAAAAAATACCCGGTCATATCGTAATCAACACCCAAGAGAACGATAAAGCATGCTGGTATGTTGTACACACCACATCCGGTCATGAAGTTAGGGTTGCCGAAACTTTGCGACAAAGAGTTGAAACGATGGGTCTTACTGACAAAGTATTTGAACTTTTAGTTCCCACCCAAGACAGAGTAATCATAAGAAGCGGTAAAAAAGCAACCGTTAAGGAAAAGATTTTTCCGGGATACATGCTTATTAAAATGATCATGGATGACCCTACCTGGCTGGCTGTGAGAACAACTCCGGGTATAACAGGTTTTGTCGGAGCGGGAAAACAACCCACTCCCCTTTCGGAATTAGAGGTTCAAAATATTCAGAAATTCATTTCAACTCCCGCCAAAAGATTCAAAACTAGATTCAGCAAAGGCGAAGCTGTTAAAATTACAGACGGACCATTTTCAGACTTTTTAGGAACAATCAATGAAATTGATGAAGAAAAGGGAAAGGTCAAGGTTTTGGTTTCAATTTTTGGAAGGGAAACTCCCGTTGAGCTTGATCTTCTCCAAATAGCCAAAGTTTAAAACCATATAAAACGTCTTTGATATATAAATATAGGCAAAACTCTCGCTTACTCTAAGATGGATGAAACAGGTGAAAACCCAAAAACCAACGAACCTCAAGAAAAATTAAGTAGAGATTACCAAAAATTCAAACAACTTGTTGAAAGTTTTTTTACAAAAAATCCTGTTAAAAAGGAACCAGATTATGACTTATCTCCCCATCTTGAAAAATTAAGTGAGGAGGAAAATTCCTTACTTCAAAGAATAGGACAAATGGACCCAAAAGAATTTCTTGAAATGTTTACCCAAGACCCCCCTTCGATAATGTTTAAAAATGATAAAGGAGAAATAACTCGACTTAAGCCAAATTATATAATTACACCTCCCCCACCTTCTGATTTAGAACTTGCTCAAAGAAAAACCTTTATTCCTGAAAATCTCAACGAGGATGAAAAAATCAATCTTGAATTAGCTTTATTAAATCTAGCAGCTTATCTAAAAACTCCAAAAGTTGAGGACGGTTTCGGAGAAAACCACGAAAATCAAAGAGTTCCTTACAGAAATGGAATGAACATAATTTTTAAAATTATAGAAATAGTATGTTCTTCAAAATCAAATATTCTTAAGGCATACAACGACTTTTACACAAATAACTCACTCACTACAAACAAACAAACGCTAGTTTATTCTTCTACAAACATACTTGTGACCCTCGCTTATCATAACAAAGAGCAATGGGCTAAAACGGTTTTAGATGTATTAGAAATGGTAATAAATATTCAAGCTAACGAAAAGCAAATAAAAAATATAAAAGAACAAATAACTTTTCTTAATAAAATGCTTTCAACACTTAATCTTGATGAAACTACAATTAAAACACACCAAGAAAAAATAAAAGAATTAAGCGAAAAATTAAATGGTTTAGAAAAACCCCTATCAAATACAGAAAAAGAACCTATTTTCAGAGAGGCTGCAAGAAGAATATTACAAATCTTCACCTCTCCTGTCCTGACCAAGTAACAACCACTTCGGAAGTGGATTAGCTTGCCACATCGGGATATTATTCCAAAACCAAGTGCTTGATTTTATCAAGTTTCCTCTGATAATCAGCATTATTTAAAACAAATTTTCGATAATCATTCTTATTTCTAAAAAAAGAAAGAATCAACTCTTTTTGACAAATACCATTAATGTCAAAAATATACTCAGAATAAGATGACCAAGAATATTTCTCAATTTCAGATAAGTTCTTAATCAAAAAAGAACTGAAAGGATTAAGATGTATATAGCGTGATAGATGAATCAATTGCTCGTCGTTCTCTACTCTCACTGCTTTAAATTGTCCCTGAAAAAGAGCCCCAATTCTATTTTCTTTCTCATTAATATACCTAGAATATCCTATTTGAAAATTACGGATGAATTTGGCTATTCCATCTTCTTCTTTCTGCTTTAAAAGAAGGTGAAAATGGTTAGGCATTAGACAAAAGCAAATAATATCAACAACTCTCTGCATTTTTTTTAAACTCTCTTCATAATTTTTTCTTATCTCACCCGCAGATTTAATAAATTTAGAATAACGGATCGGGGCATCACCAACTTGATAAAAACTCAAAAGATTAATAGCACGTCTATAATCTCTCTTATCAAAAAAGATATTACTTAAATTTACTCCACGGTTAAAAATATGATAAACCTGACCATTAACAAAAGGTGTCTTTCTGACTGGCATCTTAATTTATTACAGTTAACAATTTACAATTTAATTTTAAACCAAAATACCGATCTGTCAAGCTGAACCACTTCGGAAGTGGATTAAAAGCTAACCTAACTTATGTGGGATTCTTTTTAAAAACATTTTTCATCTCATTATAGCCGGGAACACTTAATGCCAAAACCCTGTTTCCAACTTTAAAAAGCGGAATATGACCAAACCAAGTCTGGCGATGCTCTCTTTCCCAAATAAGCCTATTTTTCAAAGAAGCATCAATCAAGGTATCGTTTAAAGTTGTTATATGATCCCATATACCCTCGTAGCAATTTTTCAAAGGTCCATCTATAAATCTTTTCAGCAACTTATAAGCCTTTCTTGCCCTTTTTTGCTCCGGATTATTCGTCTTACCAAAACCCTCCCCCATATACTTTCCATCAAGATAAAAGTCCAAAGTAATATGTTCCCCTCCAGGCTTTAAAACCCTTGCGGATTCTTTTGCATAGCCTTCCACTATCTGAGGTCCATGCACTTTTCCTCCCATTGCCCCGACAACATAAGTGGAAAAAACTAAATCAAAACTTTCATCTGGAAAAGGCATCTTTGATGCATCAGCTTGAATCCAATTTATCTTTATACCAGCTTCTTCTAGTTTCCTTTTTACATCTGAAGGGAGACTTTCAAAATTCCTCTTTCCATTTTCAATCTGCTCTTTATTGTATTCAAGTACATCAATTTGTAAATTCCTTTTTCCTGAGTTTAAAAACTTCTCAGCAATCTTAAGAGAAGTCATAATCGGCCCATCCCCAACGGCCAATATTTTTGAACCACCGGAAATCTTCTCTGCAATTTCAGCAGCAACTCCATCTCTTCCCACCGCGTCATTGGGATAATATTCCGTTTCTTTTGAATATTTTTCCTTAGAAATTAAAGCTAAGGGCAAACCATCAATTTGCTTAAATTCCCCCTCCGAAAACTGAGGAATTGCTTGGGTATTCATCTGATGGAAAAAATCATAAACAGGCCCTATCACCTCGTAGAAATACTGCGAACCTGAAGATTTGTATTCAGGCTTTATCTCTCTGGAAAAAGCAAGCTTGGCAATTTCAAGCATCGCCTCGCTTTGATAATAAGGATAGTAAACACCCATTCTTTCCATCAAACCTCCAACAAACTTTGATTTAGCCAAACTGGAAAGAGCACGAACTAAGGGATAATTTTTTTCCTCTGTGATTTTTTTCAGATGGGAAAAAAACTGATTATATTTAGGTCTTCCTAACTCATCTTTTACCACATTCCCTTTTTCGTCAATCTCATAGACAAACCATTCAGCGGCTTTTATTAAATCATCAGGTTTCATCGGTTTCTGTCCCAAGAATTCTTTTGGAAAAACTATATCGGGTAAAGGAGCTTCTTTTTCCAAGTCCCCTTCTTTCCATTTGTAATTTCCCCTTTTTTTGACAACAACGCATTCTCTTCCCGCATAGACTTCAATCTGAATTACACCCCCGGAAGTTTCACCTAAACCAGCTTCCAGTTTACCTTCATTAAGACTATCAGCCTCTTTACCATTAGATCTAATAGAATTGTCAGTATTTATTTCAACCAGCTCGTTTCCTTGTCTACCATTTACTTTTTCAGAAGAACCCTCTCTTACCAGCTTTTCACTTTCATTTCCCCCCTTAGCCACGTCGGGAATATTTTCAGGTTCTTCTGAAAAACCTTTTTCTATTTCATTACCTTCCATATTTAAAATCACTAAGTTTTTTTATCAAGCTTGTCTAAAATAAAATTATATCTCCGAATCTCCAAAATTAAAGAAGCTTTCTCAAAATCATCTTTCATCTCTTCCTCCAAACTCCATCCCCCTCCCCTTTTTTGCCAGATGCCGTAAGCAACTTTCTTTATCCTTTCATCCATTTCCAAACCAAAAATACTTCCACCCCCCAAAATCCTATTTTCTAAAAATTGCAAAGTATCTGGGTCAACAGAATTTCTTAATCTTCCTTTTCTTTCCTCTAAAATTTCTCTTAACCTTTCTTTACCTATCAATGATATTACCCCCTCTTTACATATTAACATGAATCTAATAAAATAAGCTCACCTCGTTTTAAAAGGCGAGGGAGATTAGCCAAAGAAAGCTGGTCGGATAATATCCTCCTGACAAAAATCTTGGCTTACTAAACAAATTCAAAACTTTTTATGGCAAAAAAAGTAAAAACAATTATCAAAGTCAATTTACCGGCAGGTGCGGCAACTCCCGCTCCTCCTTTGGGTCCAGCTTTGGGTCAGCACGGAGTGGCTATCATGGATTTTGTCAAGCAATATAACGACAAAACCGCTTCAATGAAGGGTCAAATCGTACCCGCCATAATAACCATTTACGAGGATAGAACCTTTGATTTTGAATTAAGGAAAGCACCAGTTGCCGAAATGATCAAAAAGGAATTGGGACTGGAGAAAGGATCTGGATCCACAGGAAGAGAAACTATAGCGACCTTAAGCAAAGAACAAGTTGAAAAAATTGCCAAGGAAAAAATGGACGATTTTAATACAGATGACCTTGAATCGGCAAAGAGAATAGTTACGGGTACTGCCAAGAGTATGGGGGTGAAAGTTGAAAGCTGAAATAGTTGTTAGTGGTTAGTGGTTAGTTGTTAGTGGTTAGTGGTTAGTTGTTATTTGTTAGTTGTTAGTTGTTAGTGTTAAGGGAAAAATAATTTCGAAATCATAAAGGTCATATTAATAAATAAAATTTATGGGAAAAACAAAAACAGTTCTAGTAACAGGCGAAAGCGCTGAAAAAAGCGGTAAATTATCCTATGAGGAAAAAAGGAAAAGAAAACTTGAAGCCTTAAAACAAGAAGAGCTAAAAAAAGTTAAAGTTGAAGGTTTGGGATTGAAAGGCGGTCAAAGAATAAAGATAGTTAGCGGAGAATTGCCCCCAGAGGAAGAAACTTTAAAAACAACCAAAGAAGAAACCCCAAAAATCACTCCCAAAAAAATTAAAAAAAGAAGCAAGAAATATCTTTCGGTTAAATCGCAAATTGACAAAAGTAAATCATATCCCATAAAAGAAGCCATAGAATTAATCAAAAAAACCTCCTATTCAAAATTCGAGGGAACAATGGAACTTCACCTTGTCGTCAAAAAACAAGGTTTGAGTTTTAATATCGAACTCCCCCACTCTTTCGGCAAGAGCAAAAAAGTTGAGATAGCAAATGATAAAACAATTGAAAAATTAAAATCGGGAAGGATTGACTTTGATATTCTTTTGGCAACTCCTGATATAATGCCCAAACTTATCCCCTTTGCAAAAACTTTAGGTCCAAAAGGCTTAATGCCAAATCCAAAAAACGGGACACTTATTAAATCAGAAAAGGAGGCTGAAAAATTCTCTGGAAACTCAATTACAGTTAAAACCGAAAAAGAGCAACCTGTAATTCACACAATTATCGGCAAAGTAAATCAGGAGGAAAAAGAATTGGAAGAAAACGCTGAAGCAATTTTAGACACTATTGGTAAAAAACAAATCCTTAAAGCCTACATAAAATCCACCATGAGCCCGTCTTTAAAACTGGAACTCTAATTTCCACCAAAATCATTTTTTCCAAGATCAAGAACCTCTGGTTTAATAACTAATGTCATTCTTCCTTTTTCTCGATCAAGATCAACATAACGAACGAAAAACACTACCAAAGCTTCAACCCCATGACTTCTTATCCCAGATTCTGTTTCATACCCAACTGCAAAACCAATATAATTACCCAATGATTGATCGTTTTTCAATTCTATAGGAATAATACTACCATCATCACCTACACTACTAATTTCTATCAATGGCTGACCGTTCGTATCCAATCCCGAAAATGTAATGTCAAAACGTCCAAAATCTAAATCTTCCAATACTGTTGCAGTTGCTGATACATTGATCTGGCCCCAAAACCGATCATTTTCAACATTAATGAGATCTTTAAAAGTAGTACCTTTAGGTACTCTCAAATTAGCACTTATTTTTTCCCCATTTTTAATTGGAATCTCAACCCATGGATTCGGTATTTTACTAGCTTCTAGAAAATCAATAAACGGCAGCATAATATTTCCTGATTCATCACCCATTTTGTACAAATTATCCAAAAATTTGTCTCTTAATCTCAAGGAAGTGAATTCTGACAAGCTCATATCAGTTGAATGCGTATTCTTTTTTTCTACCCATTCGCCACAATTCTCAGATAAAGTATAAGCTCCAACTCCTGCGGGAGTTGCTAATATTACAACAAACCCTATAAAGGGCAGGTAGTTAATTACAGCTTGGCTGGCTTGGCTAGCATTAAATATTGCACGATAAACTTCTTTTGGCATTCGAGTATAAATATTTTCAGTATAAGTTAAGATACCAGGATCCTTAACAAACTTCACATTTGGGTATAAATTCCTTAAATATTCCAACGTTTTTGAATTGATCCCTTCTGGATAATATATTGCATTGATTCTATTATGAGGAATAAATCCAGCGCTTAGAATTGCATTCGGATTATTTTGATTTTTAGTATATACGACCTCAACTTCCTCCAAAGCATACTCGACCAAAACTGGAGTTCTCATAGAATCTTGTATAATACCCACTTGACTCTTTGTATATACTTTAGTAATTTCATCCCATAAATCAACTCTTTGCTTATTAAATTGAATTTGCCATAACAAATTATCATAAAGTACTTTTTGTTCTTGAGTTGCATAACCTCCATCAATAAGAGGTTTAAGTTTTGCTATTTCACCTTCTAAATCAAGCACTACTTTAGTTGCTAATTTCGGATCCCACAATCTGCCTTTTACTATTTTATTGGCATAATCAACTGCCGTTTGATACCCCACACCTAATGGAAGATCCTCACTTCGCTGAGTAGCTACCCATAGTCCACTAGGATTTATATTTCTAGTATTTGCATAATTTGGTATCTTAACATTGTGCCTGGTAAAAATTCCACCCGGGAATTTTTCAGATATTCTTTCAAAAGACGAAAGCCCTTCAAAATTAGTCACAACTTCTTCGGGGTATCCCAACTCCTTCAACACCTTTCCACTAATAAGACTCCATACTACCGTTCCATGATGAGAAGGAATTAACCCTCTATTTCGTATTTCTTGTATTGATCTTAAAGCTTCCGGAGGAATCCCTTCAATGGTTTTAGGCAACTCAGACAAACCACTACCAATGGGGTTCTCGGGTGGTTTAACTCCATTGCACGCCGCAAGGACAGTTCCTGGTCCAAAAAGGAAGGCTACTTTTAAAAATTCTCTTCTAGTAGTTACTGGATTTTGAGGGTTTTGACTAGTTGTTCCAAGTTCATTTCCAACAGTTGGAAATCCTTGATTTGTGTTTACTCGATTCGTGTTTAGTCCTTTTATTTCTTTACTCATAATTAACTCATAAAAAAACCTCCTAATTTTAAGGAAGTTTGAAATAAAAAAAATTCAAACCTCCTTATTTTTCAAGGAGGAGAAAATTGCAATTAATTTTGAGATATTTTTCAAAGATAAATAACCTCATAATTAAAAATTAAAAAACTATTTGGTATTTTAAATAACTATAAGATATTTGTCAACGACAGATATTCTTAAACAAAATTATTTTACTTACATCACCACATTTTAATATATACTCCACATATGATAAAATTATGAAAATGTCTAAAGAAATAAATGCTAAATGCCCCTGGTTGGATGGAAATGGATGTTGTACCAGGCAAGCTTGTGCGCTAGCATCACTAAAAAGAACTGAAACAAACAAAAACAATCCCCTTCAATTTGATCCAGAATATTTAAATAATATGATAAACCAACTGCCTTCCCAAGCTTATTTAGATGATGATGAACAAATTATTTGCCTTGTAGCCGATAATCCAAAATTACAGAAAACATGTTCCGGCTATATAACAATACCCAAAACCAACTCACACTAGACAAATTAAATAACCAGATATCTTAATATCTTTTATTTCCCAAAAAGTTTCTTTATTGACCTCACAATATACTAATTTCTTGAAACCATCAATATTTCCATAATTCATTTCTGCTTGATAAAAAAAGTAATTTAAAAGTAAAAGATTAGAAGTTAATTAACTTGTCCTGCTAACTTTTTAATTAAAAAATCTATAAACTCCTATTCTATTATTATCACCGGCAAAGTTCTATCCCCTACAGTTTTTGGATCGATATAATAAGAATCGTAAGAACCAAAAGTATTTTTAATTTGATCCAAAGTCATGTGAATTATTTTTATTTTTTTGCCCAAACAATTTATTAAAGCAAGTTTTCGTGCATATAAATCAAAAGTATACTCTTCTTCGTCCAATACAGATTGCTCTGGTATCACAACAACTCTTTTACTTATATCACAAGTATGTTCAATCAAATATCTAATATCAAGTATATTTGGAGCTATTAAAACAGCTTCATCAAACGGTTTTTTTAACTTAGATGGTTTAATCTCAAAAAGATCAAGTTTATAAAATGCCGCGAATGAAGTTTCCCTTATAGATGGCTCTACTCTACCCTGCAGATTTGGAAGAGAATCTGGATATTCTTTAAAAGGTACATAGTCTAAATCTACTGCTATTACTGTTCTTCCCTCGCGCAACTGAGATTGCTGCAGTGGGGATAACGTAGACGAAGGACCCACATTTAAAACCAACTCTCTTCCATCATCAGAAGTAGCTTCAACCAAACCATATAATGATTCAAGAGCTTGCTCTCTATATCTATTAGGATCACTAGAAAGATGAGCAGTCATATCATAGTAAGGAGTATTTTCAGCTTCACCACCAAAAATCTGGACTATTTTTACTGCTGAACTTCCATACTTTCCCCACCATTCTGCGGTTCTAACTGCACCCTCTATAGACTCTGGATTAATAAATAATACATATTCTTTTCCCATATTTCTTATTGCTTCATCTGGAGGGGGTGGATTTAGTGGATTAAATCCCTGACGGCTACAAAAAGGGTTAGAACTAGAACCTATACCCTCACATAAACCTCTCAATGCTTCTTTAATCTTTTGTTCTAAATTATCCTTGCCACCTCCTACATTACACGCCGCAAGGACAGTTCCTGGTCCAAAAAGGAAGGCTACTTTTAAAAATTCTCTTCTAGTAGTTACTGGATTTTGAGGGTTTTGACTAGTTGTTCCAAGTTCATTTCCAACAGTTGGAAATCCTTGATTTGTGTTTACTCGATTCGTGTTTAGTCCTTTTATTTCTTTACTCATAATTAACTCATAAAAAAACCTCCTAATTTTAAGGAAGTTTGAAATAAAAAAAATTCAAACCTCCTTATTTTTCAAGGAGGAGAAAATTGCAATTAATTTTGAGATATTTTTCAAAGATAAATAACCTCATAATTAAAAATTAAAAAACTATTTGGTATTTTAAATAACTATAAGATATTTGTCAAATTTATTTCTAGGAAACGGACTCACTACAAATATTCTACAATTATTCTACAATCTCAAATTACACAATAAAGAATAAATATTTCTACCCAATTATTTAATTTTTTCATGATAATATAATTTTAAACACTCAAGTCATACAAACACTCTTTCATCAATAATTAAAAATCACTTAATTTTAAACATTTATAATAGTTAAATTAACTATTGAAATAACCTAAAATATAATAGAAAATACATAATCATAGAATAACAAAAAATATGGAACTCGGCACAGCAGATGAAATCGCACTTCGAAGAGATGAAGCCACTAAACCAGAGTCATCTATTGAAAAATTATCTAGATTAAATGAACTATTAAAAGGGGAAGAAGAACTTAAACCAGAAGAACAAAAGGAATGGGTATCTTTGGCAGTGGATTTACTAAAAGAACAAAGAGAAAAAAATCCTACACTTAATCAACTAGCAGAATCATTGAATATTCCAAAAAATCTTATTGGAAAGGCAACTGAATTAACTCCAGACAAAATTGAAGAACTCCTTACTGAAGGAGTACATCATTCTTTCCGAGATATGTTAAATAACACAAAAGGTACAATTCTTGATCTACTTAGATATAGAAAACCCATTTCTTCCTTATTATCTGAAAGCTTTATTACTCCAGAAGGTGGTATTTTACCAACAAAAACTTCCCTATACGATTCTAATCCTCAAAGAAGGCTTCCTGATTGGATTATAAGACACCCTGAAATCGCCGATCTTCTCGCCCCAAAAATACTGACAAGACAAGGTTCAGCAGAACTCACTAATATCAAGCCAGAATTGGCTGACTTAAGATTTCCTGTTTTACCAGAAACGGTAGAATATGAAAATAATCAATTAGAAAATCCGGGAATCATTTATCAAATACCCACAAATGATGGTGGTCAAAGATATTTTGTTCCTCTTCGTGAAATTTGTGATTACACAGGCCAAAACCCCGATAAATTAGTAGAAAAAGCTTTAAAAGATTATCCAAAAGATAAACCTTTCCCGCCAGTAATTTTGGTACAAATAGATGAAAAAACTGCAGAAACCCTTCTTAATAAAGCTGGGTATTTAATTTTGGGCGAAGATGAAATCAGAAATTTTAATAACAAACCCGAAATAGATAAAAACTTTCCAGAACCTCCTGAATCTATATTAAAAGAATATCCGGACAGAGGATATCAACCAGATCCTGAAAATGACATTTTTTACAATGTTGTACAATTAGCCAATCCGGAAGAAAATATTCACGACTCTGCCCCAATAACCAACCTACCTCCTAGTGAAATTACCAGACTCCCTGCAGGTAAGCAGTTAATTTTGGAAACGCTCGAATTAACTCCCAGCGGTGGTGAAGATAAGAAAGCTAGAGTTTGGGGAGAAAAAGGCTTTGCACCCGAAAGACGCTACTATCAAGTATTGACTTTAGACAATCTAACACCAGAGGAAATATCCCAATTAACCGAAGAGCAAAAAGAAGGAAGGAAAATATTCCTCAGAAGAATTGATCTAAAAGTGGCTAGAGAAATCTTGAGAAATAGTCCTGACTGTAAAATAATTAACAGTCAAATTCTTGATTCATACAAATCCGAAGAAAAAAAACCATTTGAGGAAGAAAAAAAACCAGATAGAAAACCAGAATCTGAAGAGTCTAGAAAAATAGAATTTGAAATTGGCAATACAATATATACTAGAACTTTGACCTACACACAAAATGGTCCCCAGATTTCGTTCAAAATAAAAGAGGGTGACGAAGAAAGACTCGTTTTACCTCAAGATTTACCCAATCTTGAAATTATAGAAAATAGAGATAAAAATGGATCGATTAGCTCACGATTCTTAAAACTTGATTTACCCAAGGGATTTACTAAAGATAATAAACCTCATGGGACTTTTTCAATAGACTTAGCTAATTCTGTTCCCCTCTCAGAAACAGTACCTCCAGAACTAATCGATTATTCAAGACTTTTTCTTTATCATCTTTCCAGACTAAATGATGGAGAAGCTGTAACCATCAAATTACCTCCTTACGATCTAAGAAAAGAAGGTAAACCTAGATTTACCTCAAACGCATATGAACCTTTTCAAAAAATTGGAGGAATGTTCAGCCAAATTTTTCAAAATTTACCAGGCTACAAAAATCCTAATATTGTTGAAGGAGAAAATAATTTAGATATTAAAATATCAGATCTTGTAAATTCAGAAGGCCAAAGAATTATTATCACGATTAAAAAAACTCAACTTTCCGATGGTAAAACACAGGAAACAATTGAATTTAAAGCAGTAAGCCCAGAAAAAGCGGAGGAACTAAAAAGACAACTCATAGAAAAAACTAGGAGTTCGTAACCTAATAACTAAAGCTTACTTTTAAACCATTTAACAATTTCTTCTTCCGCACTCCCCCAAGCTTTCTCCCTTTTTTCCGGATTAATTTCTCTTAACTCTCCCAAAGTATGCGTTTCTCCCTCCGGAATAAATAAAAAATCAATCAGCATTCCCTCCTTTCCCCTTGGATGAGTTGCAATCCTGCCTTCACTTCCACTTACAAAAACCTTTGGTTCACAATATGGTTCGCAAAAGGCAAGTGCGTAAACAATTTTAGCTTTCCTATTTTTTCACCCCGCAAGAGTTTTAGCACTCCCTCCACTCCCAACTTTTTCTGAAACTGACTTGTATATATACTCCAGGAAGTCCTCCTAAAGCTTCTATAAACAAACCGGAATCTGTTTTCAAAACAGTTTTTCCGCAAAAATCGGCGGCATATTTTGCCGAAAAAGCTGCAACTTCCTCGCAGGTTTCCGCTTGTATTTCTGGAACAAAAAAATCCATTACTTTAAGTCCTATCCCTGCTTTATTAAGCACCTTCTTCATTGACTCTACCTTGTACTTATTCTTTGTAACTATCGTTAGCTCCATACTTTATCTTCAAATATAATCAACTTTTAACCATTATACCCTCTAATTATTAAAAAATTAGATTAATTCTATAAGCTAAATTCCGTATTGACCTAACAAACCTTTAGCTTTAAAATACATTAACCTAAGACAGCGCGCATTAGAGAAAATCTATGTAAGCCGTGCCGAGGCAGAAAATTTAATTATTATTTATGGCGCCTCGGGGCGCTTTTTTAATGATAAAAAAATGAAACGCCAAGAAAAAATATTTTTCGTCGATAATCTAACAGAGGAGCTGGTCAATTCCAGCTCTATAATATTGGTTGATCATACCGGGCTTTCGGTTAAACTTCAGCAGGATCTCAACAAAAAACTCAAAAAGGCGGGTGCAAAAATGCTAATTGTCAAAAACACTCTTTTCAAACTCGCCGGTCAAAAAGCAAAACTTCCGCAGGAGTCCTTATCTGATCAGGTTCTGTCTGGTCCAAATGCTCTAATTATCTCCGAAGGCGATCCCATCATACCTTTGCAGATACTTTCAAAATTCGCTAAAGAAAACGAATTACCAAACCTGAAAGTGGGAATAATTGAAAAAAAATTCCAAGACAAAGACTCTCTCATCAAACTTGCACAGCTTCCATCAAAAGAAGTCCTTTACAGTCAACTTATAGGTTCATTAGCTTCACCTTTTTACGGAATAATAAGTGTCTTAAAAGGCAATGTGCAAAATCTTATATATATTTTGGAACAAAAATCCAAACTTAAATAATCTCAATACCCGAAATTCAATAAAAACTTAAAAATAATTAGGATATTTTAGACGTTTTGAAAGGTGGTGAAAAAAATGACCGAAGAAAAAAAGGTAAATAAAAAAGTTAACGAACTGGTTGAAGAAATTGCAAAACTTTCTGTCTTGGATCTATCGGAATTGGTAAACGCTTTGCAAGAAAAACTAGGTGTTTCCGCTGTTCCAATGGCTCCAACACAAGCTGTTTCAGCTTCCCCGGCATCTCAAGATTCCGGAATACAAGCCGATTCACAACAACAATCATCCGGAGCAAATCAGACAGTTATTATGACAAACGCAGGCAGCAACAAAATTGCTGTTATTAAGGCATTACGCGAGATAAACCAGAATCTTTCTCTTATGGATGCCAAGGCAATGACTGAAAATGTCCCTGCTGAAATTATCAAAGATGCAAAAGCCGAAGATGCAAAGGCAGCGGCCGATAAACTAAAAGCCGCTGGAGCCACAGTTGAGTTAAAGTAAAAATTTTTTTGAACAGATCTAAAACTAAGAACATTTTTCCAAAAAAGAAAAAAGTTTTTTTGTTTTTTATTTAGCGTGCATTTTTGAATATATAAATTTTATTAAATCGTTTACTGAAAATTAACTGAAGCTATTTTTAAAAAGTTACTTAGTTGTTGATTCATTAGTTCAGGAGAATATAAATTTCCAAGTTCTTGTACCTCTTTTGGATCCAGACCCTGCCTTAACATTTGCTCCAGAACCTTTTCTTTTGAAAACAACTTATCTGTATCTTGAAACGTTTTTTCTGGATGATAGGTTATTCCCCAAGCATTACCTACTCTAAAAACCTGTACACCATATTCATTATCTGCCAAAACTACGCCTCCCGGAGGTAACTTAGTAATTTCATATTTATGATTTTCCGAAACAAGATAACGGGAAGGTAAACCCTTCATTAAAGGATCTTCAGGTTTTTTATTTCGTACCCAACTCCAACCTCTTTCGGCAATTTTTATCCACTCCCCTCCAACAAATCTTCTCATTCTCTCTACCTTTCCGCCTAGCGCTTCAGCTATTATTTCTGCTCCATAGCATACCCCTAAAATAGGTATATTGCTACCATAAACTTCCTTAATAAAATCTATCATATCCCTTTGCCAGAATGGTAAAAAGGCTCCTTTTTCAGATTTTTCTATCCCGAATTTAGTTTTTTCCCTCACCAATAGAGGAACTAAAAAAGGACTCCCTGTAATAACCAACGCCTTTATATCTGTAACTCTCGGTAAATATATTTTCGTTTCAGGATCTATTATTTGTAAAAAACTACCACTCTCTAAACTCTGATTAGCTTTAATGTCTGACACCATCAAACTATTATGAAGTTCAGTTTCGTCTATTTTTTCACCTAAAATTCCCCTAGCTAGTTTAATTACAGGATCTCGATAGGTGGACATATTTATAAAGAATATTCTTCCAAGTGGCTGTATTTCCTTTATTTCCTGTAACTCCTCAATCATTAAATCTTTTCAAAAGAGATTCAAAATAAATGATTATTTTTTCTCCTACATTTACTCCTGTGCATTTTTCTATACCTGCAAATTGAGGTCCTGGGTTAACTTCCAAAATATATGGTTTTCCATTTTCTTTGTTAATAATTATATCAACTCCCGCTATTTCAATTCTGTTTACATATGCCGCCTTTTCGGCTAATAATTTTATATCTGGGTAAATAGATAAATCAAAAGCATAACCCTTTCCTCCTCTTGAAATATTACTTCTGAAATCACCCTTAACAGGGATTCTTCTCATAGCGGCAACAGCCTTATAACCAACTGTAAAAATTCTTAGATCCCCCTCATTGGGAATAAATTCTCTGGCAACAATAGTTGATTTTGTTTTATGCAATTTTTTAATCTTGGCAGCCAATTCATTATTATTTTTAATCTTAAAAACGCTTTTTCCCTGTCTTCCCTCGCCGGATTTTAAAATCAAGGGAAAATCAAAATTTTTTACAACAGAATCAGTGTAATTTGATGAAAGAAAGATCAAAGACTTTGGATAGGGCAAATCGTTTTCCGCTTCAAGTAGATATTCTTTTGCGACATTTATGTTAAAATTAAAAGCCGGATCAACTACTGCCTTATTTACAATCACAACTCCTTTCTTACTTAAATACTCGCAAGCGGCGTACCAAACCCAGCGCCTGATACCTAAAGTCAGAAGATAAATAAGATCATAATTTTCCAGACTTTTATTTTTAACCTTGGGAATAAATCTATTTTCCTCACACAAAATCGTAATATCGGAAACCAAACAGGCATCAAGCTTATGATTTCTTTTTCTCGCCTCCTCCTTTAGGCGTTTAACTTGTCTGCTTCTAACTATTCCAACAACAAGAATTTTCATTAAATCACCTGCTATCTTGCATGACTTAAGGCATATTCAAGATAAATTTTTGTGATATTTAACCCTGTTGCCTTTTCCATTCCCAGCATACCCGGTGTGTGATTAACCTCCAAAATAAACCTCCTATCATCCTTCCCGATAAGAAGATCCACTCCTGCAATTTCCAAATTTACGGCTTCCATCGCCCTTCTCGCCAAACCTTCATCATCTTTGCTCAAATCAAAAACTTCAACACTTCCCCCCAACGAAAAATTCGCCCTAAATTCATTTTCTTTCGGAATTCTTTGCATGCAAAATATCTTTTCTCCGATAATCAAAACCCTAAGATCATATTTATAATCAACGAACTTTTGTAGAAGATATCTTTTAGCTTCAATACCCTCATTTTCTCTTATCTCAATAAACTCTTTAAGCTCATTTAGATTATCTATTTTATAAATTCCCGAACCCTTACCTGTTCTTGTAAGTTTTATGATAAAAGGAAATCCGAGTTTCCCGGCTATACTTTCAAACTTTTCATAAGAGTGAAGATGATAAGATTCCGGCACAGGAATATTTGCTTTAGCAAGCTTAATAAAGTCGGAAAGCTTGTTTATCGAGTATTTGTGAACCAACAAATTATTGTCAAAAACTTTAATCCCCTCTTTTCTCAAAGATAAAGTAAATGTGCAAATCGCATGAAGCGAAGAAAATATCGCCCTTGGAATAACAACATCATCGCTCCTTACTTCCACTCCTTCAACATTCACCTTTCCATCTACTATTGAATATTCAAATTCCGAAAGATCATAAAAAACACTTTCATAGCCTAAGTTTTTGATTTCTTCAGCTATTCTGCCGTTTTCTCCCATTTCTGCGCTGGTTGTAAAAATAACCACTCTCATAGTTTTATTTTATAACCCACCTTGCCTCTTCTTTTATTTCAGGTTTAACCAGAAATCTGCCTAAATCTCTTCTCCCGATAATTACCTTTCTTTTCAGATTACCTCTATCGGCTACCCCTGCCATAGTCGTTATTTTTACACCCTTTATCCAATAAGTCAAAGTAATGATAGGTCGTTCTTCCTTACCCAAAGAACTTCTTACTTTCTTTGTTTTTATAACATTGCCAACTTCCAATAACCCCAATGAATCTGCCAGAGATTTATCAATTGACGTCCGCCAGGCGCCTGTGTCCACCTTTGCCAAAACCTTTACATTTTTTCCCCTGCCTTTTATTTTGATTTCTTCAAGAGCATTGACTATTTCCTTGGCTTCTTTTTGCTTTACCCGTGAACTGAAAGTTGAAGAAAACAAGGCTTTGCCGATATTAACACCCTGATCAACATCCCTGACTTCTAAATCTTCAACTCTTTCCAGCCTTTTTTTAAGGCCCGACATGTTAGCCAGTTGAATCTGAAGACCGGGCTGGCTATTTAATTCCAAAACCATAGGTCCTTTTTCCGGATGAAGAACAATATCCACTCCCAAATATCCCAAACCTGACGCGATCTGGCATCTAACAGCAATGCGTAAAATTTCATCCCAACTGGGTATTTTGATTCCGTGAAGTTTTTTCTTAGATCCTGGTTTAACCTTAATTTGTTTTCCATGCCAAATTGCCTTTGTGGTAATCCCGGTTGATATATCAACTCCCACTCCAACCGCTCCTTGGTGAAGATTAGCCCTGCCGCCCGATTCTCTCGTTGGAAGGCGAAGCATTGCCATAACTGGAACCTTGTTAAAAACAATTATTCTGATATCAGGGGTTCCTCTGTACGAATACTTCCTTAAGGCTTTGTGTCTACCCACATATTCCTGAATAAATGCTGTATCGGGAATATTACCCAAACTATAAGCACCCTCCAAAATATCCAAAACATGCAGTTTTAAGTCCTCAACCCCAACTTTTCTTTTATCCGTGGTAAGCCAAAGGCTTTCTCCTCCTTCAAAAGCTAAGTCATCCATTTTTCTTGAATCCAACCTCTTTTTCACAACAATTATTCCCTCTCCTCCCAAGCCACGCGATGGTTTGAGAGCAAATGAAGAAGGAAGCAAATCCCAATTAAAATTCAAAATATCCGATACTTTACTAAATTTTTTTATGATCTTAGGCGTGGGTATGCCAAACTTCCGAAGCACTCTGTTCGTTAATATCTTGGAAGCGGCAATCTTTTTCCCGTCTCTAAAATTATAGCGATAAGTGAAAAGTCTAGACCTTGCATTTAAACCCAAAATATGAGAAATTTTCATATTAATTATAAACTTTATAACTTACCATTAATTAATTTTCTAAACCTCCAAAATTCCATCAAACGCAAACCTATATATCTTCCTATAATGAAATCGAATACCAAAGTTACAAAAAGAATTGCCTCCGGGTGCAAAAGAGCATATTCATGCAATACTCTTGAAGAAAGGAAAAAATATGAAAACATAGCCAAAAGCAAGGTTTCAGCTGTAACCTTGACGGCAATTTTTGCACTCTTTCCCAATTGAACTTTGGTAAAATCTTCCGCCAAAAGAGCCAGAATCAAAACGGGAAAAATCGAAATGCCGCTAAAAAACCTGCTGCCAAAAAAGGGCGAAAGAAATAAAACTCCCAAAACACCACAGACCACAGCCCATAAAATCAAAGCCATACGCGGAAGATATTGCAACTTGATCTTTAATCTGCGAAGAATAATTCTTGTTAAAGTTGCAACAAAAACGATAATCAAAAAAAGACCAATTCCGGTTAAAGGACCTGTCGCCACAAAGGTAACTGCAAGTGCGGCCGGCAAAAAAATACCAAACCCGCGAATACCCAGCAAATGCCTTGCTGCGGCTATCAATGAGGCAACGCCGGGCAAAAGCAAAAGCAAAACCAAAGTATTCGCCGGAACACCGGCTTCAACCGCTTTCCTTATTGCATACTTAATGAAATTAAAAGGCAAAATACTCCCTACTTTTTGGGTATCAAGAATTTTCCTCAAGGGTTCTGTTGATTCTTCTGATTCTTTGGTTAGATCTGTTCTTGAAGGCGAAAAGGTCGGAGAAGGTAGTTCAATTACCATAGCCGAAGTAGTAGCCTCAAAACTTTTCTCCCATTTTTCCTCAAAGCCGGATTTATCTACCTTGGCATTTACAGTCAAAATCGAAAGAAAAAAAACAGGAAAAATCAAATATAAAACCAAAAAAAACTTAATGATTCTCATAGGCTTGATTCTTACGAAAAAGGATCTTTTAATTATACCCCTTGAAACTCCCAAACTCCATTGAAAGTAATTTTTTTAAGGCAAAACTTCTTTCCACTCAATAACTTTTGCTGATAAGGAACGAGGCATAAGCAGAATTAAATCTGGCGCGAATTCAAAAATCTCACCTGGGGTAGTTTTATCATCGTAAAGATCTCTTTGCAAAATAACGTTATCCCCCACCACTGTTCCTCTTACATGCAACTGGCCGTCATTATCTTCTCCAACAAAACTTCCTGAATAAAAAACTTTTTCCGTATAATAAATGCCTTCGATGTCAGGAAGAGGTGTAGGACTTTCCTGATCTCCATAAATCGAAGGGGATACACTAATATCTCCGTTGGTAATAAGCATAAAAAATCCCCTTCCCTTTTCAAGTTTTAATTTTGCTTTAATACTAACATCAGCACCATCTACAAACAAAATAACTTTCCTATCCTTCAAATCAATCTCATTATCAGTATCTCTTATCTCAAAGTCTCCACCTGTTGTTGTTTTGTATTCAAAATAATAATAACCACTATTTTGAGGGTACTCTTTACCCTGATTTAGCAATATATTCTCATCAACAAAATTTGATGAAATCGCTTGAGGTGTAGATCTTGGGATTTTATTTCTCAAAAGAGAGTAAGAAGGAAATTTAGTTGCAATTCCGGAATTTGGAACATTGATATTGGTTGTTGAAATACTTCCCGGCGTTGAAGAAATTACACTTTTTGCGATTGGAACACCCGGATTTTCACCTAAAATGCCTTTCATCAAATATTCTCCAACTGGCACATAAAATAAAATGTCGCCGTTTTTAGCCACAACATCACCTCTTAAAAATTGTGCCCACGACTTAGATCTAAAATAGGTCTGTGCTGAGGAAGAACAACTAGTTAGATTATCACTCATTAAAGCGGTAATTTTATAATATGAATCAACTTCACTATTTAACCTTAAAGTTAAGACATTAGTTCCCGGCGAAGGGGAAAACAGCAAAGACAAACCGCTCCCAACTTCAACACTATATTTTATGATAGATCCTCCATTTTCATTTGACTTAAATATCACATCCTTTGATTCACCAACACTTGAAAAATTAACAGGAAGTAGTTCCAAAGAGCAGGACATTGGAGGTTTTGTACAACAATCTTCATCAAATTGACAATCATAACTCGTTCCGGGCACTGGACAAGTTGCACCAGCGCAGGTATTCTCCCATTCTCTAAAACACTCTCCACAACATTTATCTGTTTTAATCCAGCCTGTACAGGTGCAACTGCAACTTGGATCATTGACACACCTTGACTCATTATTGCATCCAGCGGGATTACACACTCTTATATCGTGTCTCTCATTTGCTGCGCATCCTCCTTCACCACACCCTCCCAAATTCCAAGAACTGCAATTGCAAGTTGGAGGAGATGTAGGAGTTACTCCCTCGCCCGGTCCACAACAAGAAAGAGTTTCTTTTTTAGCAGTTTCTACACATGTAGAACCTCCCCTCCATTCACAATCATTAATATTTGCACTCCACGAACAAAAACCGGGTGAAGTATCACAAAAAACAAAATATTCAAAAATACGACAATTACCAGGTTCCTGGTAAAGTTCATTTGTATCGCAAAATAATTTACATCTTCCGTAAGCCCCACAGTTAATTAACTCATCGACTGTTCCCGGTTTACATATTGTCTCTTCTCCCTTTTTTAAACTTTTATTAATACAATACCCTTTAGTACTACCTTGGGGACAAATCGGACAAGCCCACTGCTCAACCCAGCGGCTTGACCAGCAGGCTGGATATAATGGATCTGTACAAGCCTCATTACCCGCATTAACATTTCTTGTATCCGGAAATCTTGATAAAAAAATAGAAACCCCTAAAAAAATTAAAAAGAAAATAAAGGTTTTTTTCAGAATGTTTTTATTCATTCAACTACTCCAATCCTATCGGCAACAATCGCAAAATCAATGGGAATTATATACTGGAATTTCTTTTCTCCCTTGAACTCTAGGGTAAGAGTATCAAGAACTTCTTCTTGCTCCTTGAGAGATATTCTTTCAGCTTCATCGTCACTTACATAAAAAACAGCTCTTATCACAACTGGCTGTTGGGGTTTTATTGTATTAAAAACCACTTCTGTATCGATCATACTCCAAGTTGATTTTCCGGAAAAAGAGCCTTCGTATTTTCCAAAGACAGTTTTCCCATTAAGATAACCTATATATGTGGTTATTTCCCTTTTAAGAGGATCCCCTTCAATAATAAACCTTCCTTCAAGTATAGGGTCTTTCTTTTTCAAATTCTCACTAAAATATCCCCTGATATCATAAACAATAATCTTGCCATCCTCCATATATCCTTTCTTTATAGGATCTTGGGGATTTACCGCAATCTTCCTTTCATCAACGGAAATTTGATCAGTTGTAGTTACAATAGGTTTTTTCTCTTTCAGCCTGAAAAAAAGATAGCCACTAAAAAGAAGGGTCAAAAGAAAAAGGAAAAAAACCAAATAAACTAAAATCTTCCTGCCCATAAATACATATTAACCAAATGTCCAGCAAAAAGTAAATATCAGCAAATAAGATAACCTCTTCAAACCAACTTAAATTTTACTAAAATATTTACTAAAATATTTAAAATATCTTTTATTTATTAAGAAGTGATTTATCAAAATAATATGCGTAAACTCCCAAATCCAATCCTAAAACATCTGTTCCTTTTACAGGTTCTCCGCTTCTTATCGCATTAAGTAATTTTTCAAGTCTCCAAACTAGTTCAGGATATTCCTCCACTCCAAATTGTGGATGTGCATTGATTAACACTTGTTCACCAAGTTCTTTAGGATTTCTAAAAATCTCAGAAAGTTCAGGTTCAGTTAAAAACATCGTTCTATAATCACCTAACTTACGGTTTTCAACTAAATACACCGTTCGATAAATAGAAAACCCCGATTTTTCATTCCCAATTGTCACATGTAAAACTTGATAACCATACTTTAATGGAATTACAAAAAATGCAAAATCAAGTGGATAAGGCGTTGAATTATCAGGGTATTTAAAATCACCATAAACACTACCGATAAAAAAAGCTGACACTTTTTCGGTATAAATTTTATCTTCCTCGCTCCAAGTGTAATCATCTGGTAAACCGAGGGTTCCAAAAGGTACAGGTTTACCATCTTCATCAATAAGTCTTTGTATATTCTCTCCATTGGCTATAAAATCTTTAACCCTTTCTTTAATTCCACTGACCATTATTTCCATGTCCCTTTTACTACCCTCACTAGCTAAAAGACATAGACTATTTTCTTTTGTTTTACAAAAAATATCTGGTACCACAAACTCAATTGGTCTTTCAAATTTTTTCCATTCTCCATTCTCAAATATTGCAACTGCAAATTCATCTACACCGTTATCTTCTATTCTTATTCCATAGGCTGTTGTCTCTCCTTTGTTGTTTTTATGTATTTCCACATAGTCAACTCTACCTACATCTTTGGGAAGGGGTACTTCTCTGAATCCGTTATCGGTCATTTCATATATTCTTCCACCACTTGCCGTCCATTTTTCAAGCAAAGATTCGGGATTAAGTCTCCAGACAAAACCTGCTACTTCCGTATTAACTTTTCCATCAGAGGTTACCCAGCTTACATTTGGATCGTAAATTCCGTTTACCTTCTCTCCATTTGTCCTGACTATCATTGCTTTACACCCGTTAACAATTGCAATATCTGGACGGTAACCATTGATTCTTTGAAGCGGAATTTCAAATAAACCTGAAACTGTATTTCCATTGGCATCTTGATAATTCATTGGTTCCATAATGCTTCCGTTAATAACATACCTACCATCTTCCTCTATGGTAGTTAAGGTAGCATTTTTCCAAACTACCATTTCATAGCCGTTGGAGTTGGTGTGCATAGCCAGGATTAGAGTATTTTTGCCTTCTTTAGACAAAGGGGTTTCATTTCCATTCTCATCTCTCTGAAAAGATATAATTTCGGGAAGATCTTCTTCTTTTAATGAAGTTGAAGCAAGAATAAGATCCTTTAGAGCTTGGGTATTAAGAAATCCGGGAATAACCACTCTATCGATAGTTTTTTCATACAAAGCAATGTGTTTTAGCTTTTCAAATACCCAGCTATTTGCTTCATTTCTAACAATATCCCTATACTCTTCATCCGTGAGTTCAGGATCGCCTGTTCTTACTGTTTCATTAAATCCTTCCTCTGATAAAACAGGTAAAGTTCCTATATCTAAACTTCCTAATCCTTCCTCAAAAATTCTTCTTTCAGCTTCCGTCAAAACACAACCCCTAATTTCAGGGGTTAAAGTTGGCGTTGGAGTATCAGTTGGAAAAATTTCAGTAGGTTTTGGTTGAGTTTCTGTTGGTATTGCAGTACGAGTAGATAACCTTTCTCCACTTGTAGGAGAAATTCCTCCAGTAGGTTCAGAAGTTGGAGTTCCTTCTTTTTCTTTCACACCACAAGCCGCCAGAACTGCACTAACCATCCCGACAGCTGCCATTTTTAAAAATTCACGCCTATTTATATTAGGTTTATTTTCTAATCTATCCTTCATATCACGCCAAAATCAAATTTCTAAAATAATTAAAACTTTGCTTCACTCAAATTTCAACCAAAAATACTCAAATTCCAAATACTCTTATAGGATATAATAAAATTAATCCAAAATCAATCTCATGTATTGTGTAAATACTTTGTGAACACTCTTTCTTACCTGTTCTCCTATTCTCCTAAAACCATCTACAACTAGTAGAAAAGGGGTAAACTTAATCATTATCAGGCACAGAAAAAAAAGAAGAAGAACAAGATTCTTTAACTCTGCCTCTGTGCATAGAGAAGTGATTCAGATAGATACCAAACATAATCAAGTAAATACCATTAAATTTCATCAGAATATTACTCGCGAAAGCCCAGGAAAATGCTTATCCATTCGGATAATCCAAACAGATAATGGCCATTAATTCCAACTTAAGATGATTGGTTACTTACTAATTGATATCAGAGCCATGAATATAGATGATTTAAACTATGCATTGGAGTAGTGGATTGATTATTACAATACAAAGAGGTTTTATTTCTCACTTAATTTTACTAAACACCTTATGAGTACCTAAAAATATCTAAAGTATTATCTATTTACTGAGAAATGAACCACCAAGTCTTAGGTCATAAATATCTATTCTTGTTGATAATTCTCCAGGTACTCCCTCTTGAATCCCCCGGAGCAAAGCTAAATTATTTCTTTTCCAAATATCATATTTATCATCTCCTTTAATAGTATCTGAAATATATGGGAATGTGCCATTTATTATCATTTGTTTATTAAGTGCATTAGGATTCAATAAGATCTTAGCTAAATCTCTGCCATAAAAAATTATTTCTTCCCCCGAATACTTTCCATCAAACATACTTTCTCCAGAATAATATACTGGATATAACCAATTATAATCAATTAATCCAATTACCAACTGATCACCATATTTCAATGGAATCTTAAATATCAAAAAAAGTTCATCAGCTTCTCTAGAAGATTCTTTAAAAACACCAACCAAAAAAGTTGATATTAAAGCCCCACTACCAGTTAAACCATCCTTTCTTTGCCAAGTTTTTACTATACCTAAAAAACCAAAAGGTATAGGTTTACCATTCTGATCATATAGTCTTTCTACATCTGAAATGTTTATTTTTTCCATTATTTTATTTTTATAATTTTTATCAATACTAGATAAACGACTCTTCAGATATCCATCCTCTCCCAATGCATACATTGTTGGTCTTTCAAATTTTTTCCATTCTCCATTCTCAAATATTGCAACTGCAAATTCATCTACACCGTTATCTTCTATTCTTATTCCATAGGCTGTTGTCTCTCCTTTGTTGTTTTTATGTATTTCCACATAGTCAACTCTACCTACATCTTTGGGAAGGGGTACTTCTCTGAATCCGTTATCGGTCATTTCATATATTCTTCCACCACTTGCCGTCCATTTTTCAAGCAAAGATTCGGGATTAAGTCTCCAGACAAAACCTGCTACTTCCGTATTAACTTTTCCATCAGAGGTTACCCAGCTTACATTTGGATCGTAAATTCCGTTTACCTTCTCTCCATTTGTCCTGACTATCATTGCTTTACACCCGTTAACAATTGCAATATCTGGACGGTAACCATTGATTCTTTGAAGCGGAATTTCAAATAAACCTGAAACTGTATTTCCATTGGCATCTTGATAATTCATTGGTTCCATAATGCTTCCGTTAATAACATACCTACCATCTTCCTCTATGGTAGTTAAGGTAGCATTTTTCCAAACTACCATTTCATAGCCGTTGGAGTTGGTGTGCATAGCCAGGATTAGAGTATTTTTGCCTTCTTTAGACAAAGGGGTTTCATTTCCATTCTCATCTCTCTGAAAAGATATAATTTCGGGAAGATCTTCTTCTTTTAATGAAGTTGAAGCAAGAATAAGATCCTTTAGAGCTTGGGTATTAAGAAATCCGGGAATAACCACTCTATCGATAGTTTTTTCATACAAAGCAATGTGTTTTAGCTTTTCAAATACCCAGCTATTTGCTTCATTTCTAACAATATCCCTATACTCTTCATCCGTGAGTTCAGGATCGCCTGTTCTTACTGTTTCATTAAATCCTTCCTCTGATAAAACAGGTAAAGTTCCTATATCTAAACTTCCTAATCCTTCCTCAAAAATTCTTCTTTCAGCTTCCGTCAAAACACAACCCCTAATTTCAGGGGTTAAAGTTGGCGTTGGAGTATCAGTTGGAAAAATTTCAGTAGGTTTTGGTTGAGTTTCTGTTGGTATTGCAGTACGAGTAGATAACCTTTCTCCACTTGTAGGAGAAATTCCTCCAGTAGGTTCAGAAGTTGGAGTTCCTTCTTTTTCTTTCACACCACAAGCCGCCAGAACTGCACTAACCATCCCGACAGCTGCCATTTTTAAAAATTCACGCCTATTTATATTAGGTTTATTTTCTAATCTATCCTTCATATCACGCCAAAATCAAATTTCTAAAATAATTAAAACTTTGCTTCACTCAAATTTCAACCAAAAATACTCAAATTCCAAATACTCTTATAGGATATAATAAAATTAATCCAAAATCAATCTCAAAACAAAAACATCCCTTGTAAATTTAAATAAAAACCTCTTATACTTAAATACAAACAAAATAATATGGAGGACTACAACAATATTACCACCAGCAAAAAAACAGACTCCAGATCAACCAATTTATTAATTATTTTGGGATTAATATTGGGACTTTTAACTTTGTCTTTTTTGGGATATTTTGTCTACCGAGAATACAACAACATATTCTCCAAAAAAGAATCTGATGTCAAAATCAATATAAGCAAAACCCTTCAGCCAGAATTTGCCCAAAAAGAAAAAAAAACCGAACTTCCATCTCAAACCTTTTCAATAAATAAAGACAAGGTATCTTACCTTGATAACCTAATTAAAAATTTTGGCGATAATGCGAAATTTTTAACTTCCTTTGTTGTCACTTATGAAATAGAAGCATATGTTCAGGAAATAAAAAACATGCAAACCGGCTTTAGCCTAACTTTAAGAAACTCTGCAAATAATCTCATAGAAATAAAGCTGACAAACGAAGAGGTCAGAAAAATTAAAGTATTTTCGGAAACACCGGCAAATATAGAGGAACTTTCTTTTTTTAATCTTGCCAAAGACAATAAAATAAAACTAACCGCTTACATAAATCTTATAGATAAAGGAGACAACAACTATCAGATTGAGGTACTGAGTAAATAAATACTTTATTCTTTCTCCAAATTATTTCTTTGCGCCAAACCTAAAAAAGAAAACCATAGATACAACATCGCAGGAATCTCATAGGTATAGTCAAAGAAAAAATTTATAAAAAGTGAAATAAACGCCAACCAATAAATAGTTTTTATTCTAATCCCCTCTTTTACCAAATTTAAAACAATATAAATGAAATAAAAACCAAAGATCCCAACGGCTGATATCATTTCAATAAATATGTTATGAGCCAAAGAAGAGGTATTATTAAACCAAAGAATCTGATTTTTGGGATCGTAGGAAACCAACCTGAAATTCCCCCCGCCTACTCCAAACGGATGATGAAAAAGACCCACCAAACCCTGAATAAAATAATCCCTGGATGTAAAGACTGATTTGCCGGTTGTCGCAGTCAAAAATAAAAGTACAAAAATAAAAACAAATAAGATTTTTAAAATATCAAACCTTTTTCCGTATCTACTGCCTAACACTCCCATTGCTCCAACCAAAGCACCAACCATTGCCGACCTTGAAGACGAAATAAAAATGATAAAAATTGCAAAAAGCAAAAGCGACAAATTTATCAGTTTCTTTGAAAAAGTATTTTCAGACAAATAAAGGTTCAAGACAAATAAAAAGACAACCATCCAATAATCGCCAAGGTGTACATGCCGGCTTTCTACCCAAATCGGGGAAAAAAGTGAAGCCGGATTTGCTTTGAGATTATCGTTAAAAAGGGAAATAAGAAAAAACAGCGCAAAAATCACACCTAAAAAAATTACCAGACCTACAAAATGGCTGTTTTCAATTTCCAGATTATAAAAAATAAACCAAATTAAAGCCCCCACAGCGAAAGGAATAAAAAATTCAAAAGAACTAATTTTGTCCAATGACCAAGACAAACCAATAAGTAAAATTAACAAAAACATAAGATAACTCTTAAAAAGAGGTGGAATATTAAGCTTGATTTTCAATGATAAGACTGCCAAAACAACCGTAAAAAAAAGGAAAGATAAGACATTGACCTCAAACAATCCAACCCCAAGAGACCCAAAAAAAACAATTCCAAAAAATGAAAAAAGTATTAAATTATTTATTAGCATTTGATTTCAAAACCTTTCTTTGACAGATCCCCAAAACAAAAAATCAAAGCCATAACATCGCCGGTATGAAATAAGTGTAATCAAAAATGAAATTTACTGACAGAATAATAAACAAAATTTTTTCAGGCAATATTTTTTTACCTTGCGAAAATACAATAAGCCAGATATTTTTAAGGAAAAAATAAATAAAGACAATACCAAGAATACCTAAACCAGCTAGCATCTCAAAAATAATTCCTTCTGCATACAATCCAAATGAGGAAAACCCGCAAAGATAATTTCTAGGATCTGATGATATAAATCTAAAATTTCCCATCCCTACACCAAAGGGGTAATTCAAAAGACCAGCAAGGCTTTGAAAATAAAACTGTCTTGAGAAAATTAAGCTTTTTTCCAGACCAAAATACAAAAAAAACAATACTAATAAAACAACCAAACCAACGATAAATTTTGAAAATTTTCTATCTTTAAAAAATCTAAATAAAAAGAAAATCCCGCAAATCAAAGAAACTACTGAAGCTCTAGACATTGAAAGAAAAATTACCAGAAATCCAATAATTAGCAAATAAAACCAAGTTCTTTTTCTTCCTTCAAAAAAATATTTATATAAAGAAAGTGTTGTCAAAAGCGCCCAGTAATCACCCAAATGATTATGGTTAGCCTTTGAACTTGTTAACTTATAAAGACCCAGTGGTCCAATCCCCTCATTCCCGTTTAGGAAATAAATTAAAAACAAAACCAAAAATAAAAAACCTGAAAAAATCATAGCATTAAAAATCATTTCCTTTTCCTTATAAAAGAAATTAAATGAAAAAAGCCAAAATAAATAGCCTGCTAAAAAAAGCCAAAAGAACCACAAAGTTGCTTTCTTGTCCAAGCTCCAATTTAAACTAAGCAAATACAATAAAAGAAAGATAAAACAAGTTTTACTTAAAGGAGGAGTTTTTAACTCTAACTTACCGTAGGGTAAAAATAAAAGAAAAAGAAAAAATAAAAAGATAATACTTAATAAAAATGTATCTATCTTTCCCAAACCGCCCAGAAAAATTAAAAATGTAAAAAAAAGAAAAGTTTTCATTCACCAATCTCCACAAAATGATAAAATGCAGTATTATCCGCTCCCAAAATGATTATAATCCAAAAAACCTGAAAAAATTATCTATAATTAGGGTTATATGAAAATTAAGATAAAATATTTATTCATCCTTCCTGCTATTCTTATAATTCTTGCATTTTCAGAACTTTTATACGCCAAAAACAGCAATCCTGAATACCTTTCGCGAGTACTACTAATCCTTTGCAAAGAAAGCGCAAAGAAAAATTCCACTTTTTCATTTAAGTTATTATCCTTAGGAAGTCAAGTCATCATTGACTTTAATAAAAAAAACTACCCTCAATTAATTCCCAAAAATTATTCTGTAAAAATAAAAAATACAAACAACAGTGAAATAATTAAGTATCTATCGCAAATTAAGACCGAACCTTATTACGAATCAATAAGCAATAATTTTTCCTTAATTCTCTACGATATAGCAATTATCAAAAGTAAAAATAATCGAGAGGAATTAACTCCCAAACTTTTAGAAATATCCTATTTTCTTAAGCCTACCCTTAGTTACTGGCCGGTGGAGTTGGCCAACTACTATTACCTAAAAGGAAACCGCGAAAAGGCTATAGAAGTTCTTGATAATTGCATAAAATTGAAAGAGCCAAAAGCCCATTGCGAATATTTCATAAAATATATATCCGATAATAACGAACCTTTAAATTTAGGTTTTCTTACAAAAGAAGTAAAAAAATTCTATAAACTAGAATAAAATTTCAAAAAAATGTAGTTAACAAAAAATAAACGTCTTTAGCCGATGACAAAAAAATATAATTCTATTAATGATTAAAAACCACAAAAAAACTTATTATCTTGTAATAATTGTTTTCTTCATTGCTGGTTTAACACTTAGATTAATTAGAGCAAAACATCTAGATATGTTTTATGGAGATAATGGTATACAACTTCTGCAATCAGAAAGAATACTAAAGGGAGAACATCCAATAGGTGGCGAAATCAGTAGAATTGATAAAGGAAGTAAAAACATAATTCACAATTCAACCATTGGCCTTTACTTTTATACATTAGTCTACCTGCTGGGCTTAAAAACACCAACAGGTTTCCTTATAATATATTTACTCTTAAACCTATTTTCCATATATCTTCTTTTTAAATCCGCTTGTATCATCTTCTCAAAAACCGCCGGATTTTTTTTAACTGTTTTTGCATTGTTCAATAGCACATTAATCTCTTTCAATTTATGGACATCCCAATCATCAAAAGCAATAATCTTTGATTCTTTAGCCATATTTATTTTCACAAAATATCTAAAAAACAAGGAATATCAACATTATTTGGTACTTACTTTTATATTTAGTTTTCTTGCAACAAATCTTTACTCCCCAATGTATTTGATGTTTCCTATAAAAATTGTATTTTTAATATACTTAATAAGAAAAATCCCCAATAAGAAAGGGGTTATTTTAAGTTTAATTTTAGGTCTACTTTTAATTTCAGCACCCTTAATAATTCAGGAAGCAAAAACAAAAGCCAATATAAATGCAGTCACAGGATATTTTTTGGAAAACAAGCTAAAGGAAAATCAGAAAATATTTTTTGACAAAAAATGGTTTGAAATATTTTTCAGCTATATAAAAATTATAATCCAAGATGTTTTTCCACTTTTAACATGGACTAAAACATCTTCAATTCCATGGATAAAATTTCTAATCGCTTTATTTCTCTTATACGCAATTATTACTTACAAGAATAAATCAAAACTCAAAACTCTCGGAATAATTTCAATTTTCATAATCTTTCCATTAATTCTTATCTCGTCGTATTGTAGATTGGAATATAATTCAATCTGCCCAAGACCATTTCAATCCATATTCATACCTTATACTTTATTACTTTTAGGAGGTCTTTTTTCGCTACTTGAGCACTTCCAGAAGAATAAGACTAATTACTGGTATAATAATTACCTATCTTTTTATTCAAAAAACAGCTGTTGCAATCTTTAACCCGTCTGAAGGAGTTTCTTTAAAAGAAATGATAACATCAACAACTACAATTTTGGAAGATTATAAACTTAAAAATGGCGATAATATGAAAAGATTTGATATATATACCATAAGCCCCTGGGATAATTATAATTGGGATGCTTCAATATATTGGTATTTGATTGAAAAGAAAATAAAAAAGAAAATCTCTTATATAGACTTTCACTCAAACAAAGCCTTCAGAAAATCTCAAGAACCTGGAGATTTTATCTACCTTATTTGCCACAATATTGCAAAAAATGAAACAATACCCAAATGTTTAAATGAATACCTTAAACAAAAAAATAATAACCCCGTCATTGTAAAAAGATTTGACTTTCAAAACTACTTGACTGTGTTTAAATTAAAAACTAATTAAAATGGATGAAAAAATTAAAATTGCTTTGATTCATGATCACTTTCTCTTTTTCGGAGGAGCAGAGCGAGTAATTTTAGCATTTCTAAAAATCTACCCCACAGCTGATATTTACTTAGCCTTTGCCTCAGAAGAAAACATAAAAATACTCCAAAAATACACCAGAGGTAAAATATTTGTCTCTCCTTTTAGACATCTTCTTCCATCAGCTTATTTAGCCGACTACTTCAAACCATTTCTTTATTACTGGTGGAAATCGTTAAATCTCGCCAAATACGATCTCGTTTTTTCATCATCGCACTCCTTTTCCTCCAAGTCGGTAAATCCTCCACGACATATACCTCACATATCCTACATTCACACTCCTCCCAGATATCTCTGGTGCCAGTTCAATGAAACAAATTGGATAAACAAAAAACCCTATAAATATCTTCTCTCGCCTTTCTTAAACCATTTAAGAAAACTAGATTATAAAGACGCCCAACTTCCAGATATATTGATTGCAAATTCCAAAAATGTACAATCTCGAATAAAAAAATATTATCGTAGAGACAGCATTCTTATTTATCCTCCGGTAAGAATACCCAAAAAATTAACCTCCCAGAAGCAAAACTATTATCTTTGTGTTTCACGCCTGGTAAAACAAAAGGGAATAGATCTTACAATTAAAGCCTGCAATAAACTAAAAAAACCCTTAATAGTAGTTGGCACGGGTAAAGAAGAATTTTTTCTTAAATCAATTGCCGGACCAACAATAAAATTTTTAGGAAAAGTATCCGATAAAAAACTGGCACAAATCTACAATAAAGCAAAAGCCTTAATTTATCCATCATTTGAAGAAGATTTTGGATTAGCTCCCTTAGAGGCAATGGCACACGGCACACCGGTAATCGGCTGCCACGACGGAGGCTTAGTTGAATCCGTATTAAATGGTAAAACAGGAATACTGATAAAAAAACATTCTGTTAATTCTCTTGTTTTTGCCATAAAAAAACTTGAAGGTTTAAAGATCAAAAGTTCAGATTGTATAAAAAGAGCCAAAAAATTTTCCGAAAAAATGTTTAGAAAAAAAATCAAATCGATTATTTCAAAATCCCTGAAAGAAAAAATGAAGATTAAAAAAATAAAAATTCTTGGAGTAAAAATCAACATTACGAATTATAAGCAACTCCTTTATTTGATTTCAGAAAATATTAAAAAGAAAAAAAAGACTTACATTTTCCCCGCTGCAGTGGGAGCTATAATGTCATATAGGGAAAACAGAAAATTTCTCCAAACAGTTAATAAAAAAGCCATGGTGGTAACCGATGGAATGCCCCTTGTCTGGCTTTGCAAATATTATGGTCAAAATCAAGCAACCAGAGTTTACGGTCCAAACTTAATGAAATTACTCCTTAGCGAAGGGGTAATTAAAAAATACCGTTTTTTCCTTTTTGGCGGAAAAAAGGGTCAGGCAAAAAAGCTAAAAGATAAAATCTGTCAAACTTACAAAGGGATTGACATCGTAGGATACTCCGACGCTGAAGACAGACCTCCAAAAGAAAGCCTCACCAGAAAGGTAATTACAGAAGTTAACCGGAATAAAGCAGACATTGTCTTTGTTGGCTTGGGAAGCCCTCATCAAGAAAAGTGGATTTTAAAATACGGCGCTGAATTAAACTCTCCAATCTTAATTGGGGTGGGGGCTGCATTTGACTTTCTAAGCGGTGAAAAAAAACAAGCGCCCATCTGGATGCAGGAAAAAGGTTTGGAATGGCTTTTCCGCTTACTACAGGAACCTCAAAGGCTATGGTACAGATACACAATTACCAATCTAAAATTCTTAATTGCAGTCGCAAAGGAAATATTCAAAAGAAAATGAAGAAAAAAATTTTATTACTAAGCCAACTTTATCCTTACCCACCTGTAAGTGGCGGTAGGATAAAAACCTTAAATACAATCAAATGTCTTGCTAAAGAATATAATATTTACGCAATCTTTATATCAGAAGAAATTCCCACAAAAAAAGATATCAGCAAACTTACTAAATTGGGTATCAAAGTCAAAGTTTTTTATTCCAAAACAATTTTAGCTTCGGTAAAAGATGATTTAGCAAATCTCATAAAAAACTATATGAAAGGAATCTCTCACTATGTTTTTCAATACACCCATAAGCCAGCTTTTAGTTATATTAATCACGCAATTGCGAAATTCAAACCGGATATAATCCACGTAGACCACCTAAATTTAGCACAATATCTTCCAAAAGAAAAAAAACAAATTTGGATATTGGAGCATCATAACGTCGAATCATATCTCCTTTGGACAAGATTCGTTCACACATCCAAATTAACAAGGAAGTTCTATCTTTTTCTTGAAACATTTATTACCTTCTTCTATGAATTTCGCACTCTAAGAAAATTTGACCACATATTTACCATTTCAGAACCGGAGAATGCCAGACTAAAGAAATTGTTTTTCGTCAAAAACTGCTCTCCCCAACCCCTTTTTTACCGCACTTCACCTATCAAACCCATCCCCCATAAAAATTATAATCTAGTCTTTATCGGAACCTTAGGATGGCCCCCCAACGAAGATGCTATTGAGTGGTTTAGCAAAAGCATCTATCCTAAAATTTTTAAAGAATTTCCCAATACCACACTCCATATAATAGGCAAACCGGGAATCAGGTACAATCCCGATGGCAAAAAAAATGTCGTTCTTCACGGCTTCCTCAAAAATTTCAAACCTGTGTTTGCGAAAGCAGATGTATTTATTGCACCCTTTAGAATGGGTGGTGGATTAAGATTAAAATGCATGACAGCTCTTGCTTCGGGAATACCGTTGGTTACGACTCCTTTAGGTATAGAAGGAATCATGGCAAAAAACAATAAAGAATGTCTTATAGGAAGAAACTCCAAAGAATTTGCTTGGGCAGTTATAAGGCTTTTAAAATCCTCAAAACTTAGAGATAAACTTAGAAAAAACGCCATAAAATTTATCAAAGAGAAGCACGGACAAGAACAAAATAAAAAATTTTTAAATTTTTACAAAAAGTTGACTGAAAAAAATTACTGAATGATTTTTATTATCTTAGCATTTGCGACAAGTGTGTCCCGAAATTGAAAACAAATAATGTTTCCCACTTTTATAGCTGCTCTGTCCACAAAATAATCTACACCATTACTTTCAAAAGTTTTTATTTGCATCTTCAAATAAGCATCGTAAAACAGATTCCCAGGGTACTTAATTTCTTTTTGACTAACGATTTCAACAACTTCAATAGCCTTTGAAGGCTTTTTACTCACAGAAAGGACTTTGGCCAAAACTCTACCCCTGCTATCTTTCATCTCTAAACCTTCCCTATAGGAATCAACTAGCCAGGAGGGAATACTGGAAACTTCCACTTCAATAACTTTATCTTTATAAAAATTTTCAAAATCAGCAATTTCAACATAGGTAACAATTCCCCTTAGATTATACTTCCCAAAATTTAAATCCAACGGTTTACCAACTTGTATAGGCTGGTAACTAAAAAGATATACTCCTCTTCTTTTATCGAAAGAGCCTTTTAATTTCAAATCAACAAAAATTCTTCTTCTGTACTCCCCTACATCAAAATTTATGATATCGGTGATTTCTCCAATTTCTTTGCCAAAAGTATTCTTTGCTTTGTCACCAACTTTTAAACCTTCTGCGAACCACCACTGGGGAGGAGATCCTTCCCACCACCAATCATCATTGCTCACCACCAGTTTAACATCAATCCATAAATCCTCACGCGAAGCTCTAATCCAAAAAAAAGCCGCTATTATAAGTAAAATTACTAATAGTACACCTATATCAAAAATGTTGAAACCTATTTTCTTTACTCCTTTAAATATCCCCTGAAACATAATTCAATCCTATTTCAAATAGTATAATACAAAGTAACGCATATATGCTAAAAAAAATAATCAATACTTCACTCCCAACAATGAAACAAAAAAGTCTGTCAATTTTAACTTACACCTTACTTTATTATTCTAGTTTTTATTTCAGCATAAACAACCGCTCACTTTTTTTTCTAACCATAATCTACTGCCTCCTCATCTATAAAATAATCAAAAATCTCTCACTTTCCATTCTTTTAACTTTTATCGCAACCCTACCCTTCCCCAAGGGAAGGGCTTTAGAATTAATCCTCCTGCCAAAAGAGTATATTCCCCACTGGGCGCTTTACAGTATCAAATATTTCTTTCCTTTATATCTTTCAGATCTTTTCCTAGCTTTGATTATCTACTTTTACATCCGCAACAAATATATCTTTAGATCTTTTGAAAAAAAATCTTTTGCAACAAATATATATAAAAAACAAGTCAAAAAATTTATCCTCCCTCAATTTATTTTTCTTTCATTGATAATTTTAAACACAATTGGAATAATTCAAAGTCCTTTTCCTGAAGTTGTAATCCTTTCTTCTCTCCAGATGTTGAGAATGTTTATAATCTTTTCAATTCCCTTAATTGTATATAAATTATTTAGCAAATCTTTAGTTGATAAAACTCTTACTTTAATCTCATGCATAATAATTGCAGTGTTAATCTTTGAATCGGGTTGGACTATCTTACAAAGAATCAGGGGCGGACCTTTGGGCAAAGACATAGAAGTATATCTTCCCGGATCATATTTTGGAATACTCTCCAATGAAAACCGTGACCTTTTAAGAAACACCGGAACTTTTTTCGAGCCGAGCATCTTGGGTACATTTTTAATCATGCAAATTTCAGTTCTTCTAATATTAATTATCCAAAAAAAGGGGTTTGACGAACTTAAATTACCCTCCGCAATTGCAATTTCACTTGGTATAGTAGCCCTTGTCTTTACAGGAAGCCGAATTCTTTACGGAATATTAATTTTTACTTTGTTTTCATTTTTTAGATTTTTTTTCAAAAGAAAGTTAATTTCACTTCCCAATCAATTCATAAATAAAAGCAAAAAATTATTGTTTATTCTAATTTTTTTATTTACTTTCGCTTTACTATCAATACTTCCTTATCTTGCCAACCGCTTATTAACCTTAAGCGAGGCATTCTCACCTCAAGGGACTGCAACATACAGAATCAATATGATCTACTATTCATTAAGAATCTTCACAGAAAACCCAATTTTAGGAGTTGGCTTAAATTTATCGCCATATTTTCTGGCATCAGGCTTTCTGGGAGAAAAATACGCCTTCGATCCGACATATCCACATAACCTTATCAGCCAACTACTCGTTGAAACAGGAATTATAGGAACTATTCTCTTTTTTGTCTTGATAACTCTAATAATTAAGCAAATTTTAACAAATAAAGACAAAAATATTACAAAGGGATTCGCTTTAGCTTCACTTTCTTATTTTATTTGTGCCCAATTTTATCCGATATTTCTAAATCATACCGAACTTTCATCATTTTTTTTCTTATACGCTGGTTTGTCCTTCTTAAAACTAAAGTAGGAAATATCCATGAGAAAATAATCAGCCTAAATATGGTTTTCTCTACGGTGAATGAACGCTATAAATAATCCCTTAGATAAATAAAACAATTCCTTAAGATGATAAATAAATTCCTGTAAAGAAAAATTTTTTATTTTGATAAATTTAATAATATCTCCTTTTAAATTTTCTTTCGTGAAATAAATATGCCTAGCCACTACTTTTTTACCTATATCAACACCTTTCAGTCCCAGATAACCGTAAGATGCCATCATGCCGCATAGATAATGAAGTTTTTTTAAACGATATTCCTTGTAGGTTAGCCAGGAATTGTGGTAAACCAAAACAGAAGGATCATGCGAAACTGAAAATCCTCTATACAATAATCTATTGACAAACTCCGAATCCTCTCCAGAATAACTATAAGTTCCAGTACTTAACCACTCTTTAAAATATCCTAACATTTCAAAAACTTCTTTGCGAAAAGCCATATTATTTCCATTCCCTATTTTTTCCCAATGAACAACAGGTATTTTAAACATTGAGTACTTTTTTACAACTATTCTTGAAGGGCAAGACTCATCTTTGTGAAATTGTTTTCTATAAGGTAAAGTATTACCAAATACACCATAAATATATTTATTTCTTTTAAAAGAAGAGAATATATTTTTCAGCCAATCCTTTGAAACAATACAGTCATCATCGGTAAAAGCAATTAATTTTCCCTTGGATATTTTTATTCCATAATTTAGCGCATATGATTTTCCTTCTTTTCTTTGATGCTTATAGATTATTCTTTTCGACCTAAAACTTTTAATAATTTTTTCACTCTCCTTATTTTTACTTTGATCAACAACAACCACTTCAAAATTCTTAAACTTGTTTCTCAATATTGCTTTAAGACAATTTTTCAAATCCTTCGGCCTGTTTTTGGTTGCGATAACAACGGAAATCAATACCATCTATATCTATTAATAAATATTCACCCCTCTAAGGAACAATTCCTTCAATTTTTTATTTAACGAATCAACAAAAAAATGATAATAGCCTAAAAAATAACCTAAAAGGACATACTTTTTTTCTTTAATAAAATCAACCAAAACACCCAAATCCTGCTCATTTGCCTTAAAGCTCAAAATTTTTTTTATTATATCCCTCAAACATATTTTAAAAGATCGAAAAAAAACATTAAGATAATAAAAATCCTTTAATCTAATACCTTTCATATAATGGTAGGTATAACAAGCATAAGTCCCTACATTATACTTATTAACTAAACTTTTAAACTCACTTTTATTAATCCATCTATCATGCCAAACTTTAATCTTCGGTTCATAAGCTACTTTGCAACCGTGAGCTAATAAGTTTAATACAAGATCATCTTCCTCCCCAGAGCCACAGAAAGTACCCACTCCCAACCACCTTTTAAAACCATACCTTTCAACTATTTCCTTTCCGGCAGAAAAATTATTCCCCACTCCCAATTCCTTATGCACAACACAAGGTTTGGAAAAACAACGATACTCTCTCCTTGTTGTTATACTCGGACAGATATAACCCTTTTTAAAAGTCCGCTTATAAGGTAATACCCTTCCAAATACAGCCTTTACGCTTTTATTATCTTGAAAAAACTGATTAATATTTTCCAACCAATTCTTGTCAACAATACAGTCATCATCGGTAAAAGCAAGTATATTCCCTTTTGATTCGTTCAATAAAAAATTAAGCACTTTGCTTTTACCTTTAAAATTAAATCTATAAAATTTGATATTTAAAACCCCTCTATAGCGAGAAACAACCTTTTGAGTTTTTTCATCCTGACTTTGATCTCCAATCAAAACCTCATAATTCTTATACGAATTTTTCAAGATTGAATGAAGACAATTAGCCAATTTTTCCGGTCTATCTTTAGTAGCAATCAATATCGAGATCATGAAACCAATATTATAGATAACATCTAAAAAAACCCTGTATTTTACATTTTAAATTCGCTAAAAACTAATTAACTTAAAATTTTCTAGATTTTTTTCACTAATTATTACCTTTGAGGAACCTTTCTTTATAATAGTAATAATACCCAAAAAAATTACCTAAAATTTGGAATCTGAAATTCCATATTCTTAAAAAAAGACCAAGCCAAGTGTATCTATGTATTCTTATATCCCTAAAAGAACTGACGATTGCTTTCTTAATGTCTTTCTTAAATCTCTTCATAAATTCATCAACATAATAAAAATCTTTAACTCTAACTCCCTTTAGTAAATGATATGAATAACAAACATATGTTCCAAAGTTATACCTATTAAATAATCGGGAATACTCTTTCTTGGTCATCCACCTGTTATGCCAAACCCTAATTTTAGGATCATAGGCAACTTTATACCCTTTAATCAAAAGTGCAATAGCAAAATCCTGATCCTCTGCACAATTTGCAAAACTCCCAACTCCCAACCAAGGTTTAAATCCAGAAGTTTTGTAGTAATATCTTTTTCTGAAAGACAAATTACCTCCTCCACTAAAATTTTTCCAAATATTACAAGGTTCACATTTGGTTAATTTTCTATTCTTAACATTGGTAGAAGGACATATGTATGAAGGTTTGAAAGTCTTTTTATAGGGTAAAACCTTGCCGAATAAACAAACAACATCTTCATTTCGATTAAAATAATTGAATATATTATAAATCCAGTACTTATCCACTACACAATCATCATTAGTAATAATAATAATCTCTCCCCTTGATTTTTTAATACCAAAATTAAGAGCCTTAGATAAACCTACTGTGTCAAGTTTATAATACTTCACTCTTGTATTATTGCCGGCAAATACTAAACTTCCAACTATATCATCAACCCCATCAATAGTACTCTGATCGACAAAAATGAACTCTGTCATTACCGGTATAATCAACTGCTTTAAAGATCTGCAAAGTTCGGAAATCTCTCTAAGACGATTTCTCGTGGGAATAACCACCGAAAGATATACCTTCCTTTGATTAATATCTTTTAAGCTAACCCTATTTTTCATTAGTGAAAATGTCGCCAATAATCATCAATAACTTTTTTGTCTCCTTCCTTTCTTATTTCACCACGATCAAACCACAATATTCTTTTTGTGTATTGTCGTAAAAAAGAAAAATCATGACTGACAACAATGATCGTCTTCCCTTCCCTTAAGAATTCTAAGAACTTTTTTCGTGCCTTGCTCTGAAACACCTGATCACCAACTGACATACTTTCATCTAAAAGAATCGTATCGGGATTAGAATGAATCAGAATAGAAAAACCAAGCCTCAATTTCATACCTTGGGAATACATGTAAAAAGGTGTGTCTATAAAATTTCCAACACCGGAAAATCTAATTATTTCATCCTTTTTCCTGATTATTTCACTCTTTGACATGCCAATTAACATACCATTTAAGTAGATATTTTCCTCACCAGTCAATTCAGGATTAAAACCTGCTCCCAATTCAATTAAAGATACTATTTTTCCGTGTGTTTCAACCTTGCCGGCTGTGGGAGTAGTAATACCAGACATTATTTTTAATAGAGTTGTTTTTCCCGAACCATTCGGCCCAATAATACCAACCCTTTCCCCCTTCTTGATAACTAAATTTATATCCTTTAAAGCCCAGAATTCCTCTTTTTTAGCTCGTATAAGAATACTTTCAACAAGTGTTGGCTTTTCGTGATAAAGAGTATATTTCTTTGAAACGCCCTCTAATCTTACAGCTATATCATTTATCATTTTCAAAGATAATCAACAAAATATTTACTTTCCTTTTTAAATAACAAAACTCCCAAAATTATCAAAAATAAGCTAAAAATTAGATTAAAAAAGACAAGTTTTACATCAATACTCCCCTGCCCAATGAATCCAATTCTAATCGTTTCAAAAATAGAAGATAGAGGATTTAATCTTAGAAAACTTTTTAAACCTTCTGGTAAAATTGACATACTATATAGTATAGGAGTGGCATAAAAAAGAAGTATTAGCCCCATTTGGACAAAAAAATTAAAGTCACGATAACGCACATTCAAGCTAGAAGTTAAAAGACTCAAACCAATGGTCAAAGCCAAAAGCCAAAGCAGAAAAGGTAAAGTTAATAAAAGAAAAAAAATATTTGGCTTTGTTAAAAACAAACAAATCGGAAGAAAAATTACCAAAGAAACCAACATGTGTAGAAAATTTGAAAGTATAATCGAAATAGGTATTGCCTCAATAGGAAATTTAGCTTTTTGTAAAAGATCTCTCTCATAAACAATTGAAGGTGTTGCTTTTGACAAAGATAAAGAAAAAAACTGCCAAAGCAAAAGACCTATAAACAAAAATAAGAAATAGTTTGGGATTTTTATAAAAAACGAAAAGACACCTCCTATTACTAACATCTGTAATATCGGATTTAATATTATCCATAAAAATCCAAAAACCGCTCTCTTATAGCGGGTTTTAACCTCCTTTTCCGTCATTGCCAACAAAAAATCAAAATAATACTTGATGTCCATACAATTTTTTTGAACTAAATTCCGGACAAAAATTCTTAATAATATGGTAATATTATCATTTTATCAAACAATCAAAAAGCAATTGCCAGCATTATCAGTACCATTTAAGATAATAAATTGGCTAAAACACTATTTTTTTCAAAACAAATAAAACCCATGGACTATATCAAAATTAAAGCAAATCCATACCATAATTCAATCCAAAAGACATTCTTGGACTACCTTTTATCTTTATGGGCAATAATTTTTCTTTCTCCCTTATTTTTGGTTATATCTTTTTTATCAAAGACTATTAACAAAGGACCGGTATTTTATATGCAGGAAAGAATTGGTAAAAACGGTAGGAAATTCAAGATAATAAAATTTAGAACCATGCTGGTTGATGCCGAAAAACTTCAAAGTAAATATAAAAAACTAAATGAAGCAAACGGCCCTGTATTCAAAATAAGAAACGATCCAAGACTAACAAAATTTGGCAAATTTCTTTACAACACCGGCCTGGATGAATTACCTCAATTAATTAACGTACTAAAAGGCGAAATGAGTCTGGTTGGACCCCGGCCACTGCCCACCTACGAGGCAAAAAAATTAACAAGATCTCAAAAAATCCGCGAATTAGTAAAACCGGGCATAACCTCAAGCTGGGTTATCAAAGGTTCACACAACTTAAGTTTCAAAGAATGGATGCGCTTGGATAAAGAATATGTAATAAAAGCCACCTTACTTACTGATATATCGATAATTTTAAAAACTTCAATCCAAATAATAAAAAGTATTCTTTCAATAATTAATCATAAATGATTTATCTCTTAAGGAAAAAACTCCTTTATCACATTAATTAATGTAAAATTGTTTCTAGATATAAGTGAAGAAAGTATATTTATTCTTTTTCCTGGATTCCCAAAAGCCAAAGCACTGCTTCCTTTTTGTACCGTCTATCTCCCCGAGAATTTATCCTGATTGCCGGAAGTTTACCCCTTTTCCCCCATCTTTTAACCGTCAAAGGAGAAACTCGCAACAAATCGGCTACTTCCCTAACCGTCAGTAGGTCAGGTAAATCTGCTAATTTTGGTTTACTGATCTTAATATTATTATCTTTTATCATACTAATTTATAATTTTATATACTTTGTAATAGTATTAGGTTTGAAAACTCACCTAAACTAATCACAAGGTATCAAAAGATAACATCTGTGTCAAGGACTGTTTAGACATTAATCATCTGAATTTTTTACAAGCTTTTCCCAGTAAACCCTTAAAGCAAATTCAGGAAAAGCTTTGATTATTCTTTTTATTTTTTGATCTCCTTTTAATAATCTCCAAAACCACTCCAAGTTAATATCCTCAATCCATTTAGGTGGAAGTGGCTTTTTACCAGATATGTAATCAAAAGTACCCCCAACCACCATTGCACATTTGAAATTCAGTTCTTTGTACCAACGGTACAACCATTTTTCCTGAACAGGTGCTCTGAAACCAATAAATAAAATATCCGGCTTTTCCTGATTAATTTTGGATATTACCTTATTTTCAATTTCTTTATCCTCTTTAGTTTCAGGTTCAGCGTTATTTTTAAGATTAGGACCGGTAAGCCCCAAAACTTTGAGTTGAATGTAATTCTCTTTCAACCTCTTAGCTGCTTTTTGAGCACTCAAATTTCTATCACCTAGCAAAATTACCTTCCAACCCTTCTTATTAGAATATTTAATCAGTTCAACAAAAACTTCCCTGCCCTTAATCAGTTTTGCTTCACTTTGAAGCCAATTATTGTCAAAAAGAATAGAAAAAGCCACCCCCAATCCTTGAACAAAGCTAACAAATACTCTTTTTAGAAAATGTTTTGGCCTTGGCAAGGAAAAATATTTAGCCGCGGCTACTATTCCTATACCATCCGGAAAGGATATATCAGCTGAATTTAAAATATCCCTATAAAGCTCATCTTCATATGCCATTATTAATTGTTCGGGATTTGGAGTAACTACAAAAAATTTCTTGTCATTATTAATAAACGAGACAATTTCTCTTATCACTCCTTCCTTTGAAGTGCTAAATATTTTAACTCCCAAAATATTAAGGTATTTTCGCTTAATTTCTTTAGTCATAAAATTTACTTGATTTGATAACTATAATTAAAAAATTAAAAATTATATCTCACCAATCAAATTATATAGATTGTTATTTAATCTTGATATAAATTTAAAAAATCTCTTTTAATCATAAATATATCCTATATTATATATTTTTATAATTTTTATATACCTTAATAACAACAAAATATAATAAAGTATACGATTATACTATGGGTTATATTATTATACGTATTGCATCTGAGAAATAAACATTATGAATAAAATATTTTAACAAAAATCAAACTTATAATAATTCTGTTTATCCTCATTTAATCCCCAAATAATTTTTAAAATTATTATAAATACTATAAGATTATTTTATATGTACCGAATATTTATTGATTTAGAATAAATTAAAGTAATTAAAATATTAGTCAAACAAAATTGAAATATATCCTATATTATCTCTTCGTTGTTACGCTTCTTTTCCAAAGTTCAATATTTTCCATTACCACACCGGTTCCCCTAACAACACAATATAAAGCATCTTCAGCAACATGCGATGGTACACCTGTTTCTTCTGTTAGTAACTTATCAAAATTTCTAAGCAAGCTAGTACCTCCACTCATAACTATTCCCTTGTCTATTATATCTGCCGCCAGCTCGGGAGGGGTATTTTCCAAAACTCCCTTGACTGCATTTATTATTTGCATCAAGGGAGTTTTAATTGCCGAGCATATTTCATTTGAAGTAACCGTAACACTTCTTGGTAGACCAAAAACCAAATCCCTCCCACTTATTTCCATTTTTTCTTCCTTAGCAACTTTAACCGCTGTACCGATTTTTATCTTAATTTCCTCGGCTGTTTGATCACCTATTACCAAATTGTGCTTCTTCTTAAGATAATCCTGTATTGCCTCATCTATTTTATTTCCGGCAATACGAACAGTTTTATGTACCACTACTCCACCCAAAGATATTACAGCCGCTTCAGCTGCCCCTCCTCCTACATCCAAAATCATATGACCACTAGGCGCAGATACAGGAATACCTGCACCTATTGCTGCAGCCAAGGGTTCATCAATTAAATATGCGTGAGCTGCTCCAGCTGATAGTGTCGCATCTAAAGCAGCTCTTCTTTCAACTTGGGTACAACCAGCTGGAACACAAATCATCACATCGGGACGAAAGAATTGAAACCTTCCTGAAACCTTACTTATAAAATACCTAAGCATCGCTTCCGTCATTTGATAATCAGCTATAACCCCCTCTCTCATCGGCCGAGAGGCAATTAAAGCTTCAGGTGTCCTTCCTAGCATTTTCTTAGCTTCTTCCCCTACAGCAATAACCTTATTATCATCGGTTGAAATTGCAACCACCGTTGGTTCATTCGCTACAATTCCCTCACCAGCTACCCAAACGAGTGTGTTAGCAGTACCTAGATCTATTGCTATTCGCTTTCTTAACATATCTTAAAAACTTTAAAATAAACCACTACTCACTCCAAAATTATATTTTCACTCAACTATATAAACAAGTAAGAAAAGTTTACAGTCTTAGATGATTTTAGCATCTTGAAAATTAAATACTAGAAGTTTAAAAAATTTTTAGATTACCTTTATATAATAAACCTAAACATCACCTTAAGGTAACTTTCTATAACACTAGCTTCCCTTTTCTTATACAAACCTCTTTTGTAACCACGAATTATTATAAGTTTTATTTATTCTCAACATTTGTATATAATCATAAAAATAGTAACTAAAATCCAAATACAAAATAAAAAAAGATGACCAAGATAAGAATTCTCATATTTTTACTCACACTAACCGTAGTTTTCAGTCTGGGAACATTAGCCTTTCTTTATGCAAAAGGTTATAGAATCGATAGCAAAAATAGAAAAATATCTGCCAACGGGCTTCTGCTGATCAAATCCAATCCAGACGGCGCACAAGTATTTCTGAATGGAGAACTTAAAACAGCAACCAATGCAACTTTATCACTGCCTCCCAATACTTACGATGTGTCGGTAAAGAAAGAGGGTTTTCTAACTTGGAATAAAAGGCTGTTAATTGAAAAGGAAATCGTAACCGAAGCAACTGCTCACCTCTTTAAATCAGCACCGTCTCTATCAGCGATTACCTTTACAGGTGTATCCAATGTTGTTCCTTCTCCTGATTTCAGTAAAATCAGCTATGTAGTCAGCGGAAATTCTACAAATTTAGAAAACCAAGGTCTTTGGATAATTGATAACGCTAATTTACCATTGGGCTTCTCTAAGGATCCAAGAAGGATAACCGATGGAGATCTCAATGATGCTTCATGGATATGGTCTCCGAATGGAAGACAAATACTTTTAACAACAAAAAAGGGAACCTACTTAATAGAAACGTCAAATTTTGTTTCTCAATCACAAAGGGTAAATGTGGCGGCGCAGAAAAACAAAATACTCAAAGATTGGGAAGATGAAAAAGATAACCGAAAAGCAAACCAAATTAAAAAGCTACCAGAAAAACTAAGAGAGGTTTTTTTAAATAACGTCCAAACATTTAGTTTTTCGCCTGATGAAAAAATGATTCTCTATACCGCCAGCTCCTCGGCCAGCCTGGAAAAAGGAATAACTAAACCTCTACCCGGATCATCAACCCAAAAAGAATCAAGGGAAATAGAAAAAGGGAAAACGTACGTTTATGACATTATTGAAGATAAAAATTTTCTTATAGATGAAAATGGCGATAATCTTCTCATAGAAGGAGGGTATACTAAGGAAACACCTCGAAGAATAAGCTGGTACCCTTCATCAAGACATCTTATCCTATCAGACGAAGGGAAAATTATAATTATGGATTATGACGGTACAAACAGGCAGGTTGTATATTCAGGTTCTTATATCCTCCCGCATGCTTATCCCACCTTATCTTCTGATAGATTGATAATTCTCACCAACCTAGGCGCAAACGATACACCTCCAAACCTCTACTTTCTAAGTATTAAATAAATATCAAAGGCAAAATTTTACTTTAAAAAGAAAGAGTAAATTTAACATGTTTTCAACTTAACTAATTTAAAAAACCAAATATTAAAATTAATAAACCGCAAAGATAAACCTGAATCAGTTTCAAAATATACTCATTAATGATAAAATTAGAACGTAAATATTTAAAACCCATATCGCTTAAATTAAGCGAAAATTATAGTTTATATAAACCTTAATATAACCTGCCGGTGTAGCTCAATGGACAGAGCAGTCCCGTCCTAAGGGAAAGGTTGAGAGTTCAACTCTCTCCACCGGCACCCAAAAAGATCTGAAAATAATGAAGTTTATAAAACTCCAAAACATTTAAGGACAGTAAAAGTATAGATAATTGAAGTTTTTGGTAAACTGCTTAAAGCTAAAATTTTCTACACTCAATATAAGAAAGAAAACGATCGAAATTAACACATATTACATATTCACTACCACCGTCATTTCTCCTTTTACACTTTCTTTCAAAATTTTTTCTTTAACTTCAAAAACCTTTCCCCTGTAAAGTGTCTCAAAAACCTTTGTAAGCTCGCGGGCTACAAAAATCTTCGTTTCCGGACCAAATTCTTTCTCCAAAATATCTAAAGTTTTAGCAATCCGTTTGGGTGATTCATAAAAGGCAAAAGCAATTTTTCCTTTTTTCAACCAATCAAAAAGCTTTTTTCTTTTTTTCTTCGGCAAAAAACCCAAAAAAACAAATTTATTAATGTCAAAACCACAAACAGACAAAGCAGCAGTTATAGCCGAAGCTCCCGGTACTGGAATAATTTTAATTTCAGAATTTTTTTCATACAAAAATGAAACTAACTCATTTCCGGGATCAGAAATTCCGGGAGTTCCGGCATCGGTCACCAAAGCAAGGTTTTTTCCTTTATTCAAATAGTTCAATATTTCAAGTTTTTTCTCTTCACCTGAGTGTTGATGATAGGAAAGGAGTTTATAATTTGATACTTGGTATTTGTTATGTAGAAAATCAAGAAGTTTTTTGGTTACCCGCGTGTCTTCAGCAATAATACAATCTACATCATTTAGTATCTTAATAGCTCTTAATGTAATATCTTCTAAATTTCCAATTGGTGTAGCGACAATATACAAATTTCCAGACATTTATGATTATGATGTAATTGTAAACTTTTTAGTAAAATTAAAAAAGGTTCACTATGAAAGTAGAAAGATTTTTTCAAGGATTAATGATATTAGGTGCACTAGCAGGCGGTTGCAGTGAAAAAACTCCTACCCCCTCTTTTTTAGAAATCAAAGTGACTGCATGTCTTGACCAAAATGGAAATAGAGCTTGCGATAACCACGACTGGCCAATTGAAAATCTGCCTCTTCGGGTTGTTGATATAGCTGACGAAACCATTCAGGAAGGAAAAACAGGAAAAAATGGACAAGCAACTTTCGAAGTAGAAAACAAACAATTTTTAGACCTAGCAGTTCCTAATCCAATAATTGAAAAGAGCGGTTTTCTTTGTGCACCTCAAGAACCACCTTCTTCTACGATTAAAGAAAATGGTAAAGTTAAGATCCAAATTCATCTTCCTTACAATCAACAAAACTGCCGACTTCCAAAACCAACCAAACCTTTACAAGGCTTTAACCCTGGAAATCCTTTTGCTTCAGGAAGAAGTAAACCAGTAATCTGAAATTACTAGATTTAATCTCAATATCAAAAATATCTTATATTCATAATTAAATTTGCATACAAGATTAAAAAGCTCCCCATCCTTTAAAAAAATTCTTCTTCTTTATAACTTTCAAACACCCACTTTAAATAACCTTTAGTTAAAAATCTAACTCCTGTATTATCTTCTAATAATTTCTTCTCAAGATAATCCAAAAATAATCTAGCATCCAATCTATGCCTACGAATCTCAATTAGGAACCACGTCCACAATTTTAATAGCTGTAGTTTAACTACAATATTGGGAACAACTTCTGAAAAGTTCAAATCTGAAGGATAATACTTTTCTTCCAATTTAAGCAAATTTCTTCTTAGTTTCCTTAAATATTTTTCACTAATATCAAATGGAAGTTGATTAACACCAGGCTCTGGGGAATCAAGCAACACTTCTCTAATTCTTTCCAATACAGGAAGTATATTTATTGGATCCTTATTTCTTTGGGTCACTATAGCTACTTCTGTATAAAGACCTAACCTTTCAAGAATTTCTGCCATTTCTATCCAATATGGATGCACACAATTCCGAAAATCATTTACTAACGCAGAAGGAAAATTTGGCAAAACAGGTCCTACTATTGCATATAAATCCTCTTCAGTAAGAACATTCCGTTCTTGCTGAAACTCTGAATCAGAGACATCCAAGTCAAAATTTCCTCCTGGATTCAACTGATACAAAATTTCAACAGCTTTTAAACCTAAAGGCTTAATCTCATCTCCATAACAACAACCCTTAAGAAATTCTATTAAAGCAGTCTTTTCTTCGGGTAAAAGAAAAAAACCATCTTCACCTTCTCCAATAGGTCCTTGGGGTGATGTGCGAATAGAATAGATCAATCTTAATACATCTCTTGGTAAAAGATTCCATCGACCCTTTAAAAATGTCTTTTCTAAACGAGTAATTCTTTTTTCTAACTCAATTTGAGTTTCTCTTTTAAAGATATATTGAAGTAAGTTATCTGGAATTCCCATCCCTATCGCCACAAACAAACGGTATACATCTACTTCAGAAAGATATCTTACTAACTCTTTGATAGTTTCCATAGCAACCCTTTTACGAGGTATAAAAGTCAATCCCAAATTGCTAAGAAAATCTTTTAACGACTCATCATATACTGGCCCAACATACTCGCCATTTTTATTAATGAAAAATCCCCTCTCTTTTTTATCATGGTTAGTAAGTGCATCAATTAAACTTTGGCCGTCTCTAAACGGCATCCCCTTTTCAATAAAAGGCAAAAGGGCATCATATAAATCCACCAAAACATCTTGTTGAAGTGGAGTTAAAGATGGTGGTTTCAAATCATTCTGCCTTTTTACATTTTCAATTAAAGTGGTTCGAAATTCCCTTTCAAAGAGATGGTCAAGATACGTTGGTTCGAATATAAAGCGTTGTAAAATATACAACAATTTTCCATCACAATAGTTCTCTGGAAATCTTTCAGCTCCAAATCTATTGGGAAAAGGTACATTATCTTTTTGAGTATTTTGAATACCTTCCTGAATAACTCTTTTAAACAAAATTTCATTTTCTCCAATCAACATAGTTTATTCAAATACCAATATTATAAACTATAGGTCAAATATCAGTGAGTTCCCAAACTTTCTTTCTCCTCAACAAATTCAGAAAAGGTAAGACTGAGAAAATACAAAACTCCTACACTTACATACCATGCCTTCAATTGGATTTGGGAAATGATAAAATCAAAAACCATATTTTTAATATGTCTGCTTGATGACCAATTTAGAGCTTTCCAAACTCTCAACTGTAAGAGTTACACCTCCAAAACTGATTTTTAATGTGCTTGGGATTTTTTCCTCAATGCTGAAGTAAATCCTTATTTCTCTTTTAGCAAAAATGGGGGGATAAAGGGTCGGACCCTACCAACATTCAAGGTACTAATTTCACCTTCTATCTTCGACCTTCACTCCACTCTCTTCCCGCAACCAATCACTTAACCAGCAATTATAATTCTCCATACACCAAATCCAAAATTAAAAAATCCCCAATCTGCTATAATTTTGACTAAAAGTTAGTCATATATCTTTTTAAATTTAGAAAACGGGGTGTGGCTCAGTGGTAGCGCGCACGGTTTGGGTCCGTGAGGTCGTGAGTTCAAATCTCACATCCCCGACAAAAAAATAGCAAATCCTTTTCCAATATGTCCAAAATTGTATACAAATTCAAAAAAACCCAAAATTTGTTACCTTCTCAATGAAATGTTTATCTTGAGAATATCGATTTTGATTTACTATACTATTAAAAAGTATTTCAAAAGTGAAAATGATGCAACAGATCGTGACTATAAAAAACCTCTAGTTAAAGATAATGGCTAATCTTATATAATTTGTACTTTTACGGGGTGTTCCTCTTTCGATAAGAAAATAATTGATAATTTAAAATATTCACCTTCTCATTTTGATACACTAGAAAGGAAAAGGCAAGACTCAAATTTTAACTATGAAGAGTATTTTATTGCGAGTAATTATTATACAGCTCTCGAAAGTGCAAAACTCCAGAGAGATTCTTCAAAACAGAATTTCCACTTCCATGCACTAACAAGCTTTCTTTTTTCATTACCACTTCTTTACTTTTGGTTCCTCAGTAAAATAACTCTTATAAATGATACAGTTACCATAAGATCACCTCTTATTAAAACTTTCATAAGATCGCCTTTTATTAAAAAAACTCTTGATAAAGGGTTTTCAATATTAACAGCGTGGAAAAAATTAATATAATCACTGTTACGCCATTTGTTCCTGCTAGAACAAACATTTACCAAATCAACTGGCGAGAAATAGTTGAAGTTCTTTTTCGTAATTCTACTGACCAAGTTGACAACATAGCTGTACCGCTATTCCTTTTCCCTGGCTTTAAAAAGATCGTCCAAGAGATAGCAAAAAGAAATCCCAACATAAAAATATCTTTCTTAAAACATACGATAAGAGATAATATTTAGGAGAAATATCACATCTCTCTCCCCAAACATAAAGAAGAATCTTTTTCTCACAAGTGTAAATTAGGAACAGGATGAAAACCTCTGAATTTATAAGACTATAAATTCTTCTTTTTACAATACAAGATAATAAGGTGAACCACAGGATTACACAAAAAAAACAATACTATTCACCTCCAGCTAAAGAATCCGAAAAAACTATTTGTAACACCGACAATAATTCCGTTTACCTTTCTATACTCTTCCAGACGTTTTTCTGCAAACTTTCATGACAACCCTTCCCTCAGCAATATTTCCTTAGCCATTCTCACTATCCCGGTACTTCAATATCCGCTGGCACTGGTTTGATTTACCAACCCAAAGCTTCTTCTATCCTTCTCTAAGTTTCAGCTTCTTTAATTTCAGAAGAGCTAATCAACATACAGCATTGTGGAAATTTAATTCATTAACCAAATTTAATACATAAAGGCTAATTCACAATTTCAATCTTTTATCTCATTCCAACCTCGCTTCACTCCACACCCAAACTCATCTCTCATAACCAACAACTAACTACTAACAACTCATTACTCAAAATCCACAACTCACCTCTCACTACTCACCACCCACTACTCATTACTCACTACCCATCTCCCATATCCTACTTCCAATCTCCAACAACCAACAACTTACAACCCACAACTCATTTCTCACTACTCACAACCATCAACTCATTTATATTCTAAATGTTTTATCCACTTCGATGATTCGAATCATCGATACAGTCTAAAATCTACCCGCTGTTAAGAATAATTTGATAATTGATAATAACTACAAAATAATAATCATTAAAATACCTACCCTTTTTAAGAAAAATTTCCTTTATTAGTTATAACCCAAAATCAATGTATGTGAGTTAATCCCTAACTCCAATCTATTATCTTACTCCAACCTCGCTTCACTCCACACCCAAACTCATCTCTCATAACCAACAACTAACTACTAACAACTCATTACTCAAAATCCACAACTCACCTCTCACTACTCACCACCCACTACTCATTACTCACTACCCATCTCCCACGTCCTACTTCCAACATCCAACTTCTAACAACCCACAACTAACAACTTACTACTTACTACTCACCACCCACTACTCATTACTCACAACCTACAACCAACAACTTATTACCAACTATAAATTCTAAATACTAATCTTCAAATTAAATATCAGGCAAAAAATCTGTTATAATTTTGACTAAAAGCTAGTCATATATCTTTTTAAATTTAGAAAACGGGGTGTGGCTCAGTGGTAAAGCGCGCCGTTCGGGACGGCGAGATCGACGGTTCGATTCCGTCCACCCCGACATTTTGGCTAATTATAGTTATTACTCATCAACCACAAATTCCAATCATTTACTTAACTCAAAAAAGTTTATAATCTATTAAGAAGCATTAAGTAGTTATACTAAAAACTTTATATATCTAAAATACTAAAAAATAGCAATAATTTAGTTATTAAAATTAAAATATAAGACCTCTTTTACAGAGAAAAATAATAGTTCATATTTATAAATCGTATATGACATATCGTTTAGATGGAATTATAGATCCATTCTCAAGGTTTAAAAACGCCCCTAAAGTTGCCAAACACACCATTTTATGTCATCACCCTTCATTTTTCGACATACTAACTAAACTCGAACATACAAAAATCATAAAGATTATAGACTGTGACAAATACTATAAACACGCTTTAATTAAGTATAAAAAGATAAATATCAATATAGTGAACGCTTATTTCGGACCGGTTCCTACTGCTCATAGGGTATTTGAATTTTTTGCGAGAGGATCAAGAGTTTTTGTCCAATTTGGAGCTTGTGGATCGCTCAAAAATCTTCCACTTGGTAGCATAATACTACCAATAGAAGCAAAAAGGTACGAAAACACTTCCAGTGTATTCATTTCCAAAAAAATCAAGGCCGAACCAGATTCAATATTGCTTCACACTTTGGAATCAGCACTAAAATTAAAAAAATACCCATATTACAAAGGGTTAATAGGTAGTGTCGATTCAATATACGGATATTCAAAAAAAGATATAGCAAAATTCAAAAAAGATAACATTTTAGCTCTTGATTCAGAAACATCAATGTTTTTTTTGGCAATCAAATGGCTCTCTAAAAAATATCCAAAACTCGAAAAGCCAAAATGCGCATCTGTCAATTATATATCTGACATTATTCCTTTAAATAGAAAAACAAAATGGATCTCCGATTTAGATTCAATTTCTAAACTACTACCCTACAAGGAAAATTGTCTTATCATCTGCATGGAATCAATATTTTTATACTCCAAAAAAACACCAAATTTTTACAAACATAAATAAACAATACATAACACCCGACGGGTGTAATTCAATATAAGTTCCTGCAATCTCTTATCTTTTTTGCTCTACTGCTTCAGAGCGATAGAGCAATTTATAAAAGTTCTTTTTTAAGTATCACACAATATTACATCTCACACAATATTACAGCAGATAAAAAATAAGATAGAAAGTAGATAGTGGATAGTGGATAATGGATAATGGATAATAGACAGTAGATAAGAGATAAGAAATATGAAAAAAGAGATTAAACAAAAAAAATAATTTTTTTTGATATTCAACCTCCCACCTCACAATTATCATAGTAAACAATCTTTTTAATTACTCCTCCACGCAATTACCCTAATTCGCAAATTCCTTTATTTCCTCAACAAGAAGCGATTTTTTAAGATCGGAGAATTTACCCTTCACAATCACTTTCTTACCCTCATAAGCACCCAAATTAATATTTTTATCCGCCAAAAGCAAAATTGCCTCATTTCCAGCAACCAAATAATACTCTTCCCCACTAACTTTCCCAACGGTACCTGTTACAAACCTGTCCGACGGAAGTTCTGACCCAAATGCCGGAATGTATTGTCCAACGGGAGTTGTATCTTTAATCCTATTTATAAGGCTTATTGTAACTCCACCGGAAAAAATAATTGTCAAAAGCAAAAATGCGGTTAAAGGTTTTATCTTCAAAGAAGCCCTCATTTCAATACCTTCGTTGCCGATAACCCTCCTCCACCATCTTTTCAAATAAGCAATTGGATTTGTAACTTTTACATCAACCAATGGCGGATCCTCACTTGTAAGACTAGGTTTATTTTTATCCTCGCTTATTACGGCATTTGAAAGTAGAGTTTGGTTTTGTTTAGCAGGAACAACTTGAGAGGTAAAACTTTCATTTTTCAAACTTACATCGTTTTTTATAAATACCCCAGTTGGTCCTCTTGCCCTTTTTTTGGCCATTTCGGAGCGCAAAATACTTAAACGCAATTTTTTCTTCATCTCATTTTCCATAATATCAGTATATCCGCCAAATCAACCCTCCACAACTACTGTTAACATGTACCGCCTGAAGCTAATTTTTCACTACAAACTCAAAAATTGAAGCCAATTTGTGGACCACAAACCACAAACGCTTTTGTGGTCTTCAAAACGAAGCTAAAAT